>Ga0137409_10000007_pt1 | contig 194767 bp, 189 predicted proteins | sample CZODoug1_16funga_FD_122059 | JGI IMG/M metagenome (GOLD analysis project Ga0137409, IMG submission 122059) | Vadose zone soil fungal communities from Angelo Coast Range Reserve, California, USA - CZODoug1_16fungal (Hybrid Assembly) | ecosystem: Environmental > Terrestrial > Soil > Vadose zone... | reverse complement strand
CGCTCCGTGTTCGTCAGGGTGATAGCGTCTGTCATGGACGCTATTCTAGTCTATAAATGGTTGTTACAGTCCACTAGGTCGCCGTGCGCAGGATGGCGGACGCATCGAGCAATGCCAGGGAGCGGCGAATCGGGGCACCGCCGAGGCAACGCTCGCCGGCGTAGAAGCCGATGTATTGGCCGGGCGCTACCGCTCGCAGCGGCTCGTGAAATGTCACGGACGCGCTGCCGTCCGGGCCGCAGGTGACATCGACTGCAACGGGCGACTGCCGATGCCGGATTTGCGCCGTGATGGACGCGCGCGGAAGGCCGCCGGAAGCGAGCCAGTGCACTTGGCCGGTCTCGAGGCCGCGGCTCAGCAACCGGGGGTGATTCTGGCCCTGGACGACGATCAGCACGTTGCGCTCCAGGTCCTTGTCCGCGACATACCACGGTTCGCCGCCGGCACCCCTGCGGCCCCCGACACCCAGGCCCTGTCGCTGACCGAGCGTGTAATACATCAGCCCCTGGTGGCGGCCGAGCACAAGGCCGTCGGATGATTCGATTGCACCTGGCTGGGCCGGCAGGTAAGTGCTCAGGAATTCCGTGAATGGCCGCTCGCCGATGAAGCAGATGCCCGTGCTGTCCTTCTTGTCATGCACTGGCAAGGCATGTGCGCGGGCGTACTCGCGCACCTCTGACTTGCGCATATCGCCGATGGGAAACAGCACATTGGAGAGCAGGGCAGGATCGATGGCGTGCAGGAAATACGTCTGGTCTTTCGCCGTGTCGGCGGCCCGCAGCAATGCGGTCTGCGCGCCGGACTGCGCAACTCTCGCGTAGTGGCCGGTCGCGAAGCGGCGCGCTCCGAGCCGGCTCGCGAGCTCGTAGCAGGCTCCGAATTTGATCTCGCGGTTGCACAGCACGTCCGGATTCGGGGTGCGGCCGGCCTGATACTCGTCAAGGAAATGCGCGAATACCCGGTCCCGGTATTCACGCGCGAAGCTCGCACGGTGCAGCGGAATGCCGAGTTCCTCGGCGACGCGCCGGGCGTCCTGGTAGTCCGCGGCCGAAGTGCAGTAGCCCGTTTCGTCCTCGTCCCAATTGCTCATGAAGAGGCCCGCGACCGAATGGCCTTGCTCGATCAGGAGGCTTGCGGCGACGGCGGAATCGACACCGCCGGACAAAGCGACGATGACGCTGGAGGGGTTGGAGAGCGGCATGCACACATTATATGTGCATACGCCCGGTCAGGCGGGGAGGTCAGACGTCGAAGGCGTTGATGCCGAGATCCGCCAGCGGTCGCCCGTCGATCATGTCGAGCGGAAAGCGCCGGCCGCCGATGAAGTCGTCCACGCAGCGCATGACGAGCGGGCTGCGGTGCCTCGTCTGATTCGCGAGCAATTCCTCGCGTGTGAACCACAGGGTCCGCAGGATGCCGCGATCGAGCGGGCGCTGCGCGTTGAAGCCCTCGACGATGCCCGCGAATGCAATGCGCAGGAAAGAGCGACCATTCGCCGGATTCTTCCACAGGTAGATTCCGGTCAGGGCTTGCGGCCGGAAAGTCCAGGCGGTCTCTTCGAGCGCCTCGCGGACGACCGCTTCGATCAGGGTCTCGCCGGTCTCAAGATGGCCCGCCGGTTGATTCAGCACCACCCGACGTGCCGCACGTTCTTCGACCAGCAGGAAGCGGTCGTCACGCATGACAATGGCGGCGACCGTGACGTCCGGCTTCAGTGTCATGGGAGAAGAGTATATCCCCGGGCGATGTGCCGAAGTCGTCGAGCCGTCCGCGTGCGTTTCCGTGCCTGGCGCCGACAGGTTCATGCAATCGGAACGCGCCGAGGAGAACTAGAGGTGCATCTGGCGCAGGCCGGCTTCCGGCTCGCTCGCGCGCCATGCTTCGTCGAAGTAGTCGAGATACTTGCGCACGACGGCCTGGTCCGCCATTTCAGCGATGCCTTCCCAGCGGCTCGACTGCAGGCGATAAAGCAAAGCGCGGTCATCGGCGATCAGGAACGCGGAAGGATTCGTCGCAACGGTCTTGTGGATGTTGCGCATCTCGATGCAGCCGGTCAGGCGGCGGGCCATACCGAAGAACTTGTTGCCTTCCCAGATCGTGCGCGAGGGATCGGCAACGAGAATGCGCACCTTGGCGTAGCTGCGCGCCAGCACCAGCCGCTTGGCCGCATCGAGAAACGGGTTCTGGTCATAGAGCAGGGGTTCGAGATCCTGCGTGAAGATCGTCAGCATGCGCTGGGCCTGGCTTGCAACGGCCACGGCGGCCGACCTGACCTCATCGAGAGTCGTCAGGATCGTGCGGCTCCCTGTGACGTTGAGCTTCTTCCCTAGGCCAGTCATGCGTACTCAACTCGAGGCGCATCTTTTGATGCAGGATTCCGACCTCGTCGAACACCGCGCCGTCTGCCACAAAGCCGAATCGTTCGTAGAAGGGCAGGGCGTGAACCTGGGCGTGCAGATGGACCTCGTCGAATCCCCTGCGCGCCGCTTCATCGATCAGCCATCGCAACAGCTGCGCTCCCACACCGTGTCCCCGGTGGGCGGGCAGAACTGCGAGGCGGCCAATCTTACCGAGGGGGTCGAGCCGCCCCGTGCCAACTGCGTCACGGTTCGCCGTCCACGCGAGCGCATGAATGCTGACCGGGTCCGCGGAATCCCATTCTTCATGCTCCGGGACGCTCTGTTCCTCGATAAAGACGGCGCGCCGGATGTGCATCAACCTGGCGCGGTCCGCGAACCAGGAGGCGGGTAAGACCTGCAATCGTGTGGATCCTGCCATGGCTGGAATTGCCCACCTGCCAGGCGATTGCCGGGCGACGGACCGAATGCGGTCAGATTTTCTGCGCCAGTTCCTGCGCGTAACCGGTGTACCCGGCAGGTGTCAGGGCTTTCAATCGGCGCTGCTCCTCGACCGGCAACGGCAGCTTTTCGATGAATGCATGGAGCGATTCCCGCGTGACGGCATGGCCACGCGACAGTGTCTTCAACTGCTCGTACGCGCCTTCAATGCCACGCGCGCGCATGACGGTCTGCAGCGCCTCGGCGAGCACTTCCCACGCGTCGTCGAGATCTTCACGGGTGCGCGGGGCATCGGCCTCAAGCTTGGAAAGGCCTTTCGCAAGCGACTGCAGCGCGATCAATGTGTGGCCGAGCGCGACTCCGAGGTTGCGCATCACCGTCGAATCGGTGAGGTCCCGCTGCCAGCGTGAGATGGGCAGCTTTTCGGAGAAATGGCGCAACAACGCATTCGCCACGCCGAAATTGCCTTCCGCGTTCTCGAAGTCGATCGGATTCACCTTGTGGGGCATGGTCGAGGAGCCAACTTCGCCTTCAATGACGCGCTGGCGGAAGTAGCCGAGCGAGACGTAGCCCCAGACATCACGGCACAGGCCGATCAGGATTGTGTTTGCGCGTGCGAGGGCATCGCAGAGCTCGGCGATCCAGTCATGCGGTTCGATCTGCGTCGTATAGGGGTTCCAGCGAAGGCCGAGCGACTCGACGAAGTCCCGGGACACGGCCGGCCAGTCGATGTCGGCAAGCGCGACGCGATGGGCGTTGTAGTTGCCCGTGGCACCGTTGAACTTCCCCAGGATCTCGATGCGCGCGAGCGCGGCCTGTTGACGCTGCAGGCGGGCGGCGAAGTTCGCTATCTCCTTGCCGAGAGTCGTGGGGCTGGCAGGCTGTCCGTGCGTCCGGGCCAACATCGCGGTTGCCGCATTCCGATGGGCGATTTGCCGCAATGACTCGATGATCGCGTCGAGGCCGGGCAGAATCAGGTTCGCCCTTGCATCTCGCAGCATGGCTGCGTAGCTGAGGTTATTGATGTCCTCGGAGGTGCAGGCGAAATGGACGAATTCGAGGACGCGCGCATCGGCCCCGGCCTCCGTCAAGCGTTCGCGCACGTAGTACTCGACGGCCTTTACGTCGTGATTGATGCGCAGCTCGATTGCCTTCACCGACGCCGCCGCATCGGCGGGGGGAGTGGCCGCGAGCTGCTGCAACAGCTGCAATACGGGTTTTGACAACCCGCTGAGGGCGGGCAATCCGACGGCGCGCGACAGGTGCAGGAGCCAGGCCGCCTGCACGCGGATTCGATGTGCTATCAGGCCCGCTTCGCTGAAGCCGGCACGCAGATCCTGCAGCTTGGGTGCGTAGCGCCCGTCGACGGGCGAGAGTGCGGTGAGCGGTGTCAGGTCCATGCCGACGCGGTGTCGTAATGTTACGATCCGAATGATACCGCAATAGCGACCGTGTCCTCAGCCGATACACCACAACTGCTGCCGCGCATTCGCGCCGCGCTTCTGGGCAGCGTGCCTCAAAGAGAGACGCGCACGGCGGTCTTTGCGGGTGCGCCGCCCGAGTATTCCGCGCGCATCTGGCGGTTCGCGCCGACAAATCCCCTGCGTGCTGCCGTGCTCATTGCGATCGCGGACGAGGGTAACGAGGCCGGGATCCTGCTGACACAGCGCGCGGAGGATCTGAAGACGCACGGCGGGCAGGTGAGCTTCCCCGGTGGACGTTGTGATCCGGAGGACGAGGACCCGACGTTGACGGCGCTGCGTGAATCCGAGGAGGAGATCGGCCTTGACCGCGGACGGGTCGAGGTCATTGGTTACCTGCCGGATCACCTGGTGATCAGCGGCTATCAGGTCACGCCAGTTGTTGGCGTGGTCGGCCCGGGGTTTCAGCCAAAGCCCGATCCCGTTGAAGTCGCCGACGTCTTTACGATTCCGCTGAACATCGTTTTCGATCCGCAGTACCACCGCACGCGGACGCGCAAATTTCCAGACGGCGAGGTGCAGATCTACGATATGAGCTTCGGCTCGCGAAGCGTCTGGGGAGCAACGGCGGGCATGCTGATGACTCTCTATCGGACGGTGTTCGGGGCGCAGCGCGCATGAAGGACGACACGGCGATTGCTCGCCTGATCGAAATCATGCGGCGTCTGCGTGACCCGCAGGCCGGCTGCCCCTGGGACAGGGAGCAGACCTTCGAGACGATCGTGCCCTACACCATCGAGGAAGCCTATGAGGTAGCCGACACGGTCGATCGGCGGGACTACCAGGCATTGCGCGGTGAATTGGGCGACCTGCTCTTCCAGGTGGTCTTTCACTCGAGGCTCGCCGAGGAGCGCGGCTACTTTCAGTTTGCGGACGTCGCGAATGCCATAAGCGACAAGCTGGTCGAGCGGCATCCGCATGTTTTCGCCGGCGCGAGGTTCGCGACGTCGCAGGATCAGAACGCCGCTTGGGAACGCCAGAAGGCCGACGAGAAAGCGGCGCGCGGACAGGGCGCCCTTGACGACGTGCCACTGACGCTGCCGGCGCTCAAACGGGCCGAGAAGCTTGGCAAGCGCGCGGCGGCCGTTGGATTCGACTGGCCTGACGCCAGCGGTGCAAGAACCGCGATTGCCGGTGAGCTGTGTGAGCTGGACGTCGCTATCGGGGCTCACGGGTCGTCTGCCGCGATGTTCGACGAATTGGGCGACGTGTTGTTCTCCGTCGTCAACCTGGCGAGGCACTTGGGCGTCGATCCCGAAGAGGCCTTGCGCGCTGGCAACCGCAAGTTCGCGGCGCGCTTCCAGGCGGTGGAACGGGCCATGAAAGAGCGTGGAAAGAGCGTCGCGCAAGGCACCGCCGAGGAATTGGACGAACTTTGGCGGCGGGCCAAAGAAACCGTTCCATAACAAGTACTTGGATCGTTCTTGATGGGTTCAGGGTTCGTTCAGTCTGGCGTCCTTAGACTCCTCACAACGCTGGATATTTCCCGGGACCACTGGGGTTCCGAGCCAAGCGCCGAGGAGTCCGAGCCATGTTTTCCAAAGTGGTGACGAGCGGTGTCGTGGCGATTGGCGTGCTCGGGGCGCCCGCAGCTTTTGCCGACCACCAAAGCCAGGATTGGCAGGATGACAGTTATCGGGCTGGTCCGTCATACGACTACGCCAAGGTGATTTCCACCGAACCGATCACGCGCCAAGTGCGCGTGGATACACCGCGACGCGAGTGCTGGACGGACACTTATTATGAAGATCGGTCGTACGGCTACGGCGAGCGCCCGGGCACCGCGGGCCGAATGATCCTGGGCGGACTCATCGGCGCCGCCATCGGCAACCAGATCGGGCACGGCGACGGACGTCGCGCCGCCACGGTCGCTGGGGCCTTGATCGGTACCGCAATCGGCCATGACGCGGGATCGCGCGCCGGCGGCCCGCCCGTCGTCCGGCAATCCGTGCCGCGTGATGTTGAACGATGCGAAGTGCGTTACGAGACGACCTATGAGAATCACGTCGAAGGCTACAACGTCGTCTACGTGTACGACGGCCAGCGTCACAGGACCCGGCTGCCGTACGATCCCGGCGAGCGGATTCGCGTGCGAGTGGACGTGTCACCCGCCGAACGCTAGCACTCGAGTCGAGGCGGGCGGAGCACGACTCCGCCCGCCTTTCATTTGGGAAGTCTGCGCCGGACGGCCTAGACTTGCCTGTGATTGCCCACAAGGAACGTTCAACCGATGAGTCCCGCCCCCGTCAATCGTCGAGCGATCATTGCTGGCACCTGCGCGCTGGTGGCGTCATGCCTGTTGTGCTCGGTTGTGCTCGCCGATAGCCACAAGCACAACGACAACGATCGTCAGCAGGGGTCGGCGGAACACGCGCGCATCAGCCTCGATGAAGCCGTGCAGCGAGCGGAACAGCGGTATCACGCGCGCGTCGTGAAGGCCGAATCGCGCAACAGCGATGGGCGCGTCATCTACATGCTCCGGCTGGTGAGCGACGATGGACGCGTGTTCAGCGTTCGCGTTGACGCGCAGACCGGCAGCATGGACTAGGGGATAACGTGCGCGTACTGGTAATCGAAGACGACTCGGACCTGCGCAATTCCCTGGTGACGCAGCTGAGAAACGCCGGCTTCAGCGTCGATAGCGCCGCCGACGGAGAAGAGGGGCTTTACGCCGGGCGTGAACTCCCGATTGATCTTGCAGTCATCGATCTCGGCCTGCCGAAAGTGAGTGGCCTGGAGGTGATCCGCAAGCTGCGTGCCGACGGCAAGACCTTTCCGATTCTCGTGCTGACAGCGCGCGATCGCTGGCAGGACAAGGTTGAGGGCCTGCAGGCCGGGGCGGACGACTATGTTCCAAAGCCCTTCCACTTCCTCGAGTTGAATGCCCGCCTGCAGGCACTGCTTCGCCGTTCCGCCGGCTGGGCAGCACCCGTGCTGACCTGCGGGGATATCCATCTCGACACACGCACCCAGCAGGTTACGGTTGATGGGGCGCCGGTTGATCTCACCAGCTTCGAATATCGCGTGCTCGAGTGCCTGATGCTGCATGCAGGCGAAGTCATTTCAAAGACGGAGCTCACCGAACGGCTGTATGACCAGGACTTCGAGCGCGACAGCAATGTCATTGAGGTGTTCGTGGGACGGCTGCGCAAGAAGCTCGATCCCGAAAATACGCGCCAGCCGATCGAGACATTGCGCGGCAGGGGCTACCGTCTGGCGCTGCCGCGCACAGTGCCCAAGCCGGCGAACTGACGGCATGCGCAGTCTCAGCGCGCGGCTCCTGCTGTCGCTACTCGTATTGCTGCTGCTTTTCTTCGGCGTGACGATCGCGGCACTCGACTCCGTCTTTCGCGATCTTTCCGAGCGTTCGCTGCGCGAACTGCTCGATGTACAGGTGCTGACATTGATTTCGGCCTCCGACGTGGATGCGGCCGGCGGCATTGCACCGCCGGTGGCATTGCTCGACTCGCGATACTCGAATCCGGGATCGGGTCTTTACGGTGAGATTCGCGACAGCACGGGCGCGACCATGTGGCGCTCGCCATCCATGACAGGGGCTGGCGTCGCCTTTGGACCGCCATTGCCGCAAGGACAGCGCCGCTACGACACGATACGCACTACAGGCGGCGACGCGCTCGTAAGCCTGAGTGCCGGATTTCACTGGGAGGTCGACCCGCATACGGCCCGCGACTACGTATTCTCCGTGGCGGCCAGCCTCGCGCCGGCACGAGCGCAGCTGGCCCGGTTTCGCACCCAGCTATTGCTCTGGTTCGGCGGCCTCGCCGCCGTGTTGCTGGTCGCAGTAGCGCTTCTCCTGCGGCGGGTGCTGGCACCGCTTCGGCGCATTACTCGCGAGGTCGGCGCCGTGCAGGCGGGGCAAGCTGTCGAACTCGGCGACGGCTACCCGACGGAGCTCGCCGGTGTGACTCAGGCCGTCAACGCCCTGATGAATTCGGAAAGACTGCGCCTCGAGCGCTATCGCAACACCCTTGGCAACCTTGCACACAGCCTCAAGACGCCCATTGCCGTGATGCGAAGCGTGCTCGGCGAGAAACACGATTCCTCCGGGAGTGATCGCATTGTCGTCGAGCAGGTCAAGCGCATGGACGACATCGTTCAGCACCAGCTGCGCCGGGCAACGGCATCCGGAGGCGCGACCCTCGGCCAGACGGCGATTCCGGCATTGCCGGTCTTTACGGAACTTCGCGTCGCACTCCTTCGCGCTTACGCGGCCAAGGATCTTTCCATACTGATCGAGTGTGAAGCCGGCGTGCAGTTCATCGGCGAGCGCGGGGATTTGCTGGAACTGTTAGGCAACATCGCCGACAACGCCTGCAAGTACTGCAAGACAACGGTCCGGATCAGGGCGCAGGTGCACGGTACCGATCGACCGCTTCGAATCACCATCGAGGATGACGGCGCGGGAATTCCAGATGCGGCCCGGACGCGGATCTTTGAACGCGGCGTGCGGGTCGACGAATCAACGTCGGGCCAGGGTCTGGGCCTGAGCATGGCACGCGACATCGTCGAGCAGTACCGCGGGCGTCTCGCCGTCGGCGAGTCTGAGCTCGGCGGCACTCAGATCGAGCTTGCGCTGCCCGGCAACCGGGCGAGCTAGCAACCGCTTCGTGCTAGCCGACGTCGAACCGGATTCCCTGCGCGAGCGGCAGCTCCCGGCTCCAGTTGATCGTATTCGTCTGTCTTCGCATGTAGGCCTTCCAGGAGTCCGAACCGGATTCGCGTCCGCCACCGGTATCCTTCTCGCCGCCGAATGCGCCACCGATCTCGGCGCCAGACGTGCCGATGTTCACGTTGGCGATACCGCAGTCGCTGCCGACCGCTGACAAGAAGAGTTCGGCACTCTGCAGCCGGTCCGTGAAGATCGCCGACGAGAGCCCGTGTGCCGCGTCGTTCTGTAGCGCGACGGCTTCCTCAAGCGAATTCACCGGAACGACGTACAGGATTGGCGCGAAGGTCTCGCTTTGCACGATCGGCCATTCATTGCGCGCGCGGATGATCGTTGGCTCGACGTAGTTGCCCTTGCCCGGCAGGGTCTTGCCGCCATAAATGATCTCGCCACCGGCGTTCCTGGCCGCCGCAATTGCGGCGTTGTAACGCTCCACGGCATTCTTATCGACGAGCGGTCCCATGAGCGTGCCGGCATTCAGCGGATCGCCGATGCGCACCTGGCGATAAGCGGCGATCAGCCTGCGCTCGAGTTCCTCGCGCCGGGTTTCGTGGACGAAAACGCGGCGTGTCGAAGTGCAACGCTGCCCGGCAGTTCCGACAGCGCCGAATACGATCGACGGAACGGCGAGCGCCAGGTTCGCGCTCTCATCGACGATGATCGCGTTATTGCCGCCAAGCTCAAGGAGGCTCCTGCCAAGACGCTTGGATACGCGTTCCCCCACCTTGCGCCCGACCGCGGTCGAGCCCGTGAAGGAGACCAGCGCGACCCGCGGATCATCGACCATGCGCTCGGCGAGTTCGGTACCGGCGTCGATGAACATCTGGAAGACCGGCGGCGCGCCGGTGCGCGTCAGCACGCGATTGACGATCTTCTGGACCGCAATGGCGCTCAAAGGAGTCTTCGGCGATGGCTTCCAGATGGTCACGTCGCCGCACACCGCAGCAAGGAACGCGTTCCACGCCCAAACGGCGACGGGAAAATTGAAAGCGGAGATCACGCCGACGACGCCGAGCGGATGCCACTGTTCGTACATGCGATGCGAGGCGCGCTCGGAATGCATCGAGTTCCCATACAGCATGCGCGACTGACCGACGGCAAAGTCGGCGATGTCGACCATCTCCTGCACCTCGCCGTCGCCTTCCGGCTTGATCTTGCCGTTCTCGAGCGAGACCAGTGTGCCCAGGGCGTCCTTGACCCGGCGCAGCTCATCGCCAACCAGTCGAACGACTTCGCCGCGCTTCGGTGCCGGGACGCGCCGCCACGCGTCGAAGGTTTGTACCGCTGAATTGGCAATCGCCTCGTAGTCGGCGAGCGTCGCGCCGCGCACCCGCGCGATGACTTCGCCGGTTGCGGGGTCGACCGACTCGATCAGCGGCCCGCGTTCGTCCTGCGACCATCCTGCGCTGCCCGACCAGCTGCCGGAATTCACGCTTTCGATTTCGAGCGCTGCCAATATGTCCCGCATCGTCCTCTCCTAGTCCGCGCGCTGCTTGCGCTGGTGGCCCGCCTGACCCGACACGACCACGCGGGATGAAACGTCCTTCGTGCCGCCCGGTGCGTAGTATCGGCCGAAGCGGTTGTCGAGAATTTCCGGCAGGCGAAACTGCTCCTGTGCGACGAATCCCTGGTAGCGTCCGGCACTCTCAAGGACGAGGTCGACGACAGCGCTGATTCCGGCCGCTGTGGTCACCTGAATGGCCGACCAGAGGCGCCCGGCGATCAGCTGTGGATAGATCTTGTTGACGTAGTTTTCTTCGCGCAACTCGCCATCCTGCAAGCCACTCACTGCCGCGTAGACGATGACGACATCCTGCAACGTCTGCGGTACCGCGTTTTCCAGCACGCGTTTGAGCGTTGCTCGATCGTGATTCAGTTTCAGGTCGTTCATCAAGAGGCGCATCTGTTCGCAATGGCCCGGATAGCGGATGGTCTTGTAGTTCATGGTCTCGCAGCGGGAGCCGTAGGTCTCGCCGAGCGAGCCGAGCCCGCCCGACGTGTTGAAAGCTTCGTACAGCGTGCCGTCGATCGCGATCTCCTCAAGGCCCTCCAGCGGGGCCGCTTCGATCTTCGCGCCGTGTGCGATCGCTTCGCAGGGATTGCCGTACTCGTTGATGAGGCCCTCGGTGGACCAGGTGAGCGAGTACTTGAGGACATTATTCGGATGCTGGGGCAGGGCGCCGACCCGCAATTTCACGGACCGCAGCTCATCGAAATGCGTCACCAGTTCGGCGCCGGCAATCGAGATGAAGCCGGGCGCGAGCCCGCATTGTGGAACAAATGCCTGTTGGGCCCCGTCCGCGATACGCCGGACCGCGCGAGTCACCTCGACGTCCTCGGTGAGATCGAAATAATGAGCGCCGGCAGCGCGTGCCGCCTCGGCCACCGCCACGTTGCAGTAGTAGGGCAGGCTTGAAATCACGGCATCGACCGGATGCTGCGCCAACTGCCGGTCCAGTGCCTTGCGATCACCGGCGTCCATGGTGACGGCCGTAACACTTGCAAGCGCGTGCGCCTTCGCAACGGATTGCGCGGCGTTGGCGTTCACGTCGGCAAGCCAGACCTGGTAGTCCGCCGATTCGCCGAGCAGACCAGCAATGAGTGCGCCGATCTTGCCGGCGCCGAGAATCAATACACGATGCATGCGCTGTCCCCAAATCACTAGCTGGCGGTCATTGGCTGGAATATCCAGCCCAACGGACCGCATTGGATGCCGCCCGGACGAAATGACAAAGCGGTGAAGTCATCGCCCCGCGGGCCCGGGCCGGCCTTGAGAGGGCGCGCATTCTGCCTTGGCGCGCCCGCAGTTGCCACCCTTCCGGGCGGGGTCGTTTTGCGGCGCGTTGGAGCTCTGTGTACGATCGGCGGCATGACGCGCAATCCCCCCGCGACCCACTGGCATCCGGCAAGCTGGCAAGCGAAAGCGGCGAGGCATCAACCCCAATACACCGACGCGGCAGCTCTCGAGCGGGTGGTCGCCGAGCTCTCGCGCCTGCCGCCGATTGTCGTGTCGTGGGAGATTGAGTCGCTGCGCGGGCAGATCGCGTCGGCACAGCGCGGCGAGCGCTTTCTGCTGCAGGGCGGGGACTGCGCCGAAGCGTTTGACGACTGCGAATCCGATCAGATCGCCAAGAAGCTCAAGATCCTGCTGCAGATGAGCCTCGTGCTCCTGCATGGCCTCAAGAAGCCGATCGTGCGCGTGGGGCGGATTGCCGGCCAATACGCGAAGCCGCGCTCAGCGGAGACCGAAACACGCGACGGCGTGACGCTACCGAGCTATCGCGGCGATATCGTCAACCGCGTTGCATTCACGCGCGAAGCGCGCGAGCCGGATCCGCAGTTGCTGCTGCGGGGCTATGAGCGGGCGGCGCTTACCTTTAATTTCGTGAGATCGCTGGTCGCGGGCGGCTTTGCGGACCTGCATCACCCGGAATACTGGAACCTCGATTTCATGCGCCACGCGCCGTTGAAGGAGGCGTACCAGCGCATCGTGCAATCGATCGCGGACTCGCTCGATTTTTTCGAGTCAATGAGCGGGCAGCTCGTGCATGAAGCGAGCCGCGTCGACTTCTTCACTAGCCACGAGGGCCTGCATCTTACTTACGAACAGGCGCAAACGAGATTCATCCCGCGGCAGCAGCGCTGGTACAACCTCTCGGCGCATATGCCCTGGATTGGAATGCGCACGGCCGAGCTTGAGGGCGCACACGTGGAGTTTTTCCGCGGCATCGCCAATCCGGTCGCTGTCAAGGTGGGCGCAAGCATGGACGGCGAGTGGCTGCAGCAGCTCGTGCGCGTCCTCAATCCGAACAACGAGCCCGGGCGGCTGACATTGATTCACCGGTTCGGAGCTCGCGCAATCGACAAGGCGTTGCCGCCACTCATCCAGGCCGTGCGCGCCACTGGCCAGACCGTCCTCTGGTGCTGCGATCCGATGCACGGCAATACCGAGTCGACGGCGAGCGGCCTGAAGACCCGGCGCTTCGACAATATCCTCAGCGAGCTCGAGCAAGCGTTCGACATCCACCAGCAGTGCGGCTCGTACCTCGGCGGCGTTCACTTCGAACTTACCGGCGATGACGTGACGGAATGTACCGGCGGCGCTCGAGGATTGACCGAAGCCGACCTGGTACGTTCCTACCGCTCGCAGGTCGACCCGAGGCTCAACTACGAGCAGGCGCTGGAACTCGCGATGCTGATTGCGCGCCGAGCGCGGCGAACTATCTGAATCGATCGATTGCGGACCAGGCCTCGCGGGTTGCAATCTCGCGCAACTCGCCGGGCACCAGGCCCGCGAGCTCCCATGGTCCGATTTGCACGCGGATGAGTCGCAGGGTGGGGAAGCCGATCGCCGCGGTCATCCGTCGAACCTGGCGATTGCGGCCCTCGACGATCGTCAGGGCGAGCCACGCAGTCGGAATATTGCCCCTGAATCGAATGGGGGGATGTCGCGGCCAGACTCCGACGGGCGCATCGCTCAAGCGTTCGACGCCTGCAGGCAGCGAGGGCCCATCGGCAAGTGCAACACCCTTGCGCAGGCGTTCAAGCGCCGTATCCGGTGGCTCGCCCTCGACTTGTACCCAATACGTCTTCGGTAGGCGCGACCCGGGTTGCGTGATGCGCGCCTGCAGGGGTCCATGGTCGGTCAGCAGCAGCAGACCCTCGCTGTCGAAGTCGAGGCGACCCGCGACTCGCGCGGACGAACGTCTCAAGTAGTCGGCGAGCGTGCCGCGGCCCGACTTGTCGGTGAACTGGCTCAGGACCCCGAAGGGTTTATTGAAAATGATGAATGGCAAGCCAACTAAGACCTTATAAACAATGAACTACGATTGTTCGTTAATGTACATTAGCAGTATGGGTCCAGGGAGACTTGATCGCCCTGCGTATCGCTCGTTGGCCTCTGCCAGTTTTGGCAGTTAGCCTGCAGCGAAACCCTCCGCTGGAGTTGCAAGTTTGCTGATCTCTTCGCCGGCCGGCACGCGCATCGCGGGATCCATAGGTCCCGGATTTGATCGCATTCTCACATCCGAGGCGCAGGGATTTGTTGCGTCGATTGCGCGAACATTTCGTGACCGCGTGACGCAGCTCCTGCGGGAGCGGGAAGAGCGCCAGCGCGAGATCAACGCCGGCGCATTGCCTGATTTCCTGCCCGACACGCGCTCGATACGCGAGAGCGACTGGCAAACGTCGAGCATTCCGGCCGACCTGCTCGACCGTCGGGTCGAGATCACCGGGCCGACCGAGCGAAAAATGATCATCAACGCGCTCAATTCCGGCGCCCGCGTATTCATGGCCGACTGCGAAGACTCCTTGACGCCGAACTGGGACAACGTAATCCGTGGCCAGATCAACCTGCACGATGCAGTCCGCCGAACGATCGATTTCCGGTCGCCGGAGGGCAAGGACTACCGGCTGCAGGCGAAAACCGCGGTCCTCATGGTGCGTCCGCGCGGCTGGCACCTTGCGGAGAAGCATTGGTTCGTTGACGACACGCCGGTCCCGGGCGCCTTCGTGGATTTTGCCTTGTATCTCTTTCATAACGGCGCCGAGCTCGGGAAGCGGGCCACCGGGCCGTACTTCTATCTGCCAAAGCTCGAGAATCATCTTGAGGCACGGCTTTGGGCCGACGTCATCCGGCACGCCGAGACTGCGCTTGGCTTGGCGCCGGGAACCGTCAAGGTCACGGTCCTCATCGAGACGATCCTTGCCGCGTTCGAGATGGATGAGATTCTCCATGAGCTGCGCGCCAACATCGTCGGCCTGAATTGCGGGCGCTGGGACTATATTTTCAGTTTCATCAAGAAATTCAGCCATCGTGCGGATTTCGTCCTGCCGGATCGGCAGCAGGTGACGATGACCAGCCATTTTCTGCGATCCTATTCGCAGCTCGTCATCAAGACCTGCCACAGACGCGGCGCCTTCGCGATGGGAGGCATGGCGGCGCAGATTCCAATCAAGAATGATCCGGCGGCTAACGAGGAGGCCCTGCAGCGAGTGCGCGCGGACAAGGAGCGCGAGGCGCGCGACGGCCATGACGGGACTTGGGTTGCTCACCCCGGCCTCGTGCCGATTGCAATGGAGATCTTTGACACTCACATGCCTGGCCCCAACCAGCTGCAGCGGCTGCGCGAGGATGTATCGGTGACGGCGAAAGACCTGCTATCCGTGCCCAAAGGGACGATCACGGCCACGGGCCTGCGCAACAATGTAAGCGTGGCGCTGCAATACATGGCTGCCTGGCTCGGCGGCAACGGCTGCGTGCCGATCAACAACCTCATGGAAGACGCCGCGACGGCGGAGATTTCACGCGCGCAGCTCTGGCAATGGGTGCACCACGACGCTGGCGTGCTGGACGACGGTACGCGGATCACGCTCGATCTGGTGCGCCACCTGCTCCGCGACGAGCAGACGCGACTCGCGGCTGTGGCGGGGCAGAATTCGCCGGTAGCAGCGCATCTCGCAAAAGCGGCTGCACTGGTCGATGATCTGACTTCGCGCGGGGACTTCTCTGCATTCCTGACACTCGCCGCCTACCGGGAAATCGACTGACACGTCCGCCCGCATGATCCGATCTCACTCGTGGAGCCCGATCGATGAATGACGCCGAGCGCATGGAAGGTGACTGGAAGAACGGCTCCCGCTGGCAAGGTGTGACGCGTCCATACAAGGGCGCTGACGTCGTGCGGCTGCGTGGCTCGGTCGCAATCGAGTATTCGCTCGCGCGCCTGGGCGCAGAAAAGCTATGGCGCTACCTGCATGAGAAGCCGTTCGTCAACGCGCTCGGCGCCCTGACCGGAAATCAGGCGATGCAGCAGGTCAAGGCCGGGCTCGATGCTATCTACCTGTCGGGCTGGCAGGTGGCGGGCGACGCCAATCTGGCTGCGCAGATGTATCCGGACCAGTCGCTCTATCCCGCGGACTCGGTGCCGGCGGTCGTCAAGCGCATCAACAACACCTTGCAACGGGCCGATCAGATCGATCACGCCGAGGGCCGCTCGGACACGGACTGGTTCAAGCCCATCGTGGCGGACGCGGAAGCGGGTTTCGGAGGCGTGCTCAATGCGTTCGAGTTGATGAAGGCAATGATCGAAGCGGGCGCCGCGGGTGTCCATTTCGAGGACCAGCTCTCGTCGGCGAAGAAATGCGGCCACATGGGAGGCAAAGTCCTTGTGCCGACGCAGGAAGCGATCAACAAGCTGGTCGCCGCGAGGCTGGCGGCGGACATCTGTGGCGTGCCCACCGTACTGGTGGCGCGGACCGACGCCGAGTCTGCGAACCTGCTGACGGCGGATGTCGATGAGCGCGATCGCGCATTCATCTTGAAGCGCGAACGCACGGCTGAGGGATTTTTCCACCTGCGGGCGAGCATCGATTCGGCGATCGCGCGCGGCATTGCGTATGCGCCCTACGCGGACCTCGTGTGGTGCGAAACGGGCGTGCCGGATCTGCACGAAGCCAAGGCCTTCGCCGAGGGCGTGCGTAAGCGCTATCCGGACAAGCTCCTCGCCTACAACTGTTCGCCGTCATTCAACTGGAAGAAGAAGCTCGACGACGCGACCATCGCAAGATTCCAGCGCGAGCTTGGTGCGATGGGCTACAAATTCCAGTTCGTCACGCTTGCGGGTTTTCACGCGCTCAATTTCAGCATGTTCGAACTCGCACGCGGCTATCGCGAATCACAGATGACTGCGTACGTCTCGCTGCAGCAGGCGGAGTTTGCCGCGGAGGCGATGGGTTACACGGCGACCAAGCACCAGCGCGAGGTCGGCGCGGGCTATTTCGACGATGTAACGCAGGTTGTCAGTGCTGGAACCTCGTCGATCACGGCACTCACGGGCTCCACGGAAGAAGCTCAGTTCCATTCGAAGAAGCGGTGAGGCCGCGGGCAGGGCCTCGATGATTGAACCCGCCGCCGCGTTCGATGCAAAGGCGTTTGTCCGCTCGCTGCCGGCGCGGCCCGGCGTCTACCGCATGCTGAATTCGGCGAGCGAGGTCATCTACGTTGGCAAGGCGCGAAGCCTGCGCGACCGTGTCGGCAGCTATTTCCACGCAAGCAACATCGCGCCGAAGGTCCAGGCGCTCGTCGCACAGGTTGCCGGCATCGATGTCACGGTGACGAACTCGGAGATCGAAGCGCTGCTGCTCGAATACAACCTCATCAAGGAGCGCAAGCCCCGCTACAACGTCTTGATGCGGGACGACAAGAGTTATCCCTACCTGCATCTCGACACGCGGCACGAGTATCCGCGGATTGCCTACTATCGCGGGCCCACCCATATTCCGGGACGTCTGTTCGGCCCGTATCCGAATGCATTCGCCGCCCGGCAGACCTTGAGCCAACTGCAGCGACTGTTCCGCCTGCGCCCGTGCGAGGACAGCTATTTCGCCAACCGGTCACGGCCCTGCCTGCAGTACCAGATTGGCCGCTGCTCCGCGCCATGCGTCGGACTGATCGGCCGCGAGGACTACGCGGCGGACGTTCACACGGCGGTCAAAGTGCTCGAGGGCCGCAATGCGGAGGTCAATCAGGAAATCGGAGCGCGGATGGAGGAAGCGTCGGCGGCTCTCGAGTATGAGAAAGCCGCTGCACTTCGTGATCAGCTCGCCCATCTGCGCGAGGTGCAAGCCGAACAGAGCGTATCGTCGACGCGCGCGGAGGATGCGGACGCCGTAGGCATTGCGAGCGAAGGCGGCCTGCATTGCGTCGCCATCCTCTTCATCCGGGCCGGGCGCAACCTCGGCACCGTGCACTTCTTTCCGAAAGCGCCTCTCGACGACGCAAGCGAGGTGCTGCGCTCGTTTGTCGAGCAATACTATCTTGCGCACGATCCGCCGCCTCGAATCATTGTGGCGCACGATTCCGTGGAATTCGCGCCGCTCGCCGCAACGCTTGGCGAAAGACATCGACGCAAGGTGGAGATTTCCGGCGGCGTGCGCGGGCTGCGCGCGCGCTGGCGTCGTATGACGAACGAGAACGCGGCTCAGGCGTTGCGCATGCGTTTGAGCAGTACCGCGGGCCTCGATGAGCAGTTTGTGGCTTTGGCCGGTGCCCTACAGCTGCCAGAAGAGCCGCAACGGCTTGAGTGTTTCGACATCAGCCATACAGGTGGCGAGGGCACCGTCGCATCCTGCGTCGTCTTTGGCAGGGATGGGCCCATCAAGAGTGAGTACCGTCGTTTCAATATCACCGGTGTGGCGCCGGGGGATGACTACGGTGCGCTCGGCCAGGCCATCCGGCGTCGCTACACGCGTGTCAAGGCGGGCGAGATACCGCCGCCCGACGTACTGATGATCGACGGCGGTCGCGGGCAGATCGAAGCGGCACAGGCAGCGCTCACCGCTCTCGACCTCGAGACGAATGAGGCACCGAAACTCGTCGTGGGAATCGCCAAGGGCGCGGACCGACGGGCCGGCCAGGAGCGCCTTTTCTTGTTGGCCCAGCAAGCGCCCTCTATACTTCCGGCGGATTCACCCGCCCTGCACCTCATTCAGCGCGTCCGCGACGAAGCCCATCGATTCGCGATCACCGGCCATCGTAAGCGGCGCGCGCGCAGGCACCAGGAATCCGTGCTCGACGCCGTGCCGGGACTGGGTCCGGTGAAACGGCGTGAGCTGCTGAAGCATTTCGGAGGCTTGCACGGCGTGTTGCGAGCCGGTGTCGAGGATTTCGAAACCGTCCCAGGCCTCGGCCCGCAGCTGGCAAGAGCGGTTTACGAGCACCTGCACCCTGGAGAGTAGCCTGGCTGCACATTTCAATCTGCCGAACGCGCTCACGTGGTTGCGCATCGTACTGGTGCCGCTGCTGGTCGTGCTCTTTTACCTGCCATGGCCCTGGTCGGATCAGGCGGCAGGACTGCTATTTGCCGTCGCCGGAATCACGGATGCTTTCGACGGATACTTTGCGCGCAAGCTCAACATGACCTCGCGCCTCGGCGCCTTCCTCGATCCCGTGGCGGACAAGCTCATCGTCGCCGTGGCGCTCGTGCTGCTCATAAGCAAGAATGCACACTGGTACCTCGTGCTGACGGCTTGCGTGATCATCGGTCGCGAAATCGCCATCTCCGCCCTGCGTGAGTGGATGGCAGAGATCGGCGCGCGCGGCAAAGTTGCGGTCTCGACGATGGGCAAGATCAAGACGATCCTGCAAATTGTCGGCTTGAGCATGATGCTGTTCGCCGGCGGCCAGATGGACTATCTGCTGATCGTCTTTCCGATCTACTGGATCGGTCTCGCGCTGATCGTGGTGTCCGCGGTGCTGACACTGTGGTCGATGATTCTCTATTTGCGCGCGGCCTGGCCGGATCTTGCCGCCCGCAGTTGAAGACCGGGCCGGTCTGTGCGTAAGTCACGGAACAATTTGATTTTGTTGACTCATCCACGTGCCCCCGTACAATACCGGCCCTCGTTTGGTGCCCCGGGCGGGAATAGCTCAGTTGGTAGAGCGCAACCTTGCCAAGGTTGAGGTCGAGGGTTCGAGCCCCTTTTCCCGCTCCATAAAATCAAGTAGTTAGGAAAATCATCTAGGGCAGATTGTCCCGGGGAAACAGAAACCGGGAAACAGCTGGATTCCGGGGTCTCTCGTTTAGACGCCGTGCTACGCCAGGGCTAGGTGGCAGAATGGTCATGCAGCGGCCTGCAAAGCCGTCTATGCCGGTTCGATTCCGACCCTAGCCTCCATTTCGAAGCACATTCCGGAGCGCGCCCTGGTGGCGAAACTGGTAGACGCAACGGACTTAAAATCCGTTGGACCGCAAGGTCCGTGCAGATTCGACTTCTGCCCAGGGCACCAGCTACCAGAAGACGTCGTACACGTGGTCAACGACCTGGCCTGACCAGGTGTCGACCAGCAGGGCGTCGTTGCCGACGCGCACCCAGCGACAGCCGGCCGGCGGGTCGTACAGATCAAACTGCCAGTAGTCACCGATGACGTATTGCGCATCGTAGTAGGCGCCTGGAAGCCAGGCATCACCCAACCAGAAGCGCGCGCGGTAGTACGGGAACGGCGCGTAGTACAGGCCGAAGTAGAATCGCTGGCGCGCGAAATAGTGCCCGCCGTAGTAGCGATAATGATTGACGCGGTAGTGGTCGTACCAATGCCGGTCGTGCCGCCAGTCGCGCCCATGATCGTCGCGCCAGTGATTGCCGCTCGAGTGATCCCCGCTCCAATGGGCGTCGCCATTCCGATTGTCGCTGCGGTCGTGGTTTCCGTCGTGGTTCCAGTCATTCCCGTGGTCATCGCTCCTGTGATCGCCGCTCCAATGGGGATCGCCATTTCGATTGTCGTTGCGGTCGTGGGCTCGGTCGCGGTTCCAGTCGGTCGAGCGGTGCCCTTGACCATCTCCGTTCCGCGGGTCGCGAGCATTCCGGGAATCATCGCCGTGTCGATCGGTCTGCCAGTTTCCACCGGGCCGGCCGGCTCCTTCGCCGTTTAGCTGGGGGCGAGGATCGCCAGTGGTCCGACGCTCGCCGCGATTCGGCTGAGCGCTGCCACGAGGTGGCGAAGTACGATTCGACTCCCCGTAGTTGCGCTTGCCGTTGTCGGTCGAACCGCGATTGATATCTCGGGAGTCGGAATTTCGGGCGGCCGCTGCCGGAGTGCCCTGTTGGTGTTGTGGCGCCCAGTGCGGACCCGTTCCGGCGACCGCCGTCATGCCAGACAGCGAGGCAGCGGCAGCTGCAACTATGACCATTCGCTTCATGGGATCTCCTGAACCGCCAGTTAATGCCACATTCGCGGGGCGCAACTATCGCGCAAGCTTCCTGACTCCCAGCTGAATGACGCAAGTTGTTGAAACTAGCCGACAGATTCCTGGCCGACCAGCCGCCGGGGAGGACGGAACGCCTGCACAGCCGCTCCTGTGTTTCGCTGCGCGCCGATGGCACACTTGCAGTTGTTTGCACCCGCAGGCGGTGCTTTGCATTGACAGGCGCCCCTTGCAATGTTGAAGGTCGAAAATCTCCACCTCTGGCGAGGCGAGCGCCACGTGCTGAGGGGCGTCGGCTTCAGGCTCGAGCCGGGCGAACTCCTTCACGTCGCTGGCGCCAACGGCGCGGGCAAGACAACCCTTCTGCGCACGGTGGCCGGCCTCGTTCAGCCGGAGCAGGGCGAAGTGTATTGGCGCAACAAGCTCGCGCATTCCCTGGATTCCGGATACGCGGAGCAACTCGCCTACGTGGCGCACGATGCCGCGCTGAAGAGCGACCTGACGGCGTACGAAAACCTCGTGTTCATGGTCGGTCTGCGCCACGCCGTCGCGGATTCGGCGATTGGGTTGACGCTGGCCAAACTGGGCGTCGCGCATTGCGCCAACCTGCCAGCGCGCGCCTTGTCGGCGGGTCAGCGTCGCCGCGTCGCTCTCGCGCGCCTGCTGTTGTCCGAGGCGGTGCTCTGGATTCTCGATGAGCCACTGACCAACCTCGATGCGGCGGGCGGCACATTGGTGCTCGGTCTGCTGGACGAGCATCTGGCGGCGGGCGGGCTCGCGCTCGTTGCGACGCACGGAGAACTCGCGATTCGCAGCGATCGTGCACGCAGACTGGAGCTGACATGACAGTGCGCACGGGCGTTCTTGCTGCCGTCGCGCTGCTCGTGCGGCGTGACCTGCGTCTCGCTTTCCGCCGGCCGAGTCAACTTTGTAATCCACTCGTGTTCTTCCTCGTCGTGACGACACTGTTCCCCTTGAGTCTGAGCCCGCTCGCGTCGCAACTGAGAGACATTGCGCCCGGTGTGTTGTGGGTGGCAGCACTGCTATCCTCCCTGTTGGCGCTCGAAGGATTGCTGAAGTCCGACGCGGAAGACGGCACGCTCGAGCAGATGGTGCTTTCGGGCCAGCCGGTGGTTGCCATGGTCGCCGCCAAGACCCTGGCGCACTGGTTCGTCGGCGGACTGCCACTTGTCGTGATTTCGCCTCTTGCAGGCCTGTCACTCGGTGTTCCGCCCGCGGCGATGTGGGTGACTGTGGAGGGACTCCTGATGGGCACCCTGACGCTGAGCTTTCTTGGCAGCGTCGGTGCGGCGCTGACGGTCGGTGTCCGCCGCAGCAGTGTGCTCCTTTCGCTTCTGGTGCTGCCGCTCGCGATGCCGCTCCTGATTTTCGGTGCCAGGGCAACAGATCTCGCTATCGCGGGGGAAGGCGCAGCCGCACCGCTGTACCTGCTTGGGGCGCTGCTGGCGTTAAGCGCAACGCTTGCCCCATTTGCGGCTGCCGCCGCCGTTCGAATTGGTATCGACTAGGAACGCGCATAGATGTGGACCTGGATTCACAAGTTCGGATCGCCGCCGCATTTCTACCGGATAGCGGCCTTGCTCACGCCGTGGTTCGGATGGATCGCCGCCATCCTCATCGCGACGGGTCTCGTCTGGGGGCTCGTTTTTGCACCGGCCGATTATCAGCAGGGCGATGGCTTCCGAATCCTTTACGTACACGCACCAAGCGCGTGGATGTCGCTATTCACGTATGTGGTGATGGCCTTGGCGGCCGGTATCGGTCTCGTCTGGCGCATCAAGGTTGCGCACGCCGTGGCCGCGAGCTGCGCGCCGATAGGCGTGGCGTTCACTGCGTCCGCGTTGGTCACCGGCGCGGTCTGGGGCCAGAAGATGTGGGGCACGTGGTGGGAGTGGGATCCGCGCCTGACGTCTGAACTCATACTCCTCTTTCTATACTTCGGCTATATGGCCTTGCGCTCCGCGTATGACGATCCGCAACGCGCCGACCGCGCAAGCGCAGTGCTCGCGTTGGTCGGCGTAGTGAACGTGCCGATCATCCATTATTCGGTCGTGTGGTGGAATTCCCTGCATCAGGTGGCGAGCGTCGCCAAGATCGGGCGACCGTCGATCGCCCCGGAAATGCTCGTACCGCTAATTCTGATGTTCTTCGGTTTCAACATTCTTTTCGGTGCTGTGCTGCTCACCCGGGTGCGAGGAGAGGTCCTGCTGCGCGAGCGCAGCGCGGACTGGATCCGCGCACTGGTGGCCAAATCATGAGCCTCCGGGATTTTCTGCACATGGGTGGGTACGCCGCATACGTATGGCCGTCGTACCTATTCACCATTGCCGCGATCGGCTGGATGGTGATTGCAGCCCGGCGCGCGCATCGCAGGGCGCTCGAGATCGCGCGCAAGCGAGTCGTCATGGAGAAATCCCCCTCATGACGCCGCGCCGCAAACGCCTAACCGCGGTTGTGCTCGTGCTGGTCGGCGTCAGCATTGCGACCGGTCTTGCGCTGCGCGCGTTTCGCGACAACGTCGTGCTTTACTTCACGCCCGCGGAAGTCGCCCAGGGCAAAGCGAACGGCAAGCGCGCATTCCGGCTTGGCGGCATGGTCCTCAAGGGCAGCGTAGTGCGCCAGCCGGGCAGCCTGACCCTGCGATTCGATGTCACGGACTACATTCGTACGCTGACCGTGAATTACACAGGCGTCCTGCCGGATCTGTTCCGCGAAGGGCAGGGCGTCGTCGTGCATGGCTCGCTTGCCAATGGCGAATTCATGGCCGATGAAGTGCTGGCCAAGCACGACGAGAAGTACATGCCGCGCGATATCGCGGGCAAAATCGCGCCGCCACCCGGGGTAAACCCATGACCGCCGAACTCGGACAGATTGCGCTCATCCTCGCCCTGTGCCTCGCATTGTCACAGACGGTATTCGGACTGGTGGGCGCGCATCGCGGGTGGGCCAACTGGATGGCCGTCGTGCGGCCCGCGACGATCGGCCAGGCGGGTTTCGTCGCGCTCGCGTTTCTGCTGCTGGTGTCCGCATTTCTCGGCAACGATTTCACCGTGCAGTACGTGGCATTCAATTCCAACTCGGAACTTCCCACCGTCTACCGCGTGGCCGCGGTATGGGGCGCGCACGAGGGCTCGATGCTGCTCTGGGCATTGATCCTCGCGCTGTGGTCGCTTGCGGTCGCGCTTCTCAGTCGCTCGCTGCCAAATGCCTTCGCGAGCCGTGTACTCGGCGTGCTGGGAACCATCAGCACCGGAATACTTCTATTCATCCTGCTGACTTCGAATCCCTTCACGCGGGCGATGCCGGCTCCGTTCGACGGGAACGATCTGAATCCACTGCTGCAGGACCCCGCGCTCGCGATGCATCCGCCGATTCTCTATACCGGCTACGTCGGGTTCGCGGTTGCCTTTGCATTCGCCTGCGCCGCGATGATCGAGGGCAAGCTCGATCAGGCCTGGGCGCGCTGGACACGGCCGTGGACCATCGTTGCGTGGCTCTTTCTTACGGTCGGCATCACCCTCGGCAGCTGGTGGGCGTATTACGAACTGGGCTGGGGCGGCTGGTGGATGTGGGATCCGGTCGAAAATGCGTCCTTCATGCCTTGGCTCGTGGGTACGGCGCTTGTTCATTCCCTCGCAGTCACGGAGCGGCGCGGCCTGTTTCGCAGCTGGACGCTGCTGCTTGCCATATTCGCGTTCTCGCTGAGTCTTATTGGCACGTTTCTCGTGCGCTCGGGCATCATCGTCTCGGTGCACGCCTTTGCGTCCGATCCCATGCGCGGCGTGTTCATCCTGGCGCTGCTTGCCGCCTACATCCTGGGCGCGCTGATGCTCTATGCCTGGCGCGCGGGCCAATTGCGGTCATCGTCAGGCTTCGAGCTCTGGTCGCGCGAATCTTTCATTCTCTTCAACAACATCTTGCTGGTCATTGCCGCAGCCCTCATCTTCATCGGCACGCTCTATCCGCTGATCCTCGCGCTCCTCAAGCTCGGCACGATCACGATCGGTCCGCCGGTATTCCAGTTGATGTTCTTGATAGCGATTATTCCGCTGATTGGTTTGCTCGCGGTCGGAATGCACTCATCATGGAAACGGGCGCGCCTCGCACCGGTCAAGACGCGGCTGATCGCCATTGCGGCCGTTGCTGCCGTGCTCGCGGCCATTCTCCTGTTCACATTTGGCGGGCGGGTGCGGCTGATAGTGTTCATGGGCCTGTTCCTCGCCATAGCAACGATGTTTTCGGCGGTGTCTGAGCCAATCGCCCGGTTGCGAAGGGGACTTTCGATTCCACGGGGAGCGGTCGGCATGTTCGTCGCGCACTTCGGAGTGGGCCTTTTCACTCTCGGCGCGACTGCCGCATCGACGTACCAGGTCGAAAAGGATGTATCGATCGCGCTCGGCCAGAGCGAGAAGCTCGCGGGATACGAATTCAAGCTCGCCGATCTGCGCATGGTCGAGGGACCGAACTACGTCGCGCGGCAGGCCGACGTCATCATCAGCGATTCGCAGGGCCGCGTGATCACGACGCTGCATCCGCAAAAGCGCATCTATCGCGTCCAGCAGCAGCCAATGACGGAAGCCGGCATCGACGTGAACTGGCAGCGCGACCTCTTCGTCGCGCTCGGTGACGATCTCGGGGACGGCAAGTGGAGCCTGCGCCTGCAATACAAGCCCCTCATCCGATATCTCTGGCTCGGATCGCTCATCATGGCTCTCGGCGGAATCCTCGCCGCCTCGGACAGGCGCTATCGCACGGCAATTGCGGGCGAACGCGCGGCCGTCGGCGCAGCAACGGAGCGTGCGTGAAGGCACGCTTCCTGGTCCCGGCGGCCCTGATCGCCGTGCTATTCGGGTTCTTCTGGTATGCGTTGGGTGGCGACTACGATCCACAGCTCATCGAGTCGCCCCTGATCAATCGACCGGCTCCCGATTTCGTTTCCCCGGCGCTCGCCGATCCGAAGCAGGCCGTGTCGCTGAAGTCGTTTCGCGGCCAGCCGGTCCTCGTGAATTTCTGGGGAACGTGGTGCGTCGGCTGCCGGGAGGAACATCCCCAGCTGCTGGAGATCCAGAAGGTGACCACAATTCCCATCGTCGGCATCGCGTGGAAGGATGATCACGCGGCGGCGAACCAATGGCTTGCCGAGTTCGGCGATCCGTATCGCGCCGTCGCGACGGACGACGACGGCCGGATCGCCATCGATTGGGGCGTGTATGGCGCTCCCGAGAGCTTTCTCGTCAGCGCAGAGGGCAAGGTCATTCATAAGCACGTCGGGCCAATGTCGCTCGAGATCTGGCGCAAGGAGTTTCTCGTGAAGGTCAATGCGGAGCGCGGCCCATGAAGTCTCTCCTCGGGGCGCTGTTGCTCACCGTCATCGTTGTTGACGTTGCGCGCGCCATCGATACCGAACCGCCGCTACCCGATCCGCAGCAACAGGCGCGCTATGAAGCGCTGATCCACGAGCTGCGCTGCCTGCAGTGCCGCAGCCAGTCACTTGCCGATTCGGACGTGTCGCTCGCCGCCGATCTGCGACGCGAGGTCCGCGGCCTCATCGCACAGGGAAAGACCGACGATGAGGTCAAGGACTTCCTCACCGCGCGCTATGGCGACTATGTGCTCTTTCGGCCGCCGCTCAATGCCCGCACCTGGGTCGTCTGGTTTGCGCCCGCCATCCTGCTGCTGGCCGGCGGATTGATCGCCTGGCGCGTCGTGCGCCACCGATCAGCGCTGGTGCCGGGCGATGCGGACGAAGTCGAATCCGCTGAGGATCCGCGTTGACAGCATTTCTCCTGATTGCCGGGCTGATGGTGCTGGTCGGCATCGCGCTACTCGCATATCCGCTCGTACTTCGCCGAGCGCCAGTCGAGTCGGGATTTCGTGATGCTCCCCGTGCAATCAGTGTCGTATTGACAGCGCTTGCGGTGATCACACTCGTTGCTGGTCTGTACCCGTTCGCAAGCAATTGGCGCTGGAATGACGCGGAACGCGCGGCGAGGAGCCGTGCCGCCGCGTCCGATCCGATGATCGAGCGGCTGGAAGACCGCTTACGCGCATCGCCGGATGAGCTCGAAGGCTGGATCATGCTCGGCCGGGATTACGCCACTCGCCATCGCTACTATCGCGCGGCGGACGCCTATGAACATGCGCTCGCGCTCAGCGACGGCAACAATACCGAAGCGATGCTGGGACTCGGCGAAGCGCTGGCGCTCGCCGACCAGAGCAACCTGACCGGACGGGCGGGGCAGCTGCTGGAACGGGTCGCAACGCTGGAGCCGCAGAATGCACGCGCGCTCTGGTGGGGTGGGGCGGCGGCCTATCAACGCAACGACTTCAAGCTCGCGCGTGATCTCTGGCAGAAGTTCCTCGCGACCAATCCGCCTCCCGACATCGCGCAGATCCTGCGGGTGAAGATCTCGGAAATCGACCAGCAAACCGGCTCCGCGCCGGTGGCCGCCACGAACACGCGGTCAAGTGACGTGCAGGTGCGCGTGCGGGTCGACGTGGCCGGCAATGTCAATCGCAACGATGGCGTGTTGTTCGTGCTGGCGAGACACCCGGGCGAGGCAGGACCGCCGCTTGCGGCCAAGCGATTGCCACTCGGAACGTGGCCGGTCGAGGTCGAACTCGGCGTCAACGATGCCATGATGCCGGGGCGCACGCTCAGTGCAGGCGATGAAGTGCAGATCGTCGCTCGCATCTCGCGAAGCGGCACCGCGAGCCCCGCGAGTGGCGATAGCTACGGCGAAGTCCGATATCATGTCGGCCGCGACGGACTGGTCGCGCTCCGGATCGATAAACAGGTTCCCTGACGATCCGACGCTACTCGCCAGCCGACGCCGGGGAGGCATGACATCCGCGGGGCCTGTCGTACTGCATTTCGCCGCACCGCCGTCCATCGCCTGCGCCTACGGCAAGGCGCTTTTTACGCGCAGACCCGCGCTCGTGCCGGAAGGCCGGAGCATCCCGCTCATCGAAGCGGAGCTTGATCCGCAATCGCTGACGCGTGCGCAGTTCGACCGCTTTGCGGCGGTCGCGGGCGGAGCACCGGGCCACGCGTGCCCGCTGACGTTTCCGCACGTACTCGCCATGCCCTTGCACCTCGCGATTCTGACCTCGCCTGCGTTCCCGGTGCGTGTCCTCGGGCTTGTGCACATCGAAAACGAGATCATGCAGACGCGCTGGCTGCAGGCGGGTGAGCCGATATCGGTCGGCGCGAGGCTGGAGGGCTACGAAGATACGCCGCGGGGACATGAATTCATGCTCAAGACTGACGTGTCGGCGGCCGGCGAGGTCGTCTGGCGCGCTGCATCGAGGTTTCTTGCACGGCGCCCGGGAAAAGACGGCGCGACCGCCTCCCGTCCGGCCACCGTTCCCGAGGCTGATCCGCCATCGGTCGCGACCTCGAGCTGGCATTGCGATGCGGACATCGGCCGCCGGTATGGCTGGCTGTCCGGGGACATGAATCCGATTCACTTGTCCGATGCCACTGCGAAGCTGTTCGGATTCGATCGCGCTATCGCTCACGGCCTGTGGACACTGTCGCGCATTGCTCACGAACTGGGGTCGCAGCTCACCGGGGGCGCTGTGCGCCTGTCGGTTCGATTCCGCTCACCCGTGCAGCTGCCCGCGTGGGTGATGCTCCATCACTGGCGCAGCGGCCCGCGCACGGAGTTTCGCCTGCGAGGAAGCGATGGCGAACGGATTCACGCAGAGGGCGTATTCGAGCCGCCCTGAGAGCGCGCGTCCGCTCAGAATTGCACGCGCACCCCCGCGAGCCTGTCGTCCTCGGCGCGTAATCCGACGGTTCGCGACTCCTGCTTGGCAACCGCCTCGAGGATCGGCAGGACGCGGGCGGCCGGGTTGCCGAGCCGCAGGCGCTCGAGACGCGGATGGCTCATCGGAGTCTCGGCGTGACCGTCGTCGAAGCTGATGCGCGCGGGCCGGGTGCCCAAGGCGTCGCGTACCAGCATCAGCGCGATTCCGCACGGCGCATGCATCGGCCGTTTCTCGAGCAACGGCACGGGCGCTGGCACGTCGCAAAGCACCAGCAAGGCCGCGGGTGCGCCGTCCTCGATCAGTGCCAGGCATTCGCGCAATCCTGCGATTGCGGTCGCATCGAATGCCGACAATGTGGTCGCGGAGCGGGTGGCGCGGGCAGCAATTCCCCAGTAGCCCGCGGGCGCGTTGTGCACGGAGTTATGAAAATCGGTCGGCGAAACCATGCGTGCCGGCTCCGCCAGCGCGACGCAGATCCGGTGCATGATCGACATATCCGCATCCGATGATGCAAAGACGCTCGGTGTATCGGGAACGGCAAACGCGGTCCTCGCGAGCAAGGATTCCGCCGCGGCCAGCGCGACGAGTACCTGGAGCGGGGCGCGACGCCGCTCATTCGCAGGCAGCGACTGGGGCGCCGGCGGCGCAAGCGTGCTCTCGTCGATCGCTGGATCGATATCACGTCGGCCGGTGAGAACCGCTTCAGCGTGCTCCCACGTCGGCAGGCCGGGCGCCACGAGACCAACGGTTTCCAGAAACGCGCCGCCCGTCATGACCGACCCAGTATGAGCGTGCAGTTGCTGCCGCCGAATCCGAAGGAGTTCGACATGACCCGGTCGACACGCGCTGCCCGGCTTTCCATCACAACATTGGCGCGTAGCGCGGGGTCCACATTGCGTGTGTTGAGACTCCGTGGGATGAATCCGCGAGTGATGCAGGTCAGCGCAATCGCCGCTTCGAGCATGCCGGCGGCACCGAGGACATGCCCGGTCCAGCCCTTGGTGGAACTGACCGGGACTTGTGTCCCGAGTGTTGCGCACACTGCACGGTCCTCGGCAGCGTCGTTGGCGGGTGTCGCGGTGCCATGGAGATTCACATAGTCGATATCTTTCGGCTCGAGCCCGGCGCGACCGAGAGCCGCACTCATCGCGGCGGCAGCGCCGCGTCCATCGGGTTCGGGGGTCGACATGTGATACGCGTCGCTGCTTTCTCCGGTGCCCATGAGGGCGAGATCGGTTGCTCTGGGCTCGAGCAGTGCGAACCCCGCAGCCTCGCCGATGGAAATTCCGTTGCGCCCCGCGTCGGCCGGGCGGCAGGCGTCGCGCGATACGAGTTGCAGCGAGTTGAATCCGTGCAGGGTCGTCAGGCAAAGGCTGTCGACACCGCCGACCACGGCGGCATCGCAGAAGCCGGCTGCAATCGCGCGCCGCGCGCTCGCAAACACCTTGGCACTCGACGAACAGGCCGTGGAGATGACGGCGCTCACGCCTTCGAGACCGAGCGCAGCCCTTGCGAATCCGCCGATCGAATAGGTGCAGGACGTGCGCGCGTGATCGAAGCCCGCGGGCAGGATATTTCGCTCTCGATCACGCGCGCGGTAGGCGAGCTCCGCCTCCAGGATGCCCGCCGTGCTCGTTCCCATGAAGATGCCGAGGCGACGCGGGCCATAGCGCGAGCGGGCGTCGGCGACCGCGGCGCCGAAGCCGTCCTGCTGCAGCGCGAGCCATGCGAGGCGATTGTTGCGGCAGTCCCAAGCCGCGAGCCCGGCCGGAAGGCATTCGTCGAGGCCGTCGACCTCGCCGATCCAGCAGTCGATCGTGCAGGTCTCGAAGCGACGATGCCGTAGCCCGGTGCGTTCGGCCATCAGCGCTTCGGCGAGCGCAGTGCGGCCGCGGCCGAGGGCTGACGTCGTTGTCCAGGCGCTAATTCCGAGCGGTTCCGGGCGCGTCATCGGGCAGCCAATAGTCGTAGAAGTTGAACCAGTTATAGGGTGCCTCGAGCACGGCCTGTTCGAGCCGCGCGGCGTATTTTTGCGCGACGAGCTGCGCGGAACTGTCACGGCTTGTGCGGGGGATGCTGACTCGTTCCGCAAACAATTCGAGGCTGCAACGATAGCGGCCGTTCTGCAGCACGCCGAATCCCAGGATGACCGGCGCGCCGAGCCCTGCGGCAATCAGCCAGGGGCCCGCGGGAAAGTGCGCCCGGGCTCCGAGAAAATCGACCGTCACCGCGCGCTCATCGCTTCGCGCGCGGTCAGCCATGATGCCGACGATGTCGCCGCCGTCGAGAGCCCTTTTCACTTCAAGAATGACTTCGAAGCCCGGGCGCGCGGCGTCAATGATGCCGGCCGCAAGGCGGCGGTCGAGTTGCTCGAAAACAGCGGTCGCCATGCGTCCGACCGCGCGATCCAGGACGATTCGGACCGTGCGTGCGCCGCGGCGCAGTGCCGGCACGCGCAGTGCCTCGAAGCTGCCGAAATGCGCGACGATGAGGATGCACCCGCGGCCGCTCATCAGGGTCTCGCGCGCTCCCGGCCCATATTCAGTCTCCATTGCCAGGGCGCCCGTTCGATTTCGCAGGAGATACACGCGATCGACGGATACCGTTGCGAATCGATGAAAGTGACGCAGGATCTGGGAGGCCACCGCCGGCCTTCCGGTCAGGCGCGTAAGAAAGTCGCGCGAGGCATTGCGCGCCTCGGCGTGGGTCATCCAGAAATAGATGGCAACGGGCCAGAGCACGATCCGGGTGAGCGGACGGCCAAGGACGAGGGCGCAGCGCACCAGCAGCCGGATCATGAAGAGGCTGCTGCGCTCGCCTTGTTCCCGCCACTCGTGTGTCATGCGCGACCCACCCGTCGCCTTACTCGTCGATGGCCGCGAGCAAGGCCGCGCGCGGCAGCTTACCCGCCTCGTTCCGTGGAAGCTTTGCAACGAGCTTCAGCGGTCGTGGCAGGAATGCCGGATCGATGTGCCGCGCCAGCGCCGCGAGGATTTGCTCGCGGGAAGTCAGCGGCGCAACGACAAGCGCAGCGCAACGCCCGTCGTCGCTCGGCATGAAGATGACCGCGTCAGCCACGCCCTCGACCGCAAGGAGCTTCTGCGTGAGATCAGCGAGCGAGGCGCGCTTGCCGGCGACCTTGACGAGATCCCGTGCACGGCCCAGCAGTCGGAACGAGCCATCTGTCGCCGCGTCGATCAGATCCTGCAGCGCAACCGGCTCCGGCAAATGCTCGCTGAAATAGAGCGCGCCACCGTCGACCGGCTCGAACCGGGCGCCAGGCAAGCCGTGCCAGCGGTCGCCCTCGATTGTGCGTCGAGTTGCCATGGCGCCTGCCTCCGTGCAGCCATAGATCTCGATGACCGGCGCGTCCACAAACGCTTCGGCGGCTGCGGCCTGGTCCGCGGCAAGGCTCGCGGTGGACGAGAGGGCGAATGCCAGTGGAGGCAGACGAATGCCAGCCGTGACGCAAGCGCGCAAGTGGGTCGGCGTCGTGACGAGTACGCGTGGCGCCGGAACGGCCTCGAGGGCCGCCGCGATGTCCCTGGGAAAGAACGGGCGCTCATCGCTCACGGAACATCCGGCACCCAGTGTCAGTAGGACACCCGTTTCGAGACCGAACATGTGCTGGGACGGCACGGTCGTGACGAGATTGCAGGGACCCGTCTGCGCAAACAGGCGCTCGCCTGTGAGCGCCGCTCCCGCGAGGAGAGTCGCCCAGGACTTGGCGTGGCCCTGCGGCACCCCTGTGCTTCCCGAGGTGAATACCATCACCGCCGGCTGCCCGGAAAGCCGGACGCGATCCACTCGGGACCCGATGGCCGGGCCGACTTGCGCCGCGACCGAAGCATCGTCGAGTGTTGCCTGGTCCGGATGCAGGTCTGCAAGCACCGCTATTGCGCCGACACTTGGATTGGCCGGCAACAGCGTCGTCGCACCGGCGCGAAGCGCTGCAAGAAGTGCAATGAGGAATGTGCCGCGCCGCTCGCACGTATTGACGAAAAATCGGCGCTGCGGCAATCGGCCGTACAAGTGTGCGGAGCGCGCGATGAGATCGCCCGCGCCGAGTGTCGCTGAGCCGCAGTAAACGACGACGTCGCGGTCCTCGCGGCCCACCAGCAGCGGCAACTCGTCGGTCATCGCGTCCGCGTCCGTGCCGCGATCAGCCGCAGGTTGGCGATGAAACCGGCGTGGGGCAGGTGACGGAACCGCCAGCGGCGGTAGGCGTACTCACCGACGAAAGCTGCGCCAATGACCAGGTAGTGAATGAAGTTGGTCGCGAGCGACCACACGCGCGGCGTCGCCGCAATCGCGAGCACGATCGCCGAGATCGTCAGGGCCACGAACAGCAACGACCAAAGAAGCGTCAGCCGGCGCGTATAGGCCGCAAGGTCATCGCTCAGAGTGCCGCGCTCGAAGCGCGCTATCCTGCTGACGAGCGGTTCCTGGCCCGAACGCAGCGACGAGCCGAACAGCACCAGCAACGAGAGGGGAATCAGCACGGGCGGCAAATAAAGGAGAAAGCGGGACGCACCAATGGCCACCAGTCCGGCACTGGCGGCGAGTGCCACAGCGAGTGCAAGCCATGCCCACCAGCGTCCCGCCCGCAGCATGGGATACAAGGGCAACGCCGCGAGGACTGCGATCGCCAGCCATTTCAGCCAGGCCTCGGGCCACAGGATCGAAGCGTGGACGATGAGTGGATATGCCAGTGCCAGCGCAAGCATGGCGCCTGCCGGCGCTCAGCGCTGTCCGCGCTTGCGCAGTACGTAATCGGTGAGGGAACGCAGCGAGCTGAATGCCGGCCGGGTCTCGGGGTCTTCCGACTGCAGTTCGACGCCGTAGTGTTGCTGGATCGCCAGCGCAATTTCGAGCGCGTCGATCGAGTCGAGGCCCAGGCTGCCGCTGTCGTGGCCGAATAGCGGGGCGGTCGGCACGATTTCCGTCGCCGCGATGTGCTGCAGGTTCAATGCATCGACCAACCAGCGCGCCATGACGGCTTCTTCGGTGTTCTGCGCGGTCGGTGCTTGCGCGGACATCGGGGGTCCGTTTTGCGACATATTCATTTTATTCGTCGAGCGCCATCCGGCGTCATATCGGGCGGAATGTACAGCTTGGGCGTGGCTCGCGCCAGCCTGCGCGGTCCCCGCCGAGCCGTCCGGCCGCGGCCATCGACATTCGTGGCCGCGAGTCGCGCTACAATGTTGACGGGAGGGCAGGGGGATTCGTCGCGCGAATGAAGAGGCCGGCAAGAAGCTTTGCACGCGTCACGACGGGTCTTTCGCCGGGGCAGACATGCTAGCCGACTGATGGATACCACAGGGCTCCGATCCGCGGCCCGGATCGACGACCGATCGCCGCCGGGCGTTGCGCTCGACCGCTGGTGGCGCGTATGCGCCACCGGATTCTGCTTCCTTTCGTTCGGGGTCGGCGGCACGCTGCTCAGCTTCACGATGTTTCCGCTGCTGAGGCTGGCTGCAGGTTCGAGTACCAATGCGCGGCCGCTCATTAGACGCGCCCTGCGCGCCAGTTTCCGATTCTTCATCGGCATGATGCGGATGGTCGGCGTCCTCACCTATGAAGTGCGAAACGGGGATCGCCTGCTCGCCCCGGGGCAGCTGATTGTCGCCAATCATCCGACACTCCTCGACATCGTATTCCTGTTGTCCCTCATCCCGGATGCGACCTGCGTCGTCAAGCGCGGTTTGTGGCGCAATCCGTTCCTGCGCTGGCCGGTCGCGTGGGCGGGCTATATCCCGAACAGCGAATGTGAATCTCTTGTCGCCGACAGCGCCGCGACATTGCGTAACGGCCACTCCCTGGTGATGTTTCCGGAAGGCAGCCGCACGACGCCCGGCCAGCCGATGGCGCTGAAGCGGGGCGCCGCGCAAGTGGCCCTGGCCTCGGGCGCCCCAGTGTTGCCCGTCACTATTTCCTGTGTCCCGCTCAGCCTGACCAAGACAAATCCGTGGTACCGGGTCCCGTCGCGTCCTATGCATTACACGATCACTGCGCACCCAGTGCTCGCCGCCACGCACTGCGATCGGCGGCTGCGCGCACCCGTTGCAGCGCGCAGGCTCACGCGGGAGCTCGCCGGACTGCTTGCGCCTGAGAGCCGGCCGTCGAGTCTATAATCGCCAGGTGTCGACGGTGACTTTGAGGAGCGACGCGAAGCCCATGATGATCGATGCGGAGCAGACCATTCTGGACCAGGTCCGAGGAGTCCTCGCGCGCCTGTTCGAGATCGATCCGGCCAGGATCGAGCCGTCCTCGAAGCTCTACGAGGATCTCGACATCGATAGCCTGGACGCGATCGACCTGATGATCGAGCTCAAGGAACTCACCGGGCGCAAGGTCCGGCCGGAGCAATTCAAGCATGTGCGCACCGTCGGGGACGTCGTCACCGCGGTTCGCAAGCTGGTGCAGGACGAGGATGCAGCGTGACCGGTGGCGCAGCTGAGCCACGCATCGTCAGTGAGACCCTCGGCCCGCCGGTGAGGCTGGAACTCGCCGTCGCGCCTGACCTTCCTTGTTTCGAAGGTCACTTCCCCGGAGTTCCCGTCTTGCCGGGCGTCGTGCAGCTCGACTGGGCGATTCGCTTCGGCGGCCAGTACCTCGGAATGAGCAGCGACATCCGCCGGATCGATGCCCTGAAGTTCAGTCGCATCGTGCGCCCGGGCGCCCGTCTCACACTCGAGCTCGAGCCGACGGTCGACGGCTTCTGCTTCCGCTATCAGCATGGGGCGGTCACGTGCTCGTCCGGGCGCATAGCCTGTGCCCGATGAACGCGTTCCGGCCGTGCATCGTCATCCCGTATTACGACCATCCGCTCACGGTCGGAGCGATGCTCGATGGGCTCGAGCCCTTGCGGATACCCTGTTGGGTCGTTGATGACGGATCGGATCCTGGGAGCGCGGATGCATTGTCTGCGGCAGCCGCACGACACTCCTGGGTCAAGATCATCAAGCACAGCTGCAATCGCGGCAAAGGCGCGGCGGTCCTGACCGGCTGCCGGGCCGCCATCGGCGCCGGCCGCACCCATGCACTGCAGGTCGACGCCGACAATCAGCATCGGCTCGCCGATGCGCCGGCGATGCTGGGGCTCGCCGCCGCGTCACCGCACGCTCTCATTCTGGGGGCGCCGCTCTACGACGCGACCGTGCCGCGGGTACGGCTGATCGGCCGCTATCTCACGCACGGGATGGTGGCGCTCAACACGCTGTCGCTTGCCATCCGCGATTCGATGTGCGGCTATCGCGTCTATCCGCTGACGGAACTCGTCGAACTCGCAGACGGCGCGACGCTCGGTGCCCGCATGGAATTCGACATCGAGGTCACCGTACGACTCTCCTGGGGCGGCACCGAGATCGTCAATATGCCGACGCCAGTGACCTATCCGGCCGACGGCGTCTCGCATTTCAAGCTCTGGCGCGACAACGTCCGCATCAGTGCGATGCACACGCGCCTCTTCTTCGGCATGCTGTGGCGACTGCCGCGCCTCGCGCTGCGTCCGCTGGCCGCGGCAGACGTGCAGCGATCGGCGACATGAGCGCGCCGCCGCCGCGGACCGCAGAGGTACGCATCGAGGTTCCGTTCCACGATCTCGATCCCGCGGGCTACGTGTGGCACGGGAACTACGCGAAGTACCTGGAACTCGCGCGCTGCGCGCTGCTGAAGACATTCGATTACAACTACGACGCCATGGTCCGCAGCGGCTACACCTGGCCGGTGGTGGATATGCAGATCCGCTACGCACGTCCGCTGCGATTCGGTGATGAAATCCGGGTGCTGGCAACGCTTACCGAGTGGGAATTTCGCCTGCGCATCGATTACGCGATTCACAACCTGCGCAGCGGCGAGCGCACGACGAAGGCGATGACGACGCAGGTCGCCGTCGAACTGGCGACGGGCGAATTATGCCTGCGCTCGCCCCCGGTCCTATTCGAACGCCTTGGGCTCGATTCGCAATGACGGACCAGGACCCGCGCCGGGCCGTCCTGCTTGCGCTGATGGTCTTCCTGGCCGGCGACGGCGTTGCCGCTGCCGCCTCCGACGCCGCGGCGGAGCTTTTTTCCCGCCCCTCGACTGCCCGGGAACTGAGCAGTGGGCTCCTCAAGGACGCGCTCGATGAGATTGGACGCTCCACGGTCGTCGAGGGGAAATTCAGACAGCAGCGGACCGTGCGCAAGCTGCCACGACCGCTCCAATCCACCGGCGATTTCCTCCTCGTGCGCCAGCTTGGCCTGCGATGGCGAACCCTCGAACCGATCCAGGATGAGTTCGTGCTGACACGCCAGGGACTGTCTCTGAAAAGTCAGCAGAGGAATCTACCGCGCGCGCGACGCATCGAGCTCGGTGCGGTGACTGACCTCATGTTTGCGCTCTTCTCCCTCGACGTCGATGCGCTCGATCGGCGCTTCGCGCTCTTCGGCGACGGTAGCTCCACGAACTGGCAGATCGGCATGCGCCCACGCGATCGCGCGACCGCAGGCGCCATTCGGCAGGTAACGGTGCACGGCGGCCTGCACGTCGATTCGATAGCGATCGTGAATACGGCGGGAGATGAGCTGCGGGTCGAACTTCTCGGGATCGTTGCGCACGGCGGCGAGGCAGATGCCGCACAACGCGCGATCTTCGAACCGCATTCGCCGTAGCTGCGCGACATGGCCCCCCGCATTGTCGCCCGGTTCTGGCTCTGGCTCGCCGCGCTCGCCGCCCTCGCGGCCGTGTTCCTTCTCATCGTGCAGCCGCGCCTGACGATCGAAACGGATCTGCTTGACCTGTTGCCGCGCGATCGCGCGGAGGGCACGTTAGCGGATCGCCTGGCAAGTTTTGCCGGCACTGGCGCTCGCCGGCTCCTGTTCCTCGTCGGTCACCGGTCGACGGAGATTGCGTCGGCGGCATCGACAGGGTTCGCTGACAGCCTGGCGGCGTCCGGCGCGTTCGCCGACGTGCACGCGCATTGGGCCGCGCAGATGGATTCGGCATCGGCGCTCTACCGGGAAAATCGATTCGTGCTGCTGGCGCGCTCCATACAGGCATCGCTCGAGGCGAATCGCCCCGAGGAGGTCGAGCAAGGGGCACTGGCCACTCTCTATTCGCCCATCGCCTTTGCGCGCCCTGGCGGTTCGGATGATCCGCTCGGCCTCGACGCCAGCTTCCTGCTCGAAGAGGTGCCATCGGCAGGCGCCGCCCAGCTCGAAGGCGATCAGCTCGTGGTCCGCGAGGGCGACACGACCTACGTTCTCATCGTCGCACAGTTGCAAGGGAGCCCCTTCGACAGTGGCGTACAGCAGCAGGCGTCGGCTGCGATCGGCGCCGCTACCGCCGCGGCACAGTCGGCCGCCGGCGGGGACGGAGGGGCGATCCGCGTGCTCGTCTCCGGAGCACTGCCACATGCGACAGCCGCCACCCGGTCCGCGACCCGGGAGGTCGCGCTTCTCAGCACGATCGGCACCGTCGCGGTGCTTGCATTACTGGTCAGCTTGTTTCGAAGCTGGCGTGCGCCGGCGCTCGGCATGGTGGCGCTTGCTGCAGGCGGCAGCGCCGGCATCGCGGCTACGTATTTCATTTTCGGGCGCGTCCATCTCATCGCGCTCGTTTTCGGCTCGAGCCTCATCGGCGTTGCCATCGACTATTCGATGCACTACCTCTCCGACCAGTTTCGCGGTCCGCACTGGACACCCGAGTCCGCGCTAAGACACGTGGCGCCCCCCATACTCATGAGCATGGGGGCGACACTGGCCGGATTTGCGGGGCTCTTGCTCATGCCGTTTCCAGGATTGCGGCAAATGGCGGTCATTGCGCTCGCGGGCCTGCCGGTCGCGTGCGCGACAGTGCTACTGGTGTTTCCCGTGCTTGCGGAAACTCGGCCGGCGCGCTTGCCAGCATGGTGTGGCCGATTCCTTATCGCGCTCGACGGCTGGTCGGCGGGCGCGCGGCGTTCGCGCTATTTCCTGAGGCTCATCGTCCCTCTGCTGCTCGTCGCCGCCCTTGGCCTTGTCCGTATACAGTTCCAGGACGACATACGTGCACTGCAGCCGCCGGCCAATGACGCCGTGACGATGGAACGGCGCACCCGTGAACTTCTAAAGGATTCGACCGAGACGGCCGTCTTCCTCGTGAGCGCCAGGGATGCGCAGGAGCTGCTTCGTTCCGAGGAACGCCTGACCGCGGAACTCGCGCGTATGGTCGAAGGCGGGCGGCTGGGAAGCTTTCGCGCGGTGACGCAATCGCTGCCCTCAGAGGCGCGCCAGCGCGCGGCATTTGACCTGTTGCACCGATATGTCTACTCCAGGGACGGTGTGCTCGCGCGTGTCATGCGCAAGATCGGCTACGACGAACGGGCAATCGCCGCGGAGCTCGCCACATTTCCACCCTCACCGCATTTTCTGGAACCCGCAACCTGGCTGGCGCATCCCGCGTCGGAGCTCTGGCGGCCGTTCTGGCTTGGCGAGAGTGGCGGGACCTTCGCAACCGTCGTTACGCTTGGCGGCGCGGGCGATCTCGCAGAATTGCGAAGCGTCGGGGCGCGGCTACCCGGCGTGCGATTTGTCGATCGGGTGCACGATATTTCCCAGACGCTCATGCGCTATCGGGTCGCCGTCAGCTGGCTGCTCGCCGGCATCTATTTCGTGCTGGCGACCGTGCTCGCATTCGCTTTCGGCCTGAAGGCCGCCCTGCGGCTGATGTTGCCGCCCGTCGGTGCGATTCTGATCGCACTCGGCGGCCTCGGCTGGCTCGGCATTCCGGTTACGCTTTTCACGGTGCTGGCGCTGCTCCTGACGCTTGCGATGGCCGTTGACTATGCGATTTTCCTGCACGAAGCGCGCAACGAGCGCCGCACGGCGCTGCTCGCAGTTACCTTGTCGGCCCTGACGACCGCGTTGTCGTTCGGCCTGCTCGCCTTCAGCACCACGCCCTTCATCCGGGCCATCGGTCTCACCCTCGCCATGGGTCTTGGCGCTTGCTGGCTGCTTGCCGTGGCAAGCGCCGAAGCACCGGATTCAGACCCGCCGTCACCGGAGTCCATCGCTTGAGTCATTCGCAAACACTCGACGTTCTGCTCATCGGTGCGGGGCCGGCAGGTTCACTCGCGGCCGCGCAGCTCGCACGCAGCGGCCACGAGGTGCTCGTGCTCGAAAAGCAGCGCTTCCCGAGGTTCTCCATTGGCGAGAGCCTGCTCGCCAACAGCCTGCAGTTCATCGAGGACGCAGGCATGCTCGACGCCGTGCTCGCATGCGGCTTTCAGTTCAAGAACGGAGCGGCATTCGTGCAGGGCGCACGGCGGTCCGAGTTCAATTTCGTCGACAAGGTCAGTAACGGGCCGGCGTACACATTCCAGGTGCCGCGCGCGGACTTCGACCACGCACTCGCGCTGCAAGCGGAGCGCATGGGTGCAAAGGTTCGCTATGAGGTCGAGATCACCGGCGTTGATTTTTCCGGCGAGCGGCCGGTCGTCCGCAGCCGGTCAGGGCAGGGCGGGGAAGAGGTCCATCGGCCGCGCTTCGTCCTCGATGCGAGCGGTTTCGGCCGTACCCTGTCGCGCCTGCTGTCGCTCGAACGGCCGTCGACCTTCCCCGTGCGTGCCGCGCTCTTCACGCACATTGCGGACCACATCCCGGCAGGAGCTTTCGACCGGCAGAAGATCCGGATCAGCATTCATCCGCGCGAGCGCGAGATCTGGTATTGGCTGATTCCATTTTCGAACGGGCGCTCTTCGCTCGGTGTCGTTGCAAGCCGCGAACTGCACACGCGCTACCAGGGTACGGCGGAGGAGCGCCTGTGGCAGCTCGTGCGCGAAGAGTCCTCGCTTGCCGCATTACTGGCGGACGCCGAACCCGTCGCTCAGGTCGGGGAGATAGTCGGCTACGCCGCAAGCGTCAGCGAACTCCATGGCAGGCATTTCGCCCTGCTTGGCAATGCCGCCGAGTTTCTCGATCCTGTTTTTTCCTCCGGCGTCACGATCGCGATGCAGTCGGCGAATCTCGCCGCCGCCGCCGTCGCCAGGCAGCTGAAGGGAGAGACGGTCGACTGGAATGTCAGCTTCAGCGAGCCCCTCATGTACGGAGTCGAGACGTTTCGCGCCTTCGTCGGTGCCTGGTATGACGGCGACCTGCAGGACATCATCTTTTTCGAACGCGCAGACCCGCTCACACGGCGCCGGATCTGCTCCGTGCTCGCAGGCTACGCTTGGGATGCCGCCAATCCCTACACGGGACCGCGCACCGCGCAACGCCTCAGGACGCTCGCGGAACTCTGCCGCCAGGGTTAGGCTGACTCGATGACCCTTGCAGATCAAGCCAGTAGCCTGCCGACGAGCGCACAGCCGGCGATCACGGAGCTCGTGCTGCAACGAGGCGACATGCTGCTGATCGATCGTGTCGTCTACGGTGACAACGAGAGGGTCGAGGTCGTGGCGCGATTTCGGCCGAACCATCCGTTCGTCGGGCCCCGGGGGATTCCCTGTTGGGTCGGAGTCGAACTGATGGCACAGGCCGTAGCCGCATTCTCGGGACTCCAATTGCGCGCCAATGGCAATCGACCGCGCATCGGATTGCTGCTCGGAACGCGCAGCTTCGTGGCGCATGCGCCGTACTTTCCCGCAGGCGTCGATCTCACCATCGTTGCAGAACTCGTCTTGCGGGACGGGGAGGGCATAGGTGTATTCGATTGCACGATCCAGCGGGGCGCCGAGAGGTTCGCCGAGGCGCAGCTCAAGGGTCTTGCGCCGGCCGATCTGACACCGTTCCTCGAGGCAGCGATCGATGACTGAGTGGATACTGGTCACGGGATCGAGCCGGGGCATCGGCGCCGCCATTGCGGAGCGTCTGGCGCGGGATGGTTTCGATATCGTCGTGCATGCACGCACCGCCGCTTGCCTTGAAGGCACTTTGTCCGCCGTCCGTGGGCACGGCCGGCAAGCGCGCGCCCTGCCGTTCGACGTTTCTGATCGGGCTGCGGCGCAGTCCGCATTGACCGCGGACATCGCGGCCCACGGCGCGTACTACGGTGTCGTCTGCAATGCCGGCATCGCTCGAGACGGCGCATTTCCCGCGCTCAGCGCCGAAGACTGGGATGCAGTACTTGGAACCAATCTCGACAGCTTCTACAACGTGCTGCAGCCGGTCGTCATGCCGATGATTCGCCGCCGGGCGCCGGGCCGGATCGTAACGCTTGCGTCCGTGTCCGGACTGATCGGCAATCGCGGCCAGGTCAACTACAGCGCAGCCAAAGCCGGCATAATCGGCGCCACAAAGGCGCTCGCGGTGGAACTCGCCAGCCGGCAGATCACCGTTAATTGCGTCGCGCCAGGGATGATTCGCACGGACATGATCGCCGAGGCCCCCGTCGACCGAATTCTCGAGATGATCCCGGCCGGCCGCATCGGCGAGCCGGCGGAGGTCGCTGCCGCCGTGAGCTTTTTGCTGTCGCCGGAGGCGGCCTACGTCACACGGCAGGTCCTCGCCGTCAATGGTGGCCTGTGCTGACCGCACGCGTTGCCGTCACCGGCATGGCCGGCATTACCTCGCTCGGGCAGAGCTGGCCAGAGGTCGAACGGAGCCTCCACGGCAACGTCAGTGGCATCGAGCGGATGCCCGAGTGGGAGCGCTACACCGAGCTCAACACGCGTCTCGGCGGGCCGGTCCGCAATTTCGAGCTGCCGGCGCACTACACGCGCAAAGTAACGCGTTCAATGGGTCGCGTCTCGATGCTGGCCACCCGCGCATCGGAGCTGGCGCTCGCGGATGCGGGCCTCCTCGACGATGCTTCAATCCGCGATGGGCGAATGGGCGTTGCCTACGGCTCGTCGACAGGAAGCACGGACGCGGTACGGGATTTCGGGGCCATGCTGACGACGGGCAGCATGGGCAACATCAACGCCACGACCTACCTGCGGATGATGCCGCATACCACTGCGGCGAATATCGGCGTTTACTTTGGCCTGAAGGGGCGTGTCATTCCCGCCTCGAGCGCGTGTACCTCCGGCAGCCAGTCGATTGGCTATGCCTACGAATCCATCCGCTACGGCAAGCAGACTCTGATGGTCGCCGGGGGCGCCGAAGAACTCTGCGTCAGCGAAGCCGCAGTATTCGACACGCTCTTCGCCACGAGTCGACGCAACGATGCGCCGAAAACCAGCCCACGTCCCTTCGATCGCGACCGCGATGGACTCGTGATCGGGGAGGGCGCCGGTTCACTCGTGCTCGAGAACTACGACCACGCGCGCGCGCGCGGCGCGCGCATCCATGCGGAATTGGTCGGCTTCGGCAGCAATTCCGACGGCGATCACCTGACCCATCCGAATACCAAGACCATGGAGCGGGCCATGCAGCTCGCGCTCGAGGATGCTGGCCTGGCGCCCACGCAAGTCGGGTACATCAACGCCCACGCCACCGCGACCGAGCACGGCGACATCGCTGAAACTCAGGCGACCTATCGCTTGTTCGGCACGGCAACGCCAGTCAGCGCACTGAAGGGTCATATGGGTCACACGCTGGGTGCCTGCGGCGCCATCGAGAGCTGGCTGACGATCTCGATGATGAACTCCGGCTGGTTCGCTCCGACGCTCAATCTGACGACGGTTGACGAGCGCTGCGGCGATCTCGACTATATTCAGAGGGAAGGACGCCGCTTCGACTGCGAATACGGCATGAATAACAACTTTGCGTTCGGCGGGATCAACACGTCGTTGATCTTTCGGCGCGCTACCTGAGGAGCCCTGACATGTTTCGCCGCTCAGCCCCGGTCACCCTTCTTGCCGCGACCCTTATGCTTCTGGCCACCGCACAGGCACGCGACACGCTATCGCGTTTCTCGATCAGCGACGCGCTGCAGGCGGCCGCAGCTTCGGGAAAGGTCGAGGCGACGATCAAGTTGTACTTCGGGGCACACGCCAACCTGAAACCAACGAAAACCATCGAAACTGGCGCACGCACCAACAAGAAGACGAACTTCTTCAACAAGACGGACAAGGAAGGCTGCGAATGGGCGTTCCTGTCGGCGATCCTGACACTGCAGGCGCATGCCAAGCAGCTGGGCGGCAATGCCGTCATCAACATCAAGAGCATTACCAACACGGAAGAGCTCATGAGCGACACGGAGTACCTGTGCCGCGCCGGTAATGTCACGGGCGGGGTCGCGCTGGTCGGGGACGTGGTTACCCTGTGACCGCTCCGGATTCCAGACGCCCATTGCCACCCGAGACGCGCATGCCACTTCGGACCGTGCCGTTGGCCGTGATTGCCTGCCTAGCGCTCTTTGCTACTGCCATTTACGCGCGCGGTAACGCGGACATCGTCGACTACCGAGACGTCCCGGTGCGCACCGGGACCGGCAAGGCCATGATCCAGGAGCAAGTGTGCTCGGTCATTGTGGAGGCCATCGGAAAAGCTCGCGCCGCCGGGCGATATCCGTGGATTCGAACCACGGAGCCCGATGGCTCGATGATCGCCACTGCGCACATTCAATCGAAGCACATGGTGCGCGTGAATATTCGCTGTGCCGCTGACAAGTATTCCGTCACGTATCGGGATAGCGAGAACATGAATTACGAGCTGCACCATGGTGTCGCGACCATCCACCCGTATTACAACCGGTGGGTGCAGGAGCTGGTTACTGCGATTGACATGGAACTGGCACACAACTGACAGGCTGGCGCCGCAGATAGTCAGCCTGGATTGTATTTACCATAATATACATTATGCGTAGTTGCAGCTGACTCGGGCCGGCGTACAGACCCGGCCTGGGCGCCGATGCATGACCCTGCCCGCCCAAGCGGCTCTGCAATCGGCCACGCAACGGGCAAATGCGCGATGCATCATCTCGGGGGGGCCGCCAGCCTTGAATGGGCGTCTTGGGGCCAATCAGCGCGCCCCAGGTGGCTTCGTTACCTACGTCGGAGACGCTACGCCCGCTTGTGCGAGTACCTTCCCGATCGCCGCTTCGGCGACGGGCCGCATGACAGCGTAGCCCTGCTCCGTCGGATGCACCTGATCGTAGGAAAGGCCTTCTCGCATACCGGAGCGTCGGTCCGCCATTGCAGTGAAGTAGTCCGCATAGGGGCAGCCAATCCTCGCCGCTTCGCCCTTCAGCCAGTCGTTGCATGCCGCAATCGGGGCTACGGTGGCAACACCCGGACGCCATGGAAATTCGAGCGCCGGCGGTATGGACGCGAGGATGAGCCGGATGCCATGGGCCGCGGCGATTTCGATCATGGCCGAGAAATTGTCCTGCATCATCGCGAGCGTCGATGGCCCGGTGTTGCCGGCGATGTCGTTGGTCCCCGCCATGATGTGCACGGCGCGGGGCCTTAGCCTCACGACGTCTGCGTGAAATCTCACGAGCATCTGCGGCGTCGTTTGCCCGCCGATGCCCCGGCAGATGCGGCGCTCCGTGAAGAATGCCGGGGCCTTCGAGAGCCAGCCCTCGGTGATCGAATCGCCGAGAAAAACCACTTCGACTGGCCGTCCGCCCGCGACGATCCGGCCATTTTCCTCTCGGTAGCGGCCGAGGAACGGCCAATCGGTACTCAGCCGATCATCGGCCGGCGTCGCTCCTGAGCCCGGCGGTGCAAGACCGGCGATGCCGGCGATCGAGATTCCCGTTTGCAGCAGTTGCCGGCGGCTGAAATTCAGCACGGTCGTTCCTCCTCGGCGTGCGGGCCCGGTTTGTGAGAAAACAACCGCGGCCTGCGTTTCTGGCGCGCCTGGAGCGCGCCGTCTGGTGGCTACTATAACTCTCTGTTACTCAATGTCTTACAACATTAGTCTAATGTAGAGCTTCGATCGATCCCGGCGTGAATCCACCGCGATCAAAATCGCTGGTTGCATGCACGACGCAGATTTTCCGCGTTGAAAACCGCATTCCAGGCCTGCGGCGGGACTCGATGAGCCGCGATTTCGGCCGTTGCCTTTCACATATCGAGGTGTATATTTCTCGCGCACCGTATTGATGCGGTTGGGGTCTTTTCAGAACAACAATTAAGACATCACCTGAGCTTTCGACGTTACGGGGATCAAGGACGAGCGGCGCCGCGAGCGGGTTTGTCGGTTGAGGATGACATGAATATCGCCTGGGAACGGTTGCAGCTTGCAACCACCGAGTTGGCTCGTTCCGGCTCCATCAAGGAGCGTCTCGTCGGTGCCTATCTCAATCACCTGTCGACGCTCTCCGAAGCAGAATTGCCGCGTGAGCTGCGTGAAGACTTCACGGACATGACGCGCGCATTCCATCGCGTGCGCCCGCTGCCGGGTGAAGATGCGGTGCATGCAAGCATCCGCAAGATGTCGAACGAGGACGCCGATCGTTATGCATCGCGAATCGTCGCGATGCTGGGATCGGTCGCGCGCCACCAGATGAACGGCCGCGTACCGCACTCACCGATGCTGCAGCTTTACGCCGCCGAGGCATAGCGGGCCTCGCGCGCCTGCGCAAGCGCCGCTTGCGCTAGTCGAGCTTGAATTCGATCACGTCCCAGCGGTTCGTGTCTTCGTGCCGCGCCTGCCGCTTGATTGCATCGATCAGGTCACGTTCGTTCCAGCCGATCACGACGTCCGTGAGATCGAGCACCGCCTTCGGCGCCGGGCTCTTCGAGCCGAAGGCCTCGAGGAGCACTACCGGCTTCTTGCTGGCCTTCGCGAAATTCAGCTGAAAGATGAACATGTCGGGGTGGGCGTTGTAGAGGCTCGTCAGCGCGACGACAGCCTCGGCCGGTGCGATCTGCCGCCGGTATTCCTCGCGCTGCGCTTCCTTGTCGGTTGACGGCAACCGGTCCGGCGCACTGTAGTTCTGGTAGTAAAAGGTACCGGTACTCTCCAGGTACTCGAACACGCGCTGGTAGTCATCGCCCGCGTCCCACAGATGCGTGACGAACAACTTGATCGGGTTCTTTTCCGACATGCCGGTAGTCTAATCGAACGGTGGTCGGGCGAATAATCGGGCGTATTTCCCTGACATCGCCGGGGCGCGGTCTATAGAATTGCGCGGCACCGCGCACCGCCCCGCGGTATTGCAGGTGAGAAGCTGCCCGCGACATGCGATTCCTCGTCTACAACATCCGCTACGCCACTGGCACCGGCCCCGCATTTCACCTGCCACTGCCGGGCGCTGGCTATCTTCGAAGCAGCCGCCAGGTCCTGGACAGGATCACCGAGTTTCTGAAGTCGCAGGACGCGGACGTGGTCGGGCTGGTCGAGGTCGACACGGGCTCGGTGCGCACGGGAATGGTCAACCAGGCGGATTACATCGCCCGCTCACTCGGCCACTACTCGACCTACGAGTGCAAGTACGGCGCGACCTCGATCAACCAGATCATGCCCATCGTGCGCAAGCAGGGAAACGCGTTCCTGGCGGCGCCGAGGGTCACCGGCGAGCGCTTTCATTACTTCGACACCGGCATCAAGCGGCTCATCATCGAACTCGAGCTCGAAGACCTCGCCATTTTCCTGGTGCACCTCTCGCTCAAGTACCGCCATCGCCACTACCAGCTCCGTTACCTGCACGAACTCATCCGCAAGTCCACGAAGCCGGTCGTGGTCGCCGGCGATTTCAATACCTTCTGGGGCGAGCACGAGATCTATCTTTTCATGCAGGCCTCGGGACTGCGCAGCGCCAATGTCGAGGGCAAGCCCTCGTACCCGAGCCGCAATCCCCGCCGCGAGCTCGACTTCATCCTCTACAGCGAGGGGATCGAGATCACGAATTTCGCGGTGCCACAGGTTCAGTTTTCAGACCATTTGCCGCTCGTCTGCGATCTGACGGTCGTCGATCGGCGCCCCGAGGCCGTGCGCCCGGCGGGCGGCGTCGCCGAATCCGCGTCCGGGTGAGAGCACCATTCCTACCAGGGAGCCACGGGCCATGAGCACAGGCGCGAACTGGACGCTCGAACGGGACAGCGACGACGTCGCCTGGCTCGGCTTTGACAAGCAGGGGTCATCGGCAAACGTGCTTTCCAGGGACATCATCCAGGAACTCGCCTCGCTGCTGCCCGAGATCGAAGCACGGCCGCCGCGGGCGCTCGTCGTATTTTCGGCGAAATCGAGCGGATTCATTGCTGGCGCCGACATCAAGGATTTCACGGGACTCAGGACACCGGAGGAAGCCTATGGGCTCATACGGGCCGGCCAGCAGGTCTTCGATCGCATCGCAGCCCTCCCCTGCCCGACTGTCGCGGCCATCCACGGCTTTGCACTCGGTGGTGGTCTCGAAATCGCGCTCGCCTGCCGCTATCGCGTTGCCGCCAATGATGGCAAGGTGAGCCTGGGCCTGCCCGAGGTGCAACTCGGAATCCACCCCGGCTTCGGCGGAACGGTTCGATCCGTCCGCCTGGCTGGTGTGCGCACGGCAATGGACATGATGCTGACCGGCCGTTCCTATCGCGCAGAACAGGCGCTGGCGGCGGGCCTCGTCGACCGGCTGGTGGCGCCAGCCGATCTCAAGAATGCCGCCAAGGCTTTCGCCTTGTCGGCACCGGCACCTCGCCACCGCGGCATCGTCGACGGATTGCTGAATCTCGGGCTGCTACGCGGGTTCCTCGCTCGCGCGCTCGAGAAGAAGGTCGCCAACCGTGCGCGGCGTGATCACTATCCGGCGCCTTACGCCATCATCGAACTCTGGCAGCGCTTCGGCGCGAACGGCGCGCAGGCCTTCGAGGCCGAGGCGCGATCCATCGGCCGCCTCATGGTGACGCCAACGGCCCGCTCGCTCGTGCGAGTGTTCTTTCTGCAGGACCGCATGAAGGCGCTGGGCGGCAAGTCACCCCAGGAAATCGGCAACGTGCACGTCGTCGGTGCGGGCGTCATGGGCGGAGACATTGCGGCGTGGTGCTCGCTGCGGGGACTGAACGTCACGCTGCAGGACCGCGGCAATGAATTCATCGAGCCAGCGCTGAAACGCGCACGCGAGCTCTTCGCCAAGCGCCTCAAGGACCCGGAGCAGGCGCGAGCCGCAGCCGAGCGGTTGCGAGCCGACGTGGCGGGCGACGGCGTCCCGCAAGCCGACGTTGTGATCGAGGCGATCTTCGAAAACGTCGAGGCGAAACGCGCCCTCTACGCGACCCTCGAGCCCCGCATGAAAGCTGGCGCGATCCTGGCGACCAACACCTCGAGCCTGATGCTGGAAACGCTGGCCGAACAGCTTGCCGATCCCTCCCGGCTGGTCGGACTGCACTTCTTCAACCCCGTCGCCAAGATGCAGCTCGTGGAAATCATCCGGACGCAGGCGACACCGGCGCCGATCCTGCAGGCTGCGCTGGCGTTCACTCGCAGACTTGATCGATTGCCCCTGCCCTGCCGCAGCGCCCCCGGGTTCGTGGTCAACCGAATCCTGATGCCGTATCTCAACGAGGCACTGTTCGCTGCCAGGGATGGCGTCAATCTCGCTGACATCGATGAATGTGCGGTACGTTTCGGCATGCCGATGGGGCCGGTGGAACTCGCCGATACGGTCGGCCTCGACGTGTGCCTGCACGTCGGGCGAATCCTCGCGCAGGCATTCGGGCGCGAAGCGCCCGATCAGATCGCGGCGCTCGTGGAGGCGAAGCAGCTCGGCCGCAAGAGCGGCCGCGGACTCTATGAGTGGCGCGACGGCAAGGCGATCAAGCCACGGCGCACCGGCGCACCACCCGCGGATCTCGAGGATCGGTTGATCCTTCCGATGTTGAACGATGCCGTGGCCTGCCTCCGGGAGAAAGTGATCGAGGACGCCGATCTTCTCGACGGTGGCGTGATCTTCGGCACCGGCTTTGCGCCGTTTCGTGGCGGCCCGCTCTACTACGCGCGCGAACGCGGACCGGCCGCCATTGTCGAGAGGCTCACCGCGCTCGAGGCGCGCTACGGCAGCCGTTTCCGGCCGGATGCCGGGTGGACGGACTTGTAGCGTGACGCCTTCCACGCCGGCCACCGGCCTCGCAGGTGCCGCAAAGCGCTGTGCTAACATGCCAAGGCCCCGTTTTTTCCGAGACCGTCACTGGCGCCTCGACTGCGCGCTGACCGCATCGCAATGGACGAAAAAGCCGTAGATCTCGATCAGCTGACGCAGTTCTCCCCGCTCGATGGGCTCAAGGCGGAGAACCTGCACGCGCTCGCCAAGAAGACCTCGATGCGCGAACTGCCTGCGGGGCGCTTGCTCTTTCGCGAGGGCGACTCGGACAAGAAGACCTATTTCCTCGTTGCGGGCGCCGTCGAACTGCGCGCCAACGAGAAAGTGGTCACGGTGGTGCGCGGCTCTACGCCAGAAGCGCGCAATCCACTCGCGCCGTCGCAGCCCCGCCGCTTCACCGCCCGTGCCATCGAAACGATCGAATACATTTCGATCGACAGCGACCTCCTCGACGTGATGCTCACCTGGGATCAGACGGGTTCCTACGAGGTGTCGGAGCTCAAAGGCGGCGATGCCGGAACCTCACCCGACGACTGGATGACGACTCTACTGCAGACGAAGGCCTTTCATCGCATTCCACCCGCCAATATCCAGGCGGTCTTCATGCGTCTGCAGCGCGTGACGTACAAGACGGGTGAAGTGGTCATCAAGCAGGGCGATGAAGGCGATTATTTCTACGTCATCGTCAAGGGCCGCTGCGCGGTGACGCGCGAAACTCCCCTCAACAAGGAGGGCATCAAGCTCGCGGAGCTCGGTGTCGGCGATACCTTCGGCGAGGAGGCGCTCATTTCCGAGGCGAAACGCAACGCCACGGTCACGATGCTCGCGGACGGAGCACTCATGCGTCTCGGCAAGCAGGACTTCACCACGCTCCTCAACGAGCCAATGCTGCAGTGGGTGGACTTCCCCCAGGGAGCCGAGATCGTGCGCGAGGGCGGCAAGTGGCTCGACGTGCGCCTGCCGAGCGAGTTCCAGAACTTCCGCGTGCCGGATGCGATCAACATCCCGCTGTATTTCATTCGCCTGAAGTTGAATGCGCTCGATCGCAACATACGCTACGTCGTGTGCTGCGACACCGGGCGGCGCAGCTCCGCGGCCGCCTACATCCTGACCGAACGCGGCTATGAAGCATACGTGCTGACGGGCGGACTCTCGGCAACGGATCTCGCGCGGCCGCGCGGGACCTGAATCGCTACATGGTGTGGGTGGGCTTGTCCCCGCCCAGCGCTCCGGCGAGATAGTTCTCTATCTTCTTCTGCGTCTGGCCGCGATCCTGTTCGCTGAACTGCACGCCGATGCCCGCGGTGCGCTTGCCCTGCGCGCCGCGCGGTGTAACCCAGATCACCTTGCCCGCCACCGGCAGCTTCTCCTCTTCTCCCATGAGATTGAGGAGCATGAAGACTTCATCGCCCAGGCGGTAGTTGCTGTTGGTCGGGATGAAGAGCCCGCCGTTGCGCACATAAGGCATGTACGCGAGATACAGCGCGCTCTTGTCCTTGATGGTGAGCGTCAGGAGTCCCGGCTTGTTGAGCGGCTGGCGCAATTTCATCTCCGACCGCCTCCACTGCGTTCCACCACCGGCCTGCCTGCCAGCGCGGTTTCGAGGTCGAGCAGGAGGCTTTCGACCGCCATCGTCATGTTGAGCGAACTCTGGCTCACGATTTTCATCCGTCGCAAGTGATCGAGCACGCGATAGAGCCCACGTATCTTCAGTGTTTCATTTGCGGCTGGCAAGCCGCTTATGGCTTGCGCGCCGCCGGAATCCGCTCCCGCCATGGCGCGCAATACGTTCTCCGTGACCCACGTCTCAAGCCAGAGCGTGCGGTCCGGGAGATCCGCCTTGGCCGAGCGAGTCCACTGGTCGGAGACCGCGGGTATGTCGAGTGCGCCGCGTTCGAGGCGGCCGACAAGATCGAGCATCTCGCGATCGAGCGCGGCGAAATTGCGCGCCGCGAGTTCCGCGGCGCGCAGCGGCGCGCCACGCGCGAATCGCAGGGCGGCCGCGCCCTCGCCACCGGGAAATTCGCGCTCGAGCCACGCAGTGGCATCAGCCGTCGAGGGCGCGGGTACGTTGAGTTGCTGGCAACGGCTCACGATCGTCGCTGGCAGGCGTGCGCGGCGATGCGTGACCAGAACCAGCAAGGTATCGCCCGATGGTTCTTCCAGGGTCTTGAGCAAGGCATTCGCCGCATTCACGTTCAACGCTTCGGCCGGATGCACGATGGCCACCTTGTAACCGCCCTGGTGGCTCTTGAGCGCGAGATCGGCGCCGAGTTCGCGCACCTCGTCGATGCGTATCTGCTTGCTGTCCTCCAGCGGGCTCACGCGGAACAGATCCGGATGATTGCCGCGCTCGATCGCCGAACAGGACTTGCAGATACCGCACGGCCGTCCGGCGCTTGCCTGGCAGAGCACGCGCGCTGCGATCCAGGTTGCCAGCCAATCCGCCCCCAGGCCTTCGGCCGCTCGCAGCAGCAGCGCGTGTGGCGGACGGGCGCCGCTGAACGCTTCTTCCAGAACGCGCTGCGCGCCGTCGAGCCAGGGCGGGAGATCTGTGTTCATGGCAGCCGCCCGGCAAGCACCTGCCGGATCTTCGCCGCAACTTCCGTAACCGCCGCCGTTGCGTCAATCACGGCGAAGCGCGCAGGTTCCTTACGGGCGCGCTCCAGGTACTTCTCACGTACCTTGCGAAAGAATTCCAGGCGCTCCGTTTCAAAGCGATCGGCACCACCCGGGTTGCGCCTGCTCGCGGCGCGGGCCAGGCCGATTTCTGCCGGAGCGTCGAGCAGGAATGTCAGGTCCGGACGAAGCGTGCCCTGAACGAACCGTTCGAGTGCCGCGATTTCGGCGTCCGCAATCCCGCGGCCCGTGCCCTGGTACGCGTAGGTCGCGTCCGTGAATCGATCACAGACGACAACTGCACCCTCGGCCAGGGCCGGGCGCACGCGGTTGTCGAGGTGAACGGATCGCGCGGCGAACATGAGCAGCAGTTCGCTCCACGGGCCGATGTTCTCGCCCTGGGGTCGCAGGGCCAATTCGCGCAGCCGTTCCGCCAATGGCGTGCCGCCCGGTTCCCGCGTGACCACGACGTTGCGGCCGCGCGCCTCGAGCCAGGCGCGAATCGTCTCGATCTGCGTCGATTTGCCTACGCCCTCGATCCCTTCGACCGTGATGAAAAATCCCTTCACTTCGCACCCGCCCGCGATTTCAGCTGATTCCCGAGGCGTCGGACCGCCGCATTGTGCTCGGCGAGCGTGCTCGAGAAATAGTGACTGCCATCGGCCCGTCCGGTCGCAACGAAAAAGAGCGCCCCGGTGACCTCGGGCTGAGCCGCAGCGAGCAGCGCTCCCCGGCCCGGCAGCGCGATCGGCGTTGGCGGCAGCCCGGCGCGAGTGTAAGTGTTGTAGCGATTGTCGGCGTGCATGTCGCGCGTCCGCAGGTCGCCGTCGTAGCTCTCACCGAGCCCGTAGATGACGGTCGGGTCGGCCTGCAGGCGCATGCCGATCTGCAGCCGCTTCACGTAGACGCCGGCGATCTTGCTCCGTTCGTCCGCACGGGAGCTTTCCTTCTCGACGATGGAAGCGAGGATGAGCGCATCGTAAGGCGTTTTGACCCGGGCGACCGGCACCCGGCCCGCCCAGGCCTCGGCCAACTCGCTGCGCAGGCGCTCATGGGCGATGCGCAGGATTTCCAAATCCGCCGTGCCATGCGCAAATCGATACGTGTCCGGGAAGAATTGGCCCTCCGGATGCACCCCGGGTGAACCGAGCGTCGACATCACGGCATCATCGGAAACACCAGCCAGGGATTGCCTTACGCCCGGCGCGAGCGCCAGGAGCCGACGCAAGTCGCGATAGGTCCAGCCCTCGATGACCGTGACCTGCTCGAGCATGACGCGGCCGGCAACGATCTCATCGAGCAGCATTCGCCCGGTCTCGCCGGGCGATAGTTCGTAATAGCCGGCCTTGAGTTGATCGGCCTTGCCCGTCCAGCGCGCATACCACGCCCACGGCCGGGGCGATGCCAGCCAGCCGTTCTCGGCCAGCCGGTTTGCGATGGCGACCGCGCTGGCGCCCGCCGGTACCTCGAAGTGCTGGCTGGAAGTGATCGCCAGGGGTGAGTCGATTGCCGACCTTAGCCACGCCACGCCCGCCCACGCAGCGCCGCCCGTCACGGCAAGGGCGGTGAGGACGATCGTCGCCATGCGACCAGAACGTGACGGATGACTGCGCATCGAATGGCCAGCCGCTTACAGCACCCGATTGGCCGCAGCGACTTCGGCGAACCAGCGGCCCGAATCCTTGATCGTGCGACGCTGGCCGTGCTCGAAGTCGACGTAGACGAGTCCGAAGCGTTGCGAATAGCCGCGGGCCCACTCGAAGTTATCCATCAGGCTCCAGCAGTGATAGGCGCGCACCGGCACGCCGTCGCGAATTGCCGCCGCAAGTGCCCGCAAATGACTCTGCAGGTACGCGATGCGCGCGCCATCCGCGATCCGGCCGCTGGCGTCGGGCACCGTGTTGTATGACGCGCCGTTCTCGGTAATCTCGATGGGTAGCTTGCCCAATTCGTGTGCCATGCGGACGAGAATCGCGCGGAAGCCTTGCGGATAGATGTCCCAGCCAATGTCCGTTTGCACATGTTGGCCCGGCGCCCTCGCCCACTGGGCCTTCGTGTTGAGACCGGGCACGCCGTTACCCTCCGGAGCGTCCTCGACGATGAAGGGCGCGTAGTAGTTGATGCCGGCGAAATCGAGCGGTGCGCGCATGATCTTGTCATCGCCGTCGCGCCAGCCGAGCAGTTCTTCCTGGCGTGCCGCGTCGAGCACCCCTTCCGGATAGTGACCGCGGAGCGCCGTGTGGACGAACCATAAGTTCTGAAAACGATGCCAGCGTTCCGCTGCCGCAAGGTCTTCGTAGGAATCCGTGGCGGGAAACATCGGCGACACGTCGAACGCGCTGCCCGCCTCGGCCTCGGCGTGTGCCGCCTTCAGCGCTCGAAACGCAAGGCCCTGCGCCAGATTGACCGTATGGGTCGCGCGCACGAAGGCGAGCGGATCCTTGCGACCGGGCGCATGGCGACCCTGCCAGTAGCCGACGCCCGTGAATGTCTTTGGCTCGTTGAAAATGATCCAGTGGCGGATGCGATCGCCGAGTGCGCGTGCGACGACGCCGGCGTAGTCGCCGAATCGCGCGGCCGTATCGCGATTGGGCCAGCCGCCCGCATCTTCCAGCGCTTGCGGCAAGTCCCAGTGATAAAGCGTCGCGATTGGCCGAATGCCGGCTTCGAGCAAGGCGTCGGTTAGGCGCTCGTAGTAATCGAGGCCCCGCGTGTTCGCGTGCCCAGCCCCGGTCGGCTGAATACGCGGCCACGCGATCGAGAAGCGATAGCTGCCGAGGCCGAGCTCTTTCAAGAGCGCAATGTCATCGCGATAGCGGTGGTAGCTGTCGCAGGCGACGTCGCCCGTGCTCCGATCCTCGATCGTGCCGGCGGTGTGCGCAAAGCGATCCCAGACGGATTCGCCCTTGCCGTCGGCATTCCACCCACCCTCAATCTGATAGGCCGCCGTCGCTGCGCCCCACAGGAAGCCCGGCGGAAAGGCGTCATTCGACTCGGCAGCTCCATGCGCGCTTGGCACGGCGGCGGCGAGACTCGCGCGCGCACCGAGCGCCGCTGCGCCGAATGCCAAGGTTGATTGCAGGAACTGGCGGCGGCTTTTCATGATGGCTTCACTTCCCGGCTATGCACGTTCCAGCCGCTGACAATGGCGTGTGACCGGTCCCAGCTCGTAGCTGCGGCCATCCAGTTCACGAACCGGCCAGATCCCGACCAATGCGTTCGTCAGGAACAGTTCCTCGGCCCCTGCCAGGTCGGACGCCAGGAGCTGGGTCTCCTCGATCACGATGCCGGTGCTGCGCGCGGCATCCATGATGACGCTTCGCATGACCCCGCGCACACCTGCACGTTCGATTCGGGGTGTCAACAATCTGCCCGCACGCACGGCGAACAGGTTCGTCATCGTGCCACCGACAATGAAGCCGCGCGAGTCGCGCATCAGTCCTTCCGCGATTGCGGCGTCGGACCATTCGCCCCGCGCAAGCACGCTGTCGAGCCGACCCAGGTGCTTGAGGCCCGCGAGCACGGTGTTCTCGGTCGCCGGTGTGCGGCAATACCGAACCTGCACGCCGTTCGCACCCGAGTCATCCGCCGGGCGTGCGTTCGACGCCGTGAGTATCCGGGTGGGCGCTCCCTCGACGATCGGGCGGTAGCCGCGAGGCCCCACGCCGCGCGTTACGATCAACTTCAGCGTGCCGATGGCTTGCAACCCCGCGCACTCGATAATCTCGTCGCAAAGGATCGTCGTATCGATGCCATCGATGCCGAGTCGCCGGCAGCCGCCGGTCAGGCGGTCGATGTGCCGATCGAGATGGCGCACGGCGCCGCGCTCGACGCGCATCGTTTCGAAGAGGCCGTCGCCATAATTGAGGCCGCGGTCGCCCGCCATCCGATCCGGGGCCGGCGAGCCGTTGATCCACAGGCTCATGGAGTCGTATCCAGGCCGAGAGCCCGAAGCAGGCCGCGTGCCTTCGCGCGCGTCTCCTCAAGTTCCCGCTCCGGCACGGAGTCCGCGACTATGCCGCCGCCAGCGCGAAATCGCAGGTCGTCGCCCTCGCGCACGATCGTGCGGATCAGGATATTGAAATCGCAGCTCCCATCCAGATTGAGATAGCCCATCGTGCCCGTGTACGCGCCACGCCCGCGGCCCTCGAGCTCGGCGATGATCTGCATGCAGCGAATCTTGGGCACGCCGGTGATCGTGCCTCCCGGGAAGACAGCGCGCAGCGCCTCGACTGGCGATACGTCGGCGCGCAAGCGTCCGCGTACATTCGAGACGATGTGATGCACGTGAGCGTAGGACTCGACCACCATGAGTTCGTCGACCTCCACGCTCCCCGCCTCGCAAACCCGGCCGAGATCGCTGCGCTCGAGGTCGATCAGCATCACGTGCTCCGCGCGCTCCTTCGGGTGGGCGACGAGCGCGGCGCCGTCGACGGCATCCGTCCCGCCATCGACCGCTCGCGGGCGTGTCCCTGCAATCGGCCGCGTGCTGACCTCGCCGCCGCGAATGGTGATCAGGCGCTCTGGCGACGAGCTCACGATCGTGAGCTCACCGAGCGTTGCCACGCCGGCGAAGCCCGCCGGATTGCTCGCACAAAGCCGCTCGAAGAGATCTGCGCTGTGCACGGGCGCGCGCAATCGCGCATGCCACTCGCGCGAGAGATTCGCCTGATAGATGTCGCCCGCGGCGATGCGCTCCTTCGCATGGGCGATCGCTCGCAAGTGCCGTGCGGGATCCTCTTCGCCGCTCCGTTCAATGCTGACGCTTCCCGGCCGGCGACTGCCGAGGCGCGCGAGATCCGCCGCGATGCGCCGTGCGACGGCCTCGTGACCGGGCTCTGCGACGATCTCTGTCTGCCGCGTCCGCCGATCGTGAATGACGGCCGCAGGGATCCTGAGCGCCGCGGCGACGATTGAATCGGGTGTGGCGGGTAAGTCGAGCATGGGCTCGATTTCTGCCGCAATCTCGTAACCGAGAAAGACGAACCAGCCTCCGCGGAACGGCAAGTCGGAGGACTGTGACGCGCTCGAATCCGCTTGGACCCGCTCGCTGTGCCACCAATGTTCGAGTGCGTCGAGAAACCCACGGGCGCCACCGATCGCCGTGCCGGATGCATCGAGGGTGCCGTCCCGGCGCTTCGTCAAGACACCGGTTGCATGGCAAAAGAGAAGGTCGTAGCGGGACTTTTCCCCCGCGGCCGCGCTGCTCGCGAGCAGGGCGGGATAACGCGTGCAGTCGTTCCGATGGAGCGCGAGCAGCGCTTCGGGGCCGCAATCAACCAGTTGGCGCCAGGGTGGGAGCATGCCGGTGCGTGGCGGATGCCGCGCGCTGCCGTCGCTCAAGTCAGCTGGCGAAACACCACAGTGCCGTTCGTACCGCCGAACCCGAAGGAGTTCGAGAGCGCGCAGCGCACCGGCGTCTTGCGGGCCGTGTGGGGAACGTAGTCGAGATCGCAATCAGGGCTCGGCGCATCGAGGTTGATCGTCGGCGGCACCACCTGATCGCGAATTGCGAGGATCGAGAAGATCGCCTCGACCGCGCCCGCCGCACCGAGCAGGTGTCCGGTCATCGATTTGGTCGAACTCACGGCCAGCTTGTACGCGTGATCGCCGAAGGCACGCTTCATCGCTGTGGTCTCAGCGCTGTCGCCGAGGGGCGTCGATGTGGCGTGCGCGTTGATGTACTGCACGTCCGAAGTATTGATTCGAGCATCCGCGAGCGCGTTCGCCATTGCGAGGCGTGCGCCCTCGCCGTTCTCGGGCGGAGCGGTCATGTGGTGCGCGTCGCCGCTCATGCCGAAACCGATGAGTTCGCAGTAGATATGGGCTCCCCGCTCGCGGGCATGCTCGTATTCTTCCAACAGCATGGCGCCGGCGCCGTCGCCGAGGACGAAGCCGTCACGGTCCTTGTCCCACGGGCGGCTCGCCGCCTTCGGGTCATCGTTGCGGACGGACAAGGCCTTGGCCTGACCGAATCCGCCGATTGCCGTGGGGGTCTGACCCATCTCGGCGCCGCCCGCGAGGATGGCGTCGGCATCGCCGTAGGCGATCAGGCGCCCGGCAAGGCCGATCGCGTGCGTCGCCGTCGTGCAGGCGGTCACGACCGCAAGGTTCGGACCGGTGAAGCCGAACTTGATCGACAGGTGCCCCGAGATCATGTTGATGATGCTGCCAGGGATATAGAACGGGGAAATTCTTCGCGGGCCCTTGGCCTCGAGATAGCGGCCCGTCGTGTCCTCGATCGTCTCGAGCCCGCCGATGCCGGCGCCAATGATGGCGCCAATGCGGGCCGCGTTCTCCGGCGTGACCTTGAGCCCTGATTCCTCGAACGCCTGCACCCCGGCCGCGTAGCCGTAATGCTGGAACGGGTCCATCTTGCGGGCTTCTTTGACCGTGAGGTACTGCTCGACGTTGAAGTCCTTCACCGAGCCGCAGATGCGCGTCGGAAATGCCGCGGCATCGAAGCGTGTGATTGGCCCGATCCCGCTCTCGCCGCGCAAGGCGGCTGCCCACGAGGCAACCACGGTCGGCCCGAGCGGCGACACCATCCCGAGTCCAGTGACGACTATCCGGCGTCTAGACAATGGCTCACCTCAAACTGGATGGGGAAACTTAAGGGCCTCGCCGGGTGGCCGGGCTGTCAGAGCCGGGCCACCCCACGGCGGTTCAGGACTTCTTGGCGTGCTCGTTGATGTAGTCAATGGCTTGCTGGACGGTCGTGATCTTTTCCGCGTCTTCGTCCGGAATTTCGATCTCAAATTCCTCTTCCAGCGCCATCACCAGCTCTACCGTGTCGAGCGAGTCAGCTCCCAGGTCGTCGACGAAAGATGCATCGCTGGTGACCTGTTCTTCTTTGACGCCCAGCTGCTCGGCGACGATCGCTTTAACCCGTTGATCAACCGTGCTCATCGTTGTGGTGTCCTCTTCGAAGGAATGCCGTGAGGCACGCGGTCCCCCGACCGCATGGGCGCGGTATTCTAGGGGAACGGTCCCCGGCTCGCTACCGCAAAATCCTGTGACTGATTGTTTTTCTTGACAAATCCGCGACCTTCCGGGCGGGGCTGGCGCAAATACGCGCTAAGTCATGTACATACCGCCGTTTACGTGCAGCGTTTGTCCGGTGATATAGGCCGCTCCGGACGATACGAGGAAGCCAACAGCCGCTGCGATGTCCTCGGGAACCCCGAGCCGCGCCATGGGAATCTGCCCCGCCAGGGTCGTGCGTTGCCCCTCATCGAGTGCCCGCGTCATGTCGGTATCGATGAAGCCAGGCGCGACCACGTTGACCGTGATACCACGCGACGCTACCTCTTTGGCCAGAGCGCGCGAAAAGCCTTCGATACCTGCCTTGGCCGCCGCATAGTTGGCCTGGCCTGCGTTGCCGACGGCGCCGACCACCGATGAAATGCTGACAATGCGGCCCCGGCGGGCCTTCATCATGCCCCGGACGCAGGCTTTGGCCATGCGGAAGACGCCACCGAGGTTGGTGGCGATGAGCTCGTCCCAATCGTTCGGCTTCATGCGCAGGAGCAAGGTGTCACGCGTGATGCCCGCATTGTTGACCAGGATGCTCGCGCTTCCCTCCTGGCCTTCGACATCCGCCATCGCAGCGTCGACCGACTCCTGGCGGCCGACGTCGAGCACGAGCCCCCGGCCCTTCAGTCCCGCTGCCGCCAGATAGTCGCTGATCGCCGTTGCACCCGTCTGTGACGTCGCAGTTCCGATCACAGTCGCTCCGCACCTCGCGAGCTCCAGCGCAATGGAACGGCCAATGCCGCGCGACGCGCCTGTCACGAGCGCAATGTCATTCTTCAGCGGCGAATCCATTGCCATGAACTACCCCTTTACCGTGGCCAGCGCATCCGCGAGCGTCACCGGATCCTCGATCGCAAGCATGCGCAGATCCTTGTTGCGCTCGATGCGGCGATTGAGCGCAGTCAGCACTTTGCCCGGCCCGCACTCGATGAAAGTGCGCACGCCCGCGGCGACGAATTTCCGGATCACCGCGGTCCAGCGCACCGGGCTGTGTACCTGACGCACCAGCGCGTCACGGATGGCATCGGGTGTCGCGTGTCGATTGAGGTCGACGTCGAGGACTTCGACGTCTGCCGGCGGATGGAAACTCACGGTTGCGAGGCGTTCGCGCAGCCGCGCGGCTGCCGGCAACATCAGGGCGCTGTGCGACGGCACGCTGACCGGCAGCAGCAGCGTGCGCTTCGCGCCCTTTGCCTTTGCAATTTCGATGGCTCGTGCAACGGCGGTTGCGTGACCGGCGATGACTACCTGCCCCGGCGAATTGTAATTGACGGCCTCCACGACTTCGCCGTCGCGCGCCATCGCGCACGCGGCTTCGACTGCCGCGTCTTCGAGACCGAGGATAGCCGCCATCGCACCGATCCCGAGCGGAACAGCCGCCTGCATCTGCTGGCCGCGAAAGCGGACGAGATCGACTGCGGCACGGAAATCGAGTGCGCCGGCAGCGACCAGGGCAGTGAATTCGCCAAGGCTATGACCCGCCATGCAGGGCGGCACCGGACCGCCGTGAGTGCGCCACGCGCGCCAGACTGCGACGCCCGCAGCCAGCATTGCAGGCTGCGTGCGCTCGGTCGAATTGAGCAACTCGACGGGGCCCTCCTGGCACAACTGCCAGAGGTCATAGCCGAGCACGCCGGAAGCTTCGGCGAAGGTTTCGCGGACGTTCGGCTCCGCTGCGGCGAGACTTGCGAGCATGCCGGGCGACTGCGATCCCTGACCTGGAAAGACGAAAGCGAATGTCATGGCTGGAATTGATTATAGCGGTCGTGGATTCGGGCGCAGCCAAAGAGCGGCCAGCAGTCCGCCCATAGCTCCGAAGAGGTGCGCATCGACGACGACGCGCAACTGACTCCCAGCGCCGCTCAGAGGCAACGCGCCATGCGTCTGCTCCCACACGAGCTTGGCGAGCAGAAATGCCGCCAGGATCCAGGCGTCCCAGTCGCGGCGGCGCAGATGCGCCCAGGTCCCGGCGCTCATCACCCCATGCAACATGCCCGAGAGGCCGACGTACCAGGCAAGCTGGGGCTCGAGGAACCAGAAGCCGGCGTCGATCGCGGCAATCGAGGCGGCCCCTATCAGGAGCCAGTAACCGGGCCGGTAGTCGCCGAAGAACAGCGCCCACATCAGGATCAGCCCGGCAAGATCAAGCAGCGCGTGCGACCAGCCGAGATGCACCACGTGGCCGGTCAGGAGGCGCCACAGCTCCGCACCTGCAAGCGCATCGCGGTCGTAGCGCAGCAGCAGTTTCAGCGGCTCGCCGCCGAGTTCCAGCGCGAGGATGCTGACGCAAATCGCCGACACGGCCACGACATTCCCGCCCTCGAGCTGCAGAAATCTGCGCCAATCGGGCCTGTGTCGCGTAATGGGGCTAACCCTGTTTTGCTATCATTTCGTTCCTTTTATACCCCATGCTTGGCTACGCGTCCGATGACGTTGGGAAAACGGAACATGAAGACTGCGGGTGCTCGCGGATTCACGCTGATCGAAATCATGGTCGTCATGGTCATCCTGGCGCTGCTCGCGACGCTGGTGGTGCCCAAGGTGCTGGGCCAGCTCGACAAGGCGCGGGTGGACAAGGCGAAGACGGACATCCGCGGCTACGAAACCGCGCTCAACATGTATCGCCTCGACAACTTCCGCTACCCGACGACCGATCAGGGCCTCGATGCGCTCGTCAAGAAGCCGCTGGACCCGGCGATCAAGAACTGGCGGCCGGGCGGCTACCTGCCGAAACTCACCAAGGACCCTTGGGGCAACGAGTACCAGTACATCTCGCCGGGAACCCACGGGCAGGAGTTCGATCTCTTCTCCTATGGCGCTGATCTGCAGGCGGGCGGCGAGGACTACGACGCCGACATCGGAAACTGGAACATCGACTGAAGCGGCCTCGCGCCGCCACTAGCTCCACCGTGACCCGAATGGCTCCTGTCGCGGCGAACGCGCGGCAACGCGCGTTCACGCTGATCGAGATCCTGGTCGTGATCACCATCGTCGTGATCATCATCGGCGTCGTCGTGATGTCCGTCACCCTGACGGGGCGCGACGCGGAATTGCACCGCGAATCGAAGCGTCTCGACGCGCTCATCGACCTCGCGCGCGAACAATCGGAGATGCAGGTCCGGGACTTCGGCATCTACCTCGGCCGCAACTCCTACCGCTTCATGGTCTTCGATCCGCTGCGCCTCGCGTGGTTCGAGCTCGATGACCGGGAGTTTCGCGAACGCACGCTGCCCGACGGACTCGAATTCGACCTGACCCTCGAGGGCCGCAAGGTCGTGCTGTCGCCGCCATTCGGCGTCGAGCAGCCCCCGCCCCAGATCCTGCTGTACGCGGCGGGCGACATCAATTCGTTCGACATCACGATATCGCGCACGGGAACCGATCACCGCGCCGAGCTCAAGGTGACGCCGAACGGCAGCGTCGAGTTCACCGACGTCGATCACATGCCGGGCAGCGGAACATGATTCGCCGCGCCGCGTCCCGTTCCCCTGGTTTCACGCTGATCGAAGTCGTGGTGGCGATGGCGATCATTGTCGTGGTGCTAGCCGGCCTCTTCTTCCAGATCAACCGGGTCGCGGACACCGCGTTCGACCTGCGCCAGCGCACGCTTGCGCAGTGGGTTGCGCTCAACCGGCTCACGGATCTTCGCCTGACCGGCGTGCCGAGCATCGGACAGAAGCCATCGGGCTCGCTTGAGTTCGCCAACGCAAAGTGGCGCTGGCAGGCCGAGGTGGTCGCGACCCGCATACCCGGGCTCGTGGAGATCCGCGTATCGGTTGCGCTCGAGAGCGATCCGAAGGACAGCTGGCTCTCGACGGTCGAAGGCTTCAATGGCAATGCCATGACACCTGTCGGCACGTTTCCGCAGCCCGCGTGGCGCGGCACTCCGGCTCAACAGGGAGGACCTGGGAACGGTACGCCGCCCAAGGAACCCGGCGGAGGGCCCTCGACGTGAGTCGGTGGCAACAACCGCGCCGCGCCGCGCAAGGCTTCACGCTCATCGAATTGATGGTGGCCGTGGTCATCTTCGCGATCCTCGCGGCGCTCGGCTACGCGGCGCTCAACAATTCGATGCGCTACCACGAGGTCACCGACCAGAGCCTGCGGAAGCTGCGAGAGCTGCAAACCGCGGTGCGGCTGCTGGGCCAGGACTTCGAACAGCTTGCGCCGCGCCCCGTGCGCGATCCTCTGGGCGGGCCGAATCAACCGGCGCTGTGGGGGGATCTGCGCAACGCCTATCCCGTGCTCCTGACCCGCGCAGGCTGGGCGAACAACGCGGGCGTGCAGCGGCCGAGCCTGCAGCGTGTCGGCTATCTGCTCGACAACGGTACGCTGCGGCGCGACTCGTGGACCGTGCTTGACGCCACGGCTGCGAACGAACCCGTGCGCCGCGAGCTGCTGAAATCGGTGAAGCGCTTCGAGGTTCGCTATCTCACCGTGTCGCGCGCGTGGATCACCCAATGGCCGGAACCCGGCACGCAGCCTCCGCAGAATGAACGCGATCGCCCGATTGCCGTCGAGGTGACGCTCGAACTCACCGACTGGGGCGTCATCACCCGCCTCTTCGAGCTTCCCGGTTGACGGCGTGACGGCATCGCACCGACAACGGGGAGTCGCGCTCCTCATCGCCCTCGTGCTGGTCGCGCTGGTGTCGATCATCGCGTACGACATCTGGTTCTCCGGTGCACTCGAGCAGCGGCGCGCATTTGCCGTGCTGAGCCTCGAACGGGGATTCCAGTACGGCCTCGGCGGCGAAGCAGCGGTTGCAAAGCTGCTGCTGCTTGATTCGCAGAACAGCGCGCAGCAGGACTACCTTGCGGAAGACTGGGCACAACCATTTCCGCCGACCGAGTTCGGCGCGGCGCTCATCGAGGGCCGCGTCGAAGACATGCAGGGCCGGTTCAACCTCAACAGCCTGATCGATCCGACGACGGGTACCGCGAGCCAGGACCGGCTCGATCAGTTCCGGCGCTTGCTCACGCTCGTCGGTCTCGAAACGAAATGGGCGGATCTCACCGTCGACTGGCTCGACGCCGATCTGCAGCCGACGTTTCCGGACGGCGGCGAGGATGCGATCTATTCGACGCAGATGCCGCCGTATCTGCCGCCGAACAATGCCATCACCAGCACCTCCGAACTCCTCGCGCTCCCCGGCTTCGGCATCGAGCGCTACCGCAAGCTCGAGCCCTTCATCACCGCCCTGCCTGCGGATGTGCACCTCAACGTGTGCACGGCGCCGGCGGAAGTACTCGATTCCCTGTCGAGCACCCAGCAGCAGTTCAGCACGGACAAGCAGGCGCTCGCCAAACAGCGCGAGCACGCCTGCTTTCCGACGATACTGTACATGCAAACCACGATTTCGCCCGCGGACTGGAATCGCGTGCAACCGATTCTCTCGGAGAAGAGCGACTACTTCCGCGTGACCTCGGTGACCACTATTGGCACTGCCCAATTCACCCTGTACAGTCTTCTGCGGCGCAACGGCGGCCTTTCGCAGCCGATTCTCAGGAGCTGGAGCAACGATTGATGTCGGAGACGCTCGTCATTCGACTGCCGGCGGCCGCCGATGATGCGGCTGCCTGGGTCGTTACCGATGGCCTGGGACAGCGCATCGCGGGCATGCAGCGCGGCCCGCTCAGTCTCGCCGCGGCCATGGTCTCGAACCGCCGCGTTGTCGCTCTCGTTCCCGGCAGCGATGTCCTGTTGACGGAGCCGGAGCTGCCGGTGCGCGGCGGCAGCCGGCTGCAGCAGGTCGTGCCGTTCGCGCTCGAGGACTCGCTCGCCGACGACGTCGAATCGATGCACTTCGCGGTGGGCAGACGCACGGCACGGCCGGGCACACCGGTCGCCGCCGTAGCGAGCGAGCGCATGCGCGATTGGGTAGCACAGATTGCGGGCGCCGGGCTGCGCGTCGACGCCATGCATGCCGACACGTCCCTGCTGCCGGCCAATCCCGGACAGATCGTCGTCGCCCTCGAGGGGTCGCTCCTGCGCGTGCGGCGTCCCGATGCATTGCCGGTCACGCTGCCGGCCAGTCCGCTCGCGGACGCGCTGACGATCGCAGGCGCCCTCGATCCGGATCCGGCGATCGCCTCGACGCAGCATCTGCTGGTGTATGCGCCACAAAGCGAATGGGGCGCCTGGCAGGCGGAGACTGAGGCGCTCGTTGAGCGCTGCGCTACTTTGCGCGTACAGATCCTGCCGGACGGCCTGCTGCCACTGTTTGCACAACAGCTGGCCTGCGAAACCGTCGACGAGCAGCCGATCAACCTGTTGCAGGGCGCTTTTGGCCGGCAGACGGGATTCGCCGCCAACTGGTCGGCTTGGCGCACGTCGACAGTGCTTGCAGGCGTACTGCTTGTCACCCATCTCGCGGCGGAGGGTCTGGAACTCTGGCGGCTCAAGTCCGCTGAAAGAAAGAATTTGCTGGCGATCGAGCAGGTCTTTCACCAGGCGCTGCCGGAGGCACGCAATTCCGCCAATGCGCGCCAGCAGATGGAGGGCCGCCTGGGCCTTGCGCGCAGTGGCAGCTCAAAAACGGGGCTCCTCGAATCGCTCGGGGCGCTCGGCGGGGCGTTGACGCAAGTGCCGAGCACATCGCTCTCGAGCATGAGCTATCGCGACACCATTCTCGACCTGAAGCTGTCGGCCCCTGATGTCGCGAGCCTCGACCAGATCACCAGGCTCGTGACCCAGCGCGGCTTCACTGCGAGCCTCGAGGGAACCAATCAGCAAGGCGCGCAATTCGAGGGGCGGCTGCAGATTCGCACGGGCGGCAAATCATGAAGCTCCTCGAGTGGTATGCCGCGCTCGCCCAACGCGAACGCAAGCTCGTACTCTGGGGCGGTGTCGGCGCGGCTGCATTGGTGCTCATCTTCGGCGTCCTGTGGCCGCTGCATAGCGCTGTCGCCGGCGCACGGCACCGCGTCGCGCAGCAGAGCGCCGATCTCGCCTGGATGCGGACACATGCCATGGAAGTGCGCAGCGCGGCGGCCTCGATGTCCGGCGCCGGGGACTCGCTCGTCGTCGTCATCGATCGCTCCGCACGGGAGCTCGGACTCGCGGAAGCGATCAAGAGCACGACGCCGACCAACAGCAACGGCACGCGCGTCGAACTGGCTTCCGTGTCCTTCGACATGCTCGCCGGCTGGCTCGCGCGACTGCAGGACCAGTTCGGCGTCACGGTGGTCACGGCGACCGTCGAAGCGGCGGGTGGTCCGGGTCTCGTGAACGCCAGTCTCGAATTGACCCGGCCCGGAAGCTGACGCGCCCACGCATGCGCCGGAGCACCAAGTGGCTGATAGCCGCGGTTATCGCGGCTTTCCTCGTCATCGTCATTGCGAATCTTCCGGCCTCGCTCGCCATGCGCTGGCTGCCCGCCACCATTCACGTAGCGGGCCTCGAAGGCACGCTATGGCACGGACAGGCAGTCGGCATACAGGCCGGCGCATTCGACATGGAGCGGCTCGAATGGCGCTTGCATCCACTGACGCTGCTCGCAGGCAAGTTCGGTGCGCGCATCGACGCATCCAGCGCGGCGGACCAGTTGACCGCCGACATGGTGATCGAGCGCAGTGGCCGGATCGAAGCGCAGGCCATCGACGGCCGCATCAACGCGGCGAGTCTTGCCGGACGCGCGCTGCCGATTGGCTGGAGCGGTCCCGTCACGCTGCATTTCACGGACCTCGTGATCGAGGGCGGCTGGGTCGCACGACTGCGTGGCAGTGCAGAGTCCGGCACGCTGACCGGACCGCCGGCGGTTCAGCCCTATCTCGGCAGCTATCGCCTAACCTTCGATGCGGATGCAGACGCGATCACTGGAGAAGTTCTCGGTCATTTCCGCGATACCGGCGGGCCGGTCGAGATATCCGGCGAGGCGCGCCTCTATCGCGACCGGCGCGCGGTCGTTTCCGGCTGGGTTCGGGCGCGCGCCGGCGCACCGCCGGGCGTCGTCGCGGACATCGCAAAGTTGCCGGAAACCGATCCCCAGGGACGGCGACGATTCTCGATCGAGAACAGCTTCTGATGCGCGCTCTTGTGTTCGTGGCGACGCTGGCCGCGATTGCATCGGGTGGTGTCGCCTGCGCGGCAGCTGCCGCTGATCTGACGGTGCCAATCTTTGACCTGTCGGCTGCCCCCGAGAGTCAGGCAGCGAGCTATGTAAAGACCGCGGGTCGCATGCGCTCGCCGGCCACGGCCCGCGTTGCCGTTGTCAGCTTTGTCGTCGAATTCGTCGACTCGCACGCGACCACGTCTGCGAAACCGGTGCACGTCGCAATCGAGCTTGACCGCGACCAGCTGCAGCCTATTGTCGATACGCTATTCGACTCGGTCGTCGAGAACCTGCGCACCATGGATACGGTGATCGTCGGGCCTGCGGACGCCGACATGCTGGCGGGTCATGCAAGCCTCGCTCCGTACTTCGCGGGCGCGCCGGGCAATCGCGAGTCGAGCGACGAAATCGGCAAGCGCACGAGCCTCATCATCTCCGCCCACGCGCGCCCCGCCCTGCTCGATGACCAGGCGCCGGCAACTCTTGCCGCGCAAGCCGCCGCCTCGCGACTCGACGGCGTGACACTCGTCAGCGTGCATCTGGTCGTCGACTTCCTCCTGCCTCGCAGGAAGCAGGCACCGGCCTATGCACAGGTGATCCGGGCCATGGAGTCCCGTTGTCACTTGGCACGACCCGATGGCAGCGCGATGACGGCCGTGCTCAGGCAATCGGTCCGGGCGCCTCTCGACCCTATCGCCAGGGGCAAAGCCGGCGGCTATGACAACGACGACGATGTGGATGCAGCCAGCGACATTGAACGTCTCGCGGTCGACGCAGCCGTCTACTATGACCAGGCGCTCCGCTATCTCGATGCCACGCAGGACATGATGATCGCGGCGCTGGGCTTTCAGCCGGCTAACACGAGTTCTCGCCAGGCACCGAGCAGCGGGAAGTAAAGCCCAGCCCGCACTGGCTGCGGGCCGAGCCGCGCTACGACAGCGACGTAGCGCGCGAGCTGCGGCGCGTAGCGCTCCGCCTCCTGTGCGAGGAAGCCCTCGAGCGAGCTGCCTTCGTGAGTGCTCGTCTTGTAGTCGATGATCCAGCGCACGCCGTGGTCGTCGACGAAACTCCGATCGACGACCAGCCGGTTGAGCTCTCCGTCAATTTCCGCGGTCAATGCCCACTCGCTGGCTTCCTCGCCGTGGGCAGCGAGAATCCACCGGCCGCGCTCGTCGTCCAAGGTCTGGCGGATCGCCAAGGCGACCCGCCCGGCCGCCGCCGCGAGCCGTGCTTGTGGGGCACCGAGCTCGCGCAGTTCCGCCGTGTAGAGCAATGGATCGATCGACAGCGCTTCGAGGCCGAGCAGTCGCAGACGCACTCGCCGCTCCAGATCCCGATGGACGACGATGCCGACCAGGCGCGCGATTTCCGTCACCCAGTCAAAGTCCGGGCGCCGGTCGGCGTCGCCGATTTCCCGCTCCGTGCTCTGGGGTCGCGCTGGCGGTGCCGGCGATTGCCAGTCTGGCGCCAGCCGACTCAGCAGGGACCTGCGGTCCGTCGGCGCAGTAACTGCCGCCGCGCTCCTCGACGCTGGCCGCGGTACTTGCGTGAATTCGCCCCGTAGTGCGGGCCACAGGACTTTCAAGAGGCTGTTCGCTGCAGGTTCGAGCTCGTCGAGCTCCTCGTCCTCCTTGGCAGTGACGTGGCCGAGCAGATGCAGTTCTTCCCTCGCACGCGTCGCCGCCACGTACATGAGTCGCGCGTTCTCGAGCGTCGCCCGATCCTTCTCGATGCGGCGGACGAAGGCTTCGAGCGGGTCGCCTTCGACGGCCGCGGCGCGAGCCGGTGCGAATATCAGGCTGGCCGGGCTGTCCGCATGCTCGAGTTCGAGCGTGTACAGCAGGCGCCTGCCATCGCCGCGCGGACGGCGTCCAAGCCCGGGTACGATGACGACGTCCCATTCGAGCCCCTTCGCCTTGTGGATCGTGATCAGCTGCAGACGCTCGCTTGCGGCCGCGTCGGGCGCGGCGTGCAGGTCCCCGAGCGCTTCATCGAGCACGACGGGGTCGGCGAGATCGCCGGCGTGTTCCTGGGTCGCGAGTCGATCGAAAAATACCCGTGCATTCTCGAGGTCGGCCGGTTCCTCCACCGACGCCGGGCCTCCGAGCGCCAGCCAGGCGCCCTCAACCAGCGTTGCGAGCGGCCGGCTCCCGAACTTGTCGAGCGCGGTGTCGAGCGCCGGAACCACGCGCGCAGCAATCGTCCGGGCGTCGGCGGATAGCCGCGCCCGCACGGTGGAATCGAGCAGAGCATCCCAGATCGTGCGATGCGCAGCGTTCGCGCCCAGGAGTTCGAGATCGCCGAGTGGCAGGCCGCAGAACGGGGAGCGCAGCACTGCCAGCCAGGCCACCCGATCGTCCCGATGACAAAGCGCCCGGGTGAGTGCGGACAGGTCCCGCACGGCGCGCCGCTCTGCGAGCACTTCAAAGTCGATGGCCTGAAAAGAAAGGCTACCCGCACGTAGCGCCCGCGCGATTTCGTGCATGTGGCTGCGCGTGCGCGCGAGTACCGCGATTGTCAGATGCGCAGAGCGCGCTTGAATGCTGCGCACGATACTCACGACCCGCTCCGCCTCCGCGACCGGGTCGAGCTCGATGGCGGGCCAGAGCCTCACCGCGGGGGACTGCGACGACGCACGCGTTGCTTGCACAGGCGTATAGCGCACCGCGCCCTTGGCGAAATCGTCCGCGGCCGGGAGGATCGTGGCGAAGACCCGGTTCACCCAGTCGACGACGCCGGCTTGCGAGCGAAAATTGCGCGCAAGGGTCAGTGACCCCGGACGCAGATTGTCGATACCGTGGCGGCGCACGCGCAGGAAAAGTGCGACGTCCGCCTGCCGGAATCGATAGATCGATTGCATCGGGTCGCCGACACAAAAGAGCGTGCGCCCGTCGCTCCCGGTCCAGCCCGCCGTCAGCCGTCGCAGCAGTTCGATTTGCGCGAGCGAGGTGTCCTGGAATTCGTCGACGAGGATGTGGCGGATGCGGTAATCGAGACGCAAGGCGAGATCGGTAGGCTCGTCCGGCGGACCGAGCGCTTCGCGCCCCGCGAGCGCGACCTCGGTGTAATCGACACGGCCACGTTCCGCGAATATGACTCGCAGGTGCGCCGTCAGTCGCTTGAGCAAGGCAAGGAGGGCTGCGATGACTCGCCACTGCCCTTCTTCGTAGGCGGGCGGCGGTACAAACGCAACGTCACACCAGGCCTCCAGGGCCCCGGGAATTGCGGCCATGTCCGCCAGCAGGGCGAGGTGCGCTGTCTTCTCGGCACGATGGCTCGGAGGAAATCCGCTGTTCTTGTCGACCGTCTTGCGGAAGCGATCCCGCCCGCCAACCAGTACGAGACGGGCAAGGGCCTGCCAGCACGCGAGCCACGCTGGATCAGCATTCACTGGGCCCTGCAATTGCGCCAATGCCCGCATCCCGTCATCGGCATCGGCAAGGCGGCTCGCGGCGGCGATCGCGCTCCGCCAGAGCGCGTCACGCAGTGTTGCTGGCAATCTTTCGGCAAGCGCATTCAACGCCTCCGCGGCAACGCGACGCAGGCTGCCTTCCATTCGTGCGCGCCCGTGACCCGGCTCGAGGATCGACGGCAGCCACTGGTCGCGCCGTTCGAGCATGTCGGCGAAGAGGCTGCGCACCTGCTCGTAGTCGTTGTCGAAGTGTTCCAGCACGGTCGCGAGATCGCGCGCGACGCCGCCGCCCTCCTCCAGTTCGCCCATCAGCCGGAGCGTCGCTTCGTCGTAAAACGACCGCGCCTCGGGTTCAACCTCGAGCGCAGCGCCTGCGCGCGACAGGACCGGCATGGCGCCAGCGAGCGATTGCGCAAGCGCATCGATCGTGCGGATCTTGAGGCGTGACGGCTGCAGCTCGAGCGACCAGCCCCGCTCCCGTGAGCGTACCAGCGCGCGTTGCGCAAGTGTCCAGGTCAGGCGCTGGTGGTGATCATCGGGCTCGGTCGGCGATGCCGCTGCGCGCAAGGCTTCGACGACGCGGCTGCGCATTTCGCCCGCCGCCTTGCGCGTGAACGTGATCGCAAGAATCTCCTCCGGCAACTCGACGTGTGCGAGCAGTGCGAGCAGGCGCTGCGTGAGCAGGCTCGTCTTGCCGGATCCGGCTGGCGCCTGCACGACGAAACTCCCGGCCGCATCGAGTGCGCGGCCGCGAGCTGCCTGATCGCTCTCTGCGATCTCAGTCGTCATGGTCGTTCTCCAGGCCGGCCTCATCGTCGGCTGGCTGGTCCGGCCCGATGCGGCAGAGCGCGGCCAGCGCGCACTCCCGGCAGGTGCTGGCCGAGACGGGATCGACCCGTGCATCCCCATCGATGTGTGCGGCGACGAGGCCGCTCGTCCAGGCGCGCCAATCCGCGACCAGGGCGTCGAGTCCGCTCGTGTCCGCCAACAACTTGCGTGCCGCCCGCGGTTCGCGGATGCCTGTCCTTGCGGCATCGCCCCCGGCAAGGCCGCGAAAGCCGGGATTGCGGACATTGAGTTCGGCGAACGCGAGCCCCGCCAGCGGCCGGCTGCGCGCCGCCGCATAGGCCGGCAACTGTGGCATGTCTCGCCCCGCGCCGACCCACCGCGGCGCAGTCGGCCGTCCGGTCTTGTAATCGATGATGAACTCGCCGCCTCCCGCGGTCGCTTCGAGCTCGTCGATGCGGTCGATGCGGAAATTCAAGGCGACGCCGCCCACTTCGTGACGCTCGCTGACCTCGACGGCGATGACCTGAAACGGCGCGCGTCCAAGTTCCACGGCGAGCAGCGCCTCGATCGCTTGAGCGAGCCGCCGGCGTTCGATCTCGAGCAACCGGCGCGGCACGCCGCTTGCGAGTTCCGCACTCGCCCGCGTCACCGCCGTTGCGACGATCGATTGCAGGCCCGGCAACGGCAGCGCGCGCAGCGACGCCTGCGATCCCAGTTCGCGCCAGACGATCTCGAGAGAGCGATGCGCGAGCTGTCCACGGAGCTGCCGCGCGATGCCGGGACGCGGTGACTCGAGACGCAGTGCCTGCAGGCGCAATTCACCGAATGCGCGGAACGGGCACTTGGCCTGCAACTCGAGCACGCGCGTGCCGCCCTGGAGGATTTCGGGTTTGGGCGAGATCGGCGTCCCGGGATCGCGCAGCGTCTCCATCCGGCTCGCTGCCCGTATCGCCTCTGCAAAGGTCGGTCCATGCCCGGCCGGCTCCCATTGCGCGAGACCCGCCGGAATCAGCGATGACGGCTCAGTCATGGCATCGTCGCTGTGCGCGGGCCAGCTCACGATGATCTCGGGGGCGGCTCCCATCAATCGACGCATCGCGCGCTGCGACGCTTGCAGGGCATCGGCCGCGCTGGCCCAGGGCATGCGCGCTGCGCGCTGGCCGGCGATCGGAAGAAACGGGTCAGGCTCGGCCGTGCGTGGCCAGCGCTCCGCACTCAATCCCGTGATCCAGAGCCCGTCGTACACCGGCCCTGGATGATCGATGCGATCAAGTATACGGATGGGCGGATCGCCGCTCTCGGGCTGGAAGCCTGTGTCGCGGCAGAGCCGCTCCAGTTCCCGGCGTGCGCTCGCCAGATCGAGCGGCGCAAGCAAGGGATCGAGTCCCGCGAGCTCGGCGAGGAGTTCCCGGAAGCGGTTCGCGGCCTGGAACTCCGCGCTGGCGAGCGGCCGACCCTCGCCCCAGCCTGCGGCGCGCAGCGCGGCCCCGAAGCGCTGCGCCCAGACACTCGGGCTCAATCGTTCGCGCGGATCGCGCAGTTCCGTGCTCATCGCGGAACAGGACTGCGCCCACTGCCCGCAATCACTGGTGCGGGCGAACCGCAGCACCGTGGCCGGACGCCCGGCGATGCCCCCCTCCATTCGCAGGTGGCGATCGCAGCGCGCCCGGGCGCCAGACTCTTGCAGCCAGCCCGGCAAGTACGGACTACGTAGCAGTTGTCCCAGGTCGGTCCACGACAGATCGGCGTCGGCCATGCGCAACGCCCGCAACGCCGTGTCGACAATTGCGTGCTCGTCCAGGGGTGCGCCGCCGATCATCGAGTAAAGCGGGATCCGGCCCGGCGTTGACGGCAGGAGGCTCGAGGGATCGATCAGCCGGTCGAATACGGAGCGCACCTGGGCGCGACGCTCGGCGAGATCCGGCACGACGACGGCGATCTGGATGGCGGGGGCCGCGTCGATCCTTGCGCACGCCCAGCGCGCCGCCGCCATCAACTCCTCGTCGGCGCTCGCGGCGGCGAAGCTGCGGCACACCGGGTCCACGCGGTCGAACGGCAAGCGCGTGAATGACGCGCCGCTGCGGGCAAATGCGTCGAAAAGCATCTGAAGTGCCGGAGGCTCCGGATCGAATCCCAGGGCTGCAATCCGCTCGGCGCCGATCGACCGGGGCACGGCGGCCGTGAGCAGCGCTGGTAACAACGCCCGGTCAATCCAGGCCCCGTCACGCTGCTCGCGGCGCAGGGCTTCGGTCCAAAGCCCAAAGCTCCTCTCCTCGGCCGTAATCTGCGGACCGTCGCTGCCGCACTGCCAGTCATGCAGGCGCTGCCAGCTTCGCATGACCGCGCGCGACGTGGCATCGACATTGAGGAGCGGCACAGGAGAGTCACGCTCGACGATTGCATCGAGCACCCGCAGGACGTGTGCGTCTGGGCGCAGGATGCGGGGGTCGCGGGTCTCGGCGCGAAATTCCTGCCAGAGCTGCACCAGCCAGTCATCGAGGGTGCGAATGCGCGCAGACCGCCACGCCGTGCGCGCGCGCTTGCGCTGGTCGCGATCGTAGGCGTAGCGCAATGCGCGCGCGGTCTCGCGAGTCTCGACAATCAGCAGGCCGCCCGAAGCAAGGTGCGCGAAGGCGGGTGAATCAGCCTTCATTAGCTGTGTAAGATTATAGAGTTACAGATACTTCTTCAGGTATTGTCGGCACGCGCGCCGGGCACAAGCTTGAGCTCGCCGCGCGCGGGCGCTTCGGTGTAGCTCGCCAGCAGTTCGTCGATGCGTGCGAACACCGTCTCCAGCACCGCCGCGTCCGGGAGATTCGTGATGCGGAAATGCGTGCGATACGGCACGTTGAAACTCGAGCCCGGCGCGATCAGAACATGCTTCTGCTCGAGGAGATCGAGCGCGAAGGTCTGATCATCGAACTCGGGAATCACCCTTGCGTCGAGGCCGACGAAGGCATAAAGCGCGCCGCGGGGTTCCACAACCTCGAGGAAGCGGCTTGCCGCACAGGACTCCGAGATCACGCGGCGGCTCTCGTACAGTCGGCCCCCCGGACGCGTCAGCTCGCGAATGCTCTGATGCCCACCCAGGGCCGTCTGTACCGCCCATTGGGCCGGCACGTTGCTGCAGAGTCGGAGCGCCGCAAGCAGTTCGAGCGCGCTGGCGTACTCCGCGGCACCTTCCGTATCGCCGCTCAAGACGGCCCAGCCGACGCGGTAGCCGCAGGCGCGATACACCTTCGAGAGTCCGCTGAGCGTCACGCAGAGCGTGTCGTGCACGAGCTCCGCCATCGGCGTGAACTCGGCGTCGTCATAGAGAATCTGGTCGTAGATCTCGTCGCTGAAGAGCACGAGCCGGTGCTTCTCCGCGATCCGGGCGAGGGCTTCGAGCACCGCACGCGGATAAACCGCGCCGGTCGGATTGTTCGGATTCACGATGACGAGAGCCCGCGTGCGCCGCGTGATCATGCGCTCGATTGCCTCGGGATCCGGAACAAACCGGTTCTGCGGCGTGCATGCATAATGAAGCGCGTTTCCCCGGTTCAAAGTCACAGCAGCCGTCCACAGCGGATAGTCGGGACTCGGCACCAGGACCTCATCGCCCGGATTGAGAAGCGCCCGCAGACCGAGGTCGATCAGTTCGCTGACACCGTTGCCGATGAACACATCCTCGGCCGTCACCCCGTCGATGCCGCGTTCCTGCTGCTGCATCACGACGGCTTCGCGTGCCGGAAAGATTCCTTTCTGATGACAGTAGCCCTCGGCATTGGCGAGGTTTTCGATCATCGCGAGCCGCATGGTCTCGGGTGTGCGAAAGCCGAAGGCGCCGGGATTGCCGATGTTGAGCGAGATGATCTCGTAGCCCATGCGCTCGAGCTCGTGGGCACGGCGCGCGAGGCGCCCGCGTATTTCGTAGCGGACGCCGGTCAGCCCGTCGCTCACCCGGATGGTCTGTGGAGTGCTCATTGGGGAAGAATAGCGAATTGAACCCGTGGTCGATACGTCGGTGCGCTAGCCGATAACCCCATCGCGGCGCAGTTGTCTGAGTTCGGCCGGGCTGAAACCCAGCTGCTCCGCCAGCACGCCGTCCGTGTGCTCGCCGAGGACCGGAGGCGCGGCCTCATATTCGAGCGACGTCCGCGAATAGAGCGTGGGATTGCGAATACCGGGCGCCTGTCCCGCCGCCGTATGCGGCAGATCGATCCGCATCGCTCGATGCACGACCTGCGGTTCCGCGAAGACCTGCTCTAGATCGTTAATGGGCCCGCATGGCACTCCGGCCGTGTCGAGCGCGGCAAGCCACGCTTGGGTCGGACGCGAGCGCAAAAGCGGCTCCAGCAGGGCCAGCAGGATGTTTCGATTGGCGACCCGCAAGGCGTTGGTCGCGAAGCGCGCGTCAAGCGCGAGATCCTCGCGCTCCGCCACCCGGCAGAAGGTCGCGAATTGCCGGTCGTTGCCCACGGCAAGCATCAAGTAGCCATCCGCGGTGACGAACGATTGATACGGCACGATGTTCGGGTGCGCATTGCCGTGCCGCTGCGGCGCCCGCCCCGTCGCGAGGTAGTTGAGTCCCTGGTTCGCAAGCCAGGCAACCTGCGCGTCGAGCAAGGCTATATCGATGAACTGCCCCACGCCCGAACGCTCGCGCTCGTAGAGCGCGCCGAGAATCGCAGCCAGGGCATACATGCCGGCCATCAGATCGCTCACGGCAAGCCCGGTCTTCTGTGGCCCCGCGCCGGGTTCGCCATCCGGCAGGCCGGTGAGGCTCATGAGGCCACCCATTCCCTGGATCATGGCGTCATAGCCAGGCGCATCGGCCAGCGGGCCGCTCTGGCCGAACGCGGAAATTGAACAATAGATGAGGCGTGGACTGAGTGGCGCGAGGTCGCCGTACCCGAGACCCATGCGCGCAAGCCCACCCACCTTGAAGTTCTCCAGCAACACATCGCTGCGCGCCGCGAGCCGGCGCACGATGTCCCGGCCGGCCGGCGTCGAGAAATCGACCGCGATCGATTGCTTGCCGCGGTTGGCGCTTGCGAAGTAGGCGGACTCGTTCGTATCGCTGCCATCCGGTCCCTTGAGATAAGGCGGCCCCCAGCTGCGCGTGTCATCGCCTGTTCCCGGACGTTCGATCTTGATCACGCTGGCACCGAAGTCGGCGAGTGCCTGGGATGCCCAGGGACCCGCGAGAATGCGGCTGAGGTCAAGCACCGCTATGCCGTGCAATGGACCCATCAACCCGCCCCGCTCATGGCAGTTCGCGCCAGCGGTGGCACGCGACCAGGTGGCCGGGACCCGCGCTCTCGAGGGCCGGCACGACTTGTCGGCAACGATCCACCGCGAACGGGCACCGGCGCGCGAAAACGCAGCCCGCGCGGGATGCGAACGCCGAGCTCAGGTCGGTCGCTGCAGTCGGACCGCCGCGGCGTGCACGGGCCGGATCCGGCACCGGCACGGCGTCAAGCAACGCGCGGGTGTACGGGTGCCGCGGAGTGGCATACAAAGCGTCGCGATCTGCGAGTTCGACGGTGCGCCCAAGATAGAGCACGAGCACTCTTTGGACCGTCCGGCGTACGACCGCGAGATTGTGGCTGATGAAGACGAGTGCGATCCCCAACTCGCGCCGCAAGTCGTCGAGGAGATTCACGATCTGCGCCTGCACGGACACATCGAGCGAGCTCAGCGGCTCGTCGCACACGAGCAAACGAGGCGAGCCGACGATGGCGCGGGCGATGGCAACGCGCTGGCATTGTCCGCCGCTGAACTCGTGCGGATAGCGGTTGGCAAGATCGGCGCCCAGACCCACTCGTTCGAGCGTGCGCCGGACGCGCTCGGCGCGTTCAGCGCGGGCCAGGCCGGGCTCGATGACTTCGAGGGGCTCTGCGACGATGGCGCCGATGGTCTGGCGTGGATCGAGGGACGCCAGCGGATCCTGGAAGACAATCTGGACGTGCCGCCGCCTGCGACGAAGCTCCACCGCCGCCAGCCGGTAGATATCCGCTCCCTCCCAACGCACGGTTCCCTCAACTCGGGGAACCAACCGGAGGATGGCGCGCGCCAGCGTTGACTTACCGCTACCCGACTCTCCCGCGACACCGAGTGCGCCACGTTCCTCGAGCGTGAAAGAGACGTCCTCGAGCGCCTGCAATCGTCTCCCCCGCACCGCGAAGTGGACGCCAAGTCCCTCGACTTGCAATAGCGTCGCGCTCACTTCCGCCACTCCACTACCGGATGATGACAGGCATAGATGTGCATGGGATTGCCGTTTGCGCGCAGCTCCGGCCGCTCGACGCGGCATCGATCGCCCACCCTCGGACAGCGGGCTGCAAAGCTGCAGCCCGGAATGTCCTCGAGGGCGGCTGGCGGTTGGCCGGGAACGGTTTGCATCGGGCCATCGAGAGTCCCATCGATTCGCGGGACCGCGGCCAGCAGGCCCTGTGTGTAAGGGTGGCGCGGTGTCGTGAAGATCGTGTCGACCGCCGCCTCCTCGACCACTCGCCCCGCGTACATCACGGCAACTCGATCGCAGAGCTCGGCGATCACGCCGGCGTCATGGGAAATGACCGCGAGGGCGAGCCGCGTCGTCGAGCGCAATTCGCGAAAGAGCGCCAGGATCTCCGCCTGCACCGTGACGTCAAGCGCAGTGGTCGGCTCGTCGGCGATGACGAGCTGGGGCTCGCAAAGAAGCGCCATCGCGATCATCACGCGCTGGCGCATGCCGCCGGACAGCTCGTGCGGGTATTGGCCGAGCCGCGTGGCGGCATCGCCGATATGGACGCGCTCGAGCTGCTCACGGGCACGGTCGCTCGCGGACCGGCGGTCCAGGCCCCTGTGGAACTGCAGCACTTCGCTCAACTGCTCACCGATGGTGAGGTGCGGCGCGAGCGAGGTCATCGGATCCTGAAAGATCATGCCGATACGTGCGCCTCGGATCCGATTGAGGTCCGCACGCTTGCCGCCGATGAGCGCGAAATCGTCGAAACGTGCGGTGCCGTCGACGCTGCCATTGCGGGCAAGCAGGCCAAGCGCCGCCAGGAAAACCTGGCTCTTCCCGGATCCCGACTCACCGACGACGCCAAGGCACTCACCGGCCTGCAACTGCAGGCTGACGTCGCGCACCGCCGCCACCTCTCCCTCGGGAGTCGAAAACCGCACATTGAGCCCGGAAATTTCAAGGAGCGGCCGCATCAACGTTCCCGCGGATCGAGCGCATCCCGCAATCCGTCGCCCATTTGATTGAACGCAAGCAGCAGCGCCGACAGGAATCCGGCCGGTATCAGGAGCATCCACGGCGCCGCATCCATGTGCGCGGCACCGTCGGCGACGAGCCCGCCGAGGCTTGCCAGCGGCTCGCGCACGCCAAGACCGAGAAAACTGAGGAGACTCTCGAGCAGGATCATCTGCGGAATGGTGAGCGTCGCGTAGATCACGACGGGCCCGAGGACGTTCGGCAGGATATGGCGAACAAGGATCCTCGGCGTCGAGACGCCGCAGGCGATCGCCGCTTCGATGTACTCGCGATGCTTGAGACTCTGCGCCTGGCCTCGCACGATGCGCGCCATAACCAGCCACCCAAATGCGCCAATCGTCAAGAAGAGCACGATGAGATTCTGGTCGAAGAGCACGGCGAGCAGCAGCACGAAGAAGAACTGCGGGAGGGCAAACAGCAGATCGACGGCCCGCATCATGACGCCGTCGACGCGGCCCCCGAGGTAGCCGGCGACCGCGCCGTAACTCACGCCGATGAGCACGCTCACGGCGGTTGCGAGCAAGCCGACCGCAAGCGAAATTCTCAGCCCGAGCATCGTTCGCACAAAAAGGTCGCGCCCGAGATCGTCCGTGCCGAACCAATGGCCGTCCCCGGCCGCGGGACGCGAAAGGAGGTGCGCATAGTCGAGTGCGTCGAAGGCGTGCGGGCTCAAGGCGGGACCAAGCCAGGCAAGCAGGATGGTTGCCGCGAGGAATGCCACGGCTGCGAGCGTTGCCGGCCTTGAGCGGAATTTGCGCCCGGCGTCACGCCAAAGCCCGCCTTCACGGCGCATGACGGCGATTGGCGCGGAAGTCGTCACGAGCGCGCCGCTTCGACCTGCAATCGCACGCGTGGATCGAGCCAGGCGTAGATCAGGTCGGCCACGAGATTCAGCGTGAGAGTCAGTGTGGCGACGACAACCGTCATGCCCAGCACCAGCGTGTAGTCTCGATTGAGCGCGCCTTCGATGAGATAGCGCCCGCTACCTGGCAAACCGAACAATTTTTCGACTACCAGCGAACCGGTCAGCAACATCGCCGCGGCCGGGCCAAGATAGCTGACGACCGGCAGCAGCGCCGGCGGCAGCGCATGCCGAAGAATGATCCGGTGTACCGGCAAGCCCTTGGCGTACGCGGTGCGAATGAAGTTGCTCGACAGGACTTCGAGCATGGAGCCGCGGGTCAGTCGAGCGATGTAGGCCGTCAGGGGAAGCGACAGCGTGGTCACCGGCAGCACCAGATCACTCACCGTCCCGGGCCGCCAGCCGGAAACGGGCAACCAGCGCAACTCGATACCCAACAGCAGCTGCAGGAGGGGCGCAATGACAAGCACTGGCACGATGACGCCGATGACGGCGCCACCCATGACTAGCGGATCGAGCCAGCGCCCGCGATTCAGCGCCGCGACGCAACCGGCCGCGACACCGCAGCCAAAGGCAAGGAGCAGCGCCAGAAATCCAATCGTGAGGCTCACCGGAAGGCCGCGGCGAATGAGTTCGGTGACCGTGAAGTCCCGATATTTGAACGAGGGGCCGAAGTCGCCGCGCGCAAGGGCCTTCAAGTAGCGGCCGTACTGAGCCCAGGCCGGCTGGTCCAGTCCGTACGCGGCCTCGAGATTGGCCCGGATCTCGGGAGCGAGCGTCGCTTCCTGGTCGAACGGGCCGCCTGGCGCCAGGCGTATGAGAAAGAACGCGACGGTAATGACGAGAAGGAGCGTCGGGACGATGCCAAGCAGGCGGGAGGCGGCGTAGCGCAACATCTTGTCGATGGAAACCTGCGGCGGTCAAAGCACCCTTCCGGGCGAGGACGCGGGAGTCTAGGGGCCGTCGGTCTTTGCGCGCAACGCGCGCAAAAAAAAGCGGCTCGCGAAAGCCGCTTTTATTAGGCACCCGAGGTGTGTGCGCCCAGGTGCTCCCCTCGCGTCCTGCTCGTTCTAATTTTTCTTGCGCAGGACGTAAACCGAAGGATTTTCGAATTTGAGCTGCCGCACAGGCAGCCCGGATTGCGCGTCGTCTAGGTTCCCCGAAACTGCCGAGATTCTGAGTTCTTGCCTAGGGCTCTTGGCGCTGGACATTAGCACCCGCCCCTGTCGGTGACAAGCGACAATCGGATCGCGGCCGGCGCCAAGCCGGTTTTTGGCAGAGCAAAAGATCCGGCTTATGCAGGATTGATGCCGCAGGTCCCCCGCTATACTTCGCGCGCCGAGGAGCGAGGAGGCGCGGATGAGCAAAGTGATGGTTTGCATCAAGCGGGTCGTCGACTACAACGTACGGGTGCGCGTCAAGCCCGACGGCAGCGGCGTGATCACGGACGGCGTGAAGATGAGCATCAATCCCTTCGATGAAATCGCCCTTGAGGAAGCGTTGCGAATGCGGGAACGCGGAGCGGCCACCGAGGTCGTCGCCGTAAGCATCGGACCGGCCGATGCCCAGCAACAGCTGCGAACTGCACTTGCGATGGGCGCTGACCGTGCAGTGCTGGTCCAGAACGACGGGGCCATTGAGCCGCTGACAGCCGCACGCATCTTTCTGAAGCTTGTCGAGAAGGAAGCCCCCGGCCTCGTGATCCTCGGTAAACAGGCCATCGATGACGACAACAACCAGACGGGCCAGATGCTCGCCGCCCTGTGGAATCGCCCGCAAGCGACCTTCGCGTCCAAGGTTGAACTCGACGGCAAGGTCGCTCGCGTGACGCGGGAAGTCGACGCTGGCCTTGAAACCCTGGAGGTTGACCTGCCCGCCGTGCTGACCACCGACCTGCGACTGAACGAGCCCCGCTACGTGAAGCTGCCCGACATCATGAAGGCGAAAAAGAAGCCGCTTGACACGGTAACCCTCGAAAGCCTCGGCGTCACGCCGACCAATGACGTGAAGGTGCTGCGTACGGATTCGCCGCCGCAGCGGCAGAAAGGTGTGCTGGTCAAGAGCGCCGCGGAGCTCGTCGAGGCGCTGCGCAAGAAGGGACTCGTGGCATGAGCCGTGTCCTGATCGTCGGCGAACACGCCAGTGGCCGGCTGAACGCAAGCACGGCCAAGTGCGTCACTTGCGCGGCAGCCATCCCCGGCGCGGAGCTTGCGATCGCGCTCTTCGGCGACGATACGGCGGCTCCCGCAACCGATGCAGCCAGGCTGGCAGGTGTCGCCCGCGTGCTGCGATTTGACCATGCCGCCAACACGCATGCCTTGGCGGCGGTCATAGCGCCGCAAGTCGCGGCGATAGCCGCAGACTTCACTCACGTCCTTGGGCCGTCGACGACGTTCGGCAAGGACTTGATGCCGCGCGTGGCCGCATTGATCGGCGTCACGCAGGTCAGCGACATCATGGCGGTCGAATCCGCGAGCCGGTTCCGCCGGCCGGTCTACGCGGGCAATGCCATTTTGACGGTTGAAATCACCGCCGGCCGCAAGGTGGTGGCAACGGTGCGGACGGCTTCATTTGAAGCAGCGCCATCGAGCGGATCCGCCGTGGTCGAGAGTCGCAAGGTCGAGGCGTCGATTCCGACTCACACCCGATTCGTGTCGCTCAGCTCGGCCGATGCCGGCCGCCCCGACCTGCAGAGCGCACGCATCGTGCTTTCCGGCGGCCGAGCGCTCGGCAGCTCCGATAACTTCAAACTGCTCTACTCGATCGCGGACAAGCTGGGCGCCGCCGTTGGCGCCTCACGAGCCGCCGTCGACGCCGGCTACGCCGCGAACGACATGCAGGTGGGCCAGACCGGCAAAATCATTGCGCCGGACCTCTACATCGCCGTCGGCATCTCGGGCGCAATCCAGCACCTCACGGGCATCAAGGATGCGCGCACCATCGTCGCAATCAACAAGGACAGCGAAGCACCCATCTTCGAAATCGCCGACTACGGCCTCGTGGGCGATCTGTTCACCGTCTTGCCGGAGCTCGAAAAGCTCCTGTCCTGAGCGCTCATCCAAGCTGGTCGAGGATGTATTCGGCGCTCGATACCTTGAACTCGCCCGGCCCTTCGATGTTGACGTGCGTCGCGACACCGTCCTTGACGACGATCGCAAATCGCTGTCCGCGCTGGCCCATGCCATAGCCGCGTGCGTCGAGCTCGAGGCCGAGCGCCTTCGCGTACTCGCCATTGCCGTCCGCGACCATCAGCACCTTGTCACCGACGTTCGAATGCTTGCCCCAGGCGTTCATGACGAAAACGTCGTTGACCGCCATGCAGACGATGCTGTCGACACCTTTGGCGCGGATCTTGTCCGCGTGCTGCACGAAGCCTGGCAGATGCTTCGCGTCGCAGGTCGGTGTAAACGCGCCGGGGACGGAGAACAGCACGACGGTCTTGCCCTTGAAGAGCTGCTCCGCCGTTATCTTCTGCGGCCCGTCCTTGCCCATGATCCGCAAATCGCCGGCCGGCAGCCGGTCCCCTGGTTTGATAGCCATCCTCGTACTCCTCGGCTTGCTGCCTGAATATTTCGGTCCATTCGATCGGTGGTCACGATCTTCGCAGCGTGCCCCTCGCTGCCAGTATGTGCGCACGCATGACGGACGCTGCCCACTGGCCATCGCGTGCTTCGATGGCCTGCACGATCTCCAGATGTTGAACGGCGCTGCGGGCGAGATCCTCCGCCTTGTATTGACTCATCGTCTTCAGAATGAGCGGCGTCTCGATCAGCGGCGACAACGCCTTGCCGAGGCGCGGACTCCCCGAAGCCTCCTGAAGCTTATGGTGAAAGCGGCAGTTGAGGTCACCGATGCTCTCGACATCGATGCCGGTGTCGAGCTGCGACAGCTCAAGCTGGCGTTCCGCCAGCGATCGCAGTTCTGCGATCTGGGCCGGGCTTGCGCGATGCGCGGCCCGCTGCGCTCCATAGGATTCGAGCAGCGCCCGGAGGTCGAAAATCTCCTCGCTGTCTGCCTCCGTCCACGCGGCGACCACCGCCCCCTGATTGGGCGCGAATTCCACCAGGCCCTCGGCGTGGAGGCGTCGAAGCGCCTCGCGGACAGGCGTCCGACTGACGCCGGCGGCCTGCGCGATCTCATGTTCGGTAATTCGCGCGGCGCCGGCGTAGCGGCCAACAAGGATGCCTTCACGGACCGTTTGATAAGCCTTGTCGACTGCTCGCACTGAAATCCCCGTGAGGCACTTCGAAATGGAAGGCGCTGTATACCGGAGATATCTTGCCGGACACAAGGCGGCTCAGACTGCGCGGCACCTACATCTTTTATATCAAAGAGATACGGGTGCCATCTAATTTCATTTCACGCTCTGTGCGGAAATGGGCCGGCTTTTGAGAGCATGCTCGGAACGGGCCGTCCGAGCTCGCCCTGCAACCACAGGCTGGTCTCGATCAGCTGCTCCAGCGACACGCCGGTTTCGTAGCCGGAGCGCTCGAGCAAATAGATCAAGTCTTCCGTTGGGATGTTTCCGGTCGCCGCCGGCGCGAAGGGGCACCCGCCGATGCCCCCGCAACTCGCGTCGAGCGTCGATACACCGCTCTGGACCGCGGCCAGGGCATTCGCGAGGCCAGTGTTGCGGGTGTTGTGGAAGTGACAGCGCAATGCCACGCCTGGCAACGCACTGCCCAGCTCGCCAACGGCTCGCGTCACCTGGGGCGGCACGGCGACCCCAATCGTATCGGCGAGAGCAATCTCTGTCGGATGGCCCTGCGCCACGCGCCGGGCGACATCGACAACCCGCTCCACCGAGACTTCACCCTCAAATGGACAGCCGAATGCGACTGAGAGCGTTATCTGGGCCCGAATGCCGGCCGACCTGGCTGCGGCAGCGATATCCAGCCACTGCGCGATCGATTCCGTCGTCGTCGCACCCTGGTTGCGCTGGTTGAACGTGTCGGTAACGCCGAGCGCCATGCCGATCTCGAGGCAGCCCGCGGCCTTCGCGCGGTCGAATCCCTTGCGGTTCAGGACGAGGCCGATGTAATCAACGCCCGGCCGAAGTGGCAACGCCGCCAGCACCTGCTCGGCGTCAGCCATCTGCGGGACTTTCCTGGGATTGACGAAACTCGCGACCTCGATGCGCTGCAAGCCGCTCCCTGCAAGGCGGTCGATGAATGCGACCTTGACGGCAGTCGAAAGCACTTCGGGTTCGCTTTGCAGCCCGTCCCGGGGCCCTACCTCCACGATCTTGACGGACTTTCTCATGGGCTGGGCGCGAGGCGCGTCAACCGGCGCCGGCTACTCGGTTGCGAAGTACACCGACTGCCGAAATGTCCACCTCGACCACGTCGCCGTCCTTCAGCCAGTAAACAGGCTTGCGCCATGCGCCAACCCCGCCCGGTGTCCCCGTGGCGATCATGTCCCCGGGCAGGAGTTCGGTAAACGTGGAGCAGTAGCTGATCAAGTAGGGGATGGTAAAGACGAGATCCGATACCGGTGCGCGCTGCCAAGTCTCGCCATTAACGCGCGTTTCCAGTGTGAGCGCGGCGGGATCCGGGATCTCGTCTGCCGTGACGATCCAGGGACCACAGGCGCCGGACGCGAGAAAATTCTTGCCGGCAGTGAAGTGCGTCGAGTGTTCCTGCCAGTCGCGGACGCTACCGTCGTTGAAACAGGTGTAGCCGAGCACGCATTCCAGGGCTTGGGCTTCCGTCACCCGGTGGGTTCGGCGTCCAATGACAACGGCCAACTCCCCTTCGTAGTCATATCTTTCCGAGACCCCCGGATGGCGCAGCACCGCCTCGTGACCAACCTGCGAATTGGCGAAGCGTGTGAACAGCAAGGGGCGCGACGGTGGCTGGCGGCCCGTTTCGATCACGTGAGCGCGATAGTTGAGGCCGACACAGATGACTTTGGCCGGGTCCGAGATCGGGGGAAGCCACTGGATGTCGCTCGCTCGATGCCAGACTTCCGAAGCCTGGGCGGCTTCCTCGATAGCCCGGGGTCCAAGGCCCGACACCGCGAGCCTCAGTGTCGGATACTGGGAAGCCAGCCGATAGCCGATATCGATGATCCGCTCGCCGTCAACGACCCCGTAGGAATCCCGGTCGCGGGTCTTGAAGCTCGCCAGGCGCAATGAAGGTCTCAGGTCTGGTCGGCACGTATGAGCCAGAGCTTGGCCACCTGACCGAACAACTGATCGTCCTTAACCGAACGGAACGCCTTCTTGGCCTCGTCCGCGCGCTTGGCCTTGAGGTACGCCATGCCGAGGAAAATCTGCGACTCGGCCGGACTCTTTACGCCACCCTTCGCGATGCCCCGCTCAAGCGCCGCAATGGCATTGGTCGAGTCGCCGTAGGTGAGATAGGCGTAGCCGAGTTTGACATCCGCCTCGCCGGTTTTCTGCTTCGCGTCTTCCTTGTCCTGCAATGGGAGTGTCTTGCGGTCGGCCTCGGCGTCCTTCTTCGCGCTCTCCAGCAATCGGTGATTCTTCTCCGCCGCCGCCGGATCCTTCTCGAGAACTTTGCTCGAGAATCCTCGCTCGAGCACCGCCTGCGCTTCGCCTGGATAACCGAATTGAATGGCGAGCTGCGCCATATCGGTGAATTCCTGCACCGAATTCAAGGTGTCGGTTTCATATTTCAGCCGCAGAAAGTGCTGCGTAACCCTGTCCGGTTGATCCTTGCCGGTCAGCGTCAGGAGGCTGCTCCAGTATTCCTTCTTCGGGAAGTGAGCCGCAAGGCTCTGAAGCGTTTCGATCTGGGCCGCGGTGTTCTTCGTGTCTGCCGCACACTGATACTTGATGAGATAGAAGTTTTCTTTCGGCGCGCGCCCGGCGGCCTGTGAGGCGTCGATCGCCTGGTTCATGTAGCGGGTCGCGCTTGCGCAGTCCTTTTGCAGGAAGTAGGCCTGCCCGACCAGGACGATAAAATCGACGTCGCCTGGTGAACTCTTCAGCACGCGCTGACCGAACTCGATCGTCTTCGGATAGTTGCGCGCCTGGAAATAGAGCTGGGTCATCGCCTTTGTATTCTGCGAGCGTGCCGCCGGATCGAGGTACGGTGAGTCGATTATCTCCTCATAGGCGCGCAAAGCGCCCTGGGCGTCATTCGACTTGATTTCAATGTAGGCGAGAACCTCGTTGGCCTTGAAATTCTCGAACGGCGTCTTGGCCTGGGCGAGCGCCTCTTTGGCCTTGGAAACAGCCTCAGGGAGCTTCCTTTCCCCGGCCAGCTTCATCGCCTCCTGCAAGCGCTTGCCGACCGCCTGGCCGACCTTTTCGTCCTTGCCCTCTGCTCGCGCAGTCTGCAAAGCGGCCCCGGCCGCAAACACTGCGGTCAGTGCCACCACCAAGAATGCTGATTTCCACGATCGCTTGAACATGTCGAATCCTCTAGCCGTTACTTGGCCCCGCCATAGCCGCGCATCTTGCCGGGACGCGCACAGTCGCGGCAAGAGCTTTGGGTATATGGGGAGACCGGAAAGAGCGCGAAAAAGTTCAGGCCCCGCTACTCGGACAGGAACTGCTCGTTGCCGACAAAACCGATCTTTTTGATGCCGTTACGCTGGCAGGCCGCGAGCACCTTGGCAACCGTATCGTACTTCGAGCGCTTGTTCGGCTTCAGGTGAACCTCGGGCTGCGGCACCTTGGTCGAGTCGCTCTGCAGATAGGAAATCAACGTCGGCATGTCGATCGGAGTCGTATTCCAGAGGATCGTGTTGTCGAAGTCGATCTCGAGATTGATGACCTCCGGCGGCGCGGGCGGCGGCGGCGGGTTGCCGATGGGGTTGTCGAGCTTCACGGCGTGCGTCAGCACCGGGATGGTGATGATGAAAACGATGAGCAGCACCAGCATGACGTCGATGAGCGGCGTCGTATTCATCTCGCACATCGAGGCATCGTCACTGGAACCGACCTGCATCGCCATTTTGAACTCTCCGAAATTGAACGCCGACCGCTATCGCTGGCGCAGGTTGGGTTCCGTAATGAACCCGACCTTCAGGATGCCGCTGCGCTGGGTGAGAATGAGGACTCGGCCGACGTACTCATACTTCACGCGTTTGTCGGCACGAATATGCACCTCCGGCTGAGGCACTGCGACCGCAACGTTGTGCAGCCGATCTACGAGCGTCTGCAGGTCGGGCAACGCGGCGTCGTTCCAATACACCTTGCCGTCGAAATCGACCGAGAGATTGATGTTCTCGGGCTTCGTCACCGTGGCTTCGTTGTTCGCTTTCGGGAGGTCCACCTTCACGAAATGCGTCAGGACTGGCACGGTGATGATGAAGATGATGAGGAGCACCAGCATCACGTCGACGAGCGGCGTGGTGTTGATGTCCGACATCGGGTTGCCTTCATCGGCATTACCGCCAGGAACGTTCATCGCCATGTGTCGGAACCTCTAGACCGCCGTGCGTCCCACCCAATGTCTCAACGCTTGATGCCCGAGCCCGGGGCGCCGCCAGTCGGCGGTTTGGCACCCGGCGCGGAACCACCCACGCGTGAACCCGACAGCAGGTAGGCGTGCAGGTCATGAGCGAAATAGTTGACCTTTTCGAGCACCACCTTATTCCGGCGCAGCAGGATGTTGTAACCGAGCACTGCCGGCACGGCCACGAACAGGCCGAAAGCAGTCATGATCAACGCCTCGCCGACGGGTCCCGCAACCTTGTCGATCGAAGCCTGGCCGGCGATACCGATGCTGATTAGCGCGTTGTAGATGCCCCACACCGTACCGAACAAGCCGACGAACGGAGCGGTCGAGCCAACGGACGCAAGCACCGGGAGACCGGACTGCATCTTGCCCGTGATGCTGTCAACCGAGCGCTGCAGAGCCTGCGTGATCCACTCGTGCAGATCGATCTGGTCGGTGAGCTTGCCTTCGTGATGCTGGGCGGCGTTCAGACCGTCTTCTGCGATCTGGCGAAATGCGTTGTCGTTGCCCTTCAGCAGCGCCACGCCTTCGCGCACGTTGCCAGCCTTCCAGAAATCCTTCTCCGCGGCCAGCGCAAACTTCTTGAGGCGGCGCTGATCCCAGGCCTTCGTGATCATCACGTACCACGACATCATGGACATGATGAGGAGCACGAACAGCGTGCCCCGCGACACAAAGCCGCCCTGTTCCCAGAGCGCCTGCAGGCCATATGGGTTCTCAATCACTGCATTTTCGGTGGCCATAAACGAATCATCCTCTTTAGTTTTGCGCTAAAACCCGGGAGAAGCCCCACATACCTAGCCAGTCATCGTTGTCCAGTTCTTGATCAGTCCGCGTCCGTGAGGCGGAATGTCATTGCGAACCGGCTCCACGACGCAACCGGCTTGTCCCCTTCCTTCGCCGGAATGACGCGCCAGCGGCGCGACTCACGCAAAGCTGCTTCATCGAGTCGGGTGAACCCGCTCGATTTGTCGAGCTTCGCGTCGGCCACCCGTCCATCTTCCGTGACGAGCAGCAACATCACTACCGTGCCTTCCTCGCCGTTACGCTTGGACGCTGCCGGGTATTCGGGGCGTGAGAACGGCCGGCGCGGATCCTGCTTGGCCGGGGTGCGCACGACGGGCGGCGGCGGCGGCGGCGGCGGCGCCTCCTGACGCACGACCGCGATGGTGTTCTCTTGCGCCGGTGCCTCAATATTAATGTCGGGCGCTGGGACGAACGGCGGCGGGATATCCATCTTGGGCGGCGGCGGCGGCGGCTCGCGGTCTTCCTGCCTCTGATCCTCGATGTTCTCGACTTCGATCGGAGGCGCGAGCATTTCGACAGCCTTGCGGGCGAGGCCGTTGGCCAAGCCCCAAAGCAGAAGGACATGGAACAGAACCAGGACCACGAACGCGACAAGTCGTCGATTCAGTACGCCGGTCGATTGATTGTTAGCTGGCATGGATAGCGGCAACTCGCAGGTTTAGCCTCATTTTCTATGGCACCGCTTGAGTGACGCGACGGTTCCGTTTTGACCCGCCCACGCTCAAGCCGTCGTTGCTAACGCAAAGGGTGCATGTCCGGGTTCGCTTTCTGTTCGCGAAAATATTTAGTTGTGATGCGCATGGCGGTCCCCGCTTTGACTGCATGCAAGGCGTTTGCCGGCCTTGCTGCACCGTAAAAACCCTTACCGCCCCGCGCGTTCGGGGCAGACTGTACCCGGACAGTCTCGACAACACAACGGGTAACTGACTTATTCGGGACGGCAAAAATCGCCATCCCACGCGATCTTGCGAGCAACAATCGTCACACGGCGAAAGGCCGTTAAACCTTGCGCGATCTTGGCTTTCGGCCGTGGGTCCGGACTGGCGTCGGAGCATCGGTGACCGCCCCCAACGACGCACTTGAAACTGTGGCGGCGTACTTGGCGAGCACGCCCATGGCTGGCGGCGGCTTTGGATTGCGCCAAGAGCGCCGGCGCCTGCCGAGCTCGGCGACGGCGACATCCAGCGAGATCGTACGTTTTCTGGCATCGATCCGGATTCGGTCGCCTGTACGTATCAGACCGATCGGTCCGCCGAGTGCGGCTTCCGGGGCAACGTGTCCGACGACGAAGCCGTGGCTGCCTCCGGAAAATCGGCCATCCGTAATGAGGGCGACCTTGTCGCCGAGACCTTTGCCGATCAGGGCGCTCGTCGGACTCAGCATTTCCCTCATGCCGGGTCCGCCCCGGGGTCCCTCGTAGCGGATCACCACGACCTCGCCCGCCCCGACTGTGCCATCGAGAATCGCTTGCAGCGAGGCTTCCTCCGAATCGAATACGCGTGCTGAGCCGGTGAAGCTCAGACCTTCCTTGCCGGTAATTTTTGCAACGGCCCCGTCGGGTGCAAGGTTCCCGCGAAGTACCACGAGGTGGCTGTCCTTCTTTATAGGTTGTTTGAGCGAGCGGACAATTTCCTGGCCCGCTGGATACACCGAGGTGCCTGCCAAGTTCTCTTTGACCCGCTTGCCGGTGACGGTCACGCAGTCGCCATGCAGGAGGCCCTCGTCCAGCAATGTTTTCATGAGCGGCTGGATGCCGCCAATGGCGATGAGTTCGGACATCAGGAATCGCCCGCTGGGCTTCAGGTCGGCAAGCACCGGCACGCGCCGGCCGATGCGCGTAAAGTCATCGAGCTTCAGTCGAACCCTCGCCGCGTGGGCGATAGCCAGCAGGTGCAAGACCGCATTCGTCGATCCACCGAGTGCGATCACGACGGTGATCGCATTCTCGAAGGCCTTGCGGGTCAGAATATCCGCCGGCCGCAAACCAGACCGGACCAGTTCCACAACAGCCTCGCCGGCGCGCTGGCAGTCCTCCTGCTTGTTCGCGGAGACCGCCTCCTGTGCAGAACTATTCGGAAGGCTGAGTCCAAGCGCCTCGAGAGCCGAGGCCATCGTGTTGGCGGTGTACATGCCGCCGCAACTGCCAGGCCCGGGTATGGCGGTCCGCTCCACCTCGGCCAACTCGGCATCCCCGACACGGCCGCTCGCGTAGCCGCCAACCGCTTCGAACACCGAAACGATGTCGCGCCGCTTGGCGCCGGGCCGAATCGTCCCACCGTAGACGAACACTGCCGGCCGATTGAGGCGGGCGATGGCCATTGCGCATCCGGGCATGTTCTTGTCGCAGCCGCCGATGGCGACCAATCCGTCAAAGCCCTGCGCACCGGCAACAGTCTCTATGGAATCGGCGATGACTTCACGCGATACGAGGGAGTAGCGCATCCCCGGCGACCCCATGGAAATGCCATCGGACACCGTGATGGTGTTGAATGTCACGCTCTTGCCGCCCGCCCGATCCGCGCCAGCAGCAGCCATCCGCGCTAGCGTGTCGATATGCATGTTGCACGGGGTAAGATTGCTCCAGGTCGACGCGATCCCGATCAGCGGCTTGGAGAAGTCGGCGTCGGTAAATCCAACGGCACGCAGCATCGCCCGGCTCGGCGTCTGCTTGAGGCCGTCGACGACCAGACTCGAATGCTCGCGGGGATTGATTTTCTTTTTCATGTCACCGGCCATAGCGCTGGGTCAGCAAGGCGTGGACGGCTCGCACACACTGCGCCTCGGCCCCCACGGGCCGCCCTGGCCGCTCCTTTGCGTTCCAAGCGAAAAGATCGACGTGTAGCCAGCGCGGGCACGCGGTGACAAAGCGCCCGAGGAACAGCGCGGCGATCACCGACCCGGCGTAGCTCGTCGACGATACATTGTTGAGGTCAGCAACCTTGCTCGCGAATTCATCCTCGTATCCCGGCCACAGCGGCATCGGCCAGACAGGGTCGTGTTCAGCCTCCGCGATCTTGACGAAGTCATCGAGCAGAGCCGCGTCATTGGAATAGGCCGCAGGCAGTTCCGGGCCAAGAGCTATCCTTGCGGCGCCGGTGAGGGTCGCGAGGTCGATGATGAGATCCGATCCGCTCGCATCCGCTTCGGCCAGGCAGTCGCCGAGGATCAGCCGCCCTTCCGCATCCGTATTGCCGACCTCGACGCTCAGGCCCTTGCGCGTTCGCAGGATGTCGCCAGGGCGGTACGCGTCGCCGGAAATGCTGTTCTCGACGGCCGGCACGAGCACGCGTAGCCGAATAGGCAATGCCGACTCCATGATCATCTGTGCGGTCGCGAGCACGCACGCGGCGCCGCCCATGTCCTTCTTCATCAATTGCATTCCGGCCGCCGGCTTGACGTCGAGTCCGCCGCTGTCGAAGCACACGCCCTTGCCGACCAGAGTAACGAGCGGGGTTCCTGGACGACCCCACCGAATATCGATCAGCCGTGGCGGCGTCTCCGCGGCACGGCCGACCGCGTGCACGGCGGGATAGTTGCGCTTCAACAGCTCCTCGCCAACCAGCAGCTCGTGCGTGGCCCCAAAGCGCTCGGCCATGTGCACCGCCTCGGCCGCAAGGTGCGCGGGGCTCATGTCGTTGGTTGGCGTGTTGATGAGGTCCCGCGCCCATGCGATGGCACGCGCAGCGCTCTCGACTTGGCCCCGATCGCATCGGTCCGGCCACACCAGCGCGGTCTCGGTTCTGGGCGCGGCCTTGCGGTAGCGCTCGAACCGATAAGCGCCGACGGCCCAGCCGAGCGCGGCTTGGCCGGCCGGGCGCTCCTCGAGCGGTTCGGCGAACGCGTAGACGCCCGAGGGCAGCCGGTCGGGCAAGAGCGCTGTGTGCCAGAGTGACAAGGTCGCGAGGCTCGCAAGGTTGCCTACTCCGAGGGCTACGCATGCCACGTCACCCTGCGAACCCGGTACTACCAGGACCTTTTGCCGCTCGCCCCGGAATCCTGAGGCAGCGGCCCATGTGCGCGTCGATGCTGTTTGTGCATTCAGCCAGGCGCCCAGTCCCGACTCGCTGACCAGTGAGATCGGAATCGCGTTGGCGGTCGATCCTGCGTGAAAGGCACCCATGCAACGAGGCTAAGGGAATCAACGCTCTCGTGAAAGAGTGTCACGCGCCATCCCGGCCCCCTTTCGGCCTGCCAAAGTCCGCGGGCGTTGACAAATTGAGGGTGGCTATGCTGACATCGGCCCAAGCCCTTGACTCAGCTTGAGTACTGGCTAGACCACTATCCGGATACGCCCTGCTCGATCATGAACGCGCCCGCCCGACCAATTGATATTCTTCGCACTGCCCCGTCGGCCGGCGTGCTCCTTAGCATTCTTGACCTGCTGCTCCTTGGTCGGAGGCGCGGGATCCTGACCTGACGAAATAGAGCAAATCGTCGAGGCCACCAGAAAACAGGAACCCCGCACCGGCCCGAAGCCGCAGCGGGGTTTTTTTTCGCCGCCAGAATCAGACATCGTGAGGAGTCTTCGAAATGCAGTTGTATTCGCAGAAGGACGTCGACAAGAAAGCCCTGAAGGGCGCCCGCATCGCAGTGCTAGGTTACGGGAGCCAGGGCCGCGCGCACGCGCTCAACCTGCATGACAGCGGATTCAAGGTCGTGGTCGGCGTACGCAAAGGTGGCGCCAGCTGGCGCAAGGCGAAGAAAGACGGTCTTGTGGTCGCGGAACCTGCAGATGCGACGACCGGCGCGGAGCTTGCTGCCTTTCTGGTGCCGGATCTCGCACAGCGCGAACTCTACGACCAGGTAAAGAAGAGTCTGAAGAAAGGCGCGACCATCCTGTTTGCGCACGGATTCAACATTCATTTCCGTCAGATCAAGCCGCGCAAGGACCTCGATGTCGTCCTGATCGCGCCCAAGGGGCCCGGCGATCTCGTACGCAGGCAATATCAGCAAGGGCGCGGCGTACCTTGTCTCATCGCCGTGGCGCAGGACCTTTCAGGTTCGGCGCACGCGAAAGCGCTTGCGTATGCCCACGGCATCGGCGGCACCCGCGGCGGCGTGCTCGAGACCACCTTCGCCGAGGAGACGGAGACCGACCTTTTCGGCGAACAAGCCGTGTTGTGCGGTGGCTGTACTGAACTTGTTGCGAAAGGATTCGAGACACTCGTCGAAGCGGGCTATCAGCCCGAGGTCGCGTACTACGAGGTGCTGCACGAGTTGAAGCTGATCGTCGACCTGTTGCATGAGGGCGGCATCACGAAGATGCACCAGTTCATCAGTGAGACAGCGAAGTACGGCGACCTGACCCGAGGCCCCCGTGTCGTCGACGCGCGCGCGAAAAAGACGATGGGCAAGATCCTGAAGGAGATCCAGACGGGCCGCTTCGCACGCCAGTGGATTGCGGAGAACAAGGCTGGCCGCAAGGAATATCAGCGACTCCTCAAGGCCGACCTCGATCACCCCATCGAGAAGGTCGGAGTCAAATTGCGCGCGCGGATGCCGTGGCTCAACCAGTGACGCTGCGGGCCGTGCGGATTCACTAAGCCATGAGAGTCGCGATCGACAACCTGCCTGCGATACCCGCGACCGACCGGCGCACGGGAGACGTGCATTTCGACGATATCGTTGCCGCGCGCCGCGTACTCGCAAAGCACCTGAGCGCGACTCCACTCGTGACGCACCCGCTGCTCTCGCAGCGGCTTGGCTGTCGCGCCTTCGTCAAGCTCGAGAATGCGCAGCTTCTCGGTTCGTTCAAAATTCGTGGCGGACTCAACCTGCTCGCACAACTCTCGGAATCGGATCGAGCGCGGGGCCTCGTGACGGCGACGCGTGGCAATCACGGGCAGTCGCTCGCCTACGCCGCGCGCGAGCGCGGCGTCAGTTGCACCATCTTTGTTCCCGAGGGCAACAATCCGGACAAGGACGCGGCGATGCGGGCGCTCGGCGCCGATGTGCGGATTTGCGGCAACGACTTCGACACGGCCTGGACTGCTGCGCAGCTCCGGGCGACGCAATCGGACGCGCGTGCGGTGCATCCGTCGCGCGAACCGGCGCTCGTGGCGGGGTACGGCACGGTCGCGCTCGAAGTTCTCGAACAGAGCACACAGCCGCTCGATTTCATATTCATCCCGGTTGGTGGCGGGAGCCTTGCATCGGGCATGGCGCTCGCAATTCGCGCATTGAGCCCGCATACGCGCATCGTCGGCGTGCAGGCAGCAAACGCTCCGGCCGTGGCCCGGGCGTACCTCACCGGCGAGCTGGTCGAAGTCCCGGTTTCGCCGACGATCGCTGACGGCCTCGCAACGCGCGTGCCGGCGGCGCAATCCGTGCAAATCCTGCGCGATCTGATTGATGACATGGTCCTTGTGAGCGAAGCGGAACTGCACGGCGCCATTCGCTGCTACGCCGAAACCGTACATCAGCTCGCCGAAGGCGCCGGAGCCGCCGCACTCGCAGGTGCGATCAAGTTGCGCGCCCGCATTGCGGGCGCGCGCATCGGCCTGGTGCTTTCCGGCGGCAACATCAGCCACGACATGCTGCTGGCTGTCCTGCACGGCGAACCGGTCCCTACGGCACAAGCCCGGGCCGAGACCGCCGCGCTAGCCAGCATGAACTACGGCACCTTGAAGCGCAGTCACGATCACTGAACCGGGAGCTCGAGCAAGCCATGAATCCCCGCGACCCCGACCACGTCATGATCTTCGACACGACCCTGCGCGACGGCGAACAGGCACCGGGCTGCAGCATGTCCTTGCCCGAGAAGCTGCGTGTCGCACGTGCGCTCGCGGAGCTTGGAGTCGATGTCATCGAGGCCGGCTTTCCCGTTGCATCACGCGGGGACTGGGAATCCGTCAATGCGATCGCGCGCGAGATTCACGGTCCGATCATCGCGGGTCTTGCCCGCTGCAATCCCGAGGACATCGAGCGCGCGGCGCGCGCGCTCGAGCCCGCCCCGCGCAAGCGTGTGCATGTCTTTCTCGCGACGAGTGCGATCCACCGGCAGTTCAAGCTCAACATGGCGAAGGAGGAGATCCTGAGAACGGCGGTGGAAGCCGTGCGACTCGCACGGACCTTTGCCGACGATGTCGAATTCTCCCCGGAAGATGCCTCGCGGACGGAGCTCGAGTTCCTGAAGGACGTCGTGACCGCGGTGGTTGAAGCGGGTGCCACCACCGTGAACATTCCGGACACCGTCGGCTACACCGTGCCGCAGGAATTTTCCGAAGTGTTCCGCTACCTGCGTAGTTCCGTGCCCGGCATCGACGGGGTGATCCTGTCGGTCCACTGTCACGACGATCTCGGCATGGCGGTCGCCAACAGCCTGAGTGCCGTGCAGGCGGGAGCGCGGCAGATTGAATGCACGATCAACGGCATCGGCGAGCGCGCCGGCAACTGCTCGCTCGAGGAAGTGGTGATGGCGCTGCGCACGCGCGAGAGCTACTTCGGCCTCAAGACGGGAATCAACTCGGTGCGGCTCTACCCAACGAGCCGCCTGGTATCGAACATCACCGGCATGCCGATCCCGCGCAACAAGTCGGTGGTTGGTGAAAATGCGTTTGCGCACGAATCCGGCATCCATCAGCACGGCATGCTGAAGAACAGCTCGACCTACGAGATCATGCGGCCGCAGGACGTGGGCCTTGCGCGCACCCATCTCGTGCTCGGCAAACACAGTGGCCGGCATGCTTTTCGCGAGCGCGTTCAGGAACTCGGTTTCGAACTCGATGAAATGGAGCTCAATCGCGTGTTCGAGGAATTCAAGGCGCTCGCCGATCGCAAGAAGGAACTGTTCGACGGCGACATCGAAGCGCTCGTGTTGCGACTGGAGGGCGGCGCTGCAGGACCCTGGACACTCGTTGGGCTGGACACGATCGCGGGGCTCACCGGGCCCGCGAGCGCAACCGTCAAGCTGGCCGGCAAGAGTAAAGAGCCACTTGAGCGACAGGCCGACGGCGATGGGCCGGTCGACGCTGCGTTCAAGGCAATCGAGGCCGCCACCGGCATCCAGGTCAGCCTCAGGAAATTCGAACTGAGAAGCGTGTCCGAGGGCGAGGATGCGCAGGGCGAGGCGGTCGTGTACGTAGAGTACAATGACCGCACTTATCGGGGTTCCAGCGTCAGCACCAATATTGTCGAATCGGCGGTGCGCGCCTTCCTCGAAGTCATCAACCGCATCGAGCTCAGTCGCAAGACGGGTGTGCGACAGCCTCGGAACCGGCGTGCGAAAGCAGGCACGGCCGCCAAGGCGGCCGTCTGACGACCGAGCAGCGATCCAACTCAAGATACGGAGCGAGCCATGCCCATACCGGCGACGAAGTACATCTGGTTCAACGGCAAACTGGTCCCTTGGGAAAAGGCCACTGTGCACGTCCTGAGCCACGCCCTGCACTACGGCTCGTCGGTGTTCGAGGGCGTACGCGCCTATGCGACCCATCGCGGTCTTGCGATCTTCCGGCTACGCGACCACACGAAGCGTTTCTTCGAGTCCGCGAAAATCTATCGCATGGAGCTGCCATTCAACTTCGAACAGCTTGCCGCGGCCCAGAAAGAGGTGCTCGCGGCTAATGGGCTCGACAAGGGCGCATACCTCAGGCCGCTCGCGTTCCGCGGCTACGGCGAAATCGGTGTGATACCGAAGAATCCGCCGCCGATCGATGTCGCGATCGCAGCCTGGGAATGGGGCACCTATCTCGGACAGGAAGCGCTCGAACAGGGCGTCGACGTCTGCGTGTCGTCCTGGAACCGGGTCGCGCCGAACACGATCCCGGCCATGGGCAAGGCCGGCGGCAACTATCTTTCGAGCCAGCTCATCGGCATGGAGGCGCAGAGGCTCGGCTTCGCCGAAGGCATCGGCCTCGGCGTCGACGGCATGCTGAGCGAGGGGAGCGGCGAGAATCTCTTCCTCGTGAAGGACGGCGTGTTGATGACGCCGCCAACGGCCTCGTCCATCCTTTCCGGCATCACCCGCGACACGATCATGAAGCTGGCGCGCGAGCTCGGCATCGAAACGCGCGAGCAAAGCATGCCGCGCGAACTGCTTTACCTCGCTGACGAGATCTTCTTCACCGGCACTGCCGCCGAGGTCACGCCCGTGCGCTCCGTCGACCGGCTGCCGGTCGGCATCGGCCGGCGCGGACCCATCACGGAGAGATTGCAGGCCGCGTTCTTCGGGCTCTTCAGCGGCAAGACCGCAGACAAGTGGGGCTGGCTCGATCCGGTCGACCTGTCGGCGCCACGCGCCGTTGCCTCGAACTGAACATCGATGACCGCGAGGACGATGCTCGAGAAGATCTGGCATGACCACGTGGTCGTGCCCGAGACAGCCGAAACTCCGGCGATCCTCTACATCGACCTGCATCTCACGCACGAAGTCACGACGCCGCAGGCCTTCAGCGCCCTGCGTACCGCAGGGCTCAAAGTCCGCCGCCCCGATCGAACGATCGGCACGCTCGATCATTCGAGCCCGACCGACCCCGACCAGGTGTTCGGGCGTGTGCCGATCACGGTTGAATCCGCCGGACGCCAGATCGCCGAATTCGAACGCAACTGCCGCGAGTTCGCTGTCGAGCTCCTGGATATGCGGCACGCGGATCGCGGGATCGTCCACGTCATTGGGCCCGAACTCGGACTCACTCAGCCGGGCGGCACGATCGTATGCGGCGACAGCCACACGAGCACGCACGGCGCATTCGGCGCCCTCGCCTTCGGCATCGGCACGACCGAGGTGGGCCACGTGCTCGCGACCCAATGTCTGCTGCAGCGCAAGCCGCGACCCGTGGCCGTCAACGTGCGGGGCCGGCTACCCGACGGCGTCGGCGCCAAAGACCTGATCCTGGCCATCATCGGCAAGGTTGGTGTCGGCGGCGGCACCGGCTGCGTCTTTGAATACAGAGGCGATGCCATTCGCGCCCTTTCCATGGAAGAGCGGATGACGGTCTGCAACATGTCGATCGAAGCCGGCGCGCGCGCGGGCATGATCGCGCCGGATGACACGACCTTCGCCTACCTTGCCGATCGCCCCCGTTCCCCGAAAGGCGCTGCGTGGGACCGGGCGCTCGACCGGTGGCGGAAGCTTCCATCCGATGCCGATGCGCGCTTTGACAGTGAAATCGAGATCGATGCGACAACACTCGAGCCGATGATCACCTACGGCACGAATCCAGGCATGGTGCTCGCCGTCAGCGGCCGCATTCCAACTGGCGGCGACGCCGTCTTTCGCAAGGCGCTCGAGTACATGGGCTTCGCACCGGGCGACGCCATCAAGGGCAAGCCCGTCGATGTCGTTTTCATCGGCAGTTGCACGAACGGCCGATTGTCGGACCTGCGCAGCGCCGCGGACATTCTCAGGGGACGCCACGTGGCGAGCGGCGTGCGCATGCTGGTCGTTCCAGGCTCGCAGGACGTCAAGCGCCTCGCCGAAGCGGAGGGCCTCGATCGCATCTTCACCTCCGCGGGCGCTGAATGGCGCGAGTCCGGCTGTTCCATGTGCATCGGCATGAATGGCGACACGGTCGCGCGAGGCAAATATTCCGTCAGTACCTCGAACCGCAATTTCGAGGGCCGGCAAGGCGCCGGGGCAAGAACGCTGCTCGCAAGTCCCGCGACTGCGGCCGCCGCGGCGGTCCACGGCCGGATCGCAGACCCGCGCGAACTCATGGGCTGAAACATGCAGGCCGTCCGACAGATCCAGTCCCGCACCGTCGTGCTGCCGTCGACCAATATCGATACCGATCAGATCGTGCCCGCGCGTTTTCTGACGACCACGACGCGCGCGGGCCTTGGATCGACTGCCCTCTTTGCCGACTGGCGCTTCGACGCAGCCGGCAAAGCGCGGCCCGAGTTCATATTGAATCAACCGGCGTCGGCGGGCTGCCGCATCCTCGTCGCCGGCAACAATTTCGGCTGTGGCTCATCGCGTGAGCATGCGCCGTGGGCTCTCGTTGATTACGGGTTCCAGGCCGTCGTCAGCACGGGGATCGCGGACATCTTTCGCAGCAACTCGCTGAAGAACGGCCTGGTACCTGTGGTGGTCGACGCATCGACGCACGCGTGGCTCCTCGCCAATCCGGGCGCCGAAATGACCGTGGATGTCGAGCGCAGTGAAATCAGCTTGCCCGGCGGGCGTACGCTCGCGTTTGCGCTCGAAGCATTCGCCCGCTACTGCCTGCTGCACGGTGTGGACGAACTCGGCTACCTCCTTCAGCAAGCCGGCGCAATCGCCGACTTCGAACGCAAGGGCGCATGAAAGCATCGATCGCCGTGTTGCCGGGCGACGGTATCGGCCCGGAAGTCACGGCTGAGGCCGTGCGCTGCCTCGTTGCGATCGGGCGGGCCTTTCATCACGACTTCGAGATCACCGAAGCCCCATTCGGTGGAGCATCGATTGACGCGTGCGGTGAGCCTTTGTCGGCAGCCGCGCTCGCGCTGTGCCAGAAGGCGGACGCCGTGTTGCTGGGAGCGATCGGCGGACCCAAATGGGCGGACGTACGGCCCGGTAGCCGCCCCGAACAAGGGCTCCTCTCGTTGCGGCGCGCGCTCGGCGTGTACGCCAATCTGCGCCCGGTCAAGCCTCATCCGGCGGCGCTCGATGCGTCGCCACTGAAGGCTGACGTGCTGCGCGACGTCGACATCGTCGTCGTGCGGGAACTCACGGGCGGAATCTATTTCGGTGAAAAGACCCGCACGGCAAGCTCAGCCTCCGACCTTTGCCGTTACACGGCGGCAGAAATTGAAAGGGTAGCGCTCGTCGCCGGCAGGCTCGCACGCGGGCGGCGCACGCACGTGACCTCCGTCGACAAGGAGAATGTGCTCGCGACCTCCAAGCTCTGGCGCGAAGTCGTGACACGCGTGTTCACGGCAGAATTTCCGGACGTGCGCCTCGAGCACATGCTGGTCGACACCGCCGCCATGGCGCTGGTGCAGCGCCCGCGATCATTCGATGTGCTGCTGACGGAAAACATGTTCGGCGACATCCTCACCGACGAGGCCTCGACGCTGGCCGGCTCGATGGGTCTCCTGCCCTCCGCCTCGCTTGGCGACGGCACGCGCGGTTTGTACGAGCCAATCCATGGCTCGGCGCCTGACATCGCGGGCCAGGGCGTTGCGAACCCCTGCGCCGCGATCCTGAGTGTCGCGATGCTTCTGCGCCTGTCGCTGCATCTGGAGCGGGAGGCAGCCGCGGTGGAACTGGCGGTGCACCAGTCACTTGAGCGCGGCCGCTTCACGCGCGATCTGGCGAAACCCGGCTCCCCGGCGCTCAGCACGCGCGCCGCGGGCGATGCCATCCTCGAAGAACTTGCCCGATAACGGCTCAGCACGCGGCCGATAGCGACACGGCCGCCAACGATTCGCTGGTCGCCGCGGCTCGCGCCAGTCCGGCCGTGAGATCCGCGATCAGATCCCGCTTGTCCTCGATGCCGATCGAAAGCCGAAGCAACGAATCGGCAATGCCGGCGCGAGCGCGGGCGTCCGCGTCCATGGCCGCGTGCGTCATCGATGCCGGATGCGCGACGAGGCTCTCGACCCCGCCGAGCGACTCCGCCAGCGAAAAACAGGCGAGTCCATTCGCAAACGCCGTCACCGCCGGCAAGCCCCCGCGCAGTTCAAAGCTGAGCATCGCACCGAAAGACCGCTGCTGGGCTGCGGCGACGCTGTGGCCGGGGTGCGTCAGGATTCCCGGGTAGTAGACCCTCTGCACAGCGGGATGTGTCGTGAGAAGTGCGACGACCGCATGCGCGTTTTCCTCGTGCACGCGCAGCCGCGCCTGCAGGGTCCTGATGCCGCGCAGCGTGAGATAGCTGTCGAACGGAGCGCCTGTTACGCCGAGACAATTGCCCCACCAGATGAGATCACCCTGCAGGTCGGCAGTCGTTGTCACCACCGCGCCGCCCACGACGTCGCTGTGGCCGTTGAGATACTTCGTCGTCGAATGCACGACGAGGTCCGCACCGAAATCGATCGGCCGCTGCCAGCCGGGCGAAAGGAACGTGTTGTCGACGACGAGCAAAGCACCCGCGGCCTGGCACAATCTCGACACCGCGCGGATGTCGACGATGCGCAGCAGCGGATTGCTCGGAGTTTCCACCCAAACGAGCCGCGGCTTCAGCGCGCACGCAGCCCGCAGCGATTCGGGCTGCGACTGGTCGATGAATTCCACGCGCAGCTGCTGGCGCCGCGCGAGCGCGGCTAGCAGCCGATATGTGCCGCCGTAGCAGTCGTGCGGCGCGATGACGAGCTCGCCCGGCCGCACGAGCTGCAGTGCCAAAGTGACTGCCGCCATGCCGGAGCTTGTCACGACGGCCCCATGGCCGCCTTCGAGTTCTGCCAGCGCTTGCGCCAGGGCGTCACGCGTCGGATTTCCCGAGCGCGTGTAGTCGTAGGCACCCTTGTCACCGAAGGCGCGAAAGGCAAAGGTTGACGACAGGTGGATGGGCGGCACGACCGCGTGGTGCTGGCTGTCCGTCTCGATCGCCGCCCGCGCACTCACCGTCGCCGGTTGCCAGGACTTGCTCATGACTCTCCCCCCTCCAGACAGGCACGAAACACCGGCCGCAGCTGCTCGGCCTCCTTGAGGAACGCGTCGTGACCGTAGATGGAACTGATCTCAACCAGCTGACGCGGCCCCGCGAGGCGCGCGCTCAGCGCCCGCATGTCGGCCAGCGGCACCAGCTGGTCCTCCCTCACGCCGACGAGCGTCGTCGGTGTCACGATGCGCGAAGCATCGATCGCATGCAGGTCGATGGATTCCGAGAGACTGAGATAGGCCTCCGGAAGGTAACGTGCCGCATAGTCAGCGCCGCGCGCGAACAGGTAGTCCTCGACCGGAAAGCGAAAGCCCTCGGCCGTCGTGCGCGGGGCTGCGCGAAAGCGCGCCGCGAATTCCTCGGGGCTTCGATAGGTCGCCATGGCAAGCGCACGCGCGAGCTTCAGGCCTTCGCGGGCGAAGCCGTGGCTCTGAGCGAAGCGCACGATGTGTCGCTGCAGGCTGCGCCAGGCGGTTGCCATGGGGTGGGTCGCGTCGGCTCCGCTGACGACGAGCAAGCGGCTGACGCGGTCAGGAAAGCGTTCCGCGAATGCGAGCGCGACCATGGCGCCGTAGGAAGCCCCGACGATCGCGTGCAGGGACGCTATACCGAGATGATTGAGCACCGCGAGCAGGATCCGTGCCTGATCGTAGGAGCTGATACTTGCAAAGGGCGCGCCGGCGCGCGGTCCCGTCGTGTCACCGCTGCCGCCGAGATAGTCGATGCCGAGCACGCGGTATCGATCGCTGTCGAGCGCCCGGCCGGGACCTGCAAGTTCCGACCACCAGCCGGGGCCCGCGCCGTCGGATCCGATGACGTAGCGACCGGCGGAGATGCCGCCGAGTGCAGCGACCACCGCCGCCGCGCCCGGACCCGATATCCGATAGGCAACGTGCACGCCCGCGAGCACGCCGCCGTGATAAAGATCGAGTCCGCCTGGAATCTCCAGAACGCCGCTCCGGGCGACGTTAAGCGACGCAGCTGCATCGCTCCCGGCGGGTGCGGTCGAAGCGGTCCTGGGATTGTCCATCGCGCGGATCTCCGTTGGGCCCATGACGCTCCTACGGATACCCGCCGCTAGGCAGGTTGTCGTGACCGGCACCCCCGTTCGCACGAGGCAGCTTCACGGCACCTCATCTTCCGGGCCCCGCGTTGGCAGGTCCCTGTAGGAGTTGGCACCTCTGTCCAGTGGTTGGCTGGACCGGTTGCCCCGGCGTCTTCGGGCCTGTCCCTCAGCCGGTCTCGATGAGTGGGGCGGGATCTTAAGGGCCGTGCCCGCCCGCCGTCAAACTGCGGCCGCGCCGGCGCTTGCCCGGATCCGTCCAGTGTATTAACGTGCTAATACATTAGTACACCTTGACGGTCATCCCGGGAACGCAATGAAATCGCACCGCCAGCTCACCGCGCGCCAGGAGGCCGCCCACGAACGCGCCCTCTACCAGGCCGTGCTCGCCCTCGAGAGCGTCGATGAAGTCCGCAATTTCTTCCGCGACCTGTGCACGCCCGCGGAACTCGAGGCGATGGCGGATCGCTGGGTGGTCGCCGAGATGCTGGGCCGCGACCTGCCCTACCGCGAAATCCACCGCCTGACGGGCGTGAGCGTCACGACCATCGGCCGCGTCGCCCGCTATCTCAACGCGGGCAACGGCGGCTACCAGGGCGCTCTTGGCGCGCTCGGCAAACGCAAAGACGGCCGACATGGATAAGGCGACACGACTCAAGATCGCGATCCAGAAGACCGGGCGGCTCACCGACAACTCGCTCGATCTCCTGCAGCGCTGCGGGCTCAAGTACAGCCGCGGCAAGGACCAGCTGATGTTCTTCGGCGAGAACATGCCGCTCGACGTGCTGCTGGTGCGCGACGATGACATCCCCGACCTCGTGCAGCAGGATGTCTGCGACCTCGGCATCGTCGGGCTCAATGTCATCGAGGAAGCGCGGCTCGACCTGGTCGGCCGCGGCACCGCGCCGCTGTTCGAGCAGTTGCAGACGCTCGACTTCGGCAATTGCCGGCTCTCCCTCGCCGTTCCCGAATCGGCCGGCTACTTCGGCCCCGCCTCGCTCAACGGCCAGCGCATCGCGACGACCTATCCGAATATCCTCGCCGCGTATCTCAAGCGCAGTGGCTTGCGCGCGGAGATCGTCACGCTGTCCGGTGCGGTCGAGATCGCCCCGCGCCTCGGCAGGGCCGATCTCATCTGTGACCTGGTGTCGTCCGGATCGACACTCCTCGCCAATCACCTGCGCGAGGTGGAGACGATTCTCGAGAGCCGGGCCGTCGTCATCCGGACACCGGTACCGCTCTCGCAGGAGAAGCAGGACTGGGTGCGCCGGCTCCTGATGCGCATCGACGGCGTGCAGCAGGTCAAGGAAAGCAAGTACATCATGTTGCACGCCCCGCGCTCGGCCCTGCCCGAGATCGCAAGGCTCCTGCCCGGCAGCGAATTTCCGACGATCATCCCGCTCGAAGGCACCGTGGATAAGGTTGCCGTGCACGCGGTTTGCCGGGAAAACGTCTTCTGGGAGACGCTCGAAAGCCTGAAGGCCGCGGGCGCCAGTGCCATACTCGTGCTCCCCGTCGAAAAGATGCTCGCGTGACCGGCATGTCCGCCGTCCACATTCCCATACTTGAATGGCAGCAGCTGAACGCGCTTGAGCGCTCGGCAGCCCTCGAACGTCCGCTCGCGGAGGAGTCGGTGCACCTTCGCGAGAGTGTCAGCCGCATCATCGCGGCCGTGCGAGCGGAAGGAGACACGGCCCTGGCGCGCCTCACGCTCGAACTCGACGGCGCATCGCCCGAGTCGCCGGAAGTAAGCGCGGATGAGTTCAAACGGGCGCTGACCGTGCTGACGCCCACCCAGCATGCTGCGCTCGAGCGCGCAATCGCAAACGTGCGACGATTCCACGAGGCACAAAGAACCTCCTCGCTCACCGTGGAAACGTCGCCGGGCGTGCGCTGCGAGCGATTCGAGGTGCCGATCGAATCTGTCGGGCTCTATGTGCCGGCGGGCACGGCGCCACTGCCGAGCACCGCCGTCATGCTGGCGGTGCCTGCGCAGATCGCGGGCTGTCCAACACGAATCGTCTGCACGCCACCGCGCCGGGATGGCAGCGCCGATCCCGCCGTGCTCGTCGCCGCACGCCTATGCGGCATCGAGCGCGTGTTCAAGATTGGTGGCGCGCAGGCTGTCGCGGCAATGGCATTCGGCACGCAGACCGTGCCGAAAGTCGACAAGATCTTCGGTCCCGGCAATGCCTGGGTCACCGCAGCGAAGGACCTCGTTGCAAGCCTTGCCGGCGGCGCTGCTCGCGATCTGCCGGCGGGACCGTCCGAGGTGCTGGTGATTGCCGATGAGGACGCGCGCGCGGACTTCGTCGCCGCGGATCTGCTGGCGCAGGCCGAGCACAGCATTGACGCACAGGTGCTGCTCGTAACGACGTCGCACGGCCTTGCCCGCGCGACGCAACTTGAGATCGCGCAACAGTGCAGGCGCCTCTCACGCCGGTCGATCATCGAAGCGGCGCTGCGCAGCGCCCGCATCATCCGGGTCGAAGATCTTGAAGCGGCTTTCGCCGTCAGCAATGCCTACGCGCCGGAGCACCTGATCATTTCCGTCGCCAACGCACGCTCCTGGCTTGCACGGGTGCGCAACGCCGGCTCGGTGTTTCTCGGAAACTGGACGCCGGAGCCGCTCGGAGACTATTGCTCGGGCACCAATCACGTGTTGCCCACGGGGGGTCACGCGCGCGCGCTGAGCGGCCTCGCCCTGGCGGATTTCAGCAAGCGAATCACGGTACAGGAATTGACGACGGCGGGGCTTCAGGACCTCGGGCCCGTCGCCGAAACACTTGCGCACCTTGAAACGCTCGACGCGCATGCCAATGCTGTTGCCGTTCGTCTCAAGTCCCTGGCGGCGGACCCGCGCCAATGAGTTCGCTGACCGCGCTGGCCCGACCTGACATCGTTGAACTCGAGCCGTACGCGCACGCTGCGTGGGAACCCGATCTCGAGCGGCTGCACGCCAATGAAAATCCCTGGCGGACACCGGGCGACAATTCCGCGATCGGTCTCAATCGTTATCCCGAGCCGCAGCCCGCAAGCCTCGTGCGCCGGCTGGCGGCGCTCTACGGCGTTGACTCCGAGCGCACACTCGTCGGGCGCGGGAGCGACGAGGCAATCGACCTCCTGGTGCGCGCCTTTTGCCGCGCGGAGGTCGATGGCGTCCTGGTGTTGCCACCGACCTTCGGCATGTACAAGGTTGCCGCCCAGATTCAGGGCGCCAAGGTCGAGGAGCTGGTCCTGACGGCGGCCGACGGATTCGCACCGACGGCCGCAAGCGTCCTCGCGCGCTGGCAGCCGCACATCAGGCTGGTCTTCCTCTGCACGCCGAACAATCCAACCGGCAACGCTTATGACGGCGAAATGGTAGCGACCATCGCGCGGGAGCTCGCTGGTCGGGCACTGGTGGTCGCTGACGAGGCCTATCTCGAATTTTCCGGCCGCCCGAGCCTCGCGAATCGCAAGGAAAGGCTCGGCAACCTCGTCGTCCTGCGAACGCTGTCGAAGGCCCACGCGCTGGCTGGCGCACGCTGCGGATGCGCGCTCGCGGATCCGGAAGTCATCGACATCCTGAAGCGCATCATTCCCCCCTATGCGATTCCATCGGCAACGGCGCAGAGCGTCGAGCACGCACTGCTGCCGCCGCAACTCGCCATGGCCGGCGCGCGCGTTGCGATGCTCGTTGCCGAACGCGACAAGCTCGCTCAACGCCTCGCGCGATCGGCTGCGGTTCGCCGAGTCTTTCCGAGCGCAGCGAATTTTCTGCTCGTTGAATTCGCACAGGCCGGTCGCGCCTTCGAAAAGATGCGGGCCGCAGGACTGCTGGTGCGCGATGTGCGACGACAACCGGGACTCGGGTCATGCCTGCGTATCACCATCGGGCTGCCCGAGCAGAACGAGCGCCTGGTCACGGCGCTGGAGAGCCCATGAGCACGCCAGTCAAGGCCGCATTCGTCGATCGCGACGGCACGATCGTCGAGGAACCGCCGGACGAGCAGGTCGACAGCCTGGAGAAGATCCGGTTCATGCCGGGCGTCGTGCCGGCGCTCCTCGAACTTGAGCGCGCAGGCTTCACGCTCGTGATGGTCACCAACCAGAACGGCATCGGCACCCTGGCGTTTCCTCAGCCGGCCTTTCGCATCCCGCACGACTTCATCCTGCGCGTGCTCGATTCCCAGGGCATACGCTTTGCCGGTGTCTATGTCTGCCCGCATCTGCCCGAGGATAATTGCGCGTGCCGCAAGCCCAAGCTCGGGATGCTCACCGATTTTCTCGCCCGCAATACGCTCGATCACGCGCGCAGCGTGATGATCGGCGATCGGGACACCGACCTCGAGTTCGCTGCCAATCTCGGCGTCACCGGCTACCGTGTGAGCCGGTCGGGCCCGCCAGATTGCACATGGCCGGCCATTTGCCGGCGCATCCTCGAATCGGCACGCACGGCGAGCGTCGAACGCGCGACCCGCGAAACCCGCGTTCAAGTCAGCGTGGCACTCGATCATGAATCACCGATCGCCGTCACCACGGGCCTCGGCTTCTTCGACCACATGATCGAGCAGATCGCGCGCCACGGCGGCTTCTCGCTCGCACTCACCTGCCAGGGCGACCTCAAGGTCGATGAGCATCACACTGTCGAGGACTGCGCCCTTGCGCTCGGTGCAGCGCTCCGCCAGGCCCTCGGCGACAAGCGCGGCATCGCTCGCTACGGATTCGTGCTGCCGATGGACGAAGCCCGCGCGCAGGTGGCGGTTGACCTCTCCGCCCGGCCCTACTTCGTGTTCGAAGGAAAGTTTCCGCGCGATCGGGTTGGCGAACTGCCGACCGAACTCGTCCCGCACTTCTTCCGCTCGCTTGCCGACAGTCTCGGCGCGGCGATCCATTTGAGCGTCACGGGCGAAAACACCCATCACATGGTCGAAGCCTGCTTCAAGGGCGTCGGCCGGGCGCTTCGCCAGGCCATCCGCGTCGAAGGCAGCGAGCTTCCGAGCAGCAAGGGAACGCTCTAGCGCAAGGACTCGGCATGCGACTCGTCATCATCGACAGCGGAGGCGCCAACCTCGCCTCGCTCAAGTTCGCATTCGAACGGCTTGGCTGCCTCGCGACAGTCACGGCCGACGCCAGTGCCGTGCGCGACGCGTCGCACGTCGTGTTGCCCGGCGTGGGAGCGGCGGCCGACGCCATGTCGCGTCTGCACGGCTCGGGTCTTGCGCAAGTGATTCCGACGCTGCGCCAACCCGTCCTCGGCATCTGTCTTGGCATGCAGCTGCTGTTCGAGCGGTCCGACGAAGGCGACACGACCTGCCTCGGGGCGATCGCAGGCCGAGCCACGCGGATGCATGCCAAGCCCGGCCTTCCCGTGCCGCACATGGGGTGGAATCAATTGACGATGGCAGAGGCGAATCCGCTGCTGCGGCAGGTGCAATCGGGCGAGTACGCCTATTTCGTACACAGCTACCGCGTCGCGATTGCCGCCGAGACGGTCGCGACCTGTCACTACGACGGCGCTTTCTCCGCCGTGGTTGCGAGCCGCAATTTCTTCGGCACGCAGTTTCACCCCGAACGATCCGCCGGCGCCGGCTCGCGCATCCTTGCCAACTTCCTGCGACTCGGCTGATGCGCCTCATTCCTGCCATGGATCTTCGCGGCGGCCGCTGCGTGCGACTGCGCCAGGGAGACTTTGCGGCCGAGTCGGTGTTCGACGTGGAACCCGCTGCGCTGCTCGACCGCTACTACGCTTGGGGGGCCGGCTGGACGCACATCGTCGATCTGGATGCGGCTCGCGACGGCAGCACCGTGAATGATTCACTCATCGGCGCACTCGTCGCAGATCGAAAGATGCGCCTGCAGGTCGGGGGCGGACTGCGATCGAGAGCGGCGGTTGAACAGGTTCTCGGGCGCGGCGCCTCGCGAGCCGTCATCGGCAGCCTCGCTGTTGCGCAACCGCAGGACGCCCGCGACCTGCTCGCGGACTTCGGCCCCGACCGCCTGGCGATCGCGTTCGACGTGCGTATCGACCACCGCGGAACGCCGTGCGTCACAACTCATGCCTGGCGCGAACAGTCGACGATCTCCCTGTGGGAAGCCGTGGAAACACTGGCGAACGGCCGGCTGCGACACGTGCTCTGCACCGACGTGACCCGGGACGGCATGCTGAACGGACCGAATCTCGAGTTGTACGCCGATGCGCTGCGGCGCTTCCCCGAGATCGAGTGGCAGGCGTCGGGCGGCATTCGCGACGCGAGTGACCTCGCGGCCCTTGCCGGCCTGGGCGTCGCCGCGGCCGTCAGCGGACGCGCATTGCTGGAAGATCGCATTGCCATCGAGGAGCTGCGGCCATTCTTGCAAAGCGAATAATTCCCTGCCTCGATGTTCGCGACGGCCAGGTCGTGAAAGGCGTGCGCTTTCGCGACCATCGCGTGGTCGGCGACATCCTGGCGCTCACCGAGCGGTATCGCGACGCCGGCGCCGACGAACTCGTTTTCTACGACATCACGGCGAGTCCCGAGGGCCGCTCGGTCGATCGGCGCTGGATTTCAAGAGTCGGCCGGCTCCTCGATATTCCATTCTGCGTGGCGGGAGGCATCCGTTCCGTCGCCGACGCCGAAGAAGTCCTCGGCGCGGGGGCTGAGAAGGTGTCGGTGAACTCGCCCGCGCTTGCCGATCCCGAACTCATCACCCAGCTGAGCAAGCGATTCGGCTCGCAGTGCGTCGTCGTGGGCGTCGATAGCCAGACATCCGCCGAGGGTTTCCGCGTACACCAGTACACCGGAGACCCTGCACGGTCTCGCGACACGTCCCGCGCGACCCTCGAATGGCTCGTCGAAGTCCAGCACCGAGGCGCCGGCGAGATCGTACTCAACTGCATGGCGAGCGACGGGGTGCGGCAAGGTTTCGACATCGCGCAGCTCGAGGCCGCGCGCGCCGTCTGCGATGTTCCTCTCATCGCGTCGGGCGGAGCCGGGACGCCAGGTCACTTTCGCGACGTATTCGAGCGCGCGAACGTCGACGGCGCGCTCGCGGCGAGCGTTTTTCATCTCGGCGAGATCGCCATCGCCGATCTGAAGCAATATTTGCGGCGCCAGGCCATTGAGGTACGACCATGACACCCGAGCAGATCCGGGCACTCGATTGGAACAAGGGCGACGGGCTTCTGCCCGCGGTGATCCAGCACGCGGTGACCGGCGCCGTTCTGATGCTGGGCTTCATGAACCGCCAGGCGCTGACGGCAACCGTCGACGCCGGCCGCGTCGTGTTCTACAGCCGGCGCCGGCAGGCGCTCTGGCTGAAGGGCGAGACCTCCGGACATTTCCTGAATCTCGTCGGCATCGCACCGGACTGCGACAATGACACGTTGCTCGTGCAGGCATTGCCTGCAGGTCCGGTCTGTCACGTCGGGACGCCGACCTGCTTCATCGACGTGCCGCCCACCGACGCCGAGCGGCTCGCGTTCCTCGCGGACCTGGAGCGCGTCATCGCCCAGCGGATCGCCGAACGGCCGGAAGGAAGCTACACGGCGCGACTCGTCGTGCAGGGTCAGAAGCGCATGGCGCAGAAGGTCGGCGAGGAAGGCCTCGAGGTGGCGCTCGCCGCCGCGGGCGGCGAGGACAAGGAGGTGATTTCGGAGTCGGCGGATCTTCTCTATCACCTGCTGCTGCTGCTCAAGAGCCGGAATCTCTCGCTCAAGCATGTCGTCGACGAGCTCGCCTCGCGCCATGGCGGCCACACACCGACCTGACTCAGGGCCTATTCCGCGACCAGCAGGAGCCTCAACATGCGCCGCAAGGGTTCGGCCGCTCCCCAAAGGAGCTGATCGCCCACCGTGAAAGCGGCAAGGTATTCGCCGCCCATCGGGAGCTTGCGCAGCCTTCCGATCGGCACGTGCAGGGAGCCGTTGACCGCGGCCGGCGACAGCTCCTTGATGGAAGATTCGCGCTCATTCGGAATGACTCGCACCCAGTCGTTCGACGCGACGAGCAGCCGTTCGATGTCGATGAGCGGCAGGTCCTTGCGCAGCTTGATGGTCAGGGCCTGGCTGTGACAGCGCATGGCGCCGATGCGCACGCAGACCCCGTCGACCACGATGCCCGCGCCGCCAGTACCGAGGATCTTGCGTGCCTCGACTCCGCCCTTCCATTCTTCGCGGCTCTGTCCGTTGCCGAGGTCCTTGTCGATCCAGGGAATGACGCTTCCCGCGAGGGGCGCGCCGAGCTCGCCGTGCGGCAGCGAAGGCGAGCGCAACACGGCGCTCACCTTGCGATCGATGTCGAGGATGGAGCTTGCGGGATCGGCGAGCAGCGGTTCGACCGCGCGATAGACGCTGCCCATCTGCAGGAGCAGTTCCCGCATCTGCTTCGCGCCCGCACCTGACGCCGCCTGGTAGGTCATCGTCGTGATCCATTCGACGAGGCCCGCCTTCACCAGGCCCGAGACGGCCATCAGCATCAATGAGACCGTGCAATTGCCGCCGATGAAATTCTTGACGCCCCGTTCGATGCCGGCCTCGATCACCTCGCGGTTCACCGGATCGAGGATGATGATGGCGTCGTCCTGCATGCGCAGCGCCGAAGCGGCGTCGATCCAATAGCCGTGCCAGCCGGCCGCGCGCAGTTTCGGGAAGATTTCGTTGGTGTAGTCGCCGCCTTGGCAGGAGATCAGGATGTCGAGCCTGGCGAGCTCGGCGATGCTCTTCGCATCGCGCACCGCTCCCGCCGGACGGCCGATCGCCGGCGCGACGGAGCCCGCCCGGGTCGTGCTGAAGAACACCGGCTCGATGTGATCGAAGTCGTGCTCCGCGCGCATGCGTTCGAGGAGCACGCTCCCCACCATGCCGCGCCACCCGATAATGCCCACTGACACCGCCATGAAAGTCTTCCTGCTTCCTTAGATGACTATCTCGATCGCCGGAGCCCGCAGATTGTAGTGCGAGCTCATCGCGTGGCCATAGGCGCCCGCGTTCGCGATGAGCAGGACGTCACCTTCCTCCGTCGGCGGGAGTGCGCGATCGGTCCCAAGCTGATCGCCGCTCTCGCAGATTGGGCCGACGATCGTGCATGTCTCACTCGCCGGTTCGCCGAGCCGCGTGAGATTCACGATCTCGTGCCAGGCGCCATAGAGCGCCGGCCGGATGAGTGAATTCATGCCCGTTGCTACGCCAACATACCGCACCTCGCCCTTGCCCTTCAGCTGCGTGACGACCGCGAGCAGCACGCCCGCTTCGGCAACGACGTAGCGCCCGGGCTCCATCCAGAATTCGAGCTTCGGGTGATGCGCGCGCACCGCGGCAATCGCCGCATCGAGCGCCGCGAGGTCGAGCGGCGAGCGCGAGAACATCTCCGGCACGCCGATGCCACCGCCGATATTGATGTAGCGCAGGTCCGCAAACCGGCCCGCGAGCCCCGCCAGCAACTCCGCGGTTTCCACCCAGTTGCTTACCGAAAAGATGCCGCTGCCGTTGTGCGCGTGCAATCCGACGATCCGGGCGCCAGCGGCACGCGCGAGGCGCGCGAACTCCTCGAGCTCGAACGTGGGCACGCCGAACTTCGAGTGCAGGCCGGCCGTGCGCACGTGCTGGTGATGTCCGCGGCCAAAGCCCGGATCGACGCGCACGATGATCTCGCGCCCTTGAAAGAGCCGCGGCCAGTACTGGAGTGGATGCAGATTATCCAGCGTGAGCCGGACGCCGGCGCTCAAGGCAAAATCATATTCGTCGCGGCTGGCGAAGTTCGGCGTAAAGAGGATACGGTCGAGGGCGAGGTCAGGCACCTCGCGTAACACCCTCTCGACTTCCCCCTGCGAAACGCATTCGAGCGCGAGCCCTGCGGCGGCGACCCGGCGCAAGATCTGCGGATGCGGGTTCGCCTTGATGGCGTAGAAAACACGATCGATCGAATGGAGTCGGCCGAGCGCACGCGCCCTGGCGTCGACCGTGGCCAGGTCATAGACGTAGGCTGCAGAGTTTTCCCGCGCAATCGCCAGCAACTCATCGCGCCTGGCTGGCCACCAGCGTTCGGCGGCGGGCGGTGCCGCCGTTGCAGGCGCATGCAGTTGCTCCCAGGTCGGGCCCCAGACCGGGTCGCCCTGGCCGGGCCGGATGAGAAGGTCGTGCAGCTGCTGCACCAGCCGGTCGGCCTGGGTCTCGTCGATGACGAAGGTGAAATTCAGGTCGTTGGCCGCCTGGCTCACGAGGTAGATCTTCTGTTCCTCGAAGAGCTCGAAGGCCTCGCCAAGGTCATGCAGGATGCCACGGATGTTGCGTCCCACCAGGCTGAGCGATGCGCAAGGCCCGATGACCTGGACTCGACACAACGCGCTCAGGTCCTGCACGAGCGCGTCGACGATCGCAGGGTCGAGTGCGTTGGCAGCCGGATCCAGCGACACGGTGACGCTGGTTTCAGAAGTGGAGATGAGATCCACCGACAGGCCGTGGTCCTTGAACACCTGGAAGGCATCGGCGAGGAATCCCACCTGATGCCACATGCCCGGGCTTTCGAGCGACACCAGCGTGATGTCCTTCTTCACGCAGATCGCCTTCACTTGCGCCGCACTCGCGCCAGGAGCACCGCTCACGACGGTGCCGCAGAGGCCGGGCATCTGCGTCGCATACACATGGAGAGGAATCGCGTATTGGCGCACCGGCAGGATGCAGCGCGGATGCAGCACCTTGGCGCCGTTACTCGCGATCTCCTGTGCCTCGTCGTAGTGCAATGCCTGCAGCAGGCGCGCGCCTGGAATCGATCGCGGATTGCCGCTGAACATGCCGGGCACGTCGGTCCAGATCTCGAGCCGCTGCGCGCTCAACTTGGCCGCGAAATACGCCCCCGATGTATCCGAGCCCCCGCGTCCGAGCAGAACCGTATCGCCGGCGCTGTCGCTTGCAATGAAGCCCTGTGTGACCACCAACGCTCCCGCGCGGTCCAGGCGGCCACGCAGGGCGGCGTCTGGGGAGAAATCGCAGGTGGCAGACAACTTGCTCGCCTTTTCATGGCGGCCGGCATGTTCCTCCGCGCGCAGCGCCGTCCGCGCGTCGAGCCATACCGCATCGAGCCCGAGGGACTTGAGGAAGTCGGCACCGACGTGAGTTGCCATCAGCTCGCCGCTTGCGAGCACCTGGGCCCGCGTGCGATCGCCTACTTCCCGAAGGTGCTTGAGGCTTGCAACGGTTCGGCGCAGTTCGGCAAGAATCAAAATGACGCCCGGCGGCGTTGCGATGCCGAGATCCCGCGCGAGTACGGCGTGCCGGCGTTCGATTTCATCGAGCTCGGCGCTCGCGTCACCGCTCAATGCGGTCGCGAGCAGTCCATCGAGCCGGTCGGTAATGCCGGTCAGCGCGGAATGCACGACGAGCGGACGCAGGCCGTCGGCCACCCGGGCACGCACGATATCCGCGACATTGCGCCAATTGGCCGCCGTCGAGACACTCGTACCGCCGAATTTGAGGACAACCCAGGGCGATCCGCCCGCACTCTGCATCGCACTTCACTCCGATCGACCGTCAACGCAAATGAACCCGAAGCGCCCTGCCGGCATGCGGCGGGTGACTCGGGTCGTGCGCACTTGATGGAAAAATCGAACTACTTGTCTTCGTCGTAAAACTCGCGCAGCTCTTTTTCCAGTCTGCGCTCGGCGAGCACGTCCTCGAGCCGGCTCCACGCGGCTTTGCCGCGTTTTCCGGTAGGTTTGACTCGGCGGTCCACTCGATCGAGCAAGCGATCGAATTCCTGCGGCTCTTCCTGCTCCGCCAGGAAATCGTCGTCGATATCGAAGTGTTCCCCGTCGCGCTCGCTCATGTTACGAAAAAGCCAGTGAGATCAGAGAGATCGCCCCGTTTCCCGGGTGGCGAAGTGGCTGCGGACTATATACGAAATAAAAACAGGTTCAAGACCTTCATGCAGCGCCAATGCCACGGAGCCTGCCGCGACAGAGGCCCTGCCGGGCTACGCGCGCCCAAGAATTAAACACTTTGTATATCAGTATGTTATGGTACTATTGTGATGTGACGCTTACGGGTGCGCCGCGGCCCAAGCCGAGCCCTTCCGCAGCGCTCTGTTCAGCGCGGGCTATCTCCAGCACCCCGAATGAATTGATGAGCGCGAGGTATTCGCCCGGCTTCATCTCGCCATACGTGCGGCGCAACGGGATGGCCCGATTGCCCGCGCGCACCACCGGATTTGCGATTTTTGCCAGCAGATCCTCGTCGATGTTGGTGATCAGGTTGCCGAAGTGATCGATCGTGATCACGACGCCCCGGATTCCACCGGGCCCCTGCTCCGCTTCGTCGGTCCAGCCGATCGCGAGGTCATCGGTCTCGCGCCCGAGATCGCCAGGCTGGCAGCGGCCGGCGGCAAGTTCCGCCGCGAGCGGCGCGAAGATATCGCGACCATGAAACGTCGCGCTCGGCCGGCCCAGGTCGAATCGTTCGAGGTGGCGTGCTGTCAACCGAAACGCGCGGGCGCCCTGTACGCGCCCGAGCACGGGCGCGAGCAGGCCGTTGTCCGGCGCGAGGAAAACATGCGACTCGGCGTGGACCGCGACGATGTCGCGCTCCGTGCCGACGCCGGGATCGACCACCGCCACGTGCACGGTTCCCGCCGGGAAATAGGGGTACGAGCGGGCAAGCCAGAAGCCGGCTTCGACGGGCCAATGCACGACGATCTCGTGCGTAACGTCGATGATGCGCGCGTCGGCGAAGCGGCTGAGGATGCGGCCCTTCATGGTCGCCACGAACGGACCCTCCTGGCCGAAATCGGTCGTGAGGGTAATGACGCCGCACGCTTCAAATGCTGACATGCTTCGCTCCCGGCGCTGTACCGCGCCCTGAACCCACACGATAGACTGCGCCGCCATGTCTGCCCATGCCCGCATCGTTTCGAAGGCCGGGCACCGGGTGGACCAGGGACCCGCGCCCGGTGTCGGTCGATGGGCGCTCTCGGCCATCACTGCCTGCTTCCTGCTGTCAGGGTTTGCGGCGCTCATCTACCAAACGGCGTGGCTGCGACAATTCTCGCTCGTCTTCGGAACGGCCGAATTCGCGCTTGCGGCGGTCGTTGCCGCCTACATGGCCGGCCTCGCAGCTGGCGCGGCGTTGATCCGCCCACGCCTCGACCGGATCGTTCAGCCGCTGCGCTGGTACGCCGTCATCGAGTTCTCGGTGGCGATCACCGCGCTCGCCGTGCCGCTCATGGTCGCGGGGCTCGGGTGGACCTTCATCCGCGGGTTCGGCCACCAGCCGGGCCCGCCCGGCGCGCAATCGTTCGGTCAATTGCTGTTCACCATGGCCGGCGCGTTCGCCGTGCTCCTGCTGCCGACCGCTCTCATGGGAGCAACTTTGCCGCTACTGACGCGGCACGCCGTGGAACGCGACGAGCAAGTTGGCCGTCGCACGGCGCTGCTCTACGCCTTCAATACCCTGGGCGCGGCCGCCGGCGCACTCGCTGCGGGATTTCTCCTGCTCCCGCGGCTGGGACTCGAACGGACTGTCTGGTTCGGCGCAACCTGCAACCTGGCGGCAGCCGCGATCGCTGCGCTGCTTGCGCGCCAACCTGGCCGTCACTTACCCGCTCATGCGGACAAGGAGGCCGATCACAGCCGGCGCGGGAACAATGAGCCCTCCGGCCGACCGATCTTTGCGCCGGGTCCGCACTGGATCCTGCCGATCATGCTTCTGTCCGGCGGCGTGTCCTTTGTCTATGAGGTTCTCTGGACGCGGATGCTGAGCCTCGTGCTCGGCAGCAGCCTCTTCGCGTTCGCCACGATGCTGGCGAGCGTGTTGATCGGAATCGCGGCGGGAAGCGCCGTCGCCGGGCGGATCGCACTCAACAGGGTGGTGGCGGCGCGCATCTTCGTGATCGCTCAGCTACTTGCCGCCGCGGCTGCGGCGATCGTCTACCAGATGCTCGATCGATGGCTGCCGGCAAGCGGCGGTCTCGGGCATCATCCGTGGCTCGCCATATTCCTGCTGCTGCCGGCGACCTTTGCCATCGGCGCGACCTACCCTTTGGCGGTGCGAGTGCTCGCGGACGATGCCGCGAGCGCCGCGACCGCAGCCGCGCGCACCTACGCCTGGAATACGATTGGCTGCGTGTTCGGCGCGCTGCTCGCGGGCCTGTGGATCCTGCCGCGCCTGCGCTTCGAAGGCGCGGCGCAGTTTGCCGTTGCGGGCAATTTGCTCCTTGCCCTGCTGACCGCCGTCGCAGTACTGCGCGCGCAGCTGCCTTGGCTCATTGCGCTCGGCGCCACCGTTGCGGCAAGCGCGCTCGTCTGGCAACCGCATCCGCCGGTCCGGCTGCTGCGCGAATCGCCGCTCGGCACAAGCAGCGCGGGCCAGCTGCGCTACTACGATGTCGGCCGCTCGGCGACGGTCGTCGTCTTCGAACGCGAGGGCTTGTTCGCGCTCAGGAACAATGGCTTGCCCGAGGCGTCGATCGAGTCGGCAGCGGCGCCGCCAAGATTTGCCGGTGAGTACTGGCTGTCTCCGATCGCCTCGATCGCAATGCCGCGCGCTTCTTCCCTGCTGCTCGTCGGTTTGGGCGGCGGATCGGTCATCGAGGGCGCCGCGCCCCGCGTGCGATCGATCGACGTCGTTGAGCTCGAACCGCGCGTGGTCGAGGCGAATCGCGTGCTGTCGGGCTCGCGCAAGCACGATCCCCTGCTCGATCCACGCATACGGCTGGTCCTGAACGACGCGCGCGCGGCGCTCATGTTGACCGACATGCGCTACGACGCAATCGTGTCGCAGCCTTCTCACCCGTGGACGTCCGGGGCGTCCCACCTTTACACGCGGGAGTTCTTGCGGCTGACACGCGCACATCTCAACGACAGCGGCGTGCTCGTGCAATGGATGAACATCGCCTACCTCGACGAACCGCTGCTGCGCTCGTTCGCCGCCACCCTGCTCGAGGTCTTCCCGGAGCTCGAGATCTATCGGCCAGATCCATACACCTTGATTTTCGTCGCGTCGGCCGCGCCGCTCGGAACGGTGGAGCGCCTTGGCCGCACCAGCGCACCGATCCGGGAATCGTCCGACCACTTCGGCCGCGTCGGCATCCTCGCGTCGGAGGACCTCGCGGCGACGCTCGTTGCGGATCACGCGAGCTCCCGCGAGCTTGCCAAAGGCGCCCCGATCATCACGGACGATCGCAACCGCCTGGCGACGTCCGGGGTGTACGAGCTTGGGCGAGGTATGACGCCGGCGAGCGCCGGCCGCTTGCTTGCCCTGTACGATCCGATCGCACGCCCCGACGGCTGGGCACATGCCGCGCAATCCCGCTCACTATCGCTGTCGTATATCGCCCGCCGGCTGTCACGATTTGCCGCGATCGATCCCGCGCTCGCGGATCGTATTGACGCGCTCGCACGTAGCGCCACCGACGGGTCGACGGCGCTGCTCGTGCGCGCCATGGCAAGCCGCGCCCGCGGCGATGAAGCACAGGCAAGACAGCTCCTGGCCGAATCGCTCGACGCCAATGCGGAGAACCGGCAGGCGCTCTTCGAGACCGTGCGGCCGGATCTGGCCGCGATCCTGAATGGCGCGGCGGACGCGACCCGCATGAAGCTCGCGGCCCGCCTGACGGGTTCGGCTGCCGCGGTCATCGACGCGCAGCGTTACGCCGGCCAGGGCGACTGGCAGAAGGCGTCCAGCCTCGACTCGACGCTCGCTCTCGCGAATCCGACCGACGCCTGGTATGTCGATGCATTGGTGCAACGCGCGGCGTGGCGCGGGCATGTGTCCAGTCCCGAATTGCGAGCCGAGGTCGGGAGCCAATGCCTCGCGCTCATCGATCGCGCGCTGGTAGCCGAACCGACGGTCGCCATGTTCGAACTGCGTGCCCGTTGCGCCGCGGTGCTCGGCCGGCCCGACGCGGTACTCGAGTCGATCGATGCCTTCGCCTCAGGCACGCTGGCGGGCCTCGACTCAGCAACCTCCCTGGAACTCGACCGGCTGGCCGCACGCTTCGAAGCATTGACGCAAGCGGTTTCGGCCGCGGGTAGCGCGCCCGGCGTCGATGTAGACCGGGCTCGCGAGGTCGACCTCAGATTGCGGGTGGTGGCCGATGAGATCCGGCGCCGTCGGGCGCCCACGCCCTAGAAACCGCGGGCGCTAGGGCTCGCCCAGCTCGACGAGCGCGACACCTTCCGCCACCCGTTCTCCAACCCGGCAGCGCACGGCAATGACGGTCCCCGCCCGCGGCGCGCGGATGGTGTGCTCCATTTTCATCGCCTCCACCACGAGCAATGTCTGGCCAGCGGCCACCGCGTCGCCCGGCTTGACCTCTACTGCGACGACGGTGCCCGGGAGCGGCGTCGACAGAGCCCCGGAGGATGCGGCATCGACGGGCGCCGCCCCTTCCGGTTCGGCGACCTGAAACTCCGCATCCTCGCCGCCAAGCCAGACGTGGATCCGGCGGCCATCCATGAAGACTTCGGCGGCGACGCTCCGTCCCCCGTCGATAAGCCGCAGGCTCGCGGGCCCTGTTCGCAACACCTGCAGTGTGCGCCGGGCGTTGCCGCTCGCGACTTCGCAGGTTCCCGTTCCCCTGGGCGTGACTTCCGCCGCGACCAGTTGATCGCCGTCGCGCAACCAGATCGTTTGAGTCGGCGCGAGGTTCAGCCGCCAGCCGTCGCGCTGCTTCCAGGGTGACGCGCCGTCCGGCCGCATCTGCGTCGCAAGCCAGAGCGCGGCGATCAATCGCAGTTCTTCGTGAACGGCAGCCGGCGCGCGGCCGAGGCCGCCTTCATTCTCGAGCAGGCGCGTACTCAATGCGGACCGCTGGAAAGAATCGCTTGCCAGAATACGCCCGACGAATGCCGCGTTGCTGCGGACTCCGGCGATCCGCAATTCGCCGAGCGCCGAGCGCAGGCGCGCCAGCGCGGTTGCGCGAGTCGGGCCATGCGCGATGACTTTGGCGATCAGCGGATCATAGTGGGGTGAGATTTCATCGCCCTGCGTGACGCCCGTATCGATACGCAAGCCCGGCGCCGGCTCGGGCCATTTGAGACAGGCAATGTGTCCGACACTCGGCAGGAAGTCGCGCGCCGGATCTTCGGCGTAGATGCGCGCTTCAATCGAATGGCCTTGCGGCCGCGACGGCGTCAGAGTCGCGGGCAGCGATTCGCCTGCCGCGACGCGCAGCTGCCATTCGACAAGGTCGAGCCCGGTCACGGCCTCCGTCACCGGATGCTCGACCTGCAGTCGCGTGTTCATTTCCATGAAGTAGAAGGCGCCGTCGCGGTCCAGCAGAAACTCGACGGTGCCTGCACCGACGTACTGCACGGTCGCCGCGACCGTGACCGCCGCACTCGCCATGGCCGCGCGCACGGCATCGGGTACACCGGGCGCCGGCGCCTCCTCGATGACTTTCTGGTGGCGCCGCTGGACGGAGCAGTCGCGATCGAACAGGTGAACGACTCTCCCGCTGCGGTCGGCGAATACCTGCACCTCCACGTGACGAGGCTCGGCGAGATAACGCTCAAGCAGGAGCGCATCGCTTCGAAACGCGGACTGCGCAATGCGGCGCGCCGACTCGATCGCAGCCGGCATCGCCGCCGCTGACGTGACGATCTGCATGCCCTTGCCGCCGCCCCCGGCGACCGCCTTGAGGATGATCGGGAAACCGACGCGCTCGGCTTCCCGCACGAGAGTCGCCGTCGACTGATCCACGCCGTGGTAGCCCGGCAACACGGGCACGCTCGCGCGCGCCATCATTTCCTTCGCGGCGCTTTTCGATCCCATTGCCTCGATCGCATGCGACGGCGGTCCAACCCAGACGATGCCCGCCCGCTCGCATTCCCTGGCGAACGCGGCGTTTTCCGCAAGAAAGCCGTAGCCCGGATGAACCGCATCGGCCCTCGACCGCCGAGCGGCATCCATGACGGCATCGATCGAGAGGTAACTCTGCGCCGCCAGGGCGGGCCCGATGTGCAGGGCTTCATCGGCGAGCGCGACGTGCCGGCCGGCCCGGTCGGCATCGGAGAACACCGCGAGACTCGTAATGCCGAGACGCTTCGCCGTGCGGATGACACGACAGGCGATTTCGCCGCGATTCGCAATGAGCAGGCGCCGGATCGACGTCATGCGCTCACATCCGGAAAAGACCGAAGCGCGTGTCTTCGATCGGAGCATTGCGGCTTGCGGCGAGGCACAGCGTGAGCACCCGCCGGGTATCGAGCGGGTCGATCACACCATCGTCCCAGAGTCTCGCGGACGCGTAGTACGGGTGGCCCTGCCGCTCGTATTGATCGCGGATAGGTTGCTTGAATCCGCTCTCCTCCGCTTCGGACCAGGACTTCCCCGCCTGCTCGATGGCATCTCGCCGGATCGTGGCAAGTACGGACGCGGCCTGCTCGCCGCCCATGACGGACATGCGCGCATTCGGCCACTGGAAAAGGAAACGCGGCGAATACGCGCGCCCGCACATCGCATAGTTGCCGGCGCCGTAGCTCCCGCCGATGATCACCGTGAACTTCGGCACGCGTGCGGACGCCACGGCCGTCACCATCTTCGCGCCATCGCGGGCGATGCCGCCCGCCTCCGCCTTCCTGCCGACCATGAAGCCGGTGATGTTCTGCAGGAAAAGCAGGGGTATGTGCTCGCGGGCGCAGAGCTCGATGAAGTGCGTGCCTTTCAGCGCGCTTTCGGAAAAGAGGATGCCGTTGTTCGCGAGGATGCCGACCGGAAATCCGCCGATGTGGGCGAAGCCCGTGACGAGCGTCGTGCCGTAGAGCTGCTTGAATTCCTCGAAGTCGGAGCCGTCGACGACGCGTGCGATGACTTCGCGCGCATCGTACGGCTTGCGCGGGCTCTGCGGCACGATGCCATAGAGCTCACCCGCATCGAAGTTCGGTTCGCGGGGAGCAGCCGGCGGCTCGCGCGAATCCGCGGGCTGGCGCAGGTGCGAGACGATCCGGCGCGCAATGGCAAGGCCGTGCGCATCGTTCTGGGCGTAGTGATCCGTCACGCCGGATTCGCGGCTGTGCACGTCCGCGCCGCCCAGCTCTTCGGCCGTGACGATTTCACCGGTCGCCGCCTTTACGAGCGGCGGACCGCCGAGAAAGATGCGCCCCTGGCCGCGCACGATCACGTTCTCGTCCGACATGGCCGGCACGTAGGCACCGCCCGCGGTCGATGACCCGTGCACGACGGCGATCTGCGCGATGCCGCGCGCCGAAAGATTCGCCTGGTTGAAGAAGATGCGGCCGAAATGCTCCCGGTCCGGGAATACCTCGTCCTGCTTCGGCAGGAACGCGCCGCCGCTCTCGACAAGGTAGACGCAGGGCAAGCGGTTCTCGCCGGCGATCTCCTGCGCCCGCAGGTGTTTCTTCACGGTGATCGGGTAGTAGGTGCCGCCCTTAACCGTCGGATCGTTGACGACCACCATGCACTCACGGCCGGCTATGCGGCCGATGCCAGTGACGAGACCGGCCGCCGGAATCTCATCCTCGTAGAGTCCAAGGCCCGCGAGTTGCGAGAGTTCGAGAAACGGCGAGCCGGGATCGAGCAGCTCCTCGATGCGCTGGCGGGCGAGCAGCTTGCCTTGGCCCGTGTGCTTGTCGCGGGCCTTCGGCGAACCGCCGGCCGCAATCCGGGCGACCGTCGAACGCAGATCGGTGGACAGCGCCGACATGGCCGCGGCATTGGCACGGAACTCCCCGGCGTGCGGGTCGACGCTCGAAGACAGGCAGGGCATCGCGGGTCCTCGCTTGGGTTGCGGCTGATCGACGACCGGCCTATATTGTCGGACAATCCGACGATCCGTCAATCCTTAAGTTAAGTCAAATGGAGTCCCGATGGCCTCACCCGCCTGGATGGAGTTCGATTTCGGCCTCGGCGAGACCTGCGACGAGATCCGGACCCAGGTCCGGCGGCTTGCCGCCGATCGCATCGCCCCGCGGGCCGACGAGATCGACCGCAGCAATGAATTTCCCCGCGACCTTTGGCCCCTCCTCGGTGCGCAGGGCCTGCTCGGCATCACCGTACCCGAGCGCTTCGGCGGCGCGGCGCTCGGCTACCTCGCGCATGTGATCGCGATGGAGGAAATCTCCCGGGCATCGGCCTCGGTGGGCCTGAGCTACGGCGCGCATTCCAATCTCTGCATCAACCAGATCGTGTTGAATGGCTCCGACGAGCAGCGCGAGCGCTACCTGCCCCGGCTCGTCTCCGGCGAGCACGTCGGCGCCCTGGCGATGTCGGAGCCACTCGCGGGGTCGGACGTCGTGTCGATGCAGCTGCGCGCGGAACGCCGCGGCGAGCACTACGTGCTCAACGGCAACAAGATGTGGATCACCAACGGACCGGACGCCGACGTGCTGGTGGTGTATGCCAAGACCGAGCCCGGCGCCCGCGAGCGCGGCATCAGCACTTTCATCGTCGAGAAGGGCATGCCCGGCTTCACGACGGCCCAGAAACTCGACAAGCTGGGCATGCGGGGCTCGAGCACCTCCGAACTCGTGTTCCGCGATTGCCCGGTACCTGCCGCGAACCTGCTCGGCCGTGAAAATGACGGCGTGCGGGTCCTCATGCGCGGGCTCGACTACGAACGGATCGTGCTCGCCGCGGGACCGCTCGGCATCATGGCCGCCGCCATCGATCTCGTTCTGCCCTACGTTCGCGAGCGCAAGCAGTTCGGCTCGCCGATCGGCACGTTCCAGCTCATGCAGGGCAAGCTCGCCGACATGTACACGGAGCTCAATGCGGCCCGCGCCTATGTTTATGCCGTGGCGCGCGCCGCGGATGCCGGCAAGGCGACGCGCAAGGACGCGGCCGCCTGCATCCTGTTTTCCTCGGAGCGCGCGACCCAGCTCGCTCTGCAGGCCATCCAGGCACTCGGCGGCAACGGCTACATCAATGAGTTCGCCGCCGGCAGGCTGTTGCGCGACGCGAAGCTCTACGAGATCGGCGCGGGAACTTCCGAAGTGCGGCGCATGCTGATCGGACGGGAGCTGTTCGCGGAGGGTGGCCGGTGAACCTCTTCGACCCGCTGAATCACGAACCGGCGTACCGCAAGGTCGCGGCGGCGATCGAGCGCAAGATCCTGGAGCGTTCGCTGCGGACGGGCGACCGTCTGCCGGCGGAAACTTCCCTCGCCCAGCAATTCGGCGTCAACCGCTCGACCGTGCGCGAGGCCCTGCGCGAACTCGAAACGCACGGACTGGTCGGCCGGCAGTCTGGCAGCAAGAAGCTTTTTGTCACGCGCCCGATGCAGGATCGGGTGGCCTCAGGGGTCAGCCGCGCGCTCGCCCTGAATGGCGTGACGTTTCTCGAATTGTGGGAAGCGATGATGATCATCGAGCCCGCAGCGGCCCGCCACGCCGCGGGCCGGCGCAGCGACGAGGAACTCGACTCGCTCGAGCGGCTGGTCGCCGCCGTCGCGGCATCGACCGACGGTGGAACGGCCGTGCCGCTCGTCGTGGAATTCTTTGCGACGATCGTGCGGGCGAGTCACAACCAGGTCCTGACGACGGCACAGGATCCCCTCAACCGCCTGCTGGCACCGACGCTGAGCCGCATGATCGACCAGGTGCCGCAGGCGCGTGCCCGCATCACGAGCGCGCAACGCAAGATCACCGCAGCCATCCGGGAACAGCAAGCGGCGCAGGCCGAGGAGTGGATGGCAAAGCACATCCGCGACTTCAAGCGCGGTTATGAACTCGCCGGTATCGAGCTCGAGTATCGCGTGCCGCCGGGCTGAGGACTGCGTCAGTTCGCGCCGCTGCGTGAAGCAAGGCGCGAGAGCTCGCGGCGGGCCGCGGCAAAATCGGGAGCGACGATGAGCGCCTGCTCGAGGGCGTTACGGGCCGCGGCCACATCGCCCCGCTCCGCATAGCTCTTGCCGAGCCAGTAGTACACGTCGGCACTGCCCCACTCCGGGAACCCGCCGGTGCCCGCCGGCAGGGCGTCGAAAGCATCTGCGGCGGCCTTGAATTTCGTGAAGGCGCGTGCCGGATCGCCACCGAGCTTCGCCGGCCGCCAGTAATCGACCAGCGCATCGACGAGCCGTGCCCGCGGATTCTTCGGTGCGAGCGTCAGCGCCGTGGCGACGGCGTCGCTCGCCGACGGACCGTGCGTCACGCTCTTCATCATCGAGGTGGCAGACACCAATGCGTGACAGGCGGCCTTCTGGATGTAGGCCTCCGCATCCGGGGAATTCCTGTGCGTCAGTGCGGCGAGCTGGTCGACGCAGTCCTTCGCGGAATCGCTGGCGCCATCCTTGTGGGTGTCGTTGAGCACCTGCGCCAATCGAAAGTCCGCGTGCGCCGCGAGATAGTGCGCGAGCCGGTCGCCGTCATCCTCGCCGCTCAGCGTTGTCAGCGACTTCGCGAGCGTCTTCAGGCTGTGCGCATCCTGGGACAGGAACCCGAATTCGATCCGGTTCTCGTAGTCCGCGGCCTCCTCCGCCGTCACCTCCGCATGCGCGGATTGCACCACAGCCGTCGCACACAATGCATAGGCCGCGAACCGGCGAGCGAACTTAGGACCAGCGGCGCACCGTCGGCCCCCCATGACTAGAGCTCCCGCAGCCCGCCGGCAATCGGCAGGCGCGCGGCGCGGATGGCGGGCAGCACGCCGCCGACGAAAGCGAGTGCGAGCGCGTAGGCGCAGCCCCATAACAGGAGTTCGCCGGTGACGCGGAACGAGAATGCCACCTGGGTGAAGCTGCGCATGTTGAGCGTCGAGGTTTGCACGCCGTTGAAAGCGAGATAGCCGATCATCGCGCCGACGATCGCTCCTGCGAAGCCGAGCACCAGCGCCTCGACCAGCACCGAAACGACGACCGGCCAGGCGCCGAAGCCGAGCGCGCGCAATGTCGCGATTTCACGCGTGCGGGCGGCGACGGCGGCATACATCGTGTTGAGCGCCGCGAAGATCGCGCCGATGCCCATCAGGATCGCGATCGCGAAGCCCGCCCCCCGGATGATGCCGCGCAGGCCGCTCGACAGCGTCGACAGGAACTCCTTTTCGGTCTCGATCTTGAAGTTCACGCGCGGGTCGGTGCTCAAACGGTCCTTGAATTCCTTGAAGGCAGCGGGACTCGTCAGGCGCACGCGGATCGACTGCACGGACGTGCCGTACTGGAAGACGCCTTGCATGACGGTGATGTCCGCCCACAATTCCGACTCGGCGATGCTCTGTGCATCCGAGAATATGCCGACGATCGTCCAGCGGTCCGGCCCGAGCTTGATCTCCTTGCCGAGATCGAGTCCGGAGAACTGATTGGCCGCAGCGCGGCCGACGACCACTTCCTTCGTCCCTGGCGTCAGCATGCGCCCCGCAACCCATCGGAAATGACCCCGCAGCAGCGGCGCCTGCGGGCCGACACCGCGCATGGGAACGAAGACCGGCGCGCCGGTCGCCCGGCTCGGAACATCGACGTTGACGAAGAGCTCCGAGGATATGAGCGGCGAGCCGCCGCTCCTCACGACGCCGGGCGCATCGCCCGCAATACGCGTATCCGCGAGCGCGAGCCCGCTCTGCATCTCATCGCTCGAACCGCCGCGCAGGATGAGAGCGATCGTGTCCGAGCCCGAGTCCTCGAGCGTCGCGCGAAATCCCTCGTAAATCGAGAACACCCCGGTGATCACCACCATCACGCCGGCGATTCCGACGACGGTGACGACCGCGGATTGCCAGCGCGTGATCAACATCCGCAGATTGAGCGTGGTGACGAGACCGACCTGCGACAGCGACGATGACATGTTCCGGACTTTCCTCTTCGAATCAGGCGCCGCGCAACGCTTCGGCGACACCGAGCCGCATGGCCCGAGCCGCCGGCAGGGCGCCCGCCAGCAGGCCGAGCAGAACCGTGAGCGCAAGCCCGATGAGCACCGCGCGTTGCGGCAGGTCAAAGAGCGGCACGATGCGGCTGAGTCCGGGCTTCAGTCCCAGGGCCAGGAATTTCGCGAGTCCGAGGCCGATGAGTCCGCCGGCAATCGTGAGGCAAAGCGCCTCGCCGAGCACCAGCCGGGTCACGGCCGCATGCGTGAAGCCGAGCGTCTTCAGGACGCCGATCTCGTTGGTGCGCTCCCGCACAGCCTGCGCCATCGTGTTCGCCGCCACCAGCAGCATCGTGAAGAAAACGGCCGATGCGATGAATGACAGGATGGCGCCGACGTTGCCGATCTGCCGCGAGAAATCACCGGCCCAGGCCTTCTCCGGGGCGGTCTTCGTTTCCGTGCCCGAATTCTCGAATAGGGCGTCGATCCTTTTCGAGATCTCCTTGGCATCCGCCGGATTGTCGAGCCGCGGCACCATCCAGCCAATGCGGCCCCGGCCGAACTGCCGGGTTTCGTCCAGGTACTTGTACTGAATGAAAATGCCCGTGTCGTCGGCGGCGTCCTGGTTATAGATGCCGCGCACGGTGACATCCCAGGTGTTGCTGTCGCCCTTGTAGGGAATGCTCTGCTGCAGCGGGATGTGATCGCCGACATGCCAGCCGAAGTCGGCCGCGATGCGCCGGCCGACGAGCACGCCGGCGCGGTCCGTAATCCAGGCTTGCCGTTCCGCGGGCGGCACGTGGACGTCCGGATACACCGTGAAGAAGGGCTCGGGATCCACCGCGATGACCTGCAGCTGATTGTGTTCGTCCTGATACCAGCCGCCGAACCAGACCTGCACCGCGACGGCCTTCACGCCGGCAAGGCCCTGCACTTTTCCAAGATAGCTTCCCGGCAGGTCGCGCACGATCGACATCCGGTTGGTCACCATCAGCCGGTCGTCGCCCGCCGCTTCCACGCCGGCGAAGAGACCAAAGCGCAGCGCTTCCAGGAGCCCGAAAAGCACGAAGGCCACGATGATGGAGAGCAGCGTGAAAATCGAACGCAGCGGCCTGCGCCAGAGATTCGCCCAGACGAGCGGCACGAAGCGGAACATCAGACCGCCTCGCGCGTCAGCGCGCCTTTGTCGAGGTGCAGCGTGTGCTTCGCGCGGGCGGCCGCGTGCGGGTCGTGCGTCACCATGAGGATGGTCTTGCCGTGCTTCGCGTTCAGCGCCTCCAGGAGATCCAGGATCTCATCGCCCGACTTGCGGTCGAGATCGCCCGTCGGTTCGTCGCACAGGAGAATCGTCGGGTCCGCGACGATCGCCCGCGCGATGCCGACTCGCTGTTCCTGGCCGCCGGAGAGCTCCTTCGGCTTGTGCTTCGCGCGATCGGCGAGCCCGACGAGCGCAAGCGCCGCGGCGATGCGCTTCTCGCGATCCGCGCGCCCGAGCTTCGTGAGCAGCAGCGGCAGCTCCACATTGCGGGCCGCCGTCAGTACGGGCAGGAGGTTGTACATCTGGAAGACGAAGCCGACGTGATCGGCCCGCCAGCGCGCGAGCACGGCGTCGGACATCTGGTCGAGCCGCTGGCCGGCGACGTCGATCGATCCGCTGGTCGCGCGGTCAAGACCGCCGATCAGATTGAGGAGGGTCGTCTTGCCGGAGCCCGATGGACCCATGAGGGCGACAAAATCGCCGCGCGGCACTTCCACGTTGACGTCGCCGAGCACGTGCACGACTTCGCTCCCGCGGCGGTATTCCTTGCTGACGTTGCGTGCTCGAACCAGTACCTCATCGCTCATGCTGCTCGTGCGCCTCGGGATTGCTTCAGGATTTCTCTTTGGACCGGATGGTAGCGCCGTCGCGCAGGGCGGTGGGCGGATTCACGACGACCACCTCGCCCGCACGGATGCCGGCCAGCACGTCGATGCTGTCACCACGCGCGGCACCGAGCCGCACGGCCCTGCGTTCGACCCGGCCGCGATTGATCACCCAGACAATGGATTGTTCGCCGTCGTGCGCGATGGCGGAGTTCGTCAAGCGCGCAACGGGCTTCGCGGCCGCTGGATCGACGGGCGCCGCATCGAGAAAATGAACCTTCACGCCCATGTCGGGCAGGATCCGTGGATCCAGCTGGTCGAACGCGAGCCGCACCCGCACGGTCGCCTTGTCCCGGTCCGCGGTCGGCACGATGTTGATCACATGCGAGGCTATCGCCCAATCCGGGTACGCGTCGAGGCGCGCTTCGGTCCGTTGCCCTGAACTCACCCGGTTGATGAAGGACTCATTGACGTCGACCTCGATCTCGCGCGAGTCCATGTCGACAACCGTTGCGATGCCGGTGCGCGTGAAGCCGCCGCCGGCCGAAACGGGCGAAATCATTTCGCCGGGCTGGGCGTCCTTCGAGGTGACGACCCCCGCAAATGGAGCCCGCACCAGCAGGTCATCGAGACCAACCTGCGCAAGCTTGACATTGCCCGCGGCAACCTCGATCTGGCTGTTGAGCGCGGCAAGCCGCGCCGTCAGCGCTCCCGCTTCCGCTTCGGCTGCGTCGAGTTCGGTTTGACTCACGAGGTTCTGGGCGCGCAGCGTGCGCCGGCGCTCCATGGTCCGTTTCGCATCCGCGAGCCGCACCTCGACTTCGCCGTAATCGTTGCGGGCCGCTTCGAGCTGGCGCGTCGCCACCTCGAACTGCGCCCGGTTGAGGGAATCGTCGAGGCGGGCGAGGACCTGGCCTTCCTTGACGACCATGCCCTCCTCGACCTTCACCTCGACGATCTTGCCCGTGACCTTGGAAGAAACGGTCGCGAGGCGCCGTGCGACCACGTAGCCCGATGCATCGAGAACGGCGGCGGCGCCGGAGCCGCTGACGGCCTGCGCGATCGTCGTCTCGACTTCGACGGCATGCGTGCCACGCATCAGCCAGAACGCGACACCCCCCGCCAGGGCAAGTCCCGCCACGACGAGCGCGGCCATGCGCCGCGGCCCGGGTCTCGCGGGCACCGGCGTGGCGCGTTCGATGCGCAGACTATTGAGCGCGTCCTCGTCTACTGGCATGGTGCGGCCTGAATTTCAGGGCGCAAAACGATAGCACAGCGCCCCGATCGACATCTCCCGGCCCGACGATCTTCATGCAACTCATCGACATCGGCATCAACCTGGCGCATTCGAGCTACAACCGCGATCGCCGCGCCGTGATCGACCGCGCGCGGGCGGCTGGCGTCTGCCGGATGATCGTGACCGGTAGCGATCTTGCCGGCATCGCACGTGCGGTCGAGCTGGTGCGCGAGTATCCCGACCTGCTGTCCGCGACTGCAGGCATTCATCCGCACCATGCGGCCGAACACGATGCCGCCGCATCCGATGCCTTGCGGACCTGGCTCAAGCGCCCGGAAGTTTCCGCCGCAGGCGAATGCGGCCTCGATTACTGCCGCAACTACGCCCCGCGCGACCTGCAGCTGGCGTCATTCCGCCAGCAGCTCGAAATCGCGGCCGAACTCGGGCGGCCGGTATTCCTGCACCAGCGCGATGCTCACGAGGATTTCATCGGACTCGTGCGGGAATTCCGCTCGCGGCTTCCCCGCGCCGTCGCGCACTGCTTCACCGGGACCAAGGAGGAGGCACGCGCGTGCCTCGATCATGACCTGCACATCGGCATCACGGGATGGATCAACGACGAGCGCCGTGGCGCGCACCTGCGCGAAGTCGTGCGCTTCGTGCCGGCCAACCGGCTCATGCTCGAGACCGATGGGCCCTATCTCCTGCCCCGCGACTTGAAACCGAAGCCCGCATCCCGGCGCAACGAACCGATGTATCTTCCCCATATCCTGGCGACGGTCGCCGCGGCGCGCGGCGAAGCGCCTGAGGAGCTGGCGGCATCGACCACGCGGACGGCACGCGAATTCTTCTCGCTGGCTGGCCCGACGTGCTAAAAGATCTCACATCAATAATATTCTGTAACTTATTGATATATAAATATGACTACTGCAGACATCCGTGCCCATGCCGATCGCGTCTGGCGCGATTCCATCGTCGGCGAGCTCAAGCGCTACATCGCCATTCCGAACAAGTCGCCCGGCTTCGATCGCGATTGGGCGGCGCACGGCCACATGGAGCGAGCGGTTGCGCTGATCGCGGACTGGTGCCGCAAGCAGCCGCTCAAGGGAGCGACCGTCGAAATCGTGCGCTTGCCCGGTCGCACGCCGCTCCTCTTCGTGGATGTACCCGGGACCGGATCGGACCGTGTGCTCCTCTACGGTCACTACGACAAGCAGCCGGAATTCACCGGCTGGCTCGAGGGGCTCGGGCCGTGGACGCCGGTCATCCGCGACGGCAGGCTCTATGGGCGCGGCGGCGCCGATGACGGTTACGCCGCGTTCAGCTCACTGACCGCCATTGCAGCCCTGCAGGCCGCCGGTATTGCGCACGCCCCCTGCGTGCTCATTATCGAGGGCTGTGAAGAAAGCGGCAGTTATGATCTGCCCTACTACATCGAACACCTCGCCGCGCGCATCGGCGAGCCTTCGCTCGTCGTCTGCCTGGACGCCGAATGCGGCAACTACGAGCAGCTGTGGTGCACCACATCGCTCCGCGGAAACCTGACGGGCACGTTGTCCGTCGGGGTGCTGAAGGAAGGCGTGCACTCCGGCATGGCGAGCGGCATCGCCCCGTCGAGCTTTCGCATCCTGCGCCAGCTCCTCTCGCGTATCGAAGATGAGAAGTCGGGCGACCTTCTCATCGAGGCGCTGCACGTGCCGATTCCAGCCGACCGGCGGCGGCAGGCCCGCACGACAGCGGAACTCCTCGGCGATGAGGTGTTCCGCAAGCTCCCGTTCGTAGCGGGTGCGCGCCCCGTCTCGAATGATCCGGTGGAACTCCTGCTCGGCAGCACCTGGCTGCCTACGCTGGTCGTTACCGGTGCGGACGGACTGCCGGCCTTGAGAGATGCGGGAAACGTCCTGCTGCCGGAGGTGAGCGCAAGACTTTCCTTGCGGCTGCCCCCGACCGCGGATCCTGCGAAAGTGGCGACGGCGATAAAAGCGACACTCGAAGCCAATCCCCCGTACGGCGCCGCCGTGCAGTTCGAGATCGACTCATCCACCGGCGGCTGGAACGCGCCGGTCGTCGCACCCTGGCTCGAACAGTCGGCCGAGCGCGCATCGCAGGAGATCTTCGGCCGCGCGGCGATGTACATGGGCGTCGGCGGCACGATTCCCTTCATGGGAATGCTCGGCGAACGCTTCCCTCGCACGCAGTTCCTGATCACGGGCGTCCTCGGCCCGCAGGCCAATGCGCACGGGCCGAACGAGTTCCTGCACCTGGAAAAGGCGAGCCGGCTGACGGCCTGCGTCGCGCTCGTGATCGCCGATCACTTCGGGCGACAATCAGACTGAAGGGTGCGAGCTCGGCGTGGTCTGGCGCTTCACCTGCTCCCAGCCCCCGCGGAACTGGTCGACATGCGAAGCCATCGTCGCCATGTCGACGGGCGCGAACTCGGCGGCGAGCGATTCCAGCATCAGCACGTACTTCGGCATGCCTTTCGGAAAACTCGCCTTGCTCGTGAATACGATGCGCCCTTCCACTGGCACTTCACCGGCCAGCCGGCGGACCGCGGCCAGTCGATCGTAGAGCGCCTGCTGCGGGTTCGCGAACGAGTAGCGGCGCTTGCGCGTCATGACCGCCCATTCGCTCATCTGGTCGCCGCCGAATACGTTGCCCCCATTCTTGCGCAGGTCGACTATCAGCACGCCGCGCTGCGTGAGGAGCAGGAAGTCCAGATGGTAGTAGCCGTCCATGCCATCGGGCACCATCACGTTGATCAGGGTTTCGTAGCCCACCCGGTTGACTGTCGCGATCAGGATGCGTCGCGCGCGAAAGCGGCGGTAGCGCGCGAGCGCGAGGATGCCGACAATCAGCACCGCGAGCATGCCCGCCGCCTGCAAGCCCCATTGTTCGATCAGCTCTCTGACTTGTGGGTCCATCATCGATCCCGAGTGAGCAGGTTCCTGAGGTCATCGCCCGTCGCGCCGATCTCCGTCGAGCGGCTCGGCAAAGCAAGCAGCCGGGCCAGCGCAGGCGGCACCTCGATCGCACGGCCGATGAGCGGCTCGACGATCTCGTCGAATTTCGCCGGATGCGCTGTCGCGACCAGCACCCAGATTTTCCCGCGCCGGCGCTCCTCCGTCAGCAGATCATAAACGCGCGCGGCTGTCGCCGTGTGTGGACACCAGATGCGGCCATAGCGGGCGTAATCTCGGCGAATCTGCTCGCGGATCTCGGCGTCACTCACGGAATACGCGCGGACATCGGCCGCGAGCCTGGACCAATCCGGCTCGAGATTCCGCAATCGCTCGAAGTTGCTTGGATCGCCGACATCCATGGCCGACGCGAGCGTCGCGATGCCGGGCCGCGGCCGGTACTCGCCGCTCACCAGAAAGTCGGGGACCGTCCGATTCGCGTTGTGCGCGAGCAGGATCTCATCGATGGGAAATCCGAGCCGGCGCGCCCAGACGCAGGCGAGCGCATTGCCGAGATTGCCGGCCGGGACGATGTATGAGGCCGGCCGGCCGTGGCGGCGCCCTATCTCGAGGCTTGACGCGGCGTAATAGACCGCTTGCGGCAGCAGGCGCCCGATATTGATGCTGTTGGCGGATGACAGGTCGTGGGTTTTCGCGAGCGCCGGATCACGAAACGCCTCCTTGACGAGGCGCTGGCAATCGTCGAACGTCCCCCGCACTACGACGGCCCGCACGTTGCCGTCCCAGCAGGTGAGCTGCTGCTGCTGGCGCTTGCTCACGAGGCCGCGCGGAAACAGCACGACGACCTCGATGCCCGGGCGCGCGTGGAATGCGGCGGCGGCCGCTCCCCCGGTGTCACCCGATGTCGCCACCAGAATGGTGAGCGGCCGCGTCGCGGCCTGGCGCTGCCGGACCATGCAGGCCGCCAGAAAGCGCGCGCCGAAGTCCTTGAATGCCGCCGTCGGTCCGTGAAAGAGCTCGAGCACCGCCGCCGTGCCGGGCGCGCCGGTGAGTTCCGTCAAGGGCACCGGAAAATTGAACGCTTCGGACAAAATGGCGCCGAGCTCCGGTGCCAGCGCATCGCCGTCGAGGAATGGCGCGAGCGCGCGCAGCCCCACAGGCAGGAGCGCCGTGTCGTTCGCGACCGCGCCAGGAGGGATTGCCGGCCAGGATGCCGGCACGTACAGCCCGCCGTCCGGCGCGATGCCCTGCACGATCGCCTGCGACAGGGCGACGGCCGGAGATCCGCCACGGGTGCTCGCGAACTTCATCGGCTCTCGACAATGCTGGCGCCACTGAGCGACGTGGCGGAAATCCAGTGATCCGATCCGAGCTTGTGGTCCGCGAAAGCGCGCACCATCCGATCGCGTATTGCTGGCGCATCGCGCGACTCGCACCACGCGAACACCGTCGGACCGGCACCCGAGATCGAGCAACCGAGAGCGCCGGCGCTGCGCGCGGCCGCCTTGACCAGCGCAAAGCCCGGGATGAGCGCCTGCCGCTGTGGCTCGATGATCACGTCCTCGAAGGCATCGCGGATCATCGCGAGATCGTTCGTGTAGCAGCCCGCGATGAAGCCCGCGAGATTCGCCGTCTGCCAGATGACGTCCGACAGTTCGCAGGTGGTCTTGAGGATCGAGCGTGCCTCACGCGTCGAGAGGAACATGTGCGGATGCACCAGCACGCAGCGGATGTCCGGCGGCACCGGGATCTGCTTGATGCGCGGATTGTCGATGCCGACCGTCAGGACGAGGCCGCCGAAGAGCGACGGCGCGATGTTGTCGACGTGTATCGAGCCGCTCGCGACCTGCTCGCCCTGCATGGCGAACTTGAGGAGTTCGAGGCGGGTCAGCTTCGCTGGCAGCAATTCGTTGGCCGCGACCACCGCGCCGACCGCCGACGCTGCGGAACCGCCGAGCCCCGAACCGAGCGGAATGCCCTTCTCGATCGTGACCTCGAATCCAAATTCGAGGCCGAGTTCCTCCTGCATCGCCAGCAGTGCGCGACCAGCCGTGTTGCGTGCCGCCTCCAGCGGAAGCTTTTCGGCAATGCCGGTGATGCGCTCGATGCGAACGCCGGGCGTCGCGCTCCTGCGCAAGGTCACGCGGTCGCCGATCGCCTCGACGGACTGCCCGAGGATGTCGAAGCCGACCCCGACGTTCCCAACGCTGGCCGGCGCGAAGGCCGTGACTTGGTCCACTGTGAGCCTCTATAGCTTCGTTCCGAGGTAGGCGCTCACCCGCAGGAGGTCCGCAAAGACGCCCGCCGCCGTGACCGCGGGTCCCGCGCCCGGCCCTTGCACGACGAGCGGGTTGTCGCAGTAGCGATCCGTCACGAATCGCACGACATTGTCGGTGAGCGCGATGTTGGCAAAGGAATGGCGCGCATCGAGCTCGACGAGACCGACGCAGGCGGCGCCGCCCGCATCGAGCCGGCCGACGTAGCGCAGGAGCTTGCCCTTCGCCTGCGCCGCCTCGAAACGCTTGAGCATTGCGGCGTCATACTGCGGCATGCGTTCGAGGAACTCATCGATGCTGCATCCGGTGAGCGCCGCGGGCACGAGACTCTCCACCACGACGTCCTGCATCTCGAGCGGCAATCCCATTTCGCGCCCGAGAATGATGAGCTTGCGCGCGACGTCCAGGCCCGAAAGGTCATCGCGCGGGTCCGGCTCCGTATAACCCTTCGCCCGCGCGGCTTTCACGATGCTGGAGAAGGGCTCCCGCCCGTCGTAGACGTTGAAGAGGTATGCGAGCGTGCCTGAGAGCAGGCCCTCGACGCTGCGGATGCGGTCTCCCGTCTCCCTGAGGTCGCGCACGGTCGTGATGATCGGCAGCCCCGCGCCGACCGTCGCCTCGTAGAGGTAGTGTGCGCCGGTCGCGCGTCGCGCTTCCTGCACGGCGCGAAACGAACTCAACGCGGCCGAGTTTGCCTTCTTGTTCGGCGTGACGACATGAATGCCCGCCGCGAGCCAGCCACGGTAGTGCCCGGCTATCTCGGCGGATGCGGTGCAATCGATGAGGATCGTGTGCGGCAACCACGCCGCGTGCAGATGGCTCACGAACCGCGCCAGGTCCGTCGGCTCCGAGGCGCTCGTCATGCGATCGCGCCAGTTCGTGAGATCGATCGCCCCGCTCGCGAGGTACATGCGCTTGGAGGTCAGGATGCCGCGAACGCGCAGGTCGAGCTTGAACTCCCGGCGCAAGCGTTCGCTTTCCCCCGCGATCTGGTCGATCAGGACGCTGCCGACCGTCCCGGGGCCGATGACGCCGATCGAGATGGTGTGCGGCGAGAGATAGAAACCGGCATGCACGCCGCGTAACGCGCGCGCCGCATCGCGGCCATCGATGACCACCGAGATATTGCGTTCCGAGGCGCCCTGGGCGATGGCGCGCACGTTGACGCCGGAGCTGCCGAGCGTGCCGAACACTTTGGCCGCAACGCCGTGCGCCCCCGCCATCCCGTCGCCGACCACCGCGAGAATGCTCGAGCCGCGGCTGACCTCGACGCGCTGGATCTGCCCCTGGCGCAACTCGCTGTCGAATGCGCGCCGCACCACGTCTTCGGCCCGCGTCGCCTGTGCTTCGGGGATCGCAAAGCAGATGGAGTGCTCGGAACTGCCCTGCGAAATGAGGATCACCGAGATCTGCTCATCGCGCAGCGCGCCGAACAAGCGATGCGCGGTGCCCGGCACGCCGATCATGCCGGCGCCCTCGAGGTTGACGAGCGCGATGTTGTCGATGCTCGTGATGCCCTTCACCTTGAGCTTGGAGTCCGGCTCCGCGCAGATGAGCGTGCCGGGCTTGGCGGCCGCGAAGGTGTTGCGGATGTAGATCGGAATCCGTCGCGAAATCGCCGGCGCCATGGTCTGCGGGTGGATCACCTTGGCGCCGAAATAGGCGAGTTCCATGGCCTCGTTATAGGACAACGAGTCGATCACCTGCGCGTCGGGGACCAGCCTCGGATCCGCGCTCAGCACGCCGTCTACGTCCGTCCAGATGTGGATCGCGCGCGCATGGCAGAGCGCACCGAAGATCGAGCCGGAGAAGTCACTGCCGTTGCGGCCGAGCGTCGTCTGGATGCCCTGGCGGTTGCGTGCGATGAAGCCCGTGATGATGAGCGTGCCGTCGAAGGCTTTCTCGACGAGCGCGTCGAAGTTTCGCTGGGAGGCATTCCAGTCGACCGCGGGGCCGAGTGAACCCCAGTCGACCACGACCACGCGCCGCGCATCGAGCCAGCGAACTTCGCCCGGGCGCTTGCCGCGCTCACGCAGGAATTCGCCGAAGAGACGTGTCGACCAGATCTCGCCGAAACCGGCGATCAGGTCACGGATGTTTTCGGCTGCCGCGCGGATCAGCCGCACGCTTTGCAGTATGGCCTCGATGTCGCGCAGTTCCGCGTCGAGTTGCGCGATGTAACGGGCCGCGGATTCGGGCTTGAGCAGCGCCCCGGCTATCGCCACGTGCCGGGCGCGCAGGTCTGCGAGCCGCGCCGCGTACGAGCCATCCTGTGCTTCGGCAAGCGCCACGAGGCCGAGCAGCATGTCGGTGACACCGCGGCAGGCCGACAGCACGACGCCAAGGCGCCCCGGCTCGTGACTCTCGAGGATGTCCGCGACGCGCCGGAAGCAATCCGCGTCGGCGACGCTCGAGCCGCCGAACTTGTGAACGATCCAATCCGATGCCGTCATCTCGCCCATTCTCTGAATCTCATACGCCTTGAATCATCGCGCACTCGCAACGAGCGGCCGCGGGGAGGCTCATGCCCCCGCCGTTCGGCCGGCCCTCGTCAGGCGGTCCACGACTTGAAGTGATGCACTCGCGGGTAAGTCACCGGCAACTCTAACTTTGGGTGCCACCCACGGGCAAGGATCGGCCGGCAGCCGGCGTCGGTCAGGTCGCCATCTGCTCCGCCGTGATGGTCATCGTGCTGGCGGCGCCGCTGCGAACCGCGGCCGCGAGGCTGAGCGTCCGGGGCAGCACTCGATCGAAGAAGAAGCGCGCCGTTTCGCGCTTCGCCAGCGCGAAATCGCGGTCGGCATGCGTTCGCGCGCGCGCCGCGAGGTCGACCCAGCAGCAGGCGAGCAGCGTATAACCAGCGAAATTGAGATAGTCCGTGGCGGCCGCCGGCGCCGCATTCGGATCCGACTGGCTTGCGGTGACGAGTTCGGCGGTGAGCCGTTCCCACTCCGCCAGCTGCTCCGACGCGAGCGCCCGCCAGCCGGCCAGTTCCTCATCCAGTTCGAGCGTCGCGTGGTCGGTTCGAATTTTCGCCGCCATCCGCGCGACGGACGCACCACCCGCCGGCAGGAGTTTGCGCACGAGCAGGTCGTAGGCCTGGATGCCGTTGGTTCCCTCGTAGATCGACGTGATGCGCGCGTCGCGGGACAGCTGTTCGACCCCGGTCTCCCGTATGTAGCCGTGCCCGCCGTGGATCTGCACGGCGATCTGGGTGACCTCGATGGAAGCATCGGTCATCACGGACTTGACGATGGGCGTGAGAATCGCGAGTTCTTCGTCCGCTTCCTTGCGCACGGCCGGGTCCGATGCCCGCTCTGCGCGGTCCATCTGCAGCACGGTGTAATAGCTGAGCAGGCGCCCGGCTTCGACCAGGGCTTTCTGCGTCAGCAGCATCCTGCGCACATCGGCGTGATCGATCAGCAGGTCCGCCCGATCGGCCTGCGCGGCCTTGGTCGTCGGCGCGCGCCCCTGCCGCCTTTCCGTCGCATACGCGACGCTGGCTTGCCGCGCACATTCCGCGAGAGCAAGCCCCTGCACGCCGACGGTGACCCGCGCGTGATTCATCATCGTGAACATCGCGTGCAGCCCCTTGTTCGGCGGCCCGACGATCCAGCCGACCGAGTCTTCGAAGCTGAGCGCGCAGGTCGGGGACGCGTGGATGCCCATTTTTTCTTCAACGGCCGTGCAGATCACGCCGTTGCGGGCCGCAGCCTTGCCGTTCGATTCCGGCAGGAACTTCGGCACGGCGAACATGCTGATACCGCGGCTGCCAACCGGCGCATCGGGCAGGCGCGCGAGCACGAGATGCAGGATGTTGTCCGCCATGTCGTGATCGCCGTAGCTGATGAAGATCTTGTTGCCGGTCAGCCGGTAGCTCCCGTCAGGCTGGGGGACTGCGCGCGTGCGCAACAAGCCGAGGTCCGAGCCCGCATGCGGCTCCGTGAGGCACATCGTCGCCGACCACTCCCCGCTTGCGATGCGCGGAATGAAGCGATTCTTGATGTCCTCGCTCCCGTGGAGCTCCATCGCGAGCATGGCCCCTTCCGCGAGCCCCGTGCACATGCGCCAGGCGAGATTCGCCGACAGGAGGATTTCATTGAGGCCGATATGGGCGAGATAGGGCAGCCCCTGGCCGCCGTAGCGCTCATCGATGTTCATGCCGATCCAGCCGTCGGCCCCGAGCTGCCGGTAACAGTCGCGAAAGCCGGGGGCCGTCGTCACCTGGCCGTTCTCGAGACGAACGCCGAAGCGGTCGCCGGGCGCATTGGTCGGTGCGACCTTCTCCGTGGCGAACGTACCGATGGCCTCGAGAATGCCGTCGAACATGTCGCGCGTGACGTCCTTGAGGCCGATGGCCTTGAGCTCGGCCTCCACGTTCAGGAGGTCGTGCAGCACGAAGTGCATTTCATTCAGCGGCGGGCGGTACGCGTACATCGCCGGTCCTCGAGCGTCTCGGCCCCGTGAGGAGCGAGGGCCAAGCTTACACCGCGGGCGGAACGGAGTCCGGCACCTCGTGCTCGCTCACCATCGTGAGGACGTCGTATTGCGCGACCGTTTCCCCGGCGGGGTTCGTGATCTGCGTGTCCCAGCGGACTTCGCCGTAGCCTGCACCCATCCGGAGCGACTTTTCCTTGCACGTGAACCGCACCTTGATCCGGTCGCCCGGCCGCACGGGCTTGAGGAAACGCAAGTGATCGAGGCCGTAGTTCGCGAGCACCGGGCCATAGGGTGGATCGACGAACAGGCCGGCCGCCGCCGACACCAGGAAATAGCCGTGGGCCACGCGCCCGCCGAAGAGCGGGTTGCGGCGCGCGGCGGCTTCATCCATGTGGGCATAAAAATGATCGCCCGAAAGCCGCGCGAAGGCCTCGATATCTTCGAGCGTCACCGTGCGTTCCGCCGTCAGGATCGTGTCGCCGATGGCAAGCTCGTGAAAGGGTTTGCGGAACAAATGCCGCTCGGACTCCACGAGCCTCGAGCCCGGCGTCCAGCGACCGGTCACCGCGGTGACCACATCGGGTGTTCCCTGGATTGCCGTGCGCTGCAGGTAGTGGAGCACGCCGCGAATGCCGCCCAGCTCCTCGCCGCCGCCGGCGCGTCCGGGCCCACCGTGCACGAGGTGCGCAAGCGGCGAGCCGTGGCCGGTCGACTCCTTTGCGCAATGACGATTCACGACGAGCACACGGCCATGGTATGGGGCGAGACCGAGGACCAGCCGGGCTGCGACCGCGTCGTCGGCCGTAAAGACCGAGCTCACGAGACTCCCGGATCCGCGGCGGGCGAGCTCGATCGCCTCGTCGATCGAACCATAGGGCACGACGGTCGCGACGGGCCCGAAGGCTTCCACTTCGTGGATGGCCCGTGCGGCTGCCGGGTTGCGGCAGGCAAGCAGCGTCGGCGCAACGAAGGCGCCGCGCTCTGCATCGGCTCCCCGCACGGCGAAGCGGGCTGATCCACCCAGGACGATCTCGGCCTCCTGCGACAGCGCCTCGATGCGCTCGCGCACTTCGCGCCGCTGACCGAGTCCGACCAGCGGGCCCATCCGCGTCTCCTTCTGGCGCGGGTCGCCGACTTCGATCGCGCCGAGCGCACTCCGCAGTGCCTCGAGCACGGCATCCAGGGACTGCCCCGGCACCAGCGCCTTGCGGATGGCGGTGCACTTCTGCCCCGCCTTCACGGTCATCTCGCGCACGACCTCCTTGACGAAGAGGTCGAATTCCGCCGTGCCCGCGACCGCGTCGGGAGCGAGCACGCAGGAATTGAGCGAGTCGGTCTCCGCCACGAAGCGGACCGAGTTCTCGATCACGGCTGGATGCCGGCGCAACGCGCTCGCCGTGGCAGCAGAACCCGTGAAGGACACGCTGTCCTGGCAGCCGAGATGCTCGAAGAGATCGCCGGCCGAGCCGCAGATGAGCTGCAGCGCGCCTTCCGGAAGGATGCCAGAGTCAGCAATCATCCGGACCAGGAGTTCCGTGAGATACGACGTCGCCGTCGCGGGCTTCACGATCGCCGGCACACCCGCGAGATAGGCGGGGGCGAATTTTTCGAGCATGCCCCAGCAGGGAAAGTTGAATGCGTTGATGTGGATGGCAGCGCCTTCGAGCGGCACGCCGATGTGCTGTCCGACGAAACCGCCCGATTTCGACAGCAGCTCGGTGCCGCCGTCGATGTAGACCCGGCCGTTCGGCAGTTCGCGGACGCCCTTGCTGGCGAACACGAATACCGTGCCGATGCCGCCGTCGATGTCGATCCAGGAATCCGGGCGCGTCGCACCGGTCGCGTACGAGAGTGCGTAGAGCTCTTCCTTGCGCTCGCCCAGGTGTCTGGCGAGCGCCTTCAACTGGGCCGCGCGTTCGTGAAACGTCATGCGCCTGAGGTTCGGTCCCCCAACCCGGCGAGCGTGCTCGAGCACCGCCCGGAAATCGACGCCGCCCGACGAGGTCTCGGCGACGACTTCGCCGGTGGTCGCGTCACGCAGCTTGGCCAGCTCGCCGGTGCCGGCATGCCAGTGACCCATCACGTAGTTTCGAAGCTGCATGGCCCTTCCAGTGTTTACGGACGCCGGCGATCGATGACGCGCCTGGCCTTGCCGGCCGAGCGCTCGACCGACCCCGGCTCGCCGACGACGACTTCGGCACTGACGCCGACATAGGACTTGATCTCGCGCACGAGGCGCACCGCGCAATCCGCGGGAGCGCCGGCCACGCTCCTTTCGACCACGACCTGCAACTGATCGAGCGAGCCCTCGCGCGAGACTTCCAGCCGATAGTGTGGTGCGAGGCCCGGCTGCTTCAGCACGAGTTCCTCGATCTGGGTCGGAAACACATTGACGCCGCGAATGATCAGCATGTCGTCGGATCGGCCGGTGATCTTCGCCATCCGCCGCATCGACCGCGCTGTCGGCGGCAGAAGGCGCGTCAGGTCACGGGTGCGGTAGCGGATCATGGGCAGCGCCTGCTTGGTGAGCGAGGTGAAGACGAGCTCGCCCGGTTCGCCGTCCGGCAGCACGCGCCCCGTCGCAGGATCGATGATCTCCGGATAGAAGTGATCTTCCCAGATGACCGGGCCGTCCTTCGTCTCGACGCATTCGTTCGCGACACCCGGGCCCATGACCTCCGACAGGCCGTAGATATCGACCGCGTCGACATCGAAGCGCTCTTCGATTTCGGCGCGCATCGCCTCGGTCCACGGCTCGGCGCCGAGAATCGCGACCTCGAGCGAACTCGCCCGCGGATCGACGCCCTGCTTCTCGAACTCCTCGGCGATGTTCAGGAGATAGGACGGCGTCACCATGATGACGTGCGGCCTGAGATCCCTGATGAGCTGCACCTGCTTTTCGGTCTGGCCGCCCGACATGGGGACGACGGTGCAGCCGAGACGTTCGGCACCGTAGTGCGCTCCAAGCCCGCCCGTGAAAAGTCCGTAGCCGTAAGCCACGTGCACGATGTCGCCCGGTCGGCCGCCCGCGGCTCGAATCGAGCGCGCAACGAGCCCCGCCCAGGTGTCGATGTCCTCCCGCGTGTAGCCAACGACGGTGGGTTTGCCCGTCGTGCCGCTCGATGCATGGATGCGGACGACGTCCTCGCGTGGCACGGCAAACATCCCGAACGGATAGTTGCTGCGCAGGTCGGCCTTCACGGTGAACGGAAACTTCGCGAGATCCTCGAGCGCGCGCAGATCCTCAGGACCAACGCCCGCTTCGTCGAACCTGCGGCGATAGTGCGGTGAATTTGCGTAAGCGTGTCCGAGCGTCTGGCGGAGCCTTGCAAGCTGCAGCGCCCCGAGTTCATCGCGGCTCGCCCGCTCGATCGATTCGAGTGGCGCGGTCGGACCGGGGCGCCGGGTTCGGGTCGCCATGTCTCACTTGTCTCCGGCGCCGGCAAGCACGTTGCCGCCCACCCGCGCCGAGCGGCCACGGAAGAGGGCGATGCGCGTTCCCTGCTGATTGCTGACCTCGATGTCGTAGAGACCGAGGCGGCGGCCACGCGACTGTTCGCTGGCCGTTGCCGTCAGGAGATCGCCCTCGCGGGCGGGAGCCAGAAACTCGATCGCAGCCGATGCCGCGAGCGTGTTCTCGTTGTAGGAGTTGCAGGCATAAGCAAACGCCGTGTCCGCCAGCGCGAAGATGAGGCCGCCGTGACAGATCGCGTGGCCATTCAGCATGTCGGGACGCACTCGCATCGCAAGCGTCGCACGGCCCGTATCCACGGCCAGGATTTCAATGCCAAGGGCGCGCGCCGCGACATCCCTGGAATACAGCTCGCCTGCAGCCTGCCGCGCGAGTTCCGCTGCGTCCGTCATGGTGCCGTTGCCTCAGCGCCCGGTGAAAGCCGGCGCGCGCTTTTCGATGAAGGCGCGAACCCCTTCCCGGTAGTCTTCGCTTGCGCCCAATTCCCGCTGGAAGTCGCGCTCCAGATCGAGCTGCGCTTCGAGCGGATTCTGCCAGGCCGCATTCAGCGCCTGCTTGGTCCGCGCGAGTCCGCGCGTCGGCGCCGCCGCGAACTGCTTCGCGAGCGCGTCGACCTCCGGCCGCAGCGCTTCGTCCTCAACTGCCTTCCAGATCATTCCCCACTCCGCCGCCTGTGCGGCGCCGAGCTTGTCTCCGGTCAGCGCAAGCGCCATGGCGCGGGCCGGGCCCACGAGGCGCGGCAGGATCCAGGTTCCGCCGGAATCGGGGACGAGGCCGAGTTTGCAGAAGGCCTGCACGAAGCTCGCCGAGCGCGCGGCGATCGCGATGTCGCAAGCGAGCGCGATATTGGCGCCCGCGCCCGCCGCAACCCCGTTGACCGCCGCGATCACCGGCATCGGCAGCCGGCGGATGGCGAGGATGAGCGGCGCGTAGTATTTCTCGATCGATTCGCCCAGATCGACCGACGCCGCTCCCGGCGTCACGGCGCGGTCATTGAGGTCCTGTCCGGCACAGAAGCCGCGTCCGGCGCCCGTGATCACAAGAACGCGCGCACCAGCGGCGACCGTGACTTTCGCAAGCGCGTCGCGTACCTCGCCGTGCATCGCGACCGTGAAGCTGTTGAGCCGGTCGGGACGATTGAGCGTCAGGCGAGCGACGCCCGCGTCGATTTTAAAAAGAATCGTCTCGTAATCCATGCCAGTCCCCTCGCCGTCGGCGGTGATCAGCGCGAATCGTAGGTCAGCTCGATGTCGTTCGTCACCGGATGCGCCTGGCAGGCGAGGATGAAACCCTCGTCCAGCTCGTGCTGCTCCAGCGCGTAGTTCGTATGCATCTCGACCTTGCCTTTCACGAGCCGCGTGCGGCAGGTGGAGCACACACCGGCGCGGCAAGAAAACGGCAAGTCGAAACCCGCTTCGTTGGCGGCATCGAGCACGGATGTACCGTCCATCGGCATTTCGAACGAGCGTGTGCGCCCATCGATCAGCACGGCAACACGCGCGACATCCGGGCGTGCCGCCGGCGCTGCCGCCGTACCCGCCATCATGCCGGCCTGGGCAGATTGCGCGGCCGCCGGCGATGCAGCGAGGAAATGCTCTGCGTGGATCCGGCCCGGCTCGACTCCCTTCCCGGCCAGCGCCGTCGTGAGACTCTCGATCATGTCGCCCGGGCCACACAGAAAGTATTCATCCACGGCCCGCGCATCGAAAAGGCCCGGCGTCAGCTCGTCGAGTTTCGCTGCCGTGAGGCGGCCATTGTAGAGCTCGATCTCCTGGCTCTCCGCGGTCAGGAGGAAGTGCAGCCCGAAGCGTGTCACGTAGCGGTCCTTGAGCGCCTGCAGCTCCTCGATGAAGAGCACCGATTCGGCGTCGCGGTTGCCATAGAAAAGGAGTACCCGGCTGTCCGGCTCCGCTTCCAGCAGCTGGCGCACGATGGCGATGACCGGCGTGATACCGATGCCCGCGGCGATCGCGACGCTCAGCCGCGGCCGCCCCGGCCGCGGACCGGCGTGAAAGCTGCCGTTCGGCATCAGGACGTCGACCAGGTCCCCGACGCGCAACTCATCGCCGACGAAATTCGAGAAGCGACCGCCGGAAATGCGTCGCACGCAAATCGAGAGCGTCGCTGCGGAGGGTGAACTCGAGATCGAATAGGTGCGCCGCAGTTCCTCGCCGTGCACGCGCAAGCGAAGCCCGAGGTGCTGCCCCGCCTCGAAGCGGAAGTTCGCGGCCAGTTCGGGTGGAACCGCAAAAGTCAGTGCCACTGCGCGCTCGGTCTCGGCGCGCTTCTCGGCGATTCGCAGCGCGTGATATTGCAGCACGCCGCTCAGCTCACAGGCACTTGAAGCGCTCGAAGGGCTCGAGGCAACCGGCGCATCGATATAGCGATTTGCAGGGGGTCGAACCGAACTCGGAGAGGCGCTCGGTGTGCAGCGACTGGCAATGCGGACAGGCGATGGCCTCGTCATTCAAGTCCGTGGCGCCGCGGATCGCACCGAGCAGGCGCCGCGGGGGCACGATCCCGGATTTGGCGAGCTTGCGACGCCCGGTGTCGGTAATCCAATCGGTCGTCCAGGGCGGGCTCACGACCGTCCGGATGCTCGCGACAATGCCCTGCGCAGCCAGCGCTTCCTGCACCAGCTGACGAATGACGTCGGTTGCCGGGCAACCCGAATAGGTGGGCGTCAGGCCGATCTCGATGGCGCCGCCCCTCGCCTGCACGTGCCGCACGATGCCGAGATCGACGATGCCGATGGTCGGGATCTCGGGATCCGGCACGCCGCGAAGAACGCTCCAGACGCGCTCCACGCCAGGCGCAGTCCCCGCCACGACAGCGCTCACCATTGCGCTCCCGGATACGCGCGCTGCAGGAACTGCATGTCCGCAAGTAGAAACCCCAGCGCTTCTCCGTGCAGGCCACGCTTGCCCGCCGTGAGTTTGCCGCGATCCTTCGGCGCCACCAGGGTCGCTTCGACGAGGATGGCGAGCACCGCCGCACGCCAGCGCGGTTCGATCGCCGCGAGCGACGGCCCGACGCCGGCTTCCTCCATGGCCCGATCCGTGGCATCCACATCGAACATTTCATTCGTATACGGCCAGAGTTCGGCGAGCGCGAGTTCGACGCGGCGGTGGCTCTCCTCGGTGCCGTCTCCGAGTCGCACGAGCCAGCGTGAGCTGAAGCGCCAGTGATACTGCGTCTCCTTCAAAGCCTTGGCGGCAATGCCGGCCAGGCGGCCGTCCTTCGAATGGGATAGATCGCCGTAGAGCTCGCGCTGATAGGCGTCGAGGAGGAACTGCCGGACGATGGTCGCGGCGAAGTCGCCGTTCGGCTGTTCCGCAAGCGCGAGATTGCGAAACTGCGGGACGTCCCTCAGGAACGCGAGCGCATCCTCGTCCCGGCCGCAGCCTTCGAGTTCCCCGGCGTAAGAAAGAAGGAGTCGCGCCTGCCCGAGGAGATCGAGGGCGATATTGGCGAGGCCGAGATCTTCCTCGAGTGCCGGCGCATGACCGACCCATTCGCCGAGCTGTTGCGCGAGCACGAGGCTCGTGTCGCCGAGCCGGAGCAGGTAATCGAAGTGCGCCTGGCTCACAGGTTCTTCACCTCGTCCGGAATGTCGTAGAACGTCGGATGGCGATAGACCTTGTCGCGCGCGGGCTCGAAAAGCGCCGCGCCCTCGCCCGGATCGGACGCCACGAGATCGCTCGAGCGTACGACCCAGATGCTCACGCCTTCCATTCGCCTCGTGTAGAGATCGCGGCCGTGTTCGATCGCCATGGTGGCATCGGCTGCGTGCAGGCTTCCCGCGTGCTTGTGTTCGAGGCCCGCCCTGGAGCGGATGAACACCTCCCAGAGCGGCCAGTCCGTTCGTGCTTCGGTCATCGTGCAATTCCTCCGGCAGTCCTCAGGCCGCGGCGCCGGTCTTGCGCGCCCGCTGCTTCCCGGCGTACGCGGTCGCCGCCTCTCGCACCCAGCGCCCTTCATCGTGTGCACGTCGCCGTGCCGCCAATCGCTCCCGGTTGCAGGGCCCATTGCCTTTCAACACTTCGTTGAATTCGGACCAGTCGATGGCGCCGAAGCGGTAGTGCTGGCGTTCGCCATCCCAGGCGAGTTCGGCATCCGGCACCTTGAGGCCGAGGAACTGCGCCTGCGGCACCGTGACGTCGACGAAACGCTGGCGCAGGTCGTCGTTGCTGATGCGCTTGATCTTCCAGCGCGTCGATTGCGCGCTGTGCTTCGAGTCCGTGTCGCTCGGGCCGAACATCATGAGCGACGGCCACCACCAGCGGCCGAGCGCCGCCTGCGCCATCGCCTGCTGTTCGCGCGTGCCGCGGGCAAGCTTCATCATGATCTCGAAGCCCTGGCGCTGGTGAAAACTCTCTTCCTTGCAGATACGGATCATCGCGCGCGCGTACGGGCCGTAGGAGCACCGGCAGAGCGGGATCTGGTTCATGATCGCGGCGCCGTCGACGAGCCAGCCGATGGCGCCGACGTCCGCCCAGCTGACGGTCGGGTAGTTGAAGATGCTCGAATACTTCGCCGTTCCCGCGAGCAGCTGCTCGATCAGTTCGGCTCGCGAGATGCCGAGGGTTTCCGTCGCGCTGTAGAGATAGGCGCCGTGACCGCCCTCGTCCTGGACCTTCGCGATCAGCACGGCCTTGCGCCGCAAGGTCGGTGCCCGGGTGATCCAGTTGCCTTCGGGCAGCATGCCGACGATCTCGGAGTGCGCATGCTGCGACATCTGCCGGATGAGGGTCTGGCGGTAGGCCGGCGGCATCCAGTCCTTGGGCTCGACGCGCTCCTCACGGTCGACCCGTGCCAGGAACTGCGCTTCGAGCGTCGCGGTTTCGGCGGCGGACACGTGCAGCTCGCTGCGGCCAAGCTGGTCGAGTCCCTGGGTGTACATGGCGGTCGGTCTCCGGGTCGGGCGGCGCGGCCAATGTGACACATAATGCCTCGTATCTCAATTTTTTCTGTGTCATATTGGCGGAGCCGTGACAATACCCTACGAAGCTGCCGTCGCGCAGCTCAGGCGCTCCTTCCTGCGGCAGCGGCCGCTCAGGGCGGGTTCGCTCATCATCACGCTCTTCGGCGACTCGATCGCGCCGCGGGGCGGCGAGATTTCGCTCGCGAGCCTCATAGCCGTGCTCGCCTCCTTCGGCCTGACGGAGCGCCTCGTCCGCACGGCGGTCGGGCGGCTCGCGCAGGAGGGCTGGCTCGCCGCCAAACGCGAGGGCCGCCTGAGCTTCTATGGCCTCACCCGGGTGGGTAGCGAGCGTTTCGCCGAGGCAACCCGGCGCATCTATGCAGCACCGCCCGCCCGCTGGCGCGGACGCTGGACGCTGGTACTCGCCAACGCGCGCGGGAGCAAGGCCCTCCGCGATGACCTTGAATGGCTCGGCTTCGGCCAGCTCGCCACGGGAACCCTTGCCCATCCGGACACTGACATGCAGCGCGTGCGCCGTGAAATGCGCGATCCGGCGCTCCTCGATGACGCCTTGATCCTGACGGCCAATGCCAGCGCGGCCGGCGCCGACCAGCAACTCATCGAGCGCGGCTGGAACCTCGCGGACCTCGAACGCCGCTACCGCCGCTTCGTCGCGCTCTTCGGGCCGCTGCTCGAAGCCGTCGCGGCGCGCGCGTCCCCTGCGCCAGAAGCGAGCCTCGTGGCCCGCACGCTCCTCATTCACGAGTACCGCCGCGTCCACCTGCGCGATCCCCTGCTGCCGCGAAACCTGTTGCCGGCAGACTGGGCCGGATCCGCTGCCTACGAGTTATGCCGGAAGCTGTACGGGCTCGTGTACCGGGCCGCGGACCGGCACCTCGATGCCGTGGCGTCGACTCGCCGGGGACGTCTGCCCGCAGCGGGCGCCGACCTGCATCGCCGTTTCGGCCACCGATAGCCCGGGCCCGGCCGCGGCAGGCGCGGCATAGGCCTATAACCATTGATATGCCTGCGCTGGGTCCGCGCTTGTAGACTTGCCGGGCCGGAGCGGCCGCAGCTGCGACAGTCGAGGTTCCCGATGCCGTTGACGCATCTCGAGCGCCTGGAAGCCGAGAGCATCCACATCCTGCGAGAGGTGGTCGCCGAGTGCGACCGGCCGGTCATGCTGTATTCGATCGGCAAGGACAGCGCCGTGATGCTGCATCTCGCCCTCAAGGCATTCCGTCCCGCGAAGCCGCCCTTCCCGCTCCTGCACGTCGACACCACGTGGAAGTTTCGCGAGATGATCGCGTTCCGCGACCGGCGGGTTGCCGAGCTCGGGCTCGACCTGCTGGTGCACGTGAATCCGGAAGGCAAGGCTCGCGGCATCAATCCGATCACGCACGGTTCGGCCGTGCACACCGACGCGATGAAGACGCAGGCCCTGAAGCAGGCGCTCGAGCTGCACGGCTTCGATGCGGCGTTCGGCGGGGCGCGGCGCGACGAAGAGAAGTCGCGAGCCAAGGAGCGCATCTTCTCCTTCCGCTCCGCCCAGCACCGCTGGGACCCGAAGCGCCAGCGGCCCGAACTCTGGCGCGTCTACAACACGCGTAAGCACAAGGGTGAGAGCCTGCGCGTCTTTCCGCTCTCGAACTGGACCGAGCTCGACGTGTGGCAGTACATCCACCGCGAGAACATCCCGATCGTGCCGCTCTATTTCGCGAAGTCCCGCCCGGTGGTGAAGCGCAACGGCGGCCTGATCCTGGTCGACGACGAGCGTCTGCCGCTCGCGCCCGGCGAGCGTCCGGTCATGAAGATGGTGCGATTTCGGACGCTCGGCTGCTATCCGCTGACGGCAGCGATCGAGAGCACGGCGGATACGCTGCCGGCCATCATCCAGGAGATGCTGCTGACGACGACTTCCGAGCGGCAGGGGCGCGTCATCGACCACGACGCTTCGGCGTCGATGGAGAAGAAGAAACAGGAAGGCTACTTCTGATGGCGCACCGGTCGGCTCTCATCGCGGGCGACATCCTGGATTACCTCGACTCGCAGGAGCACAAGGGGCTGCTCCGCTTCATGACCTGCGGCAGCGTCGATGACGGCAAGTCGACGCTCATCGGGCGCCTCCTCTACGAATCGAAGCTCATCTTCGAGGACCAGCTTGCCGCGGTCGCGGCGGATTCGAAGAAGGTCGGCACCCAGGGCGGGGAACTCGACCTTGCGCTCCTCGTCGACGGCCTCGCCGCCGAGCGGGAACAAGGCATCACGATCGACGTCGCCTACCGCTTCTTCTCGACCGAGAAGCGCAAGTTCATCGTCGCCGATACGCCGGGCCATGAGCAGTACACCCGCAACATGGTGACGGCCGCTTCGAATTCCGACGCCGCCGTGGTGCTGGTCGACGCGCGCAAGGGCGTGCTGACACAGACCCGCCGCCACAGCTACATCCTTGCGCTCCTCGGCATCCGGCACGTGATCCTAGCGGTCAACAAGATGGACACGATCGGCTACGCCGAAGCGGCCTTCGCGACCATTGTCGCCGACTTCCGGAAATTCGCGGACGAGATCGGCATCAGGGACGTCGCGGCCATTCCGCTGTCGGCCCTCAAGGGCGACAACGTCATCACGGCGAGCCCGGCCATGCCCTGGTACTGCGGACCGACGTTCCTGGGTTGCCTCGAGGCGCTTGCAGTCAGCGAATCGCTCGATGCGCAAGCGCTGCGGTTTCCCATCCAGTGGGTCAACCGGCCAAGCCAGGACTTTCGCGGCTATTGCGGCATGGTCGCGAGCGGCACCCTGCGCAAAGGCGACCGCTTGCGCGCGCTGCCTTCGGGCCGGGAGAGCAACGTTGCCCGCATTCTCGGCCCGCGGGGCGATCTCGAGCGTGCGGTCGCCGGCCAGTCAGTCACAGTGACCCTGACCGACGAAATCGACATCAGCCGCGGCGACGTGCTTGCGGCGGCGGAATCGCCGCCAGCCATCGCGGACCAGTTCCAGGCGACGGTCATCTGGATGCATGAGGAGCCGATGCTTCCCGGCCGGCCGTACCTCCTCAAGATCGGCACGCGCATGGTCACTGCGAGCATCACCTCGCCCAAATACAAGGTGAACGTCAACACGCTCGAGCACCTGGCGGCGAAGCAGCTCGAGCTGAACGAGATCGGCGTCTGCAACCTGAGCGTCGACCGGCCGATTCCGTTCGACGCCTACGCCGACAACCGCGACATGGGCGGCTTCGTCCTCATCGACCGGCTGAGCAACGACACGCTCGGCGCCGGACTCCTCCACTTCGCGCTGCGCCGCGCCGACAACATCCACTGGCAGGCGCTCGACGTGAACAAGACCGCGCGCGCGCGCGTCAAGGGCCAGCGCTCGTGCATCCTGTGGTTCACCGGCCTCTCGGGCGCCGGCAAGTCGACCATCGCCAATCTCATCGAGAGGCGCCTGCACGCGCTCGGACGCCACACCTACATCCTCGACGGCGACAACGTCCGCCACGGGCTCAACAAGGATCTCGGCTTCACGGACGCCGACCGCGTCGAGAACATCCGGCGGGTCGCCGAAGTCTCGCGCCTGATGGTGGATGCCGGGCTCATCGTCATCGTGTCGTTCATCTCGCCGTTCCGCGCCGAGAGGCGCATGGCGCGCGAGCTCGTCGGTCCCGGCGAGTTCCTCGAGGTGTTCGTGGATACGCCGCTCGCGGATGCGGAAAAGCGCGACGTCAAGGGGCTTTATGCGAAGGCGCGCCGGGGGGAGCTCAAGAACTTCACCGGCATCGACTCGCCCTACGAGCCGCCGGAGCACCCGGAAATGCACATCGACACGACGCAGATTGGACCGGACGAAGCTGCGCAGGCCGTGGTCGCGGCCCTCGAGCGCGCCGGCATCCTGGCGCCAGCGACCGACGACCAATGGTCGTTGTAGGGCTAGCCCCAGACCTCTCGGGCCACTTCCACGACGAGTTCGAGTTTGCGCCACTGCTCCGCTTCGGAGAGCGCATTGCCATGGTGAGTGCTCGAGAAGCCGCACTGCGGTGAGAGGCAGAGGTTCTCGAGCGGAACGAACCGGGCCGCCGCATCGATGCGCCGCTGGAGGACGTCCTTGCTTTCGATCGCGCCGACCTTGGTCGTCACGAGGCCGAGGACGATCTTCTTGGTGCGCGGCAGGTAGCGGAGCGGCTCGAAACCGCCGGCGCGTTCATCGTCGAACTCCATGAAGAAGCCGTCGACGTCGCTCGAGAACATGGCTTGCGCCACGTCTTCATAGCCGCCCTCAGCCACCCAGGAACTTTTGAAATTGCCCCGGCAGGTGTGCATGGTGACGACCATGTCCGCCGGCCGGTCGACCAGGGCCGCGTTGATCACACTCGCGTAAGTGCGTGGGAGCTTCGACGGATCGTCGCCGTTGGCCGTGCAGGTAGCGCGGACCTTTGGATCGCAGAGGTAGGCGAACGCGACGTCGTCGAGCTGCAGGTAGTGGCAGCCGGCGGCCGCGAAGTCCGCGATCGCACGCCGGTACGCGAGACCAAGGTCCAGCCAGAATTCGTCGAGATCCGGATAGGCCGCCTGCGAAACCCCCTTGCGGCCTGCGCGAAGGTGCAGCATCGAAGGCGACGGGATGGTGAATTTCGCCGTGCGCTCCGTGCTGGCCTTCAGGAAGCCGAAATCCTCGATGAGGAGGGGCCGCGTGATGCGCACACGTCCGGTGACCGTCGCGATCGGCGGTTGCTCTTCCGTGTGGCCGAACTTCGGGCCGGGGTTTTCGGCGATCGAGACGCCTTCGATCCGGCGCAGGAAGTCGATATGCCACCAGTCACGGCGCAGCTCGCCATCGGTGATGCCCTCGAGCCCGATCGACTCCTGCCGGGCGACGACCGCACGAATCGCCTGGTCCTCCGCCTGCCGCAGGTCCGCAGCCGACAGCCGCCCATCGCGGAATCCCCGCCGCGCATCGATGAGCGACTGCGGGCGCAACAGGCTTCCCACCTGATCGGCGCGAAACGGTGGCTTCATCATCGTCTCCCCTCGTTGGCGAGCGCTTTCTCGAGCGCCGCCAGCATGGCAAAGAGCGCCTGGAGCCTGCGCTCCCCGAAAAGCCGCGCAATGCGCCGGTAGCCCGCTTCCGAGCCGCTCGCACCGTCGGCGAGCATACGCACGCCGCGCGCTGTCAGCATCACGACCTGCCGGCGCCGGTCGCCGGCCCCGCGCCGGCGACTGATGAACCCCGCCCGTTCGAGATCCTTGAGGATGCGGGTGAGACTCGGCGCGAGCAGCACGGCGCGCCGCGCCAGCGTCGTCACGTCGAGGCTGCCGGCGCTGTGCAGCACCCGCAGCACCCGCCATTGCTGCTCGGTCACCTCGAGCGTGCGCAAATGGGGGCGGAAGTGCTGCATGGCGGCTTCCCGCGCGCGCATCAGCGCGAGCGGCAGGGATTTGGACACGTCGCGCATCCTCACCCGCACGGGTACGGAGCGCCTCTTGCCGATGCTTAACATGTTAATGGGCTGCTTGGCTTTGCCTTGGCAGATGCTTAACATGTTAACCTACCGTGGACATGATGCGATACCCCGACGGCATCGAGCGCCCGCCCCCGCCGGCCCGGCAAGTCTGTGGCGCGCTGCTCAACTACCGCGCCGACCTTGCGGGCCTCGGCGAGCGCATGCGGGCCGCGCCCTACCAGGCGCCGCCGCGCGCCCCGGTCCTCTATCTCAAGCCACGCAACACCTGGATCGCGGGCGGCGACCCGATCCCCCTGCCCTTCAATGCGCAGCGCCTCTGTGTCGGCGCAACCTTGGGTCTCGTGTTCGGGCGCACCTGCGTGCGCGCCACCGAAGCGACGGCCGCAGGTTTCCTCGCAGGGCTCTGCGTCATCAACGACGCCTGCCTGCCGCACGAAGTCATATTCCGGCCCGCTATCGAGGAGCGTTGCCGGGACGGCTTCTGCCCCATCGGCCCATCGGGCCCGATGCCCGCCGTGGGGCTCGCTGCGAGCTGGCGCATGCGAACGTACGTGAATGGCGAACTGCGAGGCGACTGGTGCACGGGTGAGTGCGTGCGCTCGGCCGCCCGGCTGATCGCAGACGTCTCGGAATTCATGAGCTTTCATCCCGGCGACATCCTGATGCTCGGCACGCCCAGGGACCTGCCGGTTGCCACCGCCGGCGACCGGGTTGCCGTCGAAGTCGAGGGCGTTGCCCGGCTCGAGAATCCGATCGTTCGGGAGGACGCCCGGTGAAGCGCGGCCGAGTCGCCTACGCGGGCGCCATTCACGGCTGCGAGCCGCATGAGCGCGGCCTGCGCCTCGATGACGGCCGTGTCCTCGCTGAAACCGAGGTCGTGTGGCTGACGCCCGTCGAGCTCGGCACTGTCTTTGCCGTCGGGCTCAACTATGCCGACCACGCCCGGGAGCTCGCCTCCGCGAAACCTGCCGAACCCCTCCTCTTTCTCAAGGGCTTCGGCGCGGTTGCAGGTCATCGAGCGACAACCCGCCGCCCGTCCGGTGTCGAATTCATGCACTACGAGTGTGAGCTGGCCGTGGTCATCGGACGAACGGCCAGGCACGTCCCGCGCGACCAGGCGCTGCCGTACGTCGGGGGGTACTCGGTTGCCAACGACTACGCGATTCGCGACTACCTCGAGAACTACTACCGCCCGAACCTGCGCGTGAAGAACCGCGACGGCTGCACCTTGCTCGGCCCGTGGCTGGTCGATGCCACCGACGTTGCCGACCCGCAGAATCTGGCCCTCAGGACGGCCGTCAATGGCAAGATCACGCAGCGGGGCAACACCCGTGACATGATCTTCGGCGTGGCGGAACTCATTGAGTATCTGAGTTCCTTCATGACGCTGGCGCCGGGCGATGTGATCCTGACCGGCACGCCGCAGGGCGTCGTCAATGTCAACGCAGGCGATGAAGTGGTTACGGAGATCGACGGCATCGGCCGGCTGGTGAACACGCTCGTCGATGACGCCGCGTTCGGGCTCGCGCCTGCGCGCTGAAGGGGACCGAAGGAGACCGCACGTGGGAAAGCTCGCACTCGCCGCCAAGGTCACGCACGTGCCCTCGCTCTATCTGTCGGAGCTTCCGGGCAAGCACCACGGCTGCCGGCAAGCCGCGATCGACGGTCACTTCGAGATCGGGCGGCGCTGCCGCGAGCTCGGCGTCGACACCATCGTCGTATTCGACGTCCACTGGCTCGTGAATGCCGGCTACCACGTCAATTGCGCGCCACAGTTCGAAGGCGTCTACACGAGCAACGAACTGCCGCATTTCATCAAGAACATGCCGTACGCGTTCGAAGGCAACTCGGCGCTTGGGCGCTTGATCGCCGACACCGCAACGGCGGACGGCGTCTTCACGCGCGCCCACGACGCGACAACCCTGCACCTCGAATACGGAACGCTGGTGCCCATGCGCTACATGCACATGGACCCGAAGAATCATTTCAGGGTCATTTCGATCGCCGCCTGGTGCGCCTGGCACGAGCTCGAGACGAGCGCCCGCTTCGGCGCCGCCGTGCTCAAGGCGATCGAGGACAAGTACGATGGCACGGTCGCCGTGCTCGCGAGCGGCTCGCTCTCCCACCGCTTCAACGACGACGGCAGCCCCGAGGAATCGATCCACCAGATCAGTGACGAATTCTTCCGGCAGGTCGACCTGAAAGTCGTCGAGCTGTGGAAGCGCGGCGACTTCAAGACCTTCATCGACATGCTGCCGGCGTACGCGCAACGCTGCGAGGGCGAAGGCGGCATGCACGACACGGCGATGCTGCTGGGTCTGCTCGGCTGGAGCCTTTACGACCGACCGGTAGAGATCGTCACGGATTACTTCCCGAGCTCGGGCACCGGCCAGATCAACGCGATCTTCCCGGTCAGCTGAGCAAGCGCTTCGCCATGGCGCACCTCATCATCGAATACACGGCCAATCTCAAGCCCGAGGCACGGCTCGCGGAGCTCCTCACGAAGGCGAACGACATCATCATCGCCCAGGAGATCGACCGCCACGGGGTGTTCCCGGTCGGCGGCATTCGTTCGCGGGCGGTGGAGCTCACCGACTACCGCATGGCGGACGGCGCGGCGGACTACGCCTTCGTGCACGCCACCTTCAAGATCGGCGCGGGCCGCTCCCCTGCCGTCAAGAAAAAGGTCTGCGACGAGCTTTTCGGGATGATGAAGGCGCACTTTGCCGAGCTTTACGCCAGGCGCTACCTCGCGCTCTCCCTGGAACTGTACGAGTTCGACGAGGGCGGCACCTACAAGCACAACAACGTGCACGCGAGATTTCGCAAGTGAGCACGAACGGCCGAACGCTTGCAGGTGAAGCCGTGCGCGCGCTCGCACTCAGGCTCGACGAGGCAGAGCGTAGCCGGCGGCAGATCCGCCAGTTCACGCTCGAGCACCCGGGCATGACCATCGATGATGCCTACGCAATCCAGCGGGAATGGGTCACGCTCAAGATAGCCGGTGGCCGGCAACTGCGGGGCCGCAAGATCGGGCTGACTTCGCGCGCCATGCAGCAATCGTCGCAGATCGACGAGCCGGATTACGGCGACCTCCTCGATGACATGTTCTTCGAGGACGGTGCGCGTATCGCGGCCGCGCGATTCATCGTGCCGCGGCTCGAAATCGAGCTCGCGTTCGTCTTGAAGCACGCCCTGCGGGGGCCCGGCTGCACGCTCGGGCAGGCACTCGCCGCAACGGACTACATCGTGCCTGCCATGGAGATCATCGACGCGCGTATCGAATCGTTCGACGCGGTTACGAAGGCGCCGCGCCGGGTGCAGGACACGATCTCGGACAATGCCGCCAATGCCGGCATCGTGCTCGGACGCGAGCGCATCCGGCCGGACGCCGACCTGCGCTGGATCGCCGCCCTGTGCTACCGCAACGGCGTCATCGAGGAATCGGGCGTCGCCGCGGCCGTGCTCAACCATCCGGCCAACGGCATCGCCTGGCTCGCCAACAAGCTCGCGGCGCACGAGGTCGGCCTCGAAGCCGGGCTCGTCGTGCTTGCCGGCTCCTTCATCCGTCCGATTCCGGTCCGCGCGGGCGACGTCTTTCGCGCGGACTATGGCCCGCACGGCTCGGTCGCGTGCGAATTCACCTAGCGTCACGTCGAGGAAACACCGTGGACCTGCCCCGCAATCAATTCAAGCTCGCGCTCGGCGCCGGCCAGCGCCAATTCGGCCTGTGGCTCAACATGGCTAGCGGCTATGCCGCCGAGATTTCGGCCGGCGCCGGCTTCGACTGGCTCGTGATCGACGCCGAGCACGCGCCCAATACGGTGCAGACGGTGCTCGCGCAAGTGCAGGCGCTCGCGGCCTATCCCGTCCATCCGATCGTGCGCATCGCCGAGGGCAGTGCCGTCACGATCAAGCAGATGATGGACATTGGCGTGCAGACGATCCTCGTGCCCATGGTCGAAGGCGCCGGCCAGGCGCGCGAACTCGCGCGTGCGATGCGCTATCCGCCGCGCGGAATCCGTGGCGTCGCGAGTTCCGTGGTACGCGCCTCGCGCTGGAATCGGATTCCCGGCTATCTGTCGAAGGCGGACGCCGAGGCCTGTCTCATTGTGCAGATCGAGACGCAAGCGGGCCTCACTGCCATCGAGGAGATCGCGGCCATCGACGGGGTCGATGCCCTCTTCATCGGCCCGTCGGATCTGGCGGCGAGCATGGGGCACCTCGGCAATTCCAAGCTCCCCGAGGTGCAGCGCGCCGTCGAAGACGGCATCCGCCGCATCTGCAAAGCCGGCAAGCCCGCCGGTATTCTCGCGACCGACGAATCACTCGTGCGCCGCTATCTCGATCTGGGCTGCAGCTTTGTCGGTGTCGGCCTCGACGCGTCGCTCCTCTGCACCGCGACCCAGGAGCTTGCGGCCCGCTACCGGCCGCTCAAGGACGCAAAACCATGACAGTGGCCACGCAGTCGCCGGCCCCCGCGGGCGGAGCGCTCGCGCGGCACCTGGCTGCCCTCGATCTCGAGCTGGCTCGATTTCGCCGCGACGGACTGGCGCATGTCATCGACGGCAAGTTGACGGCAGCCTCGGGCGGCGCGACGTTCACGACGGATTCGCCGGTCGACGGCCAGCCGATTGCGCGGGTCCCGCGCGGAACGGCCGACGACGTCGACAGGGCCGCGACGGCCGCACAGGCTGCCTTTCCAGCGTGGAAAGCACTGAGCGCCGTGAAGCGCCGCGCCCTGCTCCATGCGGTCGCCGACCGGATCGAAGCTCGGGCCGAGGAAATTGCGCTGCTTGAATGCTGGGACACCGGTCAGGCGCACCGCTTCATGTCGAAGGCGGCGCTGCGCGGAGCCGAGAACTTCCGCTTTTTCGCGGACCGCGCGGGCGCGGCACGCGACGGCCAATGGCTGCCGGCCGAAGGCCAGGCGAATTTCACGACGCGCTCGCCCATCGGACCGGTCGGGGTCATCACTCCGTGGAATACGCCCTTCATGCTGTCGACGTGGAAGATCGCTCCCGCGCTTGCGGCCGGCTGCACGGTGGTCCACAAACCCGCGGAATGGAGCCCGATCACGGCGCAGGTCCTCGCCGAGATCGCGCTCGACGCGGGCGTGCCGCCCGGCGTGCTCAACGTCGTCCACGGGCTCGGTGAGGAAGCGGGCAAGGCGCTCACCATGCACCCCGACATCAAGGCGATCGCCTTCGTCGGCGAGAGCGCCACGGGCGCCGCGATCATGGGCCAGGGCGCAGCGACGCTGAAGCGCGTGCACTTCGAGCTCGGCGGCAAGAACGCGGTCATCGTCTTCAAGGATGCCGACCTCGACCGCGCCCTCGACGCCGTCGTCTTCATGATCTACAGCCTGAATGGCGAGCGCTGCACCTCATCGAGCCGGCTCCTCGTCGAAGAGTCGGTCGCGAAGGCGTTTCTCGCGCGACTCGCCGAGCGCGTGCGCCGCCTCAAGGTCGGCCATCCGCTCGACCCGGCGACCGAGGTCGGGCCGCTCATTCACCCGCGCCATCGCGAAAAGATCCTGTCGTACTTCGAGATCGCGAAGCGGGAAGGAGCCACCATCGCGGTCGGCGGCCAGGCGGCGGCCGGCCCCGGCGGCGGTCACTACGTGGCGCCGACGCTCTTCACGGGCGCGCGAGCGGACATGCGCATCGCGCAGGACGAAATCTTCGGGCCGGTGCTCACGGCACTGACGTTCCGCGACGAAGCCGAGGCCGTTGCCCTTGCGAACGGCGTGCGCTATGGCCTCGCGGGATACCTCTGGACGCGCGATCTCGAGCGGGCGCTGCGCGTCGCCGGGCAATGCGACGTCGGCATGATCTGGATCAATTCCGAGAACCTCAGGCATCTGCCGACGCCCTTCGGCGGCACGAAGGCGAGCGGCATCGGCCGGGACGGCGGCGACTACTCGTTTGACTTCTACATGGAAACGAAGAACGTCGCGATTGCGTCGGGCACGCACGTCATCCCGAAACTCGGCGCGAGTTAGCGCAGCGGCGGCAGCTTGAGCGCGGCACGCAGCTCAGCCGCCGCGAGCTTCTCCTCGTCACGAAATTTCGGCGAGGCGAACAGGAACGCGGCGAGCACCGATCCCGAGATGCGGCCGGCATCCACATCGCTCGGATAATGCACTCCGGCAACGACGCGGTTGCCCGCAAACTCCGCTGCGCGCGCAAGAATCTCCTTGCGTCGCTCCGGCAGCATGTCCGCGAGCACCAGGCCCGCGGCGAAAGCCCAGGTCGAGTGCCCGCTCGGATAGGACTTCGAATCGAGGCGATCGATGACCGGCACCAGGCGTGTATCGGTCGCATAGGGGCGCGGACGGCCGAAGCTGCGCTTCGCGGGCCGGACCACGGCCGTTTCCGCCTCCAGGACGTTGTCGAACAGCGCCGCAACCGCCGGGAGCTTGTCAGCGGAAAAAGCCGCCGCCGTGCCGACCGCGTCGGCGAATTGGAAGATGCTGATTTTCGCGTCCAGCTTCGCCCGCTCTGCCTGAGCCGGGGTGCGTTCGGCCTGGATCTTCAGCATCGCGTCGAGTTCGGCCCGCTCGGCCGGTGAGCCCGCCGCGGGCGGCGGCGGCAGAACCCGCTCGAGCACGACGAGCTGGGGATCGAAGTAGCGCGAGCCGCCGTCCGCGCAGGAAATCGAAACGAAGGCGCCGAGACCAATGATCGCGGCCGCGAGCAAGCTGACGATTCGCCGGCGCTGCGACAAGATGGCTCTCCTCAGGCTGCCTTGAACGACGGAATGACGTCGCGCGAGAAGAGACGCAGGGAATGGAGTGCCTCCTCTTCGCGCATATTGCCAAAGATCATCTGGCCGAGCACGAGGTTCGCCCCGGCTTCCTTGATCTGCGCGGCGAGGAACTCCCGGACCGTCGCGGGCGATCCGGCGACGGCAAGCCCATTCCTGACGTAGCCGTCCCACTCGCGCGTGAGGATATGTTCCAGCGGGAAAGGTACGCCGCTGCGCTCCCAGAGATTCGTGAACGAGGCGCGCCAGTGGCGAAAGGCGGAGCGCGCGATTCGCTCCGCGTCGCTGTCCGTTTCCGCGACGACGACATGGCGCATCAGCCCGACCGCGGGCAGGGCGCTCTCGGCCTTGCCGAGCTTCGCCCACTCCTCGCGATAGCGGCTGAGGCACTTGGCGGCGCCCGCGAGCGGCATGAGCGAGACGACATTGACGTCGTGCGCCGCCGCCCAGACCGTCGAATCGGGATTCGCAATGCCGTACCAGAGCGGTGGATGCGGCCGCTGCAGCGGCCGCATGACGATCCCGACGTTCCTGAAGCGAAAGTGTTCGCCGGCGAAATCCACGCGGTCCGAGGTCAGCGCCTGCAGCAGCACATCGAGCGCTTCGGCGTAGCGCTGCGGCACCCGCGCGCGCTCGACGCCGTAGAGCTCGTGCTCGATCCAGACCGCGCCGCGGCCGAGGCCGACCTGCAGCCGGCCGTTGCTCAGGTGGTCGAGCATGCAGATCTCTTCCGCGAGCCGCAGCGGATGATAGAGCGCGGCGACATACACCATCGGGCCGAAGAGGAGCCGCCGCGTGCGCTGCGAGACCGCGGAGAGGTACACGTTCGGCGATGGCGCGAGCCCCAGGGGCGTGCCGTGATGCTCGGCCACGTGATAGGAGTGAAACGCGAGCGCGTCGATCGCTTCGAGCAGACGCAGGCGCGCCGCGTAGTGCTCGGATGGCGCGAGGCCGCTCGCATCAACGTGATCGAAGATGCCGAATTTCATGACGCGAGCATAACGAATCGCCGAGGTGACGGCTCAGCGATCGGTCGACGAACACCCTCCAGGCATCGCCCGGCGCCGGACGGTGCAGCAGGATCGGGATTTCCTGGAAGAGGCTTTGCGCGCAAGCGCCGGCCGCTACCGCTCCGCCACTCAGATCAAGGCCGCAGCCGCTCTCGAGGAGCTTGACGGCGGACGGTCCCGCGAGTTCGAGCATGACGAGACTGTTGCCGACGTCCGTGACGACCACGTCACCGCCGCGCACCCCGGCATCGACGAGCCGTGCGAGATCGCTCGACTCGCCATCGAGCGCATAGATCAGCCAATCCGAGGGGCCGAGCCAGAGCACCCACGGCCCATGGCCGGTGACGGAATTGGGTGTTACCGGCAATACGGCAGGCAACGCACCCGGCGTCCCGGGCAGGCGCTGCACGCGAAGCTTCGGCAGGTTCATGCGCACCGCCAGAAAAGCGTCTTTCGCGGCGGTCGAGTCAGCCATGGAGTCGCGTTCCCTGCGGATCGTAGTGCATGGGTGACAGCACCTCGGCGGCACTCTCGACACCGTTGTCAAAAACACGAAGCCGCTCGCCCATGCGCGCGCGGCCGCGCTTCAGGAGGCCGAGACCGATCGACGTGCCGAGCGTCGGGCTGCGGCACGCCGACGTGACGTAGCCGATGCTGCCCTGCTCCGCGAGATGCGCCCCTGCGACGAGCGGTCGCGCGGCATCGAGCGCGCGCAACCCGACCAGCTGCAAGCGATCCTGCCGGACATTCTCCGGCATCGAAAGCGAGCGACGGCCGATGAAGTCCCCGCGCTTCTTCGCGACGGCGGCCCCGAAGCCGACGTCGTCGGGGACCGTCGTGCCGTCGGTGTCGCTGCCGACATGCAGATAGCCCTTTTCGATGCGCATCGTCATCAACGCTTCGATACCAAACGGCGCGATGCCGTGTGGAGCGCCGGCGGCGAGGAGCTTGCGCCACAGCGCTGTCGCCGACCCGGCCGGCACGTTGATCTCGTAGGACAGCTCGCCGCTGAAGCTCACGCGAAAAATGCGGCAATCGATCCCGTCGAGGCTTCCCGCCCGCGCCCGCAGGTGTCCGAAGCCGGGTGCCAGGAAATTGAAGTCACCTGGCAGGTTGGCCAGAACGTCCCGCGCCTTGGGTCCCGCCAGCGTGACAGTCGCCCATTCGGTGGTGACCGGCGTCGCGACGACACGCAGGGCCGGCCATTCGCATTGCAGCCATTCGTCGAACCAGTTCGCGATGCCGGTCGCGCCGCCGCTCGTCGTGCTGACCCAGAACCCGTCGTCGCCGATCCGCGTGCACACACCGTCGTCGATGATCACGCCCTTCTCGTTCAGCATCAGCCCATAGCGAGCCTGGCCCAAGGCAAGCGTCGACATCGTGGTCGCGTAGACCCGGTCGATGAACTCCGCGGCATCAGCGCCGCGCACCAGGATCTTGCCGAGCGGCGAAGCCTCGAATAGGCCGACCGTCGAACGGACGGTGCGAACTTCGCGCTCGATCGCCGACTCCGTCGTCTCGCCCGGACGCGGATACGCCACCGGCCGCTGCCATCCGCCAAATTCCTCGAACACCGCCGCGAGTTCAATCTGCAGCTCGTGTGTCGGGAGCTCCCGCGTCGGACGATAGAAGCGCCCGGACCGCCCTCCCGCAATCGCGCCGAGCGTCACGGGCGTAAACGGCGGCCGGAAGGTCGTCGTGCCCGTATCCGCGATGCTGCGCTGGGTGAGCCGCGCGAGGAGCGTCAGCGCGTTGACGTTGCTGGTCTTGCCCTGATCGACCGACATGCCGGTCGTGGTGTAGCGCTTCAGATGCTCGACCGACACATAATTTTCGCGCACGGCGATGCCGATATCCGCCGCGGTGACATCGTGCTGGAAGTCCACCCACGACCGATCCGCGGTCTGCGCATCCGGTTGACGGCGTGCGCCGGTGCGCCCACGCACCACGTCAGCGAATTCCGGGATTGACAAGGTCGCACCGGCGGCCGCCCCGATCACCTGGATCCATACGGGTCCGGACTTCGGCAGCAGGCACTTGCGCTCCTCGTCGTATGCGAGCTTGCCGCCCGCATGGCAGTAAAGGTGCAGGGCGGGCTGCCAGCCCGATGACATGGCGACGAGGTCGCAGTCAATCGTGAGCCGCGAACTCTGCGCGGGCACGATCCGTAGCGCTCGCACGCGCGAACGCCCCTCGGCTCCCACGGCGTCCGCCGCCTGATAAATCGCCAGCCCGCGTTCGCGCGCACGGCGCGGCAGCTCGCCGTCCGCACCGGCTCGCGTATCCACGATCGCCGCGATGCGGATACCCGCGTCGGCGAGATCGAGCGCCGTGCGGTAGGCCTCATCGTCCGCCGTCACGATCGCGACGCGCCGCCCGCACGCGACTGCGTACCGATTCAGATACTGCCGCACCGAACCGGCCAGCATCACGCCCGGCAGGTCGTTGTTGCGGAAGAGTGCCGGTTGTTCAATGGCACCGGTCGCGAGAACGATGCGCCCGGCGCGGATACGCCAATAACGTTCGCGAAGGATCGGCACGGAGCCCTCGACCGCGTGACTCAAGCGCTCCACCGCCATGACGACGCCGTGATCGTAGACACCGAGGCAGGTCGTCTTGAGAAGCAGGCGCACGTTCGCCATCGCTTCGAGGCGCGAGGCGGCCGCGATGATCCAGGTATTGCGCTCGGTCGCCGCCGCCAGCGGCTCGCTCAGCACCGCGCCGCCGAAGTCCCGATCCTGCTCGAGAAGCCAGACGCTTGCGCCGGTTTGCGCCTCTTCGATAGCCGCCGCGAGACCTGCGGCACCGCCCCCGACCACCAGTACGTCGCAGGCACCGTTCTGGGAATCGTATTGATCGGGATCCGCCGCTACCGGCGCGGGGCCGAGTCCCGCAGACTGGCGAATGGCCGATTCGTACCAGTGCCAGCCCGGCCACTTGAAGGTCTTGTGATAGAAGCCCGGCGGCAGGAGTCGATGCACGTAGTCCGCGGCACGCCGCACATCGAATCCGAGTCGCGGCCATGCATTCTGCGAGCGCGCTGCAAGTCCGTCTGTCAGCGGCAGCAATGTCGCGCGCGCATTCGGCTCCATGCGGCCACCCTCGCCAATCGTCACCAGGGCATTCGGCTCTTCGACTCCCGCACTCAGCACGCCGCGCGGGCGATGAAACTTGAAACTGCGGCCGACGACTCGCACGCCGTTGGCAAGGAGCGCCGAGGCCAGGGTGTCACCCGCGAATCCCTGGTAGCGACGTGCATCGAAGCGGAATTCGACCGCCCGCGAACGGTCAATGCGGCCGCCCGCGGGCAGACGATGACTCTGCACGCGGCTCACAGGCGCCGCTCCGGGTCGTCCAGCTGCGGCTTGGCTTGATCGTTGCGGTAGGTCGCGCGAATTTCGTGAGTCACATTGTCGCGCGCGACGTTGAACCATTGACGGCAGCCGCGCGCGTGCTGCCAACGCTCATAGGCGATGCCCTTCACATTGCGGCGGAAGTACAGGTAGTCCGCCCACGCGGCATCGCTTGCGCCTCCCTGAGGCCGCTCGACATGCGCCTCGCCGCCGTAGGCGAATTCCTTCTCATCGCGCAGGCCGCACCACGGACAGGGAATACGCAGCATGTCTTGCGGCCTAGTGCGCGACGCCCGCGGCGGCGCCCTCGTCGATGAGCGCGCCCCGCTCGAAGCGGTCAAGCGCGAACGGAGCAATGAGCGGGTGCGGCCGGTCGTTGGCTACGGTGAATGCCATGGTATCGCCGCCGGCGGGAATCGCCTTGAAGCCGCCGGTGCCCCAGCCGCAGTTGAGGTAAAGATTATCGACCGGCGTCTTGCCCATGATCGGGCTCGTATCCGGCGAGATGTCGACGATGCCGGCCCAGTGCCGCATGAGCTTGAGGCGCGCGAACGCCGGAAAGAGTTCGACGGCGGCCGCGACGAAATCCTCGATGACCGCAAGACTTCCGCGCTGCGCATAGGAGGAGTACACGTCCGCGGCGCCTCCGATCACGATCTCGCCGCGGTCCGACTGGCTCGCATAGACGTGCGCCGTGGGCGACAGCACGATGCTCCTCAACATCGGCTTGACCGGTTCCGTGACCATTGCCTGCAGCGCCATGCTGATGAGTGGCAGCCGCAAACCCGCGTGTTCCGCGAGCACGCTCGAGTGGCCGGCGACGTTGATGACGAAGCGCCCGGCGCGCAGGACCCCGTGCGGAGTTGCAACGCCTGCGATGCGTCCGGCCCGCGTTTCGAATCCGGAAACCGGACAATTCTGCAGGATGTCGACGCCGAGCGCGTCAGCGGCGCGCGCGAATCCCCAGTTCACGGCGTCGTGGCGCGCAAGGCCGCCGCGATGCTGCACGAACCCGCCGTAGACCGGAAAGCGCGCGTTGAGGTTGATCAACGGCTCGATACGCTTGACGCCCTCTGCCGTGAGGATCTCGGAATCGACTCCGTTCAGGAGGATCGCGTTGGCCCAGCGCCGGTTCGTTTCCAGATCGTGCCGGCTGTGCGCCAGCGTCACGATGCCGCGCTGGGACAGCATGATGTTGAAATTGAGCTCGCGCGACAGGCTTTCGTAGAGCTTCAGTGAATGTTCGAAAAAGTCGACGCTCGCCTTGTAGAAATAATTCGAGCGCACGACCTGGGTATTGCGGCCGGAATTGCCGCCGCCGATCCAGCCGCGCTCGAGCACGGCAACGTTGCGGATGCCATGCTTCTTCGCGAGAAAGTACGCCGTCGCGAGCCCATGTCCGCCGCCGCCGATGATGATGATGTCGTAGGCCGGCTTCGGCACGGGAGTGCGCCACGCGGGCGCCCAGTCGCGATGACGGCGCAGCGCCTGCCTCGCAAGCGACCAGAGGGAGTAGCGCGACGACATGGGGCGCAATGATACAGGATGGTCCGCGATGGCCACGTTTCCCAGCCGGCCTGCCTGCGCCGATGCGAACCGGCCATGGCAGCGATTGCGCGAAGCCACTATGCTTGCCGGACATGCCAGCAAATCCCATCGCACAGCCCGGCCGCTCCTGGATCAGCTGGTACACACTGTTCGTTCTCACGTTGGTCTACGCGATCAACATCGCCGACCGATTCGTCATCTCGACTTTCATCGAACCGATCAAGCGTGACCTCGAGCTTTCCGACAGCGCCGTCGCGTTCCTGACCGGCACCGGGCTCGCCGTCTTTTACATCGGCGCGGGCATTCCGCTCGGCTACCTGGCCGATCGCGTCAATCGCCGCAACATGATCGCGTGGGCGCTGGCGCTCTGGACCGGCATGACGGCGGTCTGCGGACTGACGCATACGTACGTGCAGCTGCTGCTCGCGCGCATCGGCGTCGGCATCGGTGAAGCCGGCGGCACCGCTCCTTCGCAGTCGCTCATCGCCGATCGCTTCCCCGTGGAGCTGCGCTCATTCGCGTCGTCGATCTACGCCGTCGGCGCGGCCATGGGCGTTGCCGTGGGATCGATGGTCGGCGGCTGGCTCAACGACGAGTATGGCTGGCGTCACGCGCTGCTGCTCTTCGGCCTCATCGGCCTGCCGGTTGCCTTGCTGGTGCGTGTCACCCTGCGTGAGCCGGCGCGCGGCGTCATCGATCCGGTGCACGTGCTCGAGAGGCCGACGCTGCGCGAGACACTGCGATTCATTGCCGGCCAGCGGTCGGCGATTCACATCCTGATCGGGGCGACCGTCGCGACTTTCTGGGGATGGGGCATCATGTGGTGGCTGCCGTCGTTCCTCGTGCGCTCCTACCAGCTGACGACCGGCGCTGCGGGCGCGATCCTTGGGCCGATCAACGGCTACGGTGGCGCGGGCATCACGCTTGTCACGGCCTGGCTTGTCTGGATGAACGGACGCAGGGACGCGCGGCGCGACACGTGGCTCGTCGGTGTCACGACGCTCGTGGCGACCGTTCCCGGCATCTGGATGTTCCTCACCGATTCGCTCGACCTCACGCGCACGCTCCTCTGGATCTTCATTCCGCTCAACTACCTCTATCTCGGCCCGACCTTCGGCATGTTGCAGAATCTCGTGCCGGCGCCCATGCGCGGACTGATCATCGCCGTGCTGCTGTTCGTTGCGAACTTCGCGAACCTTTTCATCGCGCCCCAGCTCATCGGCATCGCCTCGGATGTCGTCGGGGCACGTATCGCGAGTCCCGCCGAATCGCTGCGGTGGGTGCTCTTTGGTACTGCGTTTACCGGTATCTGGGCGGCATGGCATTACTTCGCGGCCGCGAAGTGGCTGCGACAGGATTTCGCGCGCGCGGGCAACGTCGCGAACTAGCGGTTGGAGTTGGGGCGGCCGGGAATCGAACCCGGGACCAACGGATTAAAAGTCCGATGCTCTACCGACTGAGCTACCGCCCCGCGGGAAGGGCGCGGATCATACCGGAAGCCGCGACCCTATTTCACCGATAACGCGTGGGATCGGGAATTCCGGCCTCATCGAAGCCTGCGCGCCGCAAGCGACAGGAATCACAACGGCCGCAGGCACGCCCTTCCCCGTCCGCCTGATAGCAAGAGACCGTCATGGCGTAGTCGATGCCGAGCGACGCGCCGAGCCGCACGATGTCGGCCTTGCTCAACTGCACGAGCGGCGCACGGATCCGCACGCCGCGGCCCTCGATACCCGCTTTGGTCGCGAGATGGCCGAGTTGCTCGAACGCCTCCAGGAACTCGGGGCGGCAGTCCGGATACCCGGAATAGTCGATGGCGTTCACGCCGATGAAGATGTCGCGGGCGCCCAGCACTTCCGCCCAGCCGAGGGCGAGTGCCAGAAAGAGCGTGTTGCGCGCGGGCACGTAGGTGACCGGTATGCCGCCGCCCGCCGCGACCGGAACCGCGATCTCGGGATCCGTGAGCGCGGATCCGCCGATGCTCGCGAGATCGACTCGCATGGCGCGATGCTCGACCGCGCCGAGCTGCCTCGCGACGCGCCGCGCCGCCTCGAGTTCGACTCGATGGCGCTGGCCATAATCGACACTGAGGGCGTGACAGACGAAGCCATCGCGCCGCGCTACGGCGAGCGCAGTCGTCGAGTCGAGCCCGCCCGATACCAGCACGACGGCATGGGGCTCCTGTTTTGCCTTGGCCTTCATCTATTTTCCCCGCACATCGCCCCACAGGTACTTGTGGAGCTGAACCTGCAATCGCACCGGCGCATGATCCGCGAGAATCCAGTCGGCAAGCTCGCGGGCCGGCAGCTCCGCGTGACTCGGCGAGAAGAATATCTGGCAGCGATCCGCGAGACCCTGCTCCGCGATGAACGCCCGGCTCCACTCGTAGTCGACGCGATTGCAGATCACGAACTTGACTATGTCGGTCGCACGCAGGCCCGGCAGGTTCTCGAGCCGGTTGCGCCGCTCTTCGCCCGATCCCGGCGTCTTGACGTCGAGGACCCGTACCACGCGCGGATCGACAGGCTCGATATCGATCGCGCCGCTCGTCTCGAGCGACACGCGGTAGCCCGCTTCGCACAGGCGCTTGAGGAGATGCAGGCAATTCTTCTGTGCGAGCGGTTCACCGCCCGTCACGCAGACGAAGCGCGTGGCGTGCGTCGCGACCGTCGCCAGGATGTCGTCGATCGATCGCCAGTCGCCCTCATGAAAGGCGTACGCCGTGTCGCAGTACTGGCAGCGCAGCGGGCAGCCGGTCAGGCGGATGAAGACGGTCGGCCAGCCGACGCTATCGGCTTCGCCCTGGAGCGAAAAGAAGATCTCGTTGATTCGCAGGCGGTCGGCGTCCAACGGAGGTCAATGCCCTTCCTTGTCCATGCGGTCAAGGCGCTCGGCCGCGAGCTTGGCCGCCGGCGCATCCGCGTGATTGCGCGTGACCTTCTGCAAGGCTTCGCGCGCGGGCGCCCAGCGCTTGAGCTCGTAGTTGCAGAACCCGATCTTCAGCAGCGCATCGGCGAGCTTGCGCGAGGATGGCCAGCGATCCACCACGGTGCGGAACGACTTGAGCGCCGAATCGAAGTCCTTGGTCACGTAGTACGCTTCGCCCAGCCAGTACTGGGCATTGTCCGCGAGCGCGCTGTCCGGAAAGGCGGCGAGGAACTGCTTGAAGGCACTGATCGCCTTGTCGTACTGTCCGCTCTTCAACAGATCAAACGCGGTCTTGTAATAGACCTGCTCCGTTCCCGCCGCCCCGGTCGTCGTCGCCGCGGCAACGCCCGCGCCCGCTACGCTGGCCGTTCCTTCGAGCGCCTGCACACGCTTGTCGATGTCCGCGTACAGGTCGCGCTGCTGCAGGCGGGAACCTTCGTTCGAGTGCTGCAGCTGATCGAGCTCGCCGCGAATGCCGCGCACGTCGGCCTGCAGGGCCTCGAGCTGCTGTGCCAGTTCGACGAGGCTCTGGTTGCCCAGGATGCGCTCGACCTTGGTGAGCCGCGAATCAATGTCGTTGAGCCGCAGGAACACGGGGTCCTGCTCCGGCGGTGTGCTGGCGCAGCCGCCGAGGACACCCCCTGCGGCAAGACTCGCGGCAAGCGCGAGCATCCCCGAAACTCTCCCCTTCATGATGGAGCGGGCCCGCGGCTACTGATAGACGATTTCGACGCGCCGGTTCTTCGCCCACGCGCCTTCGTCGTGCCCGTCGACCGCCGGACGCTCTTCGCCGTAGGAAACGGTATTGAGCTGCCCGTCGCCCGCGCTCTGCAGGAGCATCGCGCGGCGCACCGATTGCGCACGCCGCTCACCCAGGCCGATGTTGTACTCGCGCGAGCCGCGCTCGTCCGTGTGGCCTTCGAGACGCACCTTGAGATTGGGCGCGGCCGCGAGCTTGCGGGCGTGCGCGGCGATGACCTCGGCATATTCCGGCCGGATATCGCTGCGGTCGAAATCGAAATAGATGACGGTTTGCGCGAGCAGCCGCTGCTCGGCCGCTCGTCGCGCCGCCTCCGCGGCTTCGGCGGCGGTCGTGTCCGTGGTCTGCGCGGGCGGCGCCTCGGTCGGCGCGGGTGGTGCTTCCGGCTGCGTCGTCGTCTTCGAAGGACAGCCCGCAATGAGCAGGGCGAGCGAGAGCAACAGGGCCGTACCGAAAGGCTGTAGGACTTTACGCATGTTTCCTCCAATGTCCGCGGCGCGCCGGCGCGCCGCTAGTTAGCACTCGAGCCCTGGCGGGGTCAAGACTCAATTCGCGAACGGCCCCCACACCGGCTCGCGAACTTCGCCCTGGTCCGCGGCGAGGCTCTCCTTCACCTTGCCGTCCGTCGAGACGATCGCGAGCACGCCGCGCCCCCGCTCCTGGCTCGCATAGATGAGCATCACGCCGTTCGGTGCGTAGCTCGGCGATTCGTCGAGCGTTCCGTTCGTCAGCACCCGGGAGCTCCCCGACTTCAGGTCGAGCGCTCCGATCCGGTAGCCGCCGCCATCGAGCGTCACGAACGCGATCTCGTGTTCATCGGGTGCGACCCGCGGCCTGGCGTTGTAGCTGCTGTCGAATGTCAACCGCTTCACCTTCGAGCCCGCCGAGGCATCCGCCTTGTAGATCTGCGGACCACCGGCGCGGTCCGACGTGAAGTAGAGGCTCTGACCGTCGAGCGCCCAGGCGGGTTCAGTGTCGATCGCCGGGTCCTCGGTGACCCGCACGAGACTCTGATCCGCGAGAGCAAGGATGTAGATGTCGAGATTCCCGTCGCGTCGCGAGAGCGCGAGCGCCAGGCGCTTGCCGTCGGGCGACCACGCCGGCGCCCCGTTGACGCCGGACCAGCCGGACGCCCGCGTGCGCACGCCCGTGCGCAGCTCCTGCACGTAGATCGCAGATTGCCGGCTTTCAAACGATACATAGGCGAGGCGCGAGCCGTCCGGTGACCAGGACGGCGACATGATCGGTTCCGGCCCGGACGCAATCACGTGCACGTTCGCACCGTCGGCATCCGCAATGACCAGCTGGTAACTCTGCTTTGGCGGGCGGCCGTCTACCGAAACGTAGGCGATGCGGGTCGCGAACGCGCCGCGCACGCCCGTCAGTCTCTCGAAGACTGCATCGGCCACGCGATGGCCTGCCGAGCGCAAGGTCGAAGTCGCAGCCGCGATCCGGTCCCCCGCGAGGCGCTGACCGGTAAGGACGTTGTAGATCTCGTACTCCACCGCAAACTGATCGGTCGCGCCGGGCACCAGGCGCCCGATGACGATGAAGTCGCTCTTGAGGAGCCGCCAGTCCTCGAACTGGATCTGATCGCCCCGTGCCGGCAGGGACACCATGTCCTGGCGATCCATGGGTTTGAAGCGGCCGCTGCGGGCAAGATCCGCGGCGACGATCTGTGCGACGTCGAAGGGAACCGGGCCGACGCCATTCCAGCCGAAGGGCACGATCGCGATCGGAATCGCCTGGTCACTCCCCTTCGTGATGACGATGGTGAGTTCCGCGCGCGCCATCTGCGTGGCACTGGCGGCGAGCATGGCGAGCGTGACCCACGGCTTGCAGCGTTTCAGCATCGGCGAATCGACTCCAGTTACGGCTCCGGTCGAAACGGGACCTTCAGATTCCGATCGAACAGGTCCGGATTCGAGGGCGCTGGCAACGGCGAGGCCCGGTATACGGCCGCGAGTATGGACTCGCGGGTAGCCTGGTCGCCATTGCATTCGCCGAGGCGCGCCGATGAGATCGTGCCGCCCGGAACCTGCGTGATGTAAACCGTACAATCGAGTCCGGCCACCGCGCTCGGCGGACGATTCCACACACGTTGAATGCGTGCCTGGATCTGTGCGAGATAGTCCGCCAGCGCGCCCGAGCTGACCGCGGCCTGGCGCTGTTCCTCCGCTTCGAGCTGATGCTTGAGCTCCGCTTCGCGCGCTGCGCGCTGCTTTGCTTCTTCCGTCTTGCGCTTCTTGTCCGCCGCGAGTTTCGTCACGTCCTGCTTGCGCTTCGCATCCGCTGCCGCGTCCGCCTTGGCCTTCGCCTGCGCTTGCGCCTCGGCCTCGGCCTGCTTGCGCTCGGAATCCTCGCGCGCAGCCTGTTCCGCCGCTTCGCGCTGCTGCTTGAGCTCTTCGAGTTTCGCGGCTTCCTCGTCCGCCTCGCGCTTCACCTCGGCCTGACGATTCTTCTCGGCCTGCGCGGCCGCTTCCAGCTTCGCAGTCTCCCGTTTGATCGCCGCCTCGTCGACGACCGTCGCCTGGATCGGCAGCGGCTGCGGCGGCTGCGGGCGGTTGTGCCACTGCCACCAGCCGTAGACGATCGCCGCCGCGAGCCCCACGTGCAGGACGATCGACACCGTGAGTGCCACGGCGTGCTCGCGCCAGAAACCGGGCTTCAACGCCATCGCTATGGCCTCGCGGCCTCGAGCGATTCCGGCGGATCCGTGAGGAAACCGACCTTCTGCGCCCCCGCCTTCTGCAGCAGCACCATGCCGCTCACGACCCTGCCGTATGGCACGTTCTCATCGGCACGCACGAGCACCGGCGCCTCCGGGTCGCGCCGCATGACGGCCGCGGCGCGCGCAATCACCGTGCGGGCATCGATGGCCTTGTCCTTGCCGCTGCCGATGTTCAGGAAGAAATGTCCCGCCGCATCGACCGTCAGCACGAGCGGCTGATGCTCGCGCAGGAATTCGGCGTCGAGCGGTGCGGCGTCCGCCTTCGGCAGATCGACCTTGATGCCCTGTGTGAGAAGCGGCGCCGTGATCATGAAGATAATAAGGAGCACGAGCATCACGTCGATATAGGGGACGACGTTGATCTCGCCCATCAGCCGTCGGCTGCGCGTGGTTTGCGGCATGGCGGTCAGCTCGTGCTCTTCGGCAGCGGGTGGCCTTGCAGGTGCGGCTGCACGTGCCGCTGCAGGATGGTGGAAAACTCTTCCATGAACGTGTTGTAGCGCAGCTCCAGCCGGCTCACCTGGTCGGCAAAGCGGTTGTAGCCGACGACCGCGGGGATCGCCGCAAACAAGCCGGCCGCCGTCGCGATCAGCGCTTCCGCGATGCCGGGCGCGACCATCGCGAGCGTCACCTGCTGCACGTTGCCGAGCGAGGTGAAGGCTCCCATGATGCCCCACACCGTGCCGAAAAGGCCGACGTACGGGCTGATCGATCCGACGGTCGCGAGCATCGCGAGATTGTGCTCGAGCCGGTCGATTTCCTTGAACTGCGCGACGCGCATCGCGCGCTGCGCGCCTTCCAGGACCTGCGAGGAGGAGATTCCGCTCTGCTGGCGCAACCGCGCGAACTCGCGGAAGCCGGATTCGAAGATGCTCTCCATGCCGCCGCCGCTCTCGGCCTTCGATTCGATGGCCTTGTGGAGCGCGACCAGGTCACCGCCCGACCAGAAATGCCGCTCGAAGCCGTCCGCCTCCTCGCGCGCCCGACGCACGAGGTTGCGCTTGCGCAGGATCACGGCCCACGACGACACCGACGCGAACAGCAGGAGGCCGAGCACGAATTGCACGATGACGCTCGCGTCGACGACGAGCTTCCAGACATTGAGGTCGCCATTCACTGCTCGAGCTCCTTGACGAGGACGGAGGGAAAGGCTTTTGGCTTCATCGATTGCGCCTCGAGGCAGGCCGCCCGCGTGCGGCCGCTCACCAGGAGCTCTCCCCGCTCGCCGCCGCGGAATATTTCCTGGCGGAAAGTAAAGGTGGCGCGGCCGTGCTCTTCGATTTCGCAGGTCACCGTCAGTTCGTCGTCGAGCCGGGCCGGGCGCCTGTAGTCCGCTTCGAGCGAGACGATGACGAAGATGAGCCCGGCTTCGGCGCGCAGGCGCACCTGGTCGACGCCGATCGAGCGCAGCCACTCGGTCCGGCAGCGCTCCATGAACTTGAGGTAGTTCGCGTAGTAGACGACGCCCTGGCCGTCGGTATCTTCCCAGTAGACTCGTACGGGCCACGTGAATCGAACTGGCAACGTTCGGGGCTCCGCGTCAGCGATCGAAGAGCTCGAGGCTGCCGGCGCGTTCCGCCGCCGGCGGCTCGATGCCGAAGTGCAAGTAGGCGCTTTTGGTCGCGATGCGCCCGCGCGCCGTGCGCATCAGGTAGCCCTGCTGGATGAGGAAGGGCTCGATGACGTCTTCGATGGTGCCGCGCTCCTCGCCGAGCGCCGCCGCGAGGCTGTCCACTCCCACGGGACCGCCGCCGAATTTCTCCACGATGAGGCGCAGGAGCTTGCGGTCGAGTACGTCGAAGCCGAGGGGATCGACTTCCAGCAGATCGAGCGCGGCGGCGGCGACTGACCGCGTGATCCTGCCGTCCGCCTTCACCTCGGCGAAGTCGCGCACCCGTCGCAGCAGCCGGTTCGCGATACGCGGCGTGCCGCGGGCGCGCTCGGCAATCGAATGCGCGCCGTCCTCGTCCACTTCGAGAGCGAGGATTCCCGCGGAGCGGCGTACGATGCGTTCGAGCTCCGCCGTCGAATAGAATTCGAGTCGCTCGACGATGCCGAAGCGGTCCCGCAGTGGCGAGGTGAGCAGGCCCGCGCGAGTCGTCGCCCCGACGAGCGTGAATGGCGGCAGCTGCAACTTGATCGAGCGCGCGGCAGGACCTTCGCCCACCATCAGGTCGAGCTCGTAGTCCTCCATGGCGGGGTAAAGAATCTCTTCCACGACCGGGCTCATGCGATGGATTTCATCGATGAAGAGCACGTCGCGTGGCTCGAGATTCGTCAGGAGCGCCGCGAGGTCGCCGGGACGCTCGAGCACGGGGCCCGACGTCTGGCGCAGCTTCACGCCGAGCTCGTTGGCCACGATGTGCGCGAGCGTCGTCTTGCCAAGCCCCGGCGGCCCGAAGATGAGCACATGGTCGAGCGCATCGGCCCGCTGGCGTGCCGCCGTGATGAAGATTTCCATTTTCGCCTTGACGGCGCTTTGTCCCACGTAGTCGGCAAGGAGCTTCGGTCGCACGGCGCGATCGACCGCCTCGTCAGCGACGCTCGCTTCGGGGGTAATCACTCTTTGCGTCTCGGCCATGGTCACTTGCCCGCCTGCTAGTCACGCGCCGCGCTTTGCAGCGCGCGTCGGATGATATCCTCGGTGGTGGCGTTGTCCGCGTCCACTCCCTTGATGAGCCTGGTCGCCTCGGCCGGCTTGTAGCCGAGCGCGATGAGCGCGCTGTACGCCTCGCCTTCTGGACTCGCGACCGCCCCACCGTTACCGACCGGCGTCACCGCGATGCTCTCGACGAGCACGCGCACGCGATCCCGCATCTCGATCAGGAGCCGCTCCGCGGTCTTGCGCCCGACGCCCGGAATGCGCGTGAGCGCGGTGATGTCCTGCGCTTCCACGCAGCGCTGGAAGCCGTCGGCGGAGATGCCGGAGAGAATGCCGATCGCGATGCGCGGCCCGACGCCCGACACCTTGAGGAGGCTGCGAAAGAGCCGCCGTTCCGCTTCCGTCGCGAAGCCGTACAGCGTGTGCGCGTCTTCGCGCACGACCAGGTGCGTGAAGAGCGTGACCTCGCTACCGACGTTCGCGAGGCCGTAGTGAGTCGACATCGGGGCCTCGAGCTCATACCCGACTCCATTCACCTCGATGACGAGGAGCGGCGGCTGCTTGACGGCGATGCGCCCGCGCAGGAACCCGATCACCGCGCCACCCGCCTGAGGAACGTGCGGCTCTGCGCATGGCAGATAGCGAGCGCAAGCGCATCCGCGGCGTCCACCGTGAGCTTGCCGTCGAAAGAGAGCGTCCGGCGCACCATCCAGGACACCTGCGACTTCTCCGCGGCACCGAAGCCCGTGATCGCGTGCTTGACCGCCCGCGGCGCGTATTCATAGACGCGCGTCGCGCCGTTCATCACCGCACAAAGCGCGGCGCCCCGCGCCTGGCCGAGCTTGAGGGCGCTGTCCGCATTCTTGTGGACGAACACGCGTTCGATCGCGATCTCGTCCGGCTGGTACTCGCCGATCACGTCGCGCAGGCGATCGAAGATCGTGCGCAGGCGATCGGTGAACACGCGGCCGCTCACCGCGATTGCGCCGCTCGCAATGTACGCGAGTCCCGGTCCTCCACAGTCGATGACGCCGAACCCCGTGCACCGGGATCCCGGGTCGATGCCGAGCACGCGTACCCGGCTCCCGACCGGCACATGCACCGTCAAACCGGCCCGCGGGCCGAGCTGATCCAGGGATTTGATCCTAAGTCCGCGCAAGCGCGTCGCCCGAGATGTCCGCGTTGGAATAGACGTCCTGCACGTCGTCGAGATCCTCGAGCGCTTCGAGCATGGCCAGCATCGACTGCGCCTGTTCACCGGAGAGCGGTGTCGACGTCGAGGCGCGCATCGTTACTTCGGCCTCGGCCGCCGTGAAGCCAGCCCGGGCGAGCGCATCGCGCACCCGCTCGAACTCGCCGGGGTCCGTCAGCACCTCGAGCGAACCGTCGTCGTTCTGGATGACGTCTTCGGCTCCGGCGTCGAGTGCCGCTTCCAGCATTTTCTCTTCGTTGAGCCCGGGCGCGAAGGCGATGAGCCCGACTTGATTGAAGAGATAGCCCACCGAGCCGTCGGCACCGAGATTGCCGCCGTGGCGCGTGAACGCATAACGAATGTCGGACACCGTGCGATTGCGATTGTCGGTCAGGCATTTGACCATCACGGCCACGCCCCCGGGTCCGTAGCCCTCATAGCGCGCTTCCTGAAAAGTGTCGGCGCCGTCGCCGCCGGTCGCCCGCTTGATGGCCCGTTCCACGTTGTCCTTGGGCATGCTTTGCAGGCGCGCCTTGTCGACGGCAAGGCGCAGCCGGGCGTTCGAAGCCGGGTCCGGCCCGCCGGCGCGCGCGGCCGTGCCGATCTCCCGGATCAGCTTGGTGAAAATCTTGCCGCGCTTCTTGTCCTGGGCCCCTTTGCGATGCTGGATGTTGGCCCATTTGCTATGTCCCGCCATTGCACACCTGCTGCTCGCGATTCGCTGTCGACTGGCGCCGGGCGACGCCCCGGTTCGCGTCCGGGGAGGCGGGTATAGTACTGGCAAACGCGCTTCGCGGCATCGATTAATCTCGTCAATTCAGCCGTGGAAACAACGACTTCGTCCGCCCGACCCGTCTCCGAACGCTTGCTCGCCGCGCGCGGTCGCCTGCTCGAGAGCCTGCCGGACCCGCACACCGCGTCCGCCGATCCGATAGCGGTGATCTCGCACGGTTCGGCGGTTGCCGCGATCGTCGAGTCGCTCGGCACGGACGATGACGTCGTCCTCGGCGCACTCGCCTTCCCGGTACTCGACGCCCGCCTGCTGACGAGCGATCAGCTCGTTCACGCGCTCGGCGCGGCCGCCGTGCGGCTCGCCACCGAACTCGGTGAAGTCGGACGATTCGCGATGTCGAAGCGCTGGGACCCGGCGAGCGGCTTGTCGGCGACCCAGGCGGAGGCGCTGCGCAAGATGCTCCTCGCCATCGTCGACGATCCGCGACTCGTCGTCGTGCGTCTCGCGGAGCAACTGCACCTCCTGCGCATGGTGAAGAGCGCACCGGCCGCAGAACAGCGACGCATCGCCCTCGAAACCCGCGAACTCTACGCCCCGCTCGCGAACCGCCTCGGCGTCTGGCAGCTCAAGTGGGAACTGGAGGATCTCGCCTTCCGCTACCTTGAGCCCGACGACTACCGGCGCATCGCCGCCGCGCTCGGCGCGCGCCGGCTCGATCGCGAACGCTACCTGGAGGAGGTGCGTAGCCTGCTCGCCCGTGAGCTCGAGCGTGCCGGCATCGCGGCCGAGGTCGCCGGCCGGCCGAAACACATGTACAGCATCTGGCGCAAGATGCAGCGCAAGCAGCTGCCGTTCGAACAGGTATTCGACATCCGCGCGCTGCGCATCCTGGTCGCATCCGTCGCCGACTGCTATGCGGCTCTCGGTATCGTGCACGGACTTTGGCCGTACATCGCCGGTGAGTTCGACGACTACATTGCGACTCCCAAGGACAACGGCTATCGCTCGATTCATACGGCTGTGACGGGACCTGGCGATCAGACCCTCGAAGTGCAGATCCGCACGCACGACATGCACGCCCAGGCGGAACTCGGGATCGGCTCGCACTGGCAGTACAAGGACGTGGGCCCGCGCGACTCGGCCTACGCGCGCAAGATCGACCGGTTGCGCTCGCTGCTTGAGCCGCACGCCGCCGACGACGAAGACCTCATCGATCGCCTGCGCGCGGGCATTTTTGAAGATCGGGTCTATGTCCTGAGCCCGAAAGGCGAAGTCATCGAATTGCCGAAAGGCGCAACGCCGCTCGACTTCGCCTATCACGTGCACACGGATCTCGGTCATCGCTGCCGTGGCGCACGCGTCGACGGCAAGATGGTGCAGCTCGACTACCGGCTCAGGAACGGCGAGGTCGTCGACATTGTGGCAGGCAAAGTGTCGCACCCGAGCCGTGACTGGCTGATCGAGCGGCTGGGGTTCCTCGCGTCCACGCGCAGTCGCGCCAAGGTCCGGGCGTGGTTTCGCAAGCTCGACGATGCCGGCGCGCAGGGTTCCGCGACGCATGCCCCGGCGCCCGAGCCGGCACCTCAGCGACGCGCAGGGCCGAAGCCGCAGCTCAAGGCCGGCTCGACCAGCCTCACGATCCAGGGTGTCGACGACCTGCTCTGCAACTTCTCGAAGTGCTGCAACCCGGTGCCTCCAGAACGCGTCGAGGGCTACATCACGCTCGGACGCGGTATCAGCATTCATCGCGCCGACTGCCGCAATCTCGCGCGCTTGCGGCAACGCCAGCCGGAGCGGCTCATCCCGGTCGACTGGGGTGCGGATGCCGAACGCCTCTTCAGCGTCGATGTATCGGTCGATGCCTGGGACCGCCAGGGTCTCGTTCGCGACGTCAGCGCCGTCTTCGCTGACGAAAAAGTGAATATTGAGCGAATGACCACAGCGATCGATCCCCGCGAGCGCACGGCCCGCATCGAACTCAAGATCGCAGTGCACAGCCTCACCGAGCTCAGCCGGATCCTCGCCCGTATCGCAAGCTTGCCGAACGTGCTCGGCGCGCGCCGACGGGCCGGTTGAGTCGCACGGCGTATGGTAAACAGCCAACATTTGTTCACTCCCTAGCGTTAAGCTGCGAAATGTAGGCGTTCCGGCGCGACTGGCATTTGCAAGAGCGTAAGCATGGCTATCCTTCTCGAGCGCCCATCGCTCGTTCCCGCGACCGCCCGGCCCGATACCGGCGAAGCCCCCCGCGACGGGGCGCTCCCACGCCGACTTCCCGCAACCACTGACGCTTCGCGTGCCGCCATGGACGTGCGCCATGTGCGCCTGCGCGAAGACGGACACATCATCGATGAGTTGACGGGCTGCGGGCCCGAGAGCGATCCGGCATCGCTCGCCGGCCGCATCGAAGGTTTCGTTGGATTCGCACGCATTCCGCTCGGCGTCGCCGGCCCGATCCGCATCCGCGGCTCGGCAGCGCAAGGCGATTTCTTCGTGCCGCTCGCGACCAGCGAAGGCACCCTGGTCGCATCGTTCCAGCATGCTTTCAACGCAATCAATCGTTGTGGCGGCGCGATGGCGCTCTGCGGCGAGGAACAAGTGAGCCGCGCTCCCTGTTTCGAGTTCGAGGGCCTCGTCCAGGCCGGCGAATTCGCAGCCTGGCTGCCGGACCAGCTGCGCCGGCTGCAGGACCTGGTCGCTGCTCGCTCACGCTACTGCCGCCTGCGCGAACTGCGCACGTCGGTCCTTGGCAACACGGCGTACGTGGTGCTCGAGTTTTCGACGGGCGATGCCGCTGGGCAAAACATGGTGACGGCCGCGGCACAATGCGTCTGCGATCGGTTGCTCGCTGAAATGCCCGGGAAACCGGTGAGCTGGATGGTCGAGTCCTCGCTCTCCGGCGACAAGCGCCCCACCGCCATCGGATTCCGGGGCGCGCGCGGCCGCAATGTCAGCGCGGAAGTCGTCCTGCCCGCGAAACAGATCGAACGTTATTGGCGGGCGAGCGCATTTCGCTTCGCACAGGCCTGGTCGCATTCGATCAACGGCATGGCCCAGACGGGCACCATCGGCCTGCAGGGCAATGTCGCCAACGCGCTCGCCGCAATCTTCATCGCCTGCGGCCAGGACGTCGCCTGCATCTCCGAGGCGGTCACCGCCATCACGCGCATCGAGAGGACCGCGGACGGCGACATCTACGCATCGGTCACGCTGCCGAACCTGATCGTCGGGACGGTGGGCGGCGGTACTTCGCTCGCAACGGCGCGCGAGTGCCTCGCCATGCTGGGCTGCGTCGGCGCCGGCAGCGTCCGCAAGTTCGCCGAGATCTGCGCGGTGGTCGTGCTGGCGGGCGAGTTGGCGGTCCTCGGCGCGATGTCGGGCGGCGGTTTTGCGAGCGCCCATGCGGCCGGCAGCAAGAAGGCGAAGGAAGCCTGAGTTCATGGCCGCGTCGCCCCGTCGCAAACCCGTTCGCCGGTGGCTCCTGCGCAACGTCATTCCGCCCATCGCGACCGCCATTTACCGGAGCCTCGGCAACTCCTGGCGCTACATCACCGAGAACGAATCCGCGCTGAAGGCGCTGCTCGCCGGCGACCGGCCACTCGTCGGCGCGTTCCTGCACGCGCGGACTTTCCAGCTCCTCCATTACTTCAGCCATCCCGACCGCGGGCGCTGGATCCTGATGTGCTCGCAGAGCCGCGACGGCGAAGCCATGGCGCGGCTGGAAGAGGCGCTCGGCTTTCGCGTCGCTCGCGGTTCCTCCGGCAAGGGCGGCGCGCGCGCCCTCGTCGAAATGATCAAGGCGCAGCGCGACGACCGGCATCTGAATTCCTGCCTCGCGATCGACGGATCGCGCGGGCCGCGCGGCATCGCGCAACTCGGAATCCTCACGCTCGCCCAAAAAGGCGGCGGCTTGCTGCTGCCTGTTGCCGCGTCGAGCGGCAATGCACGTATCTGGCGGAAGTCCTGGGACCGTACGGTGTTTCCAAGGCGCGGCGCGACCGTCCATGTGCGCATCGGCGAGCCGATCGACGTGCCAGCGAAGCTCGACGCACTTGCGACCGAGGACATCCGGCTGCTCCTCGAGCAGCGCATGCTGGCCTTGCACGCCGAACTCGATGCCCGGACAGGCTTCATCGACCCGCAACCCCTGCAGGCGCGGCCCGTGCCGGTTCCCACTCTGCTGCCGACGGCTATTCCAGCACCTGCGCCCTGAAATCTGTAGCATGCGCGCCCCGATCGCCCGCAGGTGCCCGCCGTGTCCGCCGCTCCGTCCCACGCCACCGACGCTTCCAGCCCCACGCCTTTGACCTTTGGTGAGCTCGAGCTCGCCGCGCCGGTGCTGAAGGCGCTCGAAGAAGTCGGCTACGAGTCTCCGTCCCCGATCCAGGCCGCCACCATTCCGCACCTGCTCGCGGGCTCGGACATCCTCGGGCAGGCTCAGACCGGCACCGGCAAGACCGCCGCCTTCGCGCTCCCTCTCCTTTCGAAGCTCGACCTGACTCAAAAGGGCCCGCAGGCCCTCGTGCTCGCGCCGACGCGAGAGCTGGCGATCCAGGTGGCGGAAGCCTTTCAGCGCTACGCCTCACACCTGAAGGGCTTTCACGTGCTGCCGATCTACGGCGGACAGAGCTACGAGCCGCAGCTCGCGCGCCTCAAGCGGGGCGTGCATGTCGTGGTGGGCACGCCCGGCCGCGTGATGGATCACATGAAGCGCGGCACGCTCGATCTCGCGACGCTCCGTCACCTCGTGCTCGACGAGGCGGACGAAATGCTGCGCATGGGCTTCATCGACGACGTGGAATGGATCCTCGGCGAGACGCCGAAGGACCGGCAGGTGGCGCTATTCTCCGCGACGCTTCCGCCCGAGATCCGGCGCATTGCGCGCGCGTACATGCGCTCGCCGGTCGAGATCACGATCAAGAGCAAGACCACGACCGCCGCGAACATCCGCCAGCGATACTGGCTGGTGAGCGGCGTGCACAAGCTCGACGCGCTGACGCGCATCCTCGAGGCGGAGACCTTCGACGGCATGCTCGTCTTCACCCGCACGAAGCAGTCGACGGTGGAACTCGCCGAGAAGCTCGAAGCGCGCGGCTTCGCGGCGGCGCCCCTCAATGGCGACATCCCGCAGCCCGTGCGCGAGAAGACTGTCGCCCGGCTGAAGAGCGGCAAGATCGACATTGTCGTGGCAACCGACGTCGCAGCCCGCGGGCTCGACGTCGAACGCATCGGTCACGTCGTGAACTACGACATGCCAAACGGCACCGAGTCCTACGTGCATCGCATCGGGCGCACGGGGCGCATGAACCGCAGCGGCGAAGCCATCCTCTTCATCGCGCCGCGCGAGCGCAATCTCCTCAAGATCATCGAGCGCGCGACGCGCCAGCCGATCGAGCGCATGGAGCTGCCGACCGTCGAGGATGTCAACGACCAGCGCGTTGCACGCTTCAAGCAGAGAATCACCGACGCGCTGGCGGCCGATGCGACCGTCGCCGGCGGCTCCAGTCTCTTCCGCTCGCTCATCGAGCAGTACGAGCAGGAACACAACGTGCCGACGATCGAGATCGCGGCGGCCCTGGCCAGCATCGCCCAGGGCGACACGCCCCTGCTCCTCGACGCGAAGCCCCGACGCGCTGAGCCCGAGTCAGCTCCGGTACGCGAACGTCCCGCGCACGAGGCTCACGGGCACGGGCCCGAGCGCAAACCTCGCAAGCCCGTCGACGACAGCATCGACACGTTTCGCATCGAGGTCGGCCATGTGCACCGCGTGAAGCCCGGCAACATCGTCGGCGCGATCGCGAACGAGGCGGGCCTCGACGGCGCGCACATCGGGCGGATCGACATTCGCGAGGACCACAGCTACATCGACCTGCCGGCCGGCATAGCGCCGGAAATGATCGCGAAGCTGCAGAACGTGCGGGTTGCCGGGCAGAAGCTCAGGTTGAGCCTCGCCACCGATTTCACGCCGAAGCCCAAGCGCAAGCCGTTCCGCCGATCCGCGGCCTGATCGATGCAGATCTGGGTCGATGCGGACGCCTGTCCGAATCCCATCAAGGACATCCTGTTCCGCGCGGCGGATCGCACCCGCGTGAGGACGACGCTCGTCGCCAACAAACCCGTGCGGGTCGCGGCATCGGCCTTCCTGCGCTTCCTGCAGGTCGACGCGGGTTTCGATGCCGCCGACCGCAAGATCGTCGAACTGCTGCAGCCGGGCGATCTCGTCATCACGGCGGACCTGCCGCTGGCCGCGGCGGCCATCGAGAAAGGCGGCGTTGCCCTGAATCCGCGCGGCGAGCTCTACACGGCGGAAAATGTTCGCGAGCGCCTGTCGATGCGCAACTTCATGGACGAGATGCGCGGCGGCGGACTGGTGACTGGCGGACCACCGCCGCTGGACGCCCGCGACCGGCAGGCCTTCGCGAATCAACTGGATCGCCTGCTCGCAAGGGCCGGGGGGACGCCAGACTCGTAGCGTCGCGAACTTCAGGCGCGAGCGAGACTCGCCTTGGCATCGAGCGCTGCCCAGCGCTCGAATTTCTCCGCAAGCAGACGCTCGATCTCGCGGGGGCGCTCGCGGTCGGCTTTGAGGAGCGCGGCATCGTATTTCCCCGGCAGATAGTAGTCGGGCTGGCTCATGCGCGCCGTCAACGCATGCTGTTCCTGTTCGAGCGCCTCGATCTCGCGCGGCAGCTCCTCGAGTTCGCGCACCTCCTTGAAGCTCATCTTGAGGCGCACCGCGGGGCGGGTCGGGGCTCGCTCATCGCGGCTCCCCCGGACTGGCGCCGCAGCCGCAGCGCGACTCGCCGGGCGTTGCGCAAGCCAGTCGCTGTAACCACCGACGTATTCCCGCCAGCGGCCGCCGCCCTCCGGTGCGAGTGTCTGGGTCACGACGTTGTCGAGGAATGCCCGGTCGTGGCTCACGAGCAGCAAGGTCCCGGCATAGTCCTGAAGCGTGTCCTCGAGCAGCTCCAGCGATTCGATATCGAGATCGTTGGTCGGTTCGTCGAGCACCAGCACGTTGGCGGGGCGTGCGAAGAGACGCGCCAGCAGCAATCGATTGCGCTCGCCCCCCGACAGCATCTTCACCGGGGCGTTGGCCCGCGCGGCCGGAAAGAGAAAGTCCGCGAGGTAGGTCATGACATGCTTGCGCTCGGCGCCGATCTCGACCCACTCGGAGCCGCGGCTGATGGTATCGATGAGCGTCCGTTCGGGGTCGAGCTGTTCGCGCATCTGGTCGAAGTACGCGACCTGCACATTCGAGCCGAGCCGCACGCTCCCGCCATCGGGTGCCAGTTCACCGAGCACGAGCTTCAGCAGCGTCGACTTGCCGGCCCCATTCGGTCCGATGACGCCGATGCGATCGCCGCGCATGACCCTGAGCGACAGGTCACGCACGATTGGCCGGTCGCCGTAGCTCTTGCCGGCGTTCATGAGTTCCGCAACGAGCTTGCCCGAGCGCTCGCCCGCGTCGACCGTGAGCTTTACCTCGCCGAGGCGCTCGCGCCGCTTGCCGCGCTCGACGCGCAGTCGCTCGAGCCTGCGCACGCGGCCCTCGTTGCGGGTACGGCGCGCCTCGATGCCCTTGCGGATCCAGACTTCTTCCTGAGCCCAGAACTTGTCGAACTTGCGCCGCGCAACCGCCTCGTTGGCGAGCTGGTCCGCTTTGTGCGTCTCGTAGGCCGCAAAATTGCCGGGATAGGACCGCAGGAGCCCGCGGTCGAGCTCGACGATGCGATTGACGACGCGGTCGAGGAACGCGCGGTCGTGGGTGATCACGATCGACGTCGGGCCCTTGATGAGGAGCTCCTCGAGAAGCGTGATGCCGTCGATGTCGAGATGATTGGTCGGCTCATCGAGCAGGACGAGCCCCGGTTGCTGTGCGAGCGCGAGCGCCAGGGCAGCCCGCTTGCGTTCACCGCCGGACGCCGTCTCGGGCGTCGCCGCCGGGTCGAGGCCGAAGCGATGCAGGAATTCGATCAGGCGCGCCTCGAGCCGCCAGCGTTCGCGCTCGTCGTGAATATCATCCAGGGCGCCCCGGATGACGAGGCTCTCACGCAGCGACGATGCCGGCGCGAGCACCGGCTCCTGCTCGACCAGCACCACCCGCAGTCCGTCCTGGCGCTTGATCGCACCGGCGTCGAGCGTGCCGCGACCGGCAATGACATTGAGGAGTGAGGACTTGCCGGTGCCGTTGCGGCCGATGAGGCCGAGGCGTTCGCCCTCCTCCACGGCGAGCTCCGCGCGATCAAGGAGCGGGTGCAGCCCGTAGGCGAGCTCCGCGTCGACCAGGGTGAGAATGGCCACCGAAGCTAGCGGTTGATCGTGTCGATCGCTCGCTTGTCGGCGACGAGCGCGGCTTCGTGCAGCGCCTCCGAAAGGGTCGGGTGCGCGTGAATCGTGCGCTGCAGGTCTTCGCAGGACGCCGAATACTCCATGGCGAGCACGGCCTCCGCGATCAATTCACCCGCCATCGGCCCGATGACGTGCACGCCGAGGATCTCGTCGGTCTTCGAATCCGCGACGATCTTGACGAAGCCGGCCGTCTGCTCCATCGCGCGCGCCCGGCCGCTCGCGAGAAACGGGAACACTCCCGTCTTGTACGGCCTCAAGCCGGCCTTCACCTGCTCTTCCGTCTGCCCGACCCACGCGATCTCGGGCGCGGTGTAGACGACCGACGGGATCACCTTGTAGTTGACCTCGGCGAAGCGGCCCGCGATCAGGTCGGCGACCATCACGCCTTCCTCCTTGCCCTTGTGCGCGAGCATCGGACCGCGCACTGCATCGCCGACCGCCCAGATGCCGTCGGCGCCGGTGCGGCACTCATGATCGACCTTGATGAAGCCGCGCTCATCGAGGGCAACACCCGTGCCTTCGCCGAGCAGCCCTTGCGTGAACGGCCGGCGGCCGATTGCGACCACCAGCTTGTCGACGACGATGTCGTGCTCGCCCTGTGCATCGTTGTACTTCACCGTGACGGCGCCGCCGGCAGTGGCCGCGCCGGCCACCTTCGCGCCGAGGCGGATGTCGAGCCCCTGCTTCTTGAAGTGCCGCTGCGCTTCCTTCGCAAGCTGGCCGTCGGCCATGGCGAGGAACTGATCGAGCGCCTCGAGGATGACGACTTCCGATCCGAGGCGCTTCCAGACGCTGCCGAGCTCGAGGCCGATGACGCCGGCGCCGATCACGCCCAAGCGCTTCGGCACGGCGTCGAATTCGAGCGCACCCCAGGAATCGACGATGTTGCGCCCATCGAAGGCCGCGGACCCCAATTCCGTGGGAACCGACCCGGACGCGAGCACGATGTGCTTCGCCGTCAATTCCTTTTTCGAGCCGTCATGCGCGGTGAACTCGACGCGCTTGCCCGACAGGAGCTTCCCGTGGCCTTGCAGGCCCGTCGCGCCCGCGCCCTTCAGGAGCGCGGCGATGCCGCCCGTCATGTTCTTCACGATTCCCGCGCGACGCTTCTGCATGGTTGCGAGATCGAGCGACACCTCGCCGGTGCCGATCCCGTGCAGGGCGAACTCCGATTGGGCGCGGTGATAGAGCTCCGACGACTCGAGCAGGGCCTTCGATGGAATGCAGCCGGCATTCAGGCAGGTGCCGCCGAAGGCGCTCGTGCCGTCGCGGTTCTTCCACTCGTCGATGATGGCGGTCTTGAGCTTGTTCTGGCCGGCGCGAATCGCCGCCGGGTAGCCCGCGGGCCCCGCGCCAATGACGATGACGTCGTAAGTCTCCGCCATGGCTAGAGCTGCAGGAGCATGCGCGACGGATCCTCGAGCGCATCCTTGATCGCAACCAGGAATTGGACGGCTTCGCGGCCATCGATGATGCGGTGATCGTAGGTGAGCGCGACATACATCATCGGACGCGCGACGATCGCACCGTCGACCACCATCGGCCGCTCCTGGATCTTGTGCATGCCGAGGATCGCGCTCTGCGGCGAATTGATGATCGGCGTCGACATGAGCGAGCCGAAGACGCCGCCATTCGTGATCGTGAAAGTGCCGCCGGTGATTTCCTCGATCGTGATCGAACCGTCGCGCGCCTTCGCCGCGAACGCGCCGATCGATTTCTCGATGTCGGCGAAGCTGAGCGTGTCGGCATCGCGCAGCACCGGCACGATGAGCCCACGGTCCGTCGACACGGCGACACCGACGTCGTAGTACTCGTGATAGACGATGTCCGTGCCTTCGATCGAGGCGTTTACGGCCGGAAACCTGCGCAGCGCCTCGATCGAGGCCTTGACGAAAAACGACATGAAGCCGAGCTTCGCGCCGTGCTCCTTCTCGAACCTGTCCTTGTAGCGCGCGCGCAGTTCCATCACGGCCTTGAGGTCGACCTCGTTGAAGGAAGTCAGCATCGCCTGCGTCGATTGCGCCTGGACCATGCGTTCCGCGATCCGGGCCCTGAGCCGCGTCATGGGAACCCGCTGCTCGGCGCGCCCGCCGCGAACGGCCGCCTTGAGCGGCGCCACCGGCTTTTTCGCGTCGACCGGCGTCGCGGCCGGTTTCGCCGCGAGGTGATTGACGACGTCGGTCTTGGTGATGCGGCCGTCGCGTCCGGATCCACTGATGACACCCGGATCGATTTTCTGCTCCTCGACGATCCGGCGTGCCGCCGGTGCGAGCTTCGCGGCCGCCGCTTCCTCTTTCGGCTTCGGGACGGGTGTTGCAGCGGCTGGCGCTGCCGCCGCCTGTGCGGCGCCTTCTTCCAGGACCGCGAGCACCTGTCCGCTCGTCACGGTGGTGCCGTTGTCCACGCGAATTTCCCTGAGCACGCCCGCAGTCGGCGCCGGCACTTCGAGCACGACCTTGTCGGTCTCGAGGTCGACCAGGTTTTCGTCGCGCCGAACCGTATCGCCGGGCTTCTTGTGCCAGGTGACGAGCGTCGCGTCCGACACCGATTCCGGCAGCTGGGGAACTCGCACTTCGATACTCATGTGGACTTCCTGAGAGCTTTCACGCTCAAGCGCTGCGTGTCGCGGGCGCTGTCGACGGTGGCCGTGGCCTTGAGCGCCGCGGTGACGAGACTCTGCTGCTGTTCGACGTGCATCTGATAGACACCGACCGCGGGAGCCGCGGCCCCCGGCCGTCCCGCATAGAGCAACGCGTGGCCCGGCGACAGGCCTTCCTGCAGCCGGTGACGGATCTGGTACCAGCTGCCCTGATTCTGCGGCTCCTCCTGGCACCACACGACTTCATGAGCGTTTGGATACCGGTCGACGGCCGCGAGGTACTCGTCCGTCGGGAACGGGTAGAGCTGCTCGATGCGGACGATCGCGACATTGGCGAGCTGCTCGCTGCGGCGTTGTTCCAGCAGGTCGAAGTAGACCCTGCCGGCGCACAGCACGATGCGCTCGACCGCGCCCGGCGCCAGCTCGTCGATCTCGCCGATGACGGGCTGAAAGCGGCCCTGCGTCAGCTCTTCGAGCGTGGACACCGAGAGCTTGTGGCGCAGCAGGCTCTTCGGAGTCATGACGATCAGCGGCTTCCTGAAGTTGCGCACCATCTGGCGGCGAAGCATGTGAAACATCTGCGCGGGCGTCGACGGCACGCAGACCTGGATATTCGCCTCCGCGGTCAGCTGCAGGAAACGCTCGAGGCGCGCGGAGGAATGTTCGGGGCCCTGCCCCTCATAGCCATGCGGCAGGAAGAGCACGAGGCCGCAGAGCCGGCCCCACTTCGCTTCACCCGAGCTGATGAACTGGTCGATGATCACCTGCGCGCCGTTCGCGAAGTCACCGAACTGGCCTTCCCAGATCACGAGGGCTTCCGGGTCCGTCGTCGAGTAGCCGTACTCGAAACCCATCACGGCTTCCTCGGAGAGCACCGAATCGATCACGGTGAAGCGCGGCTGTCCGTCCGCTACGTGCTCGAGCGGCACGTAGCGGCCGCCCGCCTTCTGATCGTGCAGCACGGCGTGACGATGAAAGAAGGTCCCGCGCCCCGAGTCCTGGCCCGTGATCCGTACCTTGTGCCCCTGCTTGAGGAGCGACGCGTAGGCGAGGAGCTCCGCGAATCCCCAGTCAAGCGGGATTTCGCCAGCCGCCATCTTCGCGCGGTCGTCGATGATCTTCGCGACGCGTGGCTGCAGCACGAAGCCCTTGGGAACCGCATTCATCTTCGCCGCGAGTTCGCGAACCTGGCCGGCGTCGAGATTCGTACGCACGATCTCGGTCCAGGTCGCATTCGCATAGCGGCTCCAGTCGACGGTGTACTGGTTGCCGATCATGCCGAGCGCCGCCCGCGCCTGGGGCTTGCCTTCATCGAGACCGGCGCGGTACTGCTCGACCATTTTTTGCGCGTCGCCTGCGGCGAGCGTGCGCTGTACGGCGAGGCGATCGGCGTAGAGCTGGCGCGTCGTCGGCTTCGAGCGAATCACCTGGTACATCACGGGCTGCGTCGCCGCCGGCTCATCGGCTTCATTGTGGCCGTGCCTGCGGTAGCAGACGAGATCGAGGAAGACGTCCTTGTGGAACTTCATGCGGTATTCGACGGCGAGCCGGCCCGCGTGCACCACCGCTTCCGGATCGTCGCCGTTCACGTGCAGGATGGGCGCCTCGATCATCTTGGCGACGTCCGTGCAATAAAGCGTCGAGCGCGCATCGCGCGGATCGCTCATCGTGAAACCGACCTGGTTGTTGATGACGATGTGGATCGTGCCGCCGGTGTGGAAGCCGCGCGCCTGCGAAAGCTGCATCGTCTCGGTCACGACGCCTTGTCCGGCAACGGCGGCATCACCGTGGATGAGCACGGGCAGCACCCGCGCGCCGACCTCATCGCCGCGCCGCTCCTGGCGCGCGCGCACCGAGCCTTCGACCACCGGGTCGACGACTTCGAGGTGCGACGGATTGAAAGCAAGCGCGACGTGGACGTTGCCGCCCGGCGTCTTGAGGTCCGACGAGAACCCCTTGTGATACTTCACGTCGCCGGAGCCCGCATGCGCACCGCGGTCGTAGTGCCCCTCGAATTCGGAGAACAGTACCCCCGGGCTCTTGCCGAGCAGGTTCACGAGCACATTGAGGCGTCCACGGTGCGCCATCCCGATGATGACTTCCTCGACGCCGCGCGCGCCGGTCTGCTGGATGAGATCGTCGAGCAGCGGAATCAGGCTGTCGCCGCCCTCGAGCGAGAAACGCTTCTGGCCGACGTACTTGGTGTGCAGGTAGCGTTCGAGTCCTTCGGCGGCCGTCACCTGCCAGAGGATTGCCCGCTGTTCCGCCGGGCCGAAGCGCTCGTGCAGCTGCATCATCTGGAAGCGGTCCTGCAGCCACAGGCGTTCGTCCGAATCGGAGATGTGCGCGAACTCGGCGCCGGTGGTCCCGCAGTAGATCAGCTTCAGCTGGTCCAGGATCTGCCGCAGCGTCGCCTGTCTTGCGATCGCGTCCGTGCGGCTGCCGGTGAAGAACTGCGTGTCGAGGTCCGCCGCGCTCAAACCGAAATAGCCGAGCTCGAGGACCCGCGGCACGGGCCGCTGCGTCAGGCCGAGCGGATCGAGGTCCGCGATCAAGTGTCCGCGGTTCACGTACAGCTGGATCATGCGCGAGACAGCGCCTTGCTTGGCCGAATCGCTCCCGCCCGCCACTGCGCTCGACTGTGCGGCTCGCCGTCCGCGGGCCCGCTCGAGAACGGCCGCTCGAATCGGGCCATGGGCCACGTCGTGCCCATTGCCACCGCTGCGGACGTTATCGCTGAAGAAACGGCGCCAGTCCGCGGGAACGGACTCGGGGTTGGTCAGGAACTGCTCGTACAACGCCTCAACGTAGCTCGCGTTGCCGCCGGCGAGCGGCGTCGTCGCGTACTGTTCTTTAAGAGAATCCGGCATGGCTGTGCACGCACGGATGTGGGGCAAATGGCTTGGTAATCAAGGGCGTAGAAGTCAAAACCGGGCGGCGCGTGAGGCGCGCTAGTGTAGCGGAAGGTAACGTAATAAGGAACGACGGCGGCAGCGGAGGCTGATTTCAGGCGCGCGCCGTTTGCGCAGGTCCCGCCGGCCCTAGAAGCCCCGGTTCAGGAGCGACATCTCATACGCGATCAGCGCGATGTACCCCGCCAGCGTCAGGTACAAGCCGAGATCGACACGCAGCTTGCCGAAAAGCCTGCAGCGGGACAGCGCGACCAGGGTCAGCACGCCGGCCCCGGTCATGAACATCTTCCCCACCGCGAAGATCGCGATGTCTCGATAGAGCAGTGCCTCCATGACCGGATTCACTTCGCTCGCCCCCTGCGAGATCAGCGTCAGTGTCAGGAAGGCGTCGAGCGAGCATAGCAGGACGATGCCGAGCGCCACGCCGAGGAGGTGTGGATGGTGCCAGTCGACGAACTGCACATGGTGCTCGGCGGTGCGTCGCACGGCTCGCCGGCGTGGATGGAAGCTGCCGTAGGCGATCGACCAGAGGCGGCGATTGCGGCGCTCATGGCGCTCGCGTCGTTCCGCCGGGTGGCTCGGGCTCAGGCAGGCATCGCCGGCAACTCTCATCGCTCGCCCCAATGCGGCCGTTTTCTAGTTGTGGTTTCGCCGCGTGTTCACTCTAGCGGCTTCGCGGCCCTGATCCATCGGGTTTGAACATATCCGCCCCGTGCGCCAGTTCACAGTTCACGCGTATCGAGGCTGCGCCGCCCCTGCGACAGCTGGGCTCAGCGAGCCCGCTGACGCTGGTGCGAGCGATAGGGCCGCCCGCTCGACGGCGTGCCGCGGGAGAAGCCCTGCCCCTGGCGGCGCGGCGCGCCGTGCGAAGGCGCGGCATCCGAGCGCTCCGTGGACGGTGCCGTCATCACTTGCGGCCGCTCGAAACGCGGCAACTCGGTCACGGGAATCGGGTGGCCGAGCAGGCGCTCGATGCTGCGAGCGAGCCCGCCCTCATCCGGTGACACCAGCGAGACTGCGGCGCCACCGGCGCCCGCGCGCGCCGTCCGGCCGATCCGGTGGACGTAGTCTTCGGGCACGTTGGGCAATTCAAAATTGACGACGCAGGGGAGTTCCTTGATGTCGAGGCCGCGTGCGGCGACTTCAGTCGCCACCAGCGCGGTGCTGCGCCCTTGCTTGAAGTCCGCCAGCGCGCGCGTCCGGGCGGCCTGGCTCTTGTTGCCGTGAATGGCGTCGGCCCGGATGCCCGCTTCGACGAGCTGTTTCGTGAGCCGGTTGGCGCCATGCTTGGTGCGCGTGAACACGAGCAGCTGATTCCACTCGCCGCCCTTGATGAGGTGCACGAGCAGGTGCCGCTTGTCCGACTGCGCCACCCGATAGGCCTGGTGCGTGACGCGGGTCGCGGCGGCGTTGCGCGGCGCGACTTCGATCGTTTCCGGATTTCTGAGGAAGCGGCCGGCGAGCTGCCGGATTTCCTCGTTGTAGGTCGCCGAAAACATGAGGTTCTGGCGCACGTTCGGCAGCAGTTTCAAGACGCGCTTGATGTCGTTGATGAAGCCCATGTCGAGCATGCGATCGGCTTCATCGAGCACGAAGATCTGCACCTGGCGCAGATCCACCGCGCGCTGCTGGGCGAGGTCGAGCAGTCGTCCGGGCGTCGCAACCAGGATGTCGCAACCGCTGTGCAGGGCATCGATCTGCGGATTGATGCTCACGCCGCCGAAGACCACCTGGGTCCTCAAGCGCAGATGCTTGCCGTAGGTTCGTGCGCTCTCGGCAACCTGCGCGGTCAGTTCACGTGTCGGTGTGAGCACGAGCGCGCGCGGCGTCCGGCCCTGGCCGCCGTTGAGCTTTTGCAGGATGGGCAGGATGAAGCCGGCCGTCTTGCCGGTGCCGGTCTGTGCGCCGGCGAGCACGTCGCGGCCCGCGAGCACGGCCGGGATGGCCTTCAATTGAATCGGCGTCGGCGTGTCGTAGCCCTTGTCGGCGACCGCACGCAGCAGTTCGGGCAGGAGCCCGAGTTCGGAGAAAGACATGTCAATAGTTCCTTGGGCTCTCGAGTTCTCGAGAACCGCGTTGACTCGCGATACGGGGCTTGCGTCCCGAAGCGGTCATGGCGAGGGGTAATGTTGAGTCGAAGCGCGTCGGAGGGGAGACGGACTACGAGCGAAGTCGGCGCTGACCGCGCGCCGCTATTTCAGCGGCGCGGACTGTACAGACTTTGCGCCACGGAGTCCAACTCGAGCCGCGGACGTCCCGCTCAGCCCTGCAGTCGCTGCGCGAGCTGTGCGCGCAGTTCCGCAGCGCGCTCCGGCGAGATGTCGCCGAGAATTCCGCGCCGGAATTCCGGAATGTGGGCGCTCACCTCGTCCTGCGAACCGAAGACGTAGTGTTCGAAGATCGCGCCCCACGCCTTGCGCGTCTCGGGCGGCAGATGGCGCAGGTTCAGGATGCTGTGCATGAGGGCATCGAACGCCGAATCCGTGCGCGTCTTCTCTCCCACCGCACCATGCCACCAGTAGTTCACGAGCAGATTGAACGGCTCGAGCGACTCGACGTGATGCCACCAGGTGGGCGGAATGTAGATTGCATCCCCCGGACCGAGTTCGGCCGTGACAGCGGCCCCGAGTGCGTGCCGAAACTTCGGAAAGCGCACGAAGTCCGGCTGGTGCAGAGACGGCAGGCTCATGGGTGCGCCGGTCGGCGCGAAATCGAGCGGACCGATGTAGAGGTTGCCGATCTCCTCGGGCGGGAAGAGCGTGAAGCGCCGCCGGCCGGCAACGACGCAGGCGATGTTGTTCCATTCGTCGAAGTGCGCGGGCGTCGTGATGGCGTTGCCGAGCCAGATCCGCGGCAGCACGGACTCATCGAGCAGCGTCAACCGGTTCTCGAGCGCGAATCCCGGCACTGCATCCCGGATCAGCGCGCTTTGCGCAGCAACGGCCGGCGGATTCTGGAACTTCGAATAGCGCAGCACCTGGTCTGCGACGGCGGAGATCGGCAGGCGATTCCTGACGAAATTGAAACCCTTCATGGATTCGTCGTAGTGGATCCGTCCGGCGACCTCGGGCGGCGTCATGATTGCGTCGACCGGCGCGCCCGTGTCGAAGCCTTGCAGGTAGGCGACGAGCGATTCGCGTGACTCGAGGCCGCGACGCACGGCCGGCCAGTGCCGCACGTGCCCGCGAAACACCGCTGGGCGCCCGCGCGGGATCACGTCGCCGCCGATGGCGGCATCGTCGAGACCGGCGAATTCCACGATGCGGTTCGGAGTGGTGCTTGCGGTCATGGATTGCGGGGTCGTGCGATCCGGGCGCGCCGGGCCAGGCGTGACCTTTCGGGCAGATAGGTTACACATCATTCCGGACACATAGGTAACACTTTTGGGCATTTGCGGGAGACGCAAATGCCGTGGCAGGAGTGTTACAAAATGGATGAAAGGCTTCGATTTGTTGCCCGATTGCTCGAGGGCGAGAAGATGGCGGTGCTGTGCCGGGAGTTCGATGTCTCGCGCAAGACCGGCCACAAGATCTTCAATCGCTACAAGGAGTGCGGCCTGGAAGGCCTGACCGACCGGAGTCGGCGCCCCTACCGGCAGGCGAACCGCCTGCCGTTCCAGGTCGAGACGCTGATCGTGCAGCTGAAGAAGGAACATCCCCATTGGGGCGCGCCGAAGATCCGCGAGAAGATCCGGCGCCGGCATAGCGAGATCACGCTGCCCGCGATCAGCACCGTGCACGCGGTGCTCGATCGCCATGGGCTCGTCACTCGAGGCCGCAAAGCCCGCTACCACGCG
>Ga0137409_10000003_pt1 | contig 263554 bp, 242 predicted proteins | sample CZODoug1_16funga_FD_122059 | JGI IMG/M metagenome (GOLD analysis project Ga0137409, IMG submission 122059) | Vadose zone soil fungal communities from Angelo Coast Range Reserve, California, USA - CZODoug1_16fungal (Hybrid Assembly) | ecosystem: Environmental > Terrestrial > Soil > Vadose zone... | reverse complement strand
ACCCGCGCCAGCTCTCCCCCGGAGACGATGTCGAAGCCGGAACCGAGCCGCGCGAGCAGGTTCAATATCGCGAGGTTGGAGCTGGCCTTGACCGAGTAACAGATGAGAACGTCATGCCCGGAGCACGCCTCGCTGAACTCGCGATAGCCGCGCTCGATCGCGGCGCGCGAGTAGACGTAGGTCGGCGTGCCGAACTGCCTTGCGATCTCGGTGAGAGGCACCTTCTCCGCGCACAGCGTGCCTTCCCTGAACGAAAAAAAAGTCACTGGCGCGGAGTCGTTTTGCTGTTCTGCTGCTGGTCTCGCTCTGGCGTGGGGAGATACAGGGAACCCTTGTTGCCGCAGCCAGCGAGTACGACGACAACGAGGAGGAGGCCAACGGCGCGGCGCATGGCGGTACCGATGCTTTGTGCTAGTTTAGCACGGTGACGATCCCGAGCGACTTCGAGACGCTGGCCGACGCGATGCTGGAGAGGATCGCTCTCTCGGTGGAAGAGAGCGGAGCAGAGTGCGACTGCGAGACCAAGGGCGACGGCGTGCTCGAGCTCGAGTTTGCCGACGGAAGCCGCATCGTCGTGAATCGGCACTCGGCGGCCCAGGAAATCTGGGTCGCAGCCAAGTCGGGGGGCCACCACTTCCGCTTCGACGGCGCCGCCTGGGTCGATACGCGCGACAAGCGCGAGCTGCTCACTGTCCTGTCTGCCCTGGTCAGGGCGCAATCTAGAACAGCTGGTTCCTGACGTCCTCGGCCGTGCGCACACCAGCATCTGCCGGGCCCTGCTCTGCCGGCACGCTTTCGCGGAAGAACAGTTCGGGGCGCCCGTCCGGCGACTGCAGCCCGTTCTCGTTGACCTTGGCGATGACAACGCCTTCCGGGCTGCGCTGGAACATCTCAGGAACACCCTTGAGGGCCTTACCCATGTAGCTCATCCAGATCGGCAGCGCGGCAACCGACCCGGTCTCGCCGGGCCCGAGCTTTTTCGGCTGGTCGAAGCCCAACCACGCGATGGTCACCAGTGTCGGCTGGTAGCCGTTAAACCACGCATCGATGTAGTCGTTGGTCGTGCCGGACTTGCCGGCGAGGTCCTGCCGCTGTAGCGACATGGCGCGCGCGCCGGTGCCGTACCGCATTACGTCGTGCATCATGCTGTCCATGATATAGGCGTTGCGCGCGTCGATGACGCGCAGCGACTCGTCTCCCGCGCGAACGGGCTGGGCTTGCGCGAGCACATTGCCTCTGTCGTCGACGATCTTCTGGATCACATACGGCTCGGTGCGGTACCCGCCCGTCGCGAACACCGTAAAGGCGCGCGCCATCTGAAGAGGCGTCGCGGCGCCCGAACCCAGGGCCATGGTCAGGTAGGGCGGGTGGCGCTCCGCGTCGAAGCCGAAGCGCGTGATGTAGTCCTGGGCGTACTGCGGACCGATCGCCTGGAGCACTCGGATCGATACCATGTTCTTCGACTTGGCAAGCGCCATGCGAAGGCTCATGGGTCCCTCGTAGCGGCCGTCGTAGTTCTTCGGTTCCCATACCTGCCCGCCGGTGAGCGCGGCGTCCACCACGACCGGCGCGTCGTTGATGATCGTGGCCGGCGTGAAGCCCTTCTCGAGCGCCGCCGAGTAGATGAAGGGCTTGATGCCCGAGCCCGGCTGCCGGTAGGCCTGGGTGACGTGATTGAACTTGTTGCGGTTGAAATCGAAGCCCCCGACCAGGGAACGCACCGAACCGTCCTGTGGATTCATCGAGATGAACGCGCCTTCCGCATCCGGCAACTGCACGATCTGCCAATTGCCCTTTTCGTCTTTCTGGATACGGATGATCGCCCCGGGGCGAATCCGCTTGGCGAGCGGCGTGCGTGCGTCGAGCATGCGCTCGGCGAACTGCAACCCTTCCCCCGAGATGATTACGGTCTCGCCGCCGCGCCGGTAAGCGGTCACTTTCTTGGGCGCCACGTCGGTGACCAGCGCCGCGAGGAGGTCGTCACTGTCCAGGTGGTCCTGGAGCGCTTCCTCGTAGTCTTCCTCAGCGGCATCCTTGATGTCGACGAACCCTTCAGGGCCGCGGTACCCGTGACGCTTGTCGTACTCGACGATGCCCTGGCGCAGCGCGGCGTAGGCGGCTTCCTGGTCTGCGCGCGTGATAGTCGTATACACGCGAAAGCCGCGCGAGTAGACCTCCTCGGGGTAACGCTCGAAGAGAACCTGGCGCACCATCTCGGCGACATACTCGGCGTGAATCTGGTACTCGGTCGCTGATTCGCGCTTTACCGACAGTGCGGCGGCCTGCGCCTCCTGATACTGGTCCTCGCCCAGCATGCCCAGATCGCGCATGCGCTTCAGGATGTAGAGCTGTCGCTGCTTCGCCCGCTTGGGATTGATGACCGGGTTGAACGACGACGGTGCTTTCGGCAGGCCGGCGAGCATCGCCATCTCCGCAACGTTGAGCTGTGGCAGGGTTTTACCGAAATACACCTGCGCCGCCGCTCCGAATCCGTACGCCCGCTGTCCCAGGTAGATCTGGTTGATATAGATCTCCAGGATCTGGTCCTTGCTGAGGCTGTTCTCGATCTTGAACGCGAGCAGGGCCTCGTACAGCTTTCGGGTCAGCGTTTTCTCGCGCGAAAGGAAGAAATTCCTCGCGACCTGCATCGTGATGGTCGAAGCTCCCTGCGTTTTGCCGCCCGTGAGCAGATTGGAGTACGCTGCCCGCAGCACGCCGTGGTAGTCGACCCCGGTGTGCTGGTAGAAGCGCTCGTCTTCGGCAGCGAGGATCGCCTTCTTCATCAGGTCGGGAACGTCTTCGATGTCCACGACCGAGCGGCGTTCCTCCCCGAATTCACCGATCAGCACGCCGTCAGCGGTGTAGACCCGCAGCGGGATTTTCGGTTGGTACTCGGTGAGCGCCTCGATCGAGGGGAGGTTGGGGTAGGCAACCAGAACCACGAAGCCGGTCAGCGCGAGACCCGCTACTCCCAGCCCGGCGAGCGCCAGCGCCGGGAAGGCAAACCATCTAAGCCGCATCCAGGGAATGTCCGGGGAAAGGTCGCTCATTATAGGCAGTAGAGGGTTCAAGCCACAGTAGGTTCACCCTAAGCCGTTAATATGTAGCGAAATATTTGCTTTACAGGGTGGGGGGTTGTTGCTAGCATTTAAAGTAAATTATACTGATCGGCCCTAAACGGCCATACCTGAAGGGGAAATCCAGGTTGGAGCTGAATCTTAACTGGGACATTTTCAAGGCGAAGGCGCCGCCGCTGTTCGGCATGGACATCTCTTCGTCCTCGGTGAAGCTCGTCGAGCTCGCGGATGCGGGGCGCGGCAATCCGCGCGTCGAGCGCTATGCGATAGAGGCGCTTCCCAAGGACGCTGTCCTCGACGGCAACATCACCAACCTCGACGCCGTGGTCGACGCCGTGCAGCGCGGCTGGAAGCGCATGGGGACCCGGACGAAGAACGTCGCCATGGCCCTGCCTAGCGCCGCGGTGATCACCAAGAAGATCATCGTCCCCGCCGGACTGCGGGAAGAGGAAATGGAGGTTCAGGTCGAGACCGAAGCCAACCAGTACATCCCCTTCGCGCTGGAGGAGGTGAACCTGGACTTCCAGGTGCTGGGCCCTTCCCCGTCGGGCCCGGAAGAGGTCGAAGTCCTGCTGGCCGCGTCGCGCAAGGAGAAGGTGGAGGACCGCGTCGCGGTCGCCGAAGCCTCCGGCCTCAAGGCGATCGTCATGGACGTCGAGTCCTACGCCATCCAGGCCTCGTTCGAGCTCATCCAGCGTCAGTTTCCGGACCAGGGGAAAGACCAGAACATCTTCCTGATCGACCTGGGCGCCAACGTCATGAACATCACGGTGCTGCGCAACGACCAGACCGTGTACACCCGCGAGCAGGCTTTCGGGGGCAGCCAGCTGACCCAGGACATCATGCGCGTCTACGGCATGAGCCAGGAGGAGGCCGAGGCGGCCAAGCGCTCGGGCGGGCTGCCGGAGAACTACGAGAGCGAGGTATTGCGACCCTTCATGGAGAACGCCGCGCTCGAGATGCAGCGCGCGATGCAATTCTTCTTCACTTCCACGCAATACACCTCGGTGGAGCACGTCCTGCTCACCGGAGGCTCGGCTGTCATCCCGGCGCTCGATGAAATGGTCCAGAGCCGCACCCAGATCAACACGCTCGTGGCGAACCCGTTCGCGAGCATGGCGATCTCGCCGCGTGTAGCGCTGAAGAAGCTCGTCGGCGACGCGCCGTCCTTGATGGTGGCGTGCGGCCTCGCCATGCGGAGGTTCGACGAATGATCCGCATCAACCTACTCCCCTGGCGCGAGGCGCGCCGCAAGGCTCAACGCCAGCACCTGGGCGTGCTCGGGGGCATGGTGGCGGTGCTTGGGCTGCTCATCGTCGGAGCGGTTCACCTCACGATCGCGGGCTACATCTCCGCGCAATCGGAGCGCAACGATTACCTGAAAAAGGAAAACGCCCGCCTCGACAAGGAAATCGAGGAGATCAAGAAGCTCAGGAGTGAAATCGCTGCGCTGCTTGCGCGCAAGCAGATCATCGAGCGCCTCCAGGCCGATCGCGCCCAGGCCGTGTATCTCCTGCAGGAGCTGGTGCAGCAGGTACCCGACGGCGTGTACCTGAAGGCGATCAAGCAGCAGGGGCTCAAGGTCAATCTCATTGGCTACTCGCAATCCAACGCGCGCGTGTCGACCCTCATGCGCAATTTCCTGGGCTCGCCCTACCTCGAGAATCCGGACCTCGTGGAGATCAAGGCGGTAACGCTGGGCAACAAGCGCGTCTCCGAGTTCAACATGAACGTCAGCCTCAAGCGCCTCCAGCCCGAGGAGGCCGGCAAGGCCGGCAAGGCCGCCCCCAAGGCGCCCGCGCCCAAGAGCTGACCCATGAAAAAATTCCTCGATCAGTTCAGGAACCTCAACACTCGGGACCCGGGCGCATGGCCGCCGGTGCCCAAGGCGATGCTCCTGATCGGACTGCTGGTCGGCATCGTCGTCCTAGGCTACTTCGTCGACTGGCAGGAGCAGATGGATTCGCTCGACGCCGGACGCCAGCAGGAGGCGAAGCTCAAGGACGAGTACGTCTCAAAGGCGCAGCAGGCGATCAACCTCGATCTGTACCGTCAGCAGCTTCGCGAGATAGACAGCTCGTTTGGTGCCCTCCTTCGGCAGCTTCCGAACCGTTCGCAGATGGACGCGCTGCTCGTGGACATCAACCAGGCCGGCCTCGGTCGCGGGCTGCAATTCGAACTGTTCAAGCCGGCGCCCGCGGAAACCAAGCGTGAGTTCTACGCCGAACTGCCGGTCACGCTCAAGCTCAACGGCACCTACCACGACATGGGCCAGTTCGCGAGCGATATCGGACAGCTGTCGCGCATCGTCACCCTGAACGATATCGGCCTTACTGCGGCGAAGGACGGCACTCTATCCATGGACGTAACCGCCAAGACCTTTCGCTACCTCGACGATGAGGAAGTCGCCGCCCAGAACAGGGCCGCGAAGGGCGTCAAGGCGGGCAAGAAATGAAAATCGCGCTCGCCCTTGCCGTGGCGCTGCTGCTTGCCGCTTGCACGGGCGAGGAGTTCGGCGACTTGAAGGCCGAGTTGAAGGATAAGACGAAGGACATGCGCGGCAGGATCGAGCCGCTGCCGGTGGTGAAGCCCTACGAGCCCGTCCCGTACAAGGCCTTCGATCAACCCGATCCTTTCAGCACCGCGAAGATCGAGCTCGTCACCAAGTCGGCGGGCGCCGGCGGCGGGGGCGGGCTCAAGCCGGACCTCAACCGGCCCAAGGAGCCGCTCGAAGCGTATCCGCTGGAGTCGCTGAAGATGGTCGGCGTCCTGCAGCAGAGAAAGGCGAGCTATGCGCTGGTCAAGGCCGATACGGGTCTCTACCGCGTCGCCATCGGCAACTACATGGGACAGAACTTCGGGCTGATCACTTTGATCACCGACAGCCAGATTCAGTTGCGAGAGCTCATCCAGGACGCGGTCGGCGACTGGACCGAGCGCCAAAGCACGTTGCAGCTGCAGGAAGTTGGAGGGAGGTAAAATGATGATAAGAGTGCACGCGCGCAGACTCATTCAAGCGGCGATTGTTCCGCTAGGCCTGCTCCTGCTCGCTTCGTCCGCCAGGGCGCAGCAGAACAGCATCGACAATTTCGAAGTCACGCAAAGCGGCGGACAGATCATCGTACGCGTCACCACGAAAAATCCGCTCGCGGCGGCGCCCGGCAGCTTCACGATCGCCAACCCCGCCCGGATCGCTTTCGATTTCGCCGACACGACCAACGGGCTGGGGCGAAACAGCCAGGACATCGGCGAAGCGGCGCTGCGCTCGATGAACATGGTGCAGGTGGGCGATCGCACCCGCCTGGTCCTGAATCTGCGCAACATGGTTCCCTACGACTCCAAGGTGGACGGCAGCACCTTCCAGATCACCTTGTCCGCCGCGGCCCCGGCCCGCGCAGCGGGAGGAGCCGCAGGCGCGACCTTCGCCGAAGGCAGATCGGATGTGCAGCACGCGCTGCAGGACGTCAGTTTCCGCAGAGGGCGCGGCGGCGAGGGAAGAATCGTGGTCGAGCTCTCGGACACCTCCACCGGCGTGGACATCCGCCAGCAAGGGCAGACCGTGATCGTGGACTTCCTCAAGTCGAGCGTTCCCGACGTACTGCGGAAGCGCTACGACGTGGTGGACTTCGCCACCCCGGTGCAGTCCTTCAGCGTCTTCCCGCAGGGCGACAACGTGCGTATGGTCATCGAGCCGCGCGGACTGTGGGAGCACAACGCCTATCAGACGGACACGCAGTTCGTGCTCGAGGTCAAGCCGATCCAGTACGATCCCAACAAGCTGGTCCAGGGATCGCGCAGCGGCTACACGGGCGAGAAGCTGTCGCTCAACTTCCAGAACGTCGAAGTAAGAAGCGTGCTGAACGTGATCGCCGACTTCACCGACCTGAACATCATCACCAGCGACACGGTCGGCGGAAACCTGACCTTGCGTCTGAAGGACGTGCCCTGGGATCAGGCTCTGGACATCATCCTCCAGACCCGCGGCCTCGACATGCGCAAGAACGGCAACGTGATCTGGATCGCGCCGCGCGATGAGCTCGCGACGAAGGAGAAGCTGGCGCTCGAGTCGAATGCGCAGATCACCGAGCTCGAGCCGCTGCGCACCGAAACCTTCCAGCTCAACTACGCGAAGGCCGATATTTTCGCGAAGCTCCTCGCCGATCCCCTGCAGCGCATCCTGTCCAAGCGGGGCGCCGCGTCGGTGGACCTTCGCACCAACCAGGTATTCGTGCAGGACGTTTCCGTGCGGCTGGCGGAAGTCCGCAAGCTCCTGGCGCAGGTCGACGTCCCCGTGCAGCAAGTGCTGATCGAGGCGCGCATCGTCGAGGCCAACGACACCTTCGCGAAGAACCTCGGGGTGCGGATGGGCAACGTGGGTCTGCCACTCACGCAGACCAACAACAGCACCGGCCCGAGCCCGATCGGCACGACCGCCACCAACGGCACCGCGATCACTCAGACGGGCACCATCGAGGACTTTCCCAACCTGTTCCCGGCAGCGGGCACGCCCATCAGCACCAAGTCTCCGTCGAACCTGAGCGTCAATCTGCCGGCGGCGCCCGTGGGGAACGCTGCGGCAGCGGGATCCATCGCACTCCTCATCACCAACCGCCTGACGGGCGCGCTGACTCTGGAGCTCTCGGCGCTGGAAGCCGACGGGAAGGGCAAGATCATCTCGAGTCCACGAGTGATGACGGCGAACAACCAGGAGGCGATCATCGAGCAGGGCACGGAATTGCCGTATCAGCAGGCGACGTCGAGCGGCGCGACCTCGGTGGCGTTCCGCAAGGCGAACCTGTCGCTCAAGGTCAAGCCGCAGATCACGCCCGACGGCAACATCATCATGACCCTGGACATCAACAAGGACTCGGTCGGGCAGAGCACCAACGCGGGCTTCGCCATCGACACCAAGCACGTGCAGACTCAGGTTCTGGTGGAGAACGGCGGCACGGTGGTGATCGGGGGGATCTACACGCAGACCCTGCAAACCACGGTCACGAAGGTGCCGTTCTTCGGGGACATTCCGCTCCTGGGTTTCTTCTTCCGAAACAACTCGCGCTCGGACAACAAGACCGAGCTGCTGGTGTTCATTACGCCTCGGATCGTCGAGCAGCGTATCGTTCAGCGCTGAAGGCGTCGCTTTCCGCTGGGGAGGGCCGGCATCGCCGGCCCTTCTGCTTTTCGGACGGTGAGCGGTGGATTGCTACAATACCCGCGTGAAGACCAAGAGCCGTATCTTTTTGGTGGGCATGATGGGAGCGGGTAAGACGACCGTCGGGCGCCAGCTCGCCAAGCGACTTGGAAAGAAGTTCCACGACGCCGATCGCGAGATCGAGGAGCGCACCGGCGTCTCGGTCGGCGTGATCTTCGAGATCGAGGGCGAAACGGGATTTCGCAAGCGTGAGGCCGAGGCCATCGAGCAACTGACGGCCGCGGACGAGATCGTGCTGGCGACCGGCGGAGGTGCCGTGCTCGATCCCCGGAACCGCGAGCACCTCAGCAGCCGCGGGTTCGTCATCTACCTGCACGCCCTTCCCCAGGTGCTGTGGCAGCGCACCCGCAGCGACAAGTCCAGGCCCCTGCTGCAAGGCGGGGATCCGCGCGATAGGCTTGAGGCTCTCTATCGCGTGCGCGACCCGCTGTATCGGGAAGTCGCGGACCTGGTCATCGACACCGGCAGGCAGGGTATCGGTCCCCTGCTGTCCCAGGTGCTCGCGCGCCTCGACGAAGCATGCAGACTCTCAGCGTAGCGCTCGGCGAGCGCTCCTACCCGATTCACGTCGGCACCGGGCTGCTTTCCCGGGCGGATCTCATCACGCCGATCCTTTTGCGGAAGAAGGTGGCGGTGGTGACCAACGCCACCGTTGCCCCGCTGTACTTGGAGCGCCTGGCGGGGGCGCTTTCCCGCGAAGGTGCGGAGGTCGCGAGGATCGTGCTGCCCGACGGGGAGGAGCACAAGGACTGGAAAACGCTGAACTCGGTCTTCGATGCGCTCCTTGAGAAGCGCTGCGGGCGCGACACGACCATCGTCGCCCTCGGGGGCGGGGTCATCGGGGACCTCGCCGGCTTCGCCGCCGCGACCTATCAGCGCGGCGTGCAGTACGTCCAGGTTCCCACGACGCTACTCTCGCAGGTGGATTCGTCGGTGGGCGGCAAGACGGCGATCAACCATCCCCTCGGAAAGAACATGATCGGCGCGTTCCACCAGCCCCGACTCGTGCTGGCGGACATGGATACGCTGAAGACGCTGCCGGAGCGCGAATTGCGCTCGGGTCTCGCGGAGGTGATCAAGCACGGGCTGATCCGCGATGCGGCGTTTTTCGCGTGGCTCGAGGCCAATATCGAGCGACTGCTTTCGCGCGACGCCAGCGCGCTGGCGCACGCGGTGCTGCGCTCGGTGGAGATCAAGGCGCAAATCGTCGCCCTCGATGAGCGCGAGACGGGGTTGCGAAAGGTGCTCAACTTCGGCCACACCTTCGGCCACGCGATCGAGACCGGGCTCGGCTACGGTGTCTGGCTCCACGGCGAGGCGATCGCTGCGGGCATGGCCATGGCGAGCGACCTGTCGCGTCAGCTCGGCTATCTGTCGGACGCGGACACTGGCCGGATCCGATCGCTGCTCGAACGAACCGGATTGCCTGTCGCCGCCAGGGGAATTGCTCCGGCGCGCATGCAGCAGCTCATGGCCGGCGACAAGAAAGTGAAGGAGGGGCGCATTCATTTCGTGCTGCTCGAGCGGCTGGGAGCCGCAACTCTTCGCGACGACATCCCTCCCGCAGCGCTCGGCAGCACGCTCTCGCGCCTCGCAGCCTAAGTCGACTTGCAGCGGCGATTGCTGCTTTGCAGCAATCGCCGAACACAGGTATAGTCAAAGACCCGATCTGTCTTGGCGCCCCGGCGCTTTCGAGAACCAACGTGAGTCCGAGCTACCGCCCCGAACCTCAGGGCCTGTACCACCCTGCCAACGAGCACGACGCCTGCGGCGTCGGATTCGTCGCGCACATCAAGGGCAAGAAGTCCCACACGATCGTCGACCAGGGGCTGACGGTTCTGCGCAACCTTACCCATCGGGGCGCCGTGGGCTGGGATCCCAAGCTTTCGGACGGAGCGGGTCTGCTCATCCAGATCCCGGACAAGTTCCTCCGGGAGGAGATGGCCAAGCAGGGCGTGAAGCTGCCCGCCGCGGGCCAGTACGGCGTCGGCATGGTGTTCCTGCCGCGCGACCCGGCCTCGCGCTTTGCCTGCGAATACGAGATCGAGCGCGCGATCAAGGACGAAGGCCAGACGCTGCTCGGCTGGCGAGACGTGCCGGTGGATAACAGCGATCTCGCCGAGCCGGCCAAAAACCTGGAGCCGGTGATCCGCCAGGTGTTCATCGGACGCGGCAAGCGGGTCACGGTCACCGATGCACTCGAGCGCAAGCTCTACATCATCCGCAAGAGCTCGGGGCACGCGATCCAGGCCTTGAAGCTCGCGCACGGCAAGGAGTTCTACGTGCCGTCGATGTCGGCACGCACGGTGTGCTACAAGGGCCTGCTGCTCGCATACCAGGTGGGCGAGTACTACAAGGACCTGCACGACCCGCGAGTCGAGTCGGCGCTCGCGCTGGTGCACCAGCGCTTCTCGACCAATACGTTCCCCTCGTGGGACCTCGCGCATCCGTTCCGGATGATCTGCCACAACGGCGAGATCAACACGCTGCGCGGCAACGTCAACTGGATCCGCGCCCGCCAAGGGGCGATCTCCAGCCCCGTGCTCGGCAAGGACCTCGACAAGATCTGGCCGCTCATCTACGACGGGCAGTCGGACTCGGCGTCCTTCGACAACGCGCTCGAGCTGCTGGTGATGGGCGGCTATTCGATCGCGCACGCCATGATGATGATGATCCCCGAGGCTTGGGAGAACCACACGCTGATGGATCCGGCGCGGCGTGCGTTCTACGAATACCACGCGGCCATGATGGAGCCCTGGGACGGACCGGCCTCGATCGCGTTCACCGACGGCCGCCAGATCGGCGCCACGCTCGACCGTAACGGCCTGCGGCCCTCGCGCTACATCGTTACCGAAGACGACCTCGTAATCATGGGTTCTGAGTGCGGCTGCCTCCCTGTACCGGAGGAGAAGGTCGTGAAGAAGTGGCGTCTTCAGCCTGGGAAGATGTTCCTCGTCGACCTGGAGAAGGGCCGCATCATCGACGACAAGGAGCTGAAGGAATCGCTCGCGGGAGCGCGACCTTATCCGGAATGGATCGAGCGCATCCGGGTCAAGCTCGACGAAGTCGAGACCGAGAAGACGCCGCCCCTGAAGAGCGCGGTGCGCCTGCTCGACCGGCAGCAGGCGTTTGCGTACACGCAGGAAGACATCAAGTTCATCATGACGCCGATGGCGCAGAACGGCGAAGAGCCGGTCGGCTCCATGGGGAACGACTCCCCGCTCGCGGTCCTGTCGAACAAGGACAAGACGCTCTACCACTATTTCAAGCAGCTCTTCGCACAGGTCACCAACCCGCCGATCGACCCGATCCGCGAGGAGCTGGTCACCTCGCTGGTGTCCTTCATCGGGCCCAAGCCGAACCTGCTGGGGATCGACGAGATGAACCCGCCGCTGCGGCTGGAGGTGTCGCAGCCGGTGCTCGATTTCTTCGAGATGGAGAAAATCCGGCATATCGAACGCTACACCGGCGGCAAGTTCCGCTCGCACGAGCTGGACATCACCTATCCGCTCGCCTGGGGCAAGCAGGCCGTCGAAGCGCGCCTCGCGTCGCTGTGCGCCCAGGCCGAAGACGCGGTCCGCGCCGGCTACTCGATCATCGTCATCTCCGACCGCCTCGTCGAGCGCGATCGCGTGGCGATCCCGGCCCTGCTTGCGCTCTCGGCGATCCACCAGCACCTGGTCACGAAGGGGCTGCGCACGAGCGCAGGCCTGGTCGTGGAGACGGGCTCGGCGCGCGAAGTGCATCACTTCGCATTGCTCGGCGGCTATGGCGCGGAGGCGGTCCACCCCTACCTCGTCATGGAGACGTTGCTCGCGCTGGCAGTTGAGGGGCAACTCGGGCCGGACGTCGACGGCAAGAAGGCGATCAAGAACTTCGTCAAGGCGATCGGCAAGGGGTTGAAGAAGGTGATGTCCAAGATGGGCACGTCGACCTACATGTCGTACACCGGCGCGCAGATCTTCGAGGCGATCGGGCTGGCGAGGTCGATGGTCGACAAGTACTTCACCGGCACGACGTCCTCCATCGAAGGCATCGACATGTTCCAGGTCGCCGATGAGGCGATCCGCATCCACAAGACGGCTTTCGGCGACAAGGATCCGGTGCTCGAGACCATGCTCGACGCGGGCGGCGAATACGCCTGGCGCGTGCGCGGCGAAGAGCACATGTGGACCCCGGACGCCATCGCGAAGCTCCAGCAATCGGCGCGGCAGAACTCGGCTCAGGCCTACAAGGAATACGCGGCGATCATCAACGAACAGTCGCTGCGCCACATGACGTTCCGAGGGCTGTTCGAGTTCCGCTTCGGCAGCGTGAAGCCGGTTCCGATCGAGGAAGTGGAGCCTGCCGCGGAAATCGTCAAGCGCTTCTCGACCGGCGCCATGTCGCACGGCTCGATTTCGATTGAAGCGCACACCACGCTCGCCGTCGCGATGAACCGCATCGGCGGGAAGTCGAATACCGGTGAGGGCGGCGAGGACCGCAAGCGCTACGCGCCGGTGAAGGTGGGTGAAACCCTGCGATCGCGTCTCGGGGCAAACCGCGTCGCCAAGGATATCGAACTCAGGGAAGGCGATGTGCTCAGGTCGAAGATCAAGCAGGTCGCCTCCGGACGGTTCGGCGTGACCGCGGAATATCTCGCGAGCGCCGAGCAGATCCAGATCAAGATCGCGCAAGGCGCGAAACCCGGCGAGGGCGGGCAATTGCCCGGGCGCAAGGTGTCCGACTATATCGCCGAGATCCGCTACTCGACCCCGGGCGTGGAGCTGATCAGCCCGCCGCCGCACCACGACATCTACTCGATCGAGGACCTGGCACAACTGGTCCACGACCTGAAGAACGCGAATCCCGCTGCGTCGATCTCGGTGAAGCTTGTCTCAGAAGTGGGCGTAGGCACGGTGGCGGCCGGTGTGTCCAAAGCGAAGTCCGATCACGTCACCATTTCGGGGCACGACGGCGGCACGGGCGCCTCGCCCTGGTCGTCGATCAAGCATGCTGGCACGCCCTGGGAGCTGGGGCTGGCCGAAACGCAGCAGACGCTAGTGCTCAACCGTCTGCGCGGCCGCATCGCCGTGCAGGTCGACGGCCAGATCAAGACCGGCCGCGACGTCGTAATCGGCGCGATCCTCGGCGCGGACGAGTTCGGTTTCGCGACCGCGCCGCTCGTGGTGAGCGGGTGCATCATGATGCGCAAGTGCCACCTGAACACCTGCCCGGTCGGCGTCGCCACCCAGGATCCGGTCCTGCGCAAGAAGTTTTCGGGCAAGCCGGAGTACGTGGTGAACTACTTCTTCCTGGTCGCCGAGGAAGCGCGGGAGCTGATGGCGAAACTGGGCGTGCGCAGGTTCAATGATTTGATCGGTCGCGCAGATCTGCTCGACACGAAGAAGGGGATCGCGCACTGGAAGGCGAAGGGCCTCGACTTCTCGAGGATCTTCCACATGCCTGACATGCCCGCCGAGGTCGCTCGGTACAACTCCGAGAAGCAGAGCCACGGCCTCGAGAAGGCACTCGACAACCGGCTGATCGAGCTCTCTCAAGGAGCGCTTGAGCGCGGCGAGAAGGTGTCGATCGACATGCCGATCCGCAACGGCAATCGCACCGTCGGAACGATGCTTTCGCACGAGATCGCGCGGCGCTACGGCCACGACGGGCTGCCGGATGAAACGATCCACGTCCGCTTCGCCGGATCGGCGGGCCAGAGCTTCGGGGCGTTCCTCGCGAGGGGCGTCACGCTCGATCTCCTCGGCGACACCAACGACTACTGCGGCAAGGGCCTCTCCGGCGGTCGCATCATCGTTTCGCCCTCGCCCAAGTTCCGCGGCGAGCCGACCGAGAACATCATCACCGGAAACGTCGTCCTCTACGGCGCGATCGCGGGCGAGGCGTATTTCCGCGGCGTCGCGGGCGAGCGCTTCGCCGTACGCAACTCGGGCGCGACCGCGGTCGTCGAAGGGGTCGGCGACCACGGCTGCGAGTACATGACGGGCGGCACCGTAGCGGTGCTCGGCGTCACCGGACGCAATTTCGCCGCCGGCATGTCGGGCGGGATCGCCTATGTGCTCGATCTCGACGGAGAATTCGTGAAGCGCTGCAACACCGCCATGGTGGACCTGGAAGCGGTGCTCTCCGAATCCGAGCAGCAGGGCAAGCTCGCGCGGCATCTGTGGCACCGCGGACAAGCCGACGAAGCCATCGTGAAGGACATGATCGGGCGTCACGCGAAGCTGACGGGCAGCCGGCGCGCGAAAGAAATCGTCGAGAAGTGGACCGATTACCGCGCGCGCTTCGTCAAGATCTTCCCGAAGGAGTATCGCCGCGCCCTGGGCGAGCTCGCCGCCGCTCAAAAGAAAGCGGCCGCTTGAGTGGGTAAGATCACCGGATTTCTCGAGTACCAGCGGCTTCAGGAAGCGGCCGAGGACAGGGATCTGCGGAAGAAGCACTACCGCGAGTTCATCCTGCATCTCTCGGACGAAGAGGCGAAGGTCCAGGGCGCCCGCTGCATGGACTGCGGTACGCCTTTTTGCATCTCGGGATGCCCGATCAACAACATCATTCCTGACTGGAACGATCTGGTCTGGAAGCAGGACTGGCAGCGCGCGATCGACACGCTTCACTCGACCAACAACTTCCCGGAGTTCACCGGCCGCGTGTGCCCCGCGCCTTGCGAGGAGGCGTGCGTGCTGCGCATCAACGCCGACCCCGTGGGGATCAAGTCGATCGAGCATGCGATCATCGACAAGGCCTGGGAGTCGGCCTGGGTGCAGCCCCAGCCCGCTCCCCGGCGCAGCGGCAGGAAAGTCGCGATCGTGGGCTCCGGGCCGGCAGGGCTTGCGTGCGCGCAGCAGCTCGCGCGCGCCGGGCACGAAGTGACGGTGTTCGAGAAGAACGATCGCATCGGCGGCCTCCTCCGTTACGGGATTCCCGATTTCAAGATGGAGAAGTGGCTGATCGACCGGCGCCTCGCGCAGATGCACGCCGAAGGAGTGAGCTTCCGAACTGGCGTCTTCGTCGGCAAGACGCGGCCGGGCAAGGGCGTCCCCGACTGGGCGACCGAGATGGTCGCGCCGGCAAAGCTCATGGAGGAATTCGACGCCGTCGTGCTCTCGGGCGGAGCCGAGCAGCCGCGAGACCTTCCGATTCCCGGCCGCCAGCTCGGCGGTGTGCACTACGCAATGGAGTTCCTGCCGTTGCAGAACAAGCGGGTCGCCGGGGACCGGGGCGTGCCCGACCTATGGGCGACGGACAAGCACGTTATCGTGATCGGCGGCGGCGATACGGGCAGCGACTGTGTCGGCACTTCCAACCGCCACGGCGCCAAGTCGGTCACGCAGTTCGAGCTCCTGCCGATGCCGCCCGATCCGGAGAACAATCCCGTGTGGCCTTATTGGCCGACCCGCTTGCGCACCTCCTCCTCGCACGAGGAAGGCGTGACGCGCGACTGGTCGATCGCGACGAAGGAATTCATCGGCGAGGGCGGCAAGGTCAAGGCGCTGAAGACCGTCGGGCTCGATTGGCAGGGCGGGAAGATGACCGAGGTACCCGGGTCGGAGTCGACCCTGCCCGCGGACCTTGTGCTCCTCGCCATGGGATTCGTATCCCCGGTTCCGTCGGTGCTGGAGGCGTTCGGCGTGGAGAAGGATGCGCGCGGCAACGTCAAGGCTACGACCGAAGGCAAAGGCTGCTACGTGACCTCGGTTGCCAAGGTATTCACCGCGGGCGACATGCGTCGCGGTCAATCCCTGGTCGTCTGGGCGATCCGCGAAGGCCGTCAATGCGCCCGGGCGGTCGACGAGTTTCTGATGGGTTTTTCCGAGTTGCCGCGCTGACGCGCCGGGGCGCGCGCCCCGGGGACTACATCTGACGGGCAGCCGGCGCGAACGACGGGCGCCCCGCCGATTTGGGTGTCGTGATCGGCCGATGGTGCATCACGTGGTCGCGGAGCGCGTGCCGCTTCGTACCGACGACCGGCCAGTAGCCGTAGTACGGGCCGTAGCTGTACGGATCCATTCCCGCGTAGTCGCAGTCCACCCGGCGGTCGCGCAGGCACTGCTGGTACCACGAGTCCGCTGCGTACTGCGTTTGCGCCTGCGCCTGCGCATCCGCCGTGCTCCTCGCGTAGCGCTCCGCATCCAGCTTGCGTTCCAGCCGGTCGATTTTCTCGGTGAGCGCGACTTCGTTGCCATTCGCCGCCCGCTTCTGGGCGTCGTCGGTGCCGACGATCGAAAGCCGGGAGGATTTCGGGTCGAGTAGCGCCGCCTTGCGATCGGCGGGCGCCTCGCTGGAGTAGTTGACGACGCCCTTCTCGTCCACCCACTTGTAGACCTGTGCCAGCGCTGGGGCCGCAGCCAGCGCGAGAACCAAAAGCAGAGCCGATGATAGGATAGGGCGCATAGTTCCAGTAACGAACGGCGTTGCGGTTGAGATTACACCTTTTTGTGCCGTGCGTTCCTGACGGCTTGGGCGGGTCGTGCTAACATCGCGCATCCGACTGAATTCATTCCGTTTTTCGTGAACATCGTCATCCTCGCCGCAGGGCCGGGCAAGCGCATGCATTCGGACACCCCGAAGGTGCTGCATCGCTTGGCGGGGCGGGCGTTGCTCTCGCATGTGCTCGAGACGGCGAAGCAACTCTCGCCGAAGGTCGTGTGCGTGGTCTACGGCCATGGGGGCGAGGCGGTGCGCGAGGCCCTGGGAGAGAGCGAAGCGCTCTGGGTGATGCAGGAGCCGCAGCTCGGCACGGGCCACGCGGTGATGCAGGCTGCACCGCATCTCGACGAGCGCTGGCCAACCCTGATCCTGTATGGCGACGTACCCCTGATCCGGGCGGCGACGCTCAAGCGGCTGGTCGGGGCCGCCGGCAAGGGTTTGGGGCTGCTCACCGCCACCCTCGACAATCCCACCGGCTATGGGCGCGTCCTCCGCAGGGGAAAAGCGGTCGTGGGAATCGTGGAGGACAAGGACGCCAACGCAAAGCAGCGCGAGCTGCGGGAGATCAACACCGGGATCCTGGTGGCGCCGACCAAAACGCTCAAATCTTGGCTCGGCAAGCTGCAGAACCACAACGCTCAGAAGGAGTACTACCTCACCGATGTCGTCGCCCTCGCCGCGAAGCAGCGCGTCGCGGTGCGCGCCATCCAGGCGGACGCGGCGTGGGAGACGCTGGGCGTGAACAGCCGCGTGCAGCTCGCCGAGCTGGAGCGCATCTATCAGCGAACGCTAGCGAGCGCGCTGATGGAACAGGGAACCATGCTCGCCGATCCGGAACGCTGCGACGTTCGCGGAAGCCTCGCCTGCGGCAAGGACGTCGCGATCGACGTGAACTGCGTGTTCGAAGGCGAGGTCAGGCTCGGCGATGGCGTCTCGGTCGGGGCGAATTGCGTGCTCAGGGACGTGACCGTCGGCGCCGGAACGCGCATCGAGCCCTTCTGCCACCTGGAGGACGCCGACATCGGGGTAGACTGCCGCATCGGGCCGTATGCGCGCATGCGCCCGGGCACTCGCTCACAGCTCGCCGCGCAGGTCCACATCGGCAACTTCGTCGAGGTCAAGGCGAGCAAGATAGGGCAGGGTTCCAAGGCGAACCATTTGACCTACATCGGCGACAGCGATGTCGGCAGGAACGTCAACGTCGGCGCGGGTACCATCGTGTGCAACTACGACGGCGCGAACAAGCATCGCACCGTCATAGAGGACGACGTGTTCATCGGCTCGGACACGCAGCTGGTCGCGCCGATCCGGGTGGGGCGCGGCGCCACCCTGGGAGCGGGTACCACGCTGACCCGGGACGCGCCGCCGGGAGAGCTCACGCTCTCGCGGGCGAAGCAGGTGAGCGTCCCCGGGTGGAAGCGGCCGACCAAGAGCAAATAGAGGCGCAACGTGTGCGGAATCGTCGGGGCAGTAGCCAAGCGTAACGTCGTTCCCATCCTCATCGAGGGACTGAAGCGGCTGGAGTACCGCGGCTACGATTCCGCCGGCGTCGCCGTAATGAACGGCAAGGCGGGACACGTGGCGCTGCAACGCATCCGCTCGACCGGGCGCGTCGCCGAGCTGGAGAAGCTCGCGGGAGCGCAGGGCCTTGCCGGAGAGGTCGGCATCGCGCACACGCGCTGGGCGACGCACGGCGTGCCCTCGGAGAAGAACGCGCACCCGCACAGTTCGGGCGGCGTGTCGGTGGTGCACAACGGCATCATCGAAAACCACGAGGAGATGCGCAAGCGCCTGCGCGCGAAGGGCTACGAGTTCGTCTCCGACACCGATACCGAGGTGATCGCGCATTTGGTGCACTCGAACCTTCAGTCGGGGGCGAAGCTCTTCGATGCGGTGAAGAAGAGCGTGGTCGAGCTGGTCGGGGCCTACGCAATCGCTGTGGTGAGCGAATCCGACCCCTCTCGCCTGGTGGTCGCACGCCACGGCGCACCTTTGCTCCTCGGTCTGGGCAACGGCGAGAATTTCGCCGCCTCCGACACCTCGGCCCTCGTCCAGGTGACGCAGCGAATCATCTACCTCGAGGACGGCGACTGCGCCGAGATCGAGCTCGCGGGCGTGCGCATCGCCGATGTGAAGGGCAATGCGGTTGAGCGGCCGGTGCATCTCAGCCAGCTCACCGCCGATGCGGTGGAGCTCGGACCGTTCCGCCACTATATGCAGAAGGAGATCTTCGAGCAGCCGATGGCGGTCGCGAATACCCTCGAGATGGTGACCGGCGCGCAGTCGGTGTCGCCTCAGCTCTTCGGCGCGGACGCGGAGAGCGTGCTGCGCGACGTCGATTCGGTGCTGATCCTCGCCTGCGGGACGAGCTATCACGCCGGCATGGTCGCGCGCTACTGGATCGAAGGGCTCGCGGGGATTCCCTGCAACGTCGAAATCGCGAGCGAATACCGCTACCGCGAGTCGGTTCCCAGCCCGAAGGGACTGGTGGTCACGGTGTCTCAATCCGGGGAGACCGCCGACACCATCGCCGCGTTGCAATACGCGAAATCGCTCGGGCACCGCTATTCGCTGTCGATCTGCAACGTTCCCGAGTCGGCCCTGGTGCGCGCTTCCGACCTGCGCTTCCTCACTCGTGCAGGGCCGGAGATCGGCGTGGCCTCGACCAAGGCTTTCACCACCCAGCTCGCGGCCCTGGTGCTGCTCACCATGACTCTCGCCAAGATTCGCGGGAAGCTCCAGCCCGAGCGCGAGGCGGCCGTGCTGCAGTCGTTGCGCCACCTTCCGCGGGCGCTGGAGAGCGTCCTGCACTTGGAGCCCCAGCTCAAGATGTGGGCGGAGAAATTCGCGCAGCTCGAGCACGCGCTGTTCCTGGGGCGCGGGATCCACTACCCCATCGCGATGGAAGGCGCGCTCAAGCTCAAGGAGATCTCCTACATCCACGCCGAGGCGTACGCCGCCGGCGAGCTCAAGCACGGGCCGCTCGCGCTGGTCGACAAGAACATGCCGGTGATCGCGATTGCGCCCAAGGACGCGTTGCTCGAGAAGCTCAAGTCCAACCTGCAGGAAGTGCGTGCGCGGGGCGGCGAGCTCCACGTCCTCGCCGACCAGGACACGCGCATGGTCGCCGGAGAAGGCATCCACGTGATCCGCATGCCCGACCACGCCGGCATCCTTTCGCCCATACTGCACACCGTCCCGCTGCAACTGCTCGCCTACCACACGGCGCTCGAGCGCCGCAACGATGTCGATAAGCCGAGGAATCTGGCGAAATCCGTCACCGTCGAATAAGCTCCGACATGTCTTGATTTGATGCGGGGGGCGCAGCCCGCCCGGGAAATAGGCGGAAGGGGATGACATGAAGGACTCGCGTCCACAGACGGAAACCAGCCGCGCGGAGGCTGCTACCGACGCCGCGCCCGCAGCCCGGCAGATTGATCACCTTGGCTATGCGCGCCTTCTTGGTAAAGTCGGTCTGTTCGCCGGCCTGGAAAAGGTAGCGCTGGCGGCGCTGGCGGCGCATCTTCAGCCGCTGTCCTACAAGTCGGGCTCGGTCATTTTCCGGCAGGCTGAGCCGGGTGATGCGCTCTACTTGGTCGCGAGCGGATCGGTGGGCGTCTATGCGATGGACAAGCTTCACGCCACCCAGACGCGGGTGAATATCCTTCACGCCGGTGAGCCGTTTGGCGAAATGGCGCTGCTCACCAATCGACCGCGGGCCGCCAGCATCAAGGCCGAGAGCGATTGCGAAGTTCTGCGCCTGGAGCGCAGTGTCTTCCTTGATCTGGTGCGGCGGGAGCCGAGCGTGGCTCTGGCGGTCGCCGGGACGCTGAGCCGCCGTCTCGCGGGTATGCTCCACCAGCCGCACGAATCAGACGCCGAGCTGGCTGCCGCTGCGCAGCTGCAATCCGATGAGGGCGCCGTGGCGGCTGCCATCGCGGCCGCCACGCGTCCGCGATGGAAGCCAGGGCGGGGCGGGCTCGCTCTGGTGATGGCTATCGTGATGTTGGGGGTTGGCTGGACCCTGTCGCCGCCGCTCGGGCTATCGGCTGTTGCGTGGCATGCGCTTGTCGTGTTGTTGGCGGCCTTGCCCGCGCTCGTGCTCGACGCCTTACTCGAAGGCGTGCTGGCCCTTCTGCTTGTCGGAGCCTGGGTGCTGTTCGGCATCACCACGCCCGATATCGCGCTTGCCGGTTTCGCCAACCCAAGCTGGGTGCTCGTCGTGTCCGTGCTGATCATAAGCGCTGCCATCGCTGGGTCCGGCGTGCTCTACCGCCTTTCGCTGGAAATGATCGGCCATCTCCGCGGCGCCTTCCCCAGCGAGGTAGCGACGCTTTCGCTCGCCGGGCTCTTGATGGGCCCTGCAGTACCCAATGCCACGAGCCGCGTCATCATCATCGCACCGATGCTCAGGGAGCTCGTCGAGTCGCTTGGCTATCGCCCGCAGTCAAAGGCCGCGGCTGGGCTCGCTATGGCGGCTCTGATCGGCTTCGGTCAGATGGCGGCGGTGTTTCTTACGAGTTCCACCACGGCGGTCCTAGTCGCGGCGGTGCTCCCTGCTGGCGCGCGCACGAACGTAAACTGGATTACGTGGGCGGGCTATGCCGCGCCCGTGAACATCATCCTGTTCGTCGGCATCATCGTGTCCCTGGTGTGGCTCTATCGGCCAACTGCCGACGAGCGCAGGCCGGCGAGCGATCATGCGGCCTTGCTCGCTCTGCAACGAGCGCTACTCGGCGCCATGTCGCGCGACGAGAAGATTGCGCTCGGCGTCGGCATCGGCCTGCTCGTCGGCTTCATGACCCAGCCCATGCACGGCGTTGATCCGGCCTGGGTCGCCGTAGTGGCGACCGGGGTGCTGGCGGCGACACGCGTCATCACCGTCGGCACGCTGCGCGCCGTGAACTGGAATTTCGCACTCCTGTACGGCGTGCTCATCAGCCTTGCCGCGGTGTTCGAACGTACCGGGCTTAATCGCTGGTTGACAGGTCGAATCACAGCTGGGGCCGGCGATGTGTCGGTGGCGCCCCTCGTGTTCGTGATTCTCTTGGTTCTGCTTTGCCTTGCCGTCAGTTTCGTCGTGCGCTGGCAGGCGGCAGCCCCGCTCATCACCATCGCACTCGCCCCGTTCGCGAGCGCGTCGGGTATTCATCCCTTCGTCGTGGGAGTGATCGCCGTCATCGCCTGCAATGGTTTCTTCCTGCCGTATCAGAGCACGACCTATCTTGCCCTCCACGCCGGCACTGGAGGCAAGCTCTTCACTCATGCCCAAGCACGGCCGGCGGCGCTCGCCTACGGGGTCTGGACCATTGTCGCGGTCGGGCTTAGCGTGCCCGTCTGGCGTTGGATGGGCCTGCTCTAGCAATTGCTGCGCTGAAGTTTAATGTCACAGAACATTTGATCTGCGTCAAAGCTCCCTCCCGGCACCGGGCTAGTCTTCAAACGCCGAATGCTCTTCCTAACCCGTACCCGCAAAGGCTGGACCGCCCGGTGACGATCGCGCACGGTCCGGTCGAGAGCCTGAAATGGCCCGCGACGACGATGAACTTCCGCGTGAAGGACAAGGCCTTGCTCGACCGGCTCTCATCCGGGAAGAAGATCGAGTTCGAGTTCGTGCAGCAGGGGCGGGACTATGTCATCACCTCGGCGAAGTAGGGAGGAATGCCTGGGGGCTCCTTGATTGATGCAAGTCAACCCTCACCCCGTGAGTCGGTGTACCGTCGAAACATGAACGCTCCGAACGCGGCAACCGACCCGATCTGCGGCATGACGGTGGATGTCGCCGCAGCAAGGTATACGCACGCCTTCGGCAGGTCGACCTGGTACTTCTGCAGCAAGCATTGCCTCGACCGGTTTACCGCCGAGCCGCAGCGCTACGCGAAGGGGGCGCACAAGCCTGAGCCGATGCCCGGCGCGCCGCAGGGCGCGGTCTACACCTGCCCGATGCACCCGGAGATCCGGCAGCCGCGTCCGGGCGCCTGCCCAAAGTGCGGCATGGCGCTAGAGCCGGTCCTCGCGAGCGCCGAGGAGGGCCCCAATCCCGAGCTCGCCGACATGACGCGCCGGTTCTGGATCGGCCTCGCGCTGACGGTGCCGGTGTTCGCCCTGGCGATGGCCGAGCACCTGCCGGCGGTGCACGGCGTGCTGCCGGGCCATGGGGTTTCCGGATGGGTTCAGCTGCTGTTCTCGATACCGGTCGTGCTCTGGGCAGCGTGGCCCTTCTTCGTGCGCGGCTGGAAGTCGCTCGTTTCGCGCAGCCTGAACATGTATACGCTAATCGCTCTCGGTACGGGCGTCGCCTTCGCATACAGCGTCGTGGCGTTCTTCCTCCCCGGCCTCTTTCCGGCGGCGTTCCGCGGGGCCTCGGGCGAAGTCGGCTTGTACTTCGAGGCGGCCGCGGTCATCTCGGTGCTGGTGCTGCTGGGCGAGGTTCTGCAGCTGCGCGCGCGGGAGAACACGAGCGGGGCGATCCGCGCCCTGCTCAAGCTCGCGCCGGCGACGGCAATCCGGCTGCGCTCCGACGGCAACGACGACGAAGTGCCGCTCGATCAGGTGAGGCGCGGCGACCGGCTGAGGGTGCGTCCCGGAGATAGGATACCGGTCGACGGCGAGGTGCTCGAGGGACGCTCGGGGGTGGACGAGTCGCTGGTGACGGGCGAATCGATGCCCGTGGAAAAGCATCCCGGGGCGAAAGTCACCGGCGGCGCCATCAACGGCAGCGGGAGCTTTGTGATGCGCGCCGAGCGCATCGGTGTGGAGTCGCTGCTCGGGCAGATCGTGCAGATGGTCGCCGAGGCGCAGCGCACGCGCGCGCCGATCCAGCGCCTGGCCGACGTAGTGTCCTCGTACTTCGTTCCAGCGGTCGTCGGTGTCGCGATCCTCGCCTTTCTGGCGTGGTCGATCTACGGCCCGCCTCCGGCGATGGCGTTCGCGCTGGTGAGCGCGATATCGGTCCTGATCATCGCCTGCCCCTGCGCGTTGGGGCTCGCCACGCCGATGTCGATCATGGTTGGGACCGGGCGCGGCGCACAGGCGGGTGTCCTTGTGCGCAACGCGGAAGCGCTCGAACGCATGGAGCGCGTGGACACCCTGGTGGTGGACAAGACCGGAACGCTGACCGAGGGAAGACCGGAGCTGACCACTATCGCCGCCGCCGAAGGCTTCACCGAAGAACAAGTGCTGCAGGTGGCAGCGAGCCTGGAGCGCGGGAGCGAGCACCCGCTGGCAGCCGCGATCCTGGCGGGGGCTAGGCAGCGGAGTGGCAGGGCGCTGCCGGTCGAGAATTTCGACGCGGTTGCGGGCAAGGGCGTGCAGGCCACTCTAGACGGACGCCGCGTCGCACTGGGGAGCTTCAGATTCGCCGAATCCCTGGTCGCAGTGCCGTCGGCCTGGAGGGAGCGCGCCGACGCATTGAGAAGGAAGGGCGAAACCGTGACGTTTCTGGTCGACGCCGGGCGTTTCGCCGGGCTCATCGGCGTTGCCGACCCGGTCAAGGCGTCCGCGGCCGAGGCCCTTCGCGCACTCGAAAGCGAGGGCATCCGGGTGATCATGCTCACTGGCGACAACGAGCTGACCGCCGGGGCGGTGGCGGAGCGACTCGGAATCCGCGAGGTGCGCGCCGACGTGCTACCGCAGCAGAAAGGCGCCGTCGTGAAGGCGCTGCGCGCCGAGGGCCGCACGGTGGCGATGGCCGGCGACGGGGTGAACGACGCGCCCGCCCTCGCCGAGGCCGATGTAGGCATCGCCATGGGGGCGGGGGCCGACGTCGCCATCCAGAGCGCGGGCATCACGCTGGTGAAGGGCGATCTGCGCGGCATCGTGCGGGCGCGGCGCCTGTCCCGGGCCACGCTGCGCAACATCCGCGAGAATCTGTTTCTCGCCTTCGTGTACAACGCGGTCGGCGTGCCCATAGCGGCAGGCGTGCTGTTCCCGTGGACCGGGCTGCTCCTCAATCCGATGATCGCCGCGGCGGCCATGAGCGCGAGCTCGGTGTCGGTGGTGATCAACGCGCTGCGCCTGCGGCGGGTCAAGTTTTGAGGAGACCATCATGAACATCGAAACCCTGAAGCTGCTCGCGTGGATCGCCCTTGCGATGGTGCCGTCGGCAGCCATTGCGCACCTTATTGACGTTTACGTAAACGTTAAGTAGGCTTTCCCCTTTCGCGGGCCTGGACGCGACCGACGCAGACATGACCGATCTGAGTGCCTCCCGGCACACCGAGTACAAGGCGAAGAACAAGATCCGCTTCGTCACCGCGGCGTCGCTCTTCGACGGACACGACGCCTCGATCAACATCGTGCGCCGCATGCTCCAGGCGAGCGGCTGCGAGGTCATCCATCTGGGCCACAACCGCTCGGTCGAGGAAGTCGCAACGGCCGCGCTCGAGGAGGACGTGCAGGGCATCGCGGTGTCCTCCTACCAGGGCGGCCACGTCGAATACTTCAAGTACTTGCTCGACTGCCTCCGCGAGGGCGGCGGGGAGAACATCAAGGTGTTCGGCGGCGGCGGCGGCGTGATCGTCGCCGATGAGATCCGCGAGCTGCAGGCGTACGGCGTCGCGCGCATCTATTCCCCCGAGGACGGCCAGAGGATGGGCCTGCAGGGCATGATCAACGACATGCTCGAGCGCTGCGACGAGGACCTGTCGCGGCACGCGCCGCGCGACCTCGCCGCGATGAAGTCGGGTGACCGGCGCGCGCTGGCGCGGCTACTCACCGCGCTCGAGAACGGCGCGGCGGCCCCCGTGCTGCGCGCGCAGCTGCTGAACGACGCCGCCGCGGCGGGGGTGCCCACGCTCGGTGTGACCGGCACCGGCGGCTCGGGCAAGTCCTCGCTCGTCGACGAGCTCGTCCGGCGCTTCAGGCTCGACCAGGACGAACGCGTCCGCATCGCGGTGCTCGCGGTGGATCCTTCGCGGCGCAAGACGGGCGGCGCGCTGCTCGGCGACCGCATCCGCATGAACGCGATCCGCGGCGGGAGCGTGTTCATGCGCTCGCTCGCCGCGCGCGGCGCGGGCGAGGTGGCGAGGAACCTACCGGATCTCATCGCGGCGTGCAAAGTCGCAGGATTCGGGCTGGTTCTGGTCGAGACCTCGGGGATAGGCCAGGGCGACTCGGGCATCGTGCCGCTCGCCGACACCTCGCTCTATGTCATGACGCCGGAGTACGGCGCGGCGAGCCAGCTCGAGAAGATCGACATGCTCGACTTCGCCGATGTCGTCGCGATCAACAAGTTCGACCGCAAGGGCGCGGAGGACGCGCTGCGCGACGTGCGCAAGCAATACCAGCGCAATCGCAAGGCCTTCGACCGCTCGTCCGAGGAGATGCCCATCTACGGGACTATCGCCTCGCGCTTCAATGACGACGGCGTCACCGCGCTCTACCAGGGGCTCCTGCCGCTGCTCGTCGAGCACGGCCTGAAGGCCGGTCCCGGCGCCCTTCCGCTCGTCCGGGCGCGCGCTTCCTCCGGGAAGAACGCGATCGTGCCGCCGGCGCGCAGCCGCTATCTCGCAGAGATCGCAGAGACGGTGCGCGGCTACCACGCGAGCACCCTGGAGCAGTCCCGGCTCGCGCGCGAGCGCCAGCAGCTCCTCGGGGCAAAAGCCATGCTGGCGGCCGCAGGTGGGGACTCGGGGGCGCTGGATCCCCTCATCGAGGACAAGGGCAGGAAGCTCACCGCGCCGTCACGGCAGCTGCTCGACGAATGGCCGGAGACGCGCAAGGTCTACGCGGGCGACGAGCACGTGGTGAAGGTGCGCGACCGGGAGATTCACACCAAGCTCAGGACCGTGTCGCTTTCCGGAACCAGCGTGCCCAAGGTCGCGCTGCCGCGGTTCGAGGACCATGGCGAGATCCTGCGGTGGCGCATGCGCGAGAACCTGCCGGGCTCGTTTCCGTTCACCGCCGGCGTGTTCGCGTTCAAGCGCGAGAACGAGGATCCGACGCGTATGTTCGCCGGCGAGGGCGATCCCTTCCGCACCAACCGGCGCTTTCACCTGCTGTCGAAGGACATACCGGCGAAGCGGCTCTCGACTGCGTTCGATTCGGTGACCCTGTACGGCTTCGATCCCGATCTGCGCCCGGACATCTACGGCAAGGTCGGCAATTCCGGCGTCTCCATCGCGACGCTCGAGGACCTGAAGGCGCTGTACGCTGGCTTCGACCTGTGCGACCCGGCAACCAGCGTATCGATGACCATCAACGGGCCCGCGCCGACCATCCTGGCGATGTTCCTGAACGCCGCCGTCGACCAGCAGCTGGAGCGCCTCGGCCGCGAGCCTACGGCGTCAGAGGGCGACGAGATCAAGGCGCGAACGTTGTCGACCGTGCGCGGCACGGTGCAGGCCGACATACTCAAGGAAGACCAGGGCCAGAACACGTGCATCTTCTCCACCGAGTTCTCGCTCAAAGTGATGGGCGACATCCAGGAGTATTTCGTCGAGCACGACGTGCGCAACTTCTACTCGGCGTCGATCTCGGGATACCACATCGCCGAGGCGGGCGCGAACCCGATCTCGCAGCTCGCGTTCACCCTTGCGAACGGCTTCACCTTCGTCGAGGCGTACCTCGCGCGCGGCATGAAGATCGACGACTTCGCGCCGAACCTCTCGTTCTTCTTCAGCTACGGCATGGAGCCCGAGCACGCCGTGCTGGGGCGCGTCGCGCGCCGCATCTGGGCGGTTGCGATGCGTGACAAGTACGGCGCGAACGAGCGCAGCCAGAAGCTGAAGTTCCACTCGCAGACCTCGGGGCGCTCGCTACACGCCCAGGAGATTGCGTTCAACGACATCCGCACGACCCTACAAGCTCTAATCTCGATCTACGACAACACCAACTCGCTGCACACCAACGCTTACGACGAGGCGATCACCACGCCCACCGAAGAGTCGGTGCGCCGCGCCATGGCGATCCAGCTCATCATCAACAAGGAGTGGGGTCTTTCGAAGAACGAGAATCCGAACCAGGGCAGCTTCATCCTCGACGAGCTGACCGACCTCGTCGAGGAGGCGGTGCTGAAGGAGTTCGAGGCGATCGCCGAGCGCGGCGGCGTGCTCGGCGCAATGGAAACCGGCTATCAGCGTGGCAAGATCCAGGAAGAATCGATGGCGTACGAGCACAAGAAGCACGACGGCTCTTACGCTATCATCGGCGTCAACACGTTCCGCAAGGCAAAAGGGGAGCCGGTGCCGCAAAGGATCGAACTCATCCGCTCGACCGAGGAGGAGAAGCAATCGCAGCTCGCGCGCCTCGCGGAATTCCACGCGCGGCATTCGAAGGAATCGGGCCCCATGCTGCAGCGCCTGCAGCAGGCGGTGATCAGGCACCAGAACGTGTTCGCGGTGCTCATGGAAGCCGTGCGCGTTTGCTCGCTCGGGCAGATCACGCATGCCCTGTTCGAAGTGGGTGGGCAGTACCGCAGGAACATGTAGCTGGGCGGGCGCTGAAAGGAGCGAAGATTGCAGCAAAAATCCATTGGAATCTACCCTAGGTGGGATGAGTACGGCCGAAGGGCTGGTCCATGGCGGCGTTTCCGGGCAAGGATTCTTCCCGTGCACGTGTATAAGCCTCTCATGACGGAGCTTCATTTCGCGATACTGCGATTTCGAACCGGAGGGCTGGCATCGAAGTATGAGGGTTCGAAGGATCTGCTCATCAACCTAGGCTGCGGCGGGAATGGATTACCCGGATGGGTAAACGTTGATGGCTATCCGGCAAAGAACGTGAACTGCGTGTGCGATTGCAGAAGAAAACTTCCATTTCCGGACGGATCTGCTCGAGGAATATTTTCCGAGCACTTCTTTGAGCATCTGGACTATACGGACGAAGTCCCCGCGTTTCTTGCGGAGTGTCTGCGAGTCCTGCGGCCGGGCGGAATAATACGTATTGTGGTCCCGGATGCAGGCGAGTATCTTCGCGCCTATTGCGCGGAGGGATGGGCGGAGATAGCGCAGCTTCGAGGACTCGACAGCGGGCGCATGGATCCCTGGATGCGCTGTGCCTACCATACGAAAATGGAGCTCGTTAATGTGGTCTTTCGGCAGGGGCCCGAGCACAAGTGGGCATATGACGCCGAGACGCTGTGTTTCCTTCTTTCATACTTCGGCTTTACCGAGCCGCGGCGTTGCGCGTATCGCGAATCGCAATTGCCCGAACTCGCGATCGATCGGGAGATCAGAATGCCGGAGAGCCTGTATATCGAGGCAAGAAAGGGCTCTTGAACACCTCAGGTGCCGCGCAGCGGTATCGGCGTAGTATTGCGGTTCAGGGGGCGACGGAATTTCGCCGAACCTTCAACATGTCGGGTCTTTCGTGACCGTAATGCTGTCGGTCCAGGTTGCGCTGCTGCCACCTATGGATGCCGAGATCGTGGCGCTAACGACCAGGTCATCGGTGGCGCTGCATTTCGGGACAGTGAACTTGTAGAGCACCGCCACGACACCGCTCGAGTCGCTGGTTGCAGCCACGTGATTCGGATCGGACGGATTCGAGAAACCGCCGCCGCTCGAGCCTACAAACCCTGCAGCCGGATCGCCCACGCTCGGAGAGGTTCCGGATAGTTCAACCTTGGCGCCGCCGACTGGAGCAGTCGAGTCCTTGGAGGCCTGCACCTTGAAATGAATCGTCCCGTCGACAACCGGCGTGGGTACCGTGTTGAGCGTGTAGACCGTAGTCCGGTCCGGCTCAGTTGCCGTGATGACGGCATCGGGCGGCGTGTAGTTCCCGCAACTGCATACGAGCAGGGCGAGACCCAGCGACCCGACGGCGTACAGTTGCTTTTCGATCATTCTCTTTCTCCCCAGGGGAAAATCCAACCCCGCGTGTGCCCGCGGTCTCGCAGGTTGCCGGGCTTGCCGGTCGATTCTACGCATTGTGCGCGCCCGATCACCCTGCGCGCAAGATTTGCCATAATGCCCCGAGTTTTCCAGGCTCTACCGGCGTAAGATTGCGCTCCGGGATGCCCGATGGAATTTCGCCGATACCGCTTCCTGCTCGCGCTCACGCTTCCGACGATGCCGCTCGTCGGCTATTCGATCGGGAACAATTACTACACCCTGATCTTCGGCATCGTCGTCATCGGCCTGCTCGACTTTGTTGTGGGGCGCGACCGCCGCAACCCGTCGCCGGAGGCGCTTCCGACGCTGGAGCGCGAGCGCCTGTACCGCGCCATTCTGTATATCTGCGCCGCAGTCGATCTCGCAATCATCGGCTGGGGCGCGGCGGTCGTGGCCAGGGGAGAGCTCTCCCCCGCGCAAACGCTGGGGCTCATGCTTTCGGTGGGCTTCGTCACCGGGGCGCAGGGCATCACCTTCGCGCACGAGCTCGGCCACGCGCGCTCCAAGGCCGATCAGTTGTTGGCAAAGGTGCTGCTCACCGCGGTCTGCTACGGCCACTTCTTCATCGAGCACAACCGGGGTCATCACGTGCGCGTCGCGACGCCCGACGACCCGGCCTCGGCACGTTTCGGTGAGACCTTCTACTCTTTCTACGTGCGCACCCTCACGGGTAGCTGGCTGAACGCGTGGAAGCTCGAGGCCGAGCGCTTGAGGAGGCACGGGCTTCGTTTCTGGACCTGGCGAAACCAGATGCTGTGGTTCACGACTGTGCCCGTGCTCGTCTTCGGGACGCTTTGGCTGGCTCTGGGCCCGCTGGCAGCGGCTCTCTACGTGGTGCAAAGCTGGATGGCGTTCACACTGCTCGAGGCCGTCAACTACGTTCAGCACTACGGTCTTGCGCGCCGACAAGTGAAAAATGGCGGCTACGAGCGCGTAGCCCATCACCACTCGTGGAACGCATCCGAGACGCTCACCAACTGCTTCCTGATCCACTTGCAGCGGCACTCCGATCACCACGAAAACCCGTCGCGCGCCTACCAGGCGCTGCACCTTTACCCGGACGGACCGGAGCTCCCCACCGGCTATTCCGGCATGCTGCCGCTCGCCTTCGTCCCGCCGCTGTGGTTCGCGGTGATGAATCCGCGGCTCAAAGCGATGCCGGCCTGACCCCGGATTTGCCATAATGTGCCGGCAACCCATAGAGGAGGGGTCATGCCGGAAGATCTGCCACAGACCTTTCCGCGTCTTCTGCTGCATCAAGCGAAAGTCCGACCGGATCGTCCTGCAGTCCGAGAAAAGGACCTGGGTATCTGGCAGGTGTGGACCTGGGCGCAGGCCCTCGAGGAAGTGCGCTGGCTCGCCTGCGGACTGGCGGCACAAGGCTTCAAGCGCGGCGACCGGTTGGCCGTCGTCGGCGACAACCGCCCGCGCCTCTATTGGGCGATGATGGCTGCGCAGGCTCTGGGCGGCATTCCCGTGCCGCTCTACCAGGACGCCGTCGCGGCGGAGCTGGCGTTCGTTCTCCAGGACGCCGACGTCGGCTTCGCCGTCGCCGAAGACCAGGAGCAGGTCGACAAGCTTCTCGAAAACCTCACGCAGTGCCCGCAGCTCAAGCTCATCTACTACGACGATCCGCGCGGCCTGCGCCACTACGCGCAAGGTGAGCTCACGAGCCTCGACGCGCTTCAGGCGCTCGGCCGGGAATACGCGCGGGAACATCCGGAATTCCTCGCGGCCGAGATCGAGAAGGGTCGCGCTAACGACATCGCGGTGATCCTGTATACGTCGGGCACCACCGGCCACCCCAAGGGCGTCGCGCAGACGCACGCGGCACTGATCCAGACCGCGCGCGTGCTCGTCGCCTTCGACGGATTTACCGAGAAAGACGAGGTGCTCTGCTATCTGCCGATGGCCTGGGTGGGGGACTTCCTGTACTCGTACGCCCAGTCCTTCGTCGCGGGCTTCTGCCTCAACTGCCCCGAGTCTCCCGAGACGGTGATGACCGACCTGCGCGAGATCGGGCCGACCTACTACTTCGGGCCGCCGCGAGTCTACGAGGCCATCCTGACGCAGGTGATGATCCGCATCGAGGATGCGGGGTGGCTGAAGCGCCGCCTGTTTCACGCCGCCATGGCGCACGCGAAGCGGGTCGGCATGAGCATCCTCGAAGGCAGGGCCGGGGTGTCGCTCGGGGACCGGCTGCTCTACAGGCTCGGCGGTCTGCTCGTGTACGAGCCGCTCAAGAACGTGCTCGGCCTGTCGCGCATCCGCGTCGCCTATACCGGCGGTGAGGCGATCGGGCCGGATCTGTTCGACTTCTACCGCTCCATCGGCGTCAATCTCAAGCAGCTCTATGGCATGACCGAGACCTGCGTCTCGGTGAGCATGCACGCCTCGGGCGAGGTGAAGCTCGAGACCGTCGGCAAGCCCATGCCGGGCGTCGAGGTGCGCATCGCCGATTCGGGCGAAGTACTGGTGCGCTCGCCGGGCGTGATGCGCGAATACCACAAGCGGCCCGACGCCACGCGCGAGGCGATCGACACCGAGGGCTTCTTCCACACGGGCGATGCGGGCTATTTCGACGGCGAGGGCCACCTCAAGATCATCGATCGGGCCAAGGACGTGGGGCGCCTCGCGGGCGGAGCGTTATTCGCGCCCAAGTACCTCGAGAACAAGCTCAAGTTCTTCCCCTACATCAAGGAGGCGGTGTGCTTCGGCCACGGGCGCGACGAAGTGTGCGCGTTCGTCAACATCGATATGGCGGCGATCGGCAACTGGGCCGAGCGGCGCAACATCGCCTACTCGGGATACGCCGACCTCGCGGCGCAGCCGGCGGTGTGCGAGCTCGTGCGCGAGTGCGTGGAGAAGGTCAACCGCGACCTGGCGGGCGACGCCGCATTGCGCGAATCCCAGATCCGGCGCTTCCTGATCCTGCACAAGGAGCTGGACGCCGACGACGGCGAGCTCACGCGCACGCGCAAGGTGCGCCGCCGTCACATCGCCGAAAAGTACGCGTCGCTCGTTGACGCGCTCTACTCCGGCAAGCCGAGCTGCTTCGTCGAAACGCAGATGCGCTTCGAGGACGGTCGCGTCGGCACCGTGTCCGCGGACCTGCGCATCCTGGACGCGAAGATCTACGCCCCCGAGGCGCGCAAGGCGGCATGACGCCGCGCGCGAGATGAGCGAGGGCAGGCGAATCGGAGGTCCGCTCCTCGAGGTCGAGGACGTGTCGCTCGCCTTCGGCGGCGTGGTCGCGTTGCAGGGGGTGTCGTTCGACGTGCGCGAGCACGAGGTCCGCGCCATCATCGGACCGAACGGGGCGGGCAAGTCCTCGATGCTGAACGTCATCAACGGCGTGTACCACCCCCAGCGTGGAACCGTCGTGTTCAAGGGCCGCAGACGCCGCAGGGTCGACCCGCACGAGGCTGCGAAGCAGGGCATCGCTCGCACCTTCCAGAACATCGCTCTGTTCCGCGGCATGAGCGTCCTCGACAACCTCATGACCGGGCGAAACCTGAAGATGAAGCGCAACGTGCTCGAGCAGGCCCTCTACCTGGGGCCGGCCCGGCGCGAGGAGCTCGAGCATCGCGAGAAGGTGGAGGCGGTGATCGATTTCCTGGAGATCCAGCACGTCCGCAGGACCCCCGTCGGGAGGCTTCCCTACGGCATGCAAAAACGCGTCGAGCTCGGGCGCGCCCTCGCGGCCGAGCCCGAGCTCCTGCTGCTCGACGAGCCCATGGCCGGCATGAACGTCGAGGAGAAGCAGGACATGAGCCGCTTCATCCTCGACGTCAACGACCAGATGGGGACGACCATCGTGCTGATCGAGCACGATATGAGCGTGGTGATGGATCTCTCGGACCGGGTAGTGGTGCTCGACTACGGGCGCAAGATCGCCGACGGAACGCCCGACGAGGTGCGCCGCGACCGGCGCGTCATCGATGCGTATCTGGGAGTCGCGCATTGAAGCGCTCAGTCGGCATCACGCACTAGCATGCAGTTCTTCTTCGAGGTGCTGATCGGCGGGCTGCTCGCAGGCGTGATGTACTCGCTCGTCGCGCTCGGCTTCGTGCTGATCTTCAAGGCCTCGGGCGTGTTCAACTTCGCACAGGGCGCGATGGTGTTCTTCGCGGCGCTCACGACCGTGGGGTTCACCTCGATGGGCGCGCCCTTCTGGCTCGCCGTCGCCCTCGCCCTGGGCGTGATGGCGGCGCTCGCGTTCCTGACGGAACGCGTCGTGCTGCGGCCGCTCGTGAACCAGCCCCAGATCACGCTGTTCATGGCGACCATCGGCCTGGCGTTCGTCATCGAAGGTGTCGCGCAGCTCACCTGGGGGGCGAACGTGCGCGCGCTCGACCTCGGCGTCGCCGACGAGCCCATCGAGTGGCTCATGGACCGCACGGGGATGAACGTCAGCAAGTTCGACCTGGTCGCATCCGGGATCGCGGCGGGGCTGGTCGCCGTGCTCGCAGTGTTCTTCAACAAGACGCGCACCGGGCGGGCGCTGCGCGCCGTCGCCGACGACCATCAGGCGGCGCTCGCCGTGGGCATCTCCCTGCAGAGAATCTGGGTGATCGTGTGGATCACGGCGGGGTTCGTCGCGCTCGTCACGGGACTCCTGTGGGGTGCGCGCAACGGCGTGCAGTTCGCGCTTACTTTTCTCGCGCTGAAGGCCCTCCCGGTACTGATTCTCGGAGGGCTCGATTCGATCGCCGGAGCCATCGTCGGCGGGCTCATCGTCGGCGCCTCCGAGAAGCTCGCCGAGGTCTACCTCGGTCCCTACGTCGGTGGCGGGATCGAGTCCTGGTTTCCCTACCTGCTCGCGCTCGGGTTCCTGCTGGTGCGTCCCGAGGGCCTGTTCGGCGAGAGGCGCATAGACCGTGTCTGACCGGGCCGGAAGCTGACCATGCTCTACCGCGAGACCGGCCAGTTCAAGACCGCCTACGCCGCCGACCAGCAGCTCTTTCCCATTCGCCAGGACCGGATCGCGATCCTCGCGCTGCTCGCGATGGCGTTCATCGGCATCCCCCTCGCTGCCGTGACGCCCGGCCTGGCCGGCGCGATCGACTTCAACTACTGGTTCAACGGCGTGCTGATCCCGTTGCTGATCTTTTCGCTCGCCGCGCTCGGCTTGAACATCCTGACGGGGTATGCGGGGCTGCTTTCACTCGGGACGGCGGCCTTCATGGCGGTCGGCGCCTTCGCGGCCTACAACTTCGAGCTGCGCGTGCCGGGCATTCCGATGCTCCTGTCCTTTATCCTGGCGGGCGGGGTGGCCGCGCTGGTCGGCATCGTGTTCGGGCTGCCGAGCTTGCGCATCCGCGGCTTCTACCTTGCGGTGGCGACCCTCGCCGCGCAGTTCTTCGTCGTGTGGGCGCTGACGAAGTTCGCTTGGTTCTCCAACTACAGCACCTCAGGGGTGATCACCGCGCAGAAGATCGTTGTGTTCGGCTGGGCGGTCGACACGCCGGTCGAGCGCTACCTGCTGGTGCTCGCGATCGTGTGCGTCATGGCGCTTGCCGCCAAGAACCTGGTGCGTAGCGCCCTCGGCCGTTCCTGGATGGCGGTTCGCGACATGGACGTCGCGGCCGAGGTGGTCGGCATCCCCATCATGAAGACCAAGCTCCTCGCGTTCGCAATCAGTTCGTTCTACTGCGGCGTCGCCGGGGCGCTGTATGCCTTCGCCTACCTCGGCACGGTCGAGCCTGCGGGATTCGAGCTCGATCTGTCATTCCGCATTCTCTTCATGGTCATCATCGGCGGAGCGGGCAGCATCCTCGGGTCGTTCCTGGGCGCGGCCTTCATCGTGCTGCTGCCGATCTTCCTCGATCTTTCTGCGAACGGCATCGAGCACACTTTCGGGCTCGCCCTGCCCTCGGGGCTGGTGTCCAACCTGACCCTGATCATCTTCGGCGCGCTGATCGTGTTCTTCCTGGTCGTCGAGCCGCTCGGGCTTGCGCGCCTGTGGCAGATCGCCAAGGAGAAGCTCAGGCTCTGGCCGTTCCCGCATTGATTGGGCTATATTAGTCGCAGCTGTTCATCGGATAACCAGTAGATAGAAATAGGGAGTTCACGCCAAAGGAGGGTTCCATGTTGCTGAGATTTGGAAAGGCCTTGCTCGGCCTTGCGGCGCTCGCCGCAGCCGGGGCGCATGCGCAGAACGAACAGTTTGTCCCCATGAGCGGCTACTGGGTCGGGCCGTACGCGGCAGGCGGCTCGGGGATCTTCGGCGGCTATATCGATTACCTCAACATGGTCAACGCCCGCGACGGCGGCGTCAACGGCGTGAAGTTCACCTACGAGAAATGCGAGACCGAGTACAACAACGCGCGCGGCGTCGAGTGCTACGAGCGCACCAAGAAGCGCGGACCGACGGGCGCGTCTCTGGTGATGCCGCTGTCGACCGGCATCACGTATTCGCTCATCGATAAGGGCACGGCCGACCACATTCCGATCGTGTCGATCGGCTACGGCCGCACCGACGCCTCCGACGGGCGGGTGTTCCCATGGATCTTCCCGCTGATCACCAACTACTGGAGCCAGAACACCGCCAAGATCAAGTTCATCGCCTCGAAGGAAGGCGGGATGGATAAGCTCAAGGGCAAGAAGATCGTGAACATCTATCACGACTCCGCGTACGGCAAGGAAACCATTCCGGTGCTCGACGCGCAGGCGGCGAAGTACGGATTCCAGGTGACGCACATCCCGGTCGCGCACCCCGGGAACGAGCAGCAGGCGCAATGGCTGCAGATCCGGCAGATCAAGCCGGACTGGGTGATCCTGCGCGGCTGGGGCGTCATGAACCCGACCGCGCTCAAGGCGGCGGCCAAGGTGGGCTTCCCGCGCGACAAGATGGTCGGGGTGTGGTGGAGCGGCGCCGAGGAGGACGTGATCCCGGCGGGCGACGCGGCCAAGGGCTTCTACGCGGCGGCGTTCAACGTCTCCGGCTCCAACTACCCGGTGATCAAGGAGATCGAGAAGAACGTCTACGCCAAGGGTAAGGGCGAGATGGAGGACCATTCGCGTGTCGGCTCGATCTACTACAACCGCGGGGTCGTGTTCGGTATCGTTACCGCCGAAGCGATCCGCACGGCGCAGGAGCAGTTCGGCAAGGGCAAGCCGATGACGGGCGACCAGATCCGCTGGGGCCTGGAGCACCTCAACATCGACGACAGGAAGCTCAAGGCCCTCGGCGCCACCGGGTTCATGCAGGCGCTCAAAGTATCGTGCGCGGACCACGAGGGCGGCGGGTCGGTGAAGTTCCTGCAATGGGACGGCAACAAGTGGAACACCGTCACCGACTGGATCGGCTCCGACCAGTCGCTCGTGCGCCCGATGATCGAGGAGTCGGCCGCGAAGTACGCCAAGGAGAAAGGCATCACTCCGCGCGACTGCAGCAAGGAAGGCTGAGAGCGCTCTCCCGAAGGGCCAGGGCTCGTGCCCTGGCCCTTCGCGTCTCCATCATGCTCAGCGTCAACAACATCGAGGTCATCTACGATCACGTGATCCTGGTGCTGAAAGGCGTCTCGCTTTCCGTCCAGGACGGCAAGATCGTCGCACTCTTGGGGGCGAACGGCGCGGGCAAGACGACGACGCTCAAGGCGATCTCGAATCTGCTTCGCTCCGAGCGCGGCGACGTCACCAAGGGAACGATCGAGTTTCGCGGGCGGCGCGTCGACCGGTTGAGTCCCGACGAGTTGGTGAAGTTGGGGGTGGTGCAGGTGATGGAGGGGCGGCACTGCTTCGCGCACCTCACGGTCGAGGAGAACCTGCTCACCGGCGCCTACACCCGCTCCACCGGGCGCGCGGAGCTCTCGCGGGACCTCGAGCGCGTCTACGGCTACTTCCCGAAGCTCCGGGAGAGACGCCGGGCCCAGGCCGGCTATACGTCGGGGGGAGAGCAGCAGATGACCGCGCTCGGGCGCGCGCTCATGGCGCGGCCGAGCATGATCCTGCTCGATGAGCCGTCGCTCGGGCTTGCGCCTCAGATCGTCGAGGAGATATTCGGCATCGTGAGGAGCCTCAACCAGAACGAGAAGGTCAGTTTTCTCCTCGCCGAACAGAACACCAGCGTCGCGCTTCGCTACGCGGACTACGGTTATATTCTCGAAAATGGCCGGGTCGTCATGGATGGAGCCGCCGCGGAGCTCGCCGCGAACGAGGATGTGAAGGAGTTCTACCTCGGGATTGCCTCGGGCGCGCGCAGAAGCTTCAGGGACGTGAAACACTACCGCCGCAGAAAGCGGTGGTTGGCATGAGCGGTAGCCGCCAGAACACGGAGCGCAGCAGCTTGGACAGATCCGAAAGATTGCGGGAGCTAGAGCGACTTCGAAGCGACTGTGAAGCCCTGGAAGAGGAGGCAGGGCTGTCCCAGGCGATGGAACGTGGTGGCCTGACAAGGGTTGCTTCAAGGAGATCTACATAGCTTTCCGCTCGGGCACTCATCGCGCATTTCGTAAGTGGAGCACGTAGCAAAGTACCAGCAGACGGAACGATTACCGTTAGCTTCATGCGCGAGCTTGGCTTTGTGCTTTAATAGGACATGGTTGAACGGGTATTATTGGCGTTTATGACCGGTAGTTGAGGGAACCATGTCAAGTCAACTCGAGATGCTTGAAGCTCAGGCGCTCAAGCTTTCCCCGGAGGAGCGCGCGCAGCTTGCGGATCGCTTGATTGCCAGCCTTTTCCAGGACAACGAGATTGAGGGTGCTTGGGCCGTCGAGGTCGAGCGGCGCATCAAGGAGATCGAGGCTGGCCGCGCGCAGCTAGTTCCTGCCGCTGACGCCATCGCCCGCGCGCGCGCCGCGGTTAAATGACCCCATCGGTCGGCCCGGACGCCGAACGGGAACTGACTGACGGGGCTGTCTACTACGCACGAGAAGCGAAAAGCGCCGACCTGGGTCTTGCGTTCATTGCTGAGTTCGAGCGCGCTTTGGAGCTTCTGTGTGCGTATCCACGCCTTGGCGTGTCATGGAGAAGCAGGCGCCGCTTCCCTTTGCGCCGATTTCCCTACAGCATCATTTACTACGTCACTGGCGAAGAACTACGGGTTATTGCGCTTGCCCATCATCGGCGCAAGCCCGGTTACTGGACCGGTCGCAAGTAAATTCTGTTTCCAGCGGATTTAACAAATGAAAATAGTTGCCGTACTGGTCATGGTGTTGAGCGCGTGCGCAGCGTCCGCGCAGTCGTATCCGGCCAAGCCGATGCGCCTCGTGGTCGGATTCGCCCCGGGCGGCGCCGCCGACATCATTTCGCGCGCGATGAGCGACCCCCTGACGCGCGCCCTCGGCCAGGGCATCATCGTCGACAACAAGCCCGGTGCGGGATCGAGCCTCGCCGCAGAGTTCGTCGCCCGGGCCGCGCCCGACGGCTACACCATCATGATCGCAAGCCAAAGCGGCATGATCGTGAACCCGCTGATCAACAAGAGCGTCGCGTACAACACGCAGCGCGACTTCGCCGCGATCACCCAGGTGACGAGCTCGCCGCTGGTGGTGGCCGTCAATCCGGCACTGCCGGTGAAGTCGATTCGCGAGCTCATCGCCGAGGCGAAGAAGGCGCCCGGCAAGCTCAACTTCGCTACTTCCGGCAACGGCTCGCTTCCCCACCTGGCGACGGCCCTGTTCGACGCCCTGGCAGGCATCGACATGGTGCACATTCCCTACAAGAGCGGCGGGTTGTCGGTGCAGTCGGTGCTCGCCGGGGACACGCAGGTGACCTTCGCGACCGCGCCCTCGGTGATGCCGCTGGTACTGGCCGGGCGACTGCGGGGCCTGGCGATCACCACGCGGGCCCGCTCGGCCCTGATCGCAGGACTGCCCGGGATGGAAGAGGCCGGCGTCGCGAACTACAACGTGTCGATCTGGTACGGGTTCTTCGCCCCCGCTGGCACCCCGAAAGAGATCGTCGCGCGCCTGTTCCGGGCGACCATCCAGGCGCTCCAAGACGCCAAGCTGAAGGAAGTCCTCGCGCGCGATGGAACCGAGGCCCTGGGCTCGGCCTCGCCGGAAGCCTTTGCAGCCTTCCTGCGCGAAGAAGCGGATGTGACCGCGCGCGTGATCCGCGAGTCGGGGGCGAAGTTCGAGTAGCGGCGGCTCAGCCCGTCGACACCGGGAAGGCGCGGGTCAGGACGATCAGTATCACCAGCAGCACGACGCCGAGCCCGAGGCTCCACCCGATCAGCTTCTTCTCGACCGGGAGGAGCGGTTCGACGGGCATCTTGCGGATTTCCTCTCCGACCTTCGGCTGTTCCATTCGCTCCCCCTTTCAGCTCGCCAGCGGCGGCTTCACCCCGCCGAAAAACACCCAGGAGATCACCAGTCCCACCCAGATCACGAACCCGAACAGGCACACGACGTAGACCGCCGCGAGCTTGCCGATGCCTTCCTCCCACAGTTTTCTGAAGTTGGACATTACACCGATAGTGAAGAAGGTCATGATGAAGAAAATCACGCGAAACGTGTTCACTTCGCCCATCGCCGCGCGGATCTTGCCGGTCGATTCGGGTGCCGCGCCGTAGGCCAGGATCAGGACTACGACGAACGTCAGCACGTAGCCGATGATGAATTTCGGGAAGCGCTCCCAGATCTCGGCGACCTTCGCCTTGTCGCCGGCCGGGCGCACTTCGATGTAGTTGGTCCAGATATACGCGAGAAGGAAAGCCCAGATGCCGATGAAGATGTCGATGAAGATCTTCACCGTCGCGGTGGTCCCGAGTATCCAGCCCTTCGCGTAGTTGACACCCTCGGCGGCGTTGCTGGCTAGGATCAGCGATTCGGCGATCGCGCCGCTCGCCACGGCGGCGCCGTCGGTCTTCACCGCGAGCCCCATCCACGCCCCAGCGACCATGGGCTCGTGCGCGAGGAAAGCGTTCGCCGCGAACGGCAGGATGAGCAGTTCCACCACCGCGAAGACCACGACCAGCGACGCCACCATGATCGGCACGATCGGACGCGCGCGTATCGCGGCTCCGGTGGCGATCGCCGCCGACACTCCGCAGATCGAAATCCCGGACGCGAGCGGTGCCGCCCACTCCCGGCTGAATCCGAACCATTTGCGCGCGACGAAGTACACGACCGCCCAATAGATCAGATAGGCCTCGATGATCGCGGCCAGACCACGGAACAGCACCGATTTTGCGAGGACCGGCTGCGTGGCCGCCATGATGCCGAGGAACCCGCCGAGGAGGACGATCGCGGCCTTGATATACAGCTCGGGGCGCACGGCTTCCTTCATCCAGGCGGCGAAGCCCGGAAAGAAGTTTCCGACGACGAGGCCGGCGATGAGGGCGACGACGAATCCGCCTTCGTTGGTGAGCTTGAGCGACCAGCCGATGCCGAACTTCTGCATGTCGGCGGGCGTGGTCACGGCGAAATTCGCGTAGCTGCCCACGATCCACGACAGATAGCTGATCCAGAACACCGCGGTGAAACCGAGCGCGAAGCGCTTGAGGTCGGCTTTGAGCGCGGCCGCACCCGCCGTCATCACGACGAGCAGGGCGACGTAAGTGGCGATCAGGGCGCCCACACCGCCCAGGCCCGAATACGCCTTGGAAACAGGATTAAGCGCCCTGGATACATCGGTCCATACGCTTGTAGTGACGACCCAGCCCAGGATGTCCGCGCCGCCAAGCATGGCGAGCGCGAGCACGAATACGAGCAAGCCGATCCAAACCGACAGCCAGTCCTCGCTCAGACCTTTGGGTCCTTGATCCATGGGTCCTCCCTTTTACGCGTGCGGGAAAGGTACCCCTCGACCGGGCAAACGGGAACAAACCAAAGATTACTTCCATATAACCCGGCCTGATTTTGTGTGCTATGTTGCCTGCCCGACCCGCCTCGGGAAATCGATGCCGGAGCACTACGATCGCCTGGAGATCCGCGACCCGGAGGAGCGGGAGCGCTCCCTGCTCGCCGCGCTCCCCGGCCAGATCGCGCACGCCAAGGGCAACGCGCCCGGTTGGGCGCGCATTCTCTCCGGCATCGACCCCGGGGCCGTGACCGACCGGACCGCGCTCGCGAAGCTGCCCGTCACGCGCAAGTCCGATCTCCCCGCGCTGCAAAAAGCCGAGCGTCCCTTCGGGGGCCTGAACGCGGTGCCGGTCGCGCGCATGGGACGCGTCTTCGTTTCCCCGGGGCCGATCTACGATCCCGGCGGGACGGGGCGCGATTGGTGGCGCACCGCTCGCGCGCTTTTCGCCACGGGATTTCGCTCCGGCGACGTCGTGCTGAACACCTTCGCGCACCATTTCACGCCCGCGGGCGCGATGCTCGAGTCGGGGGCGGTCGCGCTGGGCTGCGCGGTGGTGCCCGCCGGCACGGGGCAAACCGAGATGCAGGTATCCACGATCGCCGACCTGCGCGCGAACGCCTACATAGGCACCCCCTCGTTCCTCAAGGTCATCGTCGAGAAGGCCGACGAGCTCGGGGCGGATATCCGCAGCCTCGAGAAGGCGGCGGTCGGGGCGGAGTTCCTGCCGCCGGCGCTCAGAGCCGCGATGAAGGCGCGGGGCCTGCGCGTGCTGCAGTCGTACGCCTCCGCCGATCTCGGCCTGATCGCCTACGAGTCCGAGGCACTGGAAGGCATGATCCTCGACGAGAGGCTGCTGCTCGAGATCGTTCGCGTTGGCACCGGCGAGCCCGTGGAGGACGGCGAAGTCGGCGAGGTGGTCGTGACGAACTTCAACACGGACTATCCGCTCGTGCGGTTCGGCACCGGGGACCTTTCGGCGGTGCTGCCGGGAACGAGCCCGTGCGGTCGCACCAACACGCGCATACGCGGCTGGCTGGGCCGCGCGGACCAGGCCACCAAGGTGAAAGGCATGTTCGTGCACCCTGCGCAAGTCGCAGAGATCGCCAGGCGGCACGGCGAGATCATCAGGGCGCGGCTCGTCGTGGAAAACCCGGACGGCAGCGACCGCATGACGCTGCGGTGCGAAGTGCGGGGCGAGCCCACCGCGGGCTTGGCGCCGGCGATAGCGGACACGCTGCGCAGCGTCACCAAGCTGCGCGGCGAGGTGGCGCTCGTCCGGCCGGGAGAGCTGCCGAACGACGGCAAGGTGATCGAGGACGCGAAGAAGTATGGCTAGCCCGACGGGCCCGCGTGCGAAGCCCCTGTCCGGCGTGCGCGTGCTCGACCTGACGCGGCTGCTTCCCGGGGCGATGGCGACTCTGCACCTCGCCGACATGGGCGCCGACGTCGTCAAAATCGAGGACACCGGCGCCGGCGACTACTCGCGTGCCATGGGCCGCGTGTGCGACGGCATGTCGGATTCCTTCCGGATCCTGAATCGCAACAAGCGCGCGATGCGCCTCGACCTGAAGCATCCGCTGGGGCGCGAAGCCTTTTTCCGTCTGGCGCGCAAGGCGGACGTGGTGGTCGAGGGTTTCCGCCCGGGCGTCGCGGCCAAGCTGGGCGTCGGCTACGACGCTGTCGCAGCGGCGAACTCCCGCATCGTCTACTGCTCGATATCAGGCTACGGGCAGGACGGACCGTACGCGCAGCGCGCGGGCCACGACATCAACTACATCGGCTACGCAGGCGTGGGCGATCAGATCGGCACCAGCGATGGACCGGTCGTGCCGAACTTCCAGATCGCCGACCTCCTCGGCGGGGCGCTCGTCCCCGTGATGGGAATTCTCGCGGCGCTGGTCGACGCCAGAGTCTCGGGGCGGGGACGCTACGTCGACGTCTCCATGACCGATGCAGCCCTCGCGCACGCGGTGTTCCCGCTGCTCGGCCTGCTCGAGCAGGGAAAGGCCCCCGCGCGGGGTACCGGCATGCTCGACGGCGGCCTGCCGTGCTACAACGTCTATCGCACCAGAGACGGAAAATTCATGGCGGTCGGCGCGCTGGAGCACAAATTCTGGATGAAACTGTGCGACTTACTCGGCACCCCGGAGCTCAAGGACAGGCACATCGTCTACGGGGCGCAAGCCGAACCGGTCAAGGCGCGGCTCTCCGCGATCTTCGCCTCGCGCACGCAGAAGGAGTGGACCGGGGTCTTCACCGGAGCCGACTGCTGCGTCAGCCCGGTCCTCGCCATCGATGAGGCGCTCGCCAACGAGCAGTTGCGCGCCAGAAACATGGTGATCGACGAGGGCGGACTCACGCAGCTCGCGCTCCCGGTGAAGTTCAGCGAGTTCGAGTTCCGCGTCGAGCGCAAGGCGCCTGGGGCCGGCGAGCACACCGACGAGATCCTTTGCGAAGCCGGCTACGGCGACGCGGAGATCGCGGCAATGCGAAGTGAAGGAGTGATTTGAGAGCGAGAATCGCAACAGCTCCGGCGTGGCTCGCCGCTGCGCTCGTTTCCGCGAACTGCTTCGCCCAGGGCTGGCAGAAGGAGCTCGATACACCCTACGTGCCGACCCCGCAGGTGGTCGTCGACCGCATGCTCGACCTGGCGCAGCTCAAGGCCGGCGAGATGGTGATCGACCTCGGCTCGGGCGACGGTCGCATCATGATCGAGGCGGCGAAAAAGTACGGCGCGCGCGGCTTCGGCGTGGAAATCGATCCGCAGCTGGTGAAGCTTTCGAATGAATGGGCCGTCAAGGCCGGCGTCGCCGACCGGGTGAAGTTTCTGCAGCAGGATCTGTTCAAGACCGACTTTCACGAGGCCAATGTCCTGACCCTCTACCTCCTGCCCGACGTGAACCTCGCGCTGCGACCCAAGATTCTCGCCGAGCTCAAGCCCGGGTCGCGCGTCGTGTCGCACGACTACGGCATGGGCGACTGGCGTCCGGACACGGAAGAGACGATTCCCGCGCCGGACAAGAAGGTCGGGGCGCGCAAGGAGAGCCAGGTGTTCCTGTGGACCGTGCCGGCGAAGGTCGATGGAGAGTGGAGATTCGAGCTCTCGTCGGGGGTGAAATCGAGGCGCACGCGGCTGGTGCTCAAGCAGAGATACCAGGTCGTGTCGGGAACGGTCGAGCTGGCTGGGCAGGGCAACGTGCCCCTGTCGGACGGCCTGCTGCGCGGCGACGAACTGCGGCTGATGCTGCCTGCCGGCGCCGTCGACCGCGGTCCGGTCGAGATGGTCGGGCGCGCGACCCGGGATACCCTCGCGGGCACGCTGCGCAAGTCGGGGCGCGACCTCGCGAACTGGACTGCGCGGCGGATCCCCTGACTGTGAATCCGTCCGCGGCGCGTTCGGAGGCGTGGCGACGCGGCGTTCTGCTGCTCGTCGTGCTCGGTTCCCTGGCCCTGATGCTCTCGCGGCGCATCGAGAGGGGGGCGGAAGCGGAGGCTTAGCTTCCTCTCGCGAGCACCAGTCCATCGCGCCGTGCGAGCGCGCCGGAGCGCTCGAGGTCGCCGACCAGCCACTCGGCGAACGCCGCCGGCGGCATCTTCAGGTAGTTGCGGTTGACCTCGGCCAGGACGGCGACCCGCTCGAGGTAGGCGGGCACTTCCCCGAGTGGCATCGCGCGCTTCTCGAGCAAGGAGAAGGTGAACAGGACCTTGACGACGTGCCGCGCCAGGCGCGTGATGTCCTCTTCGTACGCGGCCAACCGGGAGAAAGCGCGCGCCAGCGCGGCGGGGACATCCCCGAACGGGCTACCGTGTCCGGGGATCACGACCTCGCAGCCGAGCCCCGCGATTCGCTCCAGCGTCTGGCGCGTCTCCGCCAGCGCCGTCTCGCGCCCGAAGAGCTGGGCGAACACTGCGCCGAAGCCGTTCTGCCAGAGCGCGTCCCCCGAGAGGAGCACCCGCGTCTCCGGGGAGTAGAACACCACGGCGTGCGGATCGTGGCCGGGCGCGGCGATGACTTCCCATTCCCACTCGCCCATGCGCAGGGTGTCGCCCGCGGCGAACGTATCGTCGTACTGGAAGCGCTCGGCGCGCTGGTCGGCGGCCGATAGGATCAGCTCGCGCTCGTCCCATCGGTCGATCAGGGGCGCCTCGCCCTGCGGAATGCTCGTCCTGCAGCGAAATCGTCTCCGGATCGCCGCGTTGCCGCCCATGTGATCGGAGTGGCAATGCGTGTTGACGAGATGGTCGAGCGGCCTTCCCCCGAGCGCGTACTCGAGCAGCGCCACGGTCTGGGGACCGTGCGCGCCATAGCCGGAGTCGACCACGGTCGCCGCCTCGGCGCACAGCAGAACATTGTTGGAGGACAGCCAGCCGCGCTCGAGTACCTGGATACCCCGGGGCAGTTTCAAGGCCGCAGCCCCCGTTTCGACAGTTGCGCGAGCACCGCGCCCTTTTCCTCGGGGCTCATGCCGGACCAGGCCGCGATCTCGGCGAGCGTGCGCAGGCAGCCCTCGCACAGCGCGGTGTCGGGATTCATCCTGCACACGTTGATACAGGGCGAGGCTACTTCGTCTGGCCGAGCGACCGCGGTCACGAGTTCAGCTTGGATGCGAGGGCGCGCGCCACGCGCGAAGCCGGCTCCCGGCCGAGCGCGCGACAAATGAACTCGCCGGCGCGAAAGAGCCTCTCGAGATCGACGCCGGTGTCGATTCCCAGGCCGTCGAGCATGTAGACCACGTCCTCGGTGGCCACGTTGCCCGTGGCCCCCTTGGCATAGGGGCAGCCGCCCAGCCCCGCGACCGAGGTGTCGAAGGTCTTGACCCCTACCTCGAGCGAGGCGTAGATGTTGGCGAGCGCCTGGCCGTAGGTGTCGTGGTAGTGGCCGCCGATCCTGGCCATGGGGACTTTCCGCGCGACCGCCTCGATCACCGCGCGGATCTTCCTCGGCGTGCCAACGCCTATGGTGTCGCCGAGCGACACCTCGAAGCAGCCCATGCGGTAGAGCTCGCCGGCGAGCACCGCGACCGCGGCGGGTCTGACCTCTCCCTCGTAGGGACAGCCTGCGGCGCAGGAGATGTAGCCGCGGACGCGTATGCCCTCTGCCTTGGCCGCCTCGAGGACGGGCGCGAAGCGCTCCAGGCTTTCGCCGATCGAGCAGTTGATGTTTTTCCGGCTGAATGTCTCGGTCGCGGCGCCGAACACTGCGACCTCTTCGGCGCCTGCCGCGCGCGCCGCCTCGAAGCCTTTCATGTTGGGAACCAGTACGGGATAGGCGACGCCCGGGCGTTTCCTGATCCCGGCCATGACTTCGGCGTGATCCGCCATTTGCGGCACCCACTTGGGCGAGACGAAGGCGGTCGCCTCGACCGCGCGCAGGCCCGCTTCCTGGAGCCTCTCGATCAGCTCGATCTTCACCGATGTCGGAACGCTCTTCGGCTCGTTTTGCAGGCCGTCGCGCGGAGCGACGTCGACGATGCGCACTTTCCTAGGCAAGCTCATGAGGCCTCCGCTTCAAGATCGATCAACTCGGCGCCCTCGACGACCTGGTCGCCGGCCTTGCAGCGTACTACCGTCACCGTTCCTCGGGCGGGAGCGAAGAGGGTGTGCTCCATTTTCATCGCTTCGAGGATGAGGAGGGGTGCGCCGGCCTCGACTCTCGCTCCCTCTTCGACCAGCACGGCGGCGATCCTGCCCGGTAGCGGCGCGGCGAGGTTTCCGCCGCGCGCCGTCGCTTCCCAATCCTGCCGGAGCGGGTCGTGCAGCTCGAGGCTGCGGTGCTCGTCCGAAAGGAACACCTCGACCCGACTCCCTGCCCGGATCACCCTTCCTTCGACGCGCACCCCGTTGACCTTTGCGCTCAGTCTGCCGTCGGCCTCGCGCCTGCCTTCGAGCGCGCCGTCGATGCTCACTTCGTACGTGGCGCCGCGGTCGCGAAAAACGAACACGTCCGAGCTGCGCGAGCCCAGGCGCCAGCCGTCCGCGAGGCTCCATGGCGATGAGCGCCGGCCGACGAGCGCGAGCTGCTCCGACAGAGCAGCGAGCACCAGCGCTGCCTGGCTGGGTGGTCCGGGCGGCGCGAGCAGCTCCTCCCGGTGGCGCCCGATGAGCCCGGTATCGACCTGTCCTTCGACAAACGCCCGGCAGCGCGCCAGGCGCCTCAGGAATTCGATGTTCGTCAGCAGCCCCGCGATCTCGAGCTCGCCCAGCGCGTCGCCCAGGCGCTCCAGGGCCCGGGTGCGGTCGCTACCGTGCACGACGAGCTTCGCGATCATCGCATCGTAGTAGGGCGTGACCACGTCGCCCGCGCGCACGCCGGTATCGACGCGCACGTCGCCGGACTCGGGCGGCGTCGCCATGTGCAGGATCTTCCCCGTGCCTGGGAGGAAATCCCGGCTCGGGTCCTCGGCGTAGATCCGCGCCTCGAACGCATGGCCGTCGATGCGCAAGTCGTCCTGCTTCCTGGGCAGGCGCTCGCCCGCGGCCACGCGCAGCTGCCATTCGACGAGGTCGAGGCCGGTAATCATTTCCGTGACCGGGTGCTCGACCTGAAGCCGGGTGTTCATCTCCATGAAGTAGAACTCGCCCGAGCGGTCGACGATGAACTCGACGGTCCCCGCGCCGACGTAGCCGACGGCCCTGGCCGCCGACACCGCGGCATCTCCCATCTGGCGGCGGCGCGCCTCGCCCATGCCCGGCGCCGGCGCCTCCTCGATCACCTTCTGGTGGCGCCGCTGCACGGAGCAGTCGCGCTCGAACAGGTGAATGCACTGTCCGTGGCGGTCTGCGAATACCTGGATCTCGACGTGGCGCGGCTGCTCGAGGTACCTCTCGATGAGCACGCGGTCGTCGCCGAACGCCGATTTCGCTTCGCGACGGCAGGCCGCGAGGGCGGCGTCGAACTCCCCTGGCGCGGGCACCGCGCGCATGCCCTTGCCGCCGCCGCCGCTCGATGCCTTGATCAGCACCGGATAGCCGACGCGCTGCGCCTGCGAGCGCAGCGCGTCGTCCGACTGATCGTCGCCATGGTACCCGGGCACGGTCGCGACGCCGGCCCCTTCCATCAGGGCCTTGGCCGCAGACTTGTCTCCCATGGCGCGGATCGCCCGCGGCGGAGGCCCGACGAAGGTCACGCCCGCATCCGCGCAAGCCTGGGCGAAATCCGCGTTTTCGGCGAGAAAGCCGTAGCCGGGGTGGATCGCCTGCGCGCCCGACCGCTTCGCCGCTTCGACGATGCGATCCGCGCGCAGGTAGCTGTCCGCAGCGGCCGGGGTGCCGATGCGAAACGCCTCGTCGGCGAGCGCGACATGGCGCGAATACGCGTCGGCGTCCGAGTACACGGCGACGGTCGCGATGCCCATGCGCCTCGCGGTACGCGCCACGCGGCAGGCGATCTCGCCGCGGTTGGCGATCAGAATCTTGTCGAACAAGAGGCGTCCTACTTCTTTTTCGGCCGCGCCGACTGCTTCGCGGCCTTCAACCAGGCAGGCCGGCGCTTCTCGAGGAAGGAGCGCACGCCCTCCTTGCCCTCGTCGGAAGCTCGCGCCGTCGCGATGTGCACGGCCGTTTCGGCCAGGAGCCCGGGGTCGAGCGGCCGCCTGGCCACCGCGCCGATCAGCTCCTTGGTCACCGCGTGCGCGCCCGGGGCGCCCTGGACGATCTCGCCCAGGATGGCGTTCACGGTGGCGTCGAGCTCGTCCGGCTGGGCAATCTCCTGGATGAAGCCGATGCGGTAGGCCTCCGCCGCCGGGAAGCGCTCGGCCGTGAGGAAGTAGCGGCGCGCCGCTCGCTCGCCCATCGCCGCGAGAACGTAGGGACTGATTGTCGCCGGGGTGAGTCCCAGCCGCACCTCTGACACCGCGAACTCGGTCTCGGTCGACGCGACCGCCATGTCACAGGCGGCGATCAGGCCCATGCCTCCGGCGAAGGCGGCGCCGTGCACGCGCGCGATCGTCGGCTTTTTCAGCGTGTGGAGCCGGTTGAGCATGGCGCCGAAGGCCATCGCGTCCTTGCGGTTCTCTTCGAAGTTCATCTCCCCCATGCGCTTCATCCAGTTCAGATCGGCACCGGCGCAGAACACCTTGCCGCGGCCGGCGAGCACCACCGCGCGCACCGCGGGATCGGCGTCGAGCTCGCCGAAGGCGGCCGTGAGTTCGGCGATCATGGTCTCGTTGAAGGCGTTGCGCACCTCCGGCCGGTTGAGCCAGAGGACGGCGACGCCGCGCTCCGCGTGGATTTCGATGGTTCCGTGGGACATGTCGGTGACGCTCCCGATCCTGCCGTTAGCGCGACTCAATGACGATCTCGGTCTTCAGCGAGTTCGCGTTGAAACATTTCTCGTGCGCCTCGTGGTGTGATTGTCGCCGAATGCTCCGACATGGGCCCTACATCCTGAATACGCCGAATCGGGTTTCCTCGATCGGTGCGTTGAGCGAGGCCGAGATGGCGAGCGCGAGCGCGCGACGGGTGTCCTCGGGGGCGATGACGCCGTCGTCCCACAGGCGCGCCGTGGCGTAGTAGGGATGTCCCTGGTGCTCGTACTGCTCGAGGATGGGGCGCTTGAACTCCTGCTCCTGCTCCCGGCTCCAGGTATCGCCCTTCGCCTCGATGCCGTCGCGCTTCACCGTGGCGAGCACCGACGCCGCCTGTTCCCCGCCCATCACCGAGATGCGGGCGTTGGGCCACATCCAGAGGAAGCGGGGAGAGAATGCGCGTCCGCACATGCCGTAGTTCCCCGCGCCGAAGGAGCCGCCGATCACGACGGTGAACTTGGGCACCCGGCTGCACGCGACCGCCGTCACCATCTTCGCTCCGTCCTTGGCGATGCCACCGGTCTCGTATTTCTTCCCGACCATGAAGCCGGTGATGTTCTGCAGGAACACCAGCGGAATGTTCCTCTGGCTGCACAGCTCGATGAAGTGCGCGCCCTTCAGCGCCGATTCCGAGAACAGGATGCCGTTGTTCGCGACGATGCCCACCGGGTAGCCCCAGATGCGCGCGAATCCGGTGACCAGTGTGGTGCCGTAATCCTGCTTGAATTCGTCGAGCTCGCTTCCGTCCACGATGCGCGCGATCGACTCGCGCACGTCGTACGGCTTGCGCTTGTCCTCGGGTATCACGCCGTGCAATTCCTCGGCGGGGTAAAGCGGCTCGGTCGGCTCGCGCACGTCGAGCGCGGCGCCCGTCGCGCGGCCCAGGTGGGCCACGATGCCGCGGACCAACGCAAGCGCGTGGGCGTCGCTCTGCGCGATATGATCGGCGACGCCCGATTGCCGCGTATGCACTTCGGCTCCGCCCAGCTCCTCCGGCGAGACGACCTCTCCGGTCGCCGCCTTGACGAGCGGCGGGCCGCCGAGAAAGATCGTGCCGTGGCCCTTCACGATGATGCATTCGTCGGACATCGCGGGCACGTAGGCGCCGCCCGCGGTGCATGAGCCCATCACCGCCGCGATTTGCGGAATCCCCGCCGCCGACATCGTCGCCTGGTTGTAGAAGATGCGCCCGAAGTGCTCGCGGTCCGGAAAGACGTTGTCCTGCTCCGGGAGAAAGGCGCCGCCCGAGTCGACCAGGTAGACGCAGGGCAGGCGGTTCTGTAGAGCGATCTCCTGCGCGCGCAGGTGCTTCTTCACCGTGACGGGATAATAGGTTCCGCCCTTCACCGTGGCGTCGTTGACGACGATCACGCATTCTCGCCCCGAAACCCGGCCGACCCCGGTGACGATTCCCGCCCCCGGCGCTTCATCGCCGTACATGCCGAACGCCGCGAGCTGGGACAATTCTAGGAACGGCGACCCCGGATCGAGCAGCAGCCGCAGGCGCTCGCGCGGTAGGAGCTTGCCGCGGGCGACGTGCTTCGAGCGCGCCGCTTCCTCGCCCCCCTGCGCCGCGCGATCGACCCTGGCGCGCAGGTCGGCGACCAGGGCGGCCATCGCCCGGGCGTTCGCTTGAAATTCTTCGGATCCGGGGTTGAGCCTGCTCTTGATCGCGCTCATCGCGCCGCCTGTGCGCGTTCGGGGAGCGGGTGCCCCGGGAGCAGGTCGTAGGGGTGCTTCCAGCGCGGCTCGGCGCGGAGACGCGCGAGCCAGTCGCGGATGCCGGGATACTCGCTCCAGTCGGCGCCCAGTTCGTCGTCGAAAAAGAGGTAGCCGCAGATGGAGATGTCGGCGATGGTGAGCCGATCGCCCACGACGTACCGGCGTCCGGTCATGTGCGAGTCCAGTATCTTCCAGACGACCCGGGCGCGCTTGCCGAATTCCTCGACGATCGCCTTGTCCGGGGCGGGGCCGACGCGCGGGGCGAGGGCGCGCAGATAGCGGTAGGTGGCGGTGTAGCCGGTGAGCTTGTGATTGTCCCAGAGGAGCCAGCGCAGGATCTCGCGCCGCTCCGCGTTTTCGCTCCAGCCGAAGCGGCCGAAGCGCTCGACGAGATAGTCGAGGATGACCCCCGATTGCGCGAGCCGCAGCTTGCCGTGCTCCAGCACGGGCGCCTCGCCCATTGCGTTGATCTTCCGGTATTCCGGCGTCCGGGTCTCGCCGTTGAAATAGTCGACGAACCTGGGCTTCCAGTCTGCGCCGACGAGCTCCAGGTAGAGCGCGGGCTTGTAGCAGTTTCCGGATTGCGCAAACCCGTAGAGCAGATATTCGGGCATCGCCTACCAGCCGCCCGTTGCCAGCCATTTGTCGATCTGCTCGAGCCGGTCCGAGCCCCAGAAGGGCTCGCCGTCGATCACGATGTAGGGCGAGCCGAACGCCCCGATTCCTATCGCCTTGTCCACCTCGGCCTTGGTGCGGTCCTTCGTCGCCTGGTCGCTGATCCCCGCGCGGACGGCGTCCGCGTTGAAGCCGGACTTCGCGGCGACCGACACCACGCTGTCCGCGCTCGAGATGTCGACGTTGTCCAGAAAGTACGCGCCGTAAAGGGCGCGGGCCAGCTCCTTGGCCTTCCTCGGGTCCTGAGCGTCCATCCAGTAGAACGCGCGACAAGCGGAGACCGACGAGATCGGAAACACCGAGGGGTGGCGGTACGTGAGGCCGAGATACCTGGCGGTGCGCAGCATGTCGCGCAGGTGGTACGGCCCCTTGATGGGGATCGAGGGCAGCGGCGCACCGCCGGTCGTCTTGAACGCGATGCCCAGCAGAAACGGCCGCCACTTCACCTCACGCCCGTGCTTGGCGGCGAGCGCGTCGATCTTGTGGCTCGCGAAGTACCCGTAAGGCGAGGAGAAGTCGAAGTAGAAGTCGATCGGGTTCGCCATCACGCGATCTCGATCGCCATCGCGGTGGCTTCCCCGCCTCCGATGCACAGGCTCGCGACGCCGCGCTTCCCACCGGTCTTCTTCAGCGCGCCGATGAGCGTCACCAGGATGCGCGCCCCCGAGGCGCCGATCGGATGGCCGAGCGCGCAGGCGCCGCCGTGGATGTTAACCTTGTCGTGGGGCAGGCCGTGCTCCTTCATCGCCGCCATGGTGACCACGGCGAACGCTTCGTTGATCTCGTACAGGTCGACCTTGGACGGGCTCCAGCCGGTGGCGTCGTAGAGCTTCTTGATGGCGCCCACCGGCGCGGTCGTAAACCAGTTCGGCTCCTGCGAGTGGGTGCTATGCGCGACGATCACGGCAAGGGGCCTGAGCCCGAGCTTCTCGGCGGTCGAGCGCCGCATCATCACCAGCGCCGCCGCGCCGTCGGAGATCGAGCTCGAGTTCGCCGCGGTGACCGTGCCGTCCTTCCTGAACGCGGGCTTGAGGGTCGGGATTTTCTCGAAGTTGGCCTTGAATGGCGCCTCGTCGTGCTCCATGAAGCGCTCGTTTTTTCCGGTCTTGATCGCCGCATTTACGTTTATGGGCGTGGTTTCCCACGCGAAGGCGCCGTTCCTGTTCGCCGCCTGCGCGCGCTCGAGCGACGTCACCGCGAACTTGTCCTGTTCCTCGCGGGTAAACGCGTATTTCGCGGCGCAATCCTCGGCGAAGTTGCCCATGAGCTTGCCCTTGTCGTAGGCGTCTTCCAAGCCGTCGAAGAACATGTGGTCGATCACCTGCTGGTGGCCCATACGATAGCCCGAGCGCGCCTTCGGGAGCAGGTAGGGCGCGTTGGTCATCGACTCCATCCCGCCCGCGACCATGACTTGGTTGACGCCCGCGGCGAGCATGTCGTGCGCGAACATCGCCGCCTTCATGCCCGAGCCGCACATCTTGTTGACCGTGGTGGCGCCGGTGGCGAGCGGCAGACCGCCGCCGATGCTCGCCTGCCGCGCGGGCGCCTGCCCCTGGCCCGCCGCCAGCACGCAGCCCATCACCACCTCCTGCACCTGCTCCGGCTTGATACCAGCGCGCTCGACTGCAGCGCGGATCGCGGCCGCGCCGAGCTGCGCCGCGGAGAAATCCTTCAGCTCGCCCTGGAACGCGCCCATGGGTGTTCTCGCGGCGGAAACGATAACGATCGGATCATTCATCATGGCAGCCTCCAGTCAATTCGATGTTCAAGCCGTTTCTGAAAAGAGCTCCCGCCCGATCAGCCAGCGGCGGATCTCCGAGGTCCCTGCCCCGATCTCGTAGAGCTTGGCGTCGCGCCACAGCCGCCCCGTCGGGGTTTCGTTGATGTAACCCATGCCGCCCAGGCACTGGATGGCCTCGCCGGCCATCCAGGTGGCCTTCTCTGCGGCGTAGAGGATCGCGCCCGCGGCGTCCTTGCGGGTGGTTTCCCCGCGGTCGAGCGCCTCGCCTACGGCGTAAACGTACGCGCGGCAGGCGGAAAGCGTGGTGTACATGTCGGCGAGCTTGCCCTGCATCAGCTGGAACTCGCCGATCGACTGGCCGAACTGCTTGCGCTCGTGGACGTAGGGCACGACGACGTCGAGGCACGCGACCATGATGCCCAGAGGCCCGCCCGCGAGCACCGCGCGCTCGTAGTCCAGGCCGGACATCAGGACCTTCACGCCCTTCGATTCCTCGCCGAGCACGTTTTCGGCAGGCACTTCACAGTCGCGGAACACCAGCTCGCAGGTGTTCGAGCCGCGCATCCCGAGCTTGTCGAGCTTCTGCGCGGTGGTGAATCCCTTCATGCCGCGCTCGACGACGAAAGCGGTGATAGCCTCGGACGTCTTGCCGTAGACCACCAGCACGTCGGCATCGGGGCCGTTGGTGATCCACATCTTGTTGCCGTTGAGGACGTAGCGGTCGCCTCTACGGTCCGCGCGCAGGCGCATGCCGAGGACGTCCGAGCCCGCGCCGGGCTCGGACATCGCGAGCGCGCCCACCCATTCGCCCGAGACGAGCTTCGGCAGGGTTTTCTTTTTCTGCGCCGCGCTGCCGTTCCGGCGGATCTGGTTGACGCACAGGTTGGAGTGCGCGCCGTATGATAGCCCCACGGACGCGGAAGCCCGCGAGATCTCTTCCATCGCCACGATGTGGGCGACATAGCCCATGCCCGCGCCGCCGAATTCCTCCTCGACGGTGATGCCGAGAACCCCGAGCGCACCGAGCTTCTTCCACAGGTCGGCGGGAAACTGGTTGGAGCGGTCGATCTCGGCGGCGCGCGGGGCGATCTCCGCCGCGGCAAACGCGCGCACCGAGGCGCGCAGCATGTCGATGTCCTCGCCGAGGGCGAAGCGCAGCCCCGGCAGGTCGGCCGTCGCGGGGAGGTTCGGGGTGCGGTCCATGGACGCGCTTCTTGAAGGGAATTCTACTTGACGTTTACGTTAACGTTAATTTCGTGCAAACTCAATAGGTTCAGCGCCGCCGCGCACCGCGCGCGTTGAGCAGCTTGCGGGACTGGCGCTCAAAGCCGCGGATCTCCTCGAGCACTTCGTCGATCTCTTCTCGCTGGCGCTCGAGCTGCTCGCGCCGCGCGGCGAGCGCCGCCGTGAACTTCTCGAGCTGCGGCCTCTCGTCGGGGGCGGAATCGTAGAGCTCGAGCATCTCGCCTACCTCGGCGAGGGAAAACCCCAGACGCTTGCCGCGAAGGATGAGCTTGAGGCGCACGTAGTCGCGCTTGGAGTAGACACGGCGGCTGCCGTCGCGGCGCGGCGATAGCAGGCCCTCGTCCTCGTAGAAGCGGATCGTCCGCGGGGTGACGTCGAGCTCGCGTGCGAGGTCGCCGATGGAGCACGGGTCGCGGGGTTCGGTGGCGTTGGCCGCCATAATTTGCGAAAATTCGCGCGCGGAAATGAAAGGTAATTCTACCGCCGGCGGGGCCGGCGAAGCACCCACAGAATGACTCCCGAATCCATACTCGAATATCCCCAGGCTCAGCCGCCCGCGGGAGGTGAAACCCTGGAAGTTGCGCCTGGCGTGCACTGGGCCCGCATGCCGCTGCCGTTCGCGCTCGACCACATCAACCTGTGGCTGCTCGAGGACGAAGCCGGGGGCGAGCCGGCCTGGACGCTGGTCGACTGCGGGATCGGGGACGACGTCACGCGCGGCCTGTGGGAACGGATTCTCGCAGAGCGTGTCGCCGGGCGCCCGGTCACGAGGCTCATCGTCACTCATCATCACCCCGACCACGCCGGCCTTGCCTCCTGGCTCGTCGAGCGCACCGGCGCGCAGATGTGGATGTCCCAGGCCGAGTACTTCGCTGCTCACGCAATGCGCGACGGGAGCTCGGGTTTCGCCTTCGACCGGGTGGTCGCGATGTTCGAGCGCAACGGGCTGTCCGGGGAGAGGCTGACGCTGATGCAGCAGCGGCGCAGCAACTACCGCAGCCGGGTGCCGGCGTTTCCCTCCGAGTACCGCCGCCTGATGGACGGGGATACCCAGCGCATCGGCGGACGCACCTGGAAAGTCATCATGGGATACGGACACGCGCCCGAGCACGCGGCGCTCTACTGCGAGGAGCTCGGCGTGCTCATTTCCGGCGACATGGTTCTGCCCAGGATTTCCACCAATGTGAGCGTCTGGGCGAACGAGCCTGAGGGCAACCCGCTCGCGTTTTTTCTCGGCTCGCTGTCGCGCTACGCCGCGCTGCCCGCGACCACGCTGACGCTGCCTTCGCACGGGCTGCCCTTCCGCGGCCTGCGCGAGCGCATCGCGCAGCTGAAGGAGCACCACCGCCAGCGACTGGACGAGCTGCACGAAGTCTGCGACACGCCCAGGGCGGCCGCAGACGTGCTCGACACGCTGTTCCGCCGCAAGCTCGACACGCACCAGCTCTTTTTCGCGATGGGTGAGGCGATGGCACACCTGCACCTGCTGGAGCGCGAAGGGCGCCTCGTGCGCAAGGTCGGCGCCGACGGCGTGGTGCGCTACGCCCAGGCCTGACGCGAATCCAGTTCTGCGCGAAATCGCGCGAGATAGCCCAGCGCCCCGATCGCGCGGCTGCCGTACCACGCGGTCATCTCGCCGTCGATCAGCGCCACCGTGCGCCCCGGCAGCCGCCCGCGCAGCTCCGCAGCGTGCGCCTCGCCGAAGCGGTAGGGCTCGCTCGACAGCAGCACGGCAGAGGCGTCGCCGATGGCGGTGTCGTCTAGCGTGATCTTCGGATAGCGCTCGCCGCTCTCCTCCGGGACGGTCTGCCAATTGACCAGCGCGAGCATGCGCGACGCGTAGGTGTCGCGCGACACGGTCATCCACGGCTTCTTCCAGATGAGGTACAGCACGCGCCTCGGAGGGAACGCCGTCGCGGCGGATTGCGCTGCGGCGTATTCCGCCTCGAATCGCGCGCACAAGGCCTCGGCCTGGCGTTCGCGCCCGAAGACACCACCGATCAGCCGGTAGAGCGCGAGGTTGTCCAGCGGGCCGAGCGGATGCGTGACGACCACGCTGGGAACGAACCCCGCGAGCGCATGCGCGTCTTCCTTCCGGTTCTCGTCGATGTTGACGATGACGTGGGTGGGCGCGAGCGAGCGCAGCTTGTCGAGGTCCACGTCCTTGGTCCCCCCGAGCTTGGGGATGCGCCGGACGAGCTCGCGCGGATGGATGCAGAACCCGGTGCGGCCGACGAGCGCTGGAGCGAGCCCGAGGTCGCACAGCAGCTCGGTAATGCTCGGGACGAGGCAGACGATCCGCGGATTGCGCGCTGCCCGGACGTGCTCGGTTCCCGCGGCGTCGACGAGCCGCGCGCTCACTGATCCAGGCCGCGCGCTTTCCTCGGCGCGCCCGCGAACAGCCGGTCGAACAGCCAGCGCGGCAGCCGGCGCAGGACCACCGAGACCAGCGCCATGCGCCAGGGGATCACCGCGAAGCGGCGTCTCGCCGAAATCACGCGCGCCATTCTGCGCGCCGCGTCGTCGGCGTCGATCAGAAAGGGCATGCGGTAGCGGTTCCCGGCGGTCATCGGCGTACGTACGTAGCCGGGACAGATGGTCACCACCGAGACGCCCGACCCGTGCAACTCGACCCTGAGGCTCTCGAGGTAGGTGATCGCCGCCGCTTTCGACGCGCTGTAGGCGCCGCCACCGGGCAGGCCGCGAAACCCGGCGACGCTCGCGATACCGACCAGCGTGCCGCTCCCCCGTGCCCGCATCGGCGCGACGAACGGCTGGAAGGTTGTCACCATTCCCACGACGTTGGTGTCCATGATCCGGCGGAACACGGCGAGGTCCTCGGGAATCTCGGTGAGGGTGCCCGCGCCGATGCCCGCGTTGGCGATCACGATGTCGGGAGCTCCGAAGCGATCGACGAAGTCGGACGCTGCGGTTCGCACGGCCTGCGCATCGGTCACATCGGCCTGGTAGCAGGCCCCGTCGCTTCCCAAGGCGGAGAGCAGCGCTTGGGTCGGCGCGAGGCGCCTGGCGCACAGCCCTAGCGTCGCGCCCTCGCGCGCGTAGTGCGCCGCGAGCGCGGCGCCGATGCCGCTCGATGCGCCGGTGATGAAGACCTTGGGCGCCACGCAGCCGGAAACGCTAGCGCAGGCGTTCTTCGCGCGCAACCCTCACCAGCCGGTCGAGCAGCTGCACGACCTGCTGGGTGCCTCCGGCGAGGCGCGCCGAGGTGAGGAACTTTCCGTCGACGATGAAGGTCGGCACGGCGCGCACATCGTAGGACTTGAGCAGCTCGCGCGCCTGCGCGACCTTGGCCTTCACCGCGTCGGACCCGTAGGTCTGGGCGAACTTTTCGCGCTCGATGCCGTTGCGCGCGACCCAATCCGACATGATTTTCTCGTCGGCGAGCTTCACGTCCTCGAAGTGGATATTGTCGTAGACCGGCCAGTGCAGACGCTCGACCTGACCCAGCGCCTCGAGCGTGTAGTAGAGCTTGGCGAGCGGCTCCCAGGCTTCGCTCGAGAGCGCGGGCACGCGGCGGACCGTGACGTAGTCGGGCGCGCCTCCGATCCAGCGGGAGAAATGCGGCTCGGTCTCGTAGCACACCGGGCAGCCGTAGTAGAAGAACTCGATGACCTCGACCCGGCCGTCCGCGGCAACCGCGTGCGGCGGGTCGAGGCGCTGGAATTCGCGTCCCGCCTCGATCTGCCCCGCCGCGTCGAGCGCGAGCAGCGAGAGCGCCGCCGCAAACAGCCCGCGCGCAAGGCGTGTCATCGCCGTCCGCCCGTTACGGCTTCGCTTTCGCGAGTTGCTTGCGGGCCTCGCCGATGAGGGAATCGGTGGTGGCGAGCATGGCTTTCTGCGACGTGCTCGCGAGGACCAGGTAGCGGCCCTGCACCGTGATCCCGGGCACGCCGTCCAGACGATAGGCGCGCGCCATCTGCGCCGCGCGACGCAGCTTGCTCTCGACACTGAAAGAATGGAGGGCGGCGTCGTACTTCGCCATATCCACTTTCTGCTTGGCCAGCCAGTCCGCGACCCATTTGGCGAACGCTTCGCCGCGCAGCGTGACCCCGCCATTCTGGTGGATCGCGTTGAACAGAGCGCGGTGCACACGGTCCACCTCGCCTATCGCCTCCAGCGCGTAGAAGATCCGCGCGTCGACGGCCCAGTCGTCGTTCAGGATTCCAGGGACCCGCCTGAACTGAACATCCGGCGGGAGGCGCTTCACCCACGCTTCCAGGTCCGGCTCGAGCGCGTAGCAATGCGGGCAGCGATACCAGAAGAACTCGATCACTTCCACCTTCCCCGGATTGTCGACGGCCTGGGGCGGATTGACCGCGATGTAGTCGGTGCCCTCGACGGGCGCTGCCTGGGCATTCGCGGCGACAAGCAGGAGCAGGCCCGACAGGGCGCTCAAGAGGCGGAATGACATGAGATGTTCTCCTCGGGGCCGATTCAGTTCGTGGCCGTATCGGTGACTCTGACCAGCGAAACATCCAATCCGTTCTGTGTCAGTTGTTGCCGGACGCGGTTGATCTCGTCGACGCGCGTGTAGGGGCCGAGGCGCACCCGGTACCACACGCCTTTCCCGGCGACGTTGGCCGGCTCGACGTTCGCTTCCATGCCCATCAGCGCGAGCCTCGCCTTGAGGTTGTCGGCATCGGAGGGATTCGGGAACGAGCCCACCTGGAGGAAGTAGCTCTCCTTGGGAGCGCCCGGCTTGGCCGCTTGCTTGGCGGATTCCCTGATCTGGCGCTCGGTGACCGGCTCCTCTTTTCCGGGGAGGATGCGGTAGAAATCGAAGCGCGGCTTCTCGTCGGCCTTAGCGATCTTCGCCGCCTCGGTCGCCTTCTGGTCGGCCGCGAGAGGCTTGTCCTGCGCTTTGGGCCGGTCGGTGAAGGGAATCGGAGTCTTGAAGAAATAGATCGCGATCCCCGCGGCGACGCCCAGCCCGAGGAGAAAGCCAAAGAACAGGCCGATCAGGAAGCTGCCCGAGGAGTCGGGCCTCGGCATCTGCACCTGCTTGTAATCAAAGCTCATCGCAGCACGTCACATTTTCTCGGGCTGGCTCACGCCCAGCAGGGAGAGCCCGTTGCGCAACACCTGACGCACGGCATGGCATAACGCCAGCCTGGCCAGTCGCGGCGGTGCCTCGGGGACCAATACGCGTTCGGCATTATAGTAACTGTGAAATTCCCCTGCCAGTTCGCGCAGGTAGAAAACGAGCTGGTGCGGGGCGAGCTCGGCCGTCGCGTTCTCGAGGAGCTCGGTGTACTCCCCCAGCCGCTGAAGCAGGCCGAGCTCGCGGGCGCTGGTGAGCGGAGCGAGGTCGACCTCCTTGAAGTCGCCGACCGCGTCCCGGTCCCCGAACTGCGTTCGCCATTGCTCCAAGACCGAGCAGATCCGCGCATGGGCGTACTGCACGTAGTAGACCGGGTTCTCCTCGGATTGGGACTTGGCCAGGTCGACGTCGAACACGAACTCGGTGTCGGCCTTGCGCGACAGGAGGAAGAAGCGCACCGCGTCGCGCCCGACCTCGTCGATCAGCTCGCGCAGCGTGACATACGACCCTGCGCGCTTGGAGATCTTCATCTCCTCGCCGCCCTTCATCACCGTCACCATCTTGTGCAGGACGTAGTCCGGGTAGTCCTTCGGGATGCCGCGCTCCCATCTCGACGAGGCCGCCTGGAGGCCGGCGCGTACGCGGGTCACGGTGCTGTGGTGGTCGGCCCCCTGGATGTTGATGGCGCGGGAGAAGCCGCGCTCCCACTTGACCAGGTGGTAGGCGACGTCCGGGACGAAGTAGGTGTACTCGCCGTCGGACTTGCGCATGACGCGATCCTTGTCGTCGCCGTACTCCGTGGTTCTGAGCCACAGCGCCCCGTCCTTCTCGAAAGCCTTGCCGGCTTCGATCAAAGACCGAACCGTCTTCTCGACGCGCCCGTCGCGGTAGAGGGAGGATTCCAGGTAGTAGTTGTCGAACCGCACGCCGAACGCCTGCAGGTCGAGATCCTGCTCCTTGCGAATCTCGGCGACCGCAAATCGCGTCACGGCGTCGAGATCCTCGCCATCGGCGTTGCCCGCGGCGAGGTACTTCTCCGCGATTTCGCGGACGTAGTCGCCGTGGTAGCCGTCCGCCGGAAACTCGGCGCGCATGCCGAGCTTCTCGCGGATGCGCGCCTGGACAGAGAGCCCGAGGTTGCGGATCTGCGCGCCGGCGTCGTTGTAGTAATACTCGCGCGTGACGCGCGAGCCCTGCGATTCGAGAAGGGCGCCGATCGCGTCGCCGAGCGCTGCTTGCCTTCCGTGCCCCACGTGCAGCGGCCCGGTGGGGTTGGCCGAGACGAACTCCACGATCACCTGCCGCCCCTCGCCGCGATCCGAGCGGCCGTAGCTCGCCCCTGCGGCGAGGATTTTCTTCGCGTTGTGCTGCTTCGCGGCCGGGTTGACGCGGAAATTGATGAAGCCGGGGTGCGAGACTTCGGCGGTCACCCACTCGGACGGCGGAGCCGCCTTGACCAGGGCCTGCGCCGTCTCGGCCGGCGATTGTCGGAGTTGGCGCGCGATCTGCATCGCCAGCGGCGAGGAGAAATCGCCGTGCTTCGCCTGCTTGGGACGCTCGAGCGAAATCAGCGATCCCGGCTGCTGCGGAGCAACCTTGGCGAGCGCTCGGGTGAGCAGGTCGACGATGTGGGATTTGATCTCGGCGGACATGAGGGGCCGAAAGGCCGCGTATTATAGGCGCTTGAATAATCTTTCTGGGAGCGTCAGATGGGCAAGGGCGACAAGCGAACCTTCCGCGGCAAGGTTTTCAAGGGATCGCACGGCAAGACGCGTCCGCGTAAGCCGAAGAAGAAGACGGCCAAGCGGGCCTAGAGCGCGCTAGAACTCGACCGGGTCGACGTCGAGGTGCCAGCGCACTCCACGCGCCGGCAGGCGGTAGAGCGTTTCGCTCCACTTCGAAAGAAACGCCTGGAGACGCGGTCGCGATCGCGACTGCAGCAGGGCTTGCGCGCGCTCCACTCCGGCGAGCCGCGCAAGTGACATCGGCGTAGGATCGAACAGGCTGATTCCGGCGCCGCGCGGCGGCGCCGCCTCGATTGCTTCCTGCAGGAAGCGCATGGCGCGCAGGCCGTCGGTGCTTTCGCCGCGCAAGACCGCCTCGAATACGAACGGGGGAAACCCCGCTTCGCGGCGCTCGGCCAGGACGCTCTGAGCAAATCCGGCGTAATCGTGCTTGACCAGCGCCCGGTACAGGGGATGCCCGGGGTAGCGCGTCTGGATGAAAACCTCTCCGGCCAGGCTCGCGCGCCCCGCTCGCCCGGCGACCTGCTGGAGCTGAGCGAAGCTGCGCTCGCTCGCTCGGTAGTCGCTCGAAAAAAGCCCGGCGTCCGCGTTGAGCACGCCTACCAGGGTCAGGCGCTCAAAGTGATGGCCCTTGGCGAGTATCTGGGTGCCGACGAGGATGTCGGCCTGCGCCGCGTCCGCGAGCAAGCCTTCCAGGCCGCTGCGCGAGCGCACTGCGTCGCTGTCCAGGCGCACGATCCGCGCCCCGGGAAACCTCTCGCCGAGGGCGAGCTCGACTCTCTGCGTGCCCCTCCCGAAGGGCTGGAGGTCGGGGTTGCCGCACTCGGGGCAGGCCCGCGGCACGCCTTCGGACAGGCCGCAATGGTGGCAGCGCAGGCTCCGTTCCGCCAGGTGCAGCACCATGTGTGCCGAGCAGCGTCGACAACCCTTGACCCAGCCGCACGCGGGACAGGCGAGCACCGGCGCGTATCCGCGGCGGTTGAGGAAGACGAGGGCCTGCTCGCCGCGCTCCAAGCGCGCCGACAGCGCCTCGATCAGCGGGACCGCGAAACCGTCCGTCAGGGGATGCACTCGGGTGTCGACCAGGCGCACTGTGGGCAGGGTCGCCTCGTGGATCGCGCGCCGCGTCAGGGAGACCAGCTCGTACTTGTCCGAGGCAGCACGGTGGAAAGTTTCCAGCGACGGCGTCGCCGAGCACAGCACCACGGGTGCGCCGGCGATGTGCGCGCGGGCGATGGCCAGATCGCGCGCCGAATAGCGGACGCCATCGCGCTGCTTGAAGGACATGTCCTGCTCCTCGTCCACCACCACCAGACCGAGCGCGGGGAGCGACGCGAACACCGCGAGCCGCGTTCCGAGCACGATGTGGGCGAGGCCGCGGTGCGCCAGGAGCCAGCCGCGGGCGCGATCCAGCTCCGGCATGGCGCTCGTTTGCGTCACGATGCGGGCTCCGGGAAAGCGGTCGCGGAAAGCCGCCGCGAGCGCAGGAGTGAGGGCTATCTCCGGGACCAGCACCAGGGCCTGCTTGCCGCGCGCCAGGACGTCCGCGATCAGCTGCAGATAGATCTCCGTCTTGCCGCTTCCGGTCACGCCGAAGAGCAAGCTCACGCCGAATCGCGAAAGCCCTTGGCGCAGCCTCGCTAGGGCCTGCTCCTGCTCGGAGGTGAGCTCGTGCACGCGCACGAACCCGGGCTGCGCCTGTTCAGGCTCGAGTCGGGCGATCCACCCCATGTCGAGGCCACGCCTGAGCAGGCCCCGGGCCCCGCGGACGAGCTTCGCGAGGTCGGGCTCAGGGTGTGGGCCCTCCGAGAGCAGGCCAAGCAGCGCCCGTAGGCGGCGCTGCCGGGACGGCGTCGATGTGAGGGCTTCGATGCCGGCCTGCGTGATGCCGTATGCTGCGGGCGCATCGGGAATGCCCCGCGCGTTGCGCAGCCTCGGCGGCAGCGCGGCCGCGGTGACCTCCCCCAGCGGCCGCTGATAGTAGCTGCTGCAGAATTTTACCAGCTCGAGCCAATCGCTTCCGAGCGGCGCCACCTCGCGCAGGATCTTTTCCGCCGTGCGAAGACGCGACGCCGGCACTTCCGAGCCGGCCGCGACCTCCACGATCAATCCGACGCTGTGCCTCCTACCGAACGGAACACGAACCAGGCGGCCCACGTCCGCTCGAGTCGCGTCGTCCGCGCGGTAGTCGAACAATTTTGGAAGGGGGACGTCGAGCGCAACGCGGAGGATCATCGCTCTGGAATCGGAGGCCCGTTGCGCAGTGTGCCTGAAATGGCGGGCAACTCTATAAAGTGCTTGTTTGCTTGGGGTTTTTTGTGTTTTTCACAGAATTTGTGAGTAACAATGTGAATAAGCCTTTCACGCTACTGTAACTCACACTTCTGCAAGGAAATTTTCCGATTGCTCAAAATGAGAGCGCGGTGAAATGATATAAAGAGTCAAAGACTTGCAGAGGTCTCCGGGCTAATCCTCGAAACTCCGCGCCAGACGCGGCTTTTCGGGCGGTGTTGTGTATAAGTCGTTTCCAGCGCTTCCCCCGCAAGCCGCCGATTTTTGAGGCCGTCAGTGAAATTTCGGACTCAATTCGTGCACCGCAGCGACCAGCGCGGCGACGTTTTCCGGCGGCGTGAGCTGCGGGATGCCGTGGCCCAGATTGAACACGTGGCCTGCCCCGGTGCCGAAGGACTCGAGTGCCCTTCGAACTTCGCGTCGCACGGCTTCGGGCGAGGCTAGCAGCACCGCAGGGTCGACGTTTCCCTGCAGCGCTGCGCGGGCGCCGATGCGCTGACGCGCTTCTCCGAGATCGACCGTCCAGTCCAGGCCAACGCAATCGCATCCGCTGTCCGCGATCCGCTCGAGCCAGGGCGCACCGCCCTTGGTGAAGACGATCACCGGGATACGCTGCGCCCCCGTGCCGCGCTTGAGCCGCGAGAGCACGCTCTGGATATAGTGGAGCGAGAACTCGCGGTACGCTGCGGCGGAAAGACTGCCTCCCCAAGTGTCGAAGATCATCAGGGCGTTTGCGCCCGCCTCGGCCTGGGCGTTGAGCAAGGCCGCGATGGCGCTTGCATTGGTCTCGAGAATGCGGTGCAGCAGCTCGGGGCGCTGGTGCAGCATGAGCTTGACGTTGCGCCAATCGTCGCTCGCCTGGCCTTCCACCATGTAGCAGGCGAGCGTGTAAGGGCTGCCGCAAAATCCGATGAGGGGCACGCTGCCGGCGAGCGCCCGTCGCACCTCGCCGATGGCGTCGGTGACGTAGCGTAGGCTGAGGTCGGGATCCGGCGCGGAGAGCCTGGCGATCGCTCCTTCCTCGCGCAGCGGCCGCTCGAAGCGCGGACCCTCCCCTTCGGCGAAGTACAGACCAAGACCCATGGCGTCGGGGATGGTCAGAATGTCCGAGAACAGGATCGCCGCGTCGAGGGGAAAGCGCTCGAGCGGCTGAAGCGTCACTTCGGCGGCGAGCGAGGGCGTCTTGCACAGGGCAAGGAAGCTTCCGGCCCGGCGCCGCGTCTCGTTGTATTCGGGCAGGTAGCGCCCGGCTTGGCGCATCAGCCACACGGGGGTGTAGGCCGTCGGCTGCCGCAACAGTGCGCGGATCAGCGTGTCGTTCTTGAGAGCCATCTCAGAGCTTCATCAGCTGCCGGGTAATGAACGCCCACTCCTCGGGCGTCACCGGAGTGATGGAGAGCCTGTTGCCGCGCCTGAGGGTGCGCATCTTGGAGAGCTCGCGGTGGCTGCGCAGCTCGACGAGGCTGACCAGCCGGGTCTTGCGCACGAATTCGACATCGACGTTGAACCAGCGGGGCGACTCGCGCTTGGCCTCGGGGTCGAAGTAGGGGCTCTTCCTTTCGAACTGGCTGGCGTCGGGATAAGCTTTCGACGAAACCCGCGCGATCCCCGCGATGCCAGGCTCGGGGCAGCTCGAATGGTAGAAAAAGGCCTCGTCGCCGATGCGCATGTCGTTGAGCATGAAGTTGCGGGCCTGATAGTTGCGTACTCCGAACCACGCCGTGGTCTTGCGGGGGGCGGCGGCGAGATGGTCGATGCCGAACTCGTCCGGCTCGGATTTCATCAACCAGAAGGACATGATCGGGTTCCGTTTCCGAGTCGCCAAGGACGCAAAAAACGAAAACGCAGGCTTTGAGCCTGCGTTTACATTTTGGAGTCCCCCGTCGGCGCCGCTAGAGCCGATTCCTGAACCTACCGTTCCAAGATGGTCGCTTTCCGGTCACGTCAGGTACATCCGGCAGAGGGACGCGCACACAGTGACGCTGAGTCCGCAACCTATTCCATTCTGTTGGTTCAAGAATTTTCCGGGTCTTGGCGTACACCACAGGGGACAATTCGTCGGGCGCCGCCCAACCCGCTGAAATGCTAAGGAGCGAGAGCTTGGTCGAGCGTCGCCTCCATCGCGGCCATTCTACGCCTGAGCCCCTCGATGTCAAAGCCGCTCGAATGGCTCCGCGAGCTCAGCAACTCATGGGCGATGTTGAGCGCCGCCATGACCGCGATGCGCTCGGCGCTGCCGACGCGGCCAGCGTTCTTTATCTCGGTCATCTTGCGGTCGAGATACGCCACCGCCGACAGCAAGGCGTTGCGCTCCTCGTCCGAGCAGGCAACCTTGTAGGTCCGGCCCATGATGGTGACATCAAGGGTCTTGGATTTCTGGTTCATCCGGTCGTTATTCGGGGATCTGCTTGAGCAGGGTCTCGAGCTTGCTGCGCGCCCCGTCGATTTTCTCGGAGAGTTGCCTCTTGTCGCCCTGGAGTGCGGCCAGCTGCTGGCGCAGCCCCCGGTTTTCGTCGCGCAGCCGCTGGCACAGCCGGGCCGCCTGCTTTATTTTTTCCTCGAGGGTCGCCAATTCGGAGTCCATCGGCACACTATAGTTTGGAAAATCCTGTTAAGTCAAGGTGTAAGCCTCCGTTCTCAATGTAGATTCCAAGCTCGTTACCGGACGGATATCAAAGACTTGTGTTGTACAATCAACGCGCTCGTTCGAGGTGTCCCGGTGCGATTTCCGCGCCGGGGTGAAACGGGAAAGAGGTGCGGCGCCAGATTTTCACGCGCCAAAGCCTCTGCTGCCCCCGCAACGGTAAGTGCGTGCGGGCGTATCCATCCAGCCACTGCCGGCTAAGAAGCCTGCGGGAAGGCGATACGCCCGGTCCCACGAGCCCGGAGACCGGCCCCGACCGAAGGTGGGAAATGCCGCGGGGCGCGGTATCGGCCGTTCGCTCCGTTGCATTTCCTCTCGCAACTTCATGTCGGCCTGCGGGGACGCTGGCCGGGGAGGAAATCTTGAAACCATCGGCCATTGCAGCCGTAGTCGCTGTACTCGTCACCCCTTTCGCGCTCGCCCAGACCCCCGAAGGAGAAATCGTCGTAACCGCGACGCGCCTGCCGCAACCGCGGTCTCAGACCTTGCAGCCGGTCGCGATCATTACGGCCGAGGATATCGCCCAGAGCGGCCAGCAGACCCTCGTCGAGGTGCTGCAAACGCTCGGGGGGGTGGAAATCAGCAGCAACGGTGGAGCCGGGCAAACGAGCAGCGTTTTCATGCGGGGGGCGAACAGCAATCAGACGCTCGTGCTCGTCGACGGCATGAAAATGAACTCGCCGACCCTGGGCGGCACGCCTTTCGAGAACATTCCGCTCAGCCAGATCGAAAGAATAGAAGTGGTCCCCGGCCAGCTGAGCGGACTGTACGGGTCGGACGCGATCGGCGGCGTGATCCAGATATTCACAAAGAGTGGCAAGTATTCCCCCGCGACGAACGTTGCAGCGGGAGCCGGAAGCTACGGAACCTACACCGCGAGCGCCGGAATCAACCGCGCCGTCGGCGCGACCGAGCTCAGCTTCAACGCGGGCTATACCGAAACGGCGGGATTCGACGCGACCAAGCCCAGCAATCCATCCCACAATCCCGACAAGGACGGTTACAAGAACGCGAATTTCTCCGGCAAGCTCGCGCAGCATCTCGATTCCAACAACGAGTTAGGTGTGACTGCGCTGTACAGCGACGGTCATACGCACTTCGATCAAAGTGCAACGACGGATGACGTCAATCATGAGACGCTGTCCACGGTCTCCGTGTACAGCCGCAACCGGATGGGATTCTGGGAAAGCATGCTCAGACTGGGACAAACCGAGGACAACACGTCGGTTAGCGGAGCCTTCCCTTTTTTCTTCCGAACTAGGCAGCCGCAGGCGACTTGGCAAAACAATCTCAAGGTAGGTCCTGGAACGGCCATCGCGGGGGTCGAATATCTCGAGCAGCACGTGGCAACCGATCCGCCTTTGACGAAGGATTCCCGCCGGATCAGCTCGGCGTTCGCGGGGTACTTGGGAGAGGTCGGCATGCACTCCTGGCAGATCAACGTGCGCGACGACGACAACAGTCAATTCGGGAACCATCTCACCGGGTTGCTCGGCTACGCGTACCGCGTCACGCCCGACCTTAGATTGCGCATTGGCGCCGGGACCGCTTTCAAAGCGCCGTCGCTGGGCGATCTGTATTTCCAGGGAACCGGCAACCCCGACCTGCTGCCCGAGCGATCGCGAAGCAAGGAAGCCGGGGTGAACTACCAGTTGGGCAATCATCGTTTCAGTGCGACGTACTTCGACAGCCGGATCAAGGATCTCATCGTGTTCGTTCCCGATGCCACCAATCCTTTCGGGGGAACATCGCAGAACGTGGACCAGGCGCGGATCGACGGCTTCGAATTGGGCTACGACGGGATTTTCGATGGGTTTCGCGCAAGGGCGCAGCTGACGCTGCAGAACCCGGTGAACGAAGCGACCGGCTTCCTTCTTCAGCGACGTGCCAAGGAGTACGGAAGCGTGACGGTCAGCAAGACCTCCGGTCCCTGGACTTTGGGCGCCGAGGTGATCGGAAGCAGCGCGCGCTTCGACAGCACCGACGAAGCGGACGGCACGAAGATGCACGGCTACGGATTGCTCAACCTCACCGTGGTATTTGCTTTCGATCGCGAGTGGTCGGTCCGGGTGCGGTGGAACAATGTATTCGATCGGGACTACGAGCTCGCCCAGGGCTTCAACACTCCCGCGAGCAACGTGTTCGTGGCCGTCCAGTTCCAGCCAAAGTAGAGCTGGACTCGTCGCGCCGGGCGCCTTGGGCCTCGCCTGGGTTCTCTGCTAATGTTCGCGGCATGGCCTACGGCCCCGCCGACGCGATCGATCTGACCGGGCTCAGGCGCGCGCTGGTGATCCAGCTGCGCCATCACGGCGACGTGCTGCTCACTTCGCCCGTCTTCACCGTGCTCAAGAACCACGCGCCCGGCATCGAGGTCGACGCGCTGGTCTACGCCGAAACGCGGCACATGCTCGACTTGCACCCGGCGATCGCGCAAGTCCACGTCATCGATCGCCGCTGGAAGGAGCTGGGGGCGATGGCGCGGCTTGCGCGCGAGTGGGGGCTGCTCTCGGCGCTGCGCGCGCGCCGCTACGACCTCCTCGTGCACCTGTCCGAGCACCCGCGCGGCGCGTGGCTCGCGCGCCTGCTCGGCGCGCGCTACGCCGTGGCGCCCAACTTCGGCCGCAAGCCCCGAGTCTGGAAGAGGAGCTTCTCGCACCTGTTTCCATTGCCGCCTCACGCGCGGCGCCACCGCGTGGAGATCAACCTCGACGCGCTCAGGCGGATCGGGATCCAGCCCGGTGAAGACGAGCGCAGGCTGGTCCTCGTCCCCGGCGAAGAGGCCGAGCGCAGCGTCGCGGGTCTGCTCGCGGCGAAAGGCCTCGCCGACCGGGGCTTCATCCATTTCCATCCCGGCTCGCGCTGGAAGTTCAAGTGCTGGCCGCCCGAGCGAGCGGTGGCGCTGATCGACGCGCTGCTCAAGCGGGGCGAGCGGGTGGCGCTCACAGCGGCGCCCGACGACCAGGAGCTCGAGATGGTCGCCGAGATCCGCGAGCGCACCGGCGGGCGGATAGCCGATTTTTCCGGGAAGCTCACCCTGAAGCAGCTTGCGGCGTTGAGTGCCCGGGCGAAGCTCTTCATCGGCGTCGACTCCGCGCCCATGCACATCGCTGCGGCGATGCAGACGCCGACCGTGGCGCTCTTCGGGCCGAGCGGCGAGCTGGAATGGGCCCCATGGCGGGTGCAGCATCGCATCGTCGCATCGGAGGTACACCCCTGCCGGCCCTGCGGCAACGACGGCTGCGGCGGCGGCAAGGTGAGCGAGTGCCTTACCCGGCTTCCGGTGGAGGTGGCGCTGAACGCCGTCGATTCGCTGCTCGCGCGATGATCCGCGCCGTTGCGCTGGTTCTTGCTGCCCTGGCCGCTACGCAAGCGCGCGCGTTCCAGGTGGTCGACGACCGCGGCGTCCAGGTTTCGCTGGCGAATCCCGCGGAGCGCATCGTCACCCTCGCTCCGCACCTGGCGGAGATCGTCTTTGCGGCGGGGGCCGGCGCGAAGCTCGTGGGGGTCTCGAGCTTCAGCCGCCACCCGGAAGATGCCGAGAGGCTACCGGTGGTAGCAAGCGCCGGCCGGGTCGACATCGAGCGGCTGATCGCGCTGCGTCCGGATCTCGTGCTCGCCTGGAAGAGTGGCAATTCCCCGCTGCAGGTCGCGCGTCTCGAGCGCATCGGGATGCGGGTATTCGTCACCGAGGTGCGCGCCCTCGCGGACATTCCCCGCATCGTTCGCGCGGTCGGAGCGCTGGGAGGCAGCGCGCAGCTCGCCGAGCGCCACGCGGGAGACTTCGAACGCGAAATCGCTCGGCTGCGCGGGCGCTACGCGGGCAGGTCCGTCGTGCCCGTGTTTCTGGAGATCTGGCACCGGCCGATGCTCACGGTGAGCGGCACGCACCTCATCAGCGACGCGCTGGATACCTGCGGGGGGCGAAACGTCTTTGCAGCTGCGCAGACGCTCACCCCGCTGGTTTCCAGGGAGCAGATCCTCGAAGCGCGGCCACAGGCGATCGTCACCAGCGGCTTCGGAAGCGAGACTCTCTCTGCGTGGCAGGGCTTGGAGCGGATCCCGGCCGTTCGCGATCACCGCGTCTACGCGGTCGACGCCGAGTCGCTCCACGCCCAGGGCCCGCACGTGCTCGAGGGGGTTCGTGCCCTGTGCCAGCGGCTCGACCAGGCGCGGGACTGAGCGCGGATGCATCTCGCACTGGTCCGGCAGCGCTACAACGCCTACGGCGGTGCCGAGCGCTTCATCGAGCGGGCCATGGCCGCGCTTGCCGGACAGGGAGTCGGTGTGACGCTGCTGGCGCGCGAATGGGTAGGCGACCCGCAAGGAATCATACGTTGCGATCCGTTCTACGTAGGGCGCGTGTGGCGGGACTGGGGCTTCGCGCGCGCAGTGTGCGTCGAGCTCACCCGCCGCAGCTTCGACCTGGTCCAATCGCACGAGCGCCTCGCCTGTTGCGACGTCTACCGCGCCGGCGACGGCGTGCACGCCCAGTGGCTGGACAACCGTCGCGGAACGCTCGGGACTTTCGCGCGCCTAGGCCTAGCCCTCAATCCCTACCATCGTTATGTGCTTGCCGCCGAGCGGCGGCTGTTCGCGAGCCCGCGGCTGCGAGCCGTGATCTGCAATTCGAGCATGGTGAAGAAAGAGATTCAGGCGCGTTTCGGCCTCGCCGAGGCGAAACTCCGCGTGATCTACAACGGCGTGGATCTGGAGGGCTTCCACCCGCGGCTGCGGGATGCGCACCGCGCGCCGGCCCGCGCCGAGCTCGGCATTCCCGGCGACGCCTTGGCCTGGCTATTCGTCGGCAGCGGGTTCGAGCGCAAGGGCGTGTTCAGGCTTCTCCCGGCCTTCGCGCGCGGCGCGGACGCGCGGGCGCACCTGATCGTCGTCGGCGAGGACCGGGCGCAGGCGCGCGCCAGGGCGCTGGCTCGCGAGCTCGGCATCGGCGAGCGCACGCATTTCCTCGGGGGTCGAAGCGACGTGCGGCCCTGGTACGGCGCTGCCGACGCGTTCGTGCTGCCGACCCTCTACGATCCCTTTCCGAATGCGGCCCTCGAGGCGATGGCCTGCGGGCTGCCGGTCATCGTCACAGTCCAGTGCGGCGCGGCCGAGCTGGTGAGCGAGGGCGCAAACGGCATGGTCTGCGATGCGCTCGACGAGGACGCGCTTGCGAGCGCGCTCCGACGGCTGGGGGCGTCCGGCGCAAGAGCGATGGGCGCGTGCGCGCGGGAGACCGCTGAGCGCTTCGGGCTCGACGCGATGGCGCAAAAGCTGGTCGCGCTCTACCGCGACCTCGCGCGGGCGCCGCAGGGCCAGAGGCTATAATCCGACGATGTTTTTCAAGCGCAATCCGGGAAGCGGCGCCCGTTCGCCATGAGTTCCGCCTCGCCGGCATCTTCCCGGGAGCTGTACCTGCGCCTGATGGGCCATGTCCGTCCGTACTGGCGCGTTTTCGCGGTGTCCATGGTCACGATGGCGCTGGCGGCGGCCACCGAGCCGATATTGCCGGCGCTCATCAAACCGCTTCTGGACGTCACCCTCGTGGCACGCAAGCACACTGACGGGTACCTCGTCCCGCTCGCTATCGTCGGCATCTTCTCCGTGCGCGGGGTGCTCGGGTTCCTGAGCTCGTATACGCTCGCATGGGTCTCGAACAAGGTCGTGCAGGACCTCCGCAACGCCTTGTTCGCGCGGATGCTCACGCTCCCGGCGCGCTACTACGACGACAACAACTCTTCCGTGCTCGTCTCCAAGGTCACGCACGAGGTTCTCGGCGTGACGAGCGCGGCCACGGGTGTGCTCACCGTCCTCGTAAAAGACTCGCTGACCGTCGCGGGATTGCTCGGGTGGCTCGTATATCTCAACTGGCGACTCACACTCGTGACGTTCATCATCGCTCCCGGCGTCGCGTTCGTGGTGAAGGTGTTCTCCAAGCGAATGCGTCGCATGAGCCGGGAAGGCTTGCGGGCGCAGGCCGAGTTCATGCATGTCGCGCAGGAAACGATCAATTGCCACCGTGAGGTGAAGATCTTCGGTGGGCAGGAGTACGAGGCGCGCCGGTTCGATCGCGCGAATCAGAAGCAGCGCGGCTACGCGATGCGGCAGATCGTCGCCGCTTCCGGGACGACGCCGATCGTCCAGATTTTCATGTCTATCGCGGTCGCAGTGATCATCAGCATGGCGCTGCAGCAGTCCGCTGCGAACGAATTGAGCGTGGGCGACTTCGTGTCGTTCCTCGCCGCGATGCTGTTGCTGCTGGCACCGATCAAGCACCTCACGGAAGTGAGCGCGCCGCTGCAGCGGGGGCTCGCGTCCGCGGAGAGCGTGTTCGAGCTGCTCGACGAGCGCCCCGAGCAGGACACCGGTACCCGGATCCTGCCGCGCGCACGGGGGCGGATCCAGTACGAGCGGGTATCGTTCGCGTACCCGGGCACCGGCCGGGAGGCCGTCGACGAGGTGAGCGTCAGCGTTGAACCGGGCGAAACGATCGCCCTCGTCGGCCCCTCGGGCGGCGGCAAGACGACATTCGTCAATCTGCTGCCGCGATTCTACGAGGCGACGGGCGGCCGCATCCTGATCGATGGGATCGACACGAGCGAGATTGCGCTAGCGAGCCTGCGCGCGAACATCGCCTTGGTCTCGCAGGATGTCACCCTGTTCAACGACTCGGTGGCGGCGAACATCGCGTACGGGAGGGCGGGCGGTGCGTCCGGCGCCGAGCTCGAGGCTGCAGCGCGCGCGGCGCACGCGCTGGATTTCATCCGCGAGATGCGCGAAGGTTTCGACACCCTGATCGGCGAGGACGGCGTGCGCCTCTCGGGCGGCCAGCGCCAGCGCCTGGCGATCGCACGCGCGCTGCTCAAGGATGCTCCGATTCTGCTCCTCGACGAAGCGACGTCCGCGCTCGACAGCGAAGCGGAGCGGCATGTGCAGGCGGCGCTTGAAGAGCTGATGCGCGGGCGCACGACCATCGTCATCGCGCACCGGCTGTCGACCATCGAGCACGCCGACCGCATCGTCGTGCTGCAGCGCGGGCGTATCGCCGAGACGGGCAACCACGCCGAGCTGCTCGCGAAAAGCGGCGTCTACGCGAAGCTGTACCGCATCCAATACGCTCTGGAGCACGAGGACGCCTGAGGCAGGACGATCTTGAGGATTGTCCATACCGAATCGTCGTGCGGCTGGGGAGGCCAGGAGCTCCGGATCATCGTCGAGTCGGAGGGCATGCTCGCCCGGGGACACGAAGTCTGCATCGTTGCGCCGCCCGAGTCGCGCATCTTCGCCGAGTCGCGCCGCCGCGGGATTCCCTCGCGCGGCGCTCCGATCGCCCGCAAAAGCTTGCGCGGCCTCTGGGCGCTGCGCCGCGTGCTCTCCGAGCGCTGGGCGGATATCGTCAACAGCCACAGCTCGACCGACAGCTGGCTCGCCGCGCTGGCCCTGGGCACGCTGGCCCGGGCGCCGCGACTGGTCCGCACCCGGCACGTATCATCGCCTATTCCCGGCCACGCGCTGAATCGCTGGCTTTACCGCAGCGCGGCGGCGCACGTGGTAACCACGGGCGAGAAGCTACGCGAGCAAGTCATGCGGGAAACTGGCCTGGGTGCAGCGCGCGTCACGTCGGTGCCTACCGGGATCGACCTGGGCCGCTTCGTGCCCGGCGACCGCCTCGCGGCCCGCAGGGGCCTCGGCCTGCCCGCGGACGCCTTCACGGTCGGCATCGTCGCCACGTTGCGAAGCTGGAAAGGGCACCGCTACCTGGTGGAAGCGGTGGCGGGCATGCCCGGGGCTGTGCTGGTGATGGTTGGCGGCGGCCCAGGCGCGGATAACCTGCGCGCGCAAGTGGTCGCGCTCGGCATCGAATCGCGCGTGCGCATGCCCGGCAACCAGGACGACGTCGTTCCCTGGCTGCAGGCCTTAGACGTATTCGCGCTGCCCTCGTATGCCAACGAGGGCGTGCCCCAGGCGATCATGCAGGCGATGGCTTGCGGCGTGCCGGTCGTTTCCACGCCGGTCGGCGCCATCGGCGAGCTGATCAGGGACGGAGATACCGGACTTTTCGTGCAGCCTCGGGACGCGCTCGCGCTGCGCGCAGCTCTCGAGCGCCTTCAAGCCGATGCGAGCCTGCGCGCGTCCCTTGCGCGCCGCGCTCGCGGGCACGTGCAGGCGCACTTCGCGCTCGCCAGCATGCTGGAGCGCGTGGAAGCCGTGTTCCGGAATGCGGCTGACACCGGCCGTGCGCCGCGATGATGCGCGCGGCGGAGAACCCCTGGCCATCGCCGCCGCCGCCCGAAGCGGCTCTGCTGGTTGTGGTCGTGGCTCGCATAGGCGATACCCTGCTCGTCACACCCATGCTGCGTGCGCTCAAGGAGGCGTGCCCCCGCGGGCGCCTTACCGTGCTTGCGCATCCGAAGCGCCTCGCGGTGCTCGAGCATCTGCCGTTCGTGGACCGTCTCGGATCGATCGTGCCGCGGAGCGCGCGCTTTCGCGGCTGGCTTGCCCGGCGTCAGCATGATCTGGCCTTCGTCCTCGGACGCGATCCGCCGCTGCTGGACTATGCGCTGCGCGTTTCGGACCGTGCATTCGCGTTCGCGCACCCGGGCATGCACGCCGATCCGGAACGCTTTCGCAGCGTGCCCCGGCCTACAGCGTCCATGCACGCGGTACGCGAGCGATTGCTGCTCGCGGAGGCCGCGGGCGTGCGCACGCGGAGCCTCCGGCTCGCCTACGTGGTCACCGACGCCGAGAAACGCGACGCGCGCGGCTGGTTGTCCGCCCGCATCTCGGGAGGCGCCCGGCCCGTCGTGGGCCTGCAGATGGTGAGCTTTCCGACCAAGGCGCACCGGAATTGGCCGGCGACATCCTTCGCTGAACTGGCCACACGCATCACCGCAAGCTATCCCGGCGCGTCTTTCGTCGTGCTCGGTGACCGCGATTCCCTGCCTGCCGCCGAAACCCTGTCGCGAAGCCTGCCGGGGAAGGTGCATGTTGCCGCGGGCGAGCGCGATCTGCGACAGAGCGCGGCGCTCATCGGCGAGATGGACCTCTACGTGGGCGTCGATACGGGTCCGACGCATATCGCGGGGGCTCTCGACGTGCCCATGATCGGCATCTATCATCACATGTACCCGGGGCGCAACCTGGTGCCGCTCGAGCGAGCACGCTTCCGCATCCTGGAGCAGCCGGCCGCGGGGGAGCTGGGTGTGGATGCCGTCATGGCCGAAACCGCCTCCCTTCTCGGGTCGGGCGGAGTTGCGCCATGAGCTTGCCGGATCCGCGATGAAGGTTTGCTTCTACAACGTCACCGCCAGCTTCATTTCCGGCGGCCTCGAGACCTATTGCTGGGAGGCGGGCCGGGCGCTCGCGCGCCGCGGGCACGATGTGACCATCGTCGCCGGAAACCGCGGCGAGGCGAGACACGACGAGGTCCGCCTGGTGCAGTTCCCCTTCCGCATCGAGCAGGACTGGCCCGACTTCGGCACTCGTTTCCGGAGGCTGATGGAGCGGCTCTCGTTCGCCCGGCATTCGCTGCAGCATCTCGTCGGCGACGGCTACGACGCCGTTATCGTGAACAAGCCGTTCGACTTCCCGATCTTGTGGCAGGCGCGTCGGCGGGGCCTGAGCGCGCAGACGGTGTTTCGCTCCGGTGGCACGGATTTTTTTCTGGGCGACCGGATGTTCAGCGGTGCGGTCCGGCATTGGGTGTCGACGAGCCGGTACAACGCGCGCCAGGTGGAGGAGCGCTATGGGCGAAACGTTCAGGTGATCCACAACGGCGTCGATACCGAGGTATTCGCCCCGCGCGGCCGCGATCCCGAGCTGCGCCGCTCGCTCGGCGCAGGGGCCGACGATCTGCTCGTGGTCAGCGTGTCGAGGCTCATCGGATTGAAGGGCGTGCGCGTCGTAGTCGAAGCGCTCGCCGGGCTGCCCGAGCGGGTGCGCTACGCGGTGATCGGCGAGGGGCCCGAAGAAAAGAATCTGCGCGCGCAGGCCGAGCAGGCAGGCGTCGCGCATCGGGTGAAGTTCATGGGTCGCGTCAGGCACGCGGACCTGCCGCGGGTGCTCTCGCAGTGCGACCTCTTCGTTCAACCGTCGATCGGGGAAGAGGCGTTCGGCATCAGCGTCGTCGAGGCGATGGCGTGCGGGCTGCCGGTCCTCGCATCGGACAACGGCGGACTGCCCGAGATCGTCGTCGAGGGCGAGACCGGGCGTCTGCTTCCGCCGGGGTCGGTGCCCGCGTGGCGCGCTGCGATCGAAGCCGCGGCTACCGCTCCCCTGCGCCCGCTCGGCGACAAGGCGAGGGCGCGCGCCTGCTCGGAGTTCACCTGGGCCGCGAACGCCGCGCGCCTCGAAGCGCTTTTCCTGGGGCGCGCCTGATGTGCGGGATCGTGGGTGCCACGCTGTCCCCGGGCGCGGATGTGCGCCTGGACGAGGCGGTCGAATGCCTCGTGCACCGCGGCCCGGACGACAGCGGAACGTGGAGCGAGGGCGAAGCGCGCCTGGGGTTCAGGCGGCTGTCGATCATCGATCTGTCCGAGGCGGGCCACCAGCCCATGACTTCGCCCGATGGCCGCTACGTCATCGTCTTCAACGGAGAGATCTACAACTTCCAGGAGCTTCGCGACGCGCTGGAAGCGAAAGGCGAGCGTTTCCGCGGCCATTCGGACACGGAGGTGCTGCTGCGTCTGTTCGCGCGTGAAGGGCTGGAGCGCTGCCTTGAGCACATGCGAGGCATGTTCGCCTTCGCCGTCTGGGACCGCCAGGACAGGCGGCTTTCGCTCGCCCGCGACCGCCTGGGCGTGAAGCCGGTCGCATACGCCGAGACGCCCAGGGGATTCCTGTTCGGCTCGGAGATTCAGTCGCTGTTTGCCCTGGATCCGGACCTGTCGCGCGAGCCCGACTTCGCGGGGCTCGACCAGTACCTTACGCTCCAGTACGTCCCCGCGCCGCGCTCCGGATTCGCCGCGATACGCAAGCTGCCGCCCGCGCACGCGATGACCGTGCGCGCGGGCCGCGTCGAGCGCGTGTTCCGTTACTGGGACCTGGACCTGGAGAAAACGAGCGGCCTGGGCTTCGCCGAAGCCTGCGAAGCGCTGCGCGAGCAGGTGCTCGCGGCGACGCGGCTGCGCCTGGTGAGCGACGTGCCTCTCGGCGCTTTCCTTTCCGGGGGAATCGACTCCTCGATCACCGTGGCGGCCATGGCCAGGCTGGGGGCCAAGCCGCTGCGCACCTTCTCGATCGGCTTCGAGGACGAGCGCTTCAACGAGCTTCCATACGCGAAAGAGATCGCAGCGCATCTGGGCACGGAGCACCACGAGATGATGGTGAAGGCCGACGCGGTCGACGTGATGCCCAAGATGATCGACCACCTGGGCGAGCCGCTCGCCGACAGCTCGGTGATGCCGACCTACTACGTGTCGAAGTTCGCGCGCACCGGGGTCACCGTGGCGCTCACAGGCGACGGTGGCGACGAGGTGTTCGCCGGCTACCGGCGCTTCTACCAGATCCGTCGTCTGGATTGGCTGGCGCGCCGCGGGCTCATCCCCCTGTGGCGCGGCGTCCGCCGCATCGCGGTCGCGGTGGAGAACAGCACACACCCGGGACGTCCGCCGCGGGTGTTCCCCGCCACCCGCGCCGACCAGATGCTCGAGCTCGAAGGGGTCGCGCGCTACCAGCATCTGCTCGCGTTCTTCTCGGACGGCGAGAAGGAGGGGATGGTTACGCCCTATTTCCGCGAGCGCGCGGGTGTCCCGACCGCCGTGTCCTACCTTGCCGGGCATTTCGAGCGCCCCGGCGACGATGTGCTCAACCGTTACCTCTACCTCGACCTCACCACCTACCTGCCCGAAGACATCCTGTTCAAGGTCGACGTCACCAGCATGGCGACCTCGCTCGAATGCCGCTCGCCCTTCCTCGACCACAAGCTGATCGAGTTCGCCGCGACGCTGCCGGGCAGCTACAAGCTCTCCGCCGCCGGCCGGCACAAGCACATTCTCAAGGAGGCGTTCGCGGACTGGCTGCCTTCCGGCTTCATGGACCGCCCGAAAAAGGGCTTCTCGGTGCCGCTCGCGCGCTGGCTGAAGGACGACCTCGCGGACATGATGCGCGACACCTTGGTGTCCAAGAAAACGCTCTCGCGCTGGTTCCGGCAGGACGTGGTCGAGCGTTACGTCGACGAGCATGTTTCCGGCCGGGCCTCGCATACGAACCGTCTGTGGCCCCTGTTCGTGCTCGCGCTCTGGGTGGAGCGGTTCCGGGTGGAGGTCTGAGAGTACCGTTGAAAATGGCCATTCTGCTGACCGGTTCGACAGGTTTTCTCGGGACCCGAATAGCGGCGGAGCTCCAGGCACGAGGTCTCGAGTGGCGTTCCCTGCGAGTTCGCCTCGATGAGACGAAATTAGGGGACGTCGAGGGCGCAACAACCGTCATCCACTGCGCAGGATTGACCCCGCATCGCACCTCAAGTCGCGAGGTATTTCTACACGTCAATGCCGCGGGAACGGATCGATTGCTCGATTTGTGCGAGCGGTCGGGCGTGCAGCGGTTCATCTACATCTCCTCAATGGGGGTCAAGTTTCAGTCTGCGTATGGAGAGAGCAAGCTCGCCGCAGAAGACAGGGTCAAGCGAAGCGGCCTCGACTGGCTAGTGCTCAGGCCCGCCCATGTCTTTGGCCCCACCGACCATCTCCGTGGAACGCTCGCCAAGGTGAAAAGGAAGGGAGTCTGGTCCGTCCTTGGCACGGGGCGGCAGCCGGTTCAATACGTTTATGTGAACGATTGCGCCACCGCCATCGTCGACGCGACGCTGTCCTCGAAGACGCGCGGAATTTTCAATATCGTGGGTTCGGAGTGCTCGGAGCTGGAGTACGTGCGCACTCTTCGCGAGGTGGTGGGGTCGAGCACACTCATCGTGCCAACACCGCTATTCTGGGCGAGGTTTCGAAAAGGCCGGGACGCCGTGGAGACGCGGTTGGCGGGAATGCGCGTACCGGGCGTGGCCGACTGGGCCTTCCCTGCGACGCCCTTGGCAGTGGCGATGAAAAAGCTCTACGAATCATTCGAGGCAAGGAAGCGAGTTCTCTACCTCCATCCCAAGGCATGGATCGGCGAGTACGCCATGCTCGAGGAATTGCGCCGCCGCGGTTTCGAGGTGTGCGCTCTGGAGGAAAAGCGCGATCTGAAGGAGGGGGCTCGCTACGCGGCGCCGTTCTACCGCAATCCGGGCGACGGCATCGCCACGGTGTGGTACGACCCGCGACGCGGTTGGGAAAGGGTGCTGACCTGGGTTCCCGATCGAGTCTTCCGAAAGGGCTTCGACGGGCGCAACCTGGTGCACCGTATGTGGGTGATCCGCGCCGCCGTTCGGCGCTTCCGGCCGAACGCCGTCGTCTGCAGCGATGGATTCACCTATGCCATCCCCGCCGCTTTTCTGAAGCGGCTGCGTCTGTTGCGCGTTCGCCTCGTCGTGAACTACATCGGGGGCGACATTCTGGATTGTTCGCAATACGGATACGGAAAGCGACGCACGCCGATGGTGAGCTGGCTGATACGCAACTCGGTGCGGGGCATCGATGTAATGCGGGCGCTCTGCGCCTCCTTGGAGCGTGTCCTCCTCAGCGAAGGGGCCGAACCTTCGCGAATCGCGGTTCTGCCCATTCAGCTCGCGTCGCCGATCGAGCTGGTGAACGAGGTCTACGCAAACCGTACCCAGTTTCGAGAGAAGATCCGATCGAAATACGGCATTCCGGCCGATGCACCTGTGATAGTTACCCTGAGCGGAAACCACAGGAGCAAGGGCATGCAGGACCTCGCGCAGGCCTGGGGCGACATATGCGCCGCTGTGCCCGGCTGCCAGTGGCTTCTGTGCGGTCCCGAAGATCCTTGGCTCGCGCAGGGCGTGCGGCCGGTACTGAGCGCCTCGGGTCTGTATGATCGAGTGCATTTCACCGGCCAGCTGCGTGGGCGCGAGGTGTGCGAGCATCTAGCCGCGGGCGACCTGCACGTCAATCCTACGTTGTGCGAGGGCCTTAACATGGCCACTGTCGAGGCGGCTGCAGTCGGCACGCCATCGGTGACGAGCGACGGGGCTGGAATCGCCGATTGGGTGCAATCCCTCGAGGCAGGGCTGGTCGTGGCGGCAGGGGACGTGCCCGCGTTGCGCAGCGCCGTGGTGCATGCGCTGAAAGCGCCGGAGTTGCGTACCGTCTGGCCGACGCGGTCGCGGGAGATGGCGGCCTACTTCTCCCCGGATCGCATTGCTTCGGATTTCGTGAAGCTGCTGGTCGGTGACGGCCCGCGCCCGTAGCGCTTGGCAAGCGCGTTGAGTTCGGCTACGTCCTCCGGGTGGGTCGCGACCCAGCGCTTGAGCGCAGCGCGCTGTTGGGAGAGGGTGCTGTCCAGACTGGCGCTGTCGACTCGTCGCCCCAGGCCGGAACAGGGATCTCCGTTTCCCTTTCCGAATACCCGGTCGAGGACGAGCTTGCCCAGGCGTGCCCTGAAATGTCCCGATTCCCGGTACCAGCGCATCTTGGTGGTGGCGTCGCCTGGCGGGGGCATCGGCTCCGAGGTGCACTCGCTCACGCCGCTGAAGTCCCATAGCGCCACCGGGCGGGGCGATCGCGCTGCGAGCTCGGCGAGATCGCGCTTCCACTTCTCGTTGAAAGGCCACAAGCCGGCCGCGGCGTACATGTAGCTGTAGCGCGCGTGGACCGGATCGATCACGATATCGACCCTGATGTCGTGCTCGGCTGAGAGGGCGACGATCTCGCGAAGCTGTGCGAGCATGGCCTCGTACTCCGCGGAAAAACCCGGTGTGTCGGTGGCGCGCAGGCTTGTGGAGAGGACCGCAGATTCGGTCCGCCAGGATGCGTTCCTGTGGCCTCCTTCGCGCTCGACCTGCCGATCGTCCGCCGCTTCCTGGCGGACTCCGGAAGACGAGTAATCCACGGCCGGATCTCGCTGGCGCCTCAGCGACCACCAACTGTCGGAGCTGGCTGGTCCGGAGAGCAGCGCGTACGCGACGCGCCGCCATTTTCGACCAGCCTTAAGTCGTCCCGATTCGTCGGTAAGCATGAAGGCGTCGGGAATGCTTTGCGCTCTCTCCTGCGCGGGATCGAACATCGAGATGTCCGTGGTCAGGAGCACCTGTCTCAGGCGCCCGGCCGCGAGCGCTTCGAGGAAGTACCGGCGCACCTGGCCCAGGTGGGCCCCTCCGATCGCAAGATTGTACGCAGGTGTTTCGAAGCCAGGATGCAGAGGGTCGTACGCGCTCTCCGGACGCGAGTTACCCAGGATGATGCTGGCCGGCCGGACGCGATCCACTGCAAAGGACTTGGCGAGCAGGGGCTGGCGGTTGAACCCGAGCGCGCGCCCGTTGATCCCGGCGATCCTCGGCACGTCGAAAGCGCCATAGGGATCGACGAACAGGTTGAATCCAGCGAGGAGCACGAGCAGCCCCGCGGCGAACAGGGCGAGCAGGCGTAAGTAGGAGCCGGCCCGTTCCACGTCAGAACTGGTAATAGAGGAATTCGCTCACGCGCGTGAGATTGATGACCGCGGCAACGAGCAGGCTTGCGGTGAGGAGCGCCCAACCCGCCGTCGGTTGCCAGGAGAGACGCTTCCAGTACGGCGGCGACACCTCGCCCGGGTAGGTTTCGAGGGCCGGCTGGTGGCGGTGCAGGAGTTGCTGCGCGTTCGGCAGGCCCCACGCAATCACGAACATGGCCGCGAGCCAGCGCAGTTGCGGGGCGCCGAACCAGTAAGGATCCGCTTTGGTGATGCCGTTCAAGCCCGCCATGCCCTCGAGGATCGCCGTGGCGGCGGGCAGCGTCTCGGCGCGGAAGAACACCCACGCGACGACGACCGCCAGGAAAGTGAGCAGCCGGCCGAGCCAGAGTGCAAGGCTGTCGGGCAGGCTGATCCCGGCCAGCCACCGGGCGCGCGCGGCGCGCCACGCGTGGTTTACGATCAAGTACAGCCCGTGCAAGCCTCCCCAGACAACGAAGGTCCAGCCGGCGCCGTGCCACAGGCCGCCCAGCAGCATGGTTATCATCAGGTTGACATGACGCTTCAGGAGTCCGCGCCGGCCGCCGCCCAGCGGGAAATAGAGGTAGTCGCGCAGGAACCGCGACAGCGTCATGTGCCAGCGCCGCCAGAACTCGATCATTGAGGCGGCCTTGTACGGCGAATTGAAATTCGCCGGGAAAACGATTCCGAAGACTCGCGCGAGCCCGATCGCCATGTCCGAGTAGCCGGAAAAATCGAAGTAGAGCTGGAAGGTGTAGGCAAGCACGCCGCCCCAGGCGGCGAGGAAGGTCAGGGTGGCGCCATTCTTCGCGGCGTCGAAAACTGGGGTCGCGAACTCCCCGACGCCGTCCGCCAGGATCACCTTCTTGAACAGGCCGATCGCGAAGATGGTCATGCCGACGGCGAAGTTCTCCGCGCTGAAGCGGAAGGTCTCGCGCCGCGCGAATTGCGGCATCACCTCGGCATGGTGCAGAACCGGGCCGGCGAGCAGGTGCGGGAAGAAGCTCACGAACAGCGCGTAGTTGAGAAAGCGGTACTCGCGCGCCTCGCCGCGATAGACATCGACGAGGTAGGCGATCTGCGTGAAGGTGAAGAAGGAGATGCCCAAGGGCAGTACGATGTGCGGGACCGGCAGGCCGAGGACGGCGATGTGGTTCAGGTTCGTGGCGAAGAAGCCCGCATACTTGAAGCTGCCCAGCAGCAGCAGGTCGCCGGCGATCCCCACTGCGAGCAGCGGCTTCGCGCGGCGCGCGAGCAGGGCGCGGCCGACCGCATAGTTGAAAATGATCGAGCCGGCGAGCAGCGCCAGGTACACGGGGTTCCACCAGCCATAGAAAAAGAGCGAGGCCGTCGTGAGGAAACCGATCGCGGCCAGGCTCGACGCCTGGCGGCCAAGCAGGAAGTAGACGATCAGGACGACCGGCAGGAACCCGAGCAGAAACTCGTGGGAATTGAACAGCATTGTTTCTGTGCTTGTGTTTCAGTATAGCGGCATTTCCATATAAGATTGCGGCGACACGGGTGGTAGGTTCGGACACGATCAATGAAAATTCTCGTCACAGGCGGGGCAGGGTTCATCGGATCGCACCTTTGCGAGAAGCTGCTCGACAGCGGCCACGATGTCCTGTGCGCCGACAACTACTTTACGGGAAGCAAGGACAACATCGTGCCGCTCCTGCGCAACCCGCGCTTCGAAGCGATGCGCCATGACGTCACCTTTCCCCTGTACGTCGAAGTCGATCGCATCTTCAACCTTGCGTGCCCGGCCTCTCCGATCCACTATCAGTTCGACCCTGTGCAGACGACCAAGACCAGCGTGCACGGCGCGATCAACATGCTGGGCCTGGCGAAGCGCGTCAAGGCGCGGATACTGCAGGCCTCGACGAGCGAAGTCTACGGCGATCCGGAAGTGCACCCGCAGACCGAAGCGTACTGGGGGCGCGTCAATCCCGTCGGTCCCCGCGCGTGCTACGACGAAGGCAAGCGCTGCGCAGAAACGCTGTTCTTCGACTACTACCGGCAACACAAGCTCGAGATCAAGGTGGCCAGGATCTTCAACACCTACGGGCCGCGCATGCTGCCCGACGACGGGCGCGTCGTCAGCAACTTCATCGTGCAGGCTCTGCGGGGACAGGACGTCACCCTCTACGGCGACGGCTCGCAGACGAGGTCGTTTTGCTACATCGACGACATGGTCGACGGCCTCCTGAAGCTGATGGAATCGCCGCCGGAAACCACCGGACCGGTGAACCTGGGCAATCCCGTCGAGTTCACCATGCGCGAGCTGGCCGAAATGACGCTGAAGCTGACCGGGAGCCGATCCAAGCTCGTTTTCCGTCCGCTTCCCCAGGATGATCCGCGCCAGCGCCAGCCGGACATCACGCTCGCGGCATCCGCGCTCGCCTGGGCGCCGAAGGTGCAGTTGGAAGAGGGCCTCAAGCGCACGATCGCGTATTTCAAGTCCAAGCTCTGAGTGCGGGTGGAGCGACCGGAGTGAAGCTGCTCTACGTCTTCCCGGAGCCGCTGCCGCTAGCGCGGGCGCGGGGGATTCAGACCGTGCATTCCGTCGCGGCGCTCGCGAAGCAGGGCATTGACGTCACGCTTGCGCACGTCCCTTCATCCGGAGACCCCTTTACCGCCTACTCGGTCGCCAAGCCGCGCAACGTGCGCCTGCTGCCCGTGTCGCGCAGCCTGCCCTGGCCGCTCGAGCGCGTGCATTCCAACCGGCTCTTTGCTGCGCGGCTTGCGAAGCGAATCGAATCCGAGCGCGTCGCCGCGGTCTTTGCGCGACACCTGAAGGCTTCCGCCCTGCTGCTCGAGCGCATCCCGGGCCTGAGGCTCGTGTACGAGGCTCATGAGGTCTTCGCCGACACGGTCCCTCCGCGCTTGCGCGCGGATACGGAACGCCGCGAACGTACGGTCGTCGCGAGGGCGGCGGCGCTGGTCGCGAACTCAGGAGCGACCGCCGGACGGCTGCGCGCCCTGTACGGGGTCACCACTCCCATCGACGTCATCCCGAACGGAGTCGAATACCCGGAGTCGATTCCCGAGAAGGACTGGGCGCATGCCGCCGAGCGTATCGTCTATTCGGGGAGCTTCTTCAGCTGGAAGGGCGTGGACGATCTCGCGGATGCCGCGCGCTCTCTGCCGGGCCTGCGCATCCGTTTGATCGGAGGCAGCGAGCCCCGCATCGCGGAGGTGCGGGCGCGCGCAGGCGGCACGGGCGCGGTGCTGGAATTCTCCGGGCACATTCCCCATGGAAGCGTCGCGGCGGAGCTTGCGCGCGCGTGCATCGCGGTGCTCCCCAATCGCCCCGACCCTGACAGCGCATTCACCTCGCCGATCAAGCTGTTCGAGTACATGGCGGCGGGCTGCGCCATCGTCGTCAGCGATCTTCCCTCGATACGCGAGGTGCTGGAGCGGGACGACGCAGTCTGGACCGCACCGGGCGACCCGGCTGGTTTGGCCAACGCGATCCGCGCGCTGGCGCAGGACCCGGAGCGGGCGCGTACCCTCGGTGCGCGCGTCAGGGCGAAGGCGCGCCGCTACACCTGGGCCGCCCGCGGCGAGCGGCTTGCGCGCGTGGTGCGACCGCTGCTCGAGTGGCCTGAGCGATAATAAGCCCATGGGAGAAGGGCGAAGCGCCGCGTCGAACGAGGCGCGCAACGGCGCGGCAGGTGAGGCTTCGCGCCCGCTCCTTTCGGTCGTCACGCCGGTCTTCAACGGCACCGAGTACCTGCCCCAGCTGATCGACACCCTGCGGAAGCAGCAGCGCGTGCCCGACGAGGTGATCATCGTCGACGACGGGTCCACCGACGACTCGTCCGCCATGGCCGATCGGCTCGGCGCCGGATTGCCGCGATTGCAGGTCGTCCGGCAGGAAAATCAGGGGCAGGCCGTGGCGCGCAACGTAGGCATGCGCCATGCGACCGGGCGCTATCTGACTTTTCTGGACGTGGACGACTGGCTCGACCCGTCCGCCTACGCAACCCTTGTAGGCATGGCCGAGGACGAGGATCTCGATATCGCGATCGGCAACGCGTGGAACCACTACGAAGGCCGCAAGCCAGACTCGTTGGTATATGCCGACGTCGCCGACACGGGCGTGATTTCGGGAGAAACCTGGTTCCAGCAGCGCTGGCTCGCGAGGCACCTGCCGCACTATTGCTGGATGCATGTCTATCGCCGTTCGTTCATCGACCGTCACGGATTCGCTTTCCCGCGCGCCGATCCTCACGAGGACGTCGTGTGGGTGACGGAGACCCTGCTTGCCGCCCGGCGCCTGCATTACGTTCCTAAGCCGCTCTACTGGTACCGCAAGAAGCTGACGTACCCATTGCCGCCTCCCGTTTTCGCACCCGACGGGAAGCTTCGCCGCCACAAGACAGTCGAGGCGACCATGCATAACGCGCGCGCTCTCTCGGAAATAGCAAAGAGGGGGACCCTGCAACCACTTACCCGGGAGCTGATACGCAGGGAATTCGTCAACGGCGGGTGCCTGATCGTCCGGCAGATTCGCCGCCTGCCGGACCGGGTGCAGAGAAAGCACTACATGAACCGCATTCTTCAAGAGCGCTTCTTTCATCTTCTCTGGGACAACGCCGCCGGGTTGTCGCAGTATTGGCGGGTATTTCGCTTCCATGTCCTCGCTTGCGCGCTAGCCCTTGCGGCGCGCTTCTGAGCCCTGCGGAGGAGGAGCGTGAAGGAGGGTCGTCCGCGAATCCTGGTGATTCGCCGCGACAACATCGGCGACCTGGTGTGCACCACGCCGCTGATATTCGCCCTGCGCGAGCGCTATCCGGACGCCTACATCGCGGCGCTCGTCAACACGTACAACGAGGCGGTCCTGGCGGGGAATCCCGCCCTGGACGCGGTCCACGCTTACGAAAAGGGCAAGCACCGCGGCGAATCGCGCTCGCTTCTCTCGATCTACGCCGAGCGCCTGCGGTTTCTCGCGAGGTTGCGCGGGCTGAAGTTCGACTACGCGATACTGGCGACTCCGGGGTTCGCGCCGCGCTCCTTGCGCTTGGCGCGCCTGATCGGCGCAAGGCACGTGCTCGGCTACGCCGAGCCGGGCCGGAAGCACGCCCGCCTCGATATCGCCCTGCCGTACGACGCGACAAACGGAGCCCACGAGGTGGAGCAGGTGTTCGGCCTGCTCAGGGCGCTCGGCATCGACGGCCCGCCGCCGGCGCCGCGGGTTTTCGCTCCCGCCGAAGAACGGCGCGGCGTCGAGGTGGAGCTGGCTCGCCTTGAGGGCGAGGGGCCGGTCGTCGGCGTGCACATCAGCGCGCGCAAGAAAAGCCAGCAATGGCCCGCCGCGAACTTCGCCGCGCTGATCCGCGCGATCGCCGCGCGCCGCAAGATGCGCTTCCTGCTGCTCTGGGCGCCCGGCGACCCGGACAATGCCAGGCACCCGGGAGACGACGACAAGGCCCGGGCGGTCGCTCAGGCCTGCAGCGGGCTTCCCGTGCTGTCCTGCCCGACCGCGACGCTGCCCGGGCTGATCGCGGCGCTCTCGCTGTGCGATTTCGTCGTGTGCGCCGACGGGGGAGCCATGCATCTCGCGGCGGGGCTGGGCAAGCGGATCATGTGCTTCTTCGGCGATTCAGGACCGCAGCGCTGGCGGCCGTGGAATATCCCTCACGAGCTGCTGCAACCGCAAAGCCGCGATCTCAAGGACCTGAGCGTCGAGCAGGCGCTTGCGGGGTTCGAGCGCCTCGAGAAGATCCCGCCACTCGCGTCCTAGCTGTGCCACTACAATACGCGCTTTATCCGTGCGCAAGGCACACGTGACCGCCTCTTTCTGGCCCTTGATCCTCTCCGGCGGCTCGGGCAGCCGCCTGTGGCCGATGTCCCGGCGCTTGCTGCCGAAGCAATTCCTGCCGCTGATCTCCGATCGAAGTCTTCTTCAGGACACGGTAACGCGGCTGCAGGGCGTGCAGGGCGCGCGTTCGCCGATCGTCGTCTCGAACAACGAGCACCGGTTTCTCGTCGCGGAGCAGCTGCGGGAGATCGGAGTGAAGCCCGAGGTGCAGGTACTCGAGCCGGTCGGCCGCAACACCGCCCCGGCGGTCGCGGTGGCGGCGTATCACGCACAGAGCCGGCAAGCGGACGCCTGCCTGTTCGTTCTGCCGTCGGACCACCTGATCCAGGACGTCCCCGCATTCCACGCGGCGATCGCGACGGCCCTGCCTCTGGCCGCGGGCGGCTCGCTCGTCACTTTCGGGATCACGCCTGGCGGTCCGGTCACCGGCTACGGGTACATCGAGCGGGGCGAGCCGATCTCGGAAGGCAAGGGCAGCTTTCAAGTGAGGCGCTTCGTGGAGAAGCCCGACCTGGAGACGGCGCGCGGCTACGTCTCGAGCGGGAGGTTCTTCTGGAACAGCGGCATGTTCGTGTTCCAGGCGAAACGCTATCTCGAGGAGCTGCAGCGCTTCCGCCCGGAGGTCGCTGCCGCTGCCAAGGCGGCCCTGGACGCGGGCACGAGAGACCTCGATTTCCTGAGGCTCGACGCTGCGGCATTCGAGGCCTGTCCTTCCGACTCGGTGGACTACGCGGTGATGGAGCGCACCTCCGCGAGCGTAATGGTGAAGGCGGACATCGGCTGGAGCGACGTGGGCTCCTGGTCGGCGCTGTGGGATGCGGGAAAGAAGGACGAAGGCCGGAACGTCGTGCACGGCGATGTCGACCTGCGCGATGCGAAGGGGTGCTACGTCCGGGCGGAAAGCCGGCTGGTGTCGGTGCTCGGCGCGAACGATCTCGTCGTCGTCGAGACGGACGACGCCGTGCTCGTCGCCGACAAGTCACGCACCGAGGAGGTCAAAGAGGTCGTCGAAACGCTGGCCCGCAAGGCGAGGACCGAGCACATTTCGCACAGCCGGGTCTACCGGCCCTGGGGCTACTACGAGAGCATCGACGCCGGGGACCGGTTCCAGGTCAAGCGCATCATGGTGAAGCCCGGCGAAGCGCTGTCGCTGCAGATGCACCACCATCGGGCGGAGCACTGGGTCGTGGTCTCGGGCACGGCGAGGGTGACGCGAGACGAGGACATCCGGCTGCTCGCCGAGAACGAGTCCACCTACATTCCGATCGGCGTGAAGCACCGGCTGGAGAACCCGGGAAAGACGCCGCTTTTTCTGATCGAGGTCCAGTCCGGCGGCTATCTCGGAGAAGACGACATCGTCCGCTTCGAGGACCGCTACAAGAGGAGCTAGCGCGCCCCGGCCAGGCTCGCGTGGCAGGCGGCGAGTGAGACCTCCCAATCCGGCAATGCGAGGCCGAATTCCCTCAGCAGCTTCTCGTTGGACAAGCGCGAATTCCTCGGCCTGCGCGCCGGCAGCGGATAGTCTTCAGACGCGATCGGCATGACATGCGCCGCGCTCCGCTCGAGCCGCGCGATGGCCGCCGCGAAGCCGTGCCAGGAGGTGCTGCCCGAGGCGGTGAGGTGGTAGAGGCCGAGGCGTTCCTGTTTCCTGCTCCTGAGGATCTCGGCGGTCGCGTCGGCGAGGACGCCGGCGAACGTCGGCGCGCCGATCTGATCGGAGACGACGCGCACCTCGTCCTTCTCCCTCAGAAGCCGTCTCATCGTAAGGAAGAAATTCTTGCCGCGTGTCGAGTAGACCCAGCTCGTTCGCAGGATCAGGTACGCGCCGCCGATCTCGCGGATCGCCCGCTCTCCGGCGAGCTTGCTCCGGCCGTATTCGCCCAGAGGGTTGGCGCGATCTTCCTCGACGTAGGGCGCTTCCTTGGTTCCGTCGAAGACATAGTCGGTCGAATAGTGAACGAGCAGCGCGCCGGCGCGCTTGGCTTCCTCGGCGAGGAGGGCGACCGCGGAGGCGTTGATCGCATGCGCCGCCGCCGGCTCGCGTTCCGCCTGATCGACTGTGGTATACGCCGCCGCGTTGACGACGACGCCGGGCTTCGCCGAGCGCACCGCATCGACGATGCGGTCCGGCAGCGCGAGGTCCAGGCCCGCGCGGTCGTAGGCGATGACCTCGCCGAGCGGCGCGAGCGCCCGAACGAGTTCCCAGCCGACCTGCCCGTTCTTTCCGGTGAGCAGAATCTTCACGGAAAAACTTCGGCGTCCCGCAGCTTCGTTCCGGCGGCGTCCTTGGGGGAGAGCAGCGGCATACCGGAAAGCGGCCAGTCGATCCCGATCTCGGGATCGTTCCACCGTATGCAGCGCTCGTGCTCGGGCGCGTAGAAATCCGTGGCCTTGTAGAGCACTTCGGCGAAATCGCTGAGGACGCAGAAGCCGTGGGCGAATCCGACGGGAATCCAGAGCATGCTCTTCGATTCCGCAATCAGGCGCACCGCTTCCCACTTGCCGAAAGTCGGGGAGCCGCGGCGGATGTCGACCGCCACGTCGAAGATCTCGCCCGCGATGACCCGAACCAGCTTCCCTTGCGGCTGGCGCACCTGGTAGTGCAGGCCGCGCAGGACGCCCTTCGCCGAGCGCGTGTGGTTGTCCTGGACAAAGCTTGTGCGGATGCCTGCCCGCTCGAACTCCCGCTCGTTCCAGCTCTCGAACAGAAAGCCGCGCGAGTCGCTCAGCACGCGAGGTTGGACAAGCAGAACTTCGGCAAAACGCGTCGGCGTAACCTTCATGCGCGGACAGGGTCGGACTCACCTCGCATGAGGGATATCAGGTAGCTTCCGTAACCGCTGTTGCGCAACGGCGCCGCCAGCGCCTCGAGCTGCGCGTCGTTTATCCACGCGTTCCGCCAGGCAATTTCCTCGGGACAGCAAATCTTTAGCCCCTGGCGGCGCTCCAGTGTCTCGATGAAATGGCTCGCTTCCAGCAGCGATTCGTGCGTCCCGGTGTCCAGCCACGCGTGTCCGCGTCCCAGCGCGACTACGTTCAGGCTGCCTGCCTCGAGGTAGCGGCGGATGACGTCTGTGATTTCGGTCTCGCCCCGAGAGGAGGGCCTGAGCGACCTTGCGATGCTAACGACCTCGTTGTCGTAGAAATACAGGCCGGTGATTGCGAAGCGCGATTTCGGCTTGGCCGGCTTCTCCTCGATGCTCACCGGGCGTCCGTCCGCGCCTAGCTCGACCACGCCATAGCGCTCGGGATCCTTGACGCGGTAAGTGAAAACGGTAGCGCCCGAGGGCTTTTTCGCAGCTCGCTGAAAATCAGTGCTGAGATCGTGCCCGTAGAAAATGTTGTCTCCGAGCACCAGGGCGCACGAGTCCTTCCCCACGAAGCTCGCTCCTATGGTGAACGCGTGGGGGATCCCGTCCGGGCGGGACTGCACTGCGTACTGAAGGTTCAGCCCCCACCGCGAGCCATCCCCGAGGAGATCGCGGAAACGCGGCGTGTCCTGTGGCGTGGAGATCACGAGGATGTCGCGGATCCCGGCGAGCATCAGCGTGCTCAAGGGGTAGTAGATCATCGGCTTGTCGTATACCGGCAGCAACTGCTTGGACACGACCTGCGTGACCGGGTAGAGCCGGGTACCCGATCCACCCGCGAGAATGATCCCCTTCACGCTTCGCCCCGCTTGCCGTAGTTCTTGTCGATCCACTGCCGGTAGGCGCCGCTCGTGACGTGTGCGACCCACTCGGGGTTGTCGAGGTACCAAGCCACGGTCTTGCGCAAGCCGGAATCGAAGGTCTCGGACGGCGCCCAGCCGAGCTGAAGGGCGATCTTCGAGAAATCCATCGCGTAGCGTCTATCGTGTCCCGGGCGGTCCTTCACGAAGGCAATTAGGGCGGAATGCCGCACCTTGCTGTGGGGACGCGCCTCGTCGAGCAGCGCGCAAATCGCGTTGACGACCTCGAGGTTGGTCTTCTGGTTATGGCCGCCGACGTTGTAGCTTTCCCCTACGCGGCCCTGGGCGAGCACCTGGCGGATCGCGGAGCAGTGGTCCCGCACGAACAGCCAGTCGCGCACGTTGCTGCCCTCGCCGTACACCGGCAGGGGTTTGTTCGCGATCGCATTCAGGATCATCAGGGGAACGAGCTTTTCCGGGAACTGGTACGGACCGTAGTTGTTCGAGCAGTTCACGATCAGGGTCGGGAGCCCGTAGGTGTGATTGTAAGCACGCACGAGATGGTCGGCCGAGGCCTTCGAGGCGGCGTAGGGGCTATTCGGCGCGAACGGCGTCGACTCGGTGAACGCAGGCGCGTGCGGTGAGAGCGAGCCGAACACTTCGTCCGTGGAGACGTGCAGGAACCTGAACTCATCGCGCTGCGCCGGCGTCTGCCTCTCCCACCAGGTGCGCGATTCCTCGAGCAGGGAGAAGGTGCCGAGAATGTTGGTCTGCACGAATTCGTCAGGACCGTGGATCGAGCGGTCGACGTGGCTTTCCGCCGCGAAGTGCACGATCGCGCGGGGGACGTGCTTCTCGAGAAGGCTTCGCACCAGTTTGCGGTTGCCGACGTCGCCGTGGACGAAAACGTACGACGGGCTGTCCTTGAGCGGCCTGAGATTCCCAGGGTTGCCCGCGTACGTGAGCTTGTCCAAGTTCACGACGGGCTCGGTTCCCTGCGCGAACCAGTCGAGAACGAAGTTCGATCCGATGAAACCCGCGCCCCCCGTCACCAGAACCGTCATTTTGATGTCCTCTCCAGGGCCTTGAGCTTCGCGTACTTGTTGAAGGTGTTCATGCAGCCGATGGCGATGTGCACCAGGCCGGGCACGCCGTCGAGGAATCCGAGGCGCACCAGGTAGAACTTGACGAACCGCAACGAAGGCGAAACCAGCAAGTGCAGGAGGCTCGCGCTGCGGCCGGCCGAACGCAGCGACTGCGCCTGCAGGCTGGTGTATCGGTTCTGCTTGTCGAGATATTTCTCCAGGGTTTCCGCCGAGTCGTGCAAAAGGTCTCCGGTCAGGCGCAGGATCGGACGCTCGCTGACGACCTTTTCGTGCACGGCGTCGTCGCTCCAGCGCGCATGCGCGCGATGAAACAGGCGCACACTCCAGTCCGGGTAGCCTTCGCCGTGCCTCAGCCAGCGCCCCAGGAAGCGGTTGCAGCGCGGCATCGCGTACACCCATGCGCGCGGAGCCTTGAGCTCCGCGATGATCGACTCGCGCAAGGTCTCGCTCAGGCGCTCGTCTGCGTCCAGGCACAGCACCCAGTCATGGCTTGCCGATTCGACGGCGAACTGCTTCTGCGGCCCAAAGCCGAGCCATTCCTTCGCGATCACCCGTGCGCCGCGGCGCTTGGCAAGCTCCACGGTGTTGTCTGTCGACCCCGAGTCGACGACGACGACTTCGTCGGCGAATGCGACGCTTGCGAGACAGCCGTCAAGCTGGGAGGCTGCATTGCGCGCAATGATCGTTATGGACAGGGGCATAGGCCAGGAAAGAGCGAGCCAACCCGTATAATCAGCGGCTTATGTTCGGCATTCTAACCGCTTTCCGGTCCCTGGAGCCGGGGGCGCCGTGATGTGGCGCGCCGGCTATTGGCTGCTGCTGTGGCTCGCGCTGCCCCTCGTGCTCGCGCGGCTGTGGTGGCGGGGCAGGCAGGAGCCGCGCTATCGCGAGCATCCGGGTGAGCGATTCGGGTTCTACCGGAGCGCTCCGAAGAGGCCGGTGATCTGGTTGCACGCGGTATCGCTGGGCGAAACGCGGGCTGCCGAGCCGTTGCTGCGCGCGCTGCAGCAGCGCCATCCGGATTGCGACCTGCTGGTCACCCAGATGACCGCCACCGGGAGGGAGGCGGCGCAGAGCTTGCTTGGCGGCTCGGCGCATGTGGTCTGGCTTGCGTACGACTACCCGTTCGCTGTGCGCCGGTTTCTGCGTCATTTCCGCCCCCGGCTGGGCATCCTCATGGAAACGGAGATCTGGTTTCACCTCGTGGCCGAGTGCGGGCGTGCCGAGGTCCCCCTGATGCTCGCCAACGCCAGGATGTCGGCGAGATCGGCCCGCGGCTACGCCGTCGTGGCGCCCCTCGTGCGCCGCGCGCTCGAGGGGCTGGGCGCCGTTGCCGCGCAGACCGCCGAGGACGCCGAGCGGCTTCGGTCCCTCGGAGCGCGCAGGGTAGAGGTCACCGGAAACCTCAAATTCGACGTCGAGCCCGCTGCCGGGAGCGACGCGCTTGCGGCGCAATTCAGGCAGCGCTTCGGCGCGCGCAAAGTGTTTCTCGCTGCGAGCACTCGCGAAGGCGAGGAAGGGCTGCTCTTCGACGCCCTGGAGCGGGGTTCGCTCGGCGACGCGCTCACGGTGATCGTTCCTCGGCACCCGCAACGCTTCGACGCGGTCGCGCAATTGCTCTCGGCGCGCGGGCTGAAGTTCGCGCGCCGCAGCGCCGGGGGCGTGGTCGCGCCGGACTGCAGGGTCGTGCTCGGCGACAGCATGGGCGAGATGGCCGCGTATTACCGCGCCTGCGACGCGGCGTTCATCGGGGGGAGCCTGCTCGCTTACGGGGGACAGAACCTGATCGAGGCGTGCGCGGCCGGGGTGCCGGTCCTGATCGGCCCTTACACCTACAACTTTGCGCAGGCCGCCGAGAGCGCGATCGCGGCGGGAGCCGCGCTGCGTGTCGAGGGGGCCGACGATGTGCTGCGACAGACCCGCACGCTTCTCGGCGACGATGCGCTGCGCACCCGCATGGGGGAAGCAGGAATCGCCTTCTGCGCCACTCACCAGGGAGCGACTCAGAGAACGCTCGCCTTGTGCGAGCGCCTGCTCGGGGCCGGGTGACGGCGCGCTAGTTCGCGCCGAGCAGGTGGTTGATGTCCTCGACGTCGCCGTCGGTGAGGGTTCCCGACGCCGATTTCAGGCGCAGGCCGTTCAGGATGGTGTCGTAGCGCGCCCTCGACAGGTCGCGCAGCGTGCTGAACACCTGCTGCTGCGCGTTGAGGACGTCGATGTTGATGCGCACGCCGACCTCGTAGCCGAGCTTGTTCGAATCGAGCGCGCTGCGGCTGGAGAGGAGCGCCGCCTCGAGGGCCTTGACCTGCGCCATTCCGTTGGTCACGCCGAGAAAGGACTGTCGCGCGCTCAGCGCAGCAGTGCGTCGCGCGCCTTCCAGGTCCTGCTGCGCCTTCTCGCGGGTCGCGACCGCCTGCCGGACCAGCGAGCTGACGTTGCCGCCGGCGTAAAGCGGGACCGCGAGTTGCAGTCCGATGTTGTAGCTGGTGGTATCGGCGGCAGAATTCACTGTCGCCGTGGTGCTGAGACCGGAAGAATTCACGCCAGCGTTGCCGACGATGTTCAGCGTCGGCAGATGCCCCGCCCGCACGCGTTCGATCTCGCGCACAGCGACCTCGACGGTCGCTTCCTGGGCGCGCACCGGGTAGCTCTGCGTCGACGCTGCAGTTGCCCAGTCCTCCATCGAATTCGGATTGGGCGGGCTGAGATCGATGTTGGCCTTCAGCGGCGCGAGCTGCTCCGGAAACTTTCCGACGATCTGTTGCAGAGTCCGCTTCCTGATCTCAAGGTCACTCTGAGCGGCGATTTCCTGCGAAGTCGCGAGGTCGAAACGCGCCTGCGCCTCGTGGGTGTCGGTGATCGTCGCGGTACCGACCTCGAAATTGCGCTTCGCCTGGGCGAGCTGTTCGGCGATCGCCACCTTCTGCCCCTGAATGAAGGTGAGGCTGTCCTGCGAGGCGAGCACGTCGAAGTACGCCTGTGCGACGCGCACGATCAGGTCCTGCGTCGCCTGGCCGAAGGTCGCCTCCGCCTGCGCCGCCTTGAAGCCGGCTTCCTTGTAGACCTGGAAGTTCTGCCAATTGAAGAGCGGCTGCGTCAGCGTGACGGTGAAGCCACTGGTGGGTCCGGAGCGCTGCGATTCGAGAGGTCCAGTCAAGGTAGACCCCGCAACCTGCCGGAACTGGATGTCGACATTGTTGGCCTGCGTGAATCCCGTCGCGTTGATGGTCGGGAGGATCTGCGCCAGGCCCTGGGGCAGGGTTTCCAGCCCGGCGTCGCGCGTGGCGCGCGCGGACGCATAGGTTGCATCGTTTGCCAGAGCGTCGCGATAGATCTGCAGGAGGTCGGCGGCGCCGACCGGCCCCGGGAAAATCGAGAGCAACAGCAGCGGGACGAGGCCGCGGAGTCGCCGCTTTGAACCGACCCGGAACGACATCAGAACCGGAAACGCGCCGGCTGCACCGCGTTTTTCAACGGAGCAAGGCAGGTCTCGAAGAGATCGATGGTGTGGTGCGAGTCGCTGCCGACGCAGGTGATGAGCCGCGCCTCCATGACCGGCGGATCGCCCACGACGGCAAAGAGTCTTCCTCCCGTCTTGAGCTGCGATAGGAAGGACCGCGGCAGGATCGGCGTCGAGCCGGTCAGCACGATGACGTCGTAGGGCGCGTGCTGCTGCCAGCCCTGTGCGGCGTCGCCAAGCTCGACGGTCGCGTTCCCGATCTCGGCGCGGCGCAGATTGTCCTCACCGAAAGCCTTGAGCCTGGGATTGATCTCTACCGAGTGGACTTCGTACGCGCGCGCCGCGAGCAGGGCGGTAAGGTAGCCGCTACCGACGCCCACCTCGAGGACGCGCTCGTACTTGCGCACGGCCACCTCCTGGAGGATTCTCGCCTCGACCTTGGGTTGCATCATGCGTTCGCCTTCGTCGGCGCCCTCGTACAGCGGAATCTCTAGATCGGAGAACGCGAGATCGCGGTACGCGGCAGGGACGAATTCTTCGCGGCGCACCGCGTAGAGCAGATCGAGAACGTCCTGGTCGAGCACCTCCCACGTGCGTATCTGCTGCTCGATCATGTTGAAACGTGCTTGCTCGACGGTCATGCCGGCGTCGGGACGGTGCGAAAGGCCGCGATTCTAGCACTGTTCGCCGGTGTTTCGGCCGGCGTGCCGTACTTGAAGGCAGTCGTGCGATGAATCAAAATAGGCCCCAGACGGCGGCAGTTAATCGAACAATTCACGCCCCTATCCAAGGCCGAAGGCGTGCCAAACCGTTCCGGAGCCTGACGCATGCAAGTGTCCCAGGAGCGCTACGCAGACGCGTTAGTACTTACCCCGGTCGGGCGGATGGACAATAGTACGACCGACGCGCTGCGGGCTGACCTCAACGCTTACGTCGCGGCATGCAGCAAGGGCGGGGACCGGCTGGTGCTGGATTTCTCGAAAGTCGACTATATCAGCAGCGTGGGGCTGCGAGTCCTGATGCTCGCCGCCAAGAAAGTCCGCGAGCAGGACGGCTTGATCGTCGTCGCGGCGCTTCAGCCGGTGGTGCGGGAGATTTTCGAGATCAGCCGTTTCAACCTCGTGTTCCAGTGCTTCGGAACCGTACGCGAAGCCCTGGGCAAGGTCTCGGCAAACGCGCTCGCGGCCTACGACTCTGCCCGTGGCGCCTGACCGATGGCGCTCTGGATCACGTTCTGGGGAACGCGAGGGTCGATCCCGGTCTCACTCGACTGCGCGGCGGTACGCGACAAGCTCGTCAGTGCGATCGTTTCGGCTTCGGGCAAGGGGCTCGACACGCAGGAAAAGGCGCGAGCCTGGGTCGACACCGAGCTCGATTTTTCGGTTTCCCACACCTTCGGAGGTAACTCGGCCTGCGTGCAGCTGGACGCGGGCGACGGTGACTACGTTCTGTGCGACCTCGGAAGCGGCGTGCGCGCGTTCGGAAATCACGTGTTCAAGCGCGACGGGCCGACGAAGAAGAACACCTTCCACGTGTTCCAGTCCCACATGCACTGGGACCACATCATGGGATTTCCCTTCTTCGGACCCGCCTACGTCCCCGGTAATACGATCAGGATCTACGGCTGCCACTCCAATATCGAGCAGGCGCTGCGGCGCCAGCAGGATCCGCCCAGCTTCCCGGTGCCCTTCGAAAGTCTCGCGGCGACAATAGAGTTCGTGACGCTCCAGCCGGGCCGCAGCTACGACATCGCCGGGTGGAGCGTAACCGGCAGGCTGCAGAGTCACTCGGGCGATTCTTACGGCTACCGGTTCGTCCGCGACGGCCGGGTGATCGTCTACTCGACCGACTCCGAGCACAGGCTGGATGTGCCCGACGAAGTGGAAGGCGCCGCCACCTTTTTTGCCGACGCGGACCTCGTGATTTTCGACGCCATGTACTCCCTCGCTGAGGCGGTGTCGGTCAAGGAGGACTGGGGCCACTCCAGCAACGTCGTCGCAGTCGAGCTGTGCCAGCTCGCCAACGTGAAGCACCTGGTGCTGTTTCATCACGAGCCGGCGAACAACGACGAGCGCATCGCCCAGATCTGGCGGGAAACGCTGCGCTACGAGGAAATCTCGAGGAGCGGCCCGGAATTGCGGGTGTCCGCGGCGTACGACGGCATGGAGATCGAGCTCTGAGCGACAGCTCCCTGCGCGCGGTTCCGGGTGCCGCTGCGCGGCGCGAGGGGCGATTGGGATTTCTGCTGAATCGGCGCGGTGTTCGTCACGGTCTGGTTCTGCTCGTCATCCTGCTGGTGCCGATACTCTGGGAAGAGATGCCGGTGATCGGCTCGATGCGCCTCGCCTGGCTGGACGGGTATCAGGAGGTCTCCCCGCGCGAGAGGCGCTCCGCGCCAGCGGTCATCGTCGCCATCGATGAGGAGAGCCTGAGCCGCTTCGGCCAGTGGCCGTGGCCGCGCACCCTGGTCGCGAGGCTTTTCGATCGGATCGCCGCGGGCGGACCCGCGGCGATCGGCGTCGATATCCTGTTTCCCGAGCCCGACCGCCTCTCGCCGGAATGGCTCGCGCCAACGGTGGCCGATGCGGATCCGAGGCTCGCCGAACGCCTGGAGCGCCTCCCTCATCACGACACCGTCCTCGCGGCGTCGATCAGGGCGGCCCCTGTTGTCCTGGGCATCGCCGGACTCGAGACGGGCGCTGTGTCTGAAACGGCACCTGTGACCCCCTCGCTGCGCAAGGGTTCGGGAACGCCGGAGAGCGTGCGCCGCTATGCGAGCACGCTTCGCAGTCTGCCCGAGATCGACCAGGCGGCGAAAGGACATGGACTGCTCAGCGCCGATACCGAAGGGGGCGTGGTCCGGCGCGTGCCGCTCATGGCTCTGGTGGGAACGACTCCGGTGCTACCCCTGAGCCTCGAGACGCTGCGCGTCGCAAGCGGCCAGCCGCTGTTCGTGGTGCGCTCCGGCGCCGGGGCAGTCGAAGCCGTGGACATAGGAGACCTCAGCGTCCCAACCCAGGGGGACGGACGCGTGTGGGTGCACTACACGCCCCACGATTCGGCTCGCTTCGTCTCTGCGGCGCGCGTTCTCGACGGCGAGGTCGATCCCGGTGTGGTCGAGCGCAAGCTGGTTCTCTTGGGGGTGACCGGGTTGGGATTGCTCGATTACCAGAGCACACCGCTCGGCGAGCGTATGCCCGGCATCGAGATCCATGCACAGGTCCTGGAGAACGTATTCGACGGGGCTCTGCTGAAGCGTCCGAGATGGGCGGCATGGGTCGAGGCGCTGGGGTTTCTCGCCGCCGGCCTGATCGTCGTGGTCTTCGTGCCCTTGCTCCCTCCAGGTCGCTCGACCGCCCTGGTTGTGGCGCTCTTGCTTGCTTTGGGGGCGGCAGCATTCGCTGCGTACTGGGGCGCACATATCCTGATTGATGCTTCGGTTCCTGGCGTGGCGATCGCCTTTCTCTTTGGTGCCATGCTGGTGGAGACCCTGGCAGAGGCCAATGCGCAAAAGAAGCTGCTCCAGGAACGCCTGCAGCGCGAGCGCGAGGCCGCGGCGCGGCTCGCTGGCGAGCTCGACGCGGCAAGGCGCATTCAGATGGGAATCCTCCCGCGGCCGGAATCGGTGTTTCCGTCGGAGCGCCGCTTCGAGATCGCGGCCTCCATGGAGCCTGCCCGTGAAGTCGGGGGGGATCTCTACGATTTCTTCATGCTCGACGAGGATCGTCTTTTCTTTCTAGTGGGAGACGTGTCTGGGAAGGGCCTTGAGGCAAGCATCTTCATGGCGGTCAGCAAGGCTTTGTGCAAGAGCGCCGCGCTTCGGCGCGGGCAGCGGATCCAGGAATTGCTCGGCGAAGCCAACTCGGAAATCACCCGAGAGAATTCGGAAGGGCTGTTTGTGACGGTGTTTGCCGGCGTTCTGGACACGAGAACCGGCCGCTTGGAGTATTGCAACGCCGGGCATCCGCCCCCCTTTGTCCTGGCGCGCGACGGCAAGGTCACCCGCCTCGCCGAGGGTGGCGGGCCCCCGCTATGCGTGCTCGAAGGCTTCGCCTACGTTGCCGCGGAGCATGCGATGGATGCAGGGGAAATCGCGTGCGTGGTGTCGGACGGGGTGACGGAAGCGATGAACCTAGAAGGCCAGCTCTACGGGGCGGACAGACTGAGACTGGCGCTGGAGCGCCAGCCCGGGGGCGCCAGCCCGGCGGCGATCATCGATGCGATCAGGGACGACGTGTCACGCTTCGTGGAGAACGCGGAAGTCGCCGACGACCTCACGCTTCTTCTGCTGCGCTGGAACGGGCCTAGCGGACGCTGATTTCGACGCGGCGGTTGCGCGGCTCGGACACGCCGTCTGCGGTTCTCACCAGGGGCTCGCGCCTGCCCCGCCCGGCGGTGAGGATGCGCGTCGGGGGGATGCCCATTCCTACCAGGATGGACTTGACGCGCTCGGCGCGCTGAAGCGATAGCGCGTCGTTCGTCGGATCGGGGCCCACTTGGTCGGTGTGCCCGATCACGGTGATCTCGGGCGCCTGCCGTCGCGCCATCTCGGCCAGCACCCGCTTGACCTCCTGCTTCGACTGATCGGTGAACTCGTCGGTCCCGCTCTCGAAATAGAGCGTGAAGGAGATCGGACGCGGCGGCATCGCCGTGAGCGCGCTGCCGAAGACGTCCTTGACCTCGTCCCTGCTCGCGGTGTCGCGCTTGACGCCGCCGCCCGAGGTGCGCGCGGCCGCATAGGCGGTATCAAGCGTGGCGTCGCCCTTGGGGTTGCGAACGAAGACTTTTCCGACTTTGCCGTCCTTGTCGGGGAGAAGGACGACGAGGTCCTGGGACGTTGCGCAACCTCCCAGGACCAGAAGCGCTGCCAGAGGTCCTAGGTAGCGCCGATGCATGAACCCGCTTTGCACCTCATTCGGCTACGCGCACCAGAAACTCGGTTCCACGCACTCCCAGGATCGATGACGGCGTCCGGACCTTCACGGCATCGGGGGACTGCTTGGCGATCTTGCCAGACACCATGGAGAGCGTTCCACGGGAAAGGGTGGTGTCGAAGACGCCTTCGTGAGTCGTAGAATTGAAAGCGTAGCGCTCGATCTGCAGTACGCTGTTCGGACCGACCGACAGCAGGGAGTTGTCGATGAAGGTGATTCCGGCGGCTCCGTCCGCTCCCGTCACCACGACGTCGGTCGCTTGCAGGTGCGTTCCAACGTAAGCCGGCATGCGCTTGCCGCCGCGCTCGAGATACACGGCCCCCTTGGCCACCTTGAACTGGGCAATGTCGACCGCGAGCCCCGCCACCGGCGCAAAGCCGAGCGCGAGCGCGAGCGCGAGGACGAAACGACGCACGTCGATCAGGCGAATTGCTTGCATATTGACCCCCCACAAAATTGGTCAGCTTACAATTCCGGAGGCCGGCGCCAATGAAGGCGCTTTTTTCTATAATAGCCCAATCGGCCCTACTCCGGCTCACTCCGTCGATGGTCACCTTCCCGCTCGCACGGTTCCCAGCCAAGATGGAATCGATGGCCGAGATCCGCGCTTTCGTGGAAGCAGGCTGCACCGCCGCCGGAATAGACCGAGGAGATTGCCTGAAGATCCTCCTGATCGTCGAGGAACTATTCACGAACACCGTAACCCACGGATATCGCGAAGAGAGTGAGTCTCCCGTCTGGATGGCTTTCGAGCCCAGCGACGAGGGTTTCACGCTGCGCTACGAGGATGCAGCTCCGCCGCACAATCCGTTCGGCGACTTCCGCCCGACCGATACCGGGGTGCTGGTCGCTCAGCAACCGGTGGGCGGGCTCGGGTTGAAGCTGATCCGCTCGCTTGCGCGAGACGCCGGATATAGCCGAGAAGGCGAGCGCAACTGCATCCGAATCATGTTCGCCTCGCGTCCCGGCGGCTGACTGCTTGCCAAGGCAGACGGCTTGGAGTAAGTTTTCCCGAGCAACGTAGGGGTCCTGGCTGTACGCGTTTTTCGCCTGCCGGGTGAGAGCAAACCCTTCGAACCTGATGCGGATAATGCCGCCGCAGGGAAGCGTTGAACGACTCGTCTTCGCTCCCGCGGCAAAGTGCTAGAGGAGCACCATGAACGCCAATCCCAAATTCATAGCCGCCACCGCGCACGTCGACGATGCCGCGGTGAAACCCCTGCCCAACTCGCGCAAGGTCTACGTCGAGGGCTCGCGCCCCGACCTGAGAGTCCCCATGCGGGAAATCGTCCAGTCGGACACCGCGGCTTCCTTCGGCGCCGAAAAGAACCCGCCGATCTACGTCTACGATACTTCTGGCCCTTACACCGATCCGCAGGTCCAGATCGACATCCGCCGCGGCCTGAGCGCATTGCGTGCTTCGTGGATCGCCGAGCGCGGAGACACGGAGGAATTGCCCGGGCCGACGTCGAGCTACGGGCGCGAGCGGCTCGCCGATCGCAAGCTCGCAGAGCTTCGCTTCGACCTTAGGCGCAAACCACTGCGCGCGAAGGCTGGGCGTTGCGTCACGCAGATGCACTACGCGAAGAAGGGCGTAATCACTCCAGAGATGGAGTACATCGCCATCCGCGAGAACCAACGGCGCGACCTGCTTTCTGACCTCATAACGCGCCAGCATCCCGGGCAAGATTTCGGCGCATCAATCAAGAGGGCGATCACGCGCGAATTCGTTCGCGACGAGGTCGCTCGGGGCCGCGCCATCATTCCGGCGAACATCAACCATCCGGAAACCGAGCCGATGATCATCGGGCGGAACTTCCTGGTGAAGATCAACGCCAACATCGGCAATTCCGCTGTGACCTCCGGCATCGCCGAAGAGGTGGAGAAGATGACCTGGGCGATCCGCTGGGGCGGGGACACGGTAATGGATCTCTCCACCGGCAGGCACATACACGAGACGCGCGAGTGGATCATCCGCAACGCGCCTGTGCCGATCGGTACCGTGCCGATCTACCAGGCGCTCGAGAAAGTCGACGGCAAGGCCGAGGAGCTCACTTGGGAGATTTTCCGCGACACGCTGATCGAGCAGGCCGAGCAGGGTGTGGACTACTTCACCATCCACGCCGGCGTGCGCCTCCCGTTCATACCGATGACCGCCAAGCGCATGACCGGCATCGTCTCTCGCGGCGGCTCGATCATGGCGAAGTGGTGCCTCGCGCATCACGAGGAAAGCTTTCTCTACACGCACTTCGAAGAGATCTGCGAGATCATGGCCGCGTACGACGTCTCGTTCTCCCTTGGAGACGGCCTGCGCCCCGGCTCGATCTACGACGCCAACGACGAGGCGCAGATCGCCGAACTGAGGACGCTTGGCGAGCTGACCGACGTCGCCTGGAAGCAGGATTGCCAGGTGATGATCGAGGGCCCGGGCCATGTACCCATGCAGCTCATCAAGGAGAACATGGACCTGCAGTTGAAATACTGCAAGGAGGCGCCGTTCTACACTCTGGGACCGCTCACCACCGACATCGCGCCGGGCTACGATCACATCACTAGCGCGATCGGCGCGGCGATGATCGGGTGGTACGGCACGGCGATGCTCTGCTACGTCACGCCGAAGGAACACCTCGGTCTGCCGGACAAGGACGATGTCAAGGATGGCATCATGGCCTACAAGATCGCCGCTCACGCAGCCGACCTCGCCAAGGGCCATCCGGGCGCGCAGATCCGCGACAACGCGTTGTCCAAGGCGCGCTTCGAGTTCCGCTGGGAGGATCAGTTCAACCTGGGGCTCGATCCGGACAAGGCGAAGCAATTCCACGACGAGACCCTGCCGCAGGAAGGCGCCAAGCTCGCGCACTTCTGCTCGATGTGCGGCCCGCATTTCTGCTCGATGAAGATCACCCAGGACGTGCGCGAGTACGCCGAGAAGCAGGGTCTTTCGGAGCAGGAGGCCCTGAAAAAGGGCATGGAGCAGAAGGCGATCGAGTTCGTCAAGAAGGGCGCGGAGCTCTACACCAAGGCCTGAGCCTTTCCGCTACACTCCGGGCGGTTTCTTCGCCGCCCTTTTCATTTTCTGTGGGAGCAATGTGGATCTCGCGCTATTCGTGAAGGCGCTCGTCCTCGGCGTCGTAGAGGGACTGACTGAGTTTCTGCCGATCTCCTCGACGGGCCACCTGGTCCTCGCCGGGGAACTGCTGCACTTCACAGGGGCAAAGTCCGACGTTTTCAAGATTGTGATACAGAGCGGAGCAATGCTCGCTATTGTCTGGGAATACCGAATGAAGTTCTGGCGAGTTGCGGCGGGGCTCGCCAGCGACCCGGCCGCGCGGCGCTTCGTCGCGAACCTCGTCGTCGCTTTCGTTCCGGCGGCGGTACTCGGACTCGCTTTCGGCAAGATCATCAAAGAGCGGCTGTTTCACGCCGTGCCGGTCGCGCTCGCTTTCATCGTGGGAGGGCTCGTCATTCTCTGGGTAGAGAGGCGCCAACGCCCTGCGGTAGTGCAGGATGTCGATGACATGACCTGGCGAGACGCGCTCAAGGTCGGTTTCGCCCAAGCTTTCGCGCTGATTCCCGGCACTTCGCGCTCCGGGGCGACCATCATCGGCGGCATGCTTTTCGGGCTGTCGCGCAGGGCGGCCACCGAGTTTTCGTTTTTTCTCGCTGTGCCTACGCTCATCGCGGCGGGCGCATACGATTTCTGGAAAAACCGCGCGCTGTTCGACGCGGGCGACGCCGGATTGTTCGCGGCCGGATCGATCACTGCTTTCATTTCGGCTTTCCTGTGCGTGCGCTGGCTGCTGCGCTACATCGCAACGCACGACTTCACGCCGTTCGCCTGGTACCGGATCGCCTTCGGCGTCGCAGTGCTCGCCACCGCCTACACCGGGCTCGTCAGCTGGTCTTCGGTCTAACGCTGCTTCCCGGTCCGGGTTGATCTGCGTCAATTGCGTTTTGCGGGACGTTTCGACACACTAGGGTCGCCTCCCGTACCGGACTGAAAATCGCATGAACGCCTTGCTGCGTCTGTCGGCGAAGATCGATATCGCGAACGAGTGGATCGGAAAGGTCGCCGGCTGGTTCGGTTTGTTGGCGGTGATCGTCTGCACGGTCAACGCCATATTTCGCTACGCCTTCAACATGAGCTCGAACGCCTGGCTCGAGATCCAGTGGTACTTCAACGCGGTCATGTTTCTCATGGTGGCGGCCTGGGCGCTCAAGCGCAACGACCACGTGCGCATCGATGTGATTGCGGGCAAGCTTTCCCGCCACGCTCAGGCTTGGATCGACATCCTGGGCGGTCTATTCGCGCTGCTTCCGGCAGCCCTCATTATCGCTTGGTACAGCTGGCCCTCCCTGGTGAGTTCGTATCAAATCACCGAGTACTCGTCGGATCCCGGCGGGCTGCTCCGCTGGCCGATCCGGCTGCTAATCCCGGTCGCCTTCACCTTGCTCGCGCTGCAAGGTATTTCCGAGATCATCAAGCGGATCGCCTTTCTCAAGGGGCTCATTCCCTTTCCCGGCGAACACGCCAAGCCGGAGAGCGCCTGATGTCGCTCGATCTCATGGCGCCGCTGATGTTCGGCGGTCTGGTGGTGTTCCTATTGATCGGCTATCCGGTCGCTTTTTCGCTCGCGGCGACCGGCTTGTTCTTCGGGTTGATCGGGATGGGGCTGGGCCTGCTGCACCCATCCCTGCTGCAGGCGCTACCCGAGCGCGTGCTCGGCATCATGGCCAACTCGACGCTGCTTGCCATTCCGTTCTTCACGTTCATGGGTTTGATCCTCGAACGGAGCGGCATGGCGGAGGATCTCCTCGATACCATCGGCCAGGTGTTCGGCTCGATCCGCGGCGGGATCGGGTACGCCGTGGTCTTCGTCGGCGCTCTGCTCGCGGCGACGACCGGTGTCGTCGCCGCCTCGGTGCTCGCGATGGGCCTCATTTCCCTCCCGGTGATGATGCGCTACGGGTATTCCAAGCGGCTCGCGACCGGCGTGATCGCCGCGTCCGGAACGCTCGCGCAGATAATTCCACCGAGCTTGGTGCTGATCGTGCTCGCCGATCAGATGGGCGCGTCGGTGGGGGATTTGTACGAAGGTGCCTTGATTCCGGGCCTGGGCCTCGCCGCGCTGTACGCAGTGTGGGTATTCATCGTTTCCGTGGTCAATCCGGAGGCCGCTCCAGGTTGCCCGCCAGAATCGCGCACTCTCTACGGGAGTGCCCTGGTCGTCAAGGTCCTCACCTCGATGGTGCCGCCGCTGGTGCTGATTTTCCTCGTGCTCGGGACGATATTCCTGGGCGTCGCTACCCCGACCGAAGGCGGGGCAATGGGAGCGAGCGGCGCGATCATCATGGCGCTCGTCAAGCGCAGGCTCAGTTGGGATCTGCTCAAACAGGCCGTGGAGTCGACCGCCAACATGACGAGCTTCGTTATGTTCATCTTGGTCGGCTCCACCGTTTTCAGCCTCGTGTTCCGCGGAGTCAACGGCGATCTGTGGGTCGAGCACCTGCTCTCGGGTCTTCCGGGCGGCGCGGTCGGCTTCCTGATCGTGGTGAACGCGATGATCTTTCTGCTCGCGTTCTTCCTCGACTATTTCGAGATCGTGTTCATCATGGTGCCGCTGCTTGCGCCGGTTGCGCAGAAGCTCGGCATTGACCTCGTCTGGTTCGGCGTGTTGCTCGCCGTGAACATGCAGACCTCGTTCCTGCATCCGCCGTTCGGCTTCGCTCTATTCTATCTCCGCAGCGTCGCTCCTAAGGACATCAAAACCACCGACATCTATTGGGGCGCGATTCCGTTCGTAGTGATTCAGATTCTGATGGTCGGGGTAGTTCTTGCTTTCCCTGGCATCGTCACCAGCAACGTGTCCCAGTCGGCAACGGTCAAGGGCTCGGGCGCCGACGAGATCCGACGCCAGCTCGAAGCTCCTACGCAAGAGGGCGATCCCAAAGAAGAGTCGAAATCAAGCGAAGGCAAGGACGACGCGAAGAGCGAAATCGAGAGAATGCTGAATCAACAGAAATAGAAATGAAAAGCCCCGCCGCGGCGGGGCTTCGGGCATTTCGCTGCTATGCTTTCTTTGCGGTCGGGTTGGTCGGGTTGGTCAGCAGGAAGCTCGTGAGGTTTTGCTCCGCGACGCGGTGCCACAGGAACTCGTCCTCGCGGAACTTCTTCCAGGGTTCGTAGATTTTCTTCCAGGAGGGATTCTTCTCGGCCTCCTCCTCGTACATCTCGAACACCGCCTTGTGGGCGGCCTTCATGATTTCCGTGCTGAAGCCATGCAGCTTGACTCCGTTTTTCACCAGCCGCTGCAGGGCTTGCGGATTCTGGAAGTCGTACTTGGCCATCATGTCGATGTTGGCTTCGTAGCATGCGGCCTCGACTGCAGCCTGGTATTCCTTGGGAAGCTTCTCCCACTCCTTGATGTTAACGAATAGTGAATACATCGAGCACGCCTCCCACCAGCCTGGGTAGTAATAATGGGGCGCGATCTTGTAGAACCCGAGCTTCTCGTCGTCGTAGGGGCCGACCCACTCGGCCGCGTCGATGGTGCCGCGCTCGAGCGCCGGATAGATGTCGCCGCCCGCGATCTGCTGCGGCACCGCGCCCAGGCGCGCCATGGCTTCTCCCCCCAGACCCGCGATGCGCATCTTGACGCCCTTTAGATCCTTGACGCTCCGGACTTCCTTGCGGAACCAGCCGCCCATCTGACAGCCGGTGTTCCCCGCCGGGAAGGAGATGATGTTGAAGTCGCGAAAGAACGCCCGCACAAGCTCCAGCCCGCCGCCGTAGTAGATCCACGCGTTCTGCTGCCGCTGGTTCATGCCGAAGGGCAAGGTCGTGTCGAACGCAAAGGTCTTGTTCTTGCCGACGAAGTAGTAGCTGGCCGTGTGGGTGCACTCCACCGTGCCCTGCTGCACGGCGTCGACCGTGCCGAACGCGGGCACGATTTCGCCCGCGCCGAATACGCGGATCTGGAACTTGCCGCCGGTGATCGCGGCCACCCGCTTGGCGATGGTTTCTCCGCCCCCGTAGATCGTATCCAGGCTTTTGGGGAAGCTCGACGCGCAGCGCCAGCGAACCTCGGGAAGCGCCGGTGTCTGCGCAACGGCCTGCGCCGCGGCCGCGGCGGAAATGACGCCGAAGCCGGCGCGGGAAAGAAACTTTCTGCGATTCATGATCCCTCCGCGGTTTGAAAATTCTCAGTTGAAGAACGAGCTTCAGAAACCTCTTGCAAGGAACGCGCCTACCCCTGCGTCCAGGGCAGTCCTCCGATTCGCCAGCCTCCTACCGAGTTGCGATGACCGTTCGCGTCCTTGTCTCCCTCGAATCCCTCGAGGACGTTGTACGAATTCGAGTAGCCGGCCTGCGTGGCGGCCACTGCGGCGTGGTGGGATCGCGAGCCCGAGCGGCACAGGAACATCACCGGTGCGTCGCTCTTCGCGACCTGGGCCTGCAACTCTTGCAGGAAAGCGGGGTTGCGCTGCCCGTTTGGGAAGGTGTTCCACTCGATCAGCACGGATCCGGGAATGTGTCCGACGTATTCCCATTCGGCCTGGGTGCGCACATCGACGAGTTTGGCAGCGGGGACCTGCTGCGTGAGCGCATACGCTTCGGCGGGTAGCAGAGCACCCGCATAGGGCAGGCGCATGGCCTGGGCGCGCTGCCTGGCCTCGGCGAGGATGTTCTCGGCGGAGTCGGTTGGCATGTTCAGGTACGTGGCGAAGAATGTCCGTAGTTTAGCCCGGAGCGCAGCCTTCGGGAGTTGATTCGCACCGGGGCGGTGCGCATAATGGCGACTTTGCGCCCATTTGGTGCGCAGCTCCCAGGGTCGCGGCGAACGCTCCCGTATGCTTTCTTTTCGGCGCCGGATGGCACGGAATCTGCAAAGCCTTGCCTGATCCGACGCTTCCCTTTCCTACCAATCAACAAACCGCAACTTGAGGAGATTCCAAGATGGCAATGACTGCTGCTGACGTCATGAAGATGATCAAAGAGAAGGAGGTCAAGTTCATCGACCTGCGCTTCACCGATACCCGCGGCAAGGAGCAGCACGTGTCCGTTCCGGTGAAGGCTTTTGGGATGGAAAAGTTCGAGAGCGGGCATTTCTTCGACGGCTCCTCCATCGCTGGCTGGAAAGGCATCGAAGCTTCGGACATGCTGCTGATGCCCGATCCGGATTCGGCACGGATGGATCCGTTTACCGACGAGCCCGTGCTGAATCTCACCTGCGACGCAGTCGAGCCTTCGGACGGGAAGGGCTACGACCGCGATCCGCGCACCATCGCCAAGCGCGCCGAGGCCTACCTGAAGTCGAGTGGCCTGGGCGACACGGCGTACTTCGGCCCGGAGCCCGAGTTCTTCATCTTCGACTCGGTGACCTGGAACGTGGATATGTCCGGGTGCTTCGTCAAGATCAAGTCGGAGGAAGCCCCGTGGTCCTCGGGGGAGGAGTATGAAGGCGGCAACATGGGCCACCGCGCTCCAGTCAAGGGTGGCTATTTCCCCGTGCCCCCGGCTGACACGCTGCAGGACATCCGCAACGCGATCTGCCTCGCGCTCGAGCAGCAGGGCGTCGAGGTGGAAGTGCACCATCACGAGGTCGCCGCCGCCGGCCAGAACGAGATCGGCACCAAGTTCAACAGCCTGGTGAAGCGCGCCGACTGGATGCAGATCCTGAAGTACACGATCTGGAACGTCTCGCATTCCTACGGCAAGACCGCGACCTTCATGCCCAAGCCCATCGTCGGCGACAACGGGTCGGGCATGCACGTGCACCAGTCCGTGTGGAAGGGCGGGCAGAACCTGTTTACCGGCAACGGTTACGCGGGACTCTCGGATTTTGCCCTCTACTACATCGGCGGCATCATCAAGCACGCCAAGGCGCTCAATGCCATTACCAACCCGGGTACCAACTCCTACAAGCGCTTGGTACCCGGTTTCGAGGCGCCGATCAATCTCGCCTATTCGTCGCGGAACCGCTCCGCTGCGTGCCGCATACCGCTGGTGACCAATCCCAAGGCGCGCCGCGTCGAGGTCCGCTTTCCCGACCCCACGACGAACCCGTATCTCGCTTTTGCCGCCATGCTGATGGCCGGGCTCGACGGGGTACAGAACAAGGTACATCCCGGCGACCCGATCGACAAAAATCTGTACGACCTGCCCCCGGCGCAAGCGAAGAAAGTCCAGAACGTTTGTTCTTCTCTCGAAATGGCAATCGATCACATGAACAAGGATCGCGACTTCCTAACGAAGGGCGGGGTGTTCTCCGACGACATGCTCGACGCCTATTGCGCGCTCAAGATGGAAGAGGTCACGCGCTTCCGCATGACGACCCATCCGGTCGAGTTCGACATGTACTACAGCTCGTAGGTCGGTGAAGGGCCCGGTGTTTTCGGGCCGGTCCGGTTCGATACTACACGGGGGACGGAAGACCCGATTGGGTGTTCCGTCCTTTTTCCATTTGAAATCAGGGTTGTTTTGGCCTACACTCGAATCTCCCACGCATGCTGGGGGAGGCGATGGCACGGAGCAGGATCTGGTTGGGTTGGGCTTTCCTCGCGCTAGCCGCGCCCTACGGGCACGCCCAGAGCGAGGTCTACAGGTGCCCCGACGCGAGTGGCCGCCCCACCTACACCAACGTCAAGCGCGACACCGTCGGCAAGAACTGCACTCTGGTGAGCAAGGAGGTGCAGGTGGTTCCGTCGCAAGCCCCGTCCTCGTCCGCCGGGACCCGATCCTCCCCGACCGTGGCCCGCAATACGGATCGTCGCAAGATTCTCGAGTCCGAGCTGCAGAACGAGCAGCAGCTGCTCTCCGACGCGCAACAGAAGCTTACGGAGCAAGAAGGCATCCGATCGGGCGACGAACGCAACTACGCTCGGGTCCAGGATCGGCTCAAGCCTTATCAGGAAGCAGTCGACCTCCACGCCAAGAACATCGAGCAGCTTCGAGGCGAGCTCGGCCGGCTCAGGTAAGCCGCCACCCCACGCGCCCCTACAGTCGCGCGCACCAGCCCGGAGCGCGCCGCTGATTTCATGGATTCGGAAACCAAAGGGCTGGAGTGGCTCGCGACCGCAGTGGTGCTCCTCGACGGGGCGCTGCGCGTCAAGTACCTCAACCCGGCCGCTGAAGCCCTCTTCGCCACCAGCCGCAAGACCGTGCTCGATCAGCCCTTTCCCGGGCTCTTCGTCGATTCCGGTACTTTGGCAGGACTCTTACACCAGGCGATCCGCGAGCAGCGCGGCTTTGCGGATCAGGATCTGATACTCGCTCCATCGGGTCAGGAGCCCCTGCACTTAGATTGCATAGTCACCCCCGTCGAGGTCGACCAGGGCGCGCTCCTGCTCGAGCTGCGTCCCATCGACCAGAGGCTTCGCATCGAGCGCGAAGAGCAGCGCATGACGCAGCATCGCGCGAACCGGGAGCTGATCCGCAACCTGGCCCACGAAATCAAGAATCCTCTGGGAGGATTGCGAGGCTCGGCGCAGTTGCTCGAGCGCGAACTCGACCGCCCGAGCCTGCGCGAGTACACCCGGGTCATCATCAAGGAGGCCGACCGCCTTCAGGCCCTGATGGACCGGTTGCTGACCCCGCACCGCGCTGCGATTCACGTTCCCATGAACATCCACGAGGTATGCGAGCGGGTACGCACCCTGATACTCGCCGAATTCCCCCAGGGGGTGAGCGTCGAGCGAGATTACGACGTGGGACTGCCCGAGTTTCGCGGCGACCCCGAGCAGCTGATTCAGGCGGTTCTCAACATCGCGCGCAACGCTGCGCAGGCTATCCTGGGCGCGCGCGCCCGCCTCGGACAGGGGTTTCAGGGTACCGGCCAGATTGTCCTCCGCACTCGGGTCGCTCGGCGGGTAACGCTCGCGCGGCGCTTTCACAAGCTGGCATTAGAATTGCAAGTGGTGGATGACGGGCCGGGTATTCCGGCGGACATTCGCGACCAGATCTTCTATCCCTTGGTCTCGGGCCGCGAAGGCGGAACCGGACTTGGCTTGACGCTTGCGCAAACTTTTGTCCAGCAGCACCAGGGCGTGGTGGAGTGCGAAAGCCAGCCCGGAAGGACGTGTTTCCGCATTGTGTTACCGCTGCACTGAAAGAGCATCATGAGACCTGTCTGGGTCATCGACGACGACCGCTCGATCCGCTGGGTGTTCGAAAAAGCGCTCGCGCGCGAGGGCATTCCCTTCAAGACCTTTGCCCAGGCGACCGAGGCGATGGAGGCGCTCGATGCGACCGGCGCGCCCCAGGTCTTGGTGTCGGACATCCGCATGCCTGGTACTTCGGGCCTCGACCTGCTCCAGAACGTCAAGCAGCGCTTCCCCGATCTGCCGGTCATCATCATGACCGCCTACTCCGACCTGGAGTCTGCCGTAGCGGCGTTCCAAGGGGGTGCGTTCGAGTACCTGCCCAAGCCGTTCGATGTCGACCAGGCGGTGGAGCTCATTCGCCGCGCGCTGGGCGAGAGCCGGCGCGAGGAAGAAGCCGAGGAGATCTCGGCGGCTACCCCGGACATTCTCGGCAAGGCGCAATCCATGCAGGAGGTGTTTCGCGCGGTCGGCCGCCTGTCGCAGTCGAGCGCTACGGTCCTGATCACCGGCGAGTCGGGCACCGGAAAGGAGCTCGTCGCCCGAGCGCTGCACCGCCATAGCCCACGCGCGGACAAGCCGTTCGTCGCGATCAACACCGCTGCCATGCCCAAGGACCTGCTGGAGTCGGAGCTCTTCGGGCATGAACGCGGCGCCTTCACCGGGGCGCAATCGCTGCGGCGCGGGCGGTTCGAGCAGGCCGAGGGCGGTACCCTGTTCCTGGACGAGATCGGGGACATGCCGGCGGAGTTGCAGACGCGCCTGCTTCGGGTGCTGTCCGACGGGACCTTCTACAGAGTGGGCGGGCATCAGTCCATCCGCGCGAACGTCCGGGTGATCGCAGCGACCAATCAGGACCTCGAGACGCGTGTCCGGGAAGGCCTGTTCCGCGAAGATCTGTACCACCGTCTGAACGTGATCCGCCTGCGGCTGCCCTCGCTAGGCGAGCGCCGCGAGGACATTCCCCTTCTCGCGCGGCATTTTCTCGCGAAATCCGCGCGCGAGCTCGGCGTTGAGGTCAAACGCCTGTCGGATTCCGCGATGGCCTACCTGTCCGCGCGGGATCTGGCGGGCAACGTGCGGCAGCTGGAAAACATCTGCCACTGGCTGACCGTCATGTCGCCCACACAGATGATCGAGATCGGCGATTTCCCGGCGGAGCTTCGCCAGGAAGCCGGGACGAGTTCGGGTGACTGGCTCACGGCGCTCGCGCGCGAGGCTGACCGCATGCTCCTGAGCGGCGAGAAGGACATCATGGAGAATTTGTCGAAGAGCTTCGAGAAGACCCTGATCGCCAAGGCGCTTGCGCATACCGGTGGGCGGCGCATCGAGGCGGCCGGCCTGCTCGGAATAGGCCGCAACACCATCACCCGCAAGATCGGAGAACTGGGCATCGACGACGCAAGCCCGCCCGAAGCGGAATAGGCGTACATAAACTCGCGCTGCTTGGTCTCCCCTTCGGGGAAACCGCCGCTTTGATGTTCCGGACAGGACTTTTGCGCGTCCGATACGGGCAATATTCATTGTATAGTGTGTTCCATCAGGGAGAACGAACCAGCATGAACCTTCCAGCCGGGATCCAGCTCCGGGCACCGAGTGTCCCCGGAAGTGGCTCGATCTTGACGCCGGCTGCCCTGGGTTTTGTCGCCGAGCTTCACCGTGCTTTCGAGTCGCGCCGCCAGGAGCTCCTTGCGCGACGCGCCGCGCGGCAGGGCGAATTCGACGCCGGCAAGCTTCCGGATTTCCTGCCCGAGACCGCGCAGATCCGGGAACGGGAGTGGTCCATTGCGCCGCAGCCCAAAGACATGCTGGACCGCCGCGTCGAGATCACCGGGCCGACCGATCGCAAGATGGTGATCAACGCGCTCAACTCCGGCGCGTCGACCTTCATGGCCGATTTCGAAGATGCGAACTGCCCGACCTGGGCCAACATGATCGACGGGCAGGTAAATCTGCACGACGCCGTGCGCCGAACCATCAGCTTCGACCAGGAAGGCAAGAAGTACCGGCTGAACGAGAAGACTGCGGTCCTGATCCCGCGGCCGCGCGGCTGGCACCTCGACGAGAAGCACCTGCTCGTGGACGGGAAGGTGGTATCGGGCGCGGTCTTCGACTTCGCCCTTTATTTCTTCCACAACACCAAGGAGCTGCTCGCGCGCGGCACCGGGCCGTACTTCTACCTGCCGAAGATGGAGTCGCACCTCGAGGCGCGGCTGTGGAACGACATCTTCGAACTTGCGCAGAAGGAGTTGGGCGTGCCGCGCGGCTCTATCAAGGCCACGGCGCTGATAGAGACGGTGCTCGCGGCGTTCGAGATGGACGAGTTCCTGTGGGAGTTGCGCGACCACTCCGCGGGACTGAACATCGGCCGATGGGATTACATTTTTTCCTGCATCAAGAAGTTCCGTTCTAACCGGGACTTCTGCCTGGCCGACCGGGGTCAGGTGACCATGACTTCCCCGTTCATGCGCGCTTACGCGCTGCTGCTCGTAAAGACCTGCCATCGGCGCGGAGCGCCAGCGATGGGAGGCATGGCGGCGCAGATACCGATCAAGAACGACCCGAAAGCGAACGAGGCTGCACTTGGCAAGGTGCGCGAGGACAAGCTGCGTGAAGTCACCGACGGTTGCGACGGCACGTGGGTCGCGCACCCGGGGCTGGTGCCGATCGCCAAGGCGGTGTTCGACGAGCACATGCCGCGGCCGAACCAGTACGACAGGCAGCGGGCAGATGTGAAGGTCGTAGCGAAGGACCTGCTCGTCTTCATGCCCGAGACCCCGATCACGGAAGCTGGACTGCGCAACAACATCTCGGTCGGAATCCAGTATCTCGGGGCGTGGCTTGCGGGAAACGGCTGCGTGCCGGTGTTCAACCTGATGGAAGACGCCGCGACCGCCGAGATCTCGCGCTCGCAGATCTGGCAGTGGATGCGCTCGCCCAAGGGAAAGCTCGACGATGGACGCAAGGTCACTAAGGAGTTGTTCAAGGCGCTACTCGCCGATGAGCTCCCGAAGGTAAGAAGCTATCTGGGCGATGCGGGGTGGAAAGCGGGGAAGTACGACGAGGGCGCGAAGCTCTTCGAGAGAATCACCACAGACGACCGCTACGTCGAGTTCCTGACCCTGCCCGCGTACGATCTGGTGGATTGAAGCTACTGGCGCTCGATCGCGGCGATAATTCGCTCGGGCGAGAGCGGTAATTCGCGCACGCGGACGCCCAGCGCGCTCTCGACGGCGTTGGCGATCGCGGCGACGGTCGGTCCCTGCGCCGCTTCTCCCGCACCCACGGCCGGCAGATCGGGGCGGTCGATAAGCTCGATCTCCACCTGAGGCACCTCGCTGAACTTCAGGATGGGGTACTCCTCCCAGCCTGCGCTCGCTATGCCGCGTTCGCCGAGCCTCAGCTGTTCCTTGAGCGTCCAGCTGGTCGACTGGATCGCGCCGCCCTCGATCTGGTTCCGCACTCCGTCCGGATTGACCACCAGCCCCACGTCCACCGCAAGCGTCAGGCGGTGCACCCGCACTTCGTGGCTGACCTCCACTTCCGCGACGACCGCACAGTAGGCGCCGAGGTTCTTGTACTTCGCAAACCCTACTCCGTGGCCGCGTGCCTCTTGCCGTGGCCATTCACTCCAGCCCGCGCGAGCGGCGACGCGCTCGAGCACCGCGCGCGCCCGCGGATCGCGCAGGTGCCGCAACCGGAACGCGACCGGATCGGCGTTGACCGCGTGCGCGAGCTCGTCCATGAAGGACTCGATCGCGAACACGTTGGCATAGGCGCCCAGCGAGCGCAGCGCCGAGGTGCGAACCGGCATGTCGCGCACGTAGTGGTTCACCACGCGCTGGTTCGGGAAATCGTAGAGCGGGATCGCGTTGCGGTCCGCCGCCCCCGCCGGTAGCGGCATGTTGATCGCCGGCGGGCGCTCGTAAGGCCTGGCGAGGTGCCAGGCGGCGAGGAGCGCGGGACTTTCCGAGCGGCCGGGACGGCTGCTGTGCCCGTTGCTCCACAGCTCGTGCTGCCACGCAACTACGTTTCCCTCGGAGTCGAGCGAGGCTTCCAGGTCGAGCACCATCGCCGGGCCGCACGGGGCCCAGCAGAACTCGTCGTCGCGCATCCACTGCAATCGCACCGGGCGCGAACCCGCCGCCCGCGCGAGCAAGGCTGCGTCGAGCGCGACGTCGTCGGCCCCGTTGTGCCCGTAGCAGCCGGCGCCCTCCGCGTGCCTTACGACGATCGCCTCTTCGGCCATGTCGAGCGCCAGCGCGAGATCGCGGCGCAGGTTGAAAATGCCCTGGCTATGGCTCCAGACGGTCAGCTTCCCGCCGTCGAATTGCGCCAGCGCGCACGACGGCCCGATGGAAGCGTGCGAGATATAGGGCTTGGAGTAGGAGGCGGCGAGGGTCCGTGCCTGCCTCGACGTTGCCTGAGCGTCGCTCTTCTCGCTGATGACGCGGTGATCGACCGCCGTCTCGCGCAGCCATGCGTGGACGTCCCGGGGCAACGTCGGGCCCTGCGTCCACGACGCTGCGCGCAGCAGAGACTTCCGCGCCGCGATCGCCGCATCCTCTCTCTCCGCGAGGACGCCGACGAAAGCGCCGTCGCGAACGATCGCGACCACCCCGGGAATCGATCTCGCCTTGGAGTCGTCGAGCGCGGCGATCCCTCGGTATCCGTGCGGCGGGCGCACCACCCGCCCGTGGAGCATCCCGGGCAGCGCGAGGTCCTGGATGAAGCGCGGCCGCCCGGCGATCTTGTCAGGCAAGTCCCTTCGGGGCGCGGCTTTCCCGACCCACCGATAGTCGCCGGGCGTGTTGGAGGTGCCTTCCTCTGCGACTTCGCGCTCGAACAGGGCTCGGTCGGCGCATTCCCAGAAGCCAACGCTGCGACCTGCCGCGTGTGCCGTCCCGTTCTCCACACGCAGATCCGCGACCGGCGCGCCCAGGCGCTCGGCCGCGCGCTCGAGCAGCAGGGTCCGCGCGTGCGCGCAGGCGCGCCGCAGCGCGGCGCCGGAATCCTGGATCGAAAGGCTTCCGGAGGTCACACCTTCGTCCGGGCTGAACGAGGTGTCGGCCGCCACCATGCGGATGCGCTCCGGCGCGAGGCCCAGCTCCTCGGCGGCGATCTGTGCGAGCGCAGTCAGGATTCCCTGGCCGATCTCGACCTTGCCGCTGAAAACCGAAACGGTACCGTCGCGCTCCAGGCGCAGCCACTGCGAGAGCCTCGGATTCTTCTCGAGGCTTCCGGGCCGCTTGAGGCGATGGGCGACGGTGTTCATGGTTGCCCCTCGCGCGCCGCGCGCAGCACCGCCCGTACCATGCGATTGTGCGAGCCGCAACGGCACAGGTTGCGATCGAGTGCGGCGCGCACCTCGCTCTCGCTCGGCGCGGGGTTCTTCGCGAGGAGCGCCGCGGCGCTGATCAAGATGCCGCTGGTGCAATACCCACACTGGGCCGCCTGCTCGGCGAGAAAAGCTTCCTGAAGAGGATGGAGGCTTTCCGAGGGCGCTAGGCCTTCCACGGTGGTGATGGTCTTTCCTGCGACCGACCACAGTGGAGTATCGCAAGCAGGCGTGGCGTGACCGTCGATCAGCACAAAGCAGGCTCCGCACAGGCCGTTGCCGCAGCCGAAGCGCGTGCCTTTCAGCGCAAGGTCGTTGCGCAGCGCATAGAGCAGAGGAGTATCCGGATCCGCCTCGATCGCGGACTCGGCGCCGTTGACGGTCAGGCGGACTCGATCCGGCACGGCTTCCCTGTGATTTGGGCCCCTAGTCGACCCTAGCGCCCGAGATTTTCACCACCTTGGCCCACTTCTGGATGTCTTGCTCCATGAATTTGCCGAACTCGTCGGCGCTCATGAGCATCGGGACGGCGCCCTGCCTGGCCCAGGTTTCCATCACGTCCGGTGTCTTGACGATCTTCTGGATGTCGGCGTTGAGCGCTTCGATGATCGCCTTCGGGGTTCCGGCCGGCGCCATCATCCCCAGCCAGATGACAGCGTCGTACCCGGGAAGACCGGCTTCGCTCATCGTCGGCACGTTCGGAGTGATCGACGAGCGTGTCTTGCCCGAAGTCGCGATCGCGCGGACCTTGCCCGACTGCACCAGCGGTGCCATCGTGGTGATCGCGTCGAACATCATCTGCACGTTCCCCGCGAGAACATCGGTACGCGCCTCTGCGCTTCCCTTGTGTGGAACGTGGACCACGTCGATGCCGGCCATCGCCTTGAACAGCTCGCCCGCCATGTGGTAGGGCGTTCCGGGGCCCGACGACGCGTAGTTCAGCGCTCCAGGCTTCGCCTTGGCGAGCGCGATGAGCTCCTTCAGGTTGTTCGCGGGAACCGAGGGATGGACGACGAGGATCAGATCCGAATAGTTCACCGGTGAGATCGGAGCCAGGTCGCGTAGCAGCGTATAGGGTTTCTTCGTAAACAGCGATTCGTTGACGGTGTGCGTGTTCGACATCATGAGCAGCGTGTAACCGTCCGGAGCAGACTTCGCGACGGCGTCGGTGCCGATGATCGCGCCCGCTCCGGGGCGGTTTTCGATCACGAACGGCTGCCCGGTCGACTTCTGCAGCCGGTCGCCCACGAAGCGCGCGTAGATGTCCGCCGGACCGCCCGCCGAGTACGGCACGACGATCTTGACGGGCTTGGTCGGGTAGCCGGCCTGCGCCAGCGCGCCGCTCGCGGCGCCCGCGGCGAGCGCAATCGCCACGGTTCGAATGAGTTGCCTGCAAACATCCATGTTCACTTCCTCCTATTCGTCTTGCATCGGGCACGCTCTTCCCGGCGTGCACCTGCCCGGATTTGTGCCCGGATTATAGCGACTAAGCCTCGAGCTCGGCCATGATCGGCGCATGATCCGACGGACGCTCGGCGCGGCGCGGCTCCAGGTCGATCACGCAGGCTCGGCACTCGGTGGCGAGCCCCTGGCCGAGCAGGATATGGTCGATGCGCAGGCCGAAGTTGCGCTTGAATCCGTTCGTGCGGTAGTCCCACCAGGTGAACGATTTCTCCTCCCGGGCAAACAGCCTGAACGCATCTTTTAGTCCGACGCCGAGGAGTTTTTTGAAGGCCTCACGCTCGGGCACGCTGCACAACACCCTGTCCCGCCAGGCCTCGGGATCGTGCACGTCCTCGTCGGCGGGAGCGATGTTGTAGTCGCCCAGCACTGCCAGGCGCGGAGCGCTGCGCAGCTCCTGCTCAAGCCAGGCACGCAAGGCTGCGAGCCACCTGAGCTTGTATTCGTATTTGTCGGTACCGACGGCCTGCCCGTTGGGAACGTAGACGCATATCACGCGAATCGCGTCCGCGCCCTCTCCGATGCTCGCCGAGATCACGCGCTTCTGCTCGTCGGCGAACGCGGGCATTTCCGTCGCGAGTGTGGCGAGCGCGCGCCGCGACAGAATCGCCACCCCGTTGTAGGTCTTCTGTCCGGACCAGACACAGCGGTAGCCGGCGGCCTCCAGCTCCAGGGCCGGAAACTTGTCGTTCTCCAGCTTGGTTTCCTGCAGGCAAACGACGTCCGGGTTCTGCCTCGCGAGCCACTCGAGCACCTGGGGCAGGCGCACCTTCAACGAGTTCACGTTCCACGATGCGAGCTTCATCGCCGCGGAGCCTGGAACGGGCGTGGTCTATTTCGAATCGGCGCCGGGTTCGGCGGCGATCGGCGAGGGCCGGGACGGAGCCGGTGCCGCGGACGGGTCGGGTTTGCGCAGGGCTTCGACCGGCAACGGCGGTCCGGACGCGGGGTACCCCGCGGTGTCGAGAAGGCCGTTGATGAGCTCCTTCTGGAATCCGCTCTGGAAGAGAGAGCCGACCACCACCAGTGGCAAGTCTGTTTTGCCCGAAATGGCCTTGACCTCGTCGAGCTCCCTCTGGGTGAGGACGTCGACTTCGGAGAAAGGCACCGAGCGCTTGACGAGCGAGGCGCGCGCGTCGTCGCAGGGCGCGCATGGCTTCTGCGCGTACAGCTTCACGGGAAAATTCTTCGCCGCCTGCTGAGTTGCGTAAGGCAGGTCGGCTGAAGCAGCAGCGCCGGACTGCTCGAGATTCTTCTTCTGTACGTCGCGCGCCCCCGGGGGAGGCGGCGTTTGTGTGTAGTGCACGCGACCCTGATCGTCGACCCAGCGGTACGTTTGTCCAACAGCCGCGCCGCACGCGATCGCGAGTGCCGTGGCGACGATGAGGTAGCCGCGCATGCCGTCTCCTCAGCCGATCATACCATTGTGACGCAGCAGGGCATCGATCTTCGGCTCGCGCCCGCGGAAGGCCTTGAACGACTCGATCGCGGGACGGCTGCCGCCAACCGCAAGTATCTCGTCGCGGAATCGCTCCCCGGTGCGCTCGTCGAACACGCCGTTCTCCTCGAACAGGCTGTAGGCGTCGGCGGAAAGCACCTCCGCCCACTTATAGCTGTAGTAGCCGGCGGCGTAGGAGCCAGAGAAGACGTGCGCGAAGTTGTTGAGGAAGCGGTTGTACTCCGGTGGAATCGCCACGGCGACTTTCGCGCGTACCTCGTCGAGCAATTGCCGGGGAGTCTTCGCGCCTGCCGGGTCGTAGTCGTGGTGCAGCCGCATGTCGACGAGCGCGAACTCGATCTGGCGCACCGTCTGCATACCGCTCTGAAAGTTCTTCGCGGCGAGCAATTTTTCGAACAGCGAGCGCGGCAGCGGAGCGCTGGTGTCCGCGTGAGCGGTCATGCGCGACAGCACCTCCCATTCCCAGCAGAAATTCTCCATGAACTGCGAGGGCAGCTCGACCGCGTCCCACTCGACGCCGCGTATTCCCGAGACGCCGAGGTCATCGATCCGCGAGAGAAGGTGATGCAGCCCGTGCCCGAATTCGTGGAACAGGGTCATGACCTCGTCGTGGGTCAGGAGCGATGGCTTGCCGCCGACCGGCCCGGGGAAATTGCAGACCAGCTGCGCGACCGGTGTCTGAACCTCGCCTGCGACCCGCTGGCGCGCGATGGCGTCGTCCATCCAGGCGCCACCGCGCTTGGTCTCCCGGGAGTACGGGTCGAGGAAGAAGCGGCCGACCAGGGAACCGCGCGAGTCCATGATGCGGAAGAACTTCACGTCCCGATGCCAGGTTTCTGCCGTGTCGCGGACGATCCGGAGGCCATAGAGTGATTCGACCAGCCGGAACATCCCTTCGAGGACTTTCGGTTCGGGGAAATACTGCTTCACTTCCTGATCCGAGAACGCGTAGAGCTTCGCGCGCAGCTTCTCGGAGGCGAACGCGACGTCCCATGCGCAAAGCTCATCCAGCCCGAGCTCGGCGCGCGCGAACCGTCCCAGTTCCGCGTAGTCCTTGCGCGCGTGAGGCAGGGCTCGCGTGGCGAGGTCATCGAGAAAGGCGAGGGCTGCTCCGGGAGACTCGGCCATCTTGGGAACCAAGGACAGCTGCGCGAAGCTCTCGTATCCGAGCAGCTGGGCCTTCTCCCTGCGCAAGCGAAGCTCCTGGGCGATGATCGAGGCGTTATCGAGCTTGGCATCGCCGAACTCGCTGGCACGCGTCACGTGGGCCCGATAGATCCTTTCCCGCAGAGCGCGGTTCTCGGCGTATTGCATCACCGGACCGTACGAGGGCGCGTGAAGCGTCAGCTTCCACCCGTCTCGCCCGTCCTTGCGCGCGGCTTCTTCGGCAGCCTGAAGGACGTCCTCGGGAAGGCCGAGCAGGTCCCCGCGATCGACCACATATTCAGAGAACGCATTGGTGGCGTCCAGGAGATTCTCGGAGAACTTCGCTTCGAGCGAGGCGAGCTCTTCCTGGATCTCGGCAAAGCGCGGTTTCTTCTCGGGCGAGAGCTCGGCTCCCCCTAGGCGGTAGTCGCGCAGGTTGTTGTCCACGATCCTGCGCCGGGTCCCGGACAGGCGCGGGAATTCGGCTGATGCGCGCAGCGCCTTGAACTTGGCGTATAAATCGAGGTTTTGCGCGAGGTCCGTGTAGTAGCGCGTGATCTTGGGCAGATTGGCCTTGTAGGCGTCGCGGATTCCCGGGCTGTCGTCCACTGCATGCAGGTGCGCGGCCGCGCCCCACGCGCGGCCGAGCTTCTCGTTGGCGCTCTCCAGGGGCTCCACGAACGCCTCCCAGGACGCGGGCGTGCCTTCGCCTGTCAGCGCACCGATCAGCGCACGGGCCCGGGCAAGAAGCTCGTCGACCGCAGGCGCAACGTGCTCGGGCCGGATCGATCCGTAGCGGGGCAGGCCCGAAAAATCGAGGAGAGGATTGCCGTTCATCTTCAGGTGGTCCGGGTGGCGGCCAGCGCACGCTCGGCGGAAGCGATGGTGTTTTCGAGCAGCATGGTGATGGTCATCGGCCCCACTCCACCGGGCACGGGCGTCACGCGGGCGGCCTTGCCCGCGACGCTCTGGAAATCCACGTCGCCCGCGAGCTTGCCGTCGGCGAGGCGGTTGATGCCCACGTCGATGATCACGGCGCCCGCCGAGACCATCTCGGCGGTGATCAGCTTCGGCTTCCCCGCGGCCACGACGAGTATTTCCGCCTGGCGCGTCATCGACCCCAGGTCGGGGGTCTTGGAATTGCAGATGATGACGGTTGCGCCCTTTTGCAAGAGCAGCAGCGCCATCGGCTTGCCGACGATATTGCTGCGGCCGATCACGACCGCGCGTCGACCCTCTACGCTCACGCCCTCGTGCTCGAGCAGCCTCATGATCCCCAGGGGCGTGCAGGGCACGAAGCGAGGGTGTCCCAAGGCGAGCAATCCGACGTTCGTCGGGTGGAAGCCGTCGATGTCCTTGATCGGACTGACGGCCTCGAGCACCCGCTCCGCGGAGAACGCGCGCGGCAGGGGCAGCTGCACCAGAATCCCGTGGATGCGGGGATCGTTGTTGAGGACCCTGATCTGCCCGAGGAGGGTCGACTCGTCGGTCGTGTCTGGCAGCTCGATGTCGCGCGAGTAGATACCCGCTTCGCCGCAAGCCGTGATCTTGTTGCGCACGTAGACGCTGGAGGCCGGGTGGTTGCCGACCCGGATCACGGCCAGACCCGGCCGCACCCCGTTCGCGGCCAGGGTTGCGGCGCGCTTCACCAGCCCCACGCGAAGCTCGCGCGCGATGGCGTTGCCGTCGATGGTGCGAGTCTGCATGGGAACAATCGCTGCGCCGGAGAGGTCAGCAATTATAATGGGCGTTCAAGTGATTGATCCCGCGGAGGCAGCGGGGTAAGCTTCGAGCGGTTTGCGCAAGCTCGCAGCCCCGCCACCCCGCACAGAGGAAACGTCATGTCCGCGCTGCCGGAATTTCCTGCCGCAAACGATTCTGACGCCCTGGAGACCCAGGAGTGGCTCGATGCGCTCGAAGCGGTTCTTCAGCGCGAAGGTCCCGAGCGCGCCCACTATCTGCTCGAGAAGCTGGTCGACAAGGCGCGGCGCTCGGGGGCCCATATCCCCTTCTCGCTGAACACGGCCTATCTCAACACCATTCCGGTGCACATGGAGGAGCGCTCGCCCGGAGACCACGCACTGGAAGAGCGCATCCGCTCGTTCTGCCGCTGGAACGCGATGGTCATGGTCGCCAGGGCCAACAAGTCGGACGATGAGCTGGGCGGGCATATCGCGAGCTTCGCTTCGGTCGGAACCTTGTTCGGCATCGGCTTCAATCATTTCTGGCATGCCCCTCACGAAGGCCACGGCGGCGACCTGATCTACTTCCAGGGGCACTCGTCTCCCGGAATCTACGCTCGTGCGTACATGGAAGGTCGGCTGACCGAAGCGCAGATCCTGAATTTCCGCCGGGAAGTCGACGGCGGAGGCATATCGTCCTATCCGCATCCCTGGTTGATGCCCGATTTCTGGCAATTCCCCACCGTCTCGATGGGGTTGGGGCCGATACAGGGCATCTACATGGCGAGGTTCCTGAAGTATCTGCACGCCAGGGAGCTCGCTGACACCGCGAACCGCAAGGTGTGGGTGTTCTGCGGCGACGGCGAGATGGACGAGCCCGAGTCGTTGGGTGCGATCGGCCTTGCCGCGCGCGAGAAGCTCGACAACCTCGTGTTCGTGGTCAATTGCAATCTGCAGCGTCTCGACGGCCCCGTCCGCGGCAACGGCAAGATCATCCAGGAGCTCGAGGCCGATTTCCGCGGCGCCGGGTGGAACGTCATCAAGCTCATCTGGGGATCGTACTGGGATCCCCTCTTCGCCCGCGACATCGAGGGGCGACTGCTGCGGGTCATGGAAGAAACGGTCGACGGCGAATACCAGAACTACAAAGCGAACGACGGCGCCTTCGTGCGCAAGCATTTCTTCGGCAAGGACCCGAAGGTGCTGGAGATGGTCTCGCGCATGACCGACGAAGACATCTGGCGCCTGAACCGCGGCGGGCACGATCCGCACAAGATCTACGCGGCCTACGCGGCGGCGGCCAAGCACAAGGGCCAGCCTACGGTGATTCTCGCGAAGACCATCAAGGGCTACGGCCTCGGCAAGCAGGGCCAGGCGAAAAATCCCACGCACCAGCTGAAGAAGGTCGACATCGCGACGATTCGCGAGATGCGCGACCGCTTCAACGTGCCTATTCCCGACGACAAGCTCGAGGAGCTGCCTCTATACAAGCCCGCGGACGACGATCCCGTGATGGTGTACATGCACGCGCGCAGAAAGGCGCTCGGCGGCTACCTGCCTCAGCGCCGGCGCAAGTCCGACGCTCCCCCGGCGGTGCCGCCCCTGGGGACCTTCGAGCCGTTGCTGAAGGGATCGGAGGGACGCGAGATCTCGACCACCATGGCGTTCGTACGTCTGCTGACGCTGCTCGTGCGCGACAAGAGCATCGGCAAGCACATCGTCCCCATCGTTCCCGACGAAGCGCGCACCTTCGGCATGGAAGGCATGTTCCGGCAGCTCGGCATCTACTCTTCCGAGGGCCAGAAATACGAGCCGGTTGACCGCGACCAGGTGATGTACTACCGCGAAGACAAGGCGGGACAGATTCTGGAGGAGGGCATCAACGAGGCCGGATCGCTCTCTTCTTGGATCGCCGCGGCCACGTCGTATAGCCACTCGAACCTCGCGACGGTGCCGTTTTTCATCTTCTATTCGATGTTCGGCATGCAGCGACTCGGCGATCTCGTCTGGGCCGCCGGCGACCAGCGCGCGCGCGGGTTCCTACTCGGCGCGACGGCCGGGCGCACGACCCTGAACGGCGAGGGGCTGCAGCACGAGGACGGACACAGCCACGTCCTCTCTTCGGTCATTCCCAACTGCATTTCCTACGACCCTACCTTCGGCTACGAGCTCGCCGTGATCATCCAGGACGGGCTGCGCCGCATGGTGGCCCAGCAGGAGGACGTGTTCTACTACATCACGGTAATGAACGAGAACTATGAGCACCCCGCGATGCCGTCCGGCGCGGAGCAGGCGATCCTCAAGGGACTGTACCTGTTCCGCGAGGGCTCGAAGAAGAAGCTGCGGGTGCAGCTGCTCGGTTCGGGGACGATACTGCGCGAAGTCATCGCGGCGGCCCAGCTGCTGGAAGACGACTGGGACGTCGCGGCGGACATCTGGAGCGCGACCAGCATGACCGAGCTGCGCCGCGATGGGCTCGCGGTCGAGCGCTGGAACATGCTACACCCCGATTCGAAGCCTCGCGTTCCCTACGTGAGCCAGTGTCTCGACAAGCGCGCCGGCCCCATCGTCGCGGCAGCCGACTACCTCAAGACATTCACCGACCAGATCCGTCCCTTCGTCCCCAAGGGGCGCGTCTACAAAGTGCTCGGCACCGACGGTTACGGCCGCTCGGATTCGCGCGCGAAATTGCGCAGTTTCTTCGAGGTCGATCGCCGCTACGTGACGATCGCCGCGCTCGCCGCGTTGGCGGAGAGCGGCGAGGTCAAGCCGAAGGTCGTTTCCGAGGCGATCGGCAAGTACGGCCTGGATCCCGAGAAGCCGAATCCGGTGACGGTTTGACCCCTGACCCTGCCGCGACCGCGCGGCGTCTCCGCAATTCCTGAGTGCAAGCGATGGCGACACAAGAGATCTCTGTACCCGACATCGGCGACTTCAAGGACGTCGACGTGATCGAAGTGCTGGTCAAGCCGGGCGACACCATCCAGCCAGAGCAGTCGCTCATCACGGTCGAGTCGGACAAGGCGACCATGGAGATTCCCTCGCCGGCGGCCGGCGTGGTGAAGGAGCTCCGCGTAAAGGCCGGCGACAAGGTTTCCAAGGGCAGCCTCATCCTGCTGCTCGACGCAGGCGCGAGCGCGGCCGCGCCCGCTCCAAAGAAAGCCCCGGAGGCGCCTGTCGCCCCGGCCGTCGCGCCCGCTTCGCCGCGGCCCGCTCCCGCCGCCCCGGTCGTCCCGATCGGCAGGCCGGCGCCGCCGCCCCCGGATGTTGCGCGGTCCCCCGAGGCCGTACCGCACGCCAGCCCCTCGGTGCGAAAGTTCGCGCGCGAGCTCGGCGTCGATCTTTCGCGGGTCAAGGGCTCGGGGCCCAAGGGGCGCATCACCCAGACCGATGTACAGGAATTCGTAAAGGGCGTGATGCGGGGAGGCCCGGCGGGCGCCGCGCCGGCAGCGCGCGGCGGGCTAAGCTTCGACCTGCCGGAATGGCCGCAAGTGGACTTCGCGAAGTTCGGCCCCGTGGAGACCAAGCCGCTTTCCCGCATCCGCAAGCTTTCGGGGGCATTCCTGCACCGCAACTGGGTGTCGATCCCGCATGTCACTCAGCACGACGAGGCCGATATCACGGAACTCGAGGCCTTCCGCAAGGAGAACGCGCAGGTCGCGGAGAAAGGCGGCTTCAGGCTCACCATGCTCGCATTCCTGGTGAAGGCCGCGGTCAATGCGCTCAAGGAATTTCCGGAGTTCAACGCCTCGCTGGACCGGACCGGCGACAACCTGATCATCAAGAGGTACTACCACATCGGCGTCGCGGTCGACACGCCAGAAGGGCTGCTCGTCCCCGTGCTCAAGGACGCCGACCGCAAGGGCGTGTTCGATCTAGCCAAGGAGCTCGCCGAAATTTCCAAAGCGGCGCGCGAGAAGAAGCTCAGGCCTGACGCCATGCGCGGCGGCACTTTCAGCATCTCCAGCCTGGGCGGAATCGGCGGCACCGCCTTTACTCCGATCATCAACGCGCCCGAGGTCGCGATCCTCGGAGTCGCGCGATCGCAAATGCGGCCCGTGTTCAAGGACGGCGCGTTCGTTCCGCGGCTGATGCTGCCGCTGTCGCTCGCGTACGACCATCGCGTCATCGACGGCGCCGCCGGGGCGCGTTTCACCACCTATCTCGCCTCGGTTCTCTCCGACATCCGCCGCACCTTACTGTGAGGACGGCGTGACGCAGATGATCGAAGTAAAGGTGCCGGACATCGGTGATTTCGAGGGTATCGATGTTATCGAGGTGCTGGTCAAGCCCGGTGACCGCGTCGCGAAGGAAGCCTCGCTCATTACGCTCGAGTCGGACAAGGCCACGATGGAGATTCCGTCCTCGGACGCGGGCGTCATCCGGGAGTTGCGGGTCAAGATCGGCGACAAAGTCTCGAAGGGGAGCGTCATCGCCGTGCTCGAGGCGGAAGCTAGCGCCGCGGCGACGCCCGCGCCCTCCGCGCCCGCGCCTGCTCCTCCCAAGGTTTCCACTGCGCCTGCCGCGTCCTATCCCGGCGCCGCGGATCTGAGCTGCGACGTGGTGGTCCTGGGCTCGGGCCCCGGGGGGTATTCGGCCGCGTTTCGCGCAGCAGACCTCGGCATGAACACGGTCCTCGTGGAGCGTTACCCGGTGCTCGGCGGCGTCTGCCTCAACGTCGGCTGCATTCCCTCGAAGGCGCTCTTGCACGTCGCAGCCGTAATGGACGAAGCGAAGCATCTTTCCGAGCACGGCATCGCCTTCGGCGAGCCCAAGGTCGACCTCGATGCCTTGCGTGCCTGGAAGGAAAAGGCCGTCGGTAAGCTTACCGGGGGACTCACGGGCATGGCTCGAGCGCGCAAGGTGACGGTGCTGCAGGGCACCGGCAGTTTTGCCGGGCCGAAACACCTGGCGGTCGAGACCAGAGACGGCCGCAAGATGGTCGCTTTCAAGAGCGCGATCATCGCCGCCGGCTCCCAGTCGGCCAAGCTCCCCTTCGTTCCAGAGGACCCGCGCATCGTCGACTCGACCGGGGCCCTCGAGCTGCGGCAGCGGCCCAAGCGCGTGCTGGTCGTCGGCGGCGGCATCATCGGGCTGGAGATGGGTACGGTGTACTCGACGCTCGGCGCGCGCCTCGACGTGGTGGAGATGCTCGACGGCCTGATGGCGGGGGCCGATCGGGATCTCGTCAAGGTCTGGCAGGCGTTCAACGCGCGACGCTTCGACAACGTCATGCTGAAGACAAAAACGACCAAGGTCGAGGCGGTGAAGGAGGGGTTGAAGGTGACCTTCGAGGGTGAGGCGGCGCCGAAGACGCCTCAACTCTACGACATGGTTCTCCTCTCGGTGGGCCGCTCGCCCAACGGCAGGAAGATCGGCGCCGAAGCCGCCGGTATCGCCGTCGACGCGCGCGGCTTCATCCCGGTCGACGATCAGATGCGCACCAACGTTGCGCACATCTACGCCATCGGCGACATCGCCCGCCAGCCCATGCTAGCGCACAAGGCGGTGCACGAGGGGCACGTCGCAGCGGAGGCCGCCGCCGGGCAGAAGGCGCATTTTGACGCGCGCGTGATCCCCTCGGTCGCGTATACCGATCCAGAGATAGCCTGGGCGGGGTTGACCGAGGAGGAAGCGACGAAGCAGGGGGTCAAGCACGGCGTCGCCAAATTCCCCTGGGCAGCGTCGGGGCGCGCCATCGCCAACGGCCGCGACGAGGGTTTCACCAAGCTGATCTTCTCCGAGGAAACCCACCGGGTAATCGGGGGGGCCATCGTCGGAGCGGGTGCAGGCGACCTGATCAGCGAAATCGCGCTCGCGATCGAAATGGGCGCGGACGCGGTCGATGTGGGCAAGACCATTCATCCGCACCCGACGACGAGCGAATCGGTCGGCATGGCCGCCGAGCTCTACGAGGGCGTGTGCACCGACCTGCCGCCCGTGAAGCGCAGATGACCCAGGACGAGCTCAAGCAGGCGGTTGCGCGCGAGGCGCTCAAGCACGTGGTCGAGGACGCGATCGTCGGGGTCGGCACCGGGTCGACCGCCAATTTCTTCATAGACGAGCTGGCGAAGATGAAGGGCCGGATAGTGGGCGCCGTCGCGAGCTCGGACCGCTCTGCGGAGAAGCTGAAAGGCCACGGCATCCGGCTGTTCGACCTGAACGGCGTGAACGAGCTGCCGGTCTACATCGACGGCGCCGACGAGATCACCGAGCATCTGGCGATGATCAAGGGCGGGGGAGGCGCGCTGACGCGCGAGAAGATCGTAGCGGCGGCGGCGAAAAAGTTCGTCTGCATCGCCGACGGGTCCAAGCTCGTCCCGGTGCTCGGCAAGTTTCCCCTGCCGGTAGAGGTGATTCCGATGGCGCGCGCCCACGTCGCGCGCCAGATGGTAAAGCTCGGCGGTCAGCCGGAGCTGCGCGCGAATTTCACCACCGACAACGGAAACGTTGTCCTGGACGTGCGCGGACTATCCATCCTGAATCCGGTCGAGCTGGAAACGACCATCAACAACATCGCCGGTGTGGTGACCAACGGCCTGTTCGCACGGCGCGGCGCTGACGTGCTGCTGCTCGGCACGAAGGGCGGCGTCGTGACGAAAACCCGAACGTAGCGCTATTCCTTGGGCGGCACGTAACCCGAGGCGACATCGGCCCCGGAGCCGAAGAAATGCTTCTCCAGCTGCTCGGCGAGATATTTCCGCGCGCGCGAATCGGCGAGATTCAGCCGGTTCTCGTTGATCAGCATGGTTTGGTGCTTGATCCAGGCCTGCCAGGCCTCCTTCGATACGTTCTCCCAGATGCGCTTGCCGAGCTCGCCGGGGTACGGAGGCAGATCCAGCCCCTCGGCCTCGCGTCCGAGCTTCACGCATTTCACCATTCTCGCCATCGTTGCTCCTCGTGGGCCCTTAGATTCTATAGCGATTTCACCAGGACTTTCGAGCGGCGCTGGTAGTTGTACAGATCCTTCTTCTCCCGGGGCAGCTTGTCCACCGAGGATTCGGCGAAGCCGCGCTCGATGAACCAGTGCGTGGCGCGCGTCGTAAGCACGAAAAGCTTCTTCATCTTGCGGGCGCGCGCCTGGCCTTCGATCTGCCGCACCAGCCGCTCTCCGTAGCCTGCGTCGCGGTAGTCTGGCCGCACCGCCAGGCAGGCGAGCTCGCCGGCACGCGCGCTGTTGAACGGATAGAGCGCGGCGCAGCCAACGATGACCCCGTCGTGCTCGATCACCGAGAACCGCGTGATCTCGCGCTCGAGCAGCTCCCGCCCGCGGCGCACCAGTGTCCCGTCCTCCTCGAGCGGCTCGATCAGCTTGAGGATGCCGCCGGCATCGTCGATCCCCGCGGACCGCAGTTTCACTACCTTGTCGGAGGTGATCATGGTGCCAGAGCCCTCGTGCGTGAACAGCTCGACCAGCAGCGAGCCCGGCACCTTGCGGCTTATGACGTGGGCGCGCTGCACGCCGGCGCGCACCGCCTCGAGCGCATGGGCGAGGTACAGTCGCGTGTCATCGGTGAGCCGATTGCTGCGTCCCAGCAGCTCCGCAGCCTCCTGGGCCGTCAGCTCGGGCAGCAGCTCGCCCTCCTTGTCCTCTACTGGCGCGTCGGAGAGGAAAACGAGCTTGTCGGCGCGAAGCGCCGCGGCGGTGGCCACGGCGACGTCTTCCATTGAGAGGTTGAAGACTTCTCCCGTCGGAGAATAGCCCACCGGGGAGACGATCGCGATGTTTCCCGCGTCGAGGCACCCCGAGATCGCCTGAGAATCCACTTTGCGGACCGAGCCTGTGTACTGGAAGTCAATGCCGTCGTGCACGCCCATCGGTTGCGCGGTGATGAAATTCCCCGAGACGGTGTTGATCGCCGCCCCCGCCATTGGCGAATTCGGCAGCCCGAGCGAAAGCAGGGCGTCGATCTCGACGCGCAGCACGCCGACCGCTTCCTTCACGCATTCGAGCGCAACCGGGTCCGTGACGCGAAGGCCTTTGGCGTAGCGCGAGCGCGCCTTGCGCTGCTTCAGCTGCGCTTCGATCTGCGGGCGCGAGCCGTGCACCAATATTACGCGAATCCCCGTGCTGTGCAGCAAGTTGATGTCGTGCGCGAGCTCGACGAACCGGTGCTCCGAGAATACTTCTCCCCCGAACGCGAGCACGAAGGTCTTGCCGCGGAACGCGTGAAAGTATGGTGCAACGGAGCGAAACCAGCTCACGAACTGGGCATCGGAAGGGGTCGGCATCGTCCTGATTTTCCCAAAGAATTGATTCTAGCAATCGCCCCACAGAGCTTGCATTGCCGCGATGGCGGCAAGCGGAGCGGTCTCCGTGCGAAGGACGCGCGGCCCGAAGCGCACGGCAACATAGCCCGCGCGCTCCGCGCTCATGCGCTCGCGTTCCGTGAGCCCGCCTTCGGGCCCGACGAGGAGCGCCACCTTCTCCGGTCGAGGGAGCTGCTTGAGGGTTTGGCCGCCCTCGGGGGCAAGGAGCAGCCGTAGGCCTGCAGCATCCTCGGCATCCAGGTATGCCTCGATATCCGTGATGCCGGCTACTTCGGGCACGTGGTTGCGACCGCACTGCTCGCAGGCTGCGATCACGATATTGCGCCAGTGGGCGACGCGCTTTTCCGCGCGATCGCCCGATAGCCTTACCACAGAGCGTTCGCTGGCAATCGGGACGATTCTCGACACGCCAAGCTCGGTGGACTTTTGCAAGGTCGCGTCCATGCGGTCGCCGCTGGATACGCATTGAGCCAGGGCGACGGAAAGGGGCGATTCACGCTCCCGCTTGTGGCTCGTCAGTAGACGGGCCCAAGCCTGCCCGGCAGAGACGCGCACCAGCTCCGCAGTGAACTCGCCACCCCGTCCGTTGAAGAGGGTCACGGAGTCGCCACGGTGCAGGCGCAGCACGGCGAGGTGATGCGCCACCCGGTCCGGCAAGCGGATCTCGGCGCCGAGGGCGAAGTCTAGCGGAGCGAAGATGCGCGGCGCAGCGCGAGGCGCAGAGGTTTTCATGCTACGATTTCAAGCATATCCGACGCCCTTCGGTTCGCCTAGTGAGTGCTATCTCCAGCGACGCGCGCCTAGGCTCGCGCGCACCCGAGTTCGATCTTCCCGGCACTGACGGCAAGCGCCACAGCCTAGCCTCGAGCCGAGGTCCCAACGGCCTGGTCGTCATGTTCATCTGCAACCACTGCCCTTACGTCAAAGCGGTGCGCGAGCACCTCGTGCGAGATTGCACGGAGCTCGCGAGCCACGGCATCGGATCGGTCGCGATCATGTCGAACGCCCCCGGCGAATATCCTGAAGACTCGTTTGAAAACATGAAGCGGATAGCGACGCAATTCCACTACCCGTTCCCCTACGTCCTCGACGAAACTCAGGACGTAGCAAAGGCATACGGCGCGGCGTGCACGCCCGATTTCTTCGGCTACAACGCCGCTCTCGAGCTTCAATATCGGGGTCGCTTAGACGCTTCAGCGCGGCAGGCCGAACCTGACGCGCGGCGCGAGTTATTCGACGCGATGGTGCAGATCGCTCGCATCGGGCGTGGGCCCGCCGAACAGACCGCGTCGATCGGGTGCTCGATCAAATGGAAGAGAGCCTAGCGGCGCAAGACCACTGGACGGCGCCGGGGCCCATGGGTCACTGCTTACTGTAAGTCCATGATTTTGTGCGTACTATGGCGTCTTTCCGCGCTGCGCTGCTATAATCCTGCGGCATAAGAAGATTCTCTTGGGGAGAGCGGCTCACGGCAGGAAATCCGTCGTACCAACTGCTTTCGAGTTGAGGTGCCGAACTCGGCGGCAGCTGGTGCAGGAAGCGACGACATCGAGCTGCTTCTCTCACCCAGCCAGGGCTTTGATCCAAGTCTTGCGCTTTGCTCGAGCGGTCGTCCCTGATGATCTGGAAAGGAAGCAAGAAAAATGAAGCTTTGTCGTTACGGCAGGAACGGGTTCGAGAAACCGGGCGTTATCGATGCGCAAGGGCAATTGCGCGACTTCTCCGGAGTGGTCGCCAACATCGACCAGGAAACGATATCGCCGAAAGGGCTGGCCAGGCTTCGCAAGGTCCGTCCGGAGTCGCTGCCTCTGGTCCGGGGTAACCCGAGGTTCGGCGTTCCATACACGGGAATCTCCAAGTTCGTAGCGATCGGCTTGAACTATGTCGATCACGCGCACGAAGCGGGGCTGCAGATACCTGCGGAGCCGGTGGTATTCATGAAAGCCACGACCTGCATCGGCGGCCCGAACGACGATGTCCAGCAACCACGCAATTCGACCAAGCTCGACTACGAGGTCGAGATCGCCATTGTCATCGGTACCCGGGCGAAGTACGTTCCGGAGGACAAGGCGCTCGACTACGTTGCCGGTTACACGATAGTGAACGATGTGTCCGAGCGTGCGTTCCAGCTGCAATCGTCGCAATGGGACAAGGGCAAGGGCAGCGACACCTTCGGGCCGATCGGGCCCTGGCTGGTAACGACCGACGAGATTACCAATCCCCAGACGCTCGACGTCTGGCTCGATGTGAACGGCGAGCGCAGGCAGTCGTCGAACACCAAGAATATGATCTTCTCGTGCGCGAAGCTGGTCTCCTACGTCAGCAACTACATGACCCTTCTTCCCGGGGACATCATCACGACGGGCACGCCGGCGGGCGTCGCTCTGGGGATGAAACCGACCCAGGCGTGGCTCAAGCCGGGCGATGTGGTGACTCTGGGCATCAAGGGTTTGGGCGAGCAGCGGCAAAAGGTGATTTCCTACACAGGGAAATAGACGGTTCCCTTGCCGCGCGCGGCCGCCTTGGTATGGTAGGCGCAAGAACTCGATTGTCGCGGCAAGGTCATAGAGCGTAGGTGGTTCTCCCGATTCTGTCGGAGACGGGCAATGAGGGTCATCGTTCTCGGAGCCGGCGTCATCGGCACGACCAGTGCCTGGTACCTTGCACGGGCGGGCCACGAGGTTACGGTAGTCGACCGGCAAGCTGAAGCGGGGCTCGAAACGAGCTTCGCGAACGGCGGACAAATCTCGGTCAGCCACTCCGAGCCCTGGGCCAACCCGACGGCGCCGCTGAAGATCCTGCGCTGGATCGGACGCGAGGACGCTCCCCTGCTCTTCCGCCCGCGCCCTGAGCTTGGCGAATGGCTTTGGGGTCTTCGCTTTCTCCTGGAATGCCTGCCGGGGCGGGCCCTCCACAATACCGAGGCGGCGTTCGCGCTGGCCCTCTACAGCCAGGAGCAGCTCCGCCAGCTGCGGCGCGAAAGCGGGATCAGCTACGACGCCCGCACCACCGGCATCCTGCATCTTTACGAAGAGTCTCGCGAGTTCCAGCACGCAAAAGAGGAGGCTGAAGTACTCAAGCGGAGAGGGCTGGATTTGGAGATCAAGACGCCTGCCGAGTGCCGGCAGATCGAGCCCGCCCTTGAGCATTCGCAGGTGTCGATCGAGGGAGGCATCTTTGCGGCGTCGGACGAGAGCGGCGATGCGCACCTATTCACCAAGAACCTGTCAGAGCTATGCAGCGCCCAGGGCGTCAACTTCCGCTTCAACGTGAGCGTGAAGCGCCTCGAGTCGAGCCGTGGAGCGATCGAGCGCGTGGTGATCGACGACGAGGCTGGAATCGAGGAATCCTTGCGCGGGGACGCGTACGTGGTCGCGCTCGGCAGCTACAGCCCGCTGCTGCTGCGGCGGATCGGGATTTCGATCCCGGTTTATCCGGTAAAGGGTTATTCCGCCACTTTGCCTCTCGAGCCGGGCGACGTGGCGCCCCAGACCAGTATTACGGACCACTCACGCAAGATCGTGCTCTCGAGGTTGGGAGACTGCTTGCGCGTGGCCGGTACCGCCGAGCTCACTGGCTACGACACCGAGATGAACGAGACACGTTGCACCGCGCTGGTCCGGCGCTGTCTGGAATGGTTTCCAAAGGCGGGACGGCCGGCGGGCGCCCGGTTCTGGACGGGTCTGCGCCCGGCGACGCCCAGCAACCTGCCACTGATCGGGCGATCGAAATACCCCAATCTCTTCCTGAACACCGGACACGGCACCTTGGGCTGGACGCTGGCTTGCGGCTCCGGGCGGGCGCTGGCCGACATCGTCAGCGGCCGCAGGCCCGAGCCCCGGTTCGGCTTTCTCGGAACGGAAGCTGGAGCAAAAGGGGCGACCTCCTCGGTCGCCCCTCGTCCAACCGGCTAGAACCCGACTACTTCGCGCCCGCTGCCGCGCGCTTTCGCGCCGCGACCAGTCGCGGCTTGGGAACCGCGTCAACCGTCATTTCGCGCACGAAATTCGGCAGCGCGAACAGGGCCTGGTGCGTGCTACCGTTGTAGTACTGCAGATGGGCGAGCCCACGATTCCCGATGCGGATGTCGATCTCTCCCGCATTCGTCGCTGCCACGTCGGTGGCGTCCGAGCAGGCGCACATCGACCACAGGCAACCGTAAAGCGGGATGAACATCGTGTACGGGCGCGCAATCTTGAACATCTTGGCCAGCCGGGCGTACAGCAGCTTCACCCGCTCGGGCCTTGACCAGGGCGAGCCCATGTGCAGGGTCAGGACGCCACCCGGCGCAAGCGCCCGCTTGCAGTCGCGAAGGAACCCTTCTTCATAGAGCGCCGTCGCAGGACCGATCGGATCGGGCAGATCCAGGGCGATATGGTCGAATTTCTCCTTGGTTTCGGCGAGATACTTCAACCCGTCCTCGATCAGCAGCTTGAGCTTGGGGTTGTCGAACACGCCGCGGTGGATCGCCGCGAAGTACTCCTTCGCGATGTCGACGACCTTGCTGTCCAGCTCGACCAAGACGACCTGTTCGACCGAAGGGTGCTTGAGCGCTTCCTCCGCTGCTCCGCCGTCGCCGCCGCCGATGATGAGCACGCGCTTGGGCGCGGTGTGCGCGGTGAGCGCAGGGTGTATCAGGGTTTCGTGGTAGACGAATTCCTCACGCTCGGAGGTCATGAAGCAGCCGTCGAGGCGGAACAGCTTCCCGAACTGGGGCGTCTCGTGGATCTCAAGGTCCTGGAAGCGCGTCTTGGAGGACGCGACGAGCTTCGAGGAGCGGAGGAAAAACCCGTAGTCCCCATTCAACCACTCGTTCATCAGCCGCTTGTCGCGAGGGACATCGTGCTGCACGTGCTCCTCAGGACGATAGATATCCATCAGGTCGGCGACGACCTGGCGCGCCTTCGCGCTATTGTCCTGGGTGTAATTGCAGACGTAGACGTCGAGGGTGACGCTCTGGAGCTCCGGCCACGTGTGGAGGGCGAGATGCGACTCCGCCAACACCACCGTGCCTGTGACTCCGCCACCGTCGAACTCGTGGAACAGGTCGCCGAGTATCGTGAGACCGGCCCTGTTGATGGAGTCGTGACAAAAACGACGCAGCTCGGCTGCGTCAGTTAGATACCGTGCGTCCCCCCCGCAACGGTACAGATTCGCAACAATGTGCAGTCCGTCCAATTTGCATAAATCCCCACAAGCGTTGACAAATGAGATGCGAATCAAACTACGTGCATCTCCCCAATTGCCGCGTCGATCAAGCTGCGAGCGATGCTGATTCTAGCAGGCAAACGCGGCAAATTTTCAATATTTTCGACGTCGAACCAGCGCGCGTCTTCGATTTCGTCGCCGTCGACGCGGATTTCTCCGCTCTCGTAATCGGCAAAGAAGGCGATCATGAGTGAGTGAGGGAACGGCCAGGGCTGGCTGGCGAAGTAACGCACCCTGCACACTCCGATGCCGACCTCTTCATGCACCTCCCGCTCCAGACACTGCTCCAGCGTCTCGCCCGGTTCGACGAATCCGGCCAGGGCGCTATAGACGCCCTTGGCGAACCTCGGCGAGCGCGCCAAGAGCAGTTGCCGCCCTCGCCGCACCAGCGCCATCACGGCCGGGGCCAGGCGCGGATACGCCACCAGCCCGCAAGCCGGGCACTCGCGGCTGCGCTCGCTCGTCCTGGCCGCCGTCGCCGTGCCGCAGGCCCCGCAGTACTGGTGCGTGCGGTCCCAGTCGACGATCTGCAGCGCCCGACCTGCGAGGGCGAACTGAGCGTCGTCCAGTGCACCGAACAGCCCGCGCAAGCCCTGCCATACCCACCCCTGGGGTGCCGCCACGCCGGCCGCAAGCTCGGCGGAGAAGCAATGTTGCTCGCCGAGGACCCCAAGATATTGTACTCGCTGCGGCATCATACCCAAGATATTGGGGTGACCGCAATGGGGTAGCTCCACCGAAGGGGGCACCGTCACCAGCAGCTCGGCGCCCCGGAAGACGAACCACAGCGCGCGCTCGGGGGCGTCGGCCGGTGGCTGGATCGCTGCTGCGTAGCCCGGCGGCCACTGGAAGGGCAGGTTCATCCAGGGCTCGCCGGAGATGAGCCCCAGGGCAAGGTCAGGATCGGCGCAGCCGACGCATCAGGCTCGATGTGTCCCAGCGCCCTCCGCCCATCTTGGAGATCTCGTCGTAGAAGCCTGCGACAGTCTGCGAGACCGGGAGCGGGGCCCCGTTCTCACGGGCGGTTTCCGCGCAGATACGCAGGTCCTTGCGCATCCAGTCGACGGCGAAGCCGAAGTCGAACTTGTCGTCGACCATGGTCTTGCCGCGGTTCTCCATCTGCCAGGACTGCGCTGCTCCCTTGGAGATCACGTCGAGCACGAGCTTGGCGTCCAGGCCGGCCTTGAGGGCGAAATTCAGCCCCTCGGAGAGCGCCTGGACGAGCCCAGCGATGCAGATCTGGTTGACCATCTTGGTGAGCTGCCCCGCTCCGGAGGGACCGAGCAGCGTGACCGCCTTGGCGAAATGCGCGATCGCTGGCTTCGCCCGCTCGAACGCCGCGGGATCGCCCCCTACCATCACGGTAAGCTGGCCGTTCTCCGCACCCGCCTGGCCACCGGACACGGGCGCGTCCAGGAATTCGAAGCCGCGCTTCTTGGCCTCCGCGGCGAGCTCCCGTGCCACCTTCGCCGACGCCGTGGTGTGGTCGACGAAGATCGTCCCCTTGCCCATTTTCTGGAAAGCTCCGTTGGCCCCGAGAGTCACTTCGCGCAGGTCCGGGTCGTCGCCCACGCAGCAGAACACGATCTCCGCTCCCTCGGCGGCCTTGGCCGGTGTCTCCGCGGAGCGCCCCTTGTGCTTCGTGACCCAGGCTTCGGCCTTGGTGCGGCTGCGGTTGTATACCGTCACCTCGTGCCCGCCGCGGGCCACGAGATGTCCGGCCATGGGGAAACCCATCACGCCGAGTCCGATGAATGCGAGTTTGCTCACTGCTCCTCCGTTGTGGGTTCTTCTCGCCAAGGAAGCGAGATTCGCCGATAATTATAAGGTTTCAACCCATTCTCTCGACTCCTTCCAGGTAATGAGCCAGGACTTGACCAACGCGATTCGTGCGTTGGCCATGGACGCGGTGCAGGCTGCGAATTCGGGCCACCCCGGCATGCCGATGGGCATGGCCGAGATTGCGTTGGCGTTGTGGGGCCGGCACCTGCGCCACAACCCTGCCAATCCGAAGTGGCCCGGACGCGACCGGTTCGTGCTCTCCAATGGCCACGGGTCGATGTTGCTGTATGCGTTGCTGCATCTCACTGGCTACGACCTGCCGATGGAGGAGCTCAAGCGTTTTCGCCAGCTCCATTCCAAGACGGCCGGCCACCCCGAATACGGGCTCGCTCCGGGTGTCGAAACCACCACCGGGCCCCTCGGCCAGGGCCTGGCGAACGCGGTCGGCATGGCCCTCGCGGAGCGCCTTCTCGCGGCCGAGTTCAACCGTCCCGGGTTCAACGTCATCGACCACCACACCTATGTGACCGTCGGCGACGGCTGCCTCATGGAGGGCATCTCGCACGAGGCCTGTTCCCTCGCCGGCACGCTCGCCCTCGGTAAGCTGATAGCACTGTACGACGACAATCGGATATCCATCGACGGGGAGGTGAAGGGTTGGTTCCGCGACGACACACCCAAGCGCTTCGAGGCCTACGGCTGGCATGTGATCTCCAAGGTTGACGGACACGACGTGGACGCCGTCGACCGCGCCATCGGCGCCGCCAAGGCGGTTGCGGACAAGCCTACCCTCATCTGCTGCCAGACCGTGATCGGCAAGGGCTCGCCCAAGCGGGCCGGAACCGCGAAGGCCCACGGTGAAGCCCTGGGGGCGGAAGAGGTGACCGCGACGCGCGCGGCGATAGGCTGGAGCCACGCGCCCTTCGAAATCCCCGCGAAGGTTTACGAGGGATGGGACGCGAAAAAGCGCGGGGCCTCCCTTGAGGGCGCCTGGAACGACACATTCGCCGCCTACGAGAAGGCGCACCCCGCGCTTGCCAGCGAGTTCCGGCGCCGCACGGCCGGTGAGCTGCCGCAAACGTGGGCTGCGCTCTGCGGCGGTCTGCTCGACGGGATAGCGGCCAAGGCAGAGTCCATCGCCACCCGCAAGGCATCGCAGAACGTGATCGAGGGTCTCGCCCCGGTCCTGCCGGAGCTGGTTGGCGGGTCGGCCGATCTCACCGGATCAAACTTGACGCAATGGTCGGGCTCCAAGGTCGTCGGCCCACAAGGGGGTGGGAACTACCTGTTCTACGGGGTGCGCGAATTCGGCATGAGCGCGGTGATGAACGGCGTCGCCCTGCACGGCGGGCTGATCCCGTACGGCGGCACCTTTCTCACTTTCTCCGATTACTCGAGAAACGCGCTGCGCATGGCGGCGCTCATGAAGATCCGCTCGATCTTCGTTTTCACCCACGATTCCATCGGCCTGGGCGAGGACGGGCCCACGCACCAATCGATCGAGCACGCAGCGGCGCTGCGTGCTATCCCGGGCATGGACGTGTGGCGACCCTGCGATACGGTCGAGTCGGCGGCGGCCTGGATCGCGGCAATCGAGCGCCGGGACGGGCCGAGCTCGCTGCTTTTCACGCGACAGAACGTGCCCTTCCAGAAACGCGACGCGCATACGGTCGCGGCGATCCGCCGCGGCGGGTACGTCCTCGCCGATGCGCACGAGCCCAAGGCGATCATCGTCGCCACCGGCTCGGAGGTGCAGCTCGCCATGGGTGCCAGGCAAAAGCTCGCCGAGGAAGGCATCGCGGTGCGCGTGGTATCCATGCCCTGCACCTCGGTTTTCGACAGCCAGCCGCCGATGTACCGGGACGTGGTGCTGATCCCGACCCTGCCCAAGGTCGCGGTCGAGGCCGGGGTCGGCGATTTCTGGCGCAAGTACGTCGGGCTGGAGGGTGCCGTGGTCAGCATCGACCGCTACGGCGAGTCGGCTCCCGGGGCGAAGCTGTTCGAGTACTTCGGCTTCACTGCCGACAACGTCGTCAAGGCAGTCAAGAGCGTTCTGAAATAAGGAAGGAGTTCTGCATGAGCATTCGAGTCGCCATCAACGGCTACGGTCGCATCGGCCGCAACATCCTGCGTGCCTACTATGAGACCGGGAAGCGCCACGACCTCCAGTTCGTGGCCATCAACGATCTGGGCAACGCCGAGACCAACGCTCACCTGACGCGCTACGATACAGTGCACGGGAAATTCCCGGGCGCGGTCGCGGTGGCGGGCGACGCCATGGTCGTCAACGGCGATCGCATCCAGGTGTGCGCGAAGCGCAACCCGGCCGACCTGCCCTGGAACGATCTCAAGGTGGACGTGGTCCTGGAGTGCACCGGGCTATTTACGAGCAAGGAAAAGGCCTCGGGCCACCTGGCCGCCGGCGCGAAGAAGGTCATCATCTCGGCGCCCGGCGCCAAGGACGTGGACGCGACCGTCGTCTGCGGCGTCAATCACAACACGCTGACAGCGACGCACGCTGTGATCTCGAACGCCTCGTGCACGACCAATTGCCTTGCTCCGCTGGTCAAGGCGCTCGACGACCGCATCGGGGTCGTGAGCGGCCTCATGACCACGGTGCACAGCTACACCAACGACCAGGTCCTCACCGATGTCTATCACGAGGACCTGCGCCGCGCGCGCTCGGCGAGCATGAACATGATCCCCACCAAAACCGGGGCGGCGGCGGCCGTGGGGCTGGTACTGCCGCACCTGAACGGCAAGCTCGATGGCTTCTCGATTCGAGTGCCGACCATCAACGTATCGATCGTCGATCTCTCGTTCATCGCCAAGCGGACGACCACCGTCGACGAGGTCAACAACGCTGCGAAGCAGGCATCCGAGACCGACCTCAAGGGCATCCTCGAATACAGCAAGGAGCCACTCGTTTCGACTGACTTCAACCACAATCCCGCCTCGTCGGTGTTCGACGCGACCCTCACCAAAGTATCGGGCGGTACGCTGGTGAAGGTTTTTTCCTGGTACGACAACGAGTGGGGATTCAGCAACCGGATGCTCGACGTGACCGTGGCGCTGATGGCCGCCAAGTAATGCCCGTTCTCAAGATGTCCGAGGTCGACCTGCGTGGCAAGCGGGTCTTCATGCGCGTCGATTTCAACGTTCCGGTCCAAGACGGCAAGCTCACCGACGACACGCGCATCCGGGCTTCGCTACCGGGCATCAAGGACGCCCTGTCCCGGGGGGCCCGTCTGCTGCTCGCCTCGCATCTAGGCCGCCCTACCGAGGGGGAATTCGACGAAAAGGAGTCGCTCGCGCCGGTTGCGCTGCGCCTGTCCGCGCTTCTCGGCATGGAAGTGCCGCTCAGGCGAGACTGGTTGGGCGGGGTGTCGGTCCAGCCGGAGCACGCGGTGCTCCTCGAGAACTGCCGCTTCAACAGGGGGGAGAAGAAGGACGACGATGCCCTGGCGAGGAAGATCGCGGCGATGTGCGACATCTATGTGAACGACGCTTTCGGCACCGCCCACCGCGCCGAGGCGACCACGCACGGCGTCGCCAAGTACGCCCCCGTCGCATGCGCGGGGCCGCTCATGGTGGCGGAGATAGACGCGCTTTCGAAGGCGCTCGAGCGCCCCGCGCGACCGCTCGTTGCGATCGTCGCCGGATCCAAGGTCTCGACCAAGCTCATGGTGCTCGCCGCGCTCTCGCACAAAGTCGATCGCCTTATCCCCGGCGGCGGCATCGCCAATACCTTCATGCTTGCGGCCGGGATGAAGGTCGGCAAGTCGCTCGCCGAGCCCGAGCTGATCGGCGAAGCGAAGCGCATCGGCGCCCTCTTGAGAGCCAAGGGCGGCGACGTGCCGCTTCCCACCGACGTGGTCTGCGCCAAGACCTTGGGCGCTACCGCGAAGGCCGAGATCAAGCCCGTCGCAGAGGTGGCCCCGGACGACATGATCCTCGACATCGGCCCCGAAACCGCCGCGGCGTTCGCGAAATCCCTCGCAGGCGCGGGCACCATCGTCTGGAACGGACCGGTCGGGGTGTTCGAATTCGAGCAGTTCGCCCAGGGAACGCGCGCCATCGCCGAGGCGATCGCCGGGTCCGAGGCCTTTTCGCTTGCCGGAGGCGGGGAAACGCTCGCCGCGATCGCCAGGTACGGTGTCGCGGATGGAATCTCCTACGTATCGACCGGGGGCGGTGCCTTCCTGGAATTCCTGGAGGGGAAGAAGCTGCCCGCGATCGATATCCTGGAGCAACGCGCAGCCGCCTAGGAGGGCGGCTGCGGGGCTGCTACTTGACCGGCTTGGACTCGATTCCGGCGGCGCGACCGAGCTCGCGGTGCACGCGCGCAACGCGCTCCACTTCACCCTTGGCGGCGAAGCGCTCGTAGAAGCCCTCGACCCGGAAAGCCTTCATCTGCTCTCGCCAGGGCGCCAAACGGTCCTCCCAGCGCTTCAGCCGGCCCTCGGCGGGCTCGCCGTCCTCGCGGGCGAGGTCGGCGCAAACGCGGATCATTGCCTTGAGGGTGACCGGCTTGGTGACCATGTAGTTGGCGTGGCCCCAGGCCTCGCCCCAGACGCGCTCGGCCACCTTGAGGAAGTCGCGCACCATCCCGTAGTAACGCGGCACCTCCTTGCTGCTGCCACCTGCGATCTGGATGCGGCGCCAGTCGCGGTTCACCCACCGGTGAAGCTCGTTGAACAGCTCCGCCTGCAGGATCCACTTGTCCTGCTGGCTGCGTCCGCCGAGGCGGTTGATGCGGTAGCGCAGCGGGCTGTCGCCCTCGCTGTACAGGCTCCCGACCAGCCGCGCGGCGAACTTGCGGTGCGGCTCCGCCCACGACACGCGCTCGTACAGGTCCACGAGATGGCTCTTGTTGATGCGCGTGGGGGTGGAGTTGATGATCACGAACATCTCGGTGGCGAAGTCCTCGCTGCGCCCGTCGAAGATCACGCAGGGGACATTGATGGTTTTCGCGTCGTCGGGACGCTCTTCGAGGTAAAATCGCAGCGCGGCCAATCGATGCTGGCCGTCGATGATCAGAAACTTCGATTGCGGCTCGGCGAGCTGTCCTACGCCGTCCTGCCCGCTCAAAGGCTGGAACCGCAGCTTTTCTGGAGTGAAAAGGAGCACGGTTCCGGGAATCGGCGGCTGGGTGATCGCCGTCTCGTAGAAATTCTTCAGCTGGCGCACCTTGGCGCGTGAGAGCGTTCGCTGGAAGGCGCGGTCGGTGCGCTCGATCTTCGCTATGAATTGTGCGATATCGTCGTCCTGGGAGATGCGCGCAGGGACGATTTCCTCGCCGTCGCCATAAAAGCGGCTGATGAAGCGCACTTTGGCGAGCAGCTCGGGAGCTCGGACGCTGCCGAAGTAAAAAATCCCGTCCTTCTGGCGAATCTGGGTGGCAAGCACGTGTGTTCTCCCATACCGTTCCAGGCCGGGGTTGAACCCCCTTGTAGCCCTTCGCCAAGGGCAGCCGGCATGACCTTCTCGAGGGCTCCGCCGCTGGCGCAGACCGGAAATATAGCCGAAAGTGGCCCCCGGATGCCAAAATTCAGCAGACCCGTTTTTCCGGAGGCTTGATGAGCAGGAGCACCAAGATCGTCGCTACGCTCGGCCCTGCGTCGAGCGATCCGCAGACTCTCGAGCGCATGTTTCATGCGGGAGTAGACATCGTGCGGCTGAATTTTTCGCACGGCACCGCTGCGGATCACGAGCGACGCGCAGAGATGGTGCGAGAGGCGTGCCGCAAGACGGGGCGCACCGTCGGGATCATGGCGGACCTGCAAGGCCCGAAGATCCGCATCGGCAAGTTCAAGGAAGGCAAGGTCACGCTCAATCCCGGCGACGCTTTCGTGCTCGACGCCGACTGCGAGCTCGGAGACAACGGGCGGGTCGGACTGGACTATAAGGAGCTCCCGCGCGACGTGCGGCCTGGGGACGTGCTGCTTCTGGACGACGGCAGGATCGTTTTCGAGGTTGAGCGCGTTTCGGGCAACCAGGTGCACAACCGCGTGCGACACGGAGGGGTGCTCTCCAACAACAAGGGCATCAACCGGCTCGGCGGCGGGCTCACCGCGCCCGCGCTGCCGCCCAAGGACATGGAGGACGTGCGCACGGCCGCGAAAATCGACGTCGACTATCTCGCCGTGTCCTTTCCCAAGTCGAGCGCGGACCTATACATGGCGAGGCAGCTGCTCCTCGCGGCCGGCGGCGACGCGTTCCTGATCGCCAAGATCGAGCGCGCGGAAGCAGTCGAGCCGAAGGCGCTGATCGACATCATGTCGGCCTGCGAAGGCATCATGGTGGCGCGCGGTGATCTCGCCGTGGAAGTAGGCGATGCCTCGGTCCCGGCGCTGCAGAAGCGCATGATCCGCCTCGCGCGGGAGCAGAACAAACTCACCATCACCGCGACCCAGATGATGGAATCGATGATTTCCAACCCGGTACCCACGCGCGCCGAGGTTTCCGACGTGGCGAACGCCGTGCTCGACGGTACCGATGCGGTCATGCTTTCGGGGGAGACCGCGAGCGGCAAGCACCCCGTGGAAACCGTCGCTGCGATGAGCCGCATCTGCGAGGTCGCGGAAAGCTCGGCCGAGGTCACCCTGGATCGCGACTTCCTCGCCCGGGTTTTCACGCGCGTCGACCAGTCGATTGCGATGGCGGCGCTGTTTACCGCGTACCACCTCAAGGTCAAGGCGATCGCAGCGCTGACCGAATCGGGGTCGACGGCCCTGTGGATGTCGCGGCTCAACTGCGGCGTGCCGATCTACGCGCTCACCTCGCAGACGGCGACGCGATACCGCTGCGCCCTGTTTCGCGACACCTACCCCCTAATGGTGAAGTACGTCGGGCACGACCGCGAAGCGCTGCTCGAGGAGGCCGAGAACGTCCTGGTGAGGAGCGGCGTAGTGCAAAAAGGCGACCTCATCGTGCTTACCATCGGCGAGCCCATAGGGAAGGCGGGGGGCACCAACACCATGAAGATCGTCAAGGTAGGAGAGCACCGCCGGGGATAGCCCGCAAGGCCCGCGGCAGTCATAGGCCATGAAGAGCACGCCGCCCGACCCGGACCTGCTCGCCTTGAACATGGCGACGGTGCGGGAGAAATGGGACTTGCGGGAGGCGATCGAGGGCTGCGTGCGGCACCGCATTCGAGGGCTGGCCCCCTGGCGCGACAGGCTCGTTCAGATGGGCGTCAAGGAGGCCGCAAGGGCCATGCGTGAGAACGGACTGACAGCGACCGCGCTGTGTGGGGCGGGGATGTTTCCCGCTAGCGACCGCAAGGGGCGCCAGGCCGCCATAGACGAAGCTCGCCGTGCCGTGGAAGACGCCGCCGCGCTCGAGGCCAGGTGCCTCGCGCTGGTTGCAGGGGGGTTGCCCAGGGATTCGAAGGATCTCGGCGGTACGCGCGAAATGGTGCGGGATGGAATTGGGGAGGTGCTCGACGAGGCACGATCGTCAGGCGTGCGACTTGCGATCGAGCCGCAGCACCCGATGTATTGCGCTGGCCGGAGCTGCGTGAGCTCACTCGCACAGGCGCTCGACCTGTGCGACGAGCTCGACCCGGGCGGTACAACCCTGGGGATCGCGGTGGACGTGTACCACGTGTGGTGGGACCCTCAGCTCAGGGCACAGATCGAGAGAGCGGGGGAAAAACGCCTTCTCGGATTCCAGATCAGCGACTGGCTTCCGGCTTCCAGGGACATGGTCGCCGACCGCGGCATGATGGGCGATGGCGTTATCGACCTCCCGCTCGTTCGCTCGTGGCTGGAGGGGGCCGGATACCACGGATTTCACGAAGTGGAGATCCTGTCGGCGGGCAACTGGTGGCGGCGCGATCCCGAAGAGGTGCTCGCGACGTGCCGCATGCGGCACCAGACCGCCTGCTAGCTCGGGCATCAAAACGGTTAAAATTACGAGCTTCCCTCAGCTCTCCGCAACAAGGACTTTCAATGGACCGAAACCTTCTTTCCAAGACCGCCGCAGCCATGGTCGCCAAGGGCAAAGGGCTGCTCGCTGCGGACGAATCGAGCGGCACCTGCGAGAAGCGCTTCAAATCCGTGGGCGTCGAGAGCAGCGAGGCGAACCGCCGCGCCTACCGCGATCTGCTGTTTACCGCGAAGGGTATCGAGGAGTTCGTCAGCGGCGTGATCCTGTTCGACGAAACCCTGCGGCAGAGCACCGTCTCGGGCAACGAGCCCTTCCCCGAGTACTTGGCGCGCAAGGGCATCATCCCCGGCATCAAGGTGGACAAGGGAGTCCACGATCTCGCCCTCTCGCCCGGGGAGAAGGTCACGGAAGGTCTGGACGGCCTGCGTGGCCGGCTCGAGGAATATTTCAAGCTCGGCGCGCGCTTCGCCAAGTGGCGCGCCGTGATCACCATAGGCAAGGGAATTCCCAGCCACGCGTGCCTCTACGCCAATGCGCACGCGCTCGCGCGCTATTCGGCGCTGTGCCAGGAGGCGTCGATCGTCCCCATCGTCGAGCCCGAGGTCATGCTCGACGGCGACCACACGATCGAGCGTTGCTACGACGCGACCGAAGCGACGCTCACCGCGCTCTTCGCCGCGATGCGCGCCTACAACGTGTCGCTCGAGCACACCATCCTGAAAGCGTCGATGGTGGTTTCCGGCAAGGATTGCCCCAGGCAGGCCGGGGTCGACCGGGTCGCGGAGGACACCGTGCGCTGCCTGAAGCGCACCGTTCCGGCGGCCCTGCCCGGCGTCGTATTCCTGTCAGGCGGCCAGAGCGACGAAGCGGCGACCGCGCACCTCAACGAGATGGTCAGGATGCCGGGGCTGCCTTGGCCGCTCACCTTCTCGTACAGCCGGGCCCTGCAGAACGCGGCGCTCAAGACCTGGTGCGGTGTTCCGAGCAACGTCGCCGCCGCGCAGCGCGCGTTCCACCACCGCGCCCGCATGAACAGCCTCGCCGCGCAGGGCAAGTACCGGGCCGATCTGGAAAAGCAGGCGGCCTGAGATGGCGTCGGCGCTCTACGAATCGAGCATCAAGAGCCTGCCTCTGCTGGGCAGGGGCAAGGTGCGCGACATGTACGCGGTGGGGAGCGATCACCTGCTCATCGTCACGACCGACCGGCTTTCGGCTTTCGACGTCGTACTGCCGGACCCGATACCCGACAAAGGCCGGGTGCTGAACGAGCTTTCGAATTTCTGGTTCAAGAAGCTGGCCCACGTCGTCCCCAACCACCTCGACGGCGTGGCTCCGGACACGGTGGTCAAGGGCGGCGAAGAGGCGGCGCAAGTCAAGGGGCGCTCGGTAGTGGCGAAGAAGCTCAAGCCGCTACCGATCGAGGCGGTAGTGCGCGGTTACCTGATCGGGTCGGGCTGGAAGGACTACCAGAAGACCGGTGCGGTCTGCGGGATTCCCCTGCCCAAGGGTCTCAGGCAGGCCGACAAGCTACCCGAGGTGATCTTCACGCCCGCGACCAAAGCAGAGGTCGGGGCCCACGACGAGAACATCTCGTTCGCCCAGGTCGAGAAGATGATCGGAAAGGACTTGGCGGCCAAGGTGCGCGACGTCAGCATCCACCTGTACCGCGAGGCCGCCGACTTCGCCCGCGAGCGCGGCATCATCATCGCCGACACCAAGTTCGAGTTCGGCACCGACGCGGGCGGAAAGCTCGTCCTGATCGACGAGGCTCTTACGGCCGACTCTTCCCGCTTCTGGCCGGTCGACGAGTACCGCCCGGGCTCGAGCCCACCTTCTTTCGACAAGCAGTACGTTCGCGACTACCTGGAGGCGCTCGACTGGAACAAGACACCGCCCGCACCGCGGCTTCCAGCCGACGTGATTTCCAGGACCTCGCAGAAATACCGCGAAGCCCTTCATCGTCTGACCGGACAGAAATTGGGAGCGTAGCGATGGCCAGCAGTTCGCCCCTCGTGGGTATCGTCATGGGAAGCGCCAGCGACTGGGAGGTGATGAAGGAGGCCGCGAAGCAGCTCGGCGACTTTTCCGTACCCTTCGAATCCAAGGTGCTCTCGGCTCACCGCACGCCCGATGCCCTCGAAGCCTGGGTAAAGCGCCTCGCCGCGGGCGGGGCCCGCTGTTTTATCGCCGGAGCCGGAGGCGCGGCCCACTTGGCAGGCGTCATCGCGGCGAAAACCACCCTGCCCGTGCTCGGAGTCCCGATGCCGTCCAAGTACCTGCACGGTCACGACTCGCTGCTGTCGATCGTGCAGATGCCCAAGGGCATCCCTGTCGCGACATTCGCGATCGGGGAGGCGGGCGCGGCCAACGCGGGCCTGTTCGCGGTCGCCATGCTCGCGCTGGGCGACGCGAAGCTCGCCGAGCGGCTGGTGCAATTCCGCGCGGCGCAGGCCGACGCGGTGATGAACGCCAAGCTGCCGGGCTGACCGGCATCCCTTGTCTTCGATCAAACAGGCTGCGGCGGTATTGCGCCGCGGAGGCCTGGTCGCCTTTCCCACCGAGACGGTGTACGGGCTGGGCGCGGACGCGTCGAACCCCGCCGCCGTTGCGCGCATCTACGCTGTAAAGGGGCGCCCTCCCAACCACCCGATTATCGTTCACATCGGTGGTGTCGGACAGCTCGCCCGCTGGGCGCGCGACGTTTCCGAGGCGGCGGAAAAGCTCGCGGCGCGATTCTGGCCGGGTCCCTTGACCCTGGTGCTGCGCCGGGCGAAAGGTGTGGGTGATGAGCTGACCGGCGGTCAGGACACAATAGGCGTTCGGGTTCCAGGGCACCCGGTCGCGCTCGAGCTGCTGAGTGAATTCGGCGGTGGGATCGCTGCGCCGTCGGCCAACCGCTTCGGGCGGATCAGCCCGACCACCGCCGAGCACGTTCGGCGGGACCTCGGCTCAGATGTCGATGTGATCCTCGACGGCGGCCCGTGCGATATCGGAATCGAGTCGACCATCGTGGATCTATCGCGCGGCAGGCCCGTGCTCTTGCGCCCCGGCGGGCTCGATGTTGCGGACATCGCCGACGCGCTGGGCGTTGCGCCCGAGGCGCCGGATTCGGCGGCTCCGCGTGCACCCGGCGCGCTCGAAGGGCACTACGCGCCGCTGCGGCCGCTGCGCCTCATCCCTTCCGCGCGGTTGAATTTGGGTGCTCGAGGCGGGGCGACGCGCCGCGGCGTCATGTCCTTCGATGCCCGCCCCACCGGCGACACATCCGCGGCGTGGATACAGGCGTCATCAGATCCGCAGCGCTACGGGCACGATCTGTACGCCAACTTGCGCGCGCTCGATTCGTCGGGTTGCGACGAGATTCTGGTCGAGGAACCGCCGGCTTCGGCAGAGTGGATCGCGATACGCGACAGGCTTACGCGCGCCCGATCCGAGTAGCGGCGACCAGCGCTTCCTTGCGAGCCACGAGCCTCGCGAAGTTGTCCAGTGATATCAGGTGGGCGTAGATGCGCCCCATGATTCCCTTGCGCATGAGCGTCTTGTGCTGCGCTGCGTTGAGGAACTCGAGCCGTTTCTCGTCGACGCGGTACATCCCGCCGAAGCTCGTCAGTCCACCCGCGAGGGCTGCTTGCAGGGTGAAAGGTTCGAGCAGGGCGTAGTCGGAGAGAATCGCGCACATTTCGCGAGCGAGCTCGATGTCGGCTTCGTAGTCCCGCAGGAGTTTCTCGATCGGCAGCCACGCGGGCAGCGGTGCGCCCCTCTCGTCGAACATGCGCTCGCCGTCGTCGGAAAGGAACGCCTTCTCGACGCAGATCATTCGGTCAGCTTGCTCGACCGAGTTGAGCGTGATGCGCGCCATGCAAAAGGGATACCTGCGCAGATAGACCGGGAAATACACGGACGCTTCCCAGCGATTCTCCCGCACGAACAGATTCTCGCCGCCGGAGACGCCGAGCACCGCGACCGGGCTGAAGCCGCGCCCCGAGTCGGTCGAGACGAATGCGAGGGGATAGTCGCGGCATGCCGGCGTGAACTCGGAACAGGAAATCGGCACGGCGTTCGCGCTGCGGCAGAACTCGGGGAGTGTGCCCGGGGCGGGCAGGCGCACCTTGCGGTCCTTCTGCAAGGGCACGATCTCGCTGTAGCCGAATGGCGGCTGGATGTGCATGGGTTTGCGGTGGCGAAGGGGTGATTTTGGAGCTAAAATCGCGCGACGTGGGGTTGTAGCTCAGCTGGGAGAGCGTCGCGTTCGCAATGCGAAGGTCGGGAGTTCGATCCTCCTCAACTCCACCAGCTCTACAAGGCATCCCCGAGGGCCCGGTCGACCGGGCCCTTTGCATTGGTACCGCTAGGCGCTCAGCTTCATCGGCAGAATCACCATCTGCATGCCGCGCAGGTGAAAGTGCCGCTGCAGCGCCATCGCGGCTTGGTTGTGAAGCAGCCGGGTCATCCAGTTCTCCTTGTCGAAAATGAGCTTGCTCGTGAAGAACACCGCGTTAGGGAACTCGATGAGCACCCGCTCGGCCGAGCGCGTGAACTCGTCGATCGCGTCGGTGCCGAACGACAGGTAGGACTTGGCGGCCCAGCCCTTGCTGTTGCAGAAGTTGACGAAGTAAGAGAGGGAGGCGTTCGCCTCTACCTTCATCGCCGCGAGATCCTCGCGGCCGCCGAAGCTCTGCGAGTCGACTGTGCGGGCGTTCACGAAGACGAAATTGCGGAAGTGATCGGGGAACATGCGCTGCACCCAGAGGAGGGCGTGCAATCCGCCTCCGCGTGAGGACCCGACCAGAAACACCGCGGTCGGCTTGTCCGGGTCCGGCTTGGGAGGCTTGGCGATGCTACCGAACTGGATGCCGGAGAAGTCTGCGTCGATCTTTCTGAGTTGGGCCTTGGTCCCATCGTAGTGATGCCGGATCCGCTTGCACAAGGCGAAGATCGCGAAGATGATGAGAATCGCCAGCCAGCCCCCGTCCAAGAACTTGTTGGCGAGGAGCATGGTGAGGATGGTGCTGCAGACGAGGAATCCGACCGCTGAAAGCGCCAGCCTTCCGAGCCAGTTGCTGCCGGAGCGGCTTCTTGCCCAGTATAGGCACAGACCGAACAGGGACACCGCGAACGTGAGGAACACGCTGACGCTGTAGAGAACGACCAGGGTGGCGACGCTGCCGCCGGTCCACAGCAGAATGACTAGAGAGGCCACGCCCATGACCAGAATTCCGTTCTCCGTGACCAGGCGGGTCGACAGGTAGCGGAACTGGTGAGGGACCCAGGAATCGGCCGCCATATTCGAGAGCACCGCTGGTCCGCCTAGAAAGCCGGTGTTCGCCGCGACAAAGAGCAACCCGGCTTCGAGCGCCAGCACCACCACGAGCGCGGCCTGCGCCACGCCGCTATCCCATCCGAAGCTTCCGATGATCGCGCCGAAGGCCACGGCGTTGAGCGTCTGCCCGTCCGCGGGCCGCGTGTCCCACAGCAGGTAGAGGAGGATGATGCCGCCCGCAGTGAACGCGAGCGACAGCGCCATGTACAGCATGGTGACCTTGCCGGTGTGCACGCGTGGTTCGGCGAGGACGTTGACGTTGTTGGACACCGCCTCCAGGCCGGTGTAGGTGCCGCCTCCTTGCGAGTAGGCGAGCAGAAGCAGCGCGGCGACGCCGGTCCAGCCGAGCTGCCCGGTGAGGTCCGAAGTCAGGCGGCCGACCTCGGGCACCAGGGCGGGCAGTACCGTCGCCTGGGAGAGCACGCCGTAGACGATCAGGAACGCGTGCGTGATTACGAACCCGAGAAAGATGGGGAGCAGTACGATGATCACTTCCTTCATGCCGCGCAGGTTCAGCATCACCAGCACGACGATCAGCACGACCTCGGTTGCAAGCTTGTAAGCCTGCCAGTCGAGCGGGAGCAGCGAGAAGAACGCATCGACGCCGCTCGCAATCGAGATCGAGATCGTGAGCACGTAATCGACGACCAGCGCCGCGCCGGAGGTCAGGCCTGCGTACGGCCCGATCAGTCGCGTCGCCACCCGGTAGCCGCCGCCCCCCGTCGGGAACAGCTCGATCACCTGGTTGTACGCGAGCGCGATGATGAACACCGTCGCCGCGGTGGCGAGCGCGAGGTACAAGCCCAGGTGGGTGTGCTCGCCTAGCGCGCGGAACGCCTCCTCGGGCCCGTAGCAGGAAGAGGAGATTCCGTCGGCACCCAGGCCCACCCATGCGAAAAACGCGGCGAGGGCGATGTGCCGCCTCGTCTTGGTGTCCAGCGGATCGAGCGGTCTGCCGAAGAGCTTTCGGCGCAGATTCGCGAACGCGCTCATGAAGGCGCGCAGCCGCGCGATGCGATGGCCTTCTCGAGGCGGCGGGCGAACACGCTCATCTCTTTCGCGGCCTGTTTGTCGCCTTTCTTCTCGGCCACCTCGATCCCCTTGCGGTAAGACGCAAGGGCCTCCTCCTCTCGCCCGCTCTCGGCGAGGGCCTTGCCGAGCAGCTTCCACGCCGCGGAATATCCCGGGTCCTTTTCCACCGCGGCGCCGAGGTGCGCCGCTGCGGACTCGAAGTCGGCGCGCTTCAGATACTCCGCGCCCAGGGAGAATCGCAGGAGCGCCCCGTCCCTGGCTGTGCCCACGAGCTTCAGGAGATTCGTGATCTGCTGTGAAGTCATCGGGGTTGCCGGCCTCGCTGGCGCCGTCCAGCCGAGCGCGGATATTATAACCGCTCACTCAAGCGGACCCATGCGATGACGCGATCCATCGTCTCCACTCCGAGCGCGCCGGCGGCGATCGGCACCTACTCCCAAGCGGTCCGCTGCGGCGACACGCTGTATCTCTCCGGTCAGATCGGTCTGGACCCGGCGACCGGGCAGCTCGTCGAAGGCGTCGAGAGCCAGGTCAACAGGGTTTTCGGAAATCTCAAGGCTGTGGCCGAGGCGGGAGGCGCCTCGCTCGGCGACGTGGTGAAGCTCACCGTGTATCTCACCGATCTCGCGAATTTCGCACGCGTCAACGAGGCAATGACGCGCTACTTCAGCCAGCCCTACCCGGCGCGCGCGGTCGTGGGCGTGGCGTCGCTTCCTCGCGGCGCGCTGATCGAGGCGGACGCGATCATCGTGTTCCCGCGCTGAGGCCGCATCGGGGCGACGGCGTGCGAAAGGTCCCGGCCCGGACCACGGGCACGAAGGCTCCCACTCGAAAAGTCGGCCCGGCACCTTCGCCGGCCAAGGGCAATGCGCTGAGGCTCGCGAAGCTGGGGATCCAGCGCGACTTCGACTTGGTGCTGCACCTGCCCTTGCGCTACGAGGACGAGACGCGCCTCACCGCGATAGCGAAGGCGAGCGGCGGCACCGCGATTCAGGTCGAAGGCACGGTGAAATCGACCGAGATCGTCTATCGGCCCAAGCGTCAGCTGATTTCGCGAATCGCGGACTCGACGGGGGAGCTGGTGCTCCGCTTCTTCAACTTCTATGGCAGCCAGGCGAAGGCGCTCGCGCCAGGCGCGACCGTGCGCGCATTCGGCGAGGTGCGCACCGGCTTCTTCGGAGGGGAGATGGCGCACCCGCGGTTTCGCGTCCTGCGCGAGGACATTCCGCTTCCGACCGCGCTCACGCCGATCTATCCGACGACCGCCGGCCTCGGCCAGCCTGCTCTGCGGCGCCTGATCGAAGCCGCGCTCGCACGGGCGCAGCTCGACGACACGCTGCCTTCGGAAATGTCGAGCCGGCTCGGCCTGTGCGGCTTCAGCGACGCCGTCGAGATTCTCCATCATCCTCGCCCCGGCGCCGACCCGACGGCCTTCGCGAGCCGCGCCCGGCCCGCATGGAGGCGCATGAAGTTCGACGAGCTGCTCGCGCAGCAGCTCTCGATGCGTAGGCACTACCGCGAGCGCAAGTCGCGCTCGGCCCCAGTGCTGGCCCCCAAGAGCGGCTATACCGCGGCGCTCATCGCAAGGCTGCCCTTTCGGCTCACGCCGGCCCAGCAGCGCGCCTGGGGCGAGATCGAGCGCGACTTGCAGCAACCGCATCCCATGCACCGGCTCCTTCAGGGCGACGTCGGCAGCGGCAAGACGGTGGTCGCGGTGCTAGCCGCTCTGCGCGCCGTCGAGAACGGCATGCAGGCCGCGGTGATGGCGCCAACGGAGATTCTCGCCGAGCAGCATTTTCGCAAGTTCGGCGAATGGCTGGCGCCGCTCGGAGTGGAGATCGCCTGGCTGTCGGGCGGTCAGAGCGAGAAAGAGCGCGAAAGAGGACGCGCCGCGATCGCTTCGGGGAAGGCGAAGGTCGCCCTGGGGACCCACGCGCTCTTCCAGAAGCAGGTTGCGTTCCGCGCGCTCGGCCTCGCGATCGTCGACGAACAGCACCGTTTCGGCGTGTCTCAGCGCCTAGCGCTGCGCACCAAAGGCACCGATCTGCATCAGCTGATGATGAGCGCGACTCCGATTCCCAGAACGCTATCGATGAGCTACTTCGCCGATCTCGATGTGTCCGTCATCGACGAGCTGCCTCCCGGGAGGATCCCGGTGGTGACGAAGCTATTTGCGGAGTCGAAGCGTGCAGAGGTCCTGCGGCGCATACGCGAAGCCTGCAGCGCGGGAGGGCAGGCCTACTGGGTTTGCCCCCTGATCGAGGAGTCGGAGCGTCTGCAGTTGCAGACGGCGCTGGACACGCACGCTGCGCTCAGCCGGGAGCTTCCAGAGCTCCGCGTGGGGCTGATTCACGGGCGCCTCAAGACGCAGGAAAAGGCGTTCACCATGGCGGAGTTCGAGGCGGGACGAATCCACCTCCTGGTGGGGACGACGGTCATCGAGGTTGGAGTGGACGTCCCGAACGCGTCGCTGATGGTCATCGAGCACGCTGAGCGCTTCGGTCTTGCGCAGCTGCATCAGTTGCGCGGGCGAGTCGGACGCGGCAGCGCCGAGTCTGCGTGCGTGCTCCTCTATCAGAGCCCGCTCGGCGACTCCGCTCGGCGACGGCTCAAGGTCATCTTCGAGAACGCCGACGGCTTCGCCATCGCGCGCGAGGACCTGCTCATGCGCGGCCCGGGGGAATACCTCGGCGCCCGCCAGAGCGGTGCGCCGCTCCTTCGTTTTGCCGACCTCAATGAGGATGAAGACCTCTTGCAGTCGGCGCGCGCCGCCGCCGAGGTCCTGCTCACCGAGCATCCCGCTCTGGCGCAGAAGCATCTCGAGCGCTGGCTCGGCGGCCGGGCTCACTTCCTAGGGGCCTGAAGCCCTGGGGCTACAATGCGCGCACCATGACTTTCGGCGCCCTCGCCGCCAGGCTCACGCTGTACGAACGCCTCATGCGGCTGGACAAGCCCATAGGCACGTTGCTGCTGCTGTGGCCGACGCTGTGGGCGCTCTGGCTCGCGAGCGACGGCAGGCCGATCGGGCGCATCGTATGGATCTTCGTGCTCGGGACGTTCCTGATGCGCTCCGCGGGCTGCGTGATGAATGATCTCTCCGACTGGAGATTCGACGCCGAGGTGAAGCGCACTCGCGACCGTCCCCTCGCTACGGGTGCGGTGAGTCGGGCCGAGGCCTACGCCCTTGCGGCCGCGCTGACCCTCGCAGCCTTCGTCTTGGTGCTAACGCTGAATCGGCTTACCGTGCTGCTCTCGTTCGTGGCGCTCGCCCTGGCGGCCACCTACCCGTTGACCAAGCGGTTTCTCGCGATCCCGCAGGCCTATCTGGGCATCGCCTTCGGCTTCGGCATTCCGATGGGCTACGCGGCGGTGCTCGACGACCTGCCTCCGGAAATGTGGTGGCTGCTGCTCGCGAACATCTTCTGGGCCATCGCTTACGATACCGAGTACGCGATGGTCGATCGCGAGGACGACGTGCGCATCGGCATCAGGACCGCAGCCATCACCCTCGGGAGGTACGACGTCGCCGCGGTCATGTTCTGCTACGGCGTGACCCTCGTCCTGCTCGCCGGAATCGGGGTGCATCACGGAATGGGTGTGCTCTACTACGCGGGGCTGGCGGGCGCCGCGGCCCTCATGGCGTACCACTACCGCCTGATCCGGGGCCGCGATCGAGAAGCCTGCTTCAAGGCCTTCAACCAGAACAACTGGGTAGGCGCCGTCATCTTCGGCGGGATGTTCCTCGATTTCACGGCGCGGCGGGGAATGCCGTGGGCGTGAAGCTCGACTAGCGCATGAGCTACCGCGATCTGCGCGATTTCCTCGCCCAGCTCGAACGCTCGGGCGAGCTCAAGCGGGTGAGCGTCGAAGTCGATCCGAATCTGGAGATGACCGAGGTCTGCGACCGCGTGCTCAAGGCGGGCGGGCCGGCGCTGCTGTTCGAGAAGCCCAAGGGGCACGCGATTCCGGTCCTCGGGAACCTGTTCGGTACGACGCGTCGCATCGCGCTCGCAATGGGAGCCGACGCGGATGCGAACCCGCAGGAGGCGCTGCGCGACATCGGCGTACTGCTCGCGTTCCTCAAGGAGCCGGATCCGCCCCGGGGATTTCGCGACGTGCTCGAGCGCTGGATTCCTATCGGCAAGCAGGTGATGCATATGGCCCCGAAGGAGGTCTCCGGCGCCCCGTGCCAAACGCAGGTTTGGGAGGGCAAGGACGTCGATCTCTCTCGGCTTCCCATCCAGACATGCTGGCCCGGGGACGCGGCTCCGCTCATCACCTGGGGGTTGACCATCACGCGCGGGCCACGCAAGAGTCGCCAGAACCTGGGCATCTATCGTCAGCAGGTCATCGGCCAGAACAAGCTCATCATGCGCTGGCTGCCCCACCGCGGTGGCGCGATCGACCTTCGCGAGCATCGGGAAGCGCAGCCGGGGGATCCGTTTCCAGTCGCGGTGGCCGTCGGCGCCGACCCCGCCACGATTCTCGCCGCGGTCGCGCCCATTCCCGACACGCTGTCCGAGTACCAGTTCGCCGGCTTGCTGCGCGGATCGAGGACCGAGGTCGCCAAGTGCCTGGGATCGGATCTGCAGGTCCCCGCGTCGAGCGAGATCGTTCTCGAGGGCGTGATCCGCCCCGGCGATTCCGCGGTCGAAGGACCGTTCGGGGATCACACCGGCTACTACAACGAGCGTGAAGCCTTTCCCGTGTTCACCGTCGAGCGCGTCACGCTGCGGCGCGACCCGATCTACCACTCGACCTATACCGGTAAGCCTCCGGATGAGCCCGCGATGCTCGGTGCGGCCCTGAACGAGGTCTTCGTTCCGCTGCTTCGCAAGCAGTTTCCCGAAATCGAGGACTTCTATCTGCCGCCTGAAGGGTGCTCGTATCGCCTGGCCGTGGTGAGCATGAGGAAACAGTATCCAGGGCATGCCAAGCGGGTGATGTTCGGGATATGGAGCGCGCTGCGGCAGTTCATGTACACCAAGTTCATCATCGTGACCGACGTCGACGTCAACATTCGCGAGTGGAAGGAAGTGGTCTGGGCCCTTACTACCCGCGTGGACGCAGGGCGGGACGTGCTGGTCGTCGAGAACACGCCGATCGACTACCTCGACTTCGCCAGCCCGGTCTCCGGCTTGGGCGCGAAGATGGGAATAGACGCTACCAACAAATGGGAGGCGGAAACCGCCCGAGCCTGGGGCCGTCCCATCGCCATGAAGCCAGAAGTCAAGCAGCGGGTCGACGCTCTCTGGAAAGATCTGGGGCTGTAGCCGCTCTTCGCCCGTTCTGGGGCTTGAAATCCGGGAGCTCGACCCTTATCATTAGCACTCGCTAGAGACGAGTGCTAACACGTAGTCTCCCCTTATCCGTCGCGGCCATCCGCATGTTAGTGGCCGCTAACTTTTGCTGAAGGAGGACACCCCAATGATGAACAAGATTCGCCCCCTGCACGACCGCGTCGTGGTGAAGCGCCTCGATGCGGAAAACAAGTCCGCCGGAGGGATCGTCATTCCCGACACAGCCGGGGAGAAGCCCGACCAAGGCGAAGTCATCGCCATCGGCAAAGGCAAGGTTCTGGAGGACGGCAAGGTCCGTCCGCTCGACGTCAAGGTCGGCGATCGCATCTTGTTCGGCAAGTATTCGGGTCAGGCCGTGAAGGTGGAAGGCACCGAGTACCTGGTGATGCGCGAAGACGACATCATGGGCGTCGTCGCCCAATAAATTCCACGACTACAAACTCAGGAGCAAGACATGCCTGCTAAAGACGTACGTTTTCACGAGCCCGCGAGGCACAAGCTGCTCGCCGGGGTCAACATTCTCGCCGACGCGGTCAAGGTGACCCTTGGCCCCAAGGGACGCAACGTCGTGCTAGAGCGCTCGTTCGGCGCGCCGACCGTGACCAAGGACGGCGTGTCGGTTGCCAAGGAGATTGAGCTGAAGGACAAGATCGAAAACATGGGCGCGCAGATGGTGAAGGAAGTCGCCTCGAAGACCTCGGACGTCGCGGGCGATGGTACGACCACCGCTACCGTGCTGGCACAGTCGATTGTCCGGGAAGGCATGAAATTTGTTGCTTCCGGTATGAACCCGATGGACCTCAAGCGTGGGATCGACAAGGGCGTCACCGTAGTCGTCGAAGCGCTCAAGAAGCTGTCCAAACCCTGCACCACGAGTAAGGAAATCGCCCAGGTCGGTGCCATTTCCGCGAACGCCGACGAGGCGATCGGCAAGATCATCTCCGATGCCATGGACAAGGTCGGCAAGGAAGGCGTGATCACCGTCGAGGACGGCAAGGGACTGGAGAACGAGCTCGAGGTCGTCGAAGGCATGCAGTTCGACCGGGGATATCTCTCCCCTTACTTCATCAACAATGCAGAAAAGCAGATCTCCGTATTGGAGGATCCCTACATCCTGCTGCACGACAAGAAGATCTCCAACATCCGTGACCTGCTGCCGTTGCTCGAACAGGTGGCCAAGTCCGGGAAGCCGCTGCTGATCATCGCCGAGGAAGTGGAAGGCGAGGCCCTTGCGACACTAGTGGTGAACAACCTGCGCGGGATCCTCAAGACCTCCGCGGTCAAGGCGCCGGGGTTCGGTGATCGGCGCAAGGCCATGCTCGAGGACATCGCGATTCTCACCGGCGGCCAGGTCATCGCGGAAGAAACCGGCCAGACGTTGGAGAAGGCGACCCTCAAGGAGCTTGGACGCGCCAAGCGCATCGAGGTGGCCAAGGAAGAAACCACCATCATCGACGGCGCCGGCGACGCCAAGGCGATCGAGGCGCGGGTCAAGAACATCCGCACCCAGATCGACGAGGCCACCAGCGACTACGACAAGGAGAAGCTGCAGGAGCGGGTTGCCAAGCTCGCCGGCGGCGTCGCCGTGATCAAGGTCGGCGCAGCGACCGAAGTCGAGATGAAGGAGAAGAAGGCGCGCGTCGAGGATGCTCTGCACGCGACCCGTGCTGCCGTCGAGGAAGGCATCGTCGCCGGCGGGGGCGTGGCGTATATCCGTGCCAGGACCGCGCTCGACAAGCTCAAGGGCGAGAACACGGATCAGGACGCCGGCATCAAGATCGTCATGCGCGCGCTCGAAGAACCGTTGCGTCAGATCGTAGCCAACTCCGGTGCCGAACCCTCGGTGGTCATGAACAAGGTCGCCGAAGGGAAGGGCAATTTCGGCTTCAACGCGCAGACCGAGCAGTTCGGTGACATGGTCGAGATGGGCGTGCTGGATCCCACCAAGGTCTCGCGCACCGCGCTGCAAAACGCGGCCTCCGTTGCGGGCCTGCTGCTCACCACCGACGCCACCGTGGCGGAGCTGGTCGAAGAGAAAAAGAACGCGGGCGGCGGTCACGCCCACGGCATGGGTGGAATGGGCGGAATGGACGGCATGGACATGTAATGCGCGCATAGCGCGCATTACATCCGGCAGGCTCGGAACAGGGGAACCCGAGGTTCCCCCACGTTACCCCTCCGCATCAATCGCAAAAAGCCCCGCTCGGCGGGGCTTTTCTTTTGGGGACGCGTCGGGCCGGCTTTGCTAAACTGATCGGCCGTTGTGGTGCCGTGGCCCAAGGCTGCGAGAGGAGGAGCTGATGATCCGGCCGAGCATCAAGGGGCAGCGCCTTGCCGCCCTCTTTCTGCTGGGCTTCCTGCTGCTCAATTACCCGCTTCTCGCCCTGTTCGCCAGCCCGGTCCGCATCCTGGGTATCCCGGTTCTGTATGCCTACGTGTTCATCGTGTGGGCCCTGCTGATCGGTCTGATGGTGCTGGCGATCGAAAAGCGCAGCGACTGAGTCCGTCGAAAGCCTTTCAGCCATGCTCACCGGTCCCGTCGTGCTCGTGGCTTCTTTCGCCTACGTGGGCCTGCTGTTCGCTATCGCTTACTACGGCGACAAGCGCGCTGACGCTGGCCGAAGCATCATTGCCAATCCGTACATCTACGCCCTTTCGCTCGCGGTTTACTGCACCACGTGGACGTTCTACGGCAGCGTGGGCCGCGCGGCGACGAGCGGAATCGGTTTCCTGCCGATCTACCTCGGACCGACGCTGATGGCGGCGCTGTGGTGGTACGTCATGCTCAAGATCATTCGCATCAGCAAGCAGAATCGCATTACCTCGATCGCGGATTTCATCGCCTCGCGCTACGGCAAGAGCCAGACGCTGGGGGGATTGGTCACGGTCATCGCCGTGGTGGGGGTGATCCCCTACATCGCCCTGCAGCTCAAGGCCATATCCAGCACCTTTTCGATCATCCTGCACTATCCGGAAGTGGCGACTCCGGAACAGGGCGGCACGCTGCTCTTCCTCGGAGACAACACCTTCTACATTGCGATGTTGCTGGCCGCGTTCACCATACTTTTCGGTACTCGTCACCTCGATGCCACGGAGCGCCACGAAGGCCTGGTGGCGGCGGTTGCATTCGAATCGTTGGTCAAACTCCTGGCCTTCATCGCGGTGGGATTGTTCGCCACGTTTTGGCTCTACGATGGTTTCGGCGACATCTTCAGCCGTGCCAGCCAGAAGGTCGAACTCAACGCCCTGCTGACCTTCGGCGGGGAAGGCGGCAGCTACGCGACCTGGGCTTCCCTGACGATTCTCTCGATGGCCGCCGTGATGTTCCTGCCGCGACAGTTCCAGGTCACGGTCGTGGAAAACGTCGATGAACGTCACCTCACCAAGGCAATCTGGCTGTTTCCGCTCTACCTGTTCGCCATCAATATTTTCGTTCTCCCGATAGCCTTCGGCGGTCTGCTCCGCTTCCCGAGCGGAGCAGTGGATGCCGACACGTTCGTGCTCACCCTGCCGATTGCGGAACGGCAACCGTGGCTCGCGCTGTTCGCCTTCATCGGCGGCCTTTCCGCGGCGACCGGCATGGTGATCGTCGAGACCATCGCGCTTTCCACAATGGTGTGCAATGACTTGGTGATGCCGGCGTTGCTGCGACTTAAGGCGCTGCGGCTGACTGAGCGGCGCGACCTCTCGGGACTGCTCCTGGGCATTCGGCGCGGGGCAATCGTGCTGATCCTGGTTCTCGGCTACCTCTACTTCAGTCTGGCCGGGGAAGCCTATGCTCTGGTTTCCATCGGCCTCATCTCGTTTTCGGCGGTCGCGCAGTTCGCCCCCGCCATCATCGGCGGGATTTTCTGGAAAGGCGGTACGCGCACCGGCGCGATCTGCGGCTTGGCGGCGGGGTTCGGCGTCTGGATCTATACGCTGCTCCTGCCCTCCTTCGCCAAGTCGGGCTGGCTCCCGTTCACTTTTCTGTCCCACGGATTGTTCGGCACAGATTTTCTCAAGCCGCAGGAGCTGTTCGGACTCCAGGGATTGGACGACATCACTCACTGCCTGTTCTGGAGCATGCTCGTCAACATCGGGTGCTACGTGGGCATATCGCTGATCAAGAGGCCCAACGCCGTCGAGCACGGCCAAGCCACAGTATTCGTTGACGCGTTCAGGCATCCCGCGGTGGCACCCGGATCGCGCTTTTGGCGCGGTAGCGCGTCGGTGAACGAGCTGTTGGCGCTGCTTGGCCGTTTCCTGGGGCCGGAGCGCGCCCGGGAGGCGTTCGACACGTACGCCCGCAGTCGCGGCGAACGGTCGCTCGACGCGCTCTCGGCCGACGCGAGCCTGGTGCACCACGCCGAGTCGCTGCTCGCCGGGGCGATCGGCAGCGCATCCGCGCGGGTCATGGTCGCCTCGGTTGTCGAGGAAGAGGCGCTCGGTATCGACGAGGTAATGAATATCATCGACGAGGCTTCGCAGGTTCTCGCCTACAGCCGGCAACTGGAGCAAAAGTCGCGCGAACTGGAGGCGGCGACCAAGGAACTGCGCGGCGCGAACCAACGGCTGCAAGAGATCGATCGCCTGAAGGACGATTTCATCTCGACGGTGACCCATGAACTGCGCACGCCGCTCACTTCGATCCGCGCGTTCTCGGAAATCCTGAACGACAACCCTCGTCTCGACGAGGCGGAGCGCGCCAAATTCCTCGGCATCATCGTCAAGGAATCCGAACGCTTGACCCGATTGATCAACCAGGTACTCGATCTCGCCAAGATCGAGTCCGGAGCCGCGGATTGGCATTCAAGCGAGATAGACATGCGCGAAGTGCTGGAGGACTCGGTCAGCGCGGTGAGCCAGCTGTTCATTGAGCGGAGAATCGATTTGGCGGTCGACCTGCCCCAGCAGGTGCCCGGTATCCTCGCCGACCGCGATCGCCTGATGCAGGTGATGCTCAACCTCCTTTCCAACGCCGCCAAATTCTCCAAACCCGCCGCCGGAACGGTGACCGTGGCCCTTTCCCTGCAAGGCGACTTTCTCCGAGTCGAAGTGACCGACGACGGCATCGGCATCAGTACGGCCGAGCAGCAACTCATCTTCGAGAAGTTTCGCCAGGCGGGAGACATGCTCACCGCCAAGCCGAAGGGAAGCGGCCTGGGGCTGTACATCAGCCGCCGGATCATCGAGCACTTCGGCGGCCGTATGTGGGTGACCAGCCGTCCCGGCGAAGGCGCCTGCTTCTCCTTCACGCTGCCGCTCGCGCCGGCGCTGGCCGCCCAGGCTGCCTGAAAGCGCGAACAGCGATGAGCTACCGCGTCCTCATTGCCGACGACGAGCCCAACATCGTCGCCTCGCTCGAATTCCTCATGCGCGGGAGCGACTACGACGTGCGGATCGCGCGCGACGGGGAGGAGGCTCTGCGACTCGCCGGGAGTTTCCGGCCCGATGTGATTCTTCTCGACGCCATGATGCCGCAACGGAGCGGTTTCGAAGTGTGCCGGAGGATCCGCGCGGATCCGGCGCTCCGGGGGATGATAGTCGTCATGCTCACCGCCAGGGGCCGCAACGCAGAGGCGGACCGGGAACTGGATCGGGGAGTGAACGCCTATGTGACGAAGCCATTCTCGACCAAGGAGCTCATGAGCACGGTCCGCGCTCTGCTGCAATCCGTCCCTCAGGCGGAGGGGTTGTCCCGATGAACGACATGCACCGCGACCAGGTACCCACCGCGTACGTGGTCGACGACGACGAGTCGATACGCACCCTATGGCGATGGCTCATGGAGTCCAACGGCGTGGCGGTGAGGACATTTGCCACCGCGGCGGAGTTCATCGAAACCTATCTGGCGGATGCTCCCGGCTGCCTGGTGCTAGATCTGCGGTTGCCCGGCATGAGCGGCCTCGAACTTCAGGAATACCTCAAGCGGAAGGGAGTGGATATCCCGATAGTCTTCGTGACTGGGCACGGTGACATCCCGACGGCGGTCAATGCGATCAAGGGAGGGGCTGTCGATTTTATTCAGAAGCCGTTCAGCTACCGGCAGGTACTCTCCATCATTGAAGGAGCGTTCCGGCGCGATGCCGAGATTCGCAGAACGCGCGAGCGGCGTCTGGTGGTGTCGGGCAGGCTTGCGGCGCTTACCGAGCGCGAGCGCGCCGTGCTGCACCGCGTCATCGAAGGCAAGCCGAACAAGATCATCGCCGACGAGCTGGAGATCAGCATGAAAACGGTCGAGTTCCACCGCTCGAAAATGATGGAGAAGATGGGTGTCGACTCCGTGGCGGAGCTCGTGCAGCTGACCCTAGGGTTTTCCCTAATGGAAGTGCCTGGACCGGACGGCTAGCATCGGGCAGCCTGTACGAGAGGCTTTCGAAGAGTTCTCGACGGTCAACCATAGCGAAGGAGGAGGGGCGATGGCTACAACGGCTCAGCACGCGGACTTCAGCGGAGAAGAGAAGCGAGTCATATTCGCCTCCTCGCTCGGCACCGTTTTCGAATGGTATGACTTCTATCTGTACGCGGTTCTCGCACCGTTCTTCGCGGTCTTGTTCTTCCCCCCCGGCAACCAGACGGCGGCGCTGCTCTCCGCGTTTGCCGCGTATGCGGCGGGATTCCTCGTACGTCCGTTCGGCGCGCTGCTGTTCGGGCGCATCGGCGACCTGGTCGGAAGGAAGTACACCTTCCTGGTGACCATCACCTTCATGGGTGCGGCCACGTTCCTCGTCGGACTGCTGCCCACCTTCGCGAGCGTGGGTTGGCTCGCGCCGATCCTGATGGTGACCCTGCGGCTCGTGCAGGGCCTAGCCCTCGGCGGCGAGTACGGTGGCGCAGCTACATACGTCGCGGAACACGCGGCGCAGGATCGGCGGGGATACGACACGAGCTGGATTCAGACCACGGCCACGCTCGGCCTGTTCCTCGCGCTGCTGATCATCTGGCTCTGCCGCAGCAACATGGACGCCAAGGAGTTCTCAGACTGGGGCTGGCGGATTCCGTTCTGGCTGTCGCTCATCCTCCTGGTCTTCTCGATCTACATCCGGCTCAAATTGAACGAGTCGCCGATATTCCAGAAGATGAAGGCTGAAGGCAGAGGCTCGAAGGCACCCCTGACAGACAGCTTCACCAAGTACCCGAACAACAAGTACGTGCTGCTCGCGCTGCTCGGGGCGACGGCGGGCCAGGGCGTCGTCTGGTACACGGGGCAGTTCTACGCGCTGTTCTTCCTGGTGATCACGCTCAAGCTGGACTACGTCTCGGCTTACGCGCTGATCGGCCTGTCGCTCCTGATCGGCACGCCTTTCTTCATCGTCTTCGGCTGGCTTTCGGACAGGATCGGCCGCCTCAAGATCATCATGGCGGGCTGCCTGATCGCGGCGGTGACCTACTTCCCGCTGTTTGCGGGCCTGACGCACTTCGTCAACCCGCAGCTCGAGCAGTTCTCGCAGAAGAACTCGCTCACGGTCGCCGCCGATTCGGCTACCTGCCAGTTCCACCTCTTCGTCGGCCCGTGGAGCAAATTCTCCGATTGCGATCGAGTCAAGGACTACCTGACCAAGCAGGGCCTGTCCTTCAAGTCGGTCAACGGCGAAGCCGGCAAACCGCCGGTGGTCACGATAGGCAACGACGTCAAGGTCGAGGGCTGGGACCAGAAGAAGCTCACCGACGCGCTGAAGCAGGCCGGCGCGCCGCCAAGCGCCGACAAGAGCCAGGTGAACTGGGTGATGGCCGAGCTGCTGCTCGTCATCATGGTCATCTATGTGACCATGGTGTATGGCCCGATCGCCGCCTTCCTGGTCGAGCTCTTCCCGACGGAGATCCGGTATACGTCGATGTCCTTGCCCTATCACATCGGCAATGGCTGGTTCGGTGGCATGCTGCCGCTCACGGCCACGGCAATGGTGGCGGCCACCGGCGACATCTACTATGGACTCTGGTATCCGATCGTTGTCGCGGTGATGAGCCTGGTCATCGGCTCCCTGTTCCTCACGGAGACGCGGCATCGCGACATCCGGAGCTATCAGCACCAAAACCCCTGACCGACGCAAGGTCGAGAAAAAGCCCGCCGCGAGCGGGCTCTTTCTTGGCCGCCGCTTCTAGGCGAGGGCGGGCCTTTGCCCGTATAATTCGCGCTTCTTTTCCGCGCGCTCGGGTCTTCCCGGACGCACCGGCCCGGCCAAGTAGCTCAGTTGGTAGAGCAGCGGACTGAAAATCCGTGTGTCGCTGGTTCGATTCCGGCCTTGGCCACCACAGATTTAGCCGAGCGAGAGCGATTCCTAGCGACTTGCAATCGTAGTTGATGGCCTGTTCGCGGCCTCCTCCGCAGCGATCAAGCTGTCGAAGAACGTGACCCGGTCGGTGGTGACCGAGCGGAACTCCTCGTATCCCATCTTGCGCTGCTGCTGAAGCACATCGACTTCCCGCCTGAACCTCTCGGTTTTCCCGAGGCTCTCGACCTTGTCCAGCACCTCCTGCACGGTGCCGTAGGGTCGCAGGGCGTCACGATCGTACTCCTTGAGGAGCAGGTCGAACACCGTCTCGATGCCCGCTGCCCGGTCGCACAAGTCGAAGGAAACGTGAAGTGAATAGTCGTCGACGGTCTCCGCGCGATGCGGCGTTCCACTGCGCAGGAACAGCACGTCGCCCGGGCGCATGACGATCTCGGTCTCCAGCGGGCCCATTTCCGCTTCGCCGAGCTCGACCAGGTTCGAGCGCCGCGGCGGCTGGCGCCTGTAGATGCGCCACTTCTTCGCGCCACCCAGGTGAATCGCCAGCACGTCGTCGGTGTCGACGTGTCCGCGGTAGGCTTCGTTACCGCGCTGCGAGAAGAACACTACCGCGTTGCTGAACGTGCAAGCGTGCGCCCGGTCGAGCGACGCCGCGAGCAGGCTGATTTGCGGCTCGAGGATATCGACGCCTTCGAGCAGGAAGGCCGCCCCGTTCTCCAGGTGCTGCTGCAGCACGCGGCGGTTGACGAATTCGATCGGACGGCGCTGAACGAGTTTTACGCAGCGCGCGTTCTGCAGGTCGACGAGCTTCCCACGGTCGACGATCTGCAGGAATTCCAGATGCAGAAAAGGGTTGTTGAGGTGTTTGCGCAGGTCCTCGAGGCTGAAGATCGTCTGGTTCTCGATCAAGCCCGGCCGGTGCAAATAGCTGCGCTCAGGCGGCAGCGACGAAGCCTGCTTGAAAAAGAAATCTCGCACCAACCGCAGTTGAGGAGGAAGCTCGGTCATGTCCACTCCGCCAATCAAGAATACGTTCGGCCGAGGACCCCGATCGTCCCAGGGATCGGGTATTTCGAGGGATATGTCCCTCTTCTTGTACCGGTGCTTACGGGCCCCGCAAAATTGCTGGTCTATAATAACAGCTTACGCAAGATCATCCGCCATGCAGCTCTTCACGCTGGGACTGAACCACCACACGGCTCCGCTCGCGATCCGCGAACGCTTTGCGTTCCACGCTGAACGCCTGCGTTCGGCCCTCGCCGAGTTGACCCAGCACGAGCCGGTCAAGGAGGCGGCCATCCTTTCGACGTGCAATCGCACGGAGATCTACTGCGCGCTTGGCGAGCCCCAGGCCGCGTTCAAATGGCTCGCCGGGTATCACCGTGTGCAGCCCCAGGAGCTCCAGCCGTACCTGTATACGCTGCCGCAGGCCGAGGCGGTGAGGCACGCGTTCCGGGTGGCCTCCGGACTGGACTCCATGGTGATCGGCGAACCGCAGATCCTCGGCCAGATGAAGGAGGCGGCACGCGTCGCCGAGTCCGCGGGCACGCTCGGGACGCTCCTCAACAAACTCTTCCAGAGCTCATTCGCGGTCGCCAAGGAAGTGCGCAGCAACACCGGCATCGGCGCCAACGTGGTGTCGATGGCCGCCGCGGCGGTGAAGCTCGCCGGCCGGATATTCCCGACGCTCTCCGACCAGAACGTGCTGCTGATCGGGGCGGGCGAGATGATCGAGCTCGCCGCCACGCATTTCGCAGCGCAGCAACCCCGAGGCATGGTAGTCGCGAATCGCACGCTCGATCGCGCCAACGCGCTTGCGCGCCGCTTCGGCGCGCAAGCGATCGAGCTGCGCGACCTGCCCGAGCGCCTCCCGGAGTTCGATATCGTGGTGTCCTGCACCGCCAGCTCGCTGCCGATCATCGGCAAAGGCACCATGGAGCGCACCGTACGCGCGCGGAGGCATCGACCGATCTTCATGGTCGACCTTGCTGTGCCGCGCGACATCGAAGCCGAGGTCGCGGGCATGGACGACGTCTTCCTCTACACCATCGACGATCTCGCCGCGACCGTGAGCGAGGGTATCGACGCCCGCCAGTCGGCCGTCGCGCAGGCCGAGGTGATCATCGAATCGCAGGTCGGATCGTTCCTGCACTGGATGAAGACGCGGGAGATGGTGCCGCTGATCCGCCAGTTGCGCGAATCGGCGGAGGAAGCGCGTTCGCGCGAGGTCGAGCGCGCAGTGAAGATGCTCGCGCGCGGCGACGACCCCAAGGCCGTGCTGGAGGCGCTTTCGCACGGACTCACCAACAAGCTGCTGCACGCTCCCACCGAGGCGCTCAACCAGGGCGGTGAAGCAGATCCGTCGCTCAAGGAGCTCGTGGCACGCCTGTATCGCCTGCGCGCGCGCGATTGAAGCTCAACGCGGGCGTATTCCCGTGAGTCGATGAAGAACAGCATTGCGGCCAGACTCGATCAGAAGCGTCAGCGGCTGGACGATGTCAACGCGCTGCTATCGTCTGAGAAGGCGACTCGCGACATGGACCAGTTTCGCAAGCTGTCGCGGGAGCATGCCGAGCTGGAGCCGGTCGTCGCGCTATTCAACAGGTACCGGGATACGGAGCAGCATGTCGCCGAGGCGCAGGAGCTGCTCGCCGACCCCGAGGTGAAGGGCTACGCCGAGAGCGAAATCAAGGCTGGACGCGAGCGCCTCGTCGCGCTCGAATCGGAGCTGCAGAAGATGCTCCTGCCCAAGGACCCGAACGACGAGCGGAACATCTTTCTGGAAATCCGCGCTGGCACGGGCGGAGACGAATCCGCGCTCTTCGCAGGCGACCTGTGCCGCATGTACGCGCGCTACGCGGAGCGCCAGGGTTGGCAGGTGGAGGTGATCTCGGAATCCCCGGGGGACGTCGGCGGCTACAAGGAAGTTATCCTGCGCATCATCGGGCAGGGTGCCTACTCCAAGCTCAAGTTCGAATCGGGCGGCCACCGGGTCCAGCGCGTGCCGGCCACGGAAACACAGGGGCGCATCCACACTTCGGCGTGCACTGTCGCTATTCTGCCCGAGGCCAATGCGATCGGCGACGTCAAATTGGACCCCGCCGACATGCGCATCGACACCTTCCGCGCTTCCGGCGCCGGCGGCCAGCACGTCAACAAGACCGACTCCGCCGTGCGCATCACGCACCTTCCAACCGGCATCGTGGTGGAGTGCCAGGATGCACGCTCGCAACACAAGAACAAGGAGAAAGCGCTCGCCGTTCTCGCTGCGCGCATCAAGGACAAGCAGATGCGCGAGCAGCAGGCGAAGGAGGCCGCCACGCGCAAGTCCCTGATCGGTTCGGGTGACCGCTCCGGGCGCATCCGCACCTACAACTTTCCGCAGGGGAGAGTGACCGACCATCGCATCGGGCTGACCCTCTACAAGATCAACGACATCATGGACGGGGATCTCAGCCAGTTGACGGATGCCCTGCTCGCCGAGCTCCAGGCCGAGCAGCTCGCGGCTTTCGCCGAGGAGCGCTGAGCGTGAGCGTCGTCGAAGCGGCTTCGACCGCCGAGCGCCTGCTGCGGGAATCGGGTCTGCCGCGGCGGGAAGCCGAGCTACTGCTTTGCGGCGTGCTCGGGTGCGAGCGCGCCTACCTCATCGCCCACGCCGGCGATGCCATCGACCCCCGCAAGATGCGCGCCGCGCAGACTTGGTTCGCGCGACGGCGCGCGGGAGAACCCGTCGCGTACATCACGGGCCGCCGGGAGTTCTACGGCCTCTCGCTGAGCGTTACGTCCGATGTTCTGATTCCGCGCCCGGAAACCGAGCATTTGGTCGATCTCGCGCTCGAGCGCCTTCCCCTCGCGTCCGCGCGAGTGCTCGATCTCGGGACGGGCAGCGGAGCGATCGCGGTCGCGCTTGCGGCGAGAAGGCCGGACCTGGAAATCATCGCGACCGATATCTCGGAGGCTGCGCTCGGGATCGCCAGGCGCAATGCACGCGAGCACGCCGTCGAGATCGACTTCAGGAGGAGCGACTGGTTCGACGCGCTCGGCCCCGAGCGGTTCGACCTCGTCGTGAGCAACCCGCCCTACGTCGCGGAGGGAGACACGCATCTGGAAGAGGGCGATCTGCGCTTCGAGCCGCGCCTCGCCTTGGTCGGCGGCGAAGGCGGATTCCTCTGCCTTCACGCGATCGCCGCGGAAGCGCGGCAACGCCTGCGGCACGGCGGCTCCCTCCTGCTTGAGCACGGCTACGAGCAGGGTGAGCGTTGCGTCGCGCTGTTGCGCGGACTCGGCTACCTGGAAGTCGTCGACCATCGCGACCTGGCGGGTCTGTCCAGGGTATGCACCGCCGTCTGGCGCGCCGGACCGGGTCTTGGTAAAATTTCCGACTAATCTTCTCAGGTATTAGGGGCGAGACATGGATGTGAAAGATCTGATCAAGCAGCAAGTCACCGGCAACCCGGTCGTGCTCTACATGAAGGGCACCCCGCAGTTCCCGCAATGCGGCTTTTCCGCCAACGCAGTCCAGATCCTTAAGGCCTGCGGCGTAGCGGATTTGTTTACGGTGAATGTGCTCGAAGAGCCGGAAATCCGCCAGGGCATCAAGGAATACGCCAACTGGCCGACGATCCCTCAGCTCTACGTCAAGGGAGAATTCGTCGGCGGGTCCGACATCATGCGCGAGATGTACCAGTCGGGAGAGTTGCTAAAGCTGCTTCAAAGCTGAGCCAGCAGGCCGTCGATCATTCGTTCGGCCTGAGAAGCGTAGCCGCCTCCGAAGAGGTTCGCGTGGTTGAGGACGTGGTAGAGCTGGTACAGCGATTTCCTCGTCATCGCGCACTCCCGATCGAGGGGCGCGATTTCCTCATACGCGGAATAGAAGGCTCGCGGAAATCCTCCGAATAGCTCGGTCATCGCGATGTCCGTCTCGCGATCGCCCCAGTACACCGCCGGATCGAAGAGCACCGGCGAGCCCCCGGCGAGGAAGCCGGCGTTGCCGCCCCACAGATCGCCATGCACGAGCGACGCCGAGGGCGTGTGGCCCCCGAGCAGGCGCGGCACGGCCTCGACCAAGCGCGCGCCTTGTCCCAGCAGGCGCGGGCCCAGCCCGTTCCTTTTGCCCAGATCGAGCTGGGACGCAAGCGCGCTTCGCGCCAAAAGTCGCTCCAGGAGGACGACAGGGGGTTGGGCTGCGGCGTTCTTCCGATGTAGTTGTTCCGCCTCCAGCCGAAAGCGTCTCCATGGACCGAATGCATGCGCGCGACGGCGCGTCCGAGCGCGGCGTAGTCGCCCTCGCCCTGCAGCTCCAGATACTCGAGCACGAGAAAAGCTTCGTTGCCGACCTCACCGTGGCATAACGGTGCGGGCGCGCGCACGCCCGCGGCTGCGAGCACCTCGAGCCCGTCGGCCTCCGCGGCAAAGTTGTCGAGCTGCGCTCGCTCGTTGATCTTGGCGAAGTACCTGCGACCACCGCCTTCGAGCACGAAGCAGCGGTGAATGCAGCCGCCCGCGGCGGGGGCCGTTTGCGCAAGATGGAACGCACCCGCGACCTCCGAAATGGAGGCCTGAAGCGCGGCGCGCAGTCCAGGTGAGATCAGGTGCGTGCGAGCGTCCTGCGCGCGCGCTTGATCGCGGCGCGGACCCGAGACGGCGCGGTGCCGCCGAGGTGCGAGCGGCTTCCGACCGAGCCCTCCAGCGTCAGCACACGGTACACGTCGCGATCCACCTTCGCGGAGAATCGACGCAGCTCCTCGAGCGGCAGCTGCTCAAGGGCGTGCCCGGACTTCTCGGCGAAACGGACCGCCCGGGCTACCGCCTCATGAGCGTCGCGGAACGCGACGCCCTTCTTCACCAGGTAGTCGGCGAGGTCGGTGGCCGTGGCGTAGCCCTCCTGCGCCGCGACGCGCATCGCCCCCTCGTTGACGACCAGTCCCGCGATCATCTCGGCGAAGATGGCGAGCGTGTCACGCCAGGTGTCCACCGCGTCGAACAGCGGCTCCTTGTCCTCCTGGTTGTCCTTGTTGTAAGCGAGCGCCTGGCCCTTCATCAGCGTAAGCAGCGCCACCAGGTCGCCGGTGACCCTGCCGGTCTTGCCGCGCGCAAGCTCGGCGACGTCGGGGTTTTTCTTCTGCGGCATGATCGAGGAGCCGGTGCAGAAGCGGTCGGGCAGCGTCACAAAGCCGAACCGTGGGTTGGTCCACAGGATCAGTTCCTCCGACAGGCGCGACAGGTGGACCATCGCGAGCGCGGCGCAGGCGCAGAACTCGATCGCGAAATCACGATCGGACACGGCGTCGATGGAGTTCTCGGCGACGCCTTCGAAACCCAGCTCTCGCGCCACGCGCGCGCGGTCGATCGGGAACGAGGTCCCCGCGAGCGCCGCGGCGCCGAGCGGGAGCCGGTTCACTCGTCCGCGGCAGTCGGCCAGCCGCGCGTGATCGCGCTCGAGCATCTCGAAGTACGCGAGCAGATGGTGCCCGAAGGTCACCGGCTGGGCGACCTGCAGGTGGGTGAATCCCGGCATCACGGTAGCGGCGTGCCTTTGCGCCCGATCGAGCAGCGCCTTCTGAAGCGACCTGACGAGCCCGGCGATGTCGTCGATCGCGTCGCGCAGCCACAGGCGCAGGTCGGTGGCGACCTGGTCGTTGCGCGAGCGCGCGGTGTGAAGGCGCTTGCCGGGGTTGCCCACGATGCCGATCAGGCGCCGCTCGATGTTGAGGTGCACGTCCTCGGCGTCGAGCGACCAGCGGAAGTGCCCCCCCTGGATCTCCGTCGCGATCCTCGACAGTCCGCGCTCGATCGCCTTCAGATCGCCGCGCGTCAGTATGCCCGATGCGCGCAGCATCCGCGCGTGCGCGAGCGATGCGCGGATGTCATGGGATGCAAGGCGCCGGTCGAACCCGACCGAAGCGGTGTAGCGCTTGACGAGCTCGGCCACGGGCTCGGCGAACCGCCCCGACCAGAGCTTCCTGCCCGGTTTGGGCTTGGCTCCCATGGTTGACTGTAAAATGCCCGAAGTCTCGAGCGCGCTACCGCGCTCGGACCCTGCGCCCCGCGAGAAAAGTGCAAAGTATACGGCAAAACCACCTGCCCGACGCCCTGCCGGATTTCCGCAATCTGGGCGTGATCTCTCGCATCCTGCTTTCGGTCAACGCGCTCGCTCTGCTGTTCGCCGTGGCACGTTCGCGCGAGATCGGAGAGTTCGCCGTGAAAGTCACCGAGATCGCGGGATCGCTGGAGCCGGTGTTGCTCGCGGCGGTGGTGGTGCTTTACGCCGTGTCGCCGCTGCTGGAGCGACTCGACTACGTCCAGGGGCTGGCAGCGGTGTTCGCGATCGTGCTCGCGGCGAGCGCCGCCCTTTTTCCGCTTCAAACGTACATCGGCGGAAGCGACGAGTTCCGCGATCTCGCGTGGAACCTGCTTTGCTCGGCCTCCGCGACGGCGGTGGTGGCCTGGTATTTTCACCTGCGCAATCGCGCGTTTTCGCCTGCGATTTCCGAGGCGCGGCTCCAGGCGCTCCAGGCGCGTATCCGGCCGCATTTCCTGTTCAACAGCCTGAACGCGGTGCTCTCTCTGATCCGCAAGGATCCCAAACGCGCAGAGGGCGCCCTCGAAGATCTCGCCGAGTTGTTTCGCACCGTGATGGCGGACAACCGGCAGCTGGTCGCGCTGCGCGACGAGGTTTCGCTGTGCAGGCAATACCTCAATCTCGAGCAGCTGCGCCTCGGCGAGCGGCTGCGCGTCGAGTGGCGTCTGGATCCCGCCGCCGACGATGGCCTGGTTCCGCCCATGTTTCTGCAGCCCTTGGTCGAGAACGCCGTCTATCACGGCATCGAGCCGGGAATCGAACCCGGCCTGATCGAGGTGCGAGTCGAACGGCGCAGCGACCGGCTGTGGTTGCAGCTCACCAACCCCTATCACCCGGACTACCAGCACCGGCAAGGGAACCACATGGCGCTCGCCAATATCCGCGAGCGACTCCAGCTTCACTTCGACGTCGAGGCGAGCCTGAATACCCGCATCGCCGACGGGCGCTACGAGATCGGCATCGCCATGCCCTATCGCACCGGCCCATGAGCCCGATCCGGGTGGTCATCGTCGACGACGAGCAGCCCGCGCGCAACCGTTTGCGTGAGCTGCTGGAGGATTGCCGGAGCGATCTGCCCCATGCAGTCGCGGGGGAGGCCGCGAACGGGGTGCAAGGACTGCAGCTCGTCGCCGCCGCCGACGCGGACGTCGTCCTCGTGGACATTCACATGCCCGAGATGAGCGGCATAGAATTCGCAAGGCACTTGCAGGTCCTGGAGCGACCGCCCGCGGTGATCTTCGTCACCGCGCACGATCGGTACGCGATCGAGGCGTTCGAGGTGAATGCCGTGGACTACCTCACCAAGCCGGTGCGTGCGGTGCGCCTGCTGACCGCCCTGAAGAAAGCTGCGAGCGGCGCGCGCCTCTCTCGCGGAGTGCTCGAGAGCATCGACCCCGCTCCGCGGCGCCACTTCAGCGTCGCCGAGCGCGGTCGGGTGACGCTTGTTCCGGTATCGGAGGTGATCTACCTAATGGCGGAGCTCAAGTACCTCACCCTGCGCACGCGCGAACGCGAGCACCTGGTCGAGGAATCCCTCACCCAGGTCGAGCAGGAGTTCAGCGGCGTTTTCGTGCGTGTCCACCGCAATTGCCTGGTGGCTCGACGGCTGATCCGTGGATTCGAGCGTGGCGTCGAAACAGAAGGCGAAGTGGGGTGGTCGGTGGTCCTCGAGGGACTCGAGGAGAAGCTCCCGGTGAGCCGCAGGCAATGGCCGCAGGTCAAGTCCCTCGGGAGCGGGAAATGAGTCGCGAGCCCGGCCGCATCGTGATCGCATCGCGCCGGAGCCGTCTGGCGATGTGGCAATCGGAGCACGTCGCGAGCGAGCTCAGGCGCGCGTACCCGGGGTGCCAGGTGAGCATCCTCGGCATCACGACCCGCGGCGACGAGATCCTTGATCGCCCGCTCGCTGAAGTCGGGGGCAAGGGCTTGTTCGTAAAGGAGCTCGAGGCGGCGCTCGAGGACGGGCGCGCCGATATCGCGGTGCACTCGGCGAAGGATGTGCCGATGGAGCTGCCGCCGGGGTTCTGCCTCGCCGCCATCACACCCCGCGAAGACCCGCGGGATTGCATCGTATCGAACGTGAGCGCGAGCTTGGAGTTGCTGGCTGCGGGAAGCGCTGTCGGAACGTCCAGCCTGCGACGCGAAGCCCAGCTGCGCGACCGCTATCCAGCCCTTCAGGTGAAGCCCCTGCGCGGCAATCTCGATACGCGCCTAGCCAAGCTCGACCGCGGCGAGTTCCAGGCTATCGTCCTGGCGGTCGCCGGGCTGAAGCGCCTGGGCCTTGCGGCGCGGATACGGAGCATGCTCGAGCCCGAGCAGAGCCTGCCCGCTCCGGGGCAGGGCGCTCTCGCGATCGAGTGCATCGAGGACCGGGACGACTTGCGAAGACAGCTCGCCTCGCTCGGCGACGCGGCCACCGCCGCGTGCGTGCGCTCGGAGCGCGCGCTGAGCCGGTCGCTCTCGGGCAGCTGCCAGCTGCCGCTTGCGGCCTACGCGGAGGCGAGGGGGACGCAAATCCGCCTGCGGGGGCTGGTAGCGAAACCCGACGCCAGCCGGGTGGTGCGCGCGGAAGCGAGCGGGCCGATCGACTCGCCCGAAAAACTGGGCGAAAGCCTCGCCGCGACGCTGCGCGCCCAGGGCGCCGACGCCATCCTCGCTGCCCTGTCATGAGAGCGGGTTCCCTTACGGGGCGCGGGGTCGTGATCACCCGGCCCCGGGAGCAGGCCCCGGCGCTCGCCGAGCTCATCCGAGCCGCGGGCGGGGAGCCGATACTCTTTCCGACGATCGAGATCTTGCCGCCTGAGGATCCCGGTGAGGTCTCCGCGATCATCGGACGCCTCGAGCAATTTCACGTGGCTGTTTTCGTCAGCCCGACCGCAGCGCTGCGGGGCCACGCCATGGTGAGCGCCAGCCGGACATGGCCGGACTCCTTGCGCGTGGCAGCCGTGGGGGAGGGAACCGCCAGGGCGCTGAGGGATCGAGGATTCTGCGACGTAATCGCGCCTCCGGGGGAGGGTGACAGCGAAGCCTTGGCGGCGCTCGCCGAGATGCAGGACCTGCGTGGCCGCTCGGTCGTCGTTTTCCGCGGCCAGGGCGGCCGCGAGTGGCTTCGCGGCGCGCTCGAGAAGCGGGGCGCTCGCGTGGAGTACGCGGAATGCTACCGGCGCGCCCGGCCCACGACCGAGGCCAGGACGCTGCTCGCGAAGTGGCAGAGCGGGGGCGTCAACGCGGTCTCGATCACGAGCAGCGAGGGCCTTGCGAACTTCTTCGCGATGCTCGGCCCCACCGGCGGCGGCTACCTGCGCGCAACGCCCGTCTTCGTACCCCATCCCCGCATCGAGCTCGCCGCGCGGAAGCTCGGGATAGGGACGATCATGGTCACCGGTCGGGGCGACGAGCGCACGGTAGCGGAGGTCGCCGCCTTTTTTGCTAGAGTATGACGGCTTCCGATCAGCGATCGCTCTAGGACATGGAAGACCGCGAGCCGCCCCCCTCAGAACCGTTGTTGAAGCGCAGAGCCCGGTTCGGCTATGTCTGGGCCATTGCCTGCGTGCTGGTGTCGCTGCTCTTTGCTTGGCAGTGGTACGACTCGCGCTTGCGCATCGACGAGCTGCGCGGCGAGCTCGCGCAGCGGGTGCGCGACAGCGAGGCCGACAGCCGCGACGCCCGCCTGAGCGCGAAACAGGCCCAGGAGGCCATGCGCGAGGCCCTGGCGAAGGTCGCCCAGCTCGATCTGCGTCTCAGCGAGTACCAGAATCACCAGACTAACCTCGAATCCCTCTACCAGGAGCTCTCGCGCAGCCGCGACGACTGGGTGCTCGCAGAGATCGAGCAGATTCTCACCATCGCCTCCCAGCAGCTGCAGATCGTCGGCAACGTTCCGGTGGCCCTCGCGGCGCTGCAGACGGCAGACGCGCGCCTCGCGCGCTCGGGCCGGCCTCAGTTTCTTCCCCTGCGCAAGGCTTTCGCCCGGGATATCGAGCGACTGAAAACTGCACCGGGAGTCGATGTCGCGGGAACCACCTTGAAGCTCGATCAGATGATCGCGAGCGTGGATTCCATGTCGCTGATCCAGGAGATGCGTCCCCAGCCCCCGGCGCCGGAGAAGGCCGCTGCCGCGGGTTTTTGGGACCAGCTTTCGGAGGACGTGATGCGCGAGCTGAGGCAGCTCGTGAGGATCCAGAAAGTGGGCGGCAGCGACGCGGCGCTGGTCAGCCCGACACAGGCCTACTTTCTGCACGAGAACCTGAAGCTTCGCCTCCTCAACGCGCGGATCGCCCTGCTCGCTCGCGACGAGCCGGCGTACCGCGGCGACCTAGAAGCGGCGGCGACCTGGGTCGCCCGCTACATGGACACGCGGTCGGGAGCGGGCGCTGCGACCGCCGCCGGCCTGAAGCAGCTCCGCGCCACGGGTTCGGCTCCCCTGTTTCCGATGATGAACGAAAGTCTCGCGGCGGTGCGGAACTACAAAGCGCCGCGCGAGCGGGCGACGCAATGAGAGCGCTGCTGTGGCTGTTCGTCCTCGCGGCGCTTGCCATTGCGCTCTCTCTGTTCATGCGCGGCAACGGCGGCTACGCCCTTTTCGTGCTGCCTCCGTGGCGCGCCGAGGTGTCGCTCAACTTTCTCGTGATCGTCGTGATCGTCGGGTTCGCGCTCCTCTATGTTCTGGTTCGCGCGGTATGGCATACCCTGCGGCTGCCGTCGCACGTGCGCGCCTTTCGCACGCGCCGCAGGGCCGAGGCGGGACACGAGGCGACGCTAGGCGCTATACAAGCGCTGTTCGAGGGCCGCTTCGTGCGGGCGGAGAAGCTCGCCTCCAAGGCGGTCGATCTCGGCGCCACGCCCGGGCTCGCCGGCCTGCTCGCGGCGCGGGCGGCGCAAAGGCTGCGCGACTTCGGGCGCCGGGACCAGTGGCTCGAACAGTCCAAGCAGGGCGGCGGGGAGTGGCAGGTCGCGCAAGCGATGACCCGCGCCGAGCTCCTGCTGGACGAGCGGCGCTTCGACGAGGCGCGGTCGGTGCTGCGCGAGCTGCACGCGAGCGGTCCCCGGCACGCCGCCGGGCTTTTCCTGATGCTGCGCGCCGAGCAGGGGCTGGCGAACTGGGACGAGGTGCTGCGCATTGCGAGCGCGCTGGAAAAGCACGACGCGATGCCGCCCGAAGCCCTCGACAGCGTCCGCGTCAACGCACGCATCGCCCTGCTGACTCGCGGGCTCTCCGACAGGGGAGCCCTGCTGCGCCAGTGGGACAGCACGCCGCGCTCGGATCGCCTGCGGCCGAAGGTGGCGGCGACCGCTGCCCGGGCCTTCATCCAGCTCGGCGACTGCAGCAGGGCTCACCGCATCATCGAAGACGTCCTCGATCGCGACTGGGACGGGTCACTCGCGCTTCTCTACGGGGAGTGTGTCGACCGGGACGCGCTGGACCGCCTCGAGTGCGCCGAAAAATGGCTGCGAGAGCGCCCAGGGGAAGCCGAGCTGCTCCTCACTCTCGGCCGGCTGTGCGTGCAGCGCGAGCTCTGGGGCAAGGCGCAGAGCTACCTCGAGGCGAGTCTCGCCACGCGGCCGACCCAGGCGACCCATATCGAGCTGGCGCGGCTGCACGAGCGGCTCGGGCGGCCGGCGGAGGCCGGCAAGCATTTCCGCGCAAGTGCAGATCTCGCCCAGCGATCACCCGCTTGAACCCTTTTTATATTCCGAGTCCGGCGAGCTGCTTTTCCGGGTAGCGGGTTCCCGCCGCGACTCCTTGGGGAAAGGCCTTTGCAAGCTGCGCGGTCTCTGCAGCGGATAGCGCAATCCCGACAGCAGCGGCGTTCTGCTCCATGAAGCTGCGCCGCTTCGTCCCCGGAATGGGCACGACGTCTTTCCCCTGCGCGAGCACCCAGGCGAGCGCCACCTGAGCCGGCTTGACCTTGTGCGCGGTTGCGATCGCCTCGAGCGGCGCGAGGAGGTCCACGTTGCGCTTGAGGTTGTCGGGGTTGAAGCGCGGGTGATCGCGCCTGCGATCCCTTTCCTGCAGCGCATCGAGCGTCTTGATCGTGGCCGTGAGAAACCCGCGTCCCAGCGGCGAATACGCCATGAAGGCGATGCCAAGCTCGCGGCAGGCCGGAAGAATGTCGCGCTCGACGTCGCGCGACCAGAGCGAGTACTCCGTTTCGAGCGCAGCGAGCGGGTGCACCTTTTGGGCCCGGCGCACGGTGGCGGCTCCCGCTTCAGACAGGGCCAGGTGGCGGACCTTGCCCTGCTCGACCAGCTTTTTCATTGCGCCGACCGTATCCTCGATCGGCACCTTGGGGTCGACGCGGTGCAGGCCGTAGACGTCGATCACCTCTACGCCCAGCCGCCTCAGCGATGCCTCGCAGGCCTGCGGCACATAGCGCGGATGGCCCGCCGAGAGCCCCTCGGGCAGCTTGAAGCCGGACAGGCCCAGGTTGCCGAACTTCGTCGCCAGCACCACGCGGTTGCGCCTTCCCTTGATCGCGCGACCGACAAGCTCCTCGTTGGTCCCCGCCCCGTAGGCGTCAGAGGTCACGATCAGGTCGACCCCGAGGTCGATCGAGCGGTGAATGGTCGCGATCGACTCGGCCTCGTCCGGATCGCCGTAGATGCCGGTCATGCCCATGCAGCCAAGGCCTATCGCGGAAACCTCGGGGCCGCTTTTTCCAAGCTTGCGCGTCTCCATGCTCCTCCTTCGCGGTTGATCTAGCCCAGCCAGTCCCTGGGGCGCAGGAAATCGCGGTAGAGCCTGGCCTCCTCGCTCGAGGGATCGGGCTTCCAGTCGTAGCGCCAGGTCACTCTGGGCGGCAGCGACATGAGTATCGACTCGGCGCGCCCGCCCGACTGCAGGCCGAACAGCGTGCCACGATCATAGACGAGATTGAATTCGACATAGCGGCCGCGCCGGTAGGCCTGAAAATCCCGCTCGCGCTCGCCGTAGGCGAGATTCCTGCGGCGCTCCACTACTGGCAGGTACCCGGGGAGGAAATGCTCGCCGACGCTCTTGAGCAACCCGAAGCAGCGCTCGAAGCCGCCGTCGTTCAGGTCGTCGAAGAATATGCCACCGATGCCGCGCGGCTCACCGCGATGCTTGAGGTAGAAGTACTCGTCGCACCAGCGCTTGAAGCGCGGGTAGCAATCAGCACCGAAAGGTTCGAGCGCCTGGCGGCAGGTGAGATGGAAGTGGCGCGCGTCGTCCTCGAAGCCGTAGTAGGGGGTGAGGTCCATTCCGCCGCCGAACCACCAGAAAGGATCGCTGCCGGGCCTGGTGGCTACAAGGAAGCGCACGTTCATGTGCACCGTTGGGACATAGGGATTGCGCGGATGCAGCACCAGCGATACGCCCATCGCCTCGAAGCCTCGGCCGGCGAGATCTGGGCGCGCCGCGCTCGCCGCGGCAGGCAGACGCTCGCCGTGCACGCGGGAGAAATTCACGCCGCCGCGCTCGAACAGATCGCCGTCCTCGATGATGCGGGTTTCCCCGCCGCCGCCGTCGGGGCGCTGCCAGCGGTCGTGCTTGAACCGCTTCCCGTCGATGCGTTCAAGTTCTGCTGCGACGCGATTCTGCAGATCGACGAGGTAGTCGCTGACCGCGGGGGCGTTCATCTCTTGGGAGAAACGGCTCGAAATCCGATGTCTCGCCGGTATTGCATGCCGTCGAAGCGGATACCCGACACGGCATCGTAAGCGCGCCGCTGCGCCATCTTGAGGGTGTCGCCCAGGGCGGTAACGCACAGCACCCGCCCGCCGCTGGTCACGGCGGCCCCGTCCTTCAGCGTTGTCCCCGAATGAAACACGCGCAGGTCTTCTTCCGGCGCGGGAAGACCACTGATGGCGTCGCCCTTCCTCGGCGAGTCGGGATAGCCCGACGCCGCGACCACCACACCCAGAGCCGGGCGGCGGTCCCAGTCGGCGTTGAGCTGGTCGAGCTTTCCGTCGACCGCGCCTTCGATGAGCTCGAACAGATCGCTCTTCAGTCGCAGCAGGATCGGTTGTGTCTCGGGATCGCCGAGGCGGCAGTTGAATTCGAGCGCGCGCGGATTGCCGGCCACGTCGATCATCAGGCCAGCGTAGAGAAATCCGCTGTAGCGATAACCTTCGTCGGCCATTCCCTTGAGCACAGGCTGGATGATTTCGCGCACCACGCGGGCGTGCAGCTGAGGCGTGACCACCGGAGCCGGAGAATACGCGCCCATGCCGCCGGTATTGGGTCCCTGGTCCCCGTCCTTCAGGCGCTTGTGATCCTGGCTGGTCGCAAGTGGCAGGACGTGCTCTCCGTCGGCGAGGACGATGAAGCTCGCCTCCTCGCCGGCCAGAAATTCCTCGATCACCAGGCGAGCGCCGGCTGCGCCCATGCTGCGATCGACCAGAATCTGGTCGATCGCAGCATGCGCCTCCTCTTTGGTCGTCGCGACGATGACCCCTTTTCCCGCGGCGAGCCCGTCTGCCTTGACTACGATCGGCGCTCCGCTCGATTCGACATACTCGTGCGCGGCCTTCGCCGCGTCGAAGCTCGCGAACGCCGCTGTCGGTATCCGGTGGCGCGTCATGAACTCCTTGGCGAACTGCTTCGAGCTCTCGAGTCGCGCGCAGGCTTTCGTAGGGCCGAAGATCCTCAACCCCTGGGAACGGAACAGGTCAACGATCCCTTCCGCGAGAGGCGCCTCGGGGCCGACCACGGTGAGGTAGATCCCCTCCGCAAGGGCAAACTCGGCGAGCTTGCCGACATCGGTGATCGCGAGGTTCTCCAGCCCGTTCTCGCGGGCGGTGCCGCCGTTCCCCGGGGCGACGAACACCTTCTGCACGCGCGGGCTTTGAGCGAGCCGCCATGCGATCGCGTGCTCCCTACCGCCCGAGCCGACGACGAGGAGCTTCATGTCAGTGCCGGAAATGCCGAACGCCGGTGAATACCATGGCCAGTCCGTGCTCGTCCGCGGCCGCGATCACCTCGTCGTCGCGCAGGCTACCGCCGGGCTGGATGACGGCCTTGGCGCCCGCACGCGCGACCACGTCGATGCCGTCGCGGAACGGAAAGAACGCATCCGAGGCGACCACCGAGCCGGCGAGGGACAGGCGCGCCTCCTTCGCCTTGAATTCCGCGACCCGCGCCGCGTCGACCCGGCTCATCTGGCCTGCGCCGATGCCCAAGGTGCGCCCGTCCTTGGAAAAAACGATGGCGTTCGACTTGACGTACTTCGCGACACGCCATGCGAACAATAGCTCGCCGACCAGCTCCGGCGTCGCCTTAGCTCGGGTGACGGAGCGCAACGCCGCCGCGTCCAGCGCCCGATCGTCGGGGCTTTGAACCAGGAGCCCGCCCCCGATGCGCTTGAAGTCGTAGGCGTTTGCGGTGCGCTCGGACTTGACCGTCAGCACGCGCACGTTGGGCTTCGCGCCGAACGCGTTTCGAGCTCCCGGGTCGACTTCGGGGGCGATGACCACCTCGACGAAGGGTTTGCACACCGCCTCCGCGGTATCGGCGCCGAGCGCCCGGTTGAACGCGACAACCCCCCCAAACGCCGATGTCGGGTCGGTCGCGAACGCGCGCTCGTAGGCCTCCCGGGGCGAAGGGCCGACGGCGGCTCCGCATGGGTTTGCGTGCTTGACGATGACGCAGGCCGGCTCGGCGAAAGTCTTGACGCATTCCCAGGCGGCGTCGGCGTCGGCGATATTGTTGAAAGACAGCTCCTTGCCCTGAATTTGAACGCCGAGCGCGAGCCCGCCTGCCACCGGCCTGGCGTCGCGGTAGAACGCCGCAGACTGGTGGGGATTCTCGCCGTAGCGGAGGTCCTGCAGTTTCTCAAACTGAAGCGTGAGCCGTTCCGGAAAGGAGGCGAGCTGGCCGTCGGGCCCGAGCGCGGTCAGGTAGTTGCCGATCGCCGCGTCGTAAGCCGCGCTGTGAGCGAAGGCCTTGCGCGCCAGTGCAAAGCGCGTGCTCTGGCTCAGAGCGCCGCCCCGCATTTCCATCTCCGCGAGCAGCGCCGGGTAATCCGACGGGTCGGTGACGACGGCGACGCCCGTGTAGTTCTTCGCGGCTGCGCGCAGCATGCTGGGCCCGCCGATGTCGATGTTCTCGATCGCCTCGGCGAGCGTGCAGTCGGGCTTCGCGACGGTCTGCGCGAAAGGATAGAGATTGACGACGACCAGATCGATGGGCTCGATGCCGGCAGCCCGGATCGCGGCGAGGTGCTCCGGTGAGTCGCGCCGCGCGAGGATGCCCGCGTGCAGCTTCGGGTGCAGGGTCTTGACTCGCCCGTCGAGCATTTCGGGAAACCCGGTATAGTCGGCGACCTCGGTGACGGCAGCGCCTTCCGCGCCGAGGAACTTCGCCGTGCCTCCCGTCGAAAGAATTTTGATCTTGAATCTGGCCAGTCCCCGCGCCAACTCGCCGAGGCGGGCCTTGTCGGAAACGCTGATCAGCGCCGTCCGGATGGGAATCACATTCTTATTTTATGCGACTGTATCTTCTTTCGCAGCGTGTTGCGGTTGATCCCGAGCATTTCGGCGGCGACTGACTGATTTCCCGCGGCGCGATCGAGCACGATCTCGAGCATCGGGCGCTCGACGTTCTTGAGCACCATGTCGTAGATGGCGCGCGGCTTGGCTCCGTCGAGGTCCTTGAAGTAGCGTTCCAGAGAGTGGCGCACGCAATCCGCGATCTCGTTGGTTTGCTTCATGCCGCCAGCTCCACCTCGTAGCGCAGGCGCTGGTCCTCGTGCCCGAGCTGTTCGAAAAAACCGTCGACCGCGGCCAGTTGCTCTTCACAGCTCTCGAGCTGGTTCATGCGATGCCGGAAGCTCGCCGATCCGGCGAGCCCCTTCGTATACCAGGAGATGTGCTTGCGCGCGACCTTGACCCCTCTTTCCACGCCGTAGAACGAGTAGAGGTCGTGCAGGTGCGCGATCAACACCGCGTGGATCTCCGTGACCAGGGGCTGGGGAAGCCTTTCGCCTGTGGCAAAGTAGTGCGCGATCTCCCGGAAAATCCAGGGGCGCCCCTGAGCCGCGCGGCCGATCATGATGCCGTCGGCACCGGTGTACTCGAGGACGTGCCTGGCTTCCTCAGGCGTCCTGATATCGCCGTTCGCCACCACGGGCAGGCGCGTAGACCGCTTGACTTCGCGAATCGTGTCGTACTCGGCTTGGCCCGAGAAGCCGCAGGCGCGCGTGCGGCCGTGCAGAGACAGCAGCTGTACGCCGCTGTCCTCCGCGATCTTCGCAACCTTGAGCGCGTTCTTGTGGGAAGTGTCCCAGCCAGTGCGGAACTTCAGGGTGACCGGTACATCCACCGCTTTCACCACCGATTCAAGGATCTGCCCGACGAGCGGCTCGTCCCTGAGGAGCGCCGAGCCCGCCATCGTGTTGCAGACTTTCTTGGCGGGACAGCCCATGTTGATGTCGATGATCTGCGCTCCCTGCTCGACGTTGTAGCGCGCCGCGTCGGCCATCATGACCGGGTCGGCACCGGCGATCTGGACCGAGATCGGCTCGACCTCGCCGTCGTGGTTGGCGCGGCGGCGCGTCTTCTCGCTGCCCCACAGCAGAGAGTTCGAGGCGACCATCTCGGACACTGCAAGTCCGGCGCCGAACTGCTTGCACAGTTGCCGGAAGGGACGGTCCGTGACGCCCGCCATCGGCGCGACAAACAGATTATTTCGCAACGTGCGCGAACCGATTCGCATTGACGATCACGGAGTTTTCTGCGGGAGCGCAATTCTATACCTAAACGCGAGCGTCAAGGGAAGGCTCGCGATCGCTTGACGCGAGAAAAAAATCCGCGAAGCTTTAGGGCAGAGCGCGCGCCCCGAACATCATGCGTCTGGCGAGGAAATGCCTGGCCGGAGGGAGAATGTCGAGCAACGCGAGGCCGGCACCGCGCGCCAGCGCGAGCGGCGCCACCGAATTGGAGAACATCCTGACGAGGAAATCCGTAAATCCGATTCCGGCATAGCGGTCGAGCGTACGGCTGCGAGCGTAGCGAGAGAGCAAGGCTGGCGCGCCGATTTCTTCCTGGCCCGCTTCAAGCAACATCCGAGCCAATTCCCACGCATCGCGCAGTCCGAGATTGAGGCCCTGTCCAGCGACGGGATGCAGGGTCTGCGCGGCGTTCCCGATCGCGAGCACTCGGGGTGATGGGTGAATGGTGCCGCGGCGCAGAGACAGAGGAAAAGCGGAGCGGGGGCCTACGGAAAGAAAATCGCCCAGCCTGCCGCCAAACGCATTGCGCAGACGCGCCAGGAATTCTGGGTCCGGGAGCCGGCAAAGGTCCTCGGCCGTGTGCGGACTTACGCTCCACACGAGGGCATGGCTGTCCTCGAAGGGAAGGAGCGCGAGAGGCCCCTCCGCGGTGAAGCGCTCCCAGGCAGTACTCCGCGATGCACGCTCGGCCGACACCCTGGTCACGACCGCCCGCTGGCCGTAGTCCGTGATCTGCTCTGCGCCGCGAGTCAGGCCCCCGTCGGCCAAGACGAGAAGTCGTGCGCGCATACGCGCCGCCTTTCCGGCGAGCGACAGTCCGAGCTTGATTTCGTCGCCCGAAGTGTCCCAGCCCTCGAGGATCCCGGTAAGGACGGGTGTGCGGTCCGCCAGCTGTGCGACCAGCTTCGAATAAGCTACTACGTATCCGAGCGCCGGCAGCGCGTAATCCGAACAGCGCATCACGGTTTTGCCGAAGCCTTGCTGGGAAACGTGGATCGTCCGAATGGGGGTGCCGCCGGATGGGTGCCAGGCGCCGAGGCGTTCGAGAATCAGGCGGCTGCCGTGAGAGAGTGCTATCGGACGGTCCGCGACATGGGCATCGTCAGCGATCCGCGCAACCGATACGGCGCTTCGGGACAAGGCGAGGGCGAGCGCGCTCCCCACCGGGCCGCCGCCTGCGATGGCGACGTCGACATGCGGCAGCTCAAGCCCGGCCAACGACCGCCTCGATGTCGCGAACCGCTTTCGGCGCGGCAGCGGTCAGCACCTCGCATCCGGCGGACGTCACCGCGATGTCGTCTTCGATGCGCACGCCGATGTTCCAGAACGTCTCGGGTACGCCCTCGCCGGGTCGCACGTAGCAGCCCGGCTCCACGGTGAGCGTCATCCCCGCCTCCAGGCGTCGCCATTCACCGCCCGACTTGTATTCTCCGGCGTCGTGGACGTCCAGGCCGAGCCAGTGACCGGTGCGGTGCATGTAGAAGCGCCGGTAGTCCTCGGTCTCGATGACTTTTTCGACTGAGCCGCTGCAGAGGCCGAGGTCGACGAACCCTCGCGCGAGCGTGCCAACCGCGGCGTTGTGCGGATCGTCCCAGCGATTGCCGGCTTTCACCGAGGCGATCGCCGCACTTTGAGCCGCCAGCACGAGCTCGTAGATGTCGCGCTGCGGTCCGCTGAATTTCCCGCTGACGGGAAACGTGCGGGTGACGTCCGAGGCGTACCCGTCGAGTTCGCAGCCGGCGTCGATGAGCAGGAGCTCGCCGTCGGCGAGCCGCGCGCTGTTCTCGCGGTAATGAAGGATGCATGCGTTGGCGCCCCCGGCGACGATGGGCGTGTACGCGGGGTACTGGCTGCCGCGGCGGCGGAACTCGTGGAGCAGCTCGGCCTCGATCTCGTACTCGACCCGTCCCGGGCGCGTGGCGCGCATGGCGCGCTCGTGCGCGGCGACCGAGATCGCGGCAGCGCGGCGCATCACCGCGAGCTCGCTGTCGTCTTTGACGAGCCGCATCTCGTCCAGAGGCATACGCAGGTCACGGATCTCGGTGGGCGCGGCAACGCCCGCGCGCGTCTGCGCCCGGACTTCATTGAGCCAGCCCATGACGCGCGCGTCCCACGCCGGATCGGCCCCTGGCGCATAGTGGAGCACCGGTTGATTCGCGAGCAGCCGCGGTATGTGCTCGTCGAGCGCCTCTATGGGGAAGGCTTCGTCCATTCCCAGCGCGGCCTTCGCTCCCTCCGGGCCGCTGCGCACCCCGTCCCAGAGCTCGTGCGCCGGGTCGCGCTTGCGGCAGAAGAGTATCGATTTCGGCGAATCCCCGGCGACGAGGACCAGCACGGATTCGGGCTCCTGGAATCCGCAGAGATAGTAGAAATAGCTGTCGAAGCGGTAAGGGTACTCGCTGTCGCGGTTGCGCACGCGAGCGGGCGCTGTCGGGACGAGGGCCACGCCGCGACCCATGCGCTGCCGCAAGGCGTCGCGGCGCTCGGTGCAACGCGACACGATATTCAGAGTGTCCATGCGCGAATTGTCGTCTGCTTCTGCGGGCCGATCAAGCGACCGGCTCGTTCAGTTCGGCGAGACGCTCGGGCGTGCCTACGTCGTGCCATTCGCCGCGGTGCACTTCGCCCGATACCAGGCCGCGCGCCATCGCAGCGCGCAACAGTGGAGCGAGCTGTCCCTTGGCGCCGGGTTTCACGCTCGCGAAGAGCGATGGCTGGTACAGCCCGATGCCGGCAAAGGTCCACATGGTCTCGCCCGTCTCGACAACCCGCCCCCCGCGCAGCGAGAAATCTCCGCGCGGGTGGTGCGGAGGATTTGCGACCAGCACCAGGTGAGCTAGATCGCCGCCGAGCGCGCGCGCGGCCAGAGTAGAGAAATCGAAGTCGCAGAAGATGTCGCCGTTGACGGCGAGGAACGGCGCGGACCCGAGCAGCGGGAGCGCCTTGGAGATTCCTCCGGCGGTCTCGAGGGCCTCGGCTTCGGCCGAATAGCGGATCGCGACGCCGAGGCGCCGGCCGTCGCCGAGGGCCGTCTCGATCATGTGGCCCAGGTGCGCGTGGTTGATCACGATGTCGCCGACACCTGCGCGCGCGAGCGCTTCGATCAAACGGGCGATCAGGGGCTTTCCGCGGACCTTGAGCAGGACCTTGGGCACGGCGTCGGAAAGCGGCCGCATGCGCTCTCCGCGCCCCGCCGCGAGGATCATTGCTCTCATCGGTTCAAAAGCTGTAGCCGACCCGCCTCTCCGTCACCTCGAGGTCGTCGAGCAGGCGGGCAAGCGGGGCGAGATCTCGGTAGCGTTCGCAGGTGCGTCGCAGGTAGCTCATCACCAGGGGTTGGTCCTTCAGGTAGCCGTTCTTGCCGTCGCGGAGAGCAAGCCGCGCGAAGATTCCCAGCACCTTCAGCTGGCGCTGGACCCCCATCCATTCGAAATCGCGGTAGAAGTCGGAGAAGTCCGCGGCAACCGGCAGACGTGCGCTTCTCGCCTTTTCCCAGAACCTGACCGTCCAATCGATAACGCGCTCCTCTTCCCACGCGATGTAGGCGTCGCGCAGCAGTGAAACGAGATCGTAGGTGATCGGGCCGTACACGGCGTCTTGAAAATCGAGGATGCCCGGACAGGGGTCGGACACCATCAGGTTGCGCGAATGGTAGTCGCGGTGCACGAATACCCGCGGCTGCGCGAGGTTGTTCGCGAGGATCCCGGAAAACACGCCGTCCAGGCTGTCTGCTTCGGCCGAGGTCAGCTCTCTGCGCAACTGACGAGAGACGTACCAGTCTGGGAACAGGCGCAACTCGCGCTCGAGCAGCTCGCGATCGTAGTCAGGCAGCGCGCCCGGGCGGCTCACGAGCTGGATCCGCACGAGCGCGTCGAGCGCGTGCCCGTAGAGCATCCCAGCGCTGTGCGATTCGAGCGCGTTCAGATAGGTGGTGTCGCCAAGATCCGAGAGGAGCAGAAAACCCTGGGCGAGGTCCTGGGCTTGGACCGCGGGAACGTGCACGCCAGCTTCGCCGAACAACTTCGCTACGCGCACGAACGGCTCGCAGCTTTCCTTCTCGGGAGGGGCGTCCATGGCGATGAGCGAAGGCAAGGAAGCGACTCGCCGGACCCGGAAATAGCGCCGGAAGCTGGCATCGTCGGATGCCGGGGCGATTGTGAATTCACCGCCCAGCACTTCCTTCAGCCAGCAATGCAGCTGCTCAGCCCGGTCCAAAACTCCTCCTGAAACAAAGGATTGCCTTCACACCTGATTTGTGCGATTTTAGCACTCGCCCCGGCAGCCCATTCGTACCCACCCCACGATATGTCCCGTTTTCCAGCCCGCTCTACGGCGCTGGCAATCGCCCTCGCGTGCTCTGCGTCGGCGTGGGCGCAGCAGGGACAGGGACTCAAAGCGCCGCGCTACACCAAGACGGACCCCGATACACCGATCACCCTGGACGCCGACCGGATCGAGGGGACCTCGGGACGCGAAACCACAGCAGAGGGCAACGCGAGGCTGAGCCGTGGCGATCTTTCCATTCGCGGGGACTCGCTCAGATATTCCGAGGAAAGCGAACAGGTGGAAGCAAAGGGCCAAGTCCGGCTTCAGCGCGGGGGGGACACGCTGAGCGGCCCTTCGCTGCGGTATTCACTGAAGGATTCGACCGGCACCGTCGAGAAGCCGGAATTCACGCTCGCTCCTCGGCTCAGGGCAAACCAGGCACCCGTGACCGCTCGCGGACGGGCCGAAAGCATCGAAGTGCTGGGCGAGGAGCGGTACCGGGTCAAGAACGGATTCTTCACTTCGTGTAAGCCAGGCGACGACGGCTGGTACATCAAGGCCGACGAGATGGACCTGGATCTCTCGCGCGACGTGGGCACCGCGCGCGGCGGAGGGGTGTACTTCGAGGGGATGCACGTCATCTCGGCCCCGACATTCGATTTCTCGCTCAACAATCAGCGCAAATCGGGCTTCCTGCCGCCGTCAACCGGTGTGACCGGCAAGAGCGGCGTCGAGCTGGCGGTACCCTACTACATCAACCTCGCCCCCCAGTACGACCTGACGCTCACGCCGCGCTACATGCAAAAGCGCGGTACCCAGATCGCGGAGCAGCTCCGTTTCCTGGGGAACTACTACAACGGCGAGCTCAATGCGGAACAGCTCCCCAACGACCGCATCACGGACGAAGGGCGCTCGGCTATCGCCTTCGTCGCGACCTACAACCGCGGGGGCTCGCTGCTCGGCGGGCTCAACCTCAACAAGGTCTCGGACGACAACTACTTCCGCGACCTCGCTACGCGCATCAACATTACCTCGCAGACAACGTTGCCGCGGGAGGGATTCGTCACCTACAACGGCGGCTGGTGGAGCTCGGGCACGTATTCGGCGACGACGCGGGTCCAGACGTTTCAGGTTCTGCAGGACCCCGACAATCCTATCGTCCCTCCCTATGGTCGGACCCCGCAGCTCACCTTGACCACCCTGCGCCAGGACCTCGCGGGCTTCGATTTCAGGTCAGCCGAGGAGTTTGTCGACTTCAGCCATCCCACGCTCGTCACCGGAAAGCGCACCACCATATTTCCGAGTTTCAGCTACCCGGTGATCTCCCCGGAATCCTTCCTCACTCCGAAGGTCGGCCTCAGCGGCACCTACTATTCGCTCGACAACAACATACCCGGCAACCCGGACACCATTAGCCGGGTGGTGCCGATCTACAGCCTCGACGGCGGATTGGTATTCGAAAGGAGCACGCAGGCTTTTGGTCAAGCGGTCACCCAGACCCTCGAGCCACGGCTCTTCTACGTCTACATTCCGTTTCGCAACCAGAACCAGATTCCGCTGTTCGACACCGCGATCGCTGACTTCAACTACGCGCAGATATTTACAGAGAACATGTTCTCGGGAGGCGATCGCATCAACGACGCCAACCAGCTCACCGCCGCTGTGACCTCGAGGCTGCTCCTGCCGTCGAACGGACAGGAAGTGATGCGAGGCACTTTCGGCCAGCGCTACTACTTCAGGGATCAGCAGGTGACCCTGAATCCGACGGATGTGCCACGGACCTACAAGGCCTCGAACCTGCTCGTGGCGTTGTCGGGGCGCCTTTCCCAGGCCTGGACGATGGACGCCGGCACCGAGTACGACCAGCGGGACTATCGCACCGAGCGCCTGACCTTGGCGACCCGGTATCGACCCGAGGGCCTGAAGACGCTGAACCTGAGCTATCGCTTCCTCAGCGGGGACATCACGCAAACGGGCCCGACCAAGCAGATCGACCTATCGGCGCAATGGCCGCTCTACGGACGCTGGTACGGAGTCGGGCGGTTCAACTATTCGCTCCAGGACAACCGGATCGTCGAAGGGATCGGCGGATTCGAGTACGCCGCCGGGTGCTGGACGGCCCGCATCGTGATGCAGAAATTCGCTCTGACGGCCGGCACGTCGTCTTCCAGCGTGTTTTTCCAGCTCGAGCTGGACGGCTTCTCGCGGCTCGGGTCCAATCCCCTCGAAGCCCTGAAGCGCAGCGTTCCTGGCTACCAGCGGATCAACGTCGCGCCCGCAGACGGTCGACAGGACGCTCCGATCGACTTCTACAACTGAGCCGGGAGGCGAACCTGACCGCCGAGCGGGGCGGGTAAAATACCGCCCTATGGCCACCGCTTCCCGGACCTCGGAACAGGAATGAGGACCTGCATCGCACTTCTGACGCTGCTCGGATGCGGTGCGGCGCTCGCGCAAGCAGCGCGCCCTGACCAGCCGGCGTCCGCGCGCACCGATCTGCTCGACCGCATCGTCGCAGTGGTGAACAAGGAGGTCATCACCCAGTACGAGCTGTCCGAGCGCATCAGCCGAGTGCAGCGGGATCTCCAGCGCCGCGGAGCGGGCAGCGTCTCGCGCTCCGAGATCGAGCACCAGGTGCTCGATCGTCTCGTCTTCGAGAAGGTGCAACTGCAGTTCGCGCGAGAGACCGGCATGCGCGTCGATGACCTGGAGCTCGACCGCACCGTCAACAGAGTCGCCGAGAACAACAAGCTTTCGCTCACGGAATTCAGGCAGAAGCTCGAGAGCGACTCCATACCTTTCGACAGGTTCCGCGAGGACCTCCGCAACGAAATCCTTCTGAGTCGGCTGCGCGATCGCGAGGTGACCAGCAAGCTTACCGTGAGCGACGGCGAGATAGAAAACCTGATCCTCGAGCAGGGCGAGAAGCAGGGAGACAGTATCGAATACAACGTCGCTCATGTCCTGGTCCGGGTTCCGGAGCAGGCTAGCCCAGCGCAGGTGGAGACCCGGCGCGCCCGCGCCGAGGATGCTGCAAAGCGCCTTAAGGAAGGCGCGGATTTCGCCCAGATCGCGGCAACGTACTCCGATGCTCCCGACGCCCTTCAGGGCGGCGTCATCGGCTGGCGCGGCTCGCAGCGCCTTCCGGAATTGTTCGTACAAAACCTCGCGAAGCTCCAACCGGGGGGCGTAAGCGGAGTCTTCCGCAGCCCGGCGGGGTTTCACGTGGTCAAGCTTCAGGACGTCCGCGGAGCCGGAGCGCCGCTCATGGTCGAACAGGCGCACGTGCGCCACATCCTGGTACGCACCAACGACCTGGTTTCCGAAGACGAAGCAAAAAGAAAGCTCGTCGGGCTGCGGGAGCGCATCACGAACGGGGTGAACTTCGCCGAGCTCGCCCGCCTCAATTCTGACGACGGCTCGGCATCCAGGGGCGGCGATCTGGGCTGGATCTACCCGGGGGACACCGTCCCCGAGTTCGAGCGGGCCTTTTCGGAGTTGAAGCTGATGGAGGTAAGCCCACCGGTCAAGACGCCTTTCGGCTGGCACCTGATCCAGGTCCTTGAGCGGCGCACGGCGGATGTATCCACGGACCGCAAGCGCGTCGAGGCGCGCAAGGCCCTGCTCGAGAGAAAGGGCGACGAGGCCTACCAGGAGTGGCTGCGGCAGCTGCGCGACCGCGCGTACGTGGAGCTGCGGCTGGACGAGCGCTGAGCGTGCGCCTGGAAACGCCGACTGCCCTTACGCGAGATCTTTCCGCGCGCTTCGAAGCGGAGGCACCCATCGCCGTGAGCTCGGGAGAGCCGGCGGGCATCGGCCCGGACATTTGCCTTGCTCTCGCGGCAACCGGGCTGGCTCAGCGCGTGGTGGTCCTGGGAGACCGCGGGATGCTCGAGGCCCGAGCCCGTCAGCTCGGGGTCCGCGTGAAGCTTCGCGATCACGGCTCGCCCGCTGAGAAGGGCTCGCTGGCTTGCCTGCACCTGCCCCTCTCCTATACTTGCCGCGCCGGTGTGCTCGATCCCCGCAGCGCCAGCTACGTCATCGCCCTCCTCGACCGGGCGGTCGCCGGCTGCCAGGCCGGCGAATTCGCCGCGCTCGTGACCGCCCCGGTGCACAAGGGCATCATCAACGAGGGCGGCGCACCATTCGTCGGGCACACTGAATATCTCGCCGAGCGCACCGGCACACCCCACGTCGTCATGATGCTCGCCGGCGGTAACCTGCGCGTGGCGCTCGCCACCACGCACCTAGCGCTCGCTGACGTGCCGCGCGCCCTGACCCGTGAAAGACTGGAGCGGACCATCCGGGTACTCCATGCCGACCTCGCAGGCCGGTTCGGGATCTCCGGCCCGCGGATCCTGGTCGCGGCGCTCAATCCGCACGCGGGCGAAGGTGGCTATTTCGGCCGGGAGGAAATCGACGTCATCGGCCCGGTGGTCGAGAAGTTGCGCGAGGAGGGCATGCTTTTGACGGGTCCCCTGCCGGCTGACACCCTTTTTGTTCCCGAGCGGCTCGCCGGCGCCGACTGCGCCCTCGCGATGTACCATGATCAGGGCCTGCCGGTGCTGAAGTACGCGAGCTTCGGCAGAGGCGTCAACATCACGCTTGGCCTGCCGATCATCCGCACCTCGGTCGATCACGGAACTGCGATCGACATTGCCGGAACCGGTCGCGCGCTGGCCGACAGCCTGGTGGAGGCCGTGGTGGCCGCGATCGGGATGGCGCGCACGCAGGCGCGCTAGCCGCGAGGTGGCGACGCGCAGGCACGTCCCGCGTAAGAGGTTCGGCCAGCACTTTCTCGTCGACCCGGCGATCATCACGCGGATCGTCGACGCCGTCGATCCCCGGCGCGGCGATCACGTCGTCGAAATCGGGCCGGGCCTCGGGGCGCTGACCGAGCCCCTGCTTGCCCGGCTCGATCACCTGCACGTGGTCGAGATTGACCGGGACCTCAGCGGGCGCCTTCTGGAGCGTAACCGCGCGGGCCAGCTAACGGTCCACCAAGCCGACGCCCTGCGGTTCGACTTTGCGACCTTGCCGGCGCCGCTGAGGATGGTCGGCAACCTGCCCTACAACATCTCCACGCCGCTGCTGTTCCACGCCGCCACATTCTCGCACCGGTGCACCGACCTCCATTTCATGCTCCAGCAGGAGGTGGTCGACCGCATGGTCGCAGAGCCGTCGGGATCCGAGTACGGCCGGCTGTCGGTGATGCTCCAGTACCGCTTTCAGATCGGGCGACTTTTCGAGGTTCCGCCAGATTCCTTCCGGCCTGCACCGAAGGTTCGCTCGGCGGTGGTGCGTCTCGTTCCGCGCAAGGCCGACGAGCTCGACGCCCTAAGCGATACCGGCTTCGCCCATGTCGTCAGCCGAGCGTTCTCGATGAGGCGAAAGACTCTGCGAAACACGCTCGCGGGTCTCATTTCCGCTGCCGAGCTCGCAGGATTGGGCATCGACCCGGGTAGGCGCGCGCAGGAGCTTCCGGTTGCGGCGTTTGTCACAATCGCCAATCGACTCGCCGCCGCGGGAACTGGACCCCGCACACGGCCGCTGGCAAAATAGTGTATAGATAACCGTTTGAACATCCACAAGCTTGGCAAGGGACCACCATGGGGCTTCTTGACGACCTGAAAAAACAGGCGGACCTGGTAAAGACCCAGCAGATCAATCAGCAGGCTCTGCAGGGGGACAAGGTCAAGCTTGTCGAAGACAAGATGAAGCAGACCTTCCAGTACGCCCACGAGCTGCTCAAGCAGCTCGGGATCGTCAAGCCCACGAGCCCGCTGGTCTACTCGATACCCGGCGTCACCGACTTCAGAAATCTGGTGTTCGCCGAATCATTCATCGATTACCGGAAGAAGAAAATCAACGACAAGGAATACTTTGACACGGTCCACTTCTTCATCAAATGGTCCGGCCCCGATACCTACACGAGCGAAAAGGACATGCCGCCTGCGATGCAGCGCATCCGGGAGGCGTTGTGGCTCAGCAAGGTCAAGTTCATCGAGGAAGAGAAGAAGAACGCGAAAGGCTTTGTCGTCGGCGCCAAGTTCATCGTGCCCGCCTCGGTCCTGACCGACGTCATCTTCAGGGCGGATCACGAGCAGGGCAAGCTCAATTTCCAGACGACCCACATGTTCGGGCTGGGCGTGGAGTACCTGTCGGTGCCGGCGCACGAGATCAACGAAGGCATGCTCGACGATCTCGCAAAGGCCCTCATCGGGCAGCCGAACGATATCCGCAGGTACCGCGTCGCCGGCGCTCCCGGCATGTTCCGCTAGGCGACCGCCGCGTCCCCGCGGCTACTTTCGCTGGATCAGCTCGATCTTGTAGGCGTCGGGGTCCTCGACGAAGGCGATAACCGTAGTGCCGTGCTTCATCGGCCCGGCTTCGCGCGTGACTTTACCGCCTCGGCGCTTCACCTCCTCGCAGGCCTTGGAGGCGTCGTCGACCGCGATGGCGACGTGGCCATAGCCGGTGCCGAGCTCGTACTTGCCCACACCCCAGTTGTAGGTCAGCTCGAGCACGGCTGTATCCGATTCCTCGCCGTAGCCGACGAATGCAAGCGTGAACTTGCCGTCGGGGTAATCGTTCCGGCGCAACAGGCGCATGCCCAGGACCTCGGTGTAGAAGCGCACGGACCGGTCCAGGTCGCCGACGCGAAGCATGGTGTGTAGGATACGCATCGATCATCTCCTATCAAGACTGGGGACACAGCGCAGGCATCCGTCCTTCGATCCATTGCTCGACGGCCGAGTTCAGCGTTTCCGGAGTGTGCGCGCGCGCATCGATCGGCGCGCCGATCTCGACCGTGACTGTTCCGGGGCGCTTGAGAAAGGCCTTGCGGCCCCAAAGGAGGCCGGCGTTGTGTGCCACGGGCACGACCTTGGCGCCGCAGTGCACGGCGAGCCACGCCCCTCCGGGATGATACTTTCCCTTGCCGCCGGGCGGCACGCGCGTTCCCTCGGGGAAGACGGCGATCCAAAAACCCTGCGCGAGGCGCTCGCGCCCCAACTCGGCCATGCGCTTGAGGGCGCGGGCTCCGCTTGAGCGATCGATCGCGATCGGGCTGGTGAGCGCCAGTCCCCACCCGAAGAAGGGAATCCACAGCAGCTCGCGCTTCAGCACCAATACCTGGGGCGGAAAGATCACCTGAAAAGCGAGCGTCTCCCACGCCGACTGGTGCTTGGACAGGATCACCGCCGGGGTTCGCGGCAGGTTCTCCCTGCCGACGACGCGGTAGTCGATACGGAGTACGACCTTCGCGAGCCAGATCATCAGGTGCGACCAGCCGGAGATCACTCGGTAGCGGGCGAGCCGCGGCAGAGGGAATGTGGCGAGCGCGATGATCGAGTAGGGTGGCGTGACCAGGATCTGTGCGAGCGTGAATACGAGCGAGCGCAGCCAGATCATTGACAAAGCGCCTGTGCCACCGCCGCCAGATCGGGGTAGATGGTCGTCGCCCCGGGCAGGTCCCCCGCGGCGCGCGTTTTCTTGCCCTTTCCCGTGAGCACCAGGATCGGATGCGCTCCGGCCGCGGCTGCAGCCTGCAGGTCGCGCAGGCTGTCGCCGACGCAGGGCGCCTGCTCGAGAGAGACGTTGAAGCGCTCCGCGATCGCGTGGAACATGCCCGGGTTGGGCTTGCGGCAAGGCGATTGCGATTCGTCCGTGTCGGGGCAGTAGAAGATCGCCTCGATGCGCCCGCCCGCCTGGTTCACCGCCCTGTGCATCTTCGCGTGAATCGCGTTCAGGGTCGCCATGTCGAACAGACCGCAGCCCACGCCCGACTGGTTGGTCGCGACGACCACGCGCCAGCCGTCCTGGGTGAGTCGCGCGATCGCGTCCAGGCTGCCCGGGATCGGCCGCCACTCGTCGGCGTGCTTGATGTACTTGTCGCTGTCGTAGTTGATTACGCCGTCGCGGTCGAGGATGACGAGCTTCATTTCTCGACGGCGAGCTTGGAGATGTCGGCGACGCGGTTCATCTTCTCGCGCAGATCGGCGAGCAGCGCGAGGCGGTTCCTTCGCAGGGATTCATCCTCCACCATGACCATCACGGCGTCGAAGAAGGTGTCGACGGGCGACTTGAGCACGGAAAAGGCCTTGAGATAGCCCGAGTAGTCGCCTCGCTCGAACAGCATGTCCGCCTTGCTCGATGCCGCGTTCAAGGAATCGAGGAGCGCGACCTCCGCCTTTTCGACGAGCGCGCCGCGGTCGGCGTTGCGGAACGACTCTCCCTTCGCGGCCGCCTGCTTCAGTATGTTCGCGACGCGCTTGTTGGCCGAAGCGAGGCTCGCGGCCTCGGGCAGCTCCATGAATGCTCGCACCGCCGCGAGCTGGCTTGGAACTTGATCCAGCCGGGTCGGGTTCATGCTCAGGACCGACTCGATCTCGTTCGCGCTATAGCCCCCGTCTCGCAGGTAGCCGCGCAAGCGCTCGAGGATGAACATCTGCAAGTTGGTATGGGCATCTCCGAGCCCTACCCGCTTCGGAAACGCCGCGAATGCGGCGTTCACCAGTGCGTCGAGTTTCAACGCGAGCTTCTTCTCGACGAGGATCCGGACGACGCCCAGCGCGGCGCGGCGCAGCGCGAACGGATCCTTCTCGCCCGTCGGCTGTTGGCCGATGCCGAAGAACCCGGCGAGCGAATAAAGCTTGTCGGCGAGAGCTACAGCGACTGCGACAAGCTTTTCCGGAAGGAGGTCGCCCGCGAACCGCGGACGATAGTACTGCTCCACGGCGTCCGCGACCTCTGCCGGTTCTCCGTCGTTTCGCGCGTAGTAGCACCCCATGATCCCCTGGAGCTCTGGAAATTCGCCGACCATGCCGGTGAGCAGATCAGCCTTAGACAACCACGCTGCGCGCTCCGCGGCCGCGGGATCGGTTCCTAGATCACGAGCGATCTGTCCCGCGAGGAGCTGAACGCGCTCGACGCGCTCGAGCTGGCTTCCCAGCTTGTTGTGGTACACCACGTTTCCGAGGTGCGGGACCCGCGTCTCGAGGCGCACCTTCCGGTCCTGGTCGAAGAAGAAGCGCGCATCGCCAAGCCTCGGTCGCACGACCTTCTCGTTGCCGTCGATGATCGCGCTCGGGTCCTTGACGCGCATATTGGAGACGACCAGGAATTTCGGGAGCAGCTTTCCGTTCTTGGAAAACAGAGGAAAGTATTTCTGATTCTGCCGCATCGTGAGGATCAGGCACTCCTGCGGGACGTCGAGGAACGACGCTTCGAAGCCGCATACGTATACAGCGGGGAGTTCGACCAGGGCCGTGACTTCGTCGAGAAGGTCCTGATATTCGCCGAGGCTCGCGCCTTGGCGTCTCGCTTCGGCTTGCAGGTGCTGGTCGATCTCGGTCCTGCGCTTCGCGAAGTCGGCGATGACCGCGCCTTTGGTGAGTAAAGTCTGTTCGTAGTCGTCCGCGCTATTCAGGTGGACTACGGGGGCACCCATGAATCGATGCCCGCTCGTGATCTTCCCGGACGCCATGTCGAACACCGTTCCGGGAACTACGCGCTTGCCGTGCATCATCACAAGTCCATGCACCGGACGGGCGAACTGGGCGGCACCTGCGCCCCATCGCATCACCTTGGAGATCGGGAGAGCTTTCAGGGCCGCTTCCACTTTCTGAACCAGAACGTCGTCGAGGCGCGCCCCTTTTGTCGTGTAGCTCGCGACGTAGACTTCGCCTTTCGGAGTCGAAACGCGCTTAAGCGCTTCGACTGCAATCCCGTGCTTCTTGGCGAATCCTTCGGCGGCTTTAGGCCCGGCGTCTACGGGAGGTCCTGACGTCTCAGCGTTTAGGTCGACCGCCTTGCTCGCAACGTTTGGAATCAACACTGCGAGTCGCCGAGGTGATGCAAAACCGCGCGCGTTATGCGGAGACGCAACCAACGAGCTGCCGCTCAGGCCGGAAGTCAGCGCGTCGCGGAAGACCTCTGCAAGTCGCAGCAGTGATTGGGGCGGCAGCTCCTCGGTTAGCAGCTCGACGAGCAACGTGGCCGAGGCAGGAGTCGCTGCGGTCCCCTTCGCCATCGATCAGCTCCGCTTTTTCTTCTTCGAAGTCTTGTTCGCCGACGGCTGCGACTTCACCATCGGGAATCCGAGCTTTTCCCGCGACTCGTAGTACGCCTGCGCCACGAGCCGTGCGAGCGCTCGCACACGGCCAATGTAGGCCGCGCGCTCGGTGACCGAGATCGCTCCGCGTGCGTCGAGCAGGTTGAAGGTGTGCGAGCATTTCAGCACCATCTCGTAGCCGGGGAGCGGCAGCCCCGATTCGATCAGACGCTTCGCCTGCGACTCGTATCCCTTGAACTGATCGAGCAGCCACGCCGCGTCGCTCGCCTCGAAGTTGTACTTCGACTGCTCGACCTCGTTCTGGTGGTAGACGTCGCCGTAGCTGATTCCCGGCGTCCACACCAGGTCGTACACGTTCTCCTTGCCCTGCAGGTACATCGCGAGGCGCTCCAGGCCGTAGGTGATCTCGCCGAGCACCGGCTTGCAGTCGAGGCCGCCCACCTGCTGGAAATAGGTGAACTGGGTGATCTCCATGCCGTCCAGCCACACCTCCCAGCCCAAGCCCCAGGCGCCGAGCGTGGGCGATTCCCAGTCGTCCTCGACGAAGCGCACGTCGTGCTGTTTCAGGTTGAAGCCCAGAGCGCGCAGCGAATCGAGATAGAGGTCCTGGATGTCGTCGGGCGAGGGCTTGAGTACGACCTGGTACTGATAGTAATGCTGCAGGCGATTGGGGTTGTCGCCGTAGCGCCCGTCCTTCGGGCGCCGCGACGGTTGCACGTACGCGGCGCGCCACGGCTCCGGGCCGATTGCCCGTAGGAAAGTCGCCGTGTGAAACGTCCCGGCACCCATCTCCATATCGTAGGGTTGCAGCAGGACGCAGCCCTTGGCGCCCCAATAACTCTGCAGTTCGAGGACGAGTTGCTGGAAGGTGAGCATGGGCGCGAGGATTTTACCGGCTTTCCTCCGCGGCACGCAGGGTGCGGCGCCGGTATAGCAGCAATGCCGCGAGGAGCGCGAAGCAGGCGACCACGGTCGGCGGGTTGCCCCATCTGACGTACGGGGTCGCGCCCGAGTAGCCCTGCGCTTCGCCCGACAGAATTCCTTCGACGAACTGCGGCAGGCGCGCGACGACCTCGCCGTGCGGGTCGACGATCGCGGTCATCCCCGTGTTGGTGGCGCGCAGCATGGTGCGTCCAGTCTCGATCGCGCGCATGCGCGAGATCTGGAGGTGCTGGCTGGGCGCGAGCGAGTCACCGAACCACGCGACGTTCGAGACGTTCACGAGCAGCGTCGCTTCGGGGAGTTGGCGAATGATCTCCTCGCCGAAGGCGTCTTCCCAGCAGATGTTGGGGGCCACCCGCTGGCCGGCGAGCTCGATCGGCTTGGGATGGTCGATGCCCAGGGAGAAATCGGCCATGGGAATCGCGACGGTGTTCACGATCCAGTGGAACCCGTACGGAACAAATTCGCCGAACGGAACGAGGTGCGCCTTGTCGTAGCGTTGGATCGGCGAAGCGCCGAGGCTCACGACGCTATTGAAGTATTGCCCTCCTGGAGCGCGGACCGGCACGCCCAGAAGGATGTCTGCCCCGCGGTCGGCGGCACTACGCGCGATGACGTCCAGGTAGCGCGGATCGACGTCTTCGAGGAAGCGAGGAATGGCGGTCTCCGGTAGCACGATAAGTCGCCCATCGCTCGCGTCGATCATTCGCTTGTAGAGGGCCAGCGTTGTCGCGTAGCGGTTCGCCTGGAACTTGAGATCCTGGGGGATGTTTCCCTGGAGCAGCGACACCTTGAGGGGAAGACCCACCGGGGTAGTCCACTCCACCTGCTTGAAAAAATGTCCCAGCCCGAAGATGAACACCAGCGCCATGCCGGCCGCGATGCGGCCCCTGCCCGGGCGGTTTATCATCGCGACGAGCAGCGCCGCGCAGAGCGCGATCGCGAAAGACACCCCGTATACACCAAGCACAGGCGCGAAGCCCCCGAGCGGCGAGTCGACCTGACTGTAGCCCAGCGCGAGCCAGGGGACGCCGGTGAACATCCAGCCCCGCCACCACTCGAACAGCGTCCAAAGCGAGGGAAATCCGAGCAGCGCCCAGGCGGGTTTCCCGGGATGCAGTCTCGAGTAGCACCACCCCGCGCCCGCCGAATAGAGCGACAGGATTGCACAGTACGCGACCGTCCCGATCGCCGCGAGCGGGGCCGGCATCGCTCCAAAATCGTGCAAGCTGATGTAGACCCAGGATGCGCCAACGCCGAACAGGGCCGCCCCGAAGACGAAGCCGGCAAGGAACGCCGCTCGCGGCGTCGTGGTACCCCACAGGAGCTGCAGTACGCACAAGGCGAGGATCGGCACCGGAAATGCCGCCATCGGGGCGAAGCCTGCGACGGACAGCGCGCCCGCTGCGGCCGCGGCGAGGAGAAGAACCGGTTGCGACTGCAGAAACGCTTTCAAGCTTTGGCGGGGAGTCGGTGCACCTGAAGAGAATGCAGCCTGCGGCTGTCCGCACGCAGCACCTGTACGCGCAGGCCATCGATGGTGATCGCGTCGCCGCGCCTGGGAAGGCGTCCGAAGCGGTTCAGAACGAGCCCTCCCACCGTATCGAAATCGGCGTGGGAGTATTTCGTGCCGAACACCCGGTTGAAGTCGGCGATTTCCGTCTGGGCCTTCACGCGGTACAGTCCGCTCTGCTCGCGCACGATGTTGTCCTCGGATTCGTCGGAATCGTACTCGTCCTCGATGTCACCGACGATCTGCTCTAGCACGTCCTCGATGGTGACCAGCCCGGCCACCCCTCCGTATTCGTCCACCACGAGCGCCATGTGATTGCGGTTCGCGCGGAACTCGCGCAACAGTACATTCAGGCGCTTGGACTCGGGCACGAACACGGCCGGCCTGAGCATCCGCCGGACGTTGAACTCCTCCTCGCCCGCGTAATAGCGCAACAGGTCCTTTGCGAGCAGGATGCCGATGACGTCGTCGCGGTTCTTGTCGACGACCGGGAAGCGCGAGTGTGCCGTGGCGATCACGTGCGGGATGAACTTGTCCGGCGGCTCGTTGACGTCGATCATGTCGACCTGCGAGCGCGGCACCATGATGTCGCGCACCTGCGTCTCCGAGACCTGCAGCGCGCCCTCGATCATGGCGAGCGCGTCACCGTCGAGCAGATTGCGCTCGAACGCCGAGTGCAGCTGTTTGACCAGATGCTCGCGGTCCTCGGGGCCGCGCGTGAGCATTGCCGAGACGCGTTCGAGCAGCGAAGGTTTGTTGGATTCGTCCATGTCAGCGTGGTCCGCGCCGCCTTGGGCCCGGCCTCGTCCGATCGTCACGGGGTGTTGTAGGGATCAGGATAACCGAGTTTTGTTAAGAGCCTCTTTTCGAGGGCTTCCATGCGTTGCGCATCGCGCGGCCGCGAGTGTTCGTATCCCTGCAGGTGCAGGGCGCCGTGTATGACCAGGTGCGCAAAATGCGCCTCCAGCGTCTTGCCCTGGGAACGGGCCTCGCGCGCGATGACCGGACCGCACAGCACGATGTCGCCCTGCACCACGCCGCGAGAGAGCGCGTAGGGAAAACTGAGCACATTGGTCGCGTGGTTCTCGCCACGGTAGCGGCGATTCAAGCGCCGCGCTTCGGTCGAGCCGACGATCCTGACGGTGATCTCGCCCGGCTTTCCCAGAGCCGCCTTGGTCCAGCGGCGCACCTGCGCCGGCGTGGGTGGACGGACTGCGCGCGACCCAATCTGAAGATCGAGCCTGAGACGCGGCTCCGGCACGGCAGCTTATTCGTCCCCGAGGCGTTCGTAGGCGTCCACGATGCTCTGGACCAGGGGATGCCGCACGACGTCGTCGCTCTTGAACGAGCTGAACGCGATGCCCCGCACGTCGGCCAGGATTCTCTGCGCTGCCACCATCCCGCTTTTCTGTCCGCGCGCGAGATCGATCTGGGTGATGTCTCCCGTGACCACCGCCCTGGAGCCGAACCCGATTCGGGTAAGGAACATCTTCATCTGTTCGGGCGTGGTGTTCTGGGCCTCGTCCAGAATGACGAACGAGTGGTTCAGCGTACGGCCGCGCATATAAGCGAGCGGTGCCAGTTCGATGGCGCCACGCTCGAAAAGCTTGCCGGTCCTGTCGAATCCGAGCAGGTCGTAGAGCGCGTCGTAGAGCGGGCGCAAATACGGGTCGACTTTCTGCGCGAGGTCGCCGGGAAGAAAGCCCAGGCGCTCGCCGGCCTCGACCGCAGGGCGGACCAGGACGATGCGCTTGACCGCGTCGCGCTCCAGCGCGTCGACCGCGCAAGCCACAGCGAGGTAGGTCTTGCCCGTGCCCGCCGGGCCGATCGCAAAGGTGATGTCGTGCTCGAGGATGTTCTGGATGTATTGCCGCTGCCGTGGCGTTCTGCCGTGCAGATCGGCGCGCCGGGTGAGGAGGGGCGTATCGCCCTTCGCGTTGCCGCCGCGGGCGCGAACCTCGATCAGACCGAGCTGGATGTCGTCGAGCGTCAGGCCGCGCTTCGCCTCGCCGTAGAATTTTTGAAGTACCTCGGCGGCGCGCGCCGCCTGAGTGCCGCGCAGCGTGAATTTCTCCCCGCGGCGCGAGATGGCGACGTCGAGGGCGGTCTCGATCTGTCGCAGGTTCTCGTCCAGCGCCCCGCAGAGATTTGCGAGACGCTGATTGTCGACCGGGCTGAGAACGAGTTCCAGGGGACGGGTCTTCAAGGACTAGGCTGCTGTGCGGATCTCGCCGCGCAGGGAATGGGCGAGGGCTGCAATGATGGTCACGTCGACGAACCGGCCTGCAAGGTCCGGCGCGCCGGGAAAGCTGACCATGCGGTTGTTGGCCGTGCGCCCGGAGAGCTCCACCGCGTTCCTGCGCGAAGCGCCTTCCACCAGTATGCGCTGCGTCGTGCCGACCATGCCTTCGCTGATGCGATCGGCGTGAGCCGTGATCTTGTCCTGCAGCCGCTCGAGCCGCGCCAGCTTGACCTCGCTCGGCGTGTCGTCGGCCATTTCGGCGGCGGGGGTTCCGGGGCGCCGGCTGTACACGAAGGAGAAGGAGTCGTCGAACTCCAACTCGTCCACCAGGGCGAGCGTTGCGTCGAAATCGCGCTCGGTCTCCCCCGGAAAGCCGACGATGAAATCCGACGAGATGCTGATGTCAGGGTTCGCTGCGCGAAGCCGGCGCACGATGCTCTTGTACTCGAGCGTCGTGTAGCCTCGCTTCATGGCCGCAAGCACGAGGTCGGATCCGGATTGGACCGGGAGGTGCACGTGCGAGGCGAGCTTTTCGATACGGGCATGCGCATCGATGAGCCGCTGGGTGAAATCCCGGGGATGGGAGGTCGTATAGCGCACGCGCCCGATGCCGGGAAGCTCGGCGATGTACTCGAGTAGCAGCGCGAAATCGGCGATCTCACCGTCCGCCATCGGCCCTCGGTAGGCGTTGACGTTCTGTCCCAGCAGGGTCACCTCCCTGACGCCCTGATCCGCTAGGTCTGCGATCTCGGCCAGCACGTCCTCCAACGGACGGGATACCTCCTCGCCGCGCGTGTAGGGCACCACGCAAAAACTACAATACTTGCTGCAGCCTTCCATGATCGATACGAAGGCGCTTGGCCCTTCGACGCGCGCCGGAGGCAGGTTGTCGAACTTCTCGATCTCGGGGAAGCTGATGTCCACCTGCGGCTCGCCGGAGCGCCGCCGCGCGTCGATCAGTTCCGGCAGCCGGTGAAGGGTCTGCGGCCCGAAGACCAGGTCGACAAACGGCGCGCGCCTCACGATCGCCGCACCCTCTTGGCTTGCGACGCAGCCACCCACTCCGATGAGCAGGTCCGGCCGCGCCTTCTTCAAGGCCTTGACCCGGCCCAGGTCGTGAAACACCCTCTCCTGCGCTTTTTCGCGGACCGAGCAGGTGTTGAAAAGGATGAGGTCAGCGTCCTCCGGGCGGTCAGCCTGCTCGAAGCCTTGAGCGGCGCGCAGGACGTCCACCATCTTGTCGGAGTCGTACTCGTTCATCTGGCAGCCGAACGTACGGATGAACAGCTTCTTCGCCACCCTAGCCGCCTCCGGGGCCGCTTTTCGGCCGCGCGAACTCCTGCGGTGTCAGCAGCCACGCGCGGAAGAGCTGGCCGTCCCCGTTGAGGAGGTAGTCGGCCGGAGCCCCGCTCGGCGGAATGGACATGGGCACGATGATCAGGTTCTGCTGGTTGCGGATCTGCGCGCCGGGGGCGAGTTGCACCGGCCGCTCGTCGATGGCAATCGCCATTGCCTTGAGATGGCGAATGACGCCCCGCTGCGCATCGGGCGGTATGGGCGGTGTGCGCAGCTGCGCGAGCGCCGGGACCGCCAGCAAGGCCGGAAGGAGAGCAAGGTACGCTGAGAAGCGAAGGACCATGGCCCTCGAGGCCTGAAAGGGAAATGGTGGCGAATCAGGGACTCGAACCCCGGACCTGCGGATTATGATTCCGTCGCTCTAACCAGCTGAGCTAATTCGCCACGAAACCTGAAATTATCCTTTTTGCATTAGGTAGTTGTCAAGGAAGCACCGGCTCCCGGGGTACAATCGCGAGATGGAATTCGACGTTGTGATCATCGGGGGCGGACTGGCCGGCGCAGGCCTCGCCGCGGCGCTCGCAGGGGACGCTCAGCGGGTTGCCTTGATTGAGCGCAAGGTCCCCCCGGCGCCGCCCGCAGACTGGGATTTACGCGTGTATACCCTCACGCCGGCGAGCATAGCGTTTCTCGAGCGGTTCGGTGTCTGGCAGGGCGTACCGCGCGAGCGCATCACGCCCATCTACGACATGCGCGTGTTCGGTGACGATGGGGTTTCGCGGGTCGATTTTTCGGCGTACGAGTCGGGCCTGCCCGAGCTCGGCGCGACCGTGGAGGCTGGCCGGCTGCACCACGCTCTGTGGCGCGGGCTCGAGCGCCAGAGGAACCTGTCGCTCATTTGTCCGGCCGTTCCCTCGGAGTTGCGCCGCGACGAAAATGGGATCGAGATCCGGCTCGACCTCGGTCGCAGCGTGAGGGCGAAGCTGGTCGTCGGTGCCGACGGAGCCGACTCCTGGGTGCGGCAGGCCGCCGGCATGGACGCGCGAAGCGACAGCTACCACCAGCTCGGCGTAGTCGCCAACTTCGCCTGCCAGCGGTCGCACGGCAACGCCGCCTACCAGTGGTTTCGCAGGGACGGCGTTCTCGCCTTTCTGCCGCTGCCCGACCGGCGCGTTTCCATCGTCTGGTCTGCCGCGCAGGCGCACGCCCGCGAGCTGCTCGCCCTGCCCCCCGCAGCATTTTGCGCTCGCGTCAGGGAGGCCAGCCGGGACGCCTTGGGCGAACTCCAGCTGCTCGGCTCGGCAGTGGCGTTTCCCTTGGGCCGGCTGAAGTCGCAGCGGATCGCGCAGGACAGGGTTGCGCTGATCGGCGATTCGGCTCACGTGGTGCATCCGCTCGCCGGACAGGGGATCAACCTCGGGCTGGGCGACGCGCATTGCCTGGCCGACCTTCTCAGGGACGCTCCGAATCTTGGGGACCGCATGCTGCTGCGGAGGTTTGAGCGCTCCCGCGCCGAGGATATACTCGCGCTGCACTGGGTGACGCACGGGCTGCTGCGGCTGTTCGGCGCGGGCCACCCGGCGATTGGGCGAATACGCAACCTGGGATTGAACCTCACCAACGCCAACCCGGTCATAAAAACTCTCCTCGCCCGCCGCGCGACCGCCGTGGGCCAGGGGCTCCGCCAACGGGAAACCCCATGATTCCGCGGCTATGGATTCTGCTTCTCGCGACGATGTTCGCTGGGCGCGCGCTCGCCGACGAGGCCTCGGTCAAGCGCGGTGTCGAGGCGCGTTTCGAGGGGGTCAAGATCGAGAGCGTGACGCGCACCCCTTACGCCGGGCTCTACGAGATCGTGGTCGGGGACGCGATCTTCTACACAGACGAAAAGGTGAGCTTCATCTTCAAGGGCGAGCTGATAGACGCGCGCAGCCAGAAGAACCTGACCGAGGAACGCCAGCAGAAGCTCAGCGCGATCAAGTTCGAGGACCTGCCGCTGGAGATCGCGATCAAGCAGGTGCGCGGCAACGGCAAGCGCGTTGTGGCGATCTTCTCCGACCCTTTCTGTCCTTATTGCAGAAGTCTTGATCGGGCACTCATGCGCGAGGACGACATCACCATCTACACCTTCCTCTATCCGATCCTGCGTGCCGAGTCTCCAGACAAGGCGCGCACCATATGGTGCGCACCCGACCGCGCCAAGGCCTACTACGATTTCATGCTGAGCGCCAAGGAGCCCGCGCCGGCGGCGAGCTGCAGCGCGCCGGTGGAGAAGTGGCTCGCGCTGGGCCAGAAGATCGGCGTGAGGGCGACGCCCACCAGCTTCACGACGAACGGGCAGCGAATCATGGGTGCCCGCCCCGAGGAGCTTGTCAAGCTTATAGCGGAGTCGAGCAAGTAGGCGGACGCCCCGGTCCCGGGCGCGACGCTCTGCCTCAGGGAGTCGCCGCTCCCCCTACGGGGGGCTTCATCCCCTTCGGCAGCAGAACCCACATCCTTCCCTGTTGTCGCATGCGCCCGGCGAGAGCGCCGGCCTCCGCGCCCGATCCCCAGAAGAAGTCGGCGCGCACCGGGTTGCGTATCGCGCCTCCCGAGTCCTGCGCGAGCACGAGCCGATTCAGGGGCGTCGCGCTTGCCGGGAAAGTGGTCGCGAGGAACACCGGCGCGCCGAGGGGAACGTAACGCGTGTCCACGGCGATCGATCGCCCGGCAAGGAGCGGCACCCCGGACGCGCCGATCGGTCCGCTCGCCGGATCGGCGAGGGGCAGCTCGCGGAAGAAAACGAAGCTCGGATTCTGATCGAGGAGATCTTCGACGCGCTGAGGATTGGCCGCGGCCCAAGTCTTGATCGACTGCATCGATGTCTCTCCCAGCTTGAGCTCGCCGCGGTCGACGAGAAAGCGCCCGATCGACTGGAAGGGATGGCCGTTCTGGTCCGCGTAGCCGACGCGCAGCGTCTCGCCGTTGGCGAGCTGGACGCGTCCGGACCCTTGCACCTGGAGAAAGAACGCCTCGATCGGGTCGTCCACCCACACAAGCTCCTTTCCGGCGACGGGTGCGGCGCCCCGCGCAATCTCGGCGCGCGAGTAGTAGGGCACGATGCGCTTGCCCTCGACCCGTCCACGCAGGCGCATGCCGCGCAAATCCGGATTGGTCGCGGAGAGGTCGATCGTGAGCAGGTCGTCGGGGGGGCCGTACAGCGCGTACAAGTAGGGCGCGGACTTCGTGCGGCTGCCGCGCAGGAGCGGCTCGTAGTAGCCTGTGACCAGCCCGTCGAGCGCGCCGTCGGGATTCGCGAGGCGCCAGGCAACGAAGTGCTCCTCCAGCAGGCGGCGCGCCTCGTCGTCGGTGGGATTGCGGAGCTCCATCGCCCTGGTACAGGCGCCGCGCCACCCCTCCCGCCAGCGCAGCGCTTGGCAGGAAACGAGCAACGCTGGCCAGGCGGCCGCCTGCTCGCCGTCCTTCCACCCCCCGATGGCGCGGAAGTCGACGGCTTCGAACGGGTTGACGCGCTGGGCGGTTGCGGGCGGTGCCGGGCATACCGGACAGGCCGGGCAACCTGCCAGCTGGCTGCAGTCGCCCGGCGCCTGGCCGGCGGGACCCAGCGGGCCGGCACAGCCGGCGATCAGCACTGCCGTGAAGAGGATCGTTGGGCGCATGGGGTCTATCATTGATCGAAGAGTTTGAGGCGGCTTGGCGACGTGAGTTCCGGACTTTGGATCATTGTGCTGGAGGCGGGATGCGCGCTTGCGCTGCTCCTGGCACTCGTTTGGTGGACGCTGCCGAAAAAGCCAGGGGACGAGGAAAGGTCGCGAGGTTCACGCGACGACTCCGACCCTACCCCTGGCCCCTAATGCAGCACGCGCGGGACCGAGAGCGTGAACTCCGGAATCTGCGCGTCGAAGTGCGTGCCATCCTCGGCCACCATCTGATAGCTGCCCTTCATGGTACCGACGGGCGTCGCAATCGCGGTGCCGCTCGTATACTCGAAGCTCTCCCCGGGCTTGAGGAGCGGCTGCGCCCCCACCACGCCCAGTCCCTTCACTTCCTGCACCTGGTTGCGGCCGTCGGTGATGATCCAGTGGCGCGAGACTAGCTGGGCGGAGAGGCTGCCCATGTTGCGGATCGTCATGGTGTAGGCGAACACGAAGCGGCCGCTCTCCTCGTCAGATTGCTCTGCGACGTATTGCGTCTGCGAGGAGACGGTGACCTCGTATTTTTTCTCAGTGGCCATGCGGCCATTCCACACGATTTCCTGCGGCCTGACAAGGGCGAGCATGCGTCGTTTCATGCGGCGCGCGGCGAATCCAAGTAGAATTTCCCGCAATGGCTGCGCGCACGTTCCGTATCGTACCGAGTATCCTGTCGGCGAACTTCGCGCGGCTCGGCGAGGAAGTCGCGGCGGTCGTCGCGGCCGGGGCGGACATGATCCACTTCGACGTGATGGACAACCACTACGTGCCGAATCTCACCGTGGGTCCGCTCGTGTGCGAGGCGATCCGCCCGGTGACCAAGACCGTGATCGACGTCCATCTGATGGTCAGTCCCGTCGACCGTATCATTCCGGATTTCGCTCGCGCAGGAGCGAACATCATCAGCTTTCATCCGGAAGCGAGCGAACACGTGGATCGCACCGTCGGACTGATACACGATTCCGGATGCAAGGCGGGCCTGGTGCTGAACCCCGCGACCCCTTTGTCGAGCGTCGATCACGTGCTGCACAAGCTAGACCTGGTCCTGATCATGTCGGTGAACCCTGGATTTGGCGGGCAGAAGTTCATTCCGCACGCCCTCGAGAAACTGCGCGACATGCGCAAGAAAATCGACCAAACGGGACGCGAGATCATGCTCGAGGTGGACGGCGGTGTGAATGTGGAGAATATCGCGAGCATCGCGCGGGCCGGAGCCGATACCTTCGTCGCGGGGTCGGCGATTTTCGGATCGAAAGACTACCGGGCGACGATCCAGCAGATGCGCGAGGCGTTGGCCTCGGTTTGACCATGGCGGTGAGCCCCAACGCGCCCTGTCCCTGCGGGAGCGGGCGAAAATACAAGCATTGCCACGGGGCGGGTCTTGCGCGAGCCGCGCAGGGGGCGTCCGCGGGGACTGCCGTGAACGTCAAGGGAACGCTGGAGCGCGCCCGGGATCTGCACACCAAGGGCTACCTGCCCGAAGCCGAGGGTCTCTACCGGGAAATACTGCAGCGCTCGCCGCGCCACGCCGACGCCATGAACAGTTTCGGGATCCTGTGCGCGCAGCGCGGCGACCAGGCATCGGCTTTGGAATGGATAGGCAGGGCGGTTGCAATCGACTCCCAGAACGCGGCGTACCGCTTCAACTACGGCAAGGCCCTGCTCCAGGCCGGACGCGCGGCGGAGGCGTGCGAAGCTCTCGAGCGGGCCGCGTCTCTCGATGCGGGCTACGCCGAGGCCTACTACGAGCTCGGCCTCGCGCGCGGCCAGGCAGGGAACCTCGAGGGCGCAGAGGCGGCGTTTCGCCGTGCGCTTGCCCTTCAGCCGCATTCATGGGAGGCACACAACAATCTAGGCCTTCTTCTGCACAGGCTCGGGCGCAACGAGGAAGCCGCCCAGAGCCTGCGCATGGCCATAGCGATCGAGCCGCGATCGGTCGACGCGTTGAGAAATCTAGGCATGGTGCTTCGCGCGCAGGAGCGCGCGGCGGAAGCGGTGGAGGTATACCGGACCGCGCTTGCGTTGCGTCCGCAGGACCCGGCGACCCTGTCAAACCTCGGCAACGCCCTGCTCGACCTAGCAATGCGCGAGGAAGCCGCTGCGTGCTTTCGCGATGCGCTGGCGGTCGCGCCGGAATACGCTGACGCCTACCACAACTGGGGCCTGCTGCACCTGCGCTCCGGGGAGCTTCGGCTTGCGACGGAAAAGTTTCGCGCCGCGCTGGCGATCGATCCGCGCCTGGCGGAGGCGGAGAGCGGCCTGGCGTCCGCGCTGCACGACCTGGGCGACATCGAGGAGGCCATCCGCGCCGGCAGGCGGACCATGCTGCTGCGTCCCGATGACAGCGAGGCGCGCTCGCGCTTGCTGTTTTCGCTGTTGCACTCTGCCGAGGTCGGCGCGCGCGAGGTGTTCGAAGAGCACCGTGAATGGGCGCGGCGACACGCTTCCCGGCTGTCTTCGGGCGCTGCGCACGGGAACCCGCGCGAGCCGGAACGTCCCCTGCACGTCGGCTACGTGTCGGGCGATTTCCGGCACCACTCGGTCTCGCAATTCTTCGAGCCGGTGCTGGCGCGACACGACCGCGCCGGGTTCCGGATCTTCTGCTACCACAACCTCCGCCACTCGGACGAGACGACGAGCCGGCTGCGTCGCAGCGCCGACTGCTGGCGCGAGATCGCGACGCTCGACGACGACGAGGCAGCCGGTCTGGTGCGGGCGGACGCGATCGACGTTCTTGTGGACCTGAGCGGCCACACGCGATTCAATCGCCTACTCCTGTTCGCGCGCAGACCGTCGCCCGTGCAGGCTACGTGGCTGGGCTACCCCGGCACCAGCGGCCTCGACTCGATCGGCTACCGCATTACCGACGCTAGGGCGAGTCCCGAGGGCGTGTTTGATTCGCTCCACAGCGAGCGGCTGATGCGCCTGCCCGACAGCCAGTGGTGCTATCAGCCGCCGCCCGATTGTCCTGCGGTGACGCCCGCGGGCACCGGTCCGGTGACGCTGGGAGCGTTCTCGAGCCTCGCAAAGATCGGTCCACGCGTGATCGCGCTGTGGTCCAGGTTGCTGCGGCGCCTCGCCGACGCAAAGCTGCTTGTCGTGGGCCTGGGTCTGGAGTCGATGGGCGAGGAATACCGCGCCCGCTTCGCCGCCGAGGGGGTGGCGCCCGAGCGCATCGAGCTTCGCGGATTTCAGTCCTTTGGCGACTATCTCGCACTGCACGGCGCCGTGGACGTCATGCTCGATACTTTTCCGTACACGGGGGGCACGACGACCTGTCATGCTTTGTGGATGGGCATTCCCGTAGTTAGCCTCACCGGTGACTCCACGCCTTCGCGCGGCGGGGCGAGCCTGCTCGGTGCGATTGGTCTGGAGGAGTTCGTCGCCAGTACGCCTGACGAGTACCTCGACCGCGTTTGCTCGCTCGCAGGCAACCGCCACAGGCTCGCGACCCTGCGTGCCGGCATGCGGGAGCGGATGTCCGGTTCGCCGCTCATGGACGTGGAGCGCTTTACCCGCCACCTCGAGAGCGCCTATCGCTTCATGTGGCGGGAATGGTGTTCGGCTGGTGCGGGAGCGGGCAGATGAGAGATTTGCTCGAGCGCATTCGAGGCATCGTCGGACCGGCGGGGCTGATCAGCTCGCCGGCAGAAACCGTGCCGTACGCGACGGATTGGCGCAAACGCTACCGCGGCAAAGCGGTCGCCGTCGTCAAGCCAGGATCGACCGCGGAGGTCGCTGCGGTCGTGCGCGCTTGCAGTGAATCACGCACGGGCGTAGTCCCACAAGGCGGAAATACGGGGCTGTGCGGTGCCGCGACTCCGGACGCCAGCGGCTCGCAGATCGTCCTCAATCTGTCCCGCATGAGCCGCATTCGAGAGATCGACGTGCACAACAACACCATGACGGCGGAGTCGGGGTGCGTCCTCGCCAGCCTGCAGAAGGCTGCCGAGGAGGCGGGACGCTTGTTCCCCCTGAGTCTGGCGTCGGAAGGAAGCTGCGAGATCGGTGGCAACCTATCGACGAACGCGGGCGGCACCGCCGTGCTGCGCTACGGCAACACCCGGGATCTCGTCCTGGGCCTCGAAGTGGTCCTGCCTTCGGGCGAAGTATGGGACGGGCTGCGCGGCTTGCGCAAGGACAATTCGGGCTACGACCTCAAGCAGCTTTTCGTGGGAGCGGAAGGAACGCTGGGCGTGATCACCGCGGCGGTTCTCAAGCTCTTTCCCCGTCCGCGGTCCCGCGCCACCGCCGTGGTGGCGCTGCGGGATCCCCAGCGAGCAATCGAGCTGCTGACGCGCACTCTCGAGGGATGCGGCGAGCGCTTGACCGGCTTCGAGCTGTTCTCCGATCTCTGCTTGTCGCTCGTGCTCAAGCACTTTAAGGACACCGCGCCGCCCTTTCCGCGCCGCTTTCCCCAGTACGTGCTGATGGAGCTCTCCGACACCCGGCCGGGAGACGCGGTAATGAATCTGGCCGAAAACATCCTGGGAGCGGCTCTCGAGGGAGACGCCATCCTCGATGCGGCAATAGCTCAGAGCGAGGGGCAAGCGAGGGCTTTTTGGAAGCTGCGCGAGCTCATCTCCGACGCCCAAGCGCAGGAAGGCCCGAACATCAAGCACGATGTCTCGATCCCGATCTCGCGAATTCCGGATTTCATTCGTGCGACCGACGCGGAGCTCGCGGGCGTCCACCCCGGGGTCCGAATGGTGACGTTCGGCCACGTAGGAGACGGCAACGTGCACTACAATGTGTCGGCGCCCGACGGCGTTGCGCCAGACGCCTTCGTGAAGGAAACCGCGGCGATCAACCGCATCGTGCACGACAGCGCTGCTCGATTCCGGGGCTCAATCAGCGCCGAGCACGGCCTGGGACAGTCGAAGCGTGAGGAGATCCGACGATACAAGTCTCCGCTCGAGCTGGAATTGATGCGAAAGATCAAGAGCGCGCTCGACCCACACGGGATCATGAACCCAGGCAAGGTCCTCTAGCGCACGGGTGGACAAGGCGCGCGCGCCTGTTATAGAGTAGCCCTCCCCAACGAAGCCGCAATACAGACCTCGATCGTGCTCTTCGAAAACGCAGGAACTCGGGTGCAATGGCGCTGGCGCTGGTGGCGCAGCTAGCTCGCGATCGCCCGTGCGCCGAGAATTCGGCGCGCACCCGCAGTAGCCGAAACGTTTTCGTGGAGCAGTCTGATGACTGAAGCAGAGTTTCAACGGCTTGCCGCCGAAGGATTCAACCGCGTTCCGCTCGTCGCAGAGACCTTCGCCGACCTCGATACACCGCTTTCGCTGTACCTGAAGCTCGCCAACCGCTCGGACACCTATCTTCTCGAATCAGTGGAGGGCGGTGAGCGATTTGGACGCTATTCCTTCATCGGGCTCGCGACGCGGATCCGTTTGCGCGCGGTCGGACGACTCGTCACCGTCATGCATGGTGACGCGACCGTGGAAAAGTCCGATTCCGCGGATCCGCTGCAGTTCGTGCGCGAATTCCTCGCCCGCTATCGCGTCGCAGGTTTGCCCGAACTGCCCCGCTTTTGCGGGGGCCTCGTGGGTTATTTCGGCTACGACACCGTGCGCTGGATCGAGCCCAGGCTTTCCGCGGGCTGGCTCAAGCCGGACCCTACCGGATGCCCCGACATGCTGCTGCTGCTGTCGGAGGAACTCGCGGTCATCGACAACCTTTCCGGCAAGCTCTATCTCGTCGTCTACGCTGACCCCGGGAAGCTGCACGCGTGGCGCGATGCGCAGGCGCGGCTGCGCGAGCTCCTGGGTGCGCTCAGGCTGCCGCTTACGCTCCCGCAGGAGCCCCGCGCCGACCCCGCCGAGCTGTCGTCGAACTTCAGCGGCGACGCCTTCCGCAACGCCGTCGAGCGCGCCATCCGCTACGTCCAAGACGGCGACATCATGCAGGTCGTGCTTTCGCGGAGACTTTCCCGGCCCTACTCGGGGAGCCCGCTGTCGCTGTACCGGGCCTTGCGTTCGATCAATCCTTCCCCCTACATGTTCTATTTTGATTTCGGTGATTTCCAGGTCGTGGGTGCTTCCCCTGAGATCCTCGTGAGGCACGAAGGCGGTACGGTGACCGTCAGGCCGATCGCCGGCACTCGGCCGCGGGGCGCGACTCGCGATAAGGATGCCGAGCTGGAGCGCGAGCTGCTCGCCGACCCCAAGGAGCGCGCCGAGCACGTGATGCTCGTGGATCTTGGCCGCAATGACGTAGGACGCGTCGCCGCGACCGGATCGGTGCAGCTCACGGAGAAAATGACGATTGAACGCTACTCACACGTAATGCATATCGTGTCCAACGTCGAGGGCAAGCTGCGCTACGGACTGGACAACGTGGACGTGCTGCGCGCAACCTTTCCGGCAGGCACGGTGAGCGGTGCTCCCAAGATGCGGGCGATGGAGATCATCGACGAGCTCGAGCCGGACAAGCGCGGGCTCTACGCGGGCGCGGTCGGATACCTTGGCTTCAACGGCGACATGGATCTTGCCATTGCCATTCGCACCGCTCTCGTCAAAGACGGCCGCATGCACGTTCAGGCGGGCGCCGGGATCGTGGCCGATTCGGTGCCCGAGAGCGAATGGCAGGAAACGCAGGCGAAAGCGCGCGCCGTCCTGCGCGCTGCCGAGATCGCCGCGGGCGGCATGAACGCGCAGGCGGAACCGTGATCCTGATGATCGACAACTACGATTCCTTCACTTGGAATCTCGTGCAGTATCTGCGTGAGCTTGGCGCCGAAGTCAGGGTGGTCCGCAACGACGAGGTCGCAGTAGCCGACATCGGGGCGATGCGGCCCGGTGGTATCGTGATATCCCCCGGACCGTGTACCCCCAGCCAGGCGGGCGTATCGTTGAGCGCGATTCGCGATTTTGCGGGCAGGGTGCCGATCTTGGGAGTGTGCCTCGGGCACCAGGCGATCGGCCAGGCGTTCGGGGGAGAAGTCGGGCGTGCGGGAAGGGTGGTTCATGGAAAGACCTCGAGGATCAGCCATTCGGGAACCGGCGTGTTTCGCGGCTTGCCCTCGCCGTTTACCGCGACCCGCTATCACTCGCTGGCGATAGTGAGGGCGCGTCTGCCGGACTGCCTGGAAGTGACCGCTGAATCCGAGGACGGTGAGATCATGGGTGTGCGGCACCGCCAACATGCGGTGGAAGGCGTGCAATTCCATCCCGAGTCTTTTCTTACCGAGCATGGGCACGCGCTCCTGAAGAATTTCCTGCAAGGGGAGGCTGCATGAGCATTACCGTTCAAGAGGCGCTCACGCGGACGATCGAGCACCGCGAGATCTTTCACGATGAGATGCTCGATCTGATGCGCCAGATCATGAGCGGTCAGATCTCGCCGGTGATGATTGCGGCGATCGTCATAGGGCTGCGAGTGAAGAAGGAGACGATAGGGGAAATCACCGCCGCTGCCCAGGTCATGCGGGAGCTCGCGACCAAGGTCACGGTGAAGAACCCGGACAACCTGGTCGACATCGTCGGCACGGGCGGGGACGGCGCCCATACGTTCAATATTTCCACGGCGTCCATGTTCATTTGCGCAGCCGGAGGGGTGCGCGTCGCCAAGCACGGCAATCGCGCGGTGTCATCGCAGTCGGGCAGCGCGGATGTGCTCGAAGCACTGGGTGCAAACATCAACCTCAAGCCCGAGCAGGTTGGACGCTGCGTGGACGAGTTGGGGGTGGGGTTCATGTTTGCCCCCGCGCATCACGCGGCGATGAAGCACGCCGCTCCCGTGCGCCGTGAGCTCGGGGTGCGCACCATCTTCAATATCCTGGGTCCGCTGACCAACCCAGCGGGGGCGCAAAGGCAGGTGATGGGTGTCTTCCATCAAGACCTGGTCGGAATCCAGATCCGCGTGCTGCAGCGGCTCGGCGCTCAACGGGGGATGACCCTATATGGCCTCGAAGGGCTCGACGAGATATCGGTGAGCGGCCAGACGATGGTCGGGGAGCTCAAGGACGGGAAAATAAGCGAGTACCTCGTCCATCCGGAGCGATTCGGCCTCCCTGTGCACGACCCGAGGGCTTTGCGCGTCTCCACGGTCGAAGAGTCGCGCAGGGTCGTCGTGTCCGCCCTTGAGAACGTCGGGGGACCCGCGCGAGACATCGTGGCCCTCAACGCCGGGGCCGCCATTTACGTAGGGGGTCAGGCGCCGAGCTTTGAAGACGGCGTCGAGAAAGCCTTCGAGCTGATCAAGAGCGGGGCGGCGCGCGCCAAGCTCGACGCGTTCGTGAAATTTACCCAGCAGCTCGCACGTGGCTGATATTCTGGAGAAGATCCTTGCCGTGAAGGCGGAGGAAATCGCGGGCGCGAAAAAGGCGGTGAGCGCCACGGCAATGCGGCGTCGCGCGGAGCAGGCGACGGGTCAGCGGGATTTTGCGGCGGCGCTGCGCCGCAAGATCGCAAGCGGCACGCGGGCCGTGATCGCCGAAATCAAGAAGGCGAGCCCGAGCAAGGGCCTGCTGCGCGCGCATTTCGATCCTGCTGCAATCGCCCGCTCTTATTCGCAGCACGGCGCAGCCTGTCTCTCGGTGCTCACCGATCGGCAGTTCTTCCAGGGCAGCGCCGAAGACCTGGTCGCCGCGCGCAGCGCCTGTGATCTGCCCGTGCTTCGCAAGGACTTCGTGGTCGAGACCTACCAGGTATGCGAGTCACGCGTCCTCGGCGCCGATTGCATACTGCTCATCGTCGCCGCGCTCGATCTGCCCCGGATGCTCGACCTCGAGGCTCTAGCGCGGGAGCTCGGCATGGCCGTACTGGTCGAGGTGCACGACCGCGCCGAGCTCGACCTCGCGCTGCAGCTTGCGACTTCCCTCATCGGAATCAACAATCGCGACCTGCGGACCTTCGAAACCAAGCTTGAGACGACCCTTTCCCTGGCTCCTCTGATTCCGGCACCCCGAATCGCCGTGACCGAGAGCGGAATACTGTCGCCCGAGCACGTGGAGCGGGCGACCCGTGCGGGCGTGCGGGCGTTTTTGGTGGGAGAGGCCTTCATGCGCGCACCGGACCCTGGGGCAGAGCTTGCACATCTCTTCATAAGTAACTGATGGGACTTACTATCTACTATTGTTGTAGAAATACAACGCCGGTCCCCGCATTGCCAGTAATAAATCACGTTTGTTATTGAGCTTGAAAGATTCGATTGGCAGAATTGCAACAACCCAACGTTCAGGGTTAAGCGGGTGGCTGCGTGTGGCTGCCCTCGGATTCAAATATGAAGAGGAGACATTTTCGATGAACAAGAAGCTTATGGCACTGGCGGTCGCAGCCGCGGTTACCGCCCCAGGCCTTGCCTCTGCGCAGACGTCGAATACCCCGACCAGCATCGTTCCTTCGCCGGGGTTGGCGACGAGCAACGGTATAACGCTCTACGGGCGGCTCGACGAAACCATCATGTACGACAAGTACTCGGCGAGCGCCGCCCTAGCAAACGGCACGGTATCCGAAGTCAAGAAGGGCGATATCTATTCGCCCGGCAACGCGATGGGCATCCGCGGCAGGGAAGACCTGGGCGGCGGCACCTCGGCATGGTTCCAGCTCGAGATCGGCGTCTGGCCGTCGGAGCGTCTGGATACGGCAGCGACCACCGGCAACAACTGGGGCGGCCGGAACTCCGCGATCGGCGTTACCAGCGGCATCGGCGATATCTTCCTCGGCAACTGGGATACGCCGTACAAGCAGACCTTCGGTGTGTGGAACTCCCTCACTTCCGGCGGTTTCTCGGCCGCAGGCATCATCATGGGCCAGGCCGACTCCACGGGCGCGCTGAATAACGCGCTGTGCGCAACGGCGGTGAACAACCCGAGCGGCACGGTCACCACGGCCGCGCAGGGTGTCTGCACGACGGAAGCCACGGCCAGCAACACGGCGTTCTCGCGGCGGATCAACAACTCCGTTCAGTACTGGACGCCAATCATGAGCGGCTTCCAGGCGAAGCTGATGACCGCGATGGCGCCCTATCAGTCTCCGGGTTCCACGGCCGCGCTCGCGGGGCAAAGCTTGCCCAAGGCGAAGGAATACTCCGCCAACGTGACCTATGCGCGCGGACCGCTCTCGGTCGGCCTGGGCTATGACTACCACGCGGGTCTTCGCCCGGTCACCACGGCAAACGGCATAGTCGATGCCAAGGACACGGGCATTCAAGTCGGCGCCAAGTGGAACTTCGGCCCCGGCGAGATCGGCGTGGGCTACGAGCAACTGAAGTGGGGCAACACGGCCACCGGCACCACCCTGGACAGCAGCCTGAAGGTGCCGGCGTACGTAGTGAACGGCAGGTGGAACATCGGTCCCGGCGCAGTCTGGGGCAGTTATGCCGGCGCGGAAGGCAAGAGCTGCACCAATACCGTAAACACGGTCACGGTGATCGGCTCGGCAGCGTGCGGAGTCAAGGCGAAGATGTACTCGCTCGGCTACGACTACGTCCTGTCGAAGCGCACCAAGATGTACGTGGCTTATAACAAGATCGACAACGGAAGCACCACGCTGGCCAACGGTGCCCAAGTCGGCTCGAGCTACTACTACATCGCCGGCCCGGCTGCGAACAGTGTACCCAGCACAGCCGCCGTCGGCTTCCAAGGCGGCCAGGGTACGAACGGTGGTCTCGCTCAGGGTACAGACGTAACGACTATCGGCGTCGGAATTCAGCACGTGTTCTGATCCGAAGCAAGCGTTTGAGAAAAGGCGCCTTCGGGCGCCTTTTTTTTCGCCTGGCCGGCTGAAGTGAAGCTCTTGTTTCGAGTACCATTGGGCCGCACCAAGGCTTACCCATGGAACACACACAGCGCGCGCGTTTCGACCCCGACCGGTGCGTCGCCGCATTGGATAAAGCCGTGCGCGTCGTATTCGGAGAGCCGATCGCCCGCAGGCCGAGTCCGGCCGAAGGCCGTCCGGAGGACAACCTCGACGAGGAACTGCGCCGCCACGCCGCAGCCCTGATGCGCGTCAATCACTGCGGCGAGGTATGCGCGCAGGCGCTCTACCAGGGGCAAGCGCTGGCGTCCTCGAACGAGTCGATCAGGACCGCACTGGACAGGGCGGCGAGCGAGGAGAGCGATCACCTCGCGTGGAGCGCCGAACGTGTGCGCGAGCTCGGCGGCCGCCTGAGCCTACTGAACCCTCTCTGGTACGCCGGCTCGTTCGCCTTGGGATATGCCGCCGGTCGCCTGGGCGACGAATGGAACCTGGGTTTCCTCGCTGAAACCGAGCACCAGGTGGAAGAACACCTGCAGAGTCACATGGATCGGCTCGGGGGTCGCGACGCAAGGACACACGCAGTCATCGAAGCGATGCAGCGCGAGGAAGCGGAGCACAAGCGCAACGCCGAAACACTCGGGGCGCGCGAGCTTCCCGGGGCGGTGGCCTGGGCGATGCGCCTTGCCGCGCGCGTGATGACAACCGTGTCTTATCGCCTCTAGACCTAGATTCCTTCCTATTCGGCCACGACCTCGTGGTCGTGCGAGATCGCGGCCGTCTTCGCAAGCATGATCGAAGCCGAGCAGTACTTGTTGTGCGAGAGCTTGATCGCGCTCTCCACCAATGAGGGCTTCAACCCCTTCCCCCGGACCACGAAGTGCATGTGAATCTTCGTGAAGACTTTGGGATCCGCTTGGGCGCGCTCGGCGTTCAGATGGACTTCGCAAGCCGAAACGTTCTGACCGCTCTTTTTTAGGATCGCAACTACGTCGGAGGCGGTGCAAGCCCCGGTGCCGGCGAGCACCGTTTCCATCGGTCGTGGACCTAGATTGCGTCCTCCCACTTCGGGCGCGCCGTCCATCACGAAGGCATGACCGCTCTCGGTCTCCGCAACGAAACTCATACCCTCTGCCCCGAGCCATTTCACCTTGCATTCCATCTGTGCCCCCAACTTTCAAATAATTGAATATAAATCAGAAATAACTGATGCCATGACCGGGTTACCGCGCCGCACAATATTTTTCTTGCACTGCACAAAACGGGGCATATAATACATCCCAGTTGAGCGCCGAGGCGCTCAGTCTCCTCCACCCTCCTCCTTTGGTGGATTTCAGCGCGGCTCGCAAGGCTGCGCTTTTTTTTGGAAGAGGTGTCGGCCCGGCTGGGTTTGACAGTTTGGTACTTGTTCAATAAAATCACGCGCTTCCGCCAGAATTCAGGCCGCAGGGCGATATCTCGATGACTACGTTTTCAGCCAAGCCGCACGACATCAAGCGCGACTGGTACCTGGTCGACGCGAACGGCAAGGTACTCGGAAGGCTCGCCGCTGAGATCGCTCGTCGCTTGAGGGGCAAACATAAGCCCGAGTTTACGCCTCACGTTGACGTCGGCGACTATATCGTTGTGGTCAACGCGGCCAAGCTGCGCGTCACCGGCAACAAAGCCGAGGCCAAGACCTATTACCGGCACAGCACTTATCCAGGCGGCGTATACGCGACCACTTTTGCGAAGATGCAGGCGCGCTTTCCCACGCGCGCGCTCGAGGTTGCGGTGAAGGGCATGCTACCCAAGGGGCCTCTCGGCTACGCCATGCTGAAGAAGCTCAAGGTCTATCCGGCCGGCCAGCACCCTCATTCGGCGCAGCAGCCAAAAGCATTGGAGATCAACGCATGATCGGGCAGTACTACTACGGAACCGGGCGGCGCAAGAGTTCAGTGGCGCGCGTATTCATCAAGCCAGGGAAGGGCGATTTCATCGTCAACGATCGGCCCGCGAACGAGTACTTCGCTCGTGAAACGGGACAGATGGTCGTGCGACAGCCGCTCGTGCTGACAGAGAAACTGACCCAGTTCGATGTGATCGTGAACGTGTCCGGTGGCGGCGAATTCGGGCAGGCCGGCGCGGTGCGTCACGGCCTGACGCGCGCGTTGATCGAATATGACCCGGCGCTGAAGCCCTTGCTGAGCAAGGCTGGGCTCGTCACGCGCGACGCGCGCGAGGTCGAGCGAAAGAAGGTCGGGTTGCACAAGGCACGGCGGCGCAAGCAATACTCCAAACGGTGATGTTTATAAGGATCGCGAAGGAAAGCCGCCTCAGGGCGGCTTTTTTGTTTGACGTACTGGCGGCAGGAATTCCCGCCCGCGGTGGCGGGTTCAAGCCGAGAAAATCATGATCAAGATCGGCATTGTCGGCGGGACAGGTTACACCGGCATCGAGCTGCTGCGCATCCTCGCGCGGCATCCGGAATCCCAGCTTGTCGCGATCACCTCGCGCAAGGAGGCGGGAACGCCGGCGGCCGAAGTATTTCCAAGCCTGCGCGGTATCGTGGATCTTGCGTTCTCCGATCCCGCCGGCGTGGACTTGCGCAAATGCGACGCAGTCTTTTTTGCGACGCCGAGTACTGTGGCGATGGGCGAGGCGAGAGCACTCGTGGAGGCCGGGGTACGTATCGTCGATCTTTCGCCCGACTTTCGCATCAGAGATGTGAGCGTGTGGGAAAAATGGTACAAGGTCAAGCACGCGGCACCTGAGCTGCTCTCACAGGCGGTGTATGGCCTGCCCGAAGTGAATCGCGACAAGATCAGAAAGGCGCAACTCGTCGCCAACCCAGGGTGCTATCCGACCGCGGTGCAGCTCGGCTTGCTGCCTCTCCTGGAAACGGGCGCCGTGGACAGCGGGCGTTTGATCGCGGACGCAAAGTCCGGGGTGAGCGGTGCAGGCAGGAAGACGGAAGAACATCTGCTCTTTTCCGAGGCTGCGGATAACTTCAAGGCTTACGGGGTCTCGGGCCATCGCCATTGGCCGGAGATCCTGCAGGGACTCGACGCGGCGGCGGGAAAGAGCGTCGGCCTGACGTTCGTACCGCATCTGGTGCCGATGATTCGCGGAATATACGCGACCCTCTACGCGCGCATCACGAAGTCCGTGGACTTTCAGCGCCTCTACGAAGATCGCTATCGCAGGGAGCCCTTCGTGGACGTCCTTCCGGCCGGAAGCGAGCCCGACACACGCTCCGTGCGCGCCGCGAACACCTGTCGCATTGCCCTCCACCGTCCGCACGGAGGAGACACGCTGGTCGTACTATCGGTGATCGATAACCTCGTGAAGGGTGCATCGGGACAGGCGGTGCAGAATATGAATATCATGTTCGGGTTGGACGAGACGACAGGGCTCTCGCACCTCGCAGTGGTGCCCTGAACGAAGGCAGGAAACGGATGCTCAAGCTGCTCAAACAGTTCCGCCAGCGCTTTGGAATCTCGGCGCCCAGGATGACAGTGCAGACGCACGTAGCCTGGTATTGGCGCTGGCTTGGGATGCTGGTATTCCTTTCGCTCGCCCTCGCGCTGGCGACCTGGATGTACGACGCCGGGCGCAGGTTCGCTGGCTTCGACCGGAGCGAGTTGCAAAACGAGTTCACTCGCTTGCGCGACGCCATGTCTAGGCTCGAAAGCGAGGCGGCGAGGCTCCGATCGATCGCCAACGCGAGCGAATCCCGGCTCAAGATCGAGCAAACGGCGCAAAATCAACTCGCCGCGCAGGTGAAGACCCTCGAGGACGAAAACAACCGGCTGAAGGAGGATCTAGCCTTCTTCGAGAATCTGGTTCCCTCCGAGCGGCGGGGAGAGAAGGTCAGCATCCACCGCTTCAAAGTCGAACGGGACGTGCTCCCCGGAGAATTCCGCTACCGATTGCTCGTACTTCAGGGAGGCAAGCTAGACCGCGAGTTCCACGGATCGCTCCAGCTTGTGGTGGAAATGCAACAGGAGGGCAGGGATGCTACAATGGTCATCCCTGATGCAAGTGATACGGGTGGTAGCTCCGTCTTCAAACTTAACTTCAAGTATTTTCGCCGAGTCGAAGGAACGTTTCGAGTTCCAGCGGGAGCAAAAGTGCGCACGGTGCAGGCGCGTATACTTGAGAACGGTTCCGGCGAGGCTCGCGCCAGCCAGAACGTCAACCTTTCTTAGGCAGGGAACGCTATGTTTCGAAAGCAACCTAGCAAACCGCAGAATCGGATCGACAGTTTGATTGGTGTGGGTACGAAGATCGAAGGCAACGTGAACTTCACCGGAGGCCTGCGAGTAGACGGCGAGGTGATCGGAAACGTAACCGCGGTGTCGGACGAGCCCTCGACTTTGGTGCTGAGCGAAAAAGCGCGCATCGAGGGGGAAATAAGCGTTTCGCACCTCGTCGTGAACGGCGAAATTTCTGGACCTGTCTATGTCGCAGAATTCCTCGAACTTCAGTCACGCTCCCGCGTCAAAGGAGACGTGCATTACAACAGTCTGGAAATGCACCTCGGAGCGATCGTCGAAGGACACCTCGTGCATCGTTCGGGCGAGTCGGAGTCGAGGACGGTCGAGCTCAAGCTCGCTACCAGCAAACCCGCAGGCTGACGCGGGCCCAGCCCGTCTTGAATGAGTCTCCCCGGGCCCAATATGGGAGGCTTCAAGGCAACAGGAGCAAAGAGATGAACGCAGTCGCAGAAGCCCCAACACCCCTGGTCTTCACTGACAGCGCGGCAAACAAGGTAAAGCAGCTGATCGACGAGGAGGGCAACTCCGAGTTGAAGCTGCGCGTATTCGTTACCGGCGGCGGGTGCTCCGGGTTCCAGTACGGTTTCACCTTCGATGAGGTGAAGAGCGATGACGACACCGTGATGGAGAAGAACGGAGTCATGCTGCTCATCGATCCGATGAGCTACCAATATCTGGCCGGCGCCGAAATCGACTACAGCGAGGGCCTCGAGGGCGCCCAGTTCGTCATCAAGAATCCCAACGCAACCAGCACCTGCGGCTGCGGGTCTTCGTTCTCAGCGTAGCTCATTCGTAACGGAGACCAACGGGGGCTGAGCGCCCCCGTTTGTTTTTGACTCGCAGTGGGCTGGCGTCAGGCCGAATAGATCGCACCGAGAATCCGCGGCTTCTTTGCTCCGGTGACCTCGCTGAGGCTTCCGGTCTCGGACTTCAATCTGCGTTGAGCCAGCCACGCGAATGCCATTGCTTCGACCCAGTCCGGGTGAATCCCGAGCCGGAGCGTCGGGGCGACTGGGATTCCTGGTAGTGATCGCGCGATACGCGCGACGAGATCCAGGTTGCGCGCGCCGCCTCCGCACAGGTAGACCTCCTCGGCACCGCGGCAGAATTTCAGAATGGCCTTGCCGATGCTGCGTGCGGAGAGCTCGGCAAGAGTAGCCTGTACATCTTTTGCCTTGTATCGCGTAACACGGAACCGTTCGAGCCATTCAAGGTTGAAACGGTCCCGGCCAGTGCTCTTAGGGGGTGTGCGCTGGAAGTAAGCGTCGGCCAGCAGGGCCTTCAGCAGAGGTTCGAGGACCCGGCCCCGCGAGGCCAGGGCTCCGGCACGATCGAATGAGCGGCCAAGTTTCGCCCTCACCCAAGCGTCGAGCAGGACGTTGGCCGGGCCCGTGTCGAACCCTGTAACGGCACCGTGGCGCGGCAGATCCGTAAGGTTGGCGATACCTCCCAGGTTGACGATGACCCGGTGCGCGCGCGGCTCAGCGAAGACTGCCGCGTGAAAAGCGGGCACGAGCGGCGCACCTTGCCCTCCAGCGGCGATATCCCGGCTGCGAAAGTCCGCGACAACTGTCATGCCGGTAAGTTCGGCGAGCCACGCGGGATTGCCGAGCTGCACGGTATACCCGGCAGCCGGCTGATGACGGACCGTCTGGCCGTGGCACCCGACGGCGCGTACGGACCGCGCTGCGACGCGGCACCTGCGGAGGAGCCGGTCGACGCTTCGCGCATAGAATTTCGCAAGCTGAATCCCGGCGAGCGAAGCGCGATGCAGCTCGTCTCGCGACGGGTCGTGCAAGGCCAGCAACGTGGCCTTCAAGGCCTCTGTGTAGGGCAGGTATTGCGTACCGAGCAGTCGAGGCCGAGCGCGCAGGTCGACAAGCGCCGCATCGACGCCGTCCAGACTGGTGCCTGACATCAGGCCGATGTAGAGCTCCGCGCCCCTGGGGCTTTGGGTACTGCTCACTCGAGCATCGCGAGTTCGCTGCCTTTTAGAAGATCGAGACGCGTGAGCAATGGCTCGGATGCGCGCTTGAACGCTGGCATCTCGATCTCAAGAAGCGGCTGTGCCGACTGGAACACCATTGTCAGCGGATTGCGATTCTGCTCGTGCGCACGAAACTCATAATGCAGGTGAGGCCCGGTGGCCCAGCCCGTTTGCCCGACGTACCCGATGGCCTCGCCTTGCAGAACTCGCTTGCCCGACTTAAGTCCCCGGGCAAAGTCCCGCAAGTGGGCATAGTAGGTGCTGTATCCCCCATGGTGCCTGAGCACGATGAGGTTGCCGTATCCGGCCTTTCGGCCTGCAAATGCCACCACCCCGTCGCCGGTCGCCTTGACCTTGGTCCCGGCCGGAGCCCCGTAGTCGACGCCTTGATGCGCGCGCCACTGCTGAAGGATGGGATGACGACGCAAACCGAACCCTGACGTCACGCGCGAGAATTCCAGGGGCGACCGCAGGAAAACTTTTCGCAGGTTCTCGCCGGCGGGCGTGTAGTAACCCCCGGTGCCCGCGGCATCTCGGAACCAGACCGCGCGAAACGTCTGCTTCCGGCTGGAGAACTCCGCGCCGAGCACTCGGGTCGAGCGGACCGCTCGTCCGCCGAAATAGACCGTCTCATAGACCACGGCAAAGCGATCGCCGCGACGAAGGTCACGGTGAAAGTCCAGCTCGCCGCCGAATATGTCGGCGAGTTGTATCGCCACGGTGTCGGGGATTCCCGCGGCATCGGTAGCGGCGAAGAGTGAGGTCCTGATCTCGCCTGACTTCATCTCGGTCCTGGGCGTCAGGTCGACCTGTTGCTCAAACGTCTGGAAGACCTCGCCGACGCGATCGAGCGACAGCACCGTGTCCCTGTCCGTGAGATACGACAGCGAGCGCAGCTTGCCGCTTTGATCGATCTTCGTCTGGACTTCCGTTCCGGGAGGCAGAAGACGGAAGGGGCGCTGGGCGCGCGGCGAGCGCAGAATGGCTTCCGTATCCTCCTCGCCAGCCCCGAGTCGGCCGAGCAGGACGCCGGGAGGTTCGTTGCGCCTGGACACTCCCTCCTGGAAGTAGATGCTCAGCCCGGGTTCACCAATGGAAGACGGGGACAGCTTGAGAGGCTCGACAACGAGCCGGGCTGGAACGGTCTCGGGCTCGTGGCGTACCGTCCCGAAAGCAGCCACCACGCCGAACAGGGGCGCGCCGACAGCGGCGGCGAGCCAATGGAGGCGTCTTCCCCGGGAGCGCGCTACAATTCGCTCCTCGTTGTTATGCATGTGTCGCCGCGGTTTGCACTGGAAAAGTCTAACAAATAACCGCGAGACAGGCCATTTTCGAGAATCCATGAGCGATATCGACGACCAGCTGAAACTCATGAAGCGGGGCTGCGACGAATTGATCGTCGAGGCCGAGCTGCGCGAGAAACTCAAGGCTGGCCGCCGCTTGAGGGTCAAGTTGGGGATGGATCCGACAGCACCCGATCTGCATCTGGGGCACACGGTGGTCATCAACAAGCTGCGCCAGTTCCAGGATCTGGGGCATCAGGTCCAGTTCCTAATCGGCGATTTCACCGGCATGATCGGAGATCCGAGCGGCAAGAACGAGACGCGCCCGGCGCTTTCACGCGAGCAGATCCTGCACAACGCCAAGACCTACCAGGATCAGGTCTTCAAGATCCTCGACGCTAATCGCACCGAGATCCTGTTCAACTCCAGGTGGTCCGACGAGTTGGGAGCGGCTGGCCTGATCCGCCTCGCCGGAACGTGGACTGTGGCGCGGATGCTCGAGCGCGACGACTTCGCGAAGCGCTACGCTGCCCGCCAGCCTATCGCGATTCACGAGTTCCTCTATCCGCTCATGCAGGGGTACGACTCCGTCGCGATGAAGTCCGATGTCGAGCTCGGAGGAACCGACCAGAAATTCAACCTCCTCGTGGGCCGCGAGCTCCAGAAGCACTACCGTCAACAGCAGCAGTGCATTCTGACCATGCCGCTGCTGGAAGGTCTGCGGGGCCCCGAAAAGATGTCGAAATCCCTGGACAACTACGTCGGAATCAACGAACCCCCCGACACGATCTTCGGGAAGCTGATGTCCATTTCGGACGAGCTGATGTGGCGCTACATCGAGCTGCTCTCGCTGCAGGCCGTGGAGTCGATCGAAAAGTGGAAGAAGCACGTAGCCGAGGGCGGAAATCCACGCGACATCAAGGTGCTGTTTGCGCGGGAGATCGTCACGCGCTTCCACGGCGCCGCCGCCGCCGAGTCGGCGGCAGCCGCTTTCGAAGCGCGCTTCAGGCATGGGGATGTCCCCGAAAACATCCCGGAAGTCACGGTCAAAATTCCGAGCGACAAGAGAAATTCCGCGGGGAAGGTGCCCGAGCTGGCGATCACCCGGGTGCTCAAGGAGTCGCAGCTCGTAGCGAGCGCCTCGGAGGCCCTGCGCATGGTCGAGCAGGGCGGGGTGCGGATCAACGGCGAGAAGATCACCGACAAGGGATTGGCCGTGAGGCAAGGGGAAACGATCGTGCTCCAGGTCGGCAAGCGCAAGTTTGCCAGGGTCACGCTGGCCTGAAGCCTACGCCACTCGGCCTGGAAGGGTCGCTGAGCCGGCAAGGCAAGCACGGTATTCCATTTGCCAGCGCAAGAGCTTGTGCTATCGTTAGGCCCGAGTCCCCCTACAAGGGAAAAGGAGGAGAAACAAGATGAAATCCCGCACCCGCCACCTGCTGCAAAAAACCGCTCTCGCCGCTGCGATAGCCGGAATTTCCGCCCCGGCCTCGGCATCGTTCTTCGCGATCGCCGAGCAAAGCGCGTCGGGGCTCGGCACGGCTTTCGCCGGAGGCGCCGCAATCGCCGAGGACGCCAGCACGGTCTGGTATAACCCGGCGGGCATGACGCGCCTGGATCGTCCGCAACTCATCCTCGGCGGCAGCTACCTGGACATAAACATCAAGACCAACTCGGTCAGCGCGAGCACCGTTAACCTCGGCGCTATTCCGAGTCTGCCGATTAGCGGGGGTGCCGGACAGAATCCGGGTGAAAGTGCCTTTGTTCCGAACCTCTATTATGTACACCCGCTGTCTAAGGACTTCTCGGTCGGCGCAGGAATTAACGCGCCCTTCGGTCTGGTAACGGAGTACGACAGCAGCTGGGCGGGCAGATACCACGCGGTCAAGTCCGACATCAAGACCATCAACTACAATCTTGGCGCGGGATACCGGTTCGATGACGTGTGGTCGGGCGGGGCTGGTGTCAGCTACCAGCACCTTAAGGCCGAGCTCACCCAGGCGATCGATTTCGCGACCCTCTGCAATCTGGCCGTTGGTGGGGGCGTCGCTGCTGCTGCGAACTGCGCCTTTCCAAACTTTAGCCAACCAAACAACCCCAATGACGGTTTTGCGAAAGTCACTGCCGACAGCAACGCCTGGGGCTACAACCTGGGCCTGCTCGCGCAGCTTCCGAACGACTTTCGAGTGGGAGTGGCGTACCGATCGAAAATCACGCACCACCTGAAGGGTGATTTCGACGCCACGGTGCCGACCCCCGCCGCACCCGCGGGAGCCGCTGGCGCCACGGCCGCCGCAGCCGCGACCTTCGGTATTGCTGACACGGGCGCGAAGTCGGACGTGGTACTGCCGGCGACGCTTTCAATAAGCGCGGTTCAGCAGATCGGCCAGTGGGCCCTCATGGCCGACGTCAGTCAGACTTACTGGAGCCAATTGAAGGAGCTGCGCATCAGGTTCGACCCGGTTCAACCCGTCGCTCAGGCCGACTCCGTGGTGACTCTCAACCTCAAGAACACCATGCGCGTATCGGTCGGTGCGACCTACAAGCTGAACGATGCTTGGACCCTGCGCGGCGGCTTCGCGTGGGATCAGACGCCTGTGACCAGCGCGGAGAACACGACCCCGCGCCTGCCCGATGCGGATCGCACCTGGTACGCGATCGGAGCGGGCTGGCAGCTATCGCGCAGCTGGGCTTTCGATTTCGGGTACGTGATGATCAAGGCGGATGACGCCCACGTCAGAAAGACCGCATCCGCGGCTCCGCCGAACGAGAACGTCTCCCGCGGCAATCTTTCGGCCGACTACAGCGGATCGTCGATTCAGGTCTTCAGCGCGCAGGCGCGTTGGACGTTCTAAGAAGCGAATTGCCTTAGCGGGTCTTCCGCTTGACGGACGCTCGACCAAAAAGGTCGAGCGTCCGTCAAGCTTGCGCTGTGTCGCAGTCGCCTCGCCGGCCGCCGCTAGCCGGGTGTGCGCGTCTGCTCACATAGCGTCCTCGTAGTCCTCCCTTCGACGAGCGTGGTTTCAGTCATTTTTCTCTGCGGATTCAGGGTGCTGCAGCGCACACAACCCGCACTTTGACCGGTCCCCCGCCAATAATGCGCACACGACGCGCGAAAGCCCCTACGCCATAGGCATTCGGGCATCGGACTTGCTCCACAATCGTGAGCAAGGCGATGAATGAATTGAAACATGGGTGTAGGCAAGGCAACGACAGACGATGTTTGCTGGGCAGCCTAGACTCGCGCTGCAGCAATAGTCCGTCGGAACTAGCCTGGATACGATCACGCTACCCGAAGGGGATGGGAGAAGCCTCATGGCGAAGGCGCTGTTGAGTACGTTTGCGGACACCATGCATTGGCTTGCCACGTGCAAGCGCATGCTGCTGATCGTTTCCCCGTTTCTCGTGATCGTCACGGTGCTCGTATGGCTTGCCATCGTCAGCATCGACATCCTCGCCGCAGGCCGCGCGTATGTGGAGGGCGAGAGCCTCTGGTCGAAAAACCAGAAGGAGGCAGTTTTCCACCTGCTCCGCTTCGCCGAGACGCGGTCAGAGTCTGATTTCCTCAACTACAGGAAGGCGATCGGTGCACCGCTCGGCTTCCGCAAGGCGCGGCTCGAGCTCGAAAAACCCAAGCCCGACTATGCCACCGTGCGCAGCGGTTTCCTGGAGGGCGGCACCCATCCCGACGACATTCCCGGCGTCATCAGCCTGTATCAGCGCTTCCACCAGGTGAGCTACATGAAGAGCGTGCTCGACATCTGGCGGACTGGCGACGAGTTTCTGACCAGGCTCGACGCCGCCGCCGGAGAACTCCACGAACTCCACCTCGCAGGCAGGCTGGACCGGTCTGAGCTGCACAACGTCCTAGGCCGCATCGTAGAGATCAACGAAGAGCTCAAGCCCTGGCAGAACCGCTTCTCGAACACCCTCGGCGAGGCCACGCGCTGGATCCGGTCGACGCTGCTGCTTGTGATCGTGACCGTCGCCGGCACTCTGGTTCCGATCGGGATCTTCCTCACGCAGCGGATGGTCAGCCGGATCGACCGCGCCGAGCGCGAGCTCAAGGAGCTGAAGCTCGGGCAGGAATACGCGATGAAGCTCGCCTACCACGCGAGTCACGACCAGCTCACCAATCTGGTCAACCGCCCCGAGTTCGAGAACCGCCTCAAGCAGGCGCTGCAGACCGTGACCACGCAGGGTCGGCAGCACGTGGTGATGTATCTAGACCTCGACCAGTTCAAGATCGTCAACGATACCTGCGGGCACGCGGCCGGCGATCAGCTGCTGCGCCAGGTCGGTGCGCTGCTGAAACAGAAGGTGCGCGAGGGCGATACGCTTGCACGGCTCGGCGGTGACGAGTTCGGCGTGCTCCTCGAGAGCTGTCCGATGCAGGAAGCCATCCGGATCGCCCATGAGCTGCGCCAGTGCATTGCCGATTTCCGGTTCGTCAGCGAAGGAAAGTCGTTCAACATTGGCGCCAGCATCGGCGTCATTCACGTCGCGGACGGGACGCTCAACCTGACCGACGTTCTCGGTGCTGCCGACGCCGCCTGCTACATGGCCAAGGAGAAGGGACGCAATCGCGTCCAGTTCTATCGCCCGCACGACAGCGAGGTGTTCCTCCGCCGGGGTGAGATGGAATGGGTATCACGGCTCCAACGGGCGCTGCAGGAGGGACGCTTCGCCCTCCATGCGCAGAAGATCATCTCGATCAAGGACCACGACGCCCGGAGCGTGCATCACGAGCTGCTGGTGCGCATGCTCGATGAACACGACAAGTTGATTCCTCCAATGGCGTTCATTCCTGCCGCCGAACGCTACAGCATGATGCCCCTGGTCGACCAGTGGGTGGTCCAGAGCGCGTTTGCCAAGGTCAGTGCGCTCGGGCCCAACTGCGGGACCTACGCCATCAACATCTCCGGCACTTCGATCGGGGATGAGAGATTTCTAGAATTCGTGCGTGACCAGCTCAAGCGCCACGTCATGCCGCCGCGGACGATCTGCTTCGAGATCACCGAAACCGCCGCGATCGCGAACTTCGACAAAGCTGCTCGGTTCTTCGGGGAGTTGAAGGCGTTGGGATGCCTGTTTTCACTCGACGACTTCGGGGCGGGCATGTCTTCTTTCGGATATCTAAAGCACCTGCCAGTGGACTACATCAAGATCGACGGCAGTTTCGTGAAGGACGTCGCGAGCGATAGAGTCGATTTTGCGATGGTCCGAGCCATCAACGACGTCGGGCACGAAATGGGCAAGAAAACCATCGGCGAGTCGGTAGACAGCGAGGCTGGCCTGGAGGCGCTTCGCAAGATCGGCGTCGATTTCGCGCAAGGTCATTGGATTTCCCCGCCGGTTCCGTTCCTCGCCCCCGTCGTCTCGTCCAAGTCTGAGCAAGGTTCGTATGCGATCCGCGGCCGGCAAATAGATCGGACCGCCGCTTGAATCTCGATTCCATAAACCGAAACCCAGGGAGTGAAACATGAATGCCAGTTCGGTACGTCAGCTGTCCGCGCACCCGAGATGGGTGGCTTCCATGTATGAATTCGTTTCGCCCCACTGGGACGCGCTCGTTGACGGACCGTGGGCGGAATCCATCGTGTCCGGGCGCCTCAGTATCCAGCAGATGCAGGGGTGGATTCTCCAGCTCTATCCGTTCATCTACGATTTTCCGAAATTTCTGGCCGAAGGCCTGATCAAGGTCGAGGACGACTTCGCGCGGACGTTCCTGATCGAGAACATTCGCATCGAGAAGGCGCACGCCGAGCACTGGACCTGGATGGGCGAAGGCTTCGGCCTAGACCGCCAGGAGATGCTGGATGTGGCAGAGGGCGGGACGCCGATCCTGCGCGACGTGCAGTCGCTCACCGACTGGGTGTGGCGGGTCAACACCAAGGGATCTCTTGCGGAGGCCGTCGCCGCCACGAGCTTTGCGATCGAAGGCGTCGCAGGCGCTCTCGCGCGGAAGATTTCTACCGGCTTCGAAGCCTACGGAAATCGGCCCGGGGTGAACATGAACCCCAGAACCTACAAGTGGATCAGAGAGCATTCTCACTACGACGACGAGCATCCGCAATTCGCGCTGGAAATCATCAAGCACTATGCGCTAACTGAGCGCATGCAGCGGCAAGTCATGCTCGCGGCGAAGCGCAGCCTGGAGCTCCTGAGCCTGGCTCTGGTGACGTCGGCGAATCTCGTTGCTCCGACTACGGGAGGCCGCCTGCGCGAAGCCGCCTGATGTAGGCGACAAGCCGGGCTGCTAGAACGCGATCCGCTGTCGCTCGGCAATCACCTTACAAGGCGCTCTCGGCGGAAGAGTACCGAGTGCCCGGCCCCAATTACCTTCGAGGCGGGACTCGCAGAAAGCCTCGGCGGCGTCCGGCGCCGCATGACGGACCATGAGGCTGGCCTGCAGCGCGACAGCGATGGATTCCACGATGCGCCGCGCCTGACCTTCCGCCGTCTCGGCGTCCCCGAGCAGCGCGGAAATCGTGGGAGCTTGCTTGCGCACGCGCTCGCCGGCGACACCGATCTCCGCCTGGAGCGCTTCGAGGCTGGCGGGCTCCTTCAGGAGGGAGCGCAGCACGTCCAGGCAGATGACATTCCCGGATCCCTCCCAGATGCCGTTCAGAGGGGCCTCGCGATAGAGCCGAGCGAGCGGCGCCTCCTCCACATAGCCGTTCCCTCCTAGGCATTCCATCGCTTCGACTACGAGTGGCGGCAGGCGCTTGCAAAGCCAGTACTTCGCGATCGGAGTCATCAGACGAACGAGCCTTCGCTCTGAGTCGTCGCTCGTCGAGCGGTCGAAAGCTCGCGCGAGTCGGAAGGCCAGGAGGGTAGCTGCCTCCGTTTCCAGAGCGAGGTCGGCGAGCACGTTCTGCATCAGCGGCTGCTCGGCGAGCGATCGCCCGAACGCGTGTCGGTGCGCCGCGTGATGAAGCGCCTGAGTGAGCGCGGCGCGCATCATCCCCGCGCAGGCGACGACGATGTCAAAACGCGTAAGGTGCGCCATCTCGATCAGAGTGGCAATGCCTCGACCCTCCTCCCCGACGATCCGCGCGCTCGTTCCGCGGTACTCGATCTCCGACGAAGCGTTCGACCTGTTGCCGCACTTGTCCTTCAGACGCTGGATGTAGAACGGGTTGCGGGTGCCGTCCGAAAGGGACCTCGGCACGAAAAAGCAGGTGAGACCCGCGCCGGTCTTCGCGAGCGTAAAGAAAGCGTCGCTCATTGGGGCCGAGCAAAACCACTTGTGCCCGCTCAGCACATACTGACCATCGGCCGCCCGCACGGCCTCGGACGAGTTCGCGCGCAGATCCGAGCCGCCCTGCCGCTCCGTCATTGCCATACCGATTGTGACGGCGCGTTTCTGCGCCAAAGGGAGAGGTCGTGGGTCATACTCGCATGCGAGGAGCTTGGGTTCCCATTGCACGGCGAGATCGCGCTCGTTTCGCAGCACCCTAACCGAGGCAAAAGTCATGGTCACCGGGCACGTCACGCCGTTCTCGCCTTGGTTCCAGAGGTAGTTGAGCGCCGCACGCGCGACCCACGCTCCCTGCCTGCTCTCCGTCCACGCGAGGGAGTGCAGTCCCGCGCCGAACGCGAGAGCCATCAACTCGTGGTAGGCGGGATGGTATTCGACAACATCAGTACGATTGCCGAAGCGGTCGTGCGTCCTCAGCTCGGGGGCAAAGCGGTTGGCCTGCGCAGCAAGCACCTGCATGCGTTCGCTGCCCACCAGTGCTCCCATGTCCCCGGCACGCGGCGCGATCCATCCTCCGCCCTCCCGTGCGACTGCCTCCTGAAGTGTCCGATCGCCGGACCAAGCATTGAACCCGACCAGGGGCGGCGGCTGATTGACGGAACCGGCGGTTTCAGCGCGAGAGGCGGTCATATTGCATACTGTAATTGAACTCGGCCTCAGGCCGACAAATGGCGCGCTACCGGAGAGACGAGGCAGACGACATGAATCAGGCAATAAAGGAAATGGCGACGCTGGCGGGGGGATGCTTTTGGTGCTTGGAAGCCGTCTTCGACGACATGAAGGGCGTGGAGTCAGTAGAGTCGGGATACATGGGCGGCAGGACCCCCGCCCCGAGCTACGATCAGGTCTGCTCCGGGCAAACCGGCCACGCCGAAGTGGTTCGCCTGACCTTCGACCCTAACGCGGTGTCGTTCAAGGAGATCCTGGAGGTGTTTTTCGTGATCCATGACCCGACGACCCTCAACCGGCAGGGTAACGACGCGGGCACGCAATACCGGTCCGCGATTTTCTACCATTCCGCCGCGCAGAAGGCTGCAGCGGAGCAGGTCATCACAAGCTTGAATTCAGCACAAGTGTACGACGACCCGATCGTCACCGAGCTTGCGCCGGCGTCGCAGTTCTACCTAGCGGAGGACTACCATCAGGAGTACTTCCGTCGCAATCCCGCGCAGCCCTATTGCGCCTACGTGGTCAAGCCCAAGGTCGCGAAATTCCGGAAGCACTTTCTGGAAAAACTAAAGAGATAGCTAGTTCCGAATGTCTGCGGTCCGGTCCGGAGCTAGCGGCCCCGGACCGGGCCGCAGTCCATTCGCAACCCGCACAAGGCGCATCGTTCAGGGGAGCGACCAAGCTGCCACGGGGTTCGGGGCAGGTCCTGCCCCGGGCGCGACCGCAACGGAAAGCGCGTCAAGCGCTGTTTCCGTCACTAGCGCTGCCGGTTCGCCGTAGCTTTCCCGGTCCGTTCCCAGCCTTGCTTCTCTCGACCGCTCTTGCGGTCGGGCGGGTCTACTAGCGACTTCCTTATCTACTACTTCTTCTTCTTCGCAGCTTTCTTGGCTTTTCTCTTCTTCGCCATCACAAGCCTCCGTCAAAGGTTAAAGAAGCAAGCACAGCGCCCGCTTGCCTGCGGCGGGCGATTCGTCCGTCGAGAGTAACCCGGCGGCGAATCCTTTCGTCGCCCAGCGGACCGAGCGACCAAACCAACATTTTTTCCAGCGTGATGTTGTTGTGTTCTCAGAATCTCCGACACATCACGCAAAAAATTTTCAGCAGCATTGCACATATTGAGCAAAGCAGCAAGAAGTATTTAGCGAAAAGACGTTGTCGACAGCGCGTGCGATTCACTCGATCAACGTTTTTGAGATCGTGTCGACGCGAGACTGAGCTTCCGCGCTCGCGAGCGACGCGAAGACTTCATCGCGCTCGCGCTGCAAGCGAATCGACGCGCTCGGCGAAGTTGCGGCTTGTGAAACGTCGCAGTCGAGTCGGCCGAGAAGTGACGCGCGTAAACCGAGCACGCAAGGAATTCGAGCGGACGCTCGACACGCGAGCGTCTCAGCGACGGTCTCGAATGGATTCCTGCTTGCTGCCCGAGATCGGTGACTCGCCGCGGCGCAGAGCTGCTGGGGCGGTGCCTCCGCGGCCGCTGAAAACCACGTCGACCGAGCGCAGGTAAACAGAGGTGGCCACTCGCGCGACCGATAGCGCAACATGTTGATTCAGAAATATTTATTTGGGTTAGCTTGCCGAAAACTGTAACAATTTTGCAATAATGGCCGCATACCATGCACGGAGTTTTCCCCGCCGTTTTCACCGAATTCCTACTCGGGAGGCTTCATGCAAGTCGCACCCTTCTTGAACACCAGTCTGCTCGCAGCGGCCGCGCTCGCGCTGGGCGCGGCGAGTCAGTCAGGCGTGGCAGCGGACATCACCGGTGCCGGAGCTACCTTTCCCTACCCGATCTACGCGAAGTGGGCCGAGGCATACAAGCAGAAGACCGGCGTGGGACTCAACTATCAGTCGATTGGGTCCGGCGGTGGCATCAAGCAGATCCGCGCGAAGACAGTCGACTTTGGCGCGTCGGACGCCCCGCTCAAGGCCGACGAGCTGGCGAAGGACGGCCTCATCCAGTTTCCCATGGTCATGGGCGGCGTTGTGCCGGTGGTGAACATCGAGGGTGTACAGCCGGGCAGAATGAAATTGACCGGGCCGGTCCTGGCGGATATCTACCTCGGAAAGATCAGCAAGTGGAACGATGCTCGGATCGCAAGCCTCAACGGCGACCTCAAGCTCCCCGACCAGGCGATCACCGTCGTGCATCGAGCCGATGGTTCAGGAACGACCTTCATCTTCACCAACTACCTCTCCAAGGTCAGCAACGAATGGAAGGACAAGGTTGGCAACAACGCTTCGGTGTCCTGGCCCGCACCCACGAGTTCCGGGGGCAAAGGAAACGAAGGCGTGGCCTCGTTCGTGCAGCGCATCAAGGGCGCCATCGGCTATGTCGAGTACGCCTACGCCAAGCAGAACAAGATGGCCTACACGCTCCTGCAGAACAAGGACGGCGTCTTCGTTGCTCCGAACGACAAGACCTTCCAGTCCGCCGCGGCCGGGGCCGACTGGAAAAACGCGCCTGGCTTCTATGAGATTCTCACCGACGAGCCTGGCAAGAACAGCTGGCCGATCACGGGCGCTACCTTCATCCTGATGCACAAGGCGCAAGCCGACGGGGAAAAAGCCAAGGAAGTACTCAAGTTCTTCAGTTGGGCGTATCAGAGCGGCGAGCAGATGGCGCTGGAGCTCGACTACATCCCGATGCCAGGAGACGTGATCAACCTGGTTCAGTCTGCATGGAAGGCTGAGATCAGGGACTCGTCCGGCAAGGCGGTCTGGTAGGCGGGCGCGCGCGAAGCGCCCGAAAGCATCTAGAATGAGCACCGTTGCCAATACTATTGGGGGGCTCTCCCGCGGCCCCTCCGACTTGTCCACGGTGTCGAAGGCGATCCCAGACGCGAGTCTCAGGAAGCAGTATCGGCTTGACCAGCTGTTTCGCCACGCGACCCGCGCGTTTGCGTTCCTGGTCCTCGCTCTTCTGGTCGGAATCATCGTGTCGCTGGTCGTGGGCAGCTTGCCGGCGCTCAACGCGTTCGGCCTCAAGTTTCTCGTAACGCCTCATTGGAATCCGGTCACGGAGGAATTCGGCGCGCTGGTGCCGATCGTCGGAACGCTGGTCACCTCCCTGATCGCGCTGCTGATCGGTATTCCCGTGAGCTTCGGCATCGCGTTGTTCCTCACCGAGCTGTCGCCTGCCTGGCTGCGCAGGCCGCTGGGTACCGCGATCGAGCTGCTCGCCGCAATCCCGAGCATCATCTACGGCATGTGGGGGCTGTTCGTCTTCGCCCCCGCGTTCGCCGAGTACGTGCAACCGCTCCTGACCAGGACCTTGGGAGCCGTGCCGCTGCTGGGCAGGCTGTTCCAGGGTCCGCCGATAGGCATCGGTATCCTCACCGCCGGGCTCATCCTCGCCATCATGGTGATCCCGTTCATCGCTTCGGTGATGCGCGACGTGTTCGAGATCGTTCCTGCGGTCCTCAAGGAATCCGCTTATGCGCTCGGTTCGACGACGTGGGAAGTCGTGTGGAACGTGGTGCTGCCTTATACCAAGGTCGGCGTGGTGGGCGGCGTGATGCTCGGGCTGGGGCGGGCGCTGGGCGAGACCATGGCCATCACCTTCGTGATCGGCAACGCGCACAGGCTCCCCAGCTCGCTGATGGCACCCGGTAGCAGCATCGCTTCCACGCTCGCCAACGAGTTCACCGAAGCAGTAGGTGACCTTTATTTCTCGTCGCTCATCGAGCTGGGCCTGATCCTGTTCGTGATCACCTTCGTGGTGCTGGCGTTCTCCAAGCTGCTGCTTATGCGTCTCGCGAAGCAGGAAGGACAGAAGACATGAGATCCGAAGAGGACCGCCGGTGAGCCTCTACACGCGCCGTCTGCTCGTCAACCGCGTGAATCTCCTGGTGTCGCTTCTCGCGATGGTGTTCGGGCTGTTCTGGCTGGGGTGGATTCTGCTTACCCTTTTCGAGGCGGGCTTCACAGCCCTCACGCCAGACCTGTTCCTGCGCACGACCCCTCCTCCCGGCAGCACTGGAGGACTCCTCAACGCGATCGCCGGTAGCCTGTTCATGGCGGTGGCCGGGACCTTGCTCGGCACGCCAATCGGAATCATGGCCGGCATCTATCTCGCGGAGTTCGGGCGTCGCGGCTGGCTTGCGCCAGTGACGCGCTTCATCAATGACATCCTGCTCTCTGCGCCCTCGATCGTGGTCGGCCTGTTCATCTACCAGGCCTACGTGGTGCACGTCAGGCATTTCTCGGCGTGGGCGGGCATCATGGCGCTTGCGCTCATCGTGATCCCCGTTGTGATACGCACCACCGAAAACATGCTGCGCCTCGTGCCGGACAGCTTGCGCGAGGCGGCGGCAGCGCTGGGCGCCCCGCAATGGAAGGTCATCAGCCTCGTGACCGTTCGCGCCGCCAAGGCCGGGATCATCACGGGTATCCTCCTGGCAGTGGCGCGGATCAGCGGCGAAACCGCGCCGCTGCTGTTCACGGCGTTGAACAACCAGTTCTGGTCGCTCAACATGAACGCGCCGATGGCCAACCTTCCCGTCGTGATTTTCCAGTTCGCGATGAGCCCGTACGAGAATTGGCAGCATCTCGCGTGGGCGGGCGCCTTGCTGATCACTCTGAGCGTGCTCGCATTGAACATCCTCGCCCGCGTATTCTTCCGAAACAAGACTCCGGTGTACTGACTATGAACGCTGCCGTCTTGCAATCGTCGCCCGACACCGTGGTCTCTCAGAAGATCGAGGTGAGAAGCCTGAACTTCTACTACGGCGGATTTCATGCCCTGAAGAACATCAACCTGGCAATCCCGGAGCGCAAGGTCACGGCGTTCATCGGTCCTTCGGGCTGCGGCAAATCGACGCTGCTGCGCACATTCAATCGCATGTATGCCCTGTACCCGAATCAGGAGGCTCGCGGCGAGATCCTGCTCGACGGGGAGAACGTGCTTTCGCCTGGGCAGGACCTGAACCGTCTGCGCGCCAAGGTCGGCATGGTTTTCCAGAAGCCGACTCCGTTCCCGATGTCGATCTACGACAACATCGCGTTTGGGGTGAGACTGTACGAAAGCCTCTCCGCGCGCGAAACGGACGAGCGCATCGAATGGGCGCTGCGCAAGGCGGCTCTCTGGGAGGAAGTAAAGGACAAGCTGAAGCAGGGCGGCACGAGCCTCTCCGGAGGCCAGCAGCAACGTCTGTGCATCGCACGCGGCATCGCCGTCAAGCCTGACGTCCTGTTGCTCGATGAGCCATGCTCGGCCCTCGATCCGATCTCTACCGGGAGAATCGAAGAGCTCGTGCACGAGTTGAAGAGCGACTACACCATCGTGATCGTGACGCACAACATGCAACAGGCGGCGCGGGTTTCGGATTACACTGCCTACATGTATCTGGGAGAGATGGTCGAATTCGGGGTCACCGACGAGGTATTCATCAAGCCGAAAAAGAAGGAGACCGAGGACTACATCACCGGTCGATTCGGCTGAGCGGAGGACACGATATGAGCAGCGAACACCTTTCCAAGCAGTTCGACGCCGACCTCGAGACTCTCCGTTCCGGAGTATTGCAAATGGGCGGGTTGGTCGAGTCGCAGATCCGGGGCGCCATCGAGGCGTTCACCAACGGCAATGCCGATCTCATCGAGCAGATCGTCGCCGCGGAAGTCCGGGTCAATGAATGCGAGGTTCAGATCGACGACGACTGCAGCCACATCATCGTCAAACGCCAGCCGGCCGCGGGCGACCTGCGTCTCATCATGGCTATCAGCAAGACCGTCACCGACCTCGAGCGCATAGGCGACGAGGCGGAGAAAATCGCGCGCATGTCCAAGCAGATCCACGACCGCGGGCACACGGACCTGCACCGGTTCGCCAACATCCGCCACGCGGCCGATATCGCGCTTTCCATGCTGCGACAGGCGCTCGACGCGTTCGCGCGTCTCGATACCGCGCAGGCGGCGAGCATCATCCGGCAGGACATGGCGATAGACACCGAGTTCCGCTTGATACTCCGGCAACTCATCACGTTCATGATGGAAGACCCGCGCACGATCTCGACCGCACTGGAGATCGTCTGGATTGCCAAGGCGGTTGAGAGGATCGGCGACCATGCCAAGAACATCGCCGAGGACGTCATCTACATCGTCAAGGGCACCGACGTGCGGCATACAACGGTCGAAGTGGTCGAGCGCGAGGCGCTGGGCTAATGCGCACCTCGTCGACGGCGAACGGGAACGGAACGCGCATGCGCGGTGCGATCCTGGTGGTCGAAGACGAACCCGCGATCCAGGAGTTGATCGCGGTCAACCTCGAGCATGCAGGGCACCAGGTGCTGCGCGCGGCGAACGTGCCGGAGGCCGAGGCGCTGGTGCGCGAGGTCCTGCCGGACCTCGTGCTGCTCGACTGGATGCTCCCAGGGCCACCGGGGGTGAATTTTGCGCGTCAGCTGCGCACCGACCAGCGCACTCGGGACATCCCGATCATCATGCTCACCGCACGGGCGCAGGAGCAGGATACCGTCGCCGGACTGGAGAGCGGCGCGGACGACTACGTCACCAAGCCCTTCTCGCCGCGCGAGCTACTGGCACGGATCAAGGCGGTCATGCGGCGCCGCGCGCCCCAACTCACCGACGACGCGGTGGAGATCGCTGGCCTGCGGCTCGATCCCATCGCGCATCGTGTCAGCGCGGCGGGGACGCAGCTCGCGCTGGGCCCGACCGAATTCAGGATGTTGCATTTCTTCATGACGCACCCGGAGCGCGTCTACAGCCGTGCGCAACTCCTCGACGAGATCTGGGGAGATCACGTCTTCGTCGAGGAACGCACCGTCGACGTTCACATCCGTCGACTGCGGCAGGCGCTGGAGCCCTCGGAGCTGGATTCACTGGTAGAGACGGTCCGCGGAACCGGCTATCGCTTCCGGCGCAGTTTGGCCTAGCGCTAGGTGGCCAGCGCGGCGCGCTCTTCCTTTGCCACGGAGCGCACCTCGAGCTTGACCCCGACCGAGTGCCATTGCTCGGTTTCTTCCTCCAGCGCGGCTTCCGTCATGGCGTGCTCCTCCAGCCAGGCGCGCGACAGCGTCAGCTGAAAGCCGTTCTTTGAAGCTTTGCATACCGGCGAGGGCAGCTTACTGTCGCGCCGGCTGAGGTGGAAGAGCACAGCGAGCCGCAAGGCGAAGATCAGCGCCCACTCGGAGCTGCTCTCGGGAAGGTCCTCGATCTTCGCCAGCTTGCCGCGGTGCGCGAGCACCAGTCGCGACAGGCGCGACTGCTCCTTCTGGGAGAAGCCCGGCATGTCTGCCTGCGCCAGCACGTAGGCCGAATGCTTGTGGTAACCCGTGTGCGCGATGGAGATGCCGATCTCGTGCAGGCTTGCCGCCCAGTGCAGCATCGTCGTATCGGCTTCCGACGGCTCGCCGTTCAGGTTCTCGTAGATGTTCTGTGCAAACCTCGCAACCCGCTCGGCCTGCGCGGCGTCGACCTGATAGCGCCGCATGAACTGACGCACGGTCGCCTCGCGCATGTCTCGGTGCCGCACGCGCCCGAGCAGGTCGTAGAGCACGCCCTGGCGCAAGGCTCCATCGGCGACTTCCAGTTGATCGATCCCGAATTCGGCGAGAGCGGCCGACATGATCGCCACTCCGCCCGGGATGATCGGCACCCGGTCCGCGCGCAGCCCCGGCAGATCGAGCTTGTCGGCTTCGCCGGCCTTGATGAGCAGCCCGCGTAGCTTCTCGAGCCCGGCGGCGGAGATCCCGTGCTCGCACAGCTCGCATTCCCGCAGGATCGACGCGAGCGACTTGGCGGTTCCCGAGGACGCTACGGTGTGCTTCCAGCCGATGCGGCGGTACGCGTCGACGATGTGCTGAAGCTCGCTGGCGGCCGCAAGCTCGGCGCGCTTGAAGCAGGATTTTTCCAGGCGTCCCTCGGGGAAGAACCTGAGGCTGTAGCTGACGCAGCCCATGGAGATGCTCTCCATGAGCTCGGGCTCGAGTCCCGTGCCGATGATCAGCTCGGTCGATCCGCCGCCGATGTCGATCACCAGACGCCGCTCCGGCGAAGGAGCGAGGCTATGTGCTACGCCGAGGTAGATCAACCGCGCTTCCTCGCGGCCGAAGATCACCTCGATGGGAAATCCGAGCGTGGCCTCGGCCTCGGCGAGAAACGATTCCGCGTTCTTCGCCACGCGCAGCGCGCTCGTGCCCACGGCGCGCACCGCCGAGCGCGGGAAGCCACGCAGGCGCTCGGCGAACCGCGCGAGCGCCTCGAGCGCGCGGGTCTTGGTGACCTGATCGATGCGACGGTCGCGGGTGAAGCCGGCGCCCAGGCGGACGGGGTCCCGCAGGCTGTCCAGAAGGTAGACCTGATCGTCGACGACCCTACCGATCTGCAAGTGAAAACTGTTGGATCCAAGGTCGAGCGCGGCCAGGGTCTCTTGTTTCACGATCTCAGTGCCGATCCTCGTATAGCTCGAAACGACGGTATCATAATGCCGTTACTGCATAATTAATAAGAGGTAGGGCAGCCCTCGTTGTAACAATTCTGCAACAACCGGTTTCTACAGTCGACCTTTTTCGTGCTCCAGAGAACCCGTATTCCTGCAAGCAGGATCAAGCCGCAGTTTCTTGCCCGCGAGCTGTCCCTGCTTGCGTTCAACGAGCGGGTTCTGGCCCAGGCCGAGGACCGGCGGGTTCCGGTGCTCGAGCGGCTCAGATTCCTGTGCATACTGTCGAGCAACCTGGACGAATTCTTCGAGATTCGGGTCGCCGAGCTCAAGGAGCGCATCCGCTTCGGCAACGAGATCGAGATCCCGGGGGAAGCGCTGCCGGGAGACGCGTTCCGGCTGATCAGCGAGCGCGCCCACGCTCTGGTTGCCAGGCAGTACCGGCTGCTCAACAAGGAGGTGTTCCCCCAACTGGCGGAAGAGGGAGTGCGCTTTCTCACCGAGCAGGACTGGACGAAGGAGCAGCGCTCCTGGCTGCACAACTATTTCATGCGGGAGATGATTCCGCTGCTGACGCCTATCGGGCTCGACCCCTCGCATCCCTTTCCACGCGTGCTCAACAAGAGCCTGAACTTCGCCGTACAGCTCGAGGGCCGGGACGCGTTCGGGCGCAATTCCGGGACTGCGATCGTCCAGGCGCCACGAGCGCTCCCCAGGGTGGTTCAGCTTCCGCAAGGCATCGCGGGCCGCGGTCACGTATTCGTGCTGCTCACCTCGATCCTGCAGGCCTTTGTGCAGGCCCTGTTCCAGGGTATGACGGTGCGAGGCTCGTATCCCTTTCGAGTCACCCGGAACAGCGATCTGTTCCTGGACGAGGAGGAGATCAAGAACCTGCGCACGGCGCTGGCCGGCGAGCTTTCGCAGCGGCACTTCGGGGACTCCGTGCGCCTCGAGGTTGCGGAGAACATGCCTACGGAGCTGGAGCGGTTCCTCCTTGAGCAGTTCCAGCTCGCCACCGACGACCTTTACCGGGCGGACGGTCCGGTCAACTTGGTGCGCTTGATGCAAGTGCTCGATATGGTCGATGCGCCCAAGCTGAAATTCCCGGTTTTCGTGCCCGGCATTCCCAGGCAGCTGGAAAACACGCCGGACATCTTCCGCGCGATACGGAAGGAGGACGTCCTTCTGCACCATCCCTTCCAGTCGTTCGGGCCGGTGATCGATTTCCTCGAACAGGCGGTGGAAGACCCAAGCGTCGTCGCCATCAAGCAGACGGTGTACCGCACCGGCACCGACTCGGTGCTGATGAAGTACCTGATCGACGCGGCGCAGCGAGGGAAGGAGGTCACGGTTGTCGTTGAGCTCCTTGCGCGTTTCGACGAAGAAGCCAACCTCAACTGGGCCGCCAAGCTCGAGGAGGTCGGCGCGCACGTCGTCTACGGCGTGGTCGGATACAAGACTCACGCCAAGATGTCGCTGGTCGTGCGCCGTGAGGAAGGCAAGCTGCGCCGCTACGTCCATCTCTCGACGGGGAACTATCATCCGCGGACCGCGAAGCTCTACACGGATTTCGGGTTGCTGACGGCCGACGAGAAGATCTGCCAGGATGTCAACGAGGTGTTCAAGCAGCTCACCGGCCTGGGGCGGGCCCGGCGCCTCCACCACCTGTGGATCTCGCCGTTCTCCCTTCACGACCGCATTCTGGCTGCGATCAAGCGCGAGACCAATCACGCGCGCGCAGGGGAGCGTGCCCATATCGTCGCGAAGATGAACTCGCTGATAGAGCCCAAGGTGATAGAGACGCTCTACCGCGCGTCGCACGCCGGCGTGAAGATCGACCTCATCGTGCGCGGCGTGTGCGCATTGCGCCCCGGGGTCCCCGGCCTGTCCGAGAACATACGAGTTCGTTCGGTCATCGGGCGATTCCTGGAGCACTCCCGTATCTTCTATTTCCTGAACGGCGGCGAGGAGAACCTCTACCTTTCCAGCGCGGACTGGATGGGACGCAACTTCTTCGGCCGCATCGAGCTGTGCTTTCCCCTCCTCGACCGTCACGTCAAGGAGCGGGTGATGCAGGAAGGGCTCAGGCCCTACCTGGCGGACAATAGCCAGGCCTGGGAAATGGACTCAGACGGGAACTACCACAGAAGGAAGTCCCGAGGTCGCATCCCCCGCTCGGCCCAGGAGCAGCTCCTGGCGGAGCTTGCTGCCGACAAGTAAGCACTGCTGCCCATTTTCTCTGGGAGGTCGATACATGCAGGAAAGTCCCTTCAAGGGCAAGACCGGCCTGCAACGCCTTTGGAACGCGCTCGGCTACTCGCTGCAAGGCATGGCGTCTGCATTCCGGCACGAAGATGCGTTCCGGCAGGAATGCCTGCTCGCCGCGATCCTCGTTCCCGTCGCCCTTTTCCTTCACGTGAGCGGCATGGAGAAGGCGCTGATGATCGCAAGCGTCCTGCTCGTGCTCATCGTCGAGCTCCTCAATTCCGCTGTCGAGGCCGCCGTCGACCGGATCTCCCTGGAGAACCACCTCCTTGCGAAACGCGCCAAGGATATCGGCAGCGCCGCAGTGTTCCTGAGCCTGATCAATGTAGGGGTGGTCTGGGGTCTAATCCTCCTGAAATAGCTGTAAGAAAAGCTTAAGAAAAGCTTAATCCGGTCTTCACGTTGCGCGCGCACTGTGCGCGCGCATGAACAGACCTGTCTACAAGCCGGGTGCACGGCACGGGCTTCGCGTCGCCGTCGTCACCGAGACCTATCCGCCGGAGATCAACGGGGTCGCTCGTACCGTGGGTCTCATGGTCGACGCGCTTTGCGAACGCGGGCACGAGGTTCAGTTGGTCCGCCCCCGTCAGCGCGAGGAGCGCACTTCCACCCTGAGCAGGGGCCTGCGCGAGCGCCTCGTTCGCGGTTTCCCGATCCCGTTCTATCGGCACCTCCAGATCGGCATCGCCCCGCCGCGGGCGCTGCTGACCGAATGGATGGGGTGGCGGCCGGATGTCGTGCAGGTCGTTACCGAAGGGCCCCTCGGTTGGGCGGCAGTGAGTACCGCAAGGCACCTGGCGATTCCACTCTGCTCGGATTTCCACACGAACTTCCACAGCTACAGCCGGCACTATGGCCTCGGGGTGCTCGCATCCATCGTTTCCCGATACCTGCGGGCCCTCCACAACCGGACCGACTGCACACTGGTGCCGACGGTGGAGATGCAGGCTGGTCTTGAAGGGCTGGGGTTCGAGCGCGTCAGGGTGGTCGGGCGCGGCGTGGATTCCTTCCTTTTCAGCCCCGCCCGCCGCAGCGAGCGGTTGCGCGCGACCTGGGGTTGCCGCAGCAACGAGACGGTTGCGCTCTATGTCGGGCGCCTAGCGCCAGAGAAGAACCTTCGCGTTTTCGTCGAGGCCGCGGTAGCGATGCGTGCGGTTGACGCCAGCCTTCGCGTGGTCCTCGTCGGAGACGGTCCCCAGGCCGCCGAGTTGCGGGCCCGGCACCCCGACTTCGTCTTTGCGGGAATGCGCACCGGCGGCAATCTGGCGGAGCACTATGCCTCGGCGGACATCTTTCTTTTCCCCAGCGTTACGGAGACCTTCGGCAACGTGACCCTCGAAGCGATGGCCAGCGGACTGGCCGTGGTCGCCTACGACTACGCGGCCGCGCGGCAGTACCTGCGCCAGGGGAATAGCGCACTGCTCGCGCCTTTCGACGACCGCGCCGCGTTCGTCCAGGCGGCCACCCGGCTCGCGGGAGACGCCGACTTGAGGTTGCGCTTGCGGGCCGAAGCACGGCGTGCCGCCGAAGCGGCATCCTGGGGCCGGGCGTTCGACGATCTGGAGCGCGTGCTGCGCGCCGTCGCCGGAACGCGTCGTTCCGGGGTCGACGCGGTGAGCGAGGAGTCCGTCCATGTCGAGACTTGAATCCGGACTCGAACGCCTTCGCCTCCTGGATTCCGCGCTGTGCATTCGCTTCAACGGCGCGGTGCGCATTGCGCCGGTGCGTATCGTGTTTCGCGCGGTCAGCCGGCTGGGCGACGGCGTATTCTGGTACTCGCTCATATTCACTCTGCTCGCTGCCGGCGGGGCCTCGGCCTTCGGTCCCGTCGGGCGCATGGCAGGTACCGGACTCGTGTGCACCGTGATTTACAAGTGGCTGAAGTCCAAGACCTCTCGCCCCCGTCCATTTGCCGTCGAGAACGCCGTGCGCGCCGGAGCCGACCCGCTGGACCCGTTCAGCTTTCCCTCTGGGCACACGCTCCACGCCGTCGCTTTTTCCATCGTCGCCATCGCCTACTACCCGATGCTCGCGTGGCTGCTCGTTCCCTTCACGCTCCTGGTGGCGGCTTCCCGCGTGGTGCTCGGCCTGCACTACCCCAGCGACGTGCTCGCGGGCGCCGGCCTGGGTGCGCTCATCGCTTCGGCCTTCCTCGCTTTCTGACCGCAGGATCGTTCGTGCGATAATCGCCTTCGCGATGCGAGGCGATAGGGAATGAGCAACATCCTCATGGTCCGGACCGCGATCATCGTCCTGCTCGTGGCGGCACTGGCGTACGGAGCAGGCGTCGCCTTCGGGGCCGAATGGGGCTGGGCGCTCCTGTCGCTGGTGCTCGTGGCTCTGCTCCTGCGTCACGTCCGGCACCTCCAGCTTCTCCGCAACTGGGCGTCGCGCTCGCTCACCGAGTCCGTGCCCGAGGGCAGGGGCGCCTGGGAAGAGGTGTTTACCCTTCTGCATCGCAGGCAGCGCTCGGAGATCTCGGAGCGCCGCAAGCTTGCGCAGTCGCTCGCCCGTTCCAGGCAGGCCGGGCGCGCCCTTCCGTACGGCGTCGCGATCCTCGATGCCGAATACCGCATCGTGTGGTGCAACGATTCCTGCGCGGCGCACTTCGGCATCGACGCCGAAGCCGACATCGGGCAGCCGATCACCTACCTGGTACGCCAGCCCGAGTTCGTCGAGTACGTCTCGGCGGGGGATTTCTCCAAACCCATGCAGCTCAAGACCGGCCGCGACGGCCTGGTGCTCTCGGTCCAGTTCGTGCCGTACGTCGACTCCCAGCTGCTGCTGCTGTCGCGCGACATTACGCAGGGAATGCGCCTCGAGACGATGCGCCGCGACTTCGTGGCGAACGTTTCTCACGAGCTGCGCACGCCGCTTACGGTTCTGGTCGGCTTCCTGGAGACGGTGCGCGAGCTCAAGCTCGACCCGGGGCGCTCCCGGGACTATCTCACCCTCATGGCTGAGCAGAGCAAGCGGATGCAGCGCATCATCGACGATCTGCTGACGTTGTCCACCCTCGAGTCCGCGCCCGAACCGCCGCGCGACGAGCGCGTGGACATTGCACTGCTGCTGTCGCGGACCCACAGCGAAGCCGTTGCATTGTCGGCGGGGCGCCAACGCATCAGTCTGGACGCCGAACAGGGGCTCGATCTGATGGGGGCGGAGTCCGAAATCTCCAGCGCCTTCGGCAACCTCGCCAGCAATGCCGTGCGCTACACGCCCGCGGGCGGCGAGGTGCGCCTCATCTGGCGCGGCTCGCAAAAGGGCGCCGAGTTTACGGTGGAGGACACCGGCGTGGGCATCGAAGCCGAGCACATCCCCAGGCTGACCGAGCGTTTCTACCGCGTGGATCACGGCCGCTCGCGCGAGACCGGAGGAACCGGCCTGGGCCTCGCCATCGTCAAGCACGCTTTGGCCCGGCACCAGGCGACTCTCGAGATCGAGAGCACGCCCGGCGCCGGCAGCCGTTTCACCGCGAGATTCCCCGCGCGGCGCGTCGTTGCCGCGCACGCACGCACCGCCAACGACGCGTTGCACTAGGTTTCATTCCAATAAGATTGAAACAAATCGGAAACAGGCCATTCACATCGATGTAATCCGGCGCGCCTAAGCTTGCGGCCCGAAAGGGCGCGCATTGATGCGCCGGTTGATGGGAGGGCCTAAATGGATCGCGTTCGCATCGTACGACTCGCGGAGGATGCGCTGAAGAGAATGCTCGCCGGGCTCGTGCCCGCGGGGCTTCCCGGCGCCAGCGTAGTGCGGGCCGATCAGGTGCCCGTGGCGACGGCGGTTCCGGCGTCGCTCCTCAAGGCCGAGATCGAGGCACTCCCCACGGAGCAGCGCCTCGTCGAGAGCGGCCAGTACCTGGTCCAGTACGCACGCGCTCCGCAGATTCCCTGGTGTTTGCAGGAAATCGGGCGGTTGCGCGAGCTGACCTTCCGAGCAGCGGGCGAGGGCAGCGGCAAGACCTCCGATATCGACCTCTTCGACGCCTACTATCTGCACCTGTTCCTGTGGGACAGGGAAGCGAACGCCATCGTCGGCGCCTACCGCATGGGTCTGGCCGACGAGATCATCATGCGCTACGGAAAGCGCGGCCTGTATACGCAATCGCTGTTCAGGTACGGGACGAGGTTCCTCCAGACGCTCAACCCGGCCATCGAGCTCGGGCGATCCTTCGTTCGCCTGGAGTACCAGCGTAGCTTCTCACCGCTGCTGCTGCTGTGGAGGGGAATCGGGCAATTCATCCTGCGTTCGCCGCACTACGCGGTCCTGTTCGGTCCCGTCAGCATCAGCAACAGCTACGCCCCGGTCTCGCGCCAGCTGATGGTCGAGTATCTGCGCGTGAACAACGGCGAAGCGAAGCTTGCGCGCCACGTGAAGCCGCGGCGCCCGTTCCGAGTCGAGAGGTCGAAGATCCGGAACGGAGTCGAGATCGCCGACCTGAAGGACATCGAGCACCTGTCACGCGTCATCGCGAGGATCGAGCACGACAACAAGGGCATACCGATCCTCCTCAAGCAGTACCTCAAGCTCGGAGGGCGGCTGCTGGGGTTCAGCGCTGACGACCAGTTCAGCGATGCCCTGGACGGGCTCGTAGTCGTCGATCTCAGGGCGTCGGAGCCGCGCGTGCTCGCGCGCTACATGGGCGAGCAGGGCGCCGCGACGTTTTTTGCACATCACGGAGGCACCCCCGATTTCCTCCGGCGGGCCTCGTAGCGTCGACCCCGCTGTAACTTGCCTGTAGGAATCCGTCGGTATGCTCTTCATCGCCTCTCCTCGAGGCTCAGCATCACTCCTCCCTCAACGCCCGTTGTCCGACGGGCGTTTTTTTCGGCTGCGCGCAGTTCGTCATATTTCGGAAACATCGCTGACCTAGCCTTGCGGCCAACCGAAGACCGAGGGAGCGGACCAGGGTGCACGCACAGTGAAGCGAATTCGCGCGCTGTTTCTCTCCGATATCCACCTGGGCTCGCGCGCCTGTCAGGCGGAGCGCCTCCTTTCATTTCTCAAGCGGTACGAGTGCCGGACGATATTCCTGCTGGGCGATATCGTCGACTTCTGGGCGCTGAAGCGCGGCGTGTACTGGCCGGAGAGCCACAACACCGTGGTGCAGAAGCTGCTGCGCCTCGCGCGGCACGGAGTGGAGATCTTCTACATCCCGGGGAACCACGACGAAGCTCTGAAAAACTACTTCGATTCCTCGTTCGGCAACGTCAAGCTGAAGAAGGACTACGTGCACGTCGCCGCCGACGGCAAGCGCTACGCGCTGCTGCACGGGGATCAGTACGACCAGGTCACCACCTGCGCGCGCTGGCTGTCGATCCTGGGCGACGCCTCGTACAACCTGCTCGTGGACCTGAATCGCATGCTCTCCTGGGCGCGCCGCAAGCTCAAGCTGGGCGGACACTGGTCCCTCGCCGACTACGCCAAGCGCAACATCCAGGGAGCGGCGAGCTTCATTTCGGGCTTCGAGGTCGCGATCGCGCGCCATGGCAAGGCACTCGCGGTCGACGGTGTCATCTGCGGGCACATTCATACCCCTGTCATTAAGCAGCTTGACGGCGTCCTCTACCTCAATTGCGGAGACTGGGTCGACAGCTGCACCGCGATCGTCGAGCGCCTCGATGGCAGCATGGAGCTCGTGCGCCACACCGCGGCCGGCGATGAGCCCGGGGAGCGCTCCGGCGAGCTCGCCGAGGCTGCCTGAAAGCCTCGCCTAGCTTCTGAAGCGCGCGTGCTGCCGGCCTAGCCACAGGCCGAGAGCGAGCCAGACTATCGTCCCGGGTACCGCCGCGGCGGCGAGGCCCGCAATGCTCAAGCCCAGACCCTTCAGCGCGGCATACACCCAGCCGCTAGCGGCGTCTCCGCCGCGGAAGACCACGGTGTCGATGAAATTCTTGGACTTGTACTTTGCTTCCCGCGTGAGCACGGTAAAGAGCATCTCGCGCGCGGGCCGCGCAATCGCGTAGTCGGCCGCCCGGCGGAGCACCTGGAATGCGATGAGCACGGCGAGCACCGGCGCCAGGCCGATCACCACGAAGCCGGCCAGCCCCAGCGCCGGCAGCAGCGCGAGGGCCGCGCCGACCCCGAGCCTCTCGACCAGCTTGGCGACGAGGAAAAGCTGGCCGAGCAGCGTGAGCACGTTGACCGCGAGGTCGACCTGCGCGAAGAGCGCGGTGCGCTGCGCCGAGTCGTGGTAAGTGGCCGCGACCATGCGTGCGAGCTCGAGATAGGCGAAACCCAGAAGCACGGTGTAGAGCAGCACGTAGGCGACGATGCCTACGAGATAGGGCGAGCGCGCGATCACGGCGAGACCCGACCAGGTTGTGCCGCCGATCGAGTCGGCCGCTGCAACCCCAGGCGGCGCGTCGCCCGGGGCGTCCGCGCTTCGCACCAGCGCTCGGATGCACACGAGCGCCAGCCCCAGAAAGCCGGCGGACACCAGCAGGAGATTCGCGGTACCCAGGGGCGCTGCGAGGAGCGCAGTAAGGGTCGGACCGGCGAGCGCGCCGCAGCTCCCTCCGGCGGAGATGAAACCGAACAGGCGCGCGGCCTGCCCGGGTCGGAACAGATCCGCCATCAGGCTCCAGAAGAGCGAGACCACGAACAGATTGAACACGCTCACCCAGACGAAGAACGAGCGCGCGACGGCGGTGGGCGCGACGCCGCTGGAGAAGAGCGCATAGAACACGAGGACGTTGGTGACGAAGAAGAGGTAGGTCCAGGAGACCAGCCGGCGCCGCGGCAGCCGCGAGGCGGCGAAGCCGAAGACGGGCACCACCGCCAGCATGGTCACGAAGGTGGCCGAAAACAGGAGCGGCAGATTCTCGACACCGCTTTGGACACCCATTTCGTCACGCAAGGGCCGCAGGACGTAGTAGCCGCACAGAACGCAGAAAAAACAGGCGGAAGACCACAGGGAAGGGCCGATCTCGCCCCGCTCCGCGGGGAAAATCCGGGTCAGAGCGGTCATGCGGCTCATCCTAGCAGCCCCCGAGCGGTAATAAGTCACATTTTCTCCTGGCATCGGTCTTGCTGTTACCTGGGTGTACCGAGGCATAACCGAAACAAAGGGAGGGCTGCAAAATGAGCACACGCAAAATTCTGACACTGGTTTCCGCGGCAGCGCTGCTGTTTTCGCCTGCGGCGTTCAGCTTCGACCCGACGTCGGATGCGAACGAGGGTGCGATCCGCGTCCTCGGCGAGAAGCTCGACAGCGGCCTGGGCGACCTGCCGTCCGACTACACCGCCCAGGGATTCCAGCAGAGCCACAAACTCGCGGGCGAGAAACACGACAGCGGCTTGGGCGAGCTTTCCCCGACCTATGCGGCGGCGGAATTCCAGCGCCACCGCGTCGCCGGCGAATCCATGGACAGCGGTCTGGGCGATCTTTCCCCGAGCTACACCGCGGTCGAGTTCCAGCGCTACAGCGTGGCGGGCGAGACACTCGATAGCGGACTGGGCGACCTTCCCCCGACCTACAGCGCGGCGGAATTCCAGGATCCAAACCGCGCGGTTGTCACGGCCAACTCGCTCTAACGAGGTTCCGGGCGGGCGGCGCCTCCAAACCTCCGCTCACCCTACGACGGCTGGTGGCCCCTCAGGGCGCCAGCCGTTCGATTTTCCAGCCCCGGCCAGCCTTCACGTAGCACAGCCGGTCGTGCAAGCGGTCCTTGCGGCCCTGCCAGAACTCGAACCGCTCCGGAGCGAGACGGTAGCCGCCCCACAGCTCCGGCCGCGGAGGAGCATCCTTCCATCGCTTGGAGGCTTCTTGCAGCTTCGTCTCCAGCGCCTCACGGCCAGCGACCGTTTCGCTCTGCGGTGAAATGGTGGCCGAGAGCCGGCTGCCGAGGGGTCGGCTTGCGAAGTACTCGTCCGACTCCGCTGCCGAGACACGGCTCACAGGTCCTTCGATGCCGACCTGGCGCTCCAGATCCTCCCAGCAGAAGAGCAGCATCGCCCGAGGGTTATCCTCGAGCTCGCGCCCCTTGCGGCTGCGGTAGTGGCTGTAGAAGACGAATCCCCGGGCGTCGAAGCCCTTGAGCAGCACGGTGCGCGCAGAAGGGCGCCCTTTCCGGCTGGCGGTAGCGAGCGTCATCGCGTTCGGCAGGACGATCCCGGAGCGCAGAGCCTCGTCGAACCAGCCGCCGAATTGCGCCAGCGGGTCGGCGGCGAGATCCTTCTCGTGCAATCCGGCGCGCATGTATTCCTGGCGCAAAGCTGCGAGGTCCATGGGTGGATTCTACTCGCGGCGCTTCGCGTACCAGCTGCCGCCCGAGAGCAGCAGCGCGGTCGCCCAGAAGACGGGGAGCATTCCCAGCACGGTCCCCAGCGCACCGAACGCAAGCGGTATCGTGATCTGGCTTATGTTGACGAGCGTCATACGGATGCCGACGGCCTCGCCGACGCGGCCGGCCGGCGCCGTGTTGTGGAGGATGGACATGACCATGGGCTGCGACATGCCCAGACCCAGGCCCAGGAGAAAGGCCACGGCCATGAGCAGCCCCGCGCGCTCGAACAGCGGGAACAGCAAGAACGACCCGGCCGCGATGGCGAGCGATGCCGCCAGCAGCGGCCAGGCGGTGAGCCGCCGCGAGATCGCGGGCAGCAGGCCGCGAATCACGAAGGTCGCCGCGGAGAACGCGCCGAGCACTAGGCCGATGCTCGAAGCCGACAGGCCGATCCTCGATCCGTAGATCGGGATGGCGAAAGTGAACATGTCCCAGGCGGCGGCAAGCAGACCGCTGGTGACGAAGACCGGGCGCAGCTCGCGGTGGCGCAGCAGGTCGGCGACCCGGTGGCGTGGGTCGGGCGGCGAGGCGTGCGCATGCGGCTGCGGCAGATGCAGCTTGTTCAGCCCCAGCACGGCGAGCGGCATCAGCGGAAATCCTGCGAGCACCGCGAAGGTGGCGATATAGCCGATCTCGTCGATCCCGAATCCGGCGAGCATGGGTCCGATGAATCCCGAGATCGAGAATCCCAGAGCGCTCAGGCTGAAATTGACCGGGCGATCCTCGGGCTTGCCGATATAGCCCACGATGTGCTGGGCGGCGACCTGGTACATCATGAAACCCGAGCCGACCAGCACGCTGGCGGCGTAGAGAGCGGACATGCCCGGCCACAGGAAAGGCAGGATCGCGCCCGAGCCGATCGCGACCGATCCGATGAGCATGGGCGCGCGCGCCCCGACGCGGTCTGTCCAGCGCCCCATGCTCACTGCGAAAAACATCGGCAGCATCGCGTAGAGGGCCATGAGCACGCCGACCGTGAAGGGCGTCGCCCCCAGCGAGATCGCGTACAACGACCCTGCCACCCGCGTCCCCGCGAACACCGAGTGGTTGAGCAGCGTGATGAAGATCAGGAGGTAGAGGGTACGCACCTACTCAGAGCGAATCGAAGTGGGCGGCCATCTTCTTTCGCATGGACTCGTCCGGCAGGGCGCCCGAGGCGGCGCCGAGATTGTCGGCGACGTGCTTTGCGTTTCGCGTTCCTGGAATCGCGCAGGTCACCGCGGGGTGGGCGAGTATCCATTTCAGGAAGAACTGCGCCCAGCTCGCGCAGCCGATCTCCTTCGCCCACTCGGGCAGCGCCTTGCCCTTCACGCGGCCGAACATCGCGCCTTCCGCAAAGGGACGGTTCACGATGACCGCAGTGCGGCTGTCGCCGGCGACCGCGAGCAGGCGGCGGTCGGCCTGGGGCTCGGCGAGCGAATAGTTCACCTGGACGAAATCGAGATCCCCCGGCTTGATGTATTTCTCGAGATCGCCGTGCGCCCCGGCGTGGTAGTGGGTCACGCCCAGGTAACGCACCCGCCCTGCCTTCTTCCATTCGCGCAGCGTCGCGAGGTGCGTCGATGCATCGACGAGGTTGTGCACCTGCATCAGGTCGAGGCGCTCGACGCGGAGCTTCCTCATCGAGTCTTCCATCTGGCGCGCGCCCGCTTGCCTGCCGCTCGTCCAGACCTTGGTGGCGACGAAGAGCTTCGGCCCGACGCCGAGCTCCTGGCTGAGCTGGCCGGTCACCGCTTCGGCCGAGCCGTACATCGGCGAGCTGTCGACAACGCGGCCGCCGAGGTCGACGAGCGCCTTCAGGGCCTCGTGCGCCTGCGCCGTTTCGGCGGCGTCGCCGGCCACGTCGAACCCCTGCCACGTGCCCAGACCGACCGCGGGGATCGCCTCGCCCGTCTTGGGAATGGGGCGCTGGAGAATACGATCGGCGGCGCGTACGGATGGCATGGTTCCTCCAAGCGACAGCACCGCGGCGGCCTTGAGCCAGGCACGGCGCGAGATGCATCTCGCGGGACTTCCGGGGGCTTTCATTGTCTGGAACCACCGGAATTCTAGCAGTCCTGCTGCGGAACCAAGCGCGATTGCAGCGATCAATGGAAGGATGATCTCGCTTCTCCAGCGCTTCGGGGCTCGGATCGCACCCGAATTCGAGCAGACGGTAACCGCGATCCTGCATGTCGCGCTGATCCTCGTGCTCGCCTGGCTCGGCTGGAAGGTCTGCTCGCACGTCCTGCGCCTGGCGCGCGAGCGCATGGTCGCGCGCTCGACGGGCGGTGACGCCGCAAATCGCATCGAGACCATGACCCAGGTGCTGCGCTACGCCGCGGCGGTGCTCATCCTCGTTGTCGCCGGGATGCTCACGCTGGACCAGCTGGGCATAGCGATCGCGCCGCTCGTCGCTACGGCGGGTGTCGCCGGCGTCGCCGTCGGCCTGGGGCTGCAGAGCCTCATGAAGGACTATTTCGCGGGCGTGGTGCTGCTGATCGAAGACCAGATCCGCAAGGGAGACGTGATCGAGGCCGGGGGCAAGGCCGGGTTGGTCGAGGAGACGACGCTGCGGTACGTGCGCGTGCGTGACTATGACGGCAACGTCCATTTCATCCCCAACGGCGCCATCACCACGGTGACGAACCTGTCGCGCGAGTATGCCTACGCCGTGATCGATGCCGGGATCGCCTATCGCGCGGACATCGACCGGGCGTTCGGCGTCATGCGCGAAGTCGCCTCGCAGATGCGCGCCGCCGACGCCTTCTCGTGGCGTATCCGCGAGGACCTGGAGATCGCCGGGGTCGAGCGCTGGGAGAACTCGGCGGTGGTGCTGCGTGCGCGCATGAAGGTGTTCCACTGGAACAGTGGAACGTGAAGCGGGAGTTCCTCAGGAGGCTGAAGTACGCCTTCGACGCCGCCGGCGTCGAGATCCCTTACCCGCATCTCACAGTCTACGCGGGCAACTCGCTCGTGCGCGGGGTGGGCGGTTCCTCGATGCGGAACGTGGCCGCTCGCGACTGACCCGCGCCGCGCCGTTGCGCGGCACACTTGCAGGTCTTACCATCCGGAGTCGAGGGAGGAGAACATGACTTCGGCTCCGGAAAAGCAGAACTATGACGCCGGCCTGCCGTCGAGCAACGCACCCTTCAACCTGTGCGTGCGCCATGGCGACCTGATCTTCGTCTCTGGCTTGCCGCCGTTCGACGAGGCGTACTCGAACGCGTTGCGCGAGGCCCGCGAGAAGGGCCTGCCGATCCCGCCCTTTCCCAACCCGCCCTTCGAGCAGCAGGTGCGCCTGGTCATGGACAACATGAAGAAGCTGGTCGAGGCGGCGGGGTCGAGCATGGATTGCCTGCTGAAGGTGATCGTATGGCTGCGCGACCAGCGCGACGCCGAGCAATTCGACCGCATCTACCGCACCTATTTCACCAGCCGCGAGACACTTCCCGCGCGGACGCGCATCCAGGCGGGGCGCACCCCCCTCGACTGCGGCCTGGAGGTCGAGGCGATCGGCTACGTGCCGAAGAAGCGCGCGCACTCGCGGGTGGCGCACAAGCGCAGAGCCCGGCCCGCGCGAAAGAAATGATCGACGAGGAGGGAAAAATGAGGAAATCGAAGCTGGTCCTGGCGCTGACGTGCGTCATCGCGGCGAGCGCCCAAGCGCAGGACAACAAGGCCGAGAAGCTCAATATGGAGCTTGTCGGCTACAGCGATCTGCAAGGGCGCAGCGCCTACCAGCCCGTCATCCACAAGCAAGGCAGCCGCTGGATCGCCTACGTGGGCCATCACGGCGACAACGTGCTCAATCCGCTGACTGGGCAAAAGGAGAACAACGGCACGTCGATCCTCGACGTGAGCGACCCGAAGCAGCCGAAGTACCTGGCGCACATCCCCGGGCAGCCAGGGCTCGCCGAAGCCGGCGGCGCGCAGATGGTGCGCGTGTGCGACGGCGCGCAGCTGCCCAAGGCGGACAAGAGCAAAGTGTACCTGCTTCGCACTTTCGGCAACCAGGCGCACCAGATCTGGAACGTCACCGACCCGGCGAAGCCCGCCCTGGTGACGACGGTGTTAGAAGGTCTCAGGGACACTCACAAGAACTGGTGGGAGTGCGACACCGGGATCGCCTATCTCGTCTCGGGCGTCGAGGGCTGGCGCACGCGCCGCATGACGCAAGTGTACGACCTCTCCGACCCGGAGAAGCCCGTGTTCGTCCGCAGCTTCGGCCTGCCCGGCCAGCAGCCGGGCGCGACCGGCACGCCCCCTGCCGACCTGCACGGGCCGATCTCCACCGGGCCCAAGGGCAACCGCGTCTACTTCGGCTACGGCACCAACAAGGACGGCGTGCTGCAGATCGTGGACCGCGAGAAGCTGCTGAACGGACCGAAGGAGCCGACCAACGAGAACCTGCTCTACCCGCAAGTCGGGCGGCTCGACCTTCAGCCCGGCAACGGCGCGCACACGACGCTGCCGCTGCTCGACATTCCGCTGCCCGAGTTCGCGAAGGACAAGCAGGGCGCCAAGGGCGACTTCGTGATGATCGTCAACGAGCAGATCCTGAACGAATGCCTGGAAACCCGCCAGCGCGTGTGGTTCGTCGACGTCACCGCGGAGTCCAAGCCTTTCAACGTGTCGAGCTTCAACGTTGCGGAGAAAACGGGAGACTTCTGCTCGCGCGGCGGGCGCTTCGGCTCGCACTCGCCCAACGAGAACCAGCCTTCGATGTACGCCAAGCGCCTGGTGTTCGTCGCCTGGTTCAACGCCGGGGTGCGCGCGATCGACATCCGCGACCCGTATCACCCGAGGGAAGTCGGCTACTACATTCCGGCCAAGACGGGGAAAACCGACAAGCGCTGCGTGAAGCTGCCCGACGGCAAGGAGCGCTGCAAGGTCGCGATCCAGACGAACAATCTGGAGGTCGACGACCGCGGCTACATCTACATCGTCGACCGCGCCAACACGGGGATGCACATCCTGCAGGTCACGGGCGAGGCGCGCAAGATCGCGAATTTCTGAAGATGGGGAAGAGCGTCCTCGCGCGGCTGGACGCGGCGGTCGACCACTTCTGCCGCCGCACGCGCTACTTCCGGGAGGACCTCACGAAGGGCCGCGCACGCATGTTCGCGATGCAGCACCGCCTCAACACGCGCCACCGCAACTCGGTGCTCAAGCTCAAGGTGGCGACCAACTGCCCCGACTGGGACACGCGCATCGGCATCATCCGCGCGTGCAGCGAGGAGGTCATCGCCGACCACGAGCACGGCGGCGGCCGCGCGCACTGGCAGATTCTCGAGGATCTGGGCACGCGCATCGGTCTTTCGCGCAAGGAGATTCAGGCTGCGGAGCCCATCGCGAGCACCCAGCTCGCCTGGTCCGCCTGGGAAGGCCTGATGGCGAACCGGCACTGGCTCGAAGGTATCGTAGCCAATACCTGCGCCGAGCGGGCCAACGTTCCCGGCTACGGCCGAGGCATCATGAAAAAACACGGCTGGTTCGGCCTGGAGCGGCATCGCTGGGGGAAGTTGTTCAAGCTTTCCGACAACGAGCTCGAATTCTTCGAGCTGCACGAAGAGGCGGACATCGAACATTCCGATGCGGGCTGGCGCGCGGTCGAGCGTTTTGCGAAGCGGCTGCAGATGGAAGACGCGGTGGTCGATGCGTGCGAGAGGAATCTCCAGGTGTGGGAGCTGTACCTGAACGGCATCGGCAAGGCGGGGGACAAGCTTCGTACGCGTTGAACGAGAGCGCGACGTCACGGTTGCCATTTACCCGCTTGACGACAGCTTTCGCCTCAAGCGCAGACTGGTGGATACGGACGAAATTGAAGCCACTGGCGTCAGGTCTTCGGCTCTCTTGGACTTTCGCGATGTCTTGATTGACGAAACTGACGCGTAAAACCCCTTCGTAGCTTGCGGCGGCAGGTTATTGTAGCTACAATAACCTTCATGCGAATTACGTTCGATCCGGCCAAACGCGACATTACATTGGCCGAGCGTGGACTGGACTTCGCTGACGCCGCATTGGTCTTTTCGGGTGTCACCTTGGAGGTGGAAGACGCTCGGAAGAACTACGGCGAACCACGCATCATCTGCTACGGCCTCTTGGACGGGCGGATGGTTGTCGTGGGCTACACGCCGCGTGGCGCGGACCGCCACATTTTCAGTATGAGGAAAGCCAATGAACGTGAACAAGCCCGCATCGCGCCGCTCCTTGAAGTCTGACCTCGCTCGCGTCGATGTTCACAAGGTGAGGCCTGAGGAGTACGAGGAACTCCCTGAACTCACCGAAGACATGCTTGCCCGTGCGAAGGTGAACAAGGGTGGAAGACCTTTGTCGCCGAATCCTCGCAAGCTAATCTCGCTGCGCCTGCCTGCCGATGTAATCGAGCGCTGGAAGGCCACAGGCCCAGGTTGGCAAACGCGCATGGCTGAACGCCTGAGCAAGGTGCGGTGAAGAACGTAACCTCTCAATGCAACCGACCGTCCAAAAATGGCCCGCGACTGATTAAGGACTTTTTGAACCTCGATCTCTCGAAGGCATCGACGAATGACAAGTAAAGAAACCATGTATCAGGTCAAGGTGACACCAAATGGCGCGACGAAGTACGCGGCGCGAGTGTCTCAGCCCTTGAGTGACGCTCATCGCGCAGCGATTGACGAGGCGCTGGACGAACATCGTCAAGCGCCAGATGACGTTCTGACACTGGAACAGATGCTGTCGGGGGTTTGCAGGCAGCGATGATCGTGCGGATCATTTTCTTCAGCACTTCCAGTATGATCTTGGCTTTTGACGCAAGTTAGATCGAAAAGTAGTGCTTCTATGCGCTACGCAATCGTTATCGAAAAAGCCGAGAATAACTACTCGGCCTATGTGCCTGATCTTCCGGGCTGTGTTGCAACCGGTGCAACGGTCGAGGAAGTCGAAGCACAGATTCGTGAGGCCATTGGGTTTCATCTTGATGGTCTGCGCGAAGACGGTGTTGTGATTCCGCAGCCCGCGAGTCGCGTCGAATACGTTGACGTTGCGGCATGAGTCGGCCCGACTACCGAGCTCTCCCGTGCTGTTCGCCGGAAATGCTATCGACGGTATTTGGAAAGGAATTCGGCCGCGGTAAATGAAGCGCTCCGTTCGTTGCCGCCGGCCGACAGCCCACCCCGAACCAGACGTTCCGCACGGCCGCGCCGATAAGCCTCGCGCCGGTAGTCGTCAGCACAGGCATGGTGTCGACACAGCGCGACGTTGAACGAATGCGCCGCTTCCTCCTCCCTTTTTCCATTGCGTTTCTCTCGGCTCTTCTGTGTCAGGGCGCCGTCGCGCAGTACCCCTCGCGCCCGATTCACCTGCTCGTCCCTTTCCCGCCGGGCGGCGGACCGGACTTGGTCGGGCGCATTCTCGCGCCCAAGCTCGCGGAGGCGCTCGGCCAGCCGGTGGTGGTCGAGAATCGCATCGGCAGCAACGGCAACATAGCGGGCGAGGCGGTGGCGAAGTCTCCGGCGGACGGGTACACGCTGCTCGTCGGAAACGACAGCCTGTTCGTGATCAACGCGCATATGTACAAGCAGATGCCCTTCGACCCGCTGAAGGATCTCGCGCCGGTCGCGAGCCTGGTGTCGAACGGGTTTTTCCTGGCGGTGAACCCCGCGGTGCCCGCGAAGACTTTCCCCGAGTTCATCGAGTACGCCCGCAAGGCCGATCCCCCCATTCAATACGCCTCGGGCGGCAACGGCAGCCAGCACCATCTGACGATGGAGCGGCTCAAGGTGCGCGCGGGCTTCAAGGCGGTCCACGTGCCGTACAAGGGCGGCGCGCCGGCGACCACCGCGGCCGTGGCGGGCGAGGTTCCGGTGATGATGTCGGGGACCTCCACCGCGCCGCAGATCAGATCCGGGCGCCTGCGCGCGCTCGCTTTTACCGGGCCGCAGCGCTCGCGCGCGCTGCCCGATGTGCCCACGGTCGCCGAGTTCTATCCGGATTTCGTGATGGTGCAGTGGTACGGCTTGTTTGCGCCGGCAGGGACTCCGGAGGCCGTGCTCGCGCGCCTGCGCGCCGAGACCAACAAGGCGCTCGCCCTGCCCGATGTGCGGGAGAGGCTTTCCAACGCCGGCGGCGTCGAGCCCTGGATCACCACGCCGGAGGAGTTCGCCGGGCAAATCCGCGCCGAGTACGCGACCTACGGGCAACTCGTGAAACAAGTCGGGGCAAGGATCGATTGAGCCGGTTCTGATCTTGCCTCGAACAAATTCCCGCTTCGCGCAGGGCGTAATTCTCGTCTTCGTCACGGTACTGCTGTGGGGCGTGCAGTTTCCGGTTGCCAAGAGCGCATTCGCCTCCGTCGACGCCTTCCACGTCACCGCGATCCGCTACGCGCTCGGCGCGCTCGCGCTCGTCGCTCTGCTCGTCTGGCTCGAAGGACGGGTCGCGCTGTCGTACCGCGGCCGGTTCTGGGCGGCGGCTCTCGTCGGCCTGGTCGGCATGTGCGCGTCGCCGATGCTTTGTTTTCCCCGGCTTGGCGCTGTCCAGCTCCGAGCACGCCGCCATCATCGTCGCCCTTCAGCCCTCGATGACCGCGCTCGCCGACTGGGCGCTGAGAGGAAGGCGCCCCGGGCGCTTCACGCTCGCCTGCCTGGCGCTTGCTTTTGCCGGCGTCGTTACCGTCGTGACGCGTGGCGATCCCGTCCATGCGTTCACCAGGGGCGGGATTGCCGGGGACATCCTCGTGTTCCTGGGCGCGGGCTGCTGGGTGGGCTACACGATGGCCGCGGAGACTTTCAAGGGTTGGTCGGCTCTGCGCTTTACTGCGCTCACCATCGTCCCCGGCTCGCTCGGCTGCGTCGCCGTAACCGCCATGCTCGTCGCGGCGGGAGCTTCGGTCGCGCCGGGAACGGCGGCGCTCGCCGGGATCGGTTGGCACCTCGTCTATCTCACGCTGGGCGGCATCGTGATCTCGATGTTGTGCTGGAACGCCGGCAACCAGCGCATCGGGCCGCTCAACACCATGCTGCTCATGAATCTCGTGCCCGTCGTCACCTTTGCGGTGCGATTTGCGCAGGGAGCGCGTCCGACTTTGCTCGAGCTCTTCGGCGCGGCCCTCGTGATAAGCTCGCTCGTGGCGAACAACCTCTACCTGCGCCGGGTGTCGGCGCGAAAAGCAAGCGAGGCGACGAAATGAAATCGTACTGGCTCAA